>Ga0207879_100072_pt1 | contig 212902 bp, 255 predicted proteins | sample LinPmetageLP24_FD_184045 | JGI IMG/M metagenome (GOLD analysis project Ga0207879, IMG submission 184045) | Marine viral communities from the Pacific Ocean - LP-24 (SPAdes) | ecosystem: Environmental > Aquatic > Marine > Oceanic | place: Pacific Ocean | collected 2009-08-30 | reverse complement strand
TGTAGCGCTTTGCTGTGCGCTGGTAGTTCATGCTGAGTACGTGCCAGTACGTGGACATGGTTCCCTGCCTCTTGATACGCGAATTCTTCCTTTTCTTCCGCCAGACAAGAAACGTCTTGAAGTCTTCTGCGGTTGCACCTTTGAGAGCAGCCACCGGATCCCCCTTCCTTGTCTTCTTGCAATGCCTAAAGCGCTGCCATTAGCAAGTACATAATTTCCAATCGACAATAACGACCTACAGTTTCCACATCTGTTCTTCTCTATCCATCATCGCCTTTGTCTCATCACAGGGGTTTGCTAGATTTGGGCCGGCGACTACGAACTCGGCCCTGATCTTCCGATAATACTCGGCTTCTGTATCGAGGTTACGACTGGAGCTGTAGCCAGAGTCAGAGTCAGACTCCGAGTCGGAATCGGAGTCGGAATCAGAGGCGTCGCTAGAGTCGTTGCCATCGGAAAGAGGAAATCTCTGTCTTTTCTTGGCTGATGATTTGAGTGCTGGAGGGTCCCCAGCACTGGGTAAGTCCAATGGAGGGGTTCTTTGGCGGCCATGGTGAAGCGTCCTACGCTGGGCGTGACGCCGTGGGAGCTTTTGTGGTGGAAGAGACATGCTGCCACTTGGTGATAATAGCAAGGATACAAGGAGGCTTGTTGATTATTGTAACTTCAGACTTATTAGACGTTCAAGGACGATATCGTCTTTGGAAGAAGGTTGTTTACGACGTCGTAGGGAGTTGATCCTAAGTTGTGCTGCTGTATACTGCCTGTACCACTTCGTTTCCTTGGCAACTTTAAGTGTGGGGTAATGTTGTTTGAGAAATTGGAGGCACCTGTTACGGTGTGCAACCAGTCTGGCGATACGTCGATCGTGCCAGTTCATAAATCCTGAATTGGTAGTTTAGGAATGTACAAAGGTACGGGAACTGGAATGGAGGAAGAAGAATTCGATGGTAAGGAGGCATTGAGTAAAGAGCAAAACGATGGCGAGACCAATAATTTAAATACATCCTCAACAGGGTGTTAGGGCCCCTCATGTGGATAACCTTCCGTTGTGGTCAACCCTCACTGTTCTGATGGTCATGGTTATTGACTTGGAATAGGCGAGGGCAAAATGTCGGGTTGAAATGTGCTTAAGGCGGCGTGTGGGCTAATGCGTTAGAGCTCGTAGCTCGATGCTCGAGTGCCTAAGCGAGGTGGAAAGGGTAGGTAAAACAGCGACCACACTACCTCAAAAACGGGGATAGAATCACCAAAATCTCAATACTAGTAATAAATTTGAATATATTTATAATTGAATTGATTATATAACTTGAATTGATGAGGCATCGCTTTACGGAACCATTTCTAAACCTTAAAACTGTTTAAAGATATCTATTTTTATAGAAATCATTTTTTGGCTCCTTTTGTATAACAAATCTTAGCACAAATTATGAAAAGCAAAGGCGCAATGTTTGAAGTGACAAAGGAGGAGTAATTTAGTAGCGAGAATTAAGAAATTATATGATATTGGCTTATTATAAGAGAATTCAAATGGTACGTAATTGGGTTCCTATAGGCGGGACCAAAAATTCCAAATCTTATTAAGGCTTATAAGGAAAAAACTTAGCTTAAAGCTATTATTGCTAAGTTTTAATATATTAAGCTTAAAAAATTTATGGCAAGAAATATATTATTTGTTAATCAAAATTTATTTAAATTGCTTTTTTATAATCGTAATGTTAATTTATAAGATTTTACATTTAAAACTTTTCTTTGGTAGGTGGAAATACCTACCTTGACATCAGCTCTAATAAGATGTCAGTTTAACAAAGATTTATTATATAAATAATAGCCATTAGCAAAATTATACTTATTTTCTAAATAGAAATGAGGTTACACTTCTTTTGGTAGCATAATTTGCTACGTTTATTTATTTCGTTTGCTGTATAGATAGTAATTATAAATGTAATAATCTTTAACCTCTTATCTCTTTAACTTTCCCTCTAGGCACGACGTCTTAAAAGGTCCATTGATAATCCAAAATGCGGCAGCTTGAGGCTATGCCTCACCTCTTCTCTGCTTTGCCTCCCTGGCCGCTTAAAATCCAACTACGGGGATGCCCATCCTCATAACCAAACTTGAGCAAATAACGCTTAAAGAACTCATTGCCATAGTTAAACTTGCTTATATAAGGTTTAGTTTTGGGTATCCATATGTTAGATAAATTACCCCTGCCGCAATCAGTAGCAGGATCACGTTGTACACTAATGCTTACGCAAAGTTAAACTTGACCCTTTAGAAAATAATGCGCAAAAGCGTAATGAAAGTTAATAAGAAATGCAAGTTTAACGACATTAACACAAACTTAGCATTTAAGATAACGAGATTTAAATCGGAGCCGATAGCAATTCTTGCGTTTACGATAATAAAGGCAAAAGAATCGTTAATGCTATCCCTAACTATTGCTACAATCGCTTTCCCGATCTTATTATTGCGCTTAAAGGCCAAAGATTGCAGCCAACAAATCTTATCAGCCTTCTCCGAGGGGAGAACACTAGCAATAATATTAATAGCTAAAATATTAAGTTGATATCTCATCGCCATAGCAATTGTAACGTTATCCCCTAAAATTATCTAAATGCCTAACTTTTATTCGCATAAAGCAAAAAGCATAAAAGAAGCTTTAAAGCGAAAGGGATTTGTAATCGCAAATTATGCGGCAAGCTTAAAAATAACTTCCTTTTTATCCAAAGCGTACAAAAAATGCAATACCAAAGAGGCGATGCTTTTCCTAAAGGCTTTCCATGTCAAAGCGTTATTAAACCAATAAATATCTATCGGAATATCAAGTGAAAAAATGAAAGTTTCACTACCAATAGCAACTTTATATCAGGTGTTATTAATTAATATGTAAATAGCAAATATACCTTTAAGATCGCGATTAAGTAATTCTTCGATAGTAAAGTTGGTAACAACAGCAATGTTTTATTTTATGCAAAATGTAATAATCGCTTTAGCTATAAAATAACTTAAAAACTTTTCTAATGCTTGCGCGATTGCCCAAATAACCTTCGTCTTTTTTGCATTAAACGCCATAATATTTAAGTTTTTGCCCTTAATTAGCGTGCTAATCTTATTAAAGACCATCACGTTAAAAGCAAAAGCCTCTTAAAAAGCTTCTTCGCCTCCCTTTACTAATATTCCGTATTGAGTTGCCAGTCCAGAATCCACGAATAAGGCCGCTGAAGTTGCTAATCCAATGCCGCAAGGGTAAGCGGCAACAAAAATTGTAATAGCAAAGTGCAATGCTTAAAATACCTAGCTGCTAATATTAACATCTTACTAACTTTCCGGTAATATCCCGCCCTAGCCAAGTCCAAATTAAATAATAAATGTCAATATAGTAATAAAGGTGATAATAAAAACAAAGTATTTTATCAAAATATTAGCAAATCTTTCTATTAACGCTTATTTTGTTTGGCTTTCACGAATCATTTTAACGATTTGATTAAACATTAACGCGCCTGAAATTGCAATAACTTTAACGCTAATTAGTTTATTAGTATTGATTATTTTTGTAAAGATTTGATTGCTAGTATTCTTAATAATAGAGCAAGATTTTTTGGCTAAAGAGCTTTTATCAAATGTGGAGTTGCTTAAGACGATTGTGCCGTCGGCTAGTGGAAAGGCGTCGCAGAAAACTTGAACCATATTTCCGACTTTAAAAAAATTAATATTAATTTTCGCAACGTTAGTTATTGGAAGAGATAATTGGCTATCTTCCGAGTTTGGGTTAGATCTCATAAGTAAAGTTTTTGTTAGTTTGAGCTTTTTGAGCATTGTGATAGTATTGCCGGTTTTAGCTTTGCTATACGCTTTCAAATAATAGCTAACGAAGATGAACATCGTTAAGAATATAATTACATTAAAGTACATCGATAGGTTCCTGTTGGGCTTTCCAGTTTTTTGCGAATTTAAAGTAAGTATAGCGATTGAAGGGAAGTACATTATAAATATATTAGCTAATATAAATAAGTTCATGTTGCCGAAATGATAAAATCTTTGGAGAATTAGGATCTTGCTATTTTGTTTCCATAATGCTTGGATTTTCTTGATCGCTTTAACGTGGAAAATATTAGCAGCGAGGAATATTATAAGCATCGCAAGGAAGAAAAGCGCTCACTTAACGCGATTGTTAGCATTGGCTTATATCTTTTCTTAAAAAAATATTTGTACGCGATTGGTAAAAGGAATTAAGCTTATCTAGACTACGCTGATGAGGAAAGTTGGAATAGCGACAATGAAGTTGAGGAGAAGCCGTAGAAGTAGACGACGACATTCGCAAAGCTACATAGCTCGGGACCGCTCTTTAATCGTTGGAAGATGGCATATTATGGCTTTAAATTGGTTATTAAGATTGTAAATGATAATTAAGATATTTTTGATAATAATAATGCTATGTTAAAGGTAGTATATAATTGTTATAATAAAATCCTCATGCGACGGTACCTTATTAATAACAAAAAGCTTTAAGAAAAACAATGATAAAGCTTTTATTACCCGTTGCAAGTAATAATCGCAAAACATACTAATTATTTTGATTATAATTATCTTCTTTATTTGCTCGTTATTTTCTTGTACTTTACTAAATTTAACAATGTTTTCGATGTGATAGCTATATCCTTTATCCTCGATTCTCTTAACAATCTAATCGATATTTTTCTTTAGATCGATAAAGGTAACGGTTACGTTATTTGTAAGTAAATTAACGCTGATATCCTTTAAGAATTTGAGTTCCTACATTTTCTTATTAATGAAGAAGATACATGCCGCGCAAGTTATGTTAGCGATGTTAAGCGCGGATATATACTTTTAAGCTTTGGGGATAGTTATTATAATATCTTTAGATATCTTAGCCTTCTTGCTTAATTTTTAATAAACAATATAATGTTTTATATATTTGTTATTAGGTTGATTATTAATATCGTATAGCAATCTAGAATTTGCTGTTTGCCATCACGACAATGTTGACGCTTATTCGCTTAGCGTTTGGGCAGCCTATTCTAACTATTTTTGGGGAACCTGGATTGCATCTTGCTTATAGATACCATTGCCGAATTCGTCTTCGGTCCGCACATTCTAGACCTCGAATGCTGCGTTGAATAAGGCTCGAGATATGCCATTAGTAGAGAGCTTGGGAAAGTGAATTATCGTAACCTCATGTGATACGTAGTTGGCAGTAATTGATAGCGGCGCTGGCTGTAATGTATTAAAGACTTCCTAGATGTAGGAGAAGCATAAAACATAGTGGATGTTATTTATTAAGATAGTTGTAATAACATAACCTATGGGCAGCGGCTATAAATAAAGTACCATTTGTTCGTGGCAGTCTCAAGAGACTTCGATCGATATCCCGAAGCGCGAATGCTTTGCTAGCATTTAGATACTTATTGCTAAATAGTGAAGAGTTAGTAAATATCGTTCCGAATAATTTAAGAAGTAAAGCAATATTGCTAATAGTTGAAGTTTGGAAAAGGTGTGGGAGTATAAGATTAAAAATAATTGTATTAAAGCGATTGCGTGTGATATAGTAATTAGCGCTAATATGGCAGCAGGTGTTTTGATAGGCGTCTTTTTTGCTGTTGCTTTTAACGTGCAATTAGTTGGGTGCATTTGCCGTCTGCGGATTAGCGTTTGGACCCTATTAGGACCTTAGTTAAAGCTTAAGCAAAAGATAATATTAAGTTGTGTATATTATGAAATAAATTGGAACTTTGATAGCTTTTAATAATATATATATGGAGGATAGAAGTTGTAAGATGTAAAAATCTAATTTAAAAGCATTCAAAGCTGGAGGTTAATTTTGTGAATTGTTATTATATAATTTTTAAAATGCATTACGCTATTAAGCTGTAACCCCTTTGCATTGCAGATAAGGTGGGAATAGAAAATAAGCTGCTTTGCTAGCATATCGCGTAAGTGAATATTTTTAATATGGTCTTATATATGAGACATTTGGCGAGTATTACGCATTTGTTACTCATATGAAAGCGTCTCGTTTCTGATACAAGATATGCATTAAGTCTTTTTGCAAATAAGGGGGCAATTATTTTTTAACGGGAAGGGATCAAAAGCGAGATTAGAAATAAAGGCGGAAATTGATGATTTTTCCTTAAGAGAACCCTTGCTAATTAATGCGAATCGTTGCTAGCGGGTCATAAGTTTTTTTCGCGAGACAAGCGCAATTTGGAAGTTTATCGCAAAGACCTTTCAAGCAACGATAGCTTAAAAACTAATATCTTTGGAAAGATCGCAAAAAACTAGCTGCAATTGTATCCATTCTTTAAGCTAATATTTAATATGTACAACGCGTGCAAATGCGTAATCGCAATCTACAACTTAAATCTGCGAAAGCTTTATATATTATTAAGCGTAATTAAAAAAGAAAACCATTCTTAAACGTCTAAGAATTAATACTTTATTAATACAATAGATTGCTGGCCCAAGATAGCTCGCCCCTTATGCTCAAGTTTCGTTATAATGTTAAATATGCTTTTTCTCTCTTGCAAGCCTAATTACGCAATTATAAAGACCCTTTCCTAAGTCTTCATCCTCCTCTCATCTCACCTTTAATTCGCCATATGCCCCTTATTAATCATTTTATAATAATTCGCATATCTACCCGCCTTTGCGTTTAATTAGTTGATTAAGATCAAAAGGCGCTACTAATTAAAAACTATTTGCAAGATGTATAAAAAGAAACCATTTATTTGTTGCATCTTACTCAACGCATAATTATTTAACAAGTTAGCTTGAAAGTTTTCTTAAAATATTGATTAGCTCATTAAAATAATAAGTAACCCAATAAGCTTACTTGTTAATACCAATTTCTTTATCTTTGCTTTGCTCTTTGCTTTAAAAAACCGTTATAAAAGATCTGAAAAAATTACTCGCTGCGAAAGCATTAATGTAAATCACGAAAGTTCTTATATTCGAAAAACGTAATCTTGCAATTTTTGCATATTTATAAAGTGCAGCTTTTTCTTAAATTTAAATATTATCATAAAAAAGATAATAGCATATAATTAATAAATTCAGCAAATAAATGCAATCCCTAATAACTCCAAAAAAGAAGCATTTATAAAAAGAAGCATTTATAAAAAGAAGCAGCAATATCGCAAAACTTTTTGCAAATATTAAAAGCTAAAAAAGTATGATTCTCCTTATATAAGAATATACAAAGACTTTATATATGCTTAAATAAAAACGTTAAAATGCTTTAGGTACCTAATTTAAGTTAAATTAAAATAATACGATTATAAAAAGAAAACTTCTAAATTAGTTTTTGGAATTTGTTAAGAAGCTTAGGAAATAGGTGAAATTATTTATTTGAATTAAAGGGACTTATCTTAAAAAGTTGGTAAATCGCAAATAAGAAATCAAAAGTAAGAAACGATAAAGTTGATATAAAGACAATCGGATATATTCTACTTATTATAAAGTGCAAAGAAATCATTAACATAAAGCTGTGCCTATCTTGGTAATAATTCCTAAATTTCGCTTAAGTAATCAAGTCTTGAAGATGAGATTTTTAAAAAAAATGAAAATTAATTCGCGAACTAAATAAAACTAGCAGCGGAGCTAAAGTAGAAACTAAGATTTTATATGTAAATTTAATATTAGAATAAGCTTTGCTGAAGCGATGTGGTATAAGGAAATATAAAATAAGATTCCATCATAAAAGCATAGAAATGATTGAAAAATCAATATATAGCAATGCAATTAGCAAATGATTCTGGCTTTTAAAGCTCTTTTATCAGATTTTGGAAGCTAATATCCAAAATCCAACTTTATAAGTGCCTAAAAATTCTTCTTCTAAAGTTATAAAAAAAACTTTAAAAGTTTTAAAGAAATCAATTAATTAAGCATATTTAACACTTCTTATAAGTTATATTTAATAAAAAATACTTTAAAAAGCAATCAAAACACGCTTTACGTTAAAAATTAATCTTATAAATCATTATCACATGATTTTTAAAATCTATTGCGTTACTAAAAACGAACTTCTAAGCCTTACAAATAAAATAAAAACAAATAATAAGCTACTTTATTAGGAACTTACGTAAATAAACATTCTTAATATAATTTTATATATGCGATACACGCTTTAATTTGCGCGTTTATTATTAATATAAAAGATACTTATTACCAAAATAAAATATGCATTAGATTTTTTTGCATATAAAAGAAACTTATTATATAAAAACAAGAAATCAAAGGCGGCGATAAGATTAAGCAATTTCTTCTTAAGTAGATTTTGACATGCTTTAGCCAACTGTAGCTGGCAAGTCTGAATCTCTTACTGCAATGCAAGCGCAATCATATAATTAATTGCATGAATCTTTTGAGTGATGATGACTTTAAAATTTAAGTATTTAAAAGAATCGCAAAGAATTCGCTAAAGTTAAGCTTGTTCTTTAAGCTAATATTTAATCAAAAGCTTAACTTCATCTTTTATTATAAACTTGTTTTATTATCTTTTCAATTGCATCTTTATTATCTTATTATAAATGCAAAAAAAAATAATCCTGTTGATATTTAATTTTAAGTTTATTTTTTAAGCTTTTCATTGCGTTAATAAGTTCTTTGCGAAAATTCTTATATTTCATTTGAATCTTTTTGAGGGCTTAATTAACGAACTTGTGATTCTATTTAATCTTTTTATAAAGCATTAAAACACGCTAATTAAAGTTAGCAATATTTAAATCTACTATTATAAAAGGATTTATAACTTTTTTTAAAATATTTTTTGAAACGCTAAAGTTATATTAAATACTTATGTACATAAAAGCACGAATGAATTTATTATTAAAGATATCGCTTTTTAAAAAAGCATCTTGTATATTAAATTTAACTTGGTGATTAATATATAAATTACTAAAAACTCCAATCAAAAGATTATATCTTATCACTTGATCCTGTATAATATTAAAAGTAATACTTAAAAGATCTTTAATGTTAGCATCATAAAAATATAAAACTAATTATATTATTAATAGAATTCATTATACCTTAATAAAAGATATAACTTGTTATCTTATCTTTTAAGCTAACATCCTATCCCAAGCAATTGAAGCAAAAGTTTAAAAATAAGTAATTTATTGGCTTAATCTTTGACTTTACTTAACTAAAATTAATTCAAATAAATTCTCAAAAAATTAATCGCTTAAGCTATTTTGGTTTTTATTAAATCTTTATTGCTTTTATACCTTAAGCTTTTAGATTTATAAAGAAGAACAGTTTGGCGGATGTATAGCTGTTAACGAGAATCGAATCATTGCGGCGCATGCGTGTTAAGATATGGGAAATTAGGTATAAGATAAGATAAGGATTTTTCTTAAAAAGAAATGTGATCTTATAAAAACAAATTAATTAAAATATAAATTGCAATTAAAGGTAATATACAGCTTTAATTTGTTATCTACTTCTTTATAATTTCGCAAGTGGATTTTTATCGCAAGGAAGTCTTATTTACTTTTCTTTAGATTTTTTATTATTTATAAGTAAATGTTTTTATAATAACGTGCTTTATACATTCTTTTTCCTTTCCTGAATTTGTTAGTTATAATATTGTTACAAGCTTGTAATTCTTGTCTTATAAATTAGTTAAGCTTGATTATGTAATAATTATTAAGGTCCTTTGTTATTATAACATTTATTTATTTGGTTTTATACTTGCTATTATAGCTAAAGGCTTTAGCATTCTTATTTGCAACGTCTTTATCCGGATCGAAGAGGTAGTTGATGTTACCGTTGTCGTTAAATTAAGGCCCATCTTCAACGTCGCTATTATGATCGAATTCGAGGCTATCATTATCGTTATCTTTATCGTTATGATTCTTACGTAAAGTTTCCCGATTTTGCTGCGCTTTGTTTATAGCTTTAAAGACTTTTAGCAGGTTTTAATTGGCTTTACCCTTTGACAAGTGAACAAACTTTGCTAATTGATTGTTAATGTAAGCTTGAAAAAGTATTATAATAGCTACGTTATGCTAATTATTTTTAATATAATAAATAAACTTATCACGAGATTAATATTAAGTTAATAATAGTGATAGATTATCTACTTTTGCTACGGATTTAGATTTGGCAATATCAATTAAGCTGTACTTAAATTTTAGCTTAGTATTAATGAATTTCGATGTAAAGATTAATGCTTAATAAATAAATAAATTAATTAAAAATTATTATATTTTCATGATCTTATTTGAATTATTCACATTTATATAAAAGCTATTAATTCAATAATAAAGCATTTTAAAGTCCCGCCAATACTAATTGATAAATTTCTTTTCCTTTAGCTTCCGCTTCTTTGCTATGTATTTCTTATATATTTAATAAAGAAACGCTATCATTTTGCCTTTACTACAATTAACTTTTTTTATAGCAATATCTTAATCCTTTACTTTGTTATATTTATAATATTTAACTTTTATTAGCATAACTTGATCTTTTATTTTGGATTTCAATTTTGCAAAAGTATCTCATGAATTTGTATTTAATATAATAAATACTAACTTTCATGTTATCCGAATTTAGCGATTATAAGAACCTTTTATTATTGTAAGCGGCTTTATCTATTAATGATCTTCTCCATAAAGTGTCTTCTTTTCTTTTTCCTTTAGCATTTAACTTGCGTTGATACATTTTTTAAGGATATGCCAAAGGATTTTGAGATTATCCTTTACTAAAATCTGGATTGTAAAGGCCATAATTTTGGGCAAGATATTGCAAAAGCGAATGTTGTGAAAAGTAATAAAAAGGGTTAAATTAAAGAATATCAAGAAAGAGGGAGGAACTTTCGAAATTAAATTTTACAATACGATAATTAAATTAGTTTATGTATTTATAGGAATCGAAGGAAAGCAATGGAATTACGAAGAAAAGAAGTGAGCAAAGAGTGGGTAAAAGAATCGATTTGCTAAGTAAAAGAAAGTTAAAAACTATCGAAAAGAGGTCGAAATAATGAAATCGCAAACAAATTATCGACAAAAGGCATTTAATAATAAAGACGGTAATAATAATACAATAGAAATAATATAAGCGGCGAAAGCAAGGAGAAATGAGGGTAGTGATAATATGTAAAAAAGTAATAATAATCTTAAGCGAAAATAAAGTAAAAGACGTTAAGATTTTAAGTGACCCAGATAGCCTTTGATATAAAGAAAGTTATTATAAATGATGAAAGAAAGGGAGCTATTTTTGGCTCCTTATTTTGGCAGTTGGATGACTTTAGTGGGGCAGCGAAATCGCGAATAAAGTGAATGAAGCAAAAATCAAAATAATAATGATCGCGGTCAATTGAGGCGAGAAGCGTTACATATATTATTGCGAAGCATAGCGGCGATTAAGGTTACATAAAATAGCAACCAAACTTATCAAATTCGATAACCCAAATCGCAGAACTTAGACATAAGATATTATAAAATAAATTATTTAGATTTTTTAAATTTAGATAATAATTTAAATAATTCAAATAATTTAAAGGGATAAGGGTTTTATATAACTTAAAATATTTTCCTATTTAAATAAAAGCTTCGTGCTTAACTCAAATAAAATATCTTCATATCATACTTAATAACTTGCAACGGTTATTAGTTTTAATTAATAATAACATCCCTATCTGCCAACTAACCTACCTTCGCACTCTCGAGTAACACCAGCCCGACCGTACGTTACAGAAGAGCTTGATCGCTTTTTTATGCAATTGAAAGAAATAATAGATGGTAAGGTCTAACGGGCATCGAAATTAACGAGGAAGAAAAACAAAACAAAAATTTTAATAAAAGTGTCTTGCTATCACTCGCATCTTGGTCGTCGTCAGGCATTTTTATTATATTTTTAGCTTAGGCTTTCATATCCTTAATTTGATCTTAATCACGATTTATTTATAAGTATTTAATTATAAATCTCTTCTAATACATAACACTACCTTTAACTTTATTAAGCTTGCCTTTATAATCTGATCTCATTGATGAAAGCAACTTAAAAACGAAGTATGCACTTATCCCAAATTATGTTTCTTTTTTTATTATTGAAGATAAGGAGCTGCCTTTTAGCCGATTGGTTTTATTAACAACACTATCACTTTATTTAAAGCTAGATACACTTTTTCTTACTTTTGATTTTCTTTATATTCTTTCGGGATACTTATTTGTTATATAAATCAAGAATAATATTGTATTAAGTCAAGACAATCATATTATTAAAATGAAGAATATTCTCATTACAAAGGAACTTAAAATAAACTGCTTTTATGATTCAAGTAAGCTTACATTCCAATTGCGGTTAGCTCAAAGGGGACTCATTTCTATTTCGTTCGCATAAGAGAAAGCTACAGGTAATAATTAAGAGGAGAAGCATGTAACGTATCATCGTGAACCTTTTTGGAATAAATGTGTATGAGGTGCAGTCGCATGTTTAATTGCAATCTGCTAAGATGCCTCACATTCACATTGATAGGCGTGTGTTGAGCTTTTACTTAACAACGAACCAATACTCAAGGACTCAAACGTTAGCAATCCCTTCGCCAGATCGAGAAACCTCTGCCGGCAGGTAGTATATCCGTGAACTTACCCCAATCACAACTTTGTGACGTCCAGAGCACCCTTAGGACGCATAAGCGGTACCGCTGCTTGGCCTGCCAGAGATCTGGAGTGGTTTGTGATGTTGATTCACATTCGAACTAATAACCAAGAAATCGCGTCATGCTATGATTTAAAAGAAAGTGGAAGGGTGGATAAGAAGCGAGCGTGTACGTGAAACAAGATAAACATGAACGAGACTTGATAGGGTGATATTCCTTGTTCCTTCCCCGTGGTTTTCTTTACTTCGCAAGCAGATTCCGACATGATGCATCAGAAGTGAGGCCTCCTTATCCTCTCCTTTATTTGGTATTTGCAATGATCCTTTCTCCCAACAAACCTAAGTTATGAGGTCTCTTGCAAAACACCCGCCTTCCTCCATCAACCCTAAAAACTTATCATCCTTTACTATCGTCCCAAATACGCAGACAACAAAATGCACAACCATCCTGCGCAAATTATCCAAGTCCCCCCTAGCTTCGTTGTCCCGGGTATTCTTGTTGCAGTAACTGAATCGAGCAAGTTCTATGACCTTTTCCATCCGGTCTGTTATAAACTTGGGGCTAACCACAGAATACGCGCGACACTGGAACTCGTCCCAAAGTTTCTGCGTGGGTGTTTCAAGACTACATCGCCCACTATATTCTTCAACGGCAACGGCAACGTCATCAGCAAACTTGGAACCACCCTTCCTCTTCTTATCCTTCTTATGAGCCGGGAAGGCTCTTTCTCCACAATAACACTCGATTTGGCACTCCCCATTATCGAGTTTGGAGCTAGGAAGCACAATTTGCTGTTGTGCTGGTGTGTAGTCCCCCATGTAGGCATATTCGCAGAACCTGACAAAAGTTTGTTCGTCGACTTCCTCTACTTGTGAGGCTATTCGGGATAGACTGGTCATTTTAGGACATTCGTCCGGGAGAATTTCATTTCTACAGGTTGAACAAGGGCCAGAGCTTATTACATCCAACTAGTGTATATGTATTAATAGATGCTGATAAATGTCTTGATACTTCGCCGCAAGTTCTCTCTTTATAAACGATTCAAAAATCAGTGTTCGATGTTGGGTCTCTATTAAGCCGAGAAAGTTGGATCCCTGGATCGTTCCTCTCCTATCGGAACTTGTCATTGACTGCTACGGCTCCGACAACGAAGGATTCCAGAGCAACCACTAATCCACCAGCTGCCAACCCGATCTGCCAATCGCGACTAGCACCTGCGCTTACTCCAGTAACCACTAAAGAAAATAGAAAGGCCGCCAGAATCATCCAACAAAGCTGGGACTTATCCCATTCCGACTCTAACTGCAAACCCCTCTCGGACTGCATATCTATACAGGCGTCTGCCCATTTTAATGTTCGACAACTGCTGTATCATTCTTTAGCAAACCGCAATGCAACGCCATTACCTACAATACATACCGGTAATCTTGGATAAAATTTGCGGTTTCTAGCGTTCCAGATGAACCGCTTGCATATCTGCTGTCCAGGTAACAGCTCAACTGGACTTCCTCTACCTTCAAGCGTTCCACCTTCCTCTTCAAGAAATATAGTTCCTCAATCGGGCATAATCCACCACATCCGTCGTATTCTTCGCAGCCAACTCCGTGATGCAGGTCCCCGTTATGGATAGGACCGCACTCTCTCATTTCGATGGTGTCGCGAACTTCTTCGATACTTCGCTCCAAAGAAGCAAATTCGGCTTGGTAGTCGATTTTCTCCGTCTTAACCAGGATTCTATCGAATCGATCTACATCCACAATCCAAATCTACACTACTATTACTAATAGCGATCGTTCTGTCAGAATTTAAACTGACCTTCACAGGCACAACTTTGACTCTTTTTGGCAAGAGACGCCTCCAATAACCATGACGGCCATAAAACCAGGAACGTATCTGTCGTATATCGAGAGCTGATTCAGCTTCTTCCGAATGAACGTCAAAGGCAACTGTGCCACTAGTATCCTCAACACATACAAGGACAAATTTAGAATAGCCTCGTCGAATGGCTCGGTTGCAGTATTGAAAAAGCTTGGAATGCTTGCCATAGGGTTCGTGATATTGGGCAATGTCGTGACCTATTTTACGGAATCTCGTAATATCAACCGGCTGAAGTTTGGTTGTCATAGTGTGTGTGACGTTAGGATTGGAAAGAGACCCCAAACAATCCTACTGAATTATAGATAATATCTGCATTCTAGAGCCGATAAATCATCGCTTCCTCCTAGGCAGCAACATAGAGGCTACACGTGGCTCCGCCGCGAATAACCGACTCCCACATGCAAGGCGGAATACATAGGCGTAGAACCAACCATCTGGCGCAGGCATACCCAGAGCTCCGCCCCAGCCTCGTCCTTTTGTGGCGCTGTCGACTACCCGTGATTGACGATACGCAGCCCCAGGTTGATCACTTTCAAACGTTCCAGCATTCCCAAAACCCTTTCGATCCAGCTGAATGCAATATTGCTGCATCGCATCACATTATCAGGCACACTACTTGGAGGACTTTGCGAGCAAACCCCGTTATCGTCTGTCATGCGTTCATGAACCGTACACCAGTGGAAATGGTGTTTGTGAAAGCATTTGCAGTTCACTTAGCAGAGTGCTTGCTCTTACGGTTGTCATCGTGAAGTATCATGCAAGAAAGATCAAATTCAACATATATGTGATATATCTCATGCCAGACCTTGTGATCCCATCCAGCCCAGCCTGTAACGAATGGTGCCAGCGCTAGCTGTTCCAACATGAAATTTCGAAATAGAAAGAAACAGAATTTATCGCCATGTGGTACACGGAACGATTCTCTTAAAAACTTCTCAAGGTGCCGCCGAATCGCCCGCACCAGCATTTCCAGTTGCTAATCCAGGTGGCCACAAACCTTGACCAACCTTTTTGAAAGACTGAGCGGAATCTCGAGCCAACTTATCCAAGCTTTCCTTGAGTTCCTCCTCTCTCTGTATCGAGTCAGGATCCGCGGCTGCCAGACAATGTGTTCAGACAACGACTTGCCTTTGTAATCAGTGTTTCAGCCCCTAGGCAGATCTTGGTCCTCCACTCCTCGATATCCACGACTCGTTTCTCAATTTCATCCACGGATGAATCAAGGGGGTCGAAGCGACATTCTGCAAGCCAGTCGATACCTGGAATCACAAACATCTCAGAAACCTCCCTGTAGAGTTCCGATGCTTTTGAAGCGAGGAGAAATTGCGTTTTCAGAATGTAAGCCTTAGATAGGATATCCTGTCGAGCATTTGAATGAGTATAGAGCCAAAGATTTTACCATCAGAGATTAACCTTTTTCAATGTCACATCTTCCGGCTCGTTCTTCTGATCATCTCTGCCCTGGTAAGATTCGAACACAATTTTCCTGTTTCTGGTGCCCTTCGTGATCATTGTCTGAATTCTGACCAAGAATTCCATGAAATTGTCAATTTGCCGTTGTAAGTCACTCAATCGGCCAAGCGCCTGTCTCATAACGGTGCCCACTTCTTCCTTGAAAGTAGAAGCTTGTCAGTATGCATGCTATTCTTCTAATCAGAACCATCGGCAAGACCCACAATTGATTTCGCTCCTCCGGAAAGCTGGAGCAGCAAGCTCCTCAAACTTGATGACTCTCGTTCCAGCCGCTCAACCGCCGAAGCCCTCTTCTGCCGTCCAACTTCCAAAAAGAAATAATGAACACCGCCAGTCACTAATCCAAGGACCAATAGTTCTGGACTGATGCCAACGGCGGCAGCTGCTGCTAGAGCCGCCTTCGTGCTTGATAGACTGGCTATGTCTCCCGACTTTGTCAGTTAAGACTCAACAGCTGATAGTCTCAGCGCGTGGTGACAGACATGGTAGGTTGCCAACAAGACTCTCGTACATGCCCTTGGCCTTCTGATATTGCGCCTCAACATCCTCTGCTGCCTTTCGTGCTGTCTCCAGATCGCTTTCCTTGCGCGTTTTCTCCGTGTCACATTCGTTGAGCTTATCTTGAGCCTCCATTTTCTGTCGAGCATTGGTTGCTGCCAAAATTCAGTCGATGAGATACATGCAATTCACAGTACTTGAGTATGGATATTACCTTTCTTATCCTCCAAGGCCCTTAGCAGCTTATTTGTGAGTTTCTTCCACTTGTCGAAGTCGTCTCTAATTTCAACGATATTTTGCACCGATCGATTGATAGAGTCCTCTCCCATGGACAGGTAGTGTTTGAGATGCCTATCTCGAGCTGCTGACTGCTTCGGATCTGCATACTCCAGCATTGAATCAACCTAGACCGACAAATCAGAATACTTTAAACATTCAGCAGTGAAATAACGACGCGTGAACTGCATTGGTGGCTTACCACGCCCCCAGGCTTTCCTATCTCATTCGTTAGATCCGTAACTATGTTTATCCTCTCGGCAGTGAGTCTGAACACATCCATTCCCGTCTGAATGCACTCTCCAACATTTGCGTACAGTGTTGAATGACTTCAAATGGTCAAATTAGCGACAACAGCCATCTCTCTTCTTCGGATCAGCGAACTTACACGAGACCACTACTGGAAAGCTCAAGCGCCAAAGTTTCAGGCTTAGATACCAACAGCTGGCATTCTGCCAAGAGCAAGACGCTCTCAGGTCCAGCACGCAGGTTGAGATGCCATTGTCTTGAAGACAGCTGTTGGTGAAATTCACCACGAGTACGATAGACTTGTTCGTCCATGTCTTGAGTTCGAGGATGACAAGGTTTGCGTACGATTCAAGAATGGACGTGCTATCACATTTGATCTGCTGTTTGTGTTTTAATGGCTAAAGCGGCCTCAGTTTTTGTCGAGGTCCTCTCACTTCATGGGTTCATGTTAGTGAGGAAATTCTACCCAATTGTACAGCGACACTTCACTATGCGTTTTGTCGGGCCTCTCGCTTTCACATTGCCCGGCTCTGGTGGGCTCAAGGCTGGGCAAGAGCCATGGTCTATCCATACATCTGCTCACATGCTGTTCATATGAAACCCGAGGCGTTCAGCATGATGCAGTGTAACCCACCTTGATAGTTGAACCGATACTAGAGTCCGACTTCCGTCCGCCTCACTCATATTCAGCCAAGTCTAACACCTGCCTAAGCAGGCAACATCCCACCAACTTCATAGTGTGTATAATAGCAGGGATCAAGGATTCTAGAGACAGAAGGTTGATTTCCGGACGCTAGTAGACGGAAAAGGTGGCGAGCCGTTGAGCCAATAATTATTTAGATTCAGTTTTGTGCCTTTCGAATTCGTGTCATTAAAATTGAACGGGCGATGGAAGTATCCAGGAACTGAAGCCCTGTTTCCTTCAATTAATTGTATGAACTTTATATGCATTTTAATTGAAAAATGGTGGCAGGATTCGAGCGTGGAAAAGAGGCGTTTTTGACCTTCGCCCGCGTGGCGTACACCGGAGCCACGCCTGCAGCCACAAGTGAAAGCAAATGCGGGGGCTTGAGACTGACTCTCCTTGGCTTGGCCGGTCAGACTGTGCCCGCCCCCATACAGTACTGCTGCAAGACAAGCAGAGAAGAAAAAACATGCATTCCAATGGATGGCTGCCGCTGCCCCCTAGGGATGGCGAGCGGTGTAGTTGCGAAAGCGTTTTAACGAGTAACTACGAAGAAATATGTAAAATGCCAGCTTGAATTTTCGCATGCGGAGAATCTAATTTCACCCCAGAAAAGCACTCCTCGCGGTAACCGCGAGGAGTTGCCTTGTAGAACGATTGGATAAGAAGGGCCAGTCTCGATTTTCCCATGGTAGGTGCTCAAACTAGTAGGTTATTGTTACGGGAAGTGAGGCTTTAGGACGTGGGCTCTGAATTCTTAGCTTTTTAGTTTAAATCGATCAAATTTTTATTTGAAACTTACTCTACTTAGTACAGGTGGTAAATATTCCACAAACGACGTCTGAGCGTAATTCCAGAGAATTCTATGAACAGGGGCTTCAACCAGGGGGCACCGCCAATAATAGTGCAATATTATACAAAATACCAGGGAAATAGCAGAAGCAACAGCACCAAAGGCCTAGAATGCACGGCCTAGAATTGTGGAATATTTACCCCTGATACGAAGTATAAACTTTTCAGCCCCGAGCCTTTACCGGAGGCTGCGTTATCAGCGCTAAAACTGGACGACAATGGCCTGCTAGATCCAGGAAGCCTTCTATCAAAAGTTTACCAAGTTCGTGCCTGAAACAGGAGGGGTAAATGTTGTCCCACGGCTCGGGAGAGCCGCTAGCGCAGGAACGGGAGGGGAAAGAGTGCGAATCGCTGCCATTCGCACTCTGCCACACCTCCCAGTCTGCACATACATGGCATTGCAACGACCTTATGCAGACGACGACGTTGAGGACAAAGAAAGGATAATAGTGTTGTTGTGCAATCTGAAAACGCCGTTGTCGGAGTTGAGGATCTCAATAACGCGGGCGAGAAGCTAAGCCGCCATATGATGGGGTGAAGTTCAAGACGAAGATTCGTAAACAGAGGAAAGAGAGGGTTGAGTTGGAATTGGAATTTTGGTGGAGATGCCTAGACCTGTAAAACGGCCATAAATGTAGCATTGACAAAAGAAGCATGAATTAAGGGACAAATTAGGTATAGAATTTTGAGTTTTTCGAATGGCCTGCTAAAGTGGAGTAATACACCAAGGTGACTTGTCCGCTCGACTAGAGGGCGCACCAATCGTCACTGATATCCCCGCACCTGCTCAGTCGCCCACCTTCAGGCGCTTATTGCTGCCAACCGCTTATTATGGCGTAATGCCGTTTATGGGCCTGGGCAGACTTCCATTGTGCCAAGAGGATATTCCCTGCTAGCCCGCCCCGCCCTACGAATGCTTATTTTGGCAGTCCCGAGGGGATTATTAGGACAGGGCCGTTATGGGAGGGCCAAAAAGGATACTGGAGGGCAGAAACAAGTGGGGTGAGGGATTGTCCAGTGGCACTTCAAAGGGGCAGTTTTGGGCACGATGGGTGGGAGCCTCGCCCCCACAGCTTAAGGCTCTGTTGGTGGCTTGGCTTCCTGCCAACTCCAGTTCAGTCTCCACTTGATCTACCCTGCCAAGGAAGATCCTGGACTTGTCTCTTTTCTTCCTCATCAATAACAACAAACAATTGTCAACCTCCACCACAACTCCAGACTCGCATCGCAGATTTTATCTCGATTCCAAAAGATCTAAATACCTCATTGCTGGAGTTTGGAGATCTGCGGAGTTGATTCGACGCCTCTGATGCGTTTGGCGCAACTTCGAGTTAACTTTTCTCCCACACATCCACAACTTCATAACCACTACAACCAACACCACCGTCAGATGCGCTCTACCTTTCCCCCAAGCCCCTGATTCCGGCCTTCTATACAGAATCAGAATCGCCGATAGCTACGTGCGCTGCAACTTCGCTGCCTTGCCGCAGAGGGTTATCGGTCGCGGACCAGTACATATATACACCATGCTAGCACCGCCTACATTTACCCTCTTCACAAACCTCCCTACCGAACTCCAAATCAAAATCTGAGGGTTTGCTCTCCCTGGTCCTCGGATAATCCAGTGCCATCATTCGAAAGGCTCCGTCTCCTTTAATGGCGCTCGCCCTCCAACAGCACTTCACGTCTGCCAACTTTCTCGAAAAATTGCCCTCTCTGTTTTCTTGATGTATAGAAATGGACTGGATTAAGAGCTCTAGGAGAACGATTTAATGACGAGGTTCTTGGTGACCCGAAGATTTTCGTACGACGTAACTTCACTGCTCTTCTGTCACAATACCAGGATATTTCCATTAATCTTCGATCTTCGACTCCTGCTACCAGCGAGCCTCCAAACTCGAACTCATCGAGACGTCTAGCCCGCCGATCCAGCGCATAAATCCAGGCCCAACAAGCACCACAAACATATTGGAACGAATACGACGATAGCAGTGAGGAAGAAAAAGACGATCCATACATTATATATATGAACCCCAGCGAAGATTCGTTCCCTGGCTTAAAGACAATCGAGTACGTTTTCGCCAAAATAAAGAAGCCTATAGACAGTGTAAAGGCCTAGTTCAGCGCCAATACGTCACCCAACGAGCAACACTCTCTCCTAAAAGATCGACACGATGGATACTTCGTCGAGCAACAAAGTGCGATAAACACAGATATCGAAGATGAAGCCTACGCTTCCTCCAACAACGAGTTCCCAACCAGCTACATGGCACATTACGCTACATTTCCAAGCATCAACAACCAAAAATTCTCGCGACATCGGGAAATGCTCTTGTTGCGTGGAATAACCGGCGTATTGCTAGTTCAATGATGCTCATTATCATTACGAGCATTCTGATCTCTACAGGCAAATACAAACTGCATGCAAAGGTTAACGCGGGAACAATAGTTAGCTGCATTACAAGTTTTTGCTTCGCGTTGGCTGGTATCACAGCTGCTTTGTGCTGAAAGCAAACGTTAAGCTAGCTTCACAGGACCTATGTCGGCGTTACGTTTGCTACGCTGTTGATTTTGAGTCTGATGCTTCTCTTCCTCGTGCTGGACAATATCCGGGAATGAAATGAAGAGCACTCGAGGATGAAAGCGGTCGGAACACGACTGGCATTACGGTTCAGAGTCCGGAGCATTGTCCGCTCTTGACTACCACACACAGATAAGGGGTGGTTCATGGAGATGACAGAACGGCAGAGCGGGGGAAACTATGATATCCTGGGGTAAATTGGCAGGATGGAGTTTGCACTGGGATGCGTTGCGTTGCACAAAGATTGACGTCGGTATTCATTGGAAACCGACTTACTGTTGGGTAGAATTGTACATACCGGGGTTCGGGAGTTCGGGAGACGTTGATTGGTGAAAATGTCTGGCCAGCAGCCGTCACAACGCAGTGGGACCCGCGTCTTCGAGAAACTCGTGGTAATAAGTATCACCGCATGAGAACATGTGTTGACACCAACGACACATTATTCGAGAAGCTACCAGCGTTAGGCGAATTTTCTACGAAATATGAATCATGTTACCTTGCAAAAATGGTAAGATGGATAGAGGCAATTTCGTTGCAATGTTCGCTCCTTCACGTTGATTGCACAGTACTGTGCTGTTGATGCTGGATGAGCACACGAAGATATGACAAATATTGAGAAACTGAATGAGAATGACATCACAGCTCCGGACCCGAATTGAGCAGTCACCTGTCGCAAATATCAAGCTTTCCTTACACAGACATTGTCCTCCCAGTCTCCGAGCTCTCCTTCGCGAGCTCAATTAGCCTGATCACCTGCGCTGGAATATCGGCGGGTACAGGAACCGGACCCTCACCGTCAAGTGCTTTTTTGAAAAGGCTGTAGTATGTTTGCTAGTTCACATCGATCAGAGTTGGAATCACTTTTGAGGTTATCGATTTATCAGCCTTAATTTGATTAAGTATTTTATAATTTTCTTTTGGCTTTTTGGCATAATTAAGATCGGTTGCCCTTATTTTTTGAAACCGGAGTTGTAGCTTTTAAATATCGAGATGGTATTTTTTGTAAGTGCCTTTATCCCTTCAAACCTAGAACCTCAAGTATTTAAACTTAAGACTAACAATGTTGGTTTTTGCTATAGCAGTTATTTTGTTTTTGTAATGGAAGTGAATTATGAAGTAATTCTCAAAGCTGTTAAGATTGTTTTCTTTCGTACGTTGTGTGTTGATAAAAGCGGTGATTTCCTTAAGCAAGCTGAAAATGAATATCACCTGATTAAACAAGTGCAAGTCCAGATTGTAAATTGCATCGCCACTTGAGAAGACCTTGGATTTCCACAAGTTTGGGAACGTAGGTATATAACGGTCTACGTGCGTTTTGAATTCTACCATATGATTTAAAGCGTTATCTTGTATAAGCTTTTGTAAAGTAATAAAATTGATGTCGAAACGCTAGTTCTGATATATACTTAAAATAAGATTTTGCTTCTTTGCTAGCAAAATAAGCTCCTTTACCTTTTAAGAAGTAGCATAAAAGGATTTTTTTAGTATTATAGATTTTTTGTTTTGTAAAGCAATTTTTATTTGCTAATAATGAATATCTAGTATTGTGATTATAATAACAATATTGTGGGTTTGCATCGGTATGTGATATTACAAAGACAGTAAAAGTAGCAAAAACAAGTGCAATAGTGGTTCAGTATATTCAGGTTGTTTAGCTAAGGGAGTGCGAGAAGGCAGAGGATTTATACCCGTAGCCGTAACCCCCCTGAAACCCCTCCGGCTACCGGCCGGCTCCTGGCGTGGATACATCAAACACTCGGCATAGGTCCTGTGGACCAACAAATATCAATTGCTAGATTCGTTATCAACTTCTTAGCAATTTTGTAGCATTTGATACTTGGATAATCTTTCTCCGCATTGTTATCTTTGGTCAAATGCTGCTGAATTATTATATAAAGCTTTATTTTAGAAGTCGTAATAATAAACGAAATATTAAAAACTTTTGCCAAAAAGCCATAGCCGATAATACTGATATTATATTTATAAGCTTTAAAGGTTATGAAAACAACTTAATAAAAGTTACAATGCATAGCTTAATTACTAGTATCAATTTTAATAAATGATTTTGAATTTCGAATGATTTTAAAATAAAGTGAAACATAAGATATCAAAATTATAATGATTTTTATAATAAAAATTATATGCATAAGATTAATTATATATAAGTAACATTTACTTTTAGCAAAGGTTCCAAAAGATTCGAAATATTCAATCGTGTTGCAAATAAGTTTACCCTAATTGTGGGTTTGCATTGGTATGTGATATTACAAAGATATTAAAAGTAGCAAAAATAAATGCAATAATGGTTTAATATATTTTAGATTATTTAGCTAAGGGAATGTGAGAAGGCAAAGGATTTATACCTATAGCCGTAATTCCCCTAAAACCCTTCCGGCTATTGGCCAGCTTTTAGCATAAATATATCAAATACTTGATATAAATTTTGTAAATTAATATTAGCAAAACTACTTTTGGAAATATAATGTATTCCAACATGTATCACATCGCTGGGAAAATGGAGAAGTCACGTTCCAAGACCTACGCGAAGGTCTTGGGCCAGCCATGGCTGGCTATTCTAAGATCACAGGTTGCTGTCGCCAGGCGAGGCTGGATGGCTGGGAATACGCATGGGTGGACTCATGCTGCATCGACAAATCAAGCAGTGCAGAGCTTTCGGAGGCGATCAATTCGATGTTCAAGTGGTACCAGGATGCTCAAGTCTGTTATGCTTATCTGTCGGACGTGGAGGAACGATCGGAGTTCGCTAAGAGTCAGTGGTTTACTCGGGGTTGGACACTACAAGAGTTGCTGGCTCCGGAGTTCCTCATCTTCTATGACAAGGACTGGAGGGAAATTGACACAAAACTTCGGCTGCTACGGAAAATTCAATCTGTCACTGGCATCTCGGTCGAGCACCTGGTGGATTTCGAGAACGCATCCGTTGCCCAGATCATGTCCTGGGCGTCTCGAAGACGCACTACTCGCATCGAGGATCAAGCTTATTGCTTGATGGGACTTTTTGGTATCAACTTGCCACCTCTCTATGGCGAGGGGAGCAAATCTTTCTTGCGTCTTCAGCTTGAAATACTTCGTACCTCTGAAGACGAAACGATTCTCGCCTGGACATCAAAGGACATGTTACAAACGGGACTCTTGGCAAGATCCGCAGCAGACTTCAGTAATTCCTCTAAAATAATCAGGGTACTGTTAATCCAAGATCGCACCCCGTACACAATGACCAATAAAGGCCTACGGGTGGACGCTCGCCTCCTGCCAATGGATGAGAAATGGGACGGCTTCTTCGAAGCTATCTTTGGGGCTAGTGGCGTTCATCTTTTGCCCATAAATTGTATGGAAGCAGGAAGAAGTCGATCAATAGCACTTCGCGTTTGCAAGGATACTCATGGTGACTTTCATAGGACGATGGTATCAGAGTTGGATACTTTGGACGTGTATCTACCCGACGGCCGCATATCGCTGGTGGAAAAATCACTGCATCTTGGCGAACCAGAGATATGCTATTTTCGGCAAACATCGAATTATGATAGATATTTCAGTCGAACTATCACCGTCAATGTGATCTCTCAACCTGGGTATCGCATCATAGGCACCCTTACACCTGAAGGAAACGTCGAAAAGTCCTGGTATGAATTAGAAGAGCCTGCTAGCACACTTCGACTCAGCTTTGATCGGCATTACGAAATAGGTTTAATATTTACAGAATCGACTACAAGCTACCAGCCCGCCAATTTCGCCGTCTCTTTGAGCAAGATCACGTATCCACTGTCTGTCCGATTTAGCTGCAAAGAACGTCGTTCACCGAATGGCGAGGTGACATGGATAGACCGTCAATGTTCAGAATGGGACAAAGCTTCTTATCCTGTGGAATCTGGAGCATCAATATCATACAAAGTGAGGAGGGATGACGTATCAGTCAACGAAGTCCGCACGAGGATGAAGAGCTATGTTGTGGACTTAATAGTGGACCCCACAGGACTTCTGCCCTGGCAACCGTCCCCAGATGAAGTTGAAACATCGAGCTCTTATCCTTCAGGTCTTAAATCTAGTGAACTGGAAAGCCGCCTCCGCGACATCGTGGACGGCAAGATATCTTTGAAGAGCCTGCGCGTCGGAAACCTCTCGCATCCCAGCAGGTCGAACATGGACTTCAGCTCTCCGGTTTAGGACTTGTGAATTCTACTTTCAATGATGATCGATGGTGTGAGCACCTGAGAGCCATAAACCGAGAAACACCTTAATCGTGACTCATCCTGCTGAAAGGATGTGCTTCTTCTCCAACAACTCCGAAGTTTAAAGCTTGGCGTCTTTGCGAATACCAAAGGAATGGAAATTCAAAATTGTTATTACAATGGACGACTATCCAATAAGCATTTCAACGATCTATATGATTTCACGACAGCAACAGTGGCTTTGGCAATAGCAATCTCTCGAACCAAAATTGGTCACACGTGTTCCTATCTTCCCAAGTTCCCCTTCCCACTCTTCTTCCTATTGACTCTCTTCTGGGAAGACTCAATGATCTCACATCACTCAGAGATACAAAATAGTAGTTGGACGTCTTGATCAGACTTCGCGAAGAGTGTTTCAGCATGTTTTTCTGGCAAAATATGGCAGCAAACCACATGAGATGAACATCAGCTTCCACCATCTGTATCTGTGTAGAAGCAAACCCTCGAACTCAAGTGGCGATAGACGCACGTCACGTACCAAACCTCCATTGCTCTCAGCCTCCCATTGTCTGACTGAAATCGAGACAGAAAGTTAGCTTTTTGCGGGACGAAAGATGTGCACAAGCCTTTTCTCCTGGTTCTGTCTCCCCCACCATCAGCGTCATACTGATTCTCTCGTTCTAGAAAACCCCGTCACCGGTACTTCTCCTCTTCCCCACGCTATTTCCCGTACATACAAAATTATAAATTTACCCTCTCTCTTTCCCTAGAGGAAGACAACCTCACCAGGTGTTTCGTACACGAAACTGTGTATTGCGTGATATGCGGAGGCGGCACCATAATCCAGTCGCCAGCTGCCAATACCAATATCTCCAATTAAGTTCCCCGAGCCGAGCAGAAAACGCACCTCTCTCCTCCTCAAAATAAGCCCGCCAACTCTCTACCTGCATCTGCCCAAAATCCTTCAGTTCCCGACGAGCACAGTTTCTAGGACAGAAGATGGACAACGATTCACAAATTGATAACATCCGCTCACTCCATAACATGACACAACACTCCCCTTCTCAGTATCCCACCCAGCAATATCTTCTACCTCCTCCCTGACCTCCTACCCCATCCTGCTTTGCCGCTTCCCTCTTCCACCCTTCCGTCCTCCTACAAGCCGATCTAGATAAGTCAATAAAGAAAAGAGAGCAAAGTCAAAGACCAAGACCTCACGCCATGTTGATCGGCCAAGTGACGAGCCTCATCATAAATCTCGATTACAGAGAAGTAAAGCCAGTGTACGATTTGACTAAAGCTGAGTTTAAACCCTACCCTACATCCTACCTAGCGATTCCCCCCAAAATAAAAAATAAAGCTCAAAGGCCGCTTCCCATTAATGTAATAGTCAACTATTTACTAGTCGCTTCAAATAGACAGGCCTCTCACTCTCGGAAAAAAAAAGGGGATATTTCGAATATTCTGAAATGCTTTTGAGTTTTTGGATTAACTATTACTAATGTATATCATTCTTCTCCTCTGTCTCTTTCTTCCTTCCTCTTTTCGAATCACCAAATCACCAAACCAAACCCACTCAAGGTATCCTGCCCACATGAAAGTCTAATAAAAGCGCCGCCATCGCCTACGTATCTAGGTATCCTTGAAGTCGGGTATCCAGCGCAGAATGTACAGAATTCTCTTCCCAATCACTAATTACCAATTACCATCCTTTTTCCAATCTCAAGTATCCAATGCAGTGTATTGTAGTGTATACCAGTCCGCGCGCCATCGTACGTGCGCACATCCGTATCGTATCGTATCGTATCGTCAGTGAGTGAGTCGTTTTCTCTATCTCACATAATCATTCCGCCATGTTGGTCGAAAAGTACCAATGTGCCGCTCTTGTCGCTTGTTGAGCTGAGCGAGAATTAAAAGTTGTATGTCGAACTACCGTTCTAAAGAAGTAACGAGAATTGAAAATAATCCAGAACGCCGGAGTCCGGTACGCCGTCGCTAGGTATTGTACCTCCTTAAGGAGAGAAAGAAGTGGAAATGCAGATGTTTGATTATGCAGCGAGCTTGAACATTCACAGGAAGTAGGCGACGATCAAACCAAGAGCAGCGAGGCTTGAGCCGGTATTCAAGACTGCGCCATTGGCGAGGACTGGACCGCTGGTTGAAGATGCAGATGGACCGACTGGGGTGGCTGTTGCGGAGCCGTGGGGTGAAGTTGGGACGGTGCCGTTGCCGCTTGGGATTGGGTGGCCAGATGGGCTGCCGGTCCCGGAGGGTTGGACGTAGGTAGACTTCAGGGTGGACAAGGTGCTTGGGGAGCTGGTTGGTGGGCAGTAGGTTGTTGTGAATGTGCTGGTACTGGTTGTAGTTGTGCCGTCCGTGACGCAAGTGGTGGTTACAGTACCAGTTGAAGTGATTGTGGTTGTGCCGTTGGTTGGATGAGGGTTGACATAGGTCTTTGTGGTTGTTGGCTCAGGAGTGTAGGTTGATGGGCCGGGATTGATGTAGGTCTTGGTCGTGGTGGGCTCAGGTGAGTATGTAGGATATCCTGAGGAAGACGTGGAGCTAGCAGAGCTTGAGGATTCTGGAATAGGAGTGCAGTTGGGAAGGGTGAAGGTGCCATTGTAGGTTCCCGATCCTCCTTGCACAATGCAGTTCTTTGCGCAAGCTGCAATACCGCTAGTTGGGGATGATTGCCAGCACTGAGACGAACGGACTCCGAATGGGAAGTATCCGGCCAAGTTGTCGTTGCAATTGCCTGGCTGTCCGACGCCGTTCGTGCAGCGGATGATGATGTTCGTGCCTAGAGAGTCACCGGCGCAGAAGGCTCCATTTGGCTTGTCTGCTGGGCAGATGAACTTTCCAGTTGCGTCATCACTGTGATATGTTAGTTGGCGTTGAGAAGTGATGGGATGGAATGACTGACTAGGTCACTTGCGCACTGGCAAATGCAGCCGTAGCGGCGATGAGGAGAGCGGAGTACATCATCTTGACTGTATCTAAAGTAAGGTATTCAGAAGTGTTGTTGTGTAGGTTGTTGAGCAAGAGTCTAGGAGCGAGTGACTGTTGTTGTTGTTGTTGTTGTTGTTGTTGTTGTTGTGGTCTGTGAACGACAGTGGGGGAGAGGAAGGACGTTTGTAGGTGGTAGATTAAATTGTTGTTTGATGATGTGATGATGAGAGATGTGAGTGGAAGGAAGGCACGACTTTATATGCATCTCACTCTCACCCCAGGGCCACATCGTATCCGGCCAGCGGGAAAATAGGAAAATAGAGTTACCTTAGTTGGGTGACAGGCGATGTCATGCAAGCAGCAACGTGACAAACACCAACCAAGACCCCGGAAAGGGCAGGAACAAACGGCGGAGGCGAGCAGGCGAGCAGGCGAGCAGGCGAGCACACCAAAAAATAAGCGAGCGCTGCCAGCAAGGGGTCTCCGTGTGGCTGAGCTCCACCTGCAGGGATGCCATCGACGAATACGAAGCCACAGACGATGGAAGAAAGAGAAAGAGACTGACGGCGACAGACGGTGAACTCAAATGCAAGTCTCATCGGCTGTTCCGCACGCCATTTTAGACCGTAGGGCTGGGAAAAAGGTACCTGAAGATCTATTTTGAGCATGTAGCTATTACGTCCGAGTTTTCAGGTGCCAGAGCCTCATTCAAGTTATTTCGCCGCAAGACTCACCGTGGGTATTTGACCGGGCCTGCTTCTGTGTTCCTTGGTCGGGATCTCTCGTCTGATCTCACTCACCAGTCACTCACACCCAAGGATATCCAGCATCAGTCACCAACCATGAGTGAGCCATATATTGCGACCGGGGATAGCATACGAGGAGCAGGGCATCTCATGGGGTGGTGTCTAACTATTTGTTCGTACGGCGATACCAAGACAATAGAAGGTATCGCTTCGAGGATAGATAGAGTTGCATTTCCCTCGTGAGGTTATTTTGAGAAGCTTCTCGGTACCAGAATAAAGAGTCGGAAAACTTTTATTCCTCCCGATACTCCGGGTGCATTCCTGAAGGTACAATTCAACCCGAAGCAACACGAACGACATCATTGTGGCTCGATCTTCGTCGGGGGAAAAGGTAGTGTGGCTTGAGAAAAACCAGCAGCCCACTACTGTCGGTTTCAGCCAATCAATTCCCCATGACAAATCAACGCCACGACCCATCGAGATCTGCAGCCAACCGCGGGGTAATGGAGGGCGAGTGAGGAGGAGGAGGAGGAGGAGGTGGCATGAGGGTTACAACTGTTCCTGACACGTACGACTTGTAATCATTGTTTGATCATTACAGTACTCTCAACTCTTCGCAATTCTTTCAACTTACATCTATTTTGCTACCGTTCGTAAGCATCGGCAACCAAAACGGAAACTGATCAAATCAGTCACTTGACCGCCACTCCCACCACTCCCACCACTCACACCTCGGCTCCAACCTTCAACCTCGTATTCCCATCAGCAAACCCAGTCATCACCACCATGTACGAATCAACAATAAACTTCACACTCGACACCATCTGCCCATGTAAGCAAGCCCTGTTCTTCCCAACCTGCTGATTGGCCTCTCATCTACTTTATCCGACTGGAAAACACGCATGAGTATTGGCTGACCCAGCGGTGACAGGGACGTATCTGGCCAAGAAGAGGTGAGTAGGCTATTGAATTGGATTTTGAGAAGAAGGCTGCGATGAGGATGGGATGGGTTTCAAAGAAAACTTGCTAATGCTCGACGAAACGTTACATAGACTCGATGAAGGTATGTGAAGACTTTTTTCTACCACTCTATTTCCCGATCGTGGCTTGCGCCTCGTCTGTCACTCAACCTAAACCCGTCAGCCCGGATTTGGACGGCTGGCGCACCACGTGATAAAATATCACGTGAGAGAGGTCGTCCCTTTGACTTCCTCGCCTCTGGTGCTCGGGCTTTGGCGTAGAGTGGTGCAGCCGGTGTTATTGGCGATGCTGGACTCAACTGACTGACGGAACATAGCTCTCCGCCTCGTACGAGACACAGACGCTTCCTCCAAAGTAACCTTCACAGTCGCCTACCACCCGTACCAGCTCTACCCGGAAGCCAGCGTAGAAGGGGAGGATAAATACGAGTGGTACAAGAAATCCAAGTACATCCCCCAATTTCACTTTGTCCCCTCTCTCTCCATTTCCTCCCCTCTTTCCCCCTTCTATCTCCCCTTCCCCTCCCAACAAAGCAAGAATGTACTGACAGCCCTTCAAGATATGGCGATTCCGAAGAGAAAATGAAAATGTACACCACGCTCATGACAGCCTACGGCGCCTCTGCCGGCATAACCTATAAATTCGGTGGCACTGTCGCCAACACATTGCAAGCCCACCGCGTGATCCAGCATTTCCAAGAGTCGAAAGGGCCGGAAACAGCTGATAAATTGGTTAATGCGCTGTATAGGATGTATTTTGAGGAGGAGAGGCATCCGAGTAGTAAGGAGACGTTGGTGGCTGCTTGTAAGGAGGCGGGGATTGAGGAGGGGGAGGCAGTGGGGGTGATTGAGGATGAATAGTGAGTCCTGCTTCTAATTCTACTTGGGGCTTTTTGAGAGGTTGAGGTTGGCGAAACCGGAGAAGTTGCGTTATTTCTGGGGAACAGGGAAGAGATGGAGAGGAGAAATGAAATTGTTTTGCTGACGAGAATGGTGGATCTAGTGAGGGGTTGCAAGATGTGAAGATGAAAATAAGAGAGCAAGCCGGGAATGGGGTTGATAGTGTGCCGTTTGTGGTTGTGGAGGGGAAGAGGAGGGATATGACGTTGCAGGGGGCGCAGGAGGTGGGGGATTATGTCAAGGCGCTTGAGCAGATTGTTAAGGAGAGCAACTGAATGCACTGGCCTAATATATCGTGTTGAAAGGACAGAACAGGAGAACGAGAAGTGCGGCGAAACACTGTGCAGCGGAACTATCACGTGATGCGGAGCCAGCTTGGAGGCTCAGAACTAGCTGATTTACAATAACGACAAACCTTTCTGCTACCAATCATACCGGTAGTATTCGGCGTACCATTTGCATCTTTCTCGTTGATCAGTCTTGCTGAACAGCTAGGTATCATGATCCGAGAGTGCGAAACTATTAACTATACAGTACGATTGGTTGTTTGGTGAACCTATCGCAGACTTGTACGACCACAAATGACTTCCTTTTTAGAAGCCATGCATTGGTGGCTTCCAAAGATCACATGATACTTACCATAAATCAAGACACCATGTTGAAGTTCTGCATTAGACATAGGCTGACATGGATATCCTTTGCACTGTCTACTTTTCACACAGTCTGGGTATTTAAGTTAATCATCATGACCAGCCGTCATCACAGACATGGAAATGTACACTTTGAAGATGGTCATGATCTCGAAAAAGGCACGGGCAGATCAGGCACGTTCTTTCGTTCAGATAAGGCTACAACTTTTGCTCTCCTCAGTGGGCTGGCTAACAATACCATCTAGGGCATCGCCGTCATAAGAGCAGTCTTCATGACGACGATAACGCTCGGGCGCAGTCTGGCAGGGCAGAAGATAACCTCAAGCACATGAGTCCCACCGAACTCGACGAGAACAGCTTCGAAGAGAATCTCGAGGAGCTGTACGGAAACAGCATCGTGGACATCACTACACAATCCACGAAGATCAATCTCGCCGTTCTCCATCGCATCAATCTGCATTATTTACAACGTCAGGCTGTTTCAGAGGCTCTTTACCTGAGATATCGAGGCCCTTCGTGGGAGCATTCGCATCGATATTCCATGAATAAATACGGTATGAAGCTCTCAATGCCCCATTACCAGTTTCACCTGAAGTAGAGTCGCCAATGGAGCGACTGCGGCCGATTGGCCGAGTATAATAAGTATTGACATATATACAGTCCAGGCGCTCAAGGATTTCGAGTACATGAAGGAGTGCGCGCTTCGAGGAGAGCTCGACGACAACTTCATCATCACATCCAATGAGAAATATCAGCGTGCCATGATCAAAGAATGCATCGAAGATCACCAAAACGAAAACGAACTAGCCGACGATGACCAGCATCGGCTAGAGCGGGACCTGCGAAGACTACGATCCTACTCCCCGCCCAGATACGCTAGCAATGCCGCGCTCTTTGGGGGGAGTAGGACCGAGCTTAACCAGAGAGAAGCCTTTGAGAAATACGTGCAGAGGACTGCGATGGCTGTTTTTGGGAGTGCCTTTTTGATCGGTCCTATGCTTATTATGGTGTTGTATCCCAGTCGGACGACGAGTTTGGTGACGACAACTGTCAGTGTGGTGCTGTTCGCAATGTTAGTTGCTGCTTTGCTTGAGGATAAGAATGATGTGCTCAATGCAACTGCGGCGTATACTGCTGTGCTTGTTGTGTTTGTGGGGACTAGCACAGGTACTGGGGCAAGTTGAGGATGAATAAGCGAAGGAAGGGGGGGGGAGTAGGGGTGAGACGGGGGTGTTCGATCTCTTCGGCGAATGATTTCGTTGGTTACGGAGCGATGAGTGGAAAGTGGTTTCGGTCAAATGGAACATTCATTTGACCTTACTTTTCCTGGCAATTTCTATACATGGGAGAACAATCTGGCTAAATCTCTTATCGCCCACCTGACTGCACATGAAGAATTCACTTCCTGTGCAATAAGATACAGATAAAATCAGCAGTAGCATTCCACCTCCTAATCTTTTCCTCATTCTACATATCGAACTAAAGCCGGTGAGATCTATGTTGTGCCGCTTCCATGACATTACGTGGCAGCATATTTTGTTATGAAGTGAGATGTTGGATTGCCTGTCGCCTGCTCAATCTACCACGACAAGTCTCTTCTCACAACATCAACAATGACACCTTTTCGTTGTCGAATTCTTGCATTGAAACGTCCCTGGCTGTTGTCATTCCGCGTCTTGTTTTCATCACCCTTTTTCTGGCATTTGATCACAATTTCATGGGTACTGTGCTGGTAGGCTGTGGAGTAGCGGCATAAATTACATGAAATCCAGAGCCCACTGCAGATAATGCCACTATATAATTTACCATCCTGAGGTTGTGAAACGCCATCAACTGAGGTTGAATGTTTTCAGAAACTCTATGTTGTTGAAGATGGAAGAGGATATCGGTGCTGATATTTATCCTTCTGGCGGCAGAGTCCTTTGCTGTGACAGCGGAGGGTAATGTGTCCTCAGTCCTATGATCTAGCCCTGCAACATCAGATGCATCAGAAGCATACTCACAATAATCAGAGCACTTGATGGAAGTGAATACACAAGATGCGGGACTTTTGTCACATGTTCTTTAATGGTTCTTTTGTTTCCCGCCTCGAAGCTAAGCTAGACTACACGAGACAAAGTCAATACAGATTTTGAGTGAATGAATGGATAAGATACTGCCTCATACATGAGCTTCGCCACAAAGAATCCCAAAGGAGAAGGCCGGAAATTTCCTGCAGATGTTTCTGCTCAACCTATGAAAGTGTTATATCACGTATATATGTGGCATGTCTGCTGCTTCTCCCATTCTTTCCATGTCCAACCACCCCAATAGAACTACCAGGTACCAGCATCTTGGAAGGCCAAACCCAGAAACCAGATGATATCCAACTGCACCAAACAGATACAGAGTCACCAACCAAGGCTGAACACCTGCTTTCCAGTTCCCTTGATGGCAGACTTCCCTCCAGAGCGATGCATCCAAGCTCATCTGATCCCGCACGACCCGAACCAAATACCCTAACCAACAAGACTCAGGACAATCACCACAGTCCAGACAACGATCCTACAAGATCAGTCTTCCAAGAAGCCAGAACTTCAAGACTAGGCGTTGAGACTGATCCCACTCAAGCACAGGGAGATAACTGGGACGAAGACTTCGAATACGTGGATGATGAGGCATTGAACCCCGCCAATTATCCGGACGAGCAGAGTGAAGAGGAAGGGGAAGACCCTGAGGAAGACGAGGATGAGGAGACAATAGCTGTTTATATCAATCTTGCAGGGAAAATGGAAGATGATGATGAAGGGGGGGCAGCAGAGGAGGCGATTGAGAGTGTTGAGCGGGAAGAGCCAGAGCCGGATCCACTTGATGGTGAAACCAGGGATGAACGTGAAGGCACAGAGAGTCAGAAGACCGATAGTGAGAGTAGTGAGGAGCATGGGGAACAATCTGGCGAAGAGAAAGATGAGAAGAGATTCGGGAGGAGCATGAGTCCCAGTCCGGAGCCATCTCCTGTCAAAGGTTGATATATCAAAGTTCGAGGCTTGGAATCGCAGGCTCGTGAATTTACCTAGAAACACTCTTCATAGGGAATCGGTAGTTTATATGGTTTGCGCAAATCTGATTTTGTGCAGGTAGAAGGATGTGAGCAGTCCAAATGCGAGGATAGTGTGATCGCGACAGAGCACCTTCCTTTCCCATCTGTATGCCAAATTCTCCACAAATGACATCGCGACTCAGACACCACATGAAACCTACTCAAATATTTCAAGTTGACGACTATTGATACCAAGCAGAACAGGCGCTCAGAGTGAGTCTCAAGGACTCTTGTCTTTGATTCAATAACAATTGATAGAATGCATATCCCGGTCGCTGGACCGATAGAGAAAGAAGCCGCCCCACCTTCGCTAAGCGAGAGAGATAAGCAATGTCAACACGGGAACATCTTCTCATTCAATGAGCAGAATAGCTTGACTAAATGAGTGGCGAAAGATCCAATATAATCCAGTTATAACTATTTAAGTGGTCTACTCTATATGGCATTAGACTTTATAATATACAGTTATCACTGAAAGGTGGGGTGGAGAGGTTATAATTGCTATGTTTGTTTAGCTTCTCACCTTTGGACGCAATGTCGACGCTTGAGATGCGGAAATCAGACTAGTAGTCTTAGCTTGAAGCTTTCCTATCTCTTGGATACATTAAACGCGCTCCACCCTCCACACATCCGAGAGCAACCGCAAGACATTACCATCGACTCATGACCCAACGCCATGTCTTACATTTCGCAAATGCCAATGATGCGCACACGCGCTACAAGTGATGGAATTGTAGTCAACGAAGTATTGAAATACTACCGAGTCTCTCTCCTGCGCGCACAGGTCAGATTGGACCTCGATCTCGATGGCCAGCAATATGTCGCTGAGCACCAAACCTTTGCATCGTTCTGTAAGCTCATTCCAACCTTGCTTATCCGTCACAGTAGCTTTCAGCTGATAGCCGGATAGGGCCTGGTGAAGTATTTCCAGGTATCGATCCTCGAAGTCATGGACAGAATGGCGCGCGAGAAGCCACCAGCCCAGCCTCGACGCCTGCAGCAGTCGTCGCTCAATCAGAGGCAACAACAAGCTCTACGATACTGAGAGACATTTCTGCACAGCCTAGTCCAGGCATGGCCTCTAACAATGAGTCTGAGCCAAAGAGCCCAAAGAGACCGCAATCTGCCATTGACGCCAACGGAAACCATAGTCGCAATGACGAATCCAAGGAGCGCGCCAGAGATCAACAAAGCCAGGAGGATCATCGTCTCAGCGAAAGAAGCAGAGAACCTCCCGGAGAGGATAACAGAAACTCACACGACGCTAGCTCAACACCTATGTCCATATCTCCACCTACATCCGCACACCCTCCAAACCCAGAAGGCGTGATCTGCGGCAACTGTTCAGAAGCTGGGCACTCCCTCGCTGACTGCACCTACAACATCGACGAATACGGCTACCTTAACGGCTGTCCGCGCTGCAACACCCTCTCACATAACTACGCCGACTGTCCGGCCCCAAAATTCGCTCACGACGACTACTTCTACCTCATCACCAAGCGCCACGGCAAACCGCCTCTCCAATGTCGCTGGGATTTCCGTCTCGGCTACTGGAAGAAATTCAAGGAGTGCGTCTACCAGGATGATGCTACAGCTATGCGTCCGCAGACGGCGGCGTTTGCGAAGGAGAGGAGACATATGGGAGTGGTGCAGATGTGGAATGAGGTTGTGCTGGATCCGATTTGGTATGGACGGACGGATTGGACGACGAATGTGGGGAAGATGGTGCATCCGTTGGATAAGGAATTGATTAATTCTTATAATAGGCAGCGTGTGGATTTGAGTGGGGAGGATAATGGTGGGTGGGGCGATGGTGGTCGTGTGCCGGAGTGGAAGCGTGGGAAGAGAGCTGCTGATGGGGAGAGGGGAGTTGATGAGTATGGTAGGTTGAGAAGAGAGCAGTCTTGTGATTTGCAAGTTGATGGTGGCCCTTTGCACGAAGTGCGTGCTGGGGGTGGGCAGAGCCAGAGCATGTCTAGACGACGTCCGAAACCTACCATGCAGCCTTGGTCGAGAAATAGGCAATTGCAAAACGGTGGTCAGGATGGACGATCGTGGAAGAAAAGAAGACTCGAGGACCAGCGTATGGAGCAGCAGAGCCAAGGCCAAGTGTTCGGCCAAGTAGGAACAAGCTATGGCAACGACCAAGGTCGACGCTATGATATTTCACAGGGGTGGAATCGTGGCTTTCGGCAGCAGGTAGGAGTTGGATCTAACAACGGAAGCGTCTCGTCTTTTTCATCAATGCCAGGACATCACCCTGGAAATGGTTTCGAAAACTTTCCTACCCAGCCACAAGGACCTACTCAAAGAGCTCCTCCGCATGCTGAGCAGCAAACACCACCAACATTCCAAGACATCCAAAGTCCCTTCCCACCAATTGGCCCAGCACAAGTACCGAACGGCATGACCCCACGAGAATACGGAAAGTACAAAGCAGAAGAAGCTCGCCGAAAGCTAGGACCAATACCCGGCTGGAACCCTCGCAATACAAAGATGAGCCATGACAACGGCCATGGTAATGGACACAAAAGGCCTTGGCACAACAATGGCAGCGGCAGTTTCCAGCGCCGTGAGCAAAGTCAGCAGCAGGGGCATGGAAGATCTCATGATCCAAGACAGAGGAACAATCAAGGTCTTCAGGGTATTCGAAACCCAGGGGAATCTCAGAACATCCTCCAAGGAAATTTGAACTTCCGAGCTACTTCTTTACCTCCTGCTCAACCTTCGGGTCGTCCAGGTGTGCCAATTGATGGCTTGCGCGTCCAAGCTTCCCGACACTCCAATGCCTTCGACGCTCAGCATGGCTTCGCTACTTTACAGCCTCTTGCTGAAGTACATATCACCGAGGGAATTGGTGGGATCATTGCTTCGCGGGGTGGTGGTCAGAACAACAGTGATCGGAAGCAAGATGGGAAAAGTGCTGGTGGAGGAGGTTATCAGCAGTCCAACGGCAGACATGACCCGGGACATGAACGTGGGACCCAACATCGGCTACCTGAAGGAGATGCCGGAGGTTACTGTGTCAATTGTAAATCGCATGGCCATGTCATTGAGGATTGCGAGGGGAATTGCGGCTTGTGTCGTGCTGGTGGACATAAGGCTAGGGAGTGTCGATTCTTTGGTCTTGGGACGAGATAGATGAGGAGCTTTTCGGACTGAGGTCTAGTATCCTGGCACTGGGGAAAGGAGTGGTCGATTAGGGGCTACGAGAAATCAGACAGTGACGACAATGGTATGGGAGTAAGTAGAATAATAAATTAGGATCAGTGCGAAGATAGTGAATACACATGAGGCGTTGGTCCACCGACTGCGAATGCGTGTATTGATGAAGACGACTTTGATCTTGCAGAATGCTTACTTCATCGACACTACAAATGTCCCACCAAGCTTTGTCCCGCCTCTCCTTCCTTCGCTCGTGCTCCTCGATGCTGTCACACTATCAAACGTTCAAGATATGAGTGCCCCGACGATTGATCACGCACAATTCAATTACCGCTCTTCTTATCTCTCCTGCTCAGGTCACACCCTTCAAACCCTCTTCTTTGGTTATAACCGTCCCCATACTCCACACCATTTCCTCCCCTCGAAGTATCATATTGTCCGACCGGCTGCCATACCGGCCCTTGCCCCGACCCCATTCCATCACTCGGGCCCCACGGCCCCCGGTTATAGGTAACGCCCTGACCGTAATTATGGTTCTGGTTCTGGTTCTGGTTCTGGTCGTGATAGTAATTCGGGGGTGGACCTTGATCATCGAATCTTGGCCGGTGATTGTTCTGGTTGGAAGCGGACGAAGAGGAGTAGGAAGAGTCGTTACGATTTTGGGAGCGTTGTGTCCGGATGACTGTTTTCTCGAGGGATTTGACGGCGTAGATGCCGCTTGCGGCTATCATGGCTGTTTGGAGTATACCCATGGTTGCTGTGGGGTGATGGTAGTGCTTTATTGGAGTTTGGGGCTGAGTGTGGCGAAGGTGAGGGGAAGTGATGAGGGAATTCGAGAGATTGGTTTGATGTGATGAAAAGTGAGATGGAATGTCAGTGGGTAATTTAAGAAAGGGATGTGAGCACATTTATACGTCGGATTCTTTGGCCTACGGTAAGCTGATTGCGTGCTGGACTCCAAAACTGGGGATGGAGATCATAATGTTGCGTAGCAGCTCGCAGACTCCGCAAGCGAGGTCATATGTGGGAAATTGGTTTATTTTGCGAGTAGGACACTGAACACCACTGGAAGCTCTTCAATTAGATCAGGCAACAATCGTTACCGCACCGTTAACTGGGCATTACTTCAACTGTAATTGAAAACATCGCACGTAATTGACTAGCAGCTCGTAGATACGCCTTACCGGTTCCCCGCTTCCACCGTGCCTCGTAAACAAAAAAAAAAAAAAAACAATATCGTTCAGTGCAAGCAGCACTTCTTAGCGGCCTTCTCGTTTGCAATATCATCCACTTCAAGTGGCGAGTCGTGTCTCTTCACTGAAGTATCGACCTTCTCCACGTGCCCGCCGGCTTCTTCCATCGGAGAATCAACTCGCTTCGCAACCCTGCATTGGGATATCAGCGCTGTTCCGTCTATCCTTTCTTTTTGGAGTATGCGAAACTAGATAGATACTGTGAGCTCACAAATAAGGGCCAATACTCGCCAACTTCTCACACGTCTCCATCAATTCCCTCTCCGGCGTACTTTGGTCAATGATTCCCGCACCCGCCTGAATCCACCTCTTCTCCCCATGTTGAAAGACAGTCCTCAATGCCAAAGTCCCCTCAAACGTATCCGTCCCATCAATCAACAACACAGCACCAGAATACAACTCTCTCGGTCTGTTTTCCAGTCTATGAATAGCATCCAACGCCGGCGCCTTCGGGATACCCGACGCTGTGATAGCAGGGAAGAGGACGTTAAATGCGTCGAAGCCGTCTTTGCCATCCGCTAGTTTACCTGATACGCGAGAACCGAGATGTTGCACTGAACTACGATCTCGAACAGCCATGAGTTCTTCGACGACAACAGATGGCTTGTCGCAGAATTTCTTGAGCTCGCCAATCGCGGCCATGACGGAGACGACGTGTTCGACTATCTCTTTTGGATCACTGAGTAGGTCTTGACGACGGCGAGCGATTTCCTCGTCTGTGCCGAAGCGGGATCGTGTTCCTGCCAGTGGTTCGGTGATGACTTTCCCTTTGGACAGGGAGAGGACGAGTTCGGGACTGAAGCCTGTGGCTTGGAAGCCGGCGTGGGAGAAGCTGAAGCTGCGGGCGGGGTTGTTGCCTCGTCTGCCTCGCAGGAGGGTCGCGGGCATGTCGACTTCTTCGGTGAGGTCGACGGCACGGGAGACGATTACTTTGGTGTATTTGTTGTCTTTGATTTCTGCGACTGCTTTTTTGACAAGGGAGGAGTATGCTGTCTTCTCCTTTTCATTGTCGATTGTGATGGGATGTGGAGAATCGAAAGTAGACTGAGAGAAGAGGAGGGAGGGGAGTGAGGGAGTCGCCTTGTTCCCATGGCCATTGATGGATATGGAGGAGCCGTGGATGATGACTTCGGTACGAGGGACCATCAGTGAGAGGAGTGGCCATTCTCCAATTTTGTAGGGCTGTCCGCCGATGTGAGCTGCGTAGTTGAAGCCAACGTAGCCGTGGATCTTAACCAGGCGGTCTTGTTGCTCTTTGATAAATTTACGAGCTATGTCGGAGAGGGTGGTATTGATGAGCGAGACATCTCGCTTGCCATCGACAACGGTTGTTGCGGTCTCGCCTTGTGCGTCGACGATCAATGATGCCTGGGAGGTGTCTTAGTATGTCTTGATCAATAAGAGTAGAGATGTAAGAGTCGAGTTTCGTGCTGATGATATTCACCTGGCATCCAAGACCGATATACCATATCCCTCCCCGCTCATAGGTGTAATAATCTTCATCTTTGTGCTTGCGGAGAATTGATACCACTTTCTCAAGGGCATCGTCGTTATCAGTGTGAGTGCATTTGATCGTAGACGGATAGTTCAGAGAAGTTTGAGTAGGTGCCAGGACGTACATCTTGACAGTCAATAGATGAAATGATGAAACGGAATGAATTTGGCTCAGGTGTCTCAGTGATCCGTGCTTGGGATTCGTAAAACAAGAGATTGAAGGGAGATATTAAAGCACCTCGCTACTCGCCTGAGAGCTTCCCGCTCAAGATACCAACATCAGCTCATGCCGGGATGCAATCTAGATCCCGATGGAGCACAGCATCCAGACAGGTTCATTTCCAGCCGATCCCCGGCTTCCAACAGCCTGTCGCCGAATCAGACCAACGAAATAAGATTTCTGGTTGTAAGAACAACAAAAAAAGCAATCTGCAAGCCACAAAATGCAGCCGAATGTTGGTGTTTTGTGCGATGCGAGGGAAACATGGCTAAGCGAGATGTCGCTGTGCATGATCGCAAGGTCACCGCTGGCTTTCTCGAGTTCAGCAAAAGTCTAGTATGTACAGCCATGCTGACTTTGTACTCACCGCTATCCGGGCGTGCATATAACATGGAGTCCCTCAGACCAGCTCCCTCGCATCAAGACTGCCACTGTTCATCTCGCCCTCTTCCTGGACGTCGGTTGCTCCCATCATCAACTTTCCAAAACCGGCATCGTCTCCCGAATCCAAAGCCACCAACAAGATGTTCACGCCTTTTCCAAGACTTCCAAGGGAGCTTCTTGATAAGATCCGGGAGATGGCAATTCCTGAGCCTCGATTGGTCACCATGAAAATCCGACCTCAAGAGCGGCATGCTATCGCTCCCAAAGGCTTCACAAGGCCCCAAAAAACGTGCATCGAGACTGAAGTGGACTCTATCCCTACATCTTTGCTGCATACATGCGTCGAATCCCGACAGGTTGCTCTTCGCCACTATGAGGAGGCATTCGGTGGGATCGAGGGCGTCAAGAAGATCTTCTTCGACTTTCAGAGGGACGTGCTCTGCCTGGATGGAGATCGGGTGCTTGCCAGGTTCTGTGATGGAGAGCCAGATCCCTACGCCTATGGGTACCATCAAGTCCGGTTCGTGCCTCCAGGGGTGGAAGCCTGGCAAAAGAAGGTACAGAAGTTGGCGCTGACAGGAGATGTGAGCTTGAGATTCAATGTGCCACGCTTGCTTGATCTGGTCAGGGGAAAGTTGAAGGTGCTGTATCTGGCGATATGTATTGTTGAGGTGAAGGACCAGGATGCTGAAGAAGATTGGGCGCGGAGAGCGTTGATCGAGGGATGGTTGAAGACCCTGGGTATTGACGGCTGTGATGGGCTGCCAGAGATCAAATTTGTTAGTCCTCAGCAATTGAGGGGTATAGCAGGGCGTCAATAGATTAGAGCTGACATTCGATCCTTGCCTGGAGATAAAAACAAATCATCTTCATGTTTCTTGCCGTCCTATCATCTTCTGAAAAGATGGCACATGTGGCGATCACAAGGGCATGTGAAGGACTCCATGATAACCTAATAGGTCTCATCATCCCATCAACGTATTTGAGAATATACAAAGAAACACTCGAAATACAAAGATAGATAGTACTTGAGCAATGAACGAATGGTAGCAAGGTACTGGCTACGAACCCGAGAGAATGTAGCTAATATGCAGCTCTGCACCGAAATGCACATGAAATATCAGGAACTCGAAAAAGCCATGCCGAATCGCAACTTCAATGCAGGTCGATGCAGACTGAATCACATGAAAAGATTGCGACGTAGCAACGCAACGACGGACAGCTGCGGCCCCTCTGAAGAACTACTAGTTTCTTCCATTGGATTTAAAACCAACAAAAGTCGTTGCTGCAACGACCCCACCTACTTGTTCTGAACCAACTTGCTGGTACATGTGTACCTCTGTAGCTTCGCCGGCCCCGGTCCTTCAGGTTGGAATGATATTTATATCCTCGTCGAATAGTGAGTAGTGCCGACGGCGTGTCTACCAAGGTAAGGTGGCAAGCAATGTATCGCCTTTTCAAAGCACGTAGGCTGATTTGTGTAGTCGACTTCTGTCGGAGATGTTGGCTCGCTCTCGATCAGTATCGGCCTCAGGCAGTTCCGCTGGGGCGATTGGAAAGGAAGCATTGGGTAATGAATTGAATCCAATTGATACGAGAGTCTGTTGTGGGCGGCAAGGCGTGACGGGCTTAAGTCTGTCAGAAAGCTGGATATGGATGTGGAGGGAGGCCATGGCCACCACTTGGCAACGGCGGTGACGACGCCGTCACGAGACTTCACCAACTTTCCTTTAAGATGCAATTCGTCTCTGCACATTCCCACGACATTGCGAGAATCGAAAAAATGTCACTTCAATGTGAGAATAGCAGTTGTTGACAATCAGTCATGTGTCAAGTAACGTTGACATTTGGGTTGCCGATTCGTATGGGACAGGTACGTACCTCAGTATTCCCCAGCCACTTGGTCTCTGTCGAGCGAGTTTCGATTCGCGAGGCAGCGTAATATGTACACGCATCTGTCAGGGTATGGACTGTGCTCGGCTTTCCCGAGTAGGTAGATGTGCTCTGCCATTAAAATCGTGCTGAAAGGATGTTTGCGGAGGACCGAGCAGGGTATTGTAGTGAAAATGTGGGAAGGCGTGTACCGCTGTACAGCATTATATGAGAAATGAAACACGAAATGAGTGGATGAGTGATGAGCAAAGTACATGACTTGAATGACCAGACAACGCCTGATATCTCCGAAACTCTAGCTATGCTATGCAAACGTAAAAATCAAGGCGCCCGACAATGCTGATGTTGTGCCTAGAAGACAGACAAACAGAGCCAAACAGCGACCATCATGCCTATCAGTAAGATCTGTCCGCTTGTGAACATCCCAATACACCCGATATCAAGCTCTCAGCGATGTCACCGTCCTGCATTCTCCTTCTCCGAGCTATTTCCTCTGCTACCCTCGTCAAGTTCCTTGACCTTCCTACTGAAACCCTCATTTGCATCCGCATTTGTCGAAGATGCCACACTACGCGAACTCAAGCCCGTTCCCTTTCTCTCGACAAGCGCCTTCGTCCAACGTTTCTTGTTCTTGCCCAGTACTCCCTCTCCATCCAGACCCAGAACCTCTCTCAACTCCGGGATCTCAGCATGGTCTCGCGTATTGCGCATACGATGACACCAAGTAACGCGCTTCTCCTCTACAGGTCCATGTTCCAACATGCCACTCTCTCCCTTCGCACCCAGGCTGGTATGTGTGCTTTCGTGACTGGTTGTATTCTCGCCGGCAGTTTCTCCACTCAACATCTTCTCCAGTTCCCCCTCGGGCGTACTGACAGGGCTTCCACCATCAACAGGCTCAAACATGAACTCTCCACCAACCTGATACATATCTCCACCCTTCAGCGTCTGTCCGCTCTTCATCATCTTCATGCTTTGTACGAAACCCGCGACCATGAGGCTCAAAGATTCCTTTCTCTGGTATTCGGGACGTGCGCCGAGATTGAGGGTTCGTAGCATGCCGAGTTCGCTGTAGAGTTTCTTTGTTGGGTCGGCGTAGATGGGGAATGGGCAGTTGGTCGCGGATTGGTACATTGATATCAGGGAGGGAGAGCCGCACCCTACGATGGCAATGAAGGTTGGTGTTGGGAGGGAGAGGAGGGAGGAGGGCGTAATGGAGGCTGTCAGGGAGCGGACATATTCTTGGCAGTTCTGTTGGAGATTATCAGTATTTGCTCTTGCTGTGGTTGTCGCGACCAGAATTTGGGGGGAGAGTTGAGGTATGGAGGGAGAACATACGCCACAGTAGAAATGCCGAATGAAAATGACCAGTACCCGCCGCGTTACATTTGGCCCAGTGTATAGGTTCTTGAATGGTATCGATCTGCCATCCTGATCCAGAATTGGGAAATTCTCGACTCGTTTCAGCGTCTCTTGTGAGGGAATGTTATTGTTCGTGTTGACTTCGCCCGAGAAATCTGCGCTTGCGTCGTGGGAGGAGAAGCTCTCGTCGGAGGAGTGTTTGGGATACGCCATGTTCGCAGAAGCGTCGGTATTCGTGGAAAGAGGAGGAGGTTTGTTTTGGGAGAAGAGGGAGGATTTAGATATAGCCATTGTGGCCTTGAGGGGAAATTATATGACGCTGTTGTGGTGGGATACGATTTCCGTTCTCGTCTCCTATGTCGGCAGGTATGATTTCCTTGCTGTCCAGATCAGGATCTGTTCCTTCCTTCTTGTGGCAATCGTCCCCCTCCAAACAGTCGAGATATCCGGTCGCGGATCGGTGAATGCTAATTCGTCCAAACGATTGCGCTCCGATGTGTATTCTTCCTTCTCTTCTTGGATCAATCGTAATTCCGTATTTGATAGGTAGAGCAAACTCGGATTGAAGCTGTGGTTTGTCGCCGCGCAAGCTGTTTCGACTTGTAGATGCTGCTAGTACCAATAGTGATCTCTGTATGTAGGTATATTCAAGTACCGTCCTTCTTCCCTGTTCTCGTATCTGCACAGTCCGGGTATACCAACAAGATCTGACCCGCGGTACCAAGAGAAAGGTAAATCAAGATCAAGCTGAGTCCAATCCAAGTCCAAGTCCGAGTCCAGGTACAAGTTCAGGGACAGGTACAAAAAGTCAAGTTCAAGGAACAAAAAGAAGAGAGAAAGCACCTGCAGGTCTCGTCGTCCGCCCATCCAACCATACCGCACCATCACCAACAGCCGGCATGGACAGAGACGACGACAAGCTCCACTCGATCTTCATCCTACCTATCAACATCGTGCCCTGTGTCGGATATGGCCCAGTCTGGCGGTCTGCTGTCGTCGCCTGTTGCTCTTGTCCGCTCTTGTCTGGCTCTGGTACGATTTGCGTATCAGTTGGCAAAGACCATCCTGTTTGAAGTTGGTTTGAAGACTAAAAAAGGCGCCGGTGCGTGGGTGGCGCTACGCGGATGCTATGAGAGGTTCGCTTGAGGGGCAACTTTTAAGGTTAATCGCTGGCTGCAGTGGACCGAGGTTCAGTCGTGGCCAGTGATTTGTCCTCAGTTGTCAACAGAGGTGGGAGGGCAAGCATCTCCTTTGTTGTTAACCTTCTGGTTGTTTCCCTTTGCTAAGTATATCGGCGATGTAGGCTTGATGCTCACTTGTACATGCAGATGGCGTTGAGGTGGGCTTTCATGCAATGCTATTCTGAGAATCCGGTCTCGAAACCTCGACGCGCTCCTGACATTTCCCGTCACGACTCAGGTATCCTGGGAGCGATCATCAAATACCTGATTCAGAATTGGTCAGCAGCTTCGAGGTCACTGTCCGCACGAGACGACGTATACATAATTCTAGCCAGAAACAATTGTCTTCGGCCTCTTCTCATGGTCCCATGAGTCCATGTGAAGGTGTTGGGACCATTGGATCAACCAGCTCATCTCGTTTTGACTTTGGCTGAAGCTAAAGGGCTGTTTGATCTGCTTTTCCCACCTTCCGTTCTCTTGCTTATCAGGACTAGCTGGCAGGATAGTTGATGTCTCTGCTCGCCTCCATAAGATTAAGCCCAATAAGATGGTAGTCGAGAATTTATTTGATTGATGGAGGGGCGGTCGGATTCCATTAATTTATTTCATTTACTCTTCATGATCTTCTTCTCCAGGAAGACAGTTGGTTGCTGCTTGTTGACGTTATTATGTCTCTCCACGTCAATGTTTTCCTAGCTCAAGGTACAGATTCTGGCGTTCCACATCATTCGATTTGCATTTTACAATTGTTTCAAGGCTTCTTATCAACGGGATGGACATTTCTCAGATCGTGAATGAAAGATTTTCCTGATGAAATCTAGATCGCGGGAACGTGCCAAAACGGCATCCGATCAAAGTATATGATTACTCAAACATTCCGTTTCCAAAGGCAATCCAGGAATGACCTCTAGTTCTTGTCCGAACTTCAGACTACGCGAATTATTTGGAGATTATGTCTATATTATGCTCAGATGAAAGTTTAGCAAGTGCCGAACGCTCCGATGATGACGAGATGGCTGTTGAAGGGATGAACAGGCTGGTCGGGGCTCCACGATACGTGAACACAAGTACCCCAACCTGCTATGGGTTCTCGTTTTCAATCTAACAGTTAAGTCTGTCTGGATCAATCTTCTTTGTAAAAATGCGTCCTTCTATGTTATTTTCACTCTTTCTGCTACAATGCGGCATCAGCGGAGCCTCAACCGTGACCGATCCCCATCGTCTTCGCAATGCCCAACATGAAGACACGAGAGTTAAAAGGCAAGAAACAGGCTCTCCAACATCAAACGATACTACGGACACCATCGCTCCAAAGTATCTCAACGATAAGACTAGACGTGTGTATCCTTTCTCGCCTTCTCAGGGTATGGACTAACGGGCAATGATCACGACAGCATTCGCAGTAGACGGAAAAGCAATTCCTGAGATTCCATTTGACGCCGGCGAGTCGTATTCTGGACTCTTGCCAATCTCTTCTAAAGCAGACGAGACCAAGAAATTGTTCTTTTGGTTCTGGCCGAGTAAGAATCAGAGTGTTGACGATGAGGTTGTGATCTGGTTGAATGGAGGGGTATGTCTTGCGTCCCTTTGTCCGCCTTGATCCCTCGAGTTATGAAATACACTTACTAAACAAAGCTCATTCTCAGCCTGGCTCATCCCCCCTCTTCGGCTTCCTCCAGGAACTGGGCCCCTTCATGTGGGCGCCAGGAACCGCTCAACCCTACCGTAACACCTGGACACCCGTGAACCTCACGAACGTAGTCTGGGTCGAATACCCTGTCGGTACAGGCTACACAGAAGGTACGCCAACCGCTACCAGCGAAGAAGAAATCGCTCTGGAATTTCTCGGCTTCTGGCAGAATTTCATGACACTCTTCTCCATGCAAGGCCGCAAAGTGTATATCTTAGGTGAGTCCTACGCAGGCTGGTACACGCCATATATCGGAGCAGCCATGCTGGACGCTGCCAACACAACATACTACGATTTCCGTGGCGCGGCCCTAGTCAGCCCGATCATAACGAGTCTGGATGGCATACTTGCGAACAGCGTCGGCGCAGCTTCTTTTGCGAAAGACAACAATAACATCCTCAACCTGAATGACGAGTGGCTGACCTTCCTCAACAACAAATCCGCCGCATGCGGCTACGACGACTTCCTCTCCACCTACCTAGTCTATCCTCCCAAGCCAGGCCCAATGCCCTTCCCATTCCCGATCGAAGAGAGCGGCTACGGCACCTTCGACTGCGATACAAGGAACGTCATCGTGATCGGTTCCCAGTACCAAAACCAGTGTTACAACGTCTATAATATCCTCGACAACTGTCCTCCTCGCAGCGATGTAATCCAGAACCCTATCCCAGGAACAGAACCGTACTTCAACCGCGCCGACGTCAAAGCCGCTCTACATGTTCCGGCTACCACGGACTGGGTCAACGGCGGCCGAATCGTCTTCGCCAATTCCAGTCTTGACGGCAGCTCGCCGCAAAACGATCGTTCCCTCATGCCCATCATCTCAGTCCTCCCGAAGATAATCGAAGCGAGTAAACGCACGATTATCATCAGTGGCGCCATGGACAGCGTCGTCCTACACACAGGCGTCGAACTAGCTATCCAGAACATGACGTGGAATGGTGCGCAGGGCTTTCAGAGCGGGGAGATGGAGAAGTATGTGGTTGATCCGTTTGAGGAGTTTGTGCCTGAGACGTTCTCGGGCTTGGGACAGCTGGGGAAGACGCATACGGAGAGGGGACTGACGTATATACTGTTGCAGAGGAGTGGGCATTTTGTGCCGACTGATGCTCCTGGGGGGTTCTATAAGGCTGTTGAGTTTCTGTTGGGGAGGAGGGATGATATGGAGGGGGGAACGAGCTTTTATTGGTCTGAGTGACGGTTGGTGACTTTGGAGTGATGAGGTGATAGTCATGGGGTGAATGAAGAGCTGGGAAATACTGAGGGGGTTGTTCTCTACCGATGTAAATACACTTGCCTAGTCTCCGTCAGAATTGGCATATGCGAAGTCACACAACGTCTTGTCGGAAGTTCAGGTGATCTTGTGTTGCTACTTGGCTGTGCTGCGGCACAGCAAACGTGGCTCGCTGAAGGCGCACCTAGACAGGCACGTCATGCAAGCCTTCGGACGGCAGTGATATGAGCCAATCTTGGGCGTATTGGTGTGGAGTCAATTCTGGCTTGGATTAGAGGTGAGGTATCGAAGTGGGGCATCTGCTCTGCTCTTCTTGGCTTGTGTTGATAGTTGGGAAGTTGCAATGGCCTCCGGGGAGGTTCAGCAGGTTGCTTCGGTTAATTAGTGCATCTGAAGGTTGAGCTTCAGCGCGGGATTGCACCCCTCTCTTTCTCATCGCTATCGCAACACCATCGCAACACCTTGGTGCCAACCATCAAAGACGGCTCGAAATCGCTGGATTTCACTTACAGTCGTATAATTTGCAAGGTATGGACCATCTTTCGGGAGTCGTGAGGCCCCAGGCACGGTCAGCATCCGCGATACATCATCTTGCTGGTCGTCCAGCGCCTCGCAGCCCCCACGAGTCTCGACCACGCCAACCCACGCCAACGTCTCAGCCGGCAAAGATGACCCCGGGGACACTATCCACAAGGCTTCAAATGAAGAAGCGCTAGAATCTTTCAGACGAGCCGCAGATGCATTTGGCCTAAGTGAGATTGCTCCTTGTTGGCACATGCGGCTTACGGCCCAACGTGGTCTATCGAGGCGACGGATGAAGTTATTCTCCGGGGACTAACTGGAGAGTGGATTGACCCTGCATATGAGAACGATAAGAAAGGAATCGACGAGTCTCTGCCCTTCTCACATGTGCCGTTCAGACGGAACGTGTGAGCTTTATCTTTCGAATATCAGTTCGGACTGGTCTCATCACAGCTTCTCCACAAGCAAATGGCCGAATATTGATCTCCCGCAGGACTGCTCTTCAATAACGATCAATAGCGTTGCATCTACGAATCAGCAATTCAAAATATCACCATCAAGAACGCCCAGAATACCACTATCCTTTAGACCTTCCCCAGATAGGTTGCGTCTCCCAAGTCCCAAGTATTGGCGATAAGGACCCCTGTTTCCTGCACCGTTTTTGTATGGCTACCAAACATTCAGCTCCCTGCTGGCTCCAGGAACGAACAACAAATCTGACAGCATGACCGAGCAGTGACAGCCTGACAGAGAGAATCCGATCTCCCCGTCTTCCTCGTTATCGATCTTCCTTTGAAAAGTCAAAACACATGCTGTCGTCATTGTTGATGATCACTCATTTATGGTTTCTTTGCGCCTGCTAGACGCCCTGATTGCACTCTATGAGCCTTAGCCGCGCCGAATAAACAATTATACCTCTCATCTGCACCTCCCGCTGGCAAACACTATTTCGGTGCTCGGCTCTAGCTCTAGTAAGACATCGTGCAAGCCACAAGGCAGACCAAGAGAACGCATCGAAGTCAATAAATCCTTCAGCCTCCCCTCATTCTCGAAAATTTGCTTCGAGGAGCAACAACAGCAACGCAAACTTTCGACAATAGAAACATCCTCGTCGGGCCGCCTCGCAATTTTCTATTTCTGCCGGGGTAAAGATCTTCAACAGCTAGCCTCGCGGAACCATCACCGGCCGGAAGATCTGAGCTTATCAAGGTCTTTAATAAGAACGGAAACGACAAATCGGTACTGAGACATATCTTATCGAGACGAGGAAGCCAAAAGAAATTCCCGAATTTTTTTACGTGGAAATCAGCGCAGGCTGGCAGTCCCAGGCAGAGTCACCGATTCAAAACCCTTTGGGGCGCCTGGTGCTGGAAGGTCCCATGATCCAGAAATCATCCAACGTTTTCAATTGACAATCTTTGAGATCTGAGATCGGCTGTGGGATCAAGTGATCGGGTATGAAAGCTGCTGGGACAGAAACAGGCAGCGTTCAATCGGGAAGGAGGGAGACGCTGTTTGAGTTGAGTTGCTGAGGGGGATTTATGAAGTACCGAGCTTGGATTGGACAAGCCGTGTCGGCGTTGTGAGTTTCTCCACATTGAATAATCATCATAAATACTGACGTTCTCTCAAGATCTGACGGAAATGGACGTCGAAGAGAAGATGGGAAAAATAAGAAGAAGAATAGCCGGTCCGGCGAGAAGTCAGGTGGAGAGGCGGCACCAGAAATACCAAGGTTACGCATTGCCGAGGAATTCTCATCTGAGAACTGGAAGTTGAGACTGGAAAGTCCAAAAGCGACTGTCATTGAAGGAAAGAATCTTGAGCCGATTCAAACGACTGGAAAGACAATCGCAAAGTTTGAGGAGGAGCAATGGAGACTATCAAGGTCTGCTTCATCGGATACGTTACCCACAAGAGCGGATAGCAAGGCTTCGACTTCCAGTGCCTCGACGATCACGCTTTCAACTATCACAGAGCCAGCTCACGAAATGATTCCCGGCGAGGATGCGCAGCCTGAAATCGGGATCGCTACGTTATCCGCAACTCATGCACCTATGCAAGAGTCTTCATCCCATATCCCAAACCAGTCCAAAGGACCAATTCGTCTCGGACTCCGACACCGAACGAAAAGCTCGTCATCCATTATCTTCGAACAATCCCTATCAGCGCCAATAACTATCATTCTGACAACACCCGATTCAGATCCAATATCAGGACCGCATCTACCTTCCTCATCTTCGTCATTCTCGAGCGAACACTACGACCAATACGCAACAAATCTTCGCAGACCCGCCATGTCCAGATCAAAGTCATACATGGCGACCCGAGCTACACGATCATTCTCCACTCCATCCATACCCTCCCTCGCATCCACTGGTCACCTTTCACCGAATTCCTCAACTACCTCGCTCCCCTCTTTCCCCGACCCGAACAAACTCATGCCTCCCTCAGAACAAGTCCTCGACATGACCCGCCTTCGAAAAGCTCAGGAATTTCGTGAAATCCGGAAGTTCATGATCGGCTTCCTCAATACGAAAGGCCACGCTCTCCCGCCCAAACTCCGTTTACGCATCATGGCCGGATACAGTATCGCAGAGAACGAACTCAATCGAGACACCGTAAAACGATTTGCGCTATCAGATTCGATCAGCGAGACAGATGAAGGGGTAGCTCTTGATGGAGTGGGATCAGACGATACGAAAGGCAAGGAAACGAGCGATGCAGAGAGCCTACGTATCCTCTCGATGGCGTTCCAAAGCCAGATACCGCTCGTTACACCGCATCTCGAGGAAGCTTATGTAAAAGCTGTTCCGGGACGCCTTCCTAAGAATCATACGAGGAGCCTGAGGGAGGAGCGCGAAATGCGGTTGTTGGGGAGGACGCTTTCGACTTCTGATTTGCCGCTTCGCAAATTGACCTCTCACTCACGTTCTGGGAGACAGAGTGCTGAGTACGGATCACTCAAAGCCAGTGCCTCTGTTCCCGATCTCTCCCGCCGCCGTTCCACGATCCTAGACGTGGCGAGTATGCCGAGGACGGTCACCGGTCGTCCTGGTGGAGCGGCTCAGAAGATGCATATTGTTGGGGGGGTTGTAGAGCAGCAGACGCGAATCAAGAGACAAAGCATAATCTCGGGAGCATTTGGTGCCGTCAGGGAGGCTATGGGTGGGAGTATGGGGGAGAGGGAAAGGAGGAGGATGGTGGCTGAAGTGCGCTGATAAGGGATTCGAAGTCAAGTATATATAATTCCTGCATATTTTGATTGATGTGCTTTCAGCGGCGGAGTTGAATTTTGGACTTCTTGATTACATAGCGGATGTTTTCCACAAGGAAGTTTTGGGCCAGTACTTTAGGCTTCGATTTGGGTAGACCTCTTTCGTGCCATGCATGCTTGGCATTAGGGCGAACGAACATATATTATACATATTCTGGAAACAATTATCAGTTACTACTACATATTACGATCATCATCTCCGTCTTATGTTGTCTCGAATCTTCTTTCTTGTGATTTTCAAGCAGGCACATGTTCACTTTCATTGCTCGCCTTCTGATCATGTGCGGGCTCATGTGTTTGCAATGCCTCGACTCCTTGAGCTGGATATCGTCGGGTTAAGAGACCCTCACTCACTCCTCACTGTACAAATCAAAAAATTAGATAAATGGAGTTATGGATATGTTTTTGTGTTTCTTCTCTTTTCTTTTTCATCTACCCGCCATTTATCTCACGTGGTCTAGGCATTCTTTTCCCCAATGTCTCTCTCCTTGCTGGATTCCAAACAAAACAGAACAAAACAAAACAAAACAAATACGCATGCCAGCGAAAATAGGTATCCGCTGAAGCACACCCGACCTTCCCGCCATGCTATCTCGAAACGCCTACACGATGCAATGCAAATTGTCTTCCCGGTATATACAAGTCTTCCCTTCTATTCCTGACCGATGCGAGGTGATGTGGTGTGAAGCGACCGTTTACTGGATCTTCCCATCCAAGAACTGCTCAGCGATGACCGGCCACGTAATGACGAGACCCATGAATGGGAAATAGCTATCGAGATCATTCAGTCAGCTGTGGTTCCTGGTGATCAATGGAGGAAAGTAGGTAAAACTCACAACATCGCAGCATCGCCTAGTCGTCTAGCCTGTCTACCCCAATCGCCTCGAGCGGCTTTCTGTGTCGTTGGCATGCGCTCGAATGGGTGTGGCTCGAAGGAGCGGGCGAGTGTGCGGACGCGGGTTGCGATGCTGAAGGCGCGGCGTTGGGCGACCATTCTGATGATTGGTGACATGGTGAAGAAGAATTAAAAGTGATGAAGAGTGAGGTGTGTCTTGTAGAGTGTGATGAGTAGCGATGTTTTGATTTTGTTTTAAGAGTGAGAGGAATTGAACTTGTGATGGAGGAGTTGAGTGGATTGTTGAGTTGAGATTGCTTGTTTGTTTGTGGAAGCTGATGATGATGATGATGCTGATGATACTTCTAAAAGCCTCCTCGAAAACAGGAGACATTCCAATCTATATACCACTCCATCCTCCTCTCCCTAATCTAGAACACATCCGTAACAACCTCTGTCCCTCAGTCCATCACTCGTCCAGAAATTTCAAAGATACATACAAATGGCACGGCAATGACGTCTCTCTCACCATGCATCGTACGAAGGCACACCACTTGGTCCTTCCATCAGACGACTTCCTCAGCACAGCAAACGAGAATATACAGGGAGACACATGAAAATGACCAATGAGAAAGCAGGGAATCAGCAAACGACAGGAAAGGGTAATGGGAACATGCGATGCGATATTCTTCCGGAAGCGAGAGGGGATAATTTGGGGGCTGCTGTGCGCTGCTCTGGTGTGTGGAATGGAGCGTTGCGGGTGAAGTGGTGTGAGGTTTAGGGTGGTGGGCTGATTTTGAAGGCTCTTTTTTTGCAGGGGTGCGGCGCGGAGAGATCCGATGGGGTGTCGTGACTTGACATATTCTCGGATTGAAGAATATTGATCCGGACGAAGGACACTGATTGTGGGGCGGTGCTGGCTCATATGAAATTCCTAGAGATAAAGATAGAAATACATCTCCTTGAAGTACAAGCAGAGATGCAATGAAGCACTTCTGAAGTCACGTGAGATATTTACCACGACTTCGAGACGTCACTTTGTGTCCTTGCCTATCTATATCTTTTTGTGCAGACCCTAAGCTCAAACTCATGAATGGCAAATTGTGGGCGGTATGGAGCTTTCGCACAGTAATATCAAGCGAATCACTCCTCTTCGTCAATCCTATACCTGACAGCCTTCCTACACTCAAAACAGAGCCTCCGCAAGTACGATAAATGATACTCGCGTCACGCAAACCTCAATGGATCACTCTTTAAGTCTCACGACAGTCACATGTAGTTCTAACAGAATCCGCGCTTCGAGAGGTGCAGTCATTTGAGTCCACAATCTAAGATACTGGCAAGCCTGCCCTTACAGGGATCGAATCCTTTCCCTATCACGGATCTCGGACATGATTGTTCTCGCGGACTCCAGCCAGTCACATTGTACTCAGGAGATCTAAATGTACACACTTACTGCGCAGTGACGACGCAATTTCAATCAAACATGCGAAGTGGAGCTCCGCTTGAGGATGGAAATATCGCCCATCGCGTTGCTTCGTACGATTGATTCAGATAAGTTATCTGAGAATTCTCTCTCAATCAAGTTTTGGGATAGCGGCATTTTTGTTCTCACGTCCGGTACATGCATGTAAAGCCAGTCAAGCCAAGAATTACTGAAAGGCTCTGGCTTCAACCCTTGCAAGGAAGCTTGCTAGTGCGGAGTCAGGCTGTGAACAGACTTTCCGACCTTCACCACCTCCTCGTAAAGCATCATCCTGCTCCCCAATAACGCAAGGTCATCATGACTTTGCTGATCTCCGCAAAGTTGTTGTTGAATCACTCAATATGCAGCAGGATCTTCCTCTTCGACTTCTGTCTTGGACCCGCAGGCTCTTTCATTGTGCCCCTCTCCAGATGGAAATGGATGATCTTTTCGATCCTCCGCGCAAACGGCACTTTCAACTGCAGCATAATCCACGTGGCGGAATCCCATTCGTTCTTATGCACTGCCATTCGCTTATTGGAAGATTTCTCCAGCGAAATCTCGATCCGCTCTCCATTCTTCTTCATGCTTATTCTTGGCAACGCAGACCGACCTTGTTCTTGTTGGTCCCTTCTATCTAAAAGCAGTATAGGTATCCCTCTACCATATGAGTTGGTGTGAGAGGCTTCTTATATACTGCGTGGGCTTCTTGAGAGGATTGCTGAACGGAAAGAATTCTGGCTCAAGTGAAGTTGCACGTGGTTGCTCCGGTGCTGAAACTGCGCGGGTGACAGATTCTTGTAACGATCTTTAAGCTTTCGCAGCTGTTAACTTTACGTACACACCAAAGTACACGAAGTCTGAATCGCGAAAGTGGTTCTGGATAGGTCTAAGGCATCGCTTAACACAGATATTCTATCTTCATCAAGGCAGGTCTTGACATGTTATCAATCATTCATGTGATCTATCGACGTTCTACCCAAGTGGGAAGATGGCTTTCAAACAATCAGATCGTGGCCATGTTCATATTTTATGTGTTTGCTTATACTGTGTGACACAATTGGTCAGAATGAGCCGTTACAGTAATCGTCCTAAACTGGAATAGAGCACAGCCTGCAGAGATATCTCCCGGGCATGTGAAACAGTAGGGCTAGAATGATCGACAAGGGTCGGCTCGAGCATCAGCCTTCTTACGAGCGGATACTTCCGGACTCTCCAGTCGAAGTTCCAACTATTCAAATAACCTAGACATATAGAAATGCCATTTCCAAGCTAGAGTTGTGATATATTTAGGCATTCTGTGCTCTTATCAAGGTGAAGATTTGGCAATTGCTTTGGCGGTTAGATCTCTTGAATGACTGCTATAACTTCATTATACAGAAGGTACAGCTAGTATCGTTGGAATTAGGCAACAGGCGGACCCTGGAACTCCAACCCATGGAAACGATCCTAACCTATTGGCTCATTTAATGCAAGAAAGCTAATGATTTGACTCGAGAGCTTGAATCACCGATCATCAAAATGCATGCCGAAATCGATTGGATAAGGTCCCAAGCCGTCGATCATCGACAGGCGCCACAGAACGAGACCTAGGGGATTGATTGGATAGCAGTGGAATCCGGAGGTAACCTCCGTGTGGCTGCAGAAATCGGTTAGGATCAGGGGCTCTGTCGAGCTGATAAATATTATCCACTCTGATGGACTTGCTAACTCGCTCTCGCTGCCCAGCATCTATATACTATACATTGCCGTGGAATTGAACCTCAATGCTTTAATCAGTAGCCATTTGCTTCGCACAAGATCTGCGATTCAGAGACCTGTTTCCGTGCTCTATGCAATCAACATGACTTATCTGCCCGCTTTGAAGATAAGCCAGACGAAAGTGGAGTTGATGAGATACCTTCATCTGTCACCAAGTATTTATGTTTTAATGGCCGTATGTCGCGCTGCCTTTAGAACTCGAAGTTTAGTCGCAGTGCCTCGTCCTTTAAATTCTGATCTGCTAACATTTACAACCACGTCAGGACGAGACAGCTCGAGTTTACACCTGGCTGATCTCGGAGAAGTCGCACCTGAAAGATCATTGTACACGTGGCTCGCCGTACGATTGGAGCGATTTCAAGGAGCAGTGGAAGGACGAAGCAGCAAACCGAATCGCTCGGGATGGAGATCAACACACCAGCTGTTATTGGAATCTTGCTTCTCAGCAGGATAGAAATCCGAATTGGATTGCACGATGGTTTCTTTACCATAAGTTCCGTAACACTGATGGGCGGAATCGAAGACATCGGGAGCGACATATTTGCAAGTCGAGGCAGAGTTCCAAGGGACAAAGGGAGCCCGTCAAATATGGCGACGATCTAGACGACGCAATACATACAGGTGAGTCTTGAAACCCTTTTTAGCAGAGGTACTTTACCTCTAAGCGGTCGAACTCGGGGATCTGATGATTCACCACCTCGCTGCATCGAATCTACGAATTGTATCACAATACATAGCCGTCACGTACAATTTGAGCTTGTCTCTTGCAGGGTTTGATTGGAGAGACAAGCACTGGGGTTCGTGTATTGTCGTGGTCATTCTAAAACAATAAAGTAGTGTGCTAATGGATGGTCAGAAACGAATATGGCCCTTGGCTACGGACAATGCCGATACCCTGCTTCTACTTCACAGAAACCAGACACCAGGAGACCGCGAAGATACTACGATCCTATCAGGGATGACTGACGAGAAAAAAATCATGAGCAAAGAATGCTTAGGATGGCTAGGAGACTGATGGACGGAAAGGTTTATTGCAAATGATCTCGTTGCTACTTTCGCACAAAAACCTTTTACTTGTATTTCGAATTATTCAAACTCTATGTCATTACGATCGTCAGATTAGTTCACAGCACCACGCCACCTCAAAGTTGAGAATAGGCAAGAGAATTGTAAGAAATGATTCGGTGACAAAGTTTCCGTCTCAATAAAAGGCAAGCAAAGAGATGCTGTACCTAAAGATTCGTATTACTTGAAGAGCATTCACAGCCATATGTAAACTGCCGCTTCCTCGCCTGCCTATAGCCGCTGAGAAATCTACTCTGATAGGTGGAGGCTCTCGCCAGCTACATAATGCATGTTCAGATGCGTGTTCTCGCTATTCTAGGGCTCTCAATCCTCGCAGCATCCTTTTTCGCCCATTCCCGTACGACCTTTCTCTGAATCTTACCACTGCCCAGCCTTGGCACCTGGTCGACGAAGGCAACACCTCCACTGAGCCACTTATGTTTTGAAACTCTTGTTTTGATCCATTCCTCTACGTCCTCGGGCTTGATTTTAACCTTAGACTGCTCTCGTACCACGCAATACGCGCGTGGAAACTCTCCCCTATCTCTGTCTCGTGACTTGATTAACATGTCTACGCTTCTGGTTTCGCTAAAATAGACCAAAGGAAAAGAAAAACAAGACTATTAAACATGGAATGGAGCTTTATAACACATACAAGACAATTCCCACAACTGCGGCATCTGTAATGTCCTTGTGCTCCAAGAGAACAGTCTCGAGCTCGGCTGGCGCGACTTGGAAGCCATTGACTTTGATAAGTTCCTGTATCATTAACCCAGCTCCGCGAGGTGGACAGGCAATTAGTGCAGTTCTCTTACCTTTTTCCTGTCTACGACCTTGAGGAATCCCCGCTGGTCGCGAATCATTATATCACCTGTCTTTAACCAGCCGTCCTGGTCTATGATCTCCCTGGTTGCATGTTCATTCTTCAAGTATCCGAGACACACCTGAGGTCCCCGTATATATACCTCTCCCGGCTTACCGGACTCCAGGACCTCGCTCCCATTGTCGTCCAGGAGCTTGCATTCAGTGCTCGGAAAAAGTGCGCCTACACTACCCGTGTCATCCTTGGCTCCGCGAGGCACCATCGTCGCTCCACAAGTTGCTTCCGTCATTCCCCACGCTTGAATGACATCTACCTTGAATCTGTCCCGACACTCATTTTGCAGCTGTCTGGACAGTGGCGCTGCACTCGAGAGGATTGTCTCCAAGCTTGACAAGTCATAGCGGTCCGTTTCGGGTCGTTTGGACATCATCGTCAAGATCGGGGGCGAAACATGCAACGTTGTGATGCTAAACTTCTGAATCGTCTCTAGGAAAGCGTCGTATTGGAATGCCTTCATGATGTAAACCGGAACAAGAAGCTTCAGCGCCATGGATAGGATGCAGGTCTGGCCAAAGGCGTGGTACAGCGGCAGTACACCGATGAAGCGCTCTGGTAGCTCAGATTTGGTGGCCCACAAGGCGATTGACTGCTCCACGTTTGCAATCAGGTTGAAATGAGAGATGCATACTCCCTTGGGTAGGCCTGTTCCGGTCAGCCACGTTCAAATAAGGTATGGGGAGCATTCAGTAGGCAATGATCTGCCCTCGAAATCACTTACCAGTCGTACCAGAGCTGAAATTGATGGCGGCGGTAGTCTTCTTGGCCTGCTCGGGTGTGAATCTGTGCCAACGATAAGATTCGCCCTGGGCTGAAGTCCCTAGCCTTGTACGCCAGTCGAGGATGCCCTCATTTTTCAGGACCTCCTCATCGGAAAACTGTAGTAGGCGCGAGTCGGGAATTCCTGCTTTCAACGCCGCTTCTAAGGCCCGCTTGAGGAGGTCTGGATGCACCAGTACAGCCTTGGGCTCCAGAATTTTCATTTGATGAGCCAGCTCAGCGACTGTGTACGCAGGATTGGCCGCGCTGAATATGAAGCCAGCCCCAATAATCCCATAGTAAGCTGGAGGAATGAAGATGTGATTGGGCGTGTAGAACATAACCACGTCTCCCGGCTTGAGACCCCAACTCTTGAGACCGAAGGACCACCTCTTGATCCAGTTCAGAGCTTGCTTTGGCGAAAGAGACTTCGTAGTATCCTGGCTATCGATCCATATTGGTTCGTCAGAGGGCGTGCTATTTTCAGGAAATGCATAGTCCAGCAGGTTGGTGGCCTTGCAGGCCAGTGGAGGATAAGCTGAGGCAAAAGGCATTTTGTATTTATATTTTTGTGGCGGTAGAAAGCTGGGAGGATGTCAAAGGAAGGAGTAAAAGACGAGAGACCAAGACTCGGCTGTCTGGAAATACTCAGCAATTAAGAATGAGCATGATTATGTCGGCATGAGCTCCTCTATAGCCGACAAGGAGTCTATCTTCGCCGTGGCACGTGGCATCTTAGAGCTTGTGGAGCATGTTCTCCTAGGTTTCTGTCTAGGTCTAGTTCCGCGGCAATATACCCCCAAGAGCCAGTGGCTGGCACTTCGCTTGTCCACTGTTTTCTCCAGATATATTGTGGAAACAGTACCAAGGTCCGACTGTTCCGTTCAGTACCTATCGCAGCCGCTGGAATGGTTCAGGCCATATCGAATATACTGGCTCGATTATCTGCAGTAGGCTGGCAAACTAGTCTTGACAACCCCTCTCCGGAAAAATAGTTTTCAAGGTTCCGGGATACTTGGTAATACTGCTTTATGTAAGTGACTCAGCTTAACGTCCAACTTCCATACCCTAGTACCAGCTACCACCAAGTAAGAAGTATTGAATGATCCCTAGTGGGTTTCGATCCAAGGAAGCATTCCCTGTTTCCCCGCTTGACCAAGGGCAAGGCTACTTTTCCCTTCGGGCACCCGAGACTAACTAGCAGATATGCTCACTGCCGCGTGGAATAATGGGAAAGCCGGAGTTGTAGCTATGTGTCCTTCAACATGTAGCCCCAGGTGTCGCCGAGGCTCGGTCCGAGGTAGTGTACCCGGAGCTTAGATAGCCTAAGGCCAGGAGACATCACTCAATCAAAGTTCTCTTGTAGACACAGAATCTCGCCTATATTCGTCCTGATATTCCCCGAGGCTCCTTCCCGAGGCTCGCTTCCGAAGCCATGTGTCCGGAGGTCAGATATTCCATAACCAGGAGATATCAATCCAGCCAAGGCTTGCGTGGACTTGACACGAAGGCCTTCTCCTGTATTAATGCCGATGTGCAAATCGTCACACTTCTTATCTCATAACATATCTCAAAATGGGCGCGAACAATCCCATAACTACACCTCTTACGCAGCTTCTGGGTATCCAGCACCCAATCATGCTCGCCGGTATGGCGCGAGCGTCTGGGGGACTACTCGCTGCAGCGGTTTCGAACGCGGGTGGCCTGGGTGTCATCGGCGGCTTCCAGTACCAACCACAGCAGCTGCGGGATATCATCGACGAGATGAAGCGTAACTTCATTACGCCCGGCCTCCCTTTCGGCATAGACCTTGCCCTGCCTCAAGTGGGTGGCAGTGCGCGTAAAACCAACCACGACTATACGGGGGGCAAACTTGATGAGCTGATTGATATCACAATTCAAAGCGGAGCTGTGCTTTTTGTTTGTGCGGTGGGCGTGCCCCCTAAGCATATCATCGATAGGCTTCACAAAGCAAAGATACTCGTTATGAATATGGTGGGACATCCGAAACATGCAGTCAAGGCCCTTGATCAGGGGGTCGATCTTGTGTGTGCACAAGGTGGGGAGGGTGGAGGGCACACTGGAGGGATTGCGAACAGCGTCTTGATCCCAGCTGTTGTAGACGTGGCTAAGAGGTATAAGCCGCCATTCCTCCAAGGCTCTACGGCGTTCGTCGTTGCCGCAGGGGGTGTCTCGGATGGGAGGGGCTTGGCAAGTAGTTTGATGCAGGGTGCTGTAGGAGTTTGGGTAGGTACAAGATTTGTGGCAAGTGTTGAGGCGTCGTGCAGCCAAGCGCACAAAGAGGAAGTTATCAGCTGCGACTACGAAGGGACTGAGCGAACACTGGTCCTTACTGGGCGACCTTTGAGAGCAAAGACGAACGACTATATTAGGAGCTGGCATGCTCGGGCAGACATGATCAAGGAGCTCTGTGACAGTGGCGTGGTTCCTGTCGATTATGACTTTGATGAAGGGAACGACGTCGATATCCCTTATTTGATGGGTCAGGTAGCTGCCACGATCAGCGACATTCAGCCTGCAGGAGAAATCGTCGAAGGAATGGTTACACAGGCGGTTGAACAGCTTACACTTGGCGTTCGGTACTCGAAGGGCGACAAAAGCAGACTGTGAAGAAGAGAGATAGTCACCAAATTGTTCTTGTATCTATACATCTCATTAAATACCGACACTTGCAATTGATCCTGGTATTACAACCAGGCAGCCTTCGTAAGCTGATGACCAAGGCAAAATGACGAAGCGAAGCATCGCACACTATAGGGGATTATTCAAGATGTAATGTATTGTGGGAAAGACTTTAGTGGACGACCACCTCACTCTGACCTTTTTTCCTGTTTGTTCTGGGGACGGCCACTAGATTAGCTAGTTGCGCTTTATATACAAATGTTAGCTTGCTCACCTAACTTTCTACGCGGGTGAGTGGTTTTCTTTGACTCGCGTCCACGACGTCCCGGATGCTGTGTAAGTCAATAGGTCTATGATGAAAGGGACTGTTGATCTGGGGAAGTCATTTAGACGAAATCAAGCAAACAATATTTATCTAGAAATTGCGAAGAAATGTACTAGGGATAGGCGCTCTCAGAACAAGCAAGTCCACACCCAGGATATATTCTACACGACATTGTCCGTTGGAGACATACCGGGAGAACAAGCGGTATATAGGCCCAGCTCTCAGGCAGAAGCTACTGCCAGCTATTTCAACCTTGCTGGAAATTCCATAGTTCCATTCACTTCCTTTCAGAGAGGACTTTTCTGCTCACTAACACCCCACCCTGTCACACATTCGCCCTTGAATACGCCTTTGACTATGGAGTAGCCCTCAAACAGGGTATTCCCTGTGGTAGGGCTCTCATGGTTTGTCATCTCTCCTGCCAAGACCGGGAGTTCGATCAAGAAGGAAGCGTCGATCCCAATGACATTGATCTCATGACTGCCGTAATAGGTGATACCTGTCTGGTTTGACACGAATGGGGTGGATGGATGGATGTCATCTGCTATTGGATAGACCTCGTGATGGCCATCGGGAAACAAGAACGTCGCAAGTCTCAAAGCAGGGCCTTCTCCAACAGCGCTGCTGTGCCAGATACAGGACTTCACACCGTTCTCTAGGTAGAAGATGAAAAGGTTCCAGCCACTGGAGCCAAAACCTGGTCCAAATTGTCGGTCATACCAGGCCATGGACTTTTCCGGGATGACGTCTATTGTCTGGCCTTGGGAGGTAATATTGCCTGTGACGTAGCATTCCGGACTTGCGTACTCAAAAGTCATGTCATTTCCCCAGAAAAAATGCCCACTGCCAGCATCATAGATATTTGGACCTTGAGGTCGGCTGACCAGGGAAAAAGTAGTATTCTCAGCCGAGCTGATGGAAACCATAGTCGATAACTGATCTGCCGTTGTTGCATAAGACTGGAACTGCTTGGATTGGAAGGAGAACGTATCTGTCGAAAGTGTCGCATTCCCATCCAACAAAGTCGTTCCGTAATAGAGCTTGTCATGTATATCTAGTAGAGATACCCGGGCGAAACGGGCAGTTTCGTTATTGTGCGTTGATTCTCCAATGTGCCCAACAACAAAATAGTTATGCCCATTTGTCGCAGATAGAAAGTAGATGGTCCAGTAACTGTTGAGCAGCTGACCAGGAGTAATTTGGGCTTGTGTCAAGTTCGACACTCCTGTTAGCTGCTAAATCAAGCATTAGAACTGTGTAACTTATATTCATATTTCGGCAAGTGTCTTACCGTATATGCAGAAGACAATGGACTTGTGTTTGGTGATGTCCGTCGAAACGCTAAGCAGTGGTGAAATGAACATTGAAAAGTTCCAACGACCAGCCAGACCAAGGCACGAAACTGGATATGGTTCCTAAGGCGAACCATGTTTGAGCGTGACTGTCGAGAAGGAGAAGTTAATTGGCGACTTTTGTCTGTCAGTAATCGTCTCTCAGGATTCTAAAAACTGCACTGGACGAATGCATATATACTTGAAATTGTTGGAAGAAAGATCTGTTTCCTGCAGTCGGCGACTCAAAGCCCGTTAGTTGATAGTCTGGAGGGCGGAACTCGTCCTTATGCAGCAGATGGATAAGATTGTAGACATTTGCTGTGCGGCAGACGCCAGTTCAACGGCCCCGGGACACTTGGTCGTCTGTAACGGCGGCCGGGTAAGTACCTCGGGCCGATGAAAAAAATATGGATACTAGCCGGATGAGCAGGGGAAGGCCATACGCAACCTGGAAATCACTTCTTAATTAAAGTTTCACGGTGCTATCGGGCCTCCTCAGCTGGCAAGAGGTGCAGTTAATCTTTGTAACTTCTTTAAGTCCGAGTCCTCCCCATTATATCACTTCGCTGGCATGCCAATACTAGACTCCTCATAAGTGAGCATTTCTTCCAAATACAGTCTTCTGGCATCAGCTTCAACAAAAGAGACTTTGCACATGACGGCACTCAGAATGACAACTTCACGAATCCTTCCTCGGCGTAGGCTGGGCAAGAGCGGTCCCGAGGTTCCAGCTCTGGGCTTCGGATTGATGGGTCTGTCCGCCTTCTACGGAAAGCCGCAATCTGATGAGGAGAGATTCAAGATCTTGGATCGAGCTTGCGAGTTGGGCGAAACCTGTAAGCAATCTATTCAACTTCTTAGCTAGTCCTTTCCGGCGAAACATTTTAGCCCTTCAAAACAATGTTGCTTGAAGGAACTGTAGTTAATATCTATAATACTCCATAGTCTGGGATTCGGCAGATATCTACCAAGACTCTGAGGATCTCGTTGGGAAATGGTTCGCGCGCACTGGAAAGCGCAATGAAATCTTCCTGGCCACCAAATTTGCCGCCAGGGTCGTTGGCGAGGGCGAGCAGATGAAGAGAATAGTTGATTCCACCCCAGAGTACTGCAAACAGGCGTGCGAGAAGAGCTTGAAGAGGTTGGGGGTGGAGCACATCGATTTGTATTATTGTCATCGTGTCGACCAGAAAACGCCGATTGAAAAGACGATTGAGGCGATGGTTGAATTGAAGAAGTTCGTCTCTCTCCTTTCTGCTGAATGGCAACCTTGTCAATTCAAGTCCTGGGACTGCCCTGGGAAAAAACGAGAGAGCCAGGATGGTGCTAATATGTATACAGAGAGGGCAAGATCAAATATCTTGGTTTGAGTGAGATCTCATCTGACACGCTGCGTCGCGCATGCAAAGTTCACCACATCGACGCTGTTCAAATCGAATACTCCCCATTCTCCATCGAGATCGAACAGCCTCAATTCAATCTGTTGAATACATGCAGAGAACTGGGAGTGGCAACCGTGGCATATTCACCTCTGGGTCGAGGAATGCTGACTGGAAAGTACAAATCTGCTGACGATTTTGAGGAGGGCGATTCCCGCAGATTTTTGCCTCGCTTTTCTCCGGAAAATTTCGCAAAAAATCTCAAGTTAGTTGATGGTCTTGTATCTCTGGCTAAGAAGAAAGGATGTACCGCTGGTCAGTTGACTTTGGCGTGGTTGTTAGCACAAGGAGACGACATCATTCCTATTCCTGGAACGAAGAAGATCAAATACCTCGAGGAGAACATTGGATCTCTCGATGTTAGCTTGAGTAGCGAAGAATTGCAGGAAATCAGGCAGTTGATTGAAGCTGCAGAAGTGCACGGCACTAGGTATCCAGAGGCGACGATGGCATCTTTGTTTGCGGATACGCCGGAGCTGGAGGCGTAGATAGAGAAGAATGGCATGAATGAACGCAAGAATTAAAGAAGTGATGGTGACTTGAGAATCTGCTTCCCGAGCGCTTCAGGACTCTCAAGGAAGTCCCATCCTTCTCGCATCGTAGAGCAGCAACGTTCAAGGATTGAAGAGGTTATCAACAGGCGTCTTGCCGCAAATCCTACGGATTGATAGCTCACAATGCCTGTAAGACGCTATCTGCTGTTGGCAGCTCACCAGAATCACTCATACGAGCCAAGATCGACAACACGTTCACTCGATAAGTCATATTTCGATAAGTTATAAGAAAGTCTTTCTCAGCTCATAGGATGGCTGAGTAGCCCAACGGCCTGGCTTTCATTGCAAAGGGGCTTACCTTTACTAATGCATGTAATCATCATCAATAAATCAAGGAGGTGCGATTTGAGGTTATCAATGGAAGCAAAAGCCCATTAGGCTGAGAGTGAGAAAGGCAAATATGAGAATAAAGAATTAAAGTTCTGTGTGTGTCAACAACATTCTCTCGCCTAGAGTGCCAAGGCTTATGTAGCTCTCGGAAGTCAGAGTCTCCCCACGTCAGGACTCAGGAAGCCTAAGGCGCTAGCGACCACCTTCAAGCGGGGGCTTGTGGGTGTGGGTTCAACTTTGCTGCACTCCACTGGGAGCAAGAACATTTCCCATCCCCTAAACAAAGGCCAGCAGAATCAACACATAGAGAATCAAGTTAAGATCTAGGCTTTTCCATACCGTGTATAGAAGTGACGCAATATAGAGCTATCAAGTGTTGGATAGAGAGTGCTGAAACAGCGGGAGGTGGACGGAACATGGGGTAGGAGGCTATCACAAGCCGAGAAATGCCGAGGCATATTACACTGGCCAGCATGTATTAGATGGATACCCCCAATGGAAACCGCTTCAATTCTTCCTCATTCGGGAAACGACCTAATTCCTCACTAGAAGCTTACTGATAGCCATTCAATCTGAACTCAATAGAGAACGCTTCGGCACCAGGAAAACTCAATGGACCATCAATTTTCACGTCTTAGCCGGAAGCGTGCTTCCATGGCCTGTCTTTCTTGTCGCAGTCGTAAAGTTCGATGCGACGTATCCAATCGCCGCGGTGAACAGTGTACCAACTGCATGCTTGACCATAGAGAGTGTGTCGTTCGAGAAACAGCAAGACGGCTGTAAGTCACCTACTGCCACTACGAAGACCGCTCCTCTGCTCGATGATTGCGGCAATGTTGCTCTACTATATCCCACCGACGGCTGAAATAGTAATTTTTGACGCGGCTAATTGTTCTGAAAGATTACCAAAATTCTCAAGGGACACACTCTACACCATGAATCCTGGAAGGAGTCAATTGCCATCAGACAACCAGCTGTCGGTAGGAAGGTCTGTCCCTGAACCTTTTAAACCATCAAATGCTTCTCAGGACCGAATTTCCTCCTCGTTCGAAAACTCGGAAGGCGAACTAAGGTTTCCGTTTGCCCTGTCAGATATGCCTAGGGACGTGGACAATGAGAGAGAATACTTCGCATTCACAAGCGGAGGGGTTGAAGACGCCGATCAAATGTCAGCAGATAAAGACTGTCTGGCAACAGCAAATTCTTGGCATCAAGATATCCACAGTGAGTCCGGGTTAGCTCTGGGTACGTTCTGCAACCCTAGAAATATTATGGCAAGGTTCTAATGTATGGAACTTTGCTAGACAGGAGTGTTGGCGGCACTCAAGCGAGTGACTTTGATATTATGGATTTTGATGCTGTCACGAGATTATGGCATGAACTAGCTCCAAATCTAGCTCCAAACGTACCGTATGCTGATCATCAGTTCATTGCCGTGGAAAGTGTCTCCCATTTATCTTCACAAGAAGCCGACTTCCTGAAGAGCCAAGGATGTTTTGACCTTCCTTCAAAGCCACTTTTGGGCCAGTTCATTGATCAATACTTTCTTCACGTCCATCCGATATTACCGCTGATAGACGAGGAGGTATTTTGGAACTTGTACATGGGCAGAATAAAAGATGATCCGAAACCGGCCCAAATATCTTTATTCCTGTTCCAAGCAATGATCTTTTCAGCTTCAAGTGTATGGACCCATCTATAGAGTCTTGTTCATGTGTTCTTCCAACTGATATATTGAGCAGTTTGTTTCTCAAAGTGTTCTTGACGACCTAAACCTATCGCATCCACATCAAGCTGCGACAGCATTTTATCGTCGTGCAAAGGTAAATAGTGGGCACAAGTCTTTCAACGCTACCAGGCTCATATATATATTAAAAAACCTAGCTCCTCTATGATTTCGATTGTGTTGCCGACTCAATGTCTATCGCTCAAGGGTCGTTACTTTTATCAACCCACCAAACACAACGCCACCGTTCGCGAAGGACAAATACATTCTGGCTCGCCATCGCGATTCGGAACACGGAGCTTGCCCGATTGCAATACTCTCGTTATGATCAACATTTTGTCCAGCAAATCGTCTGTAAGAGGCTCTGGTGGTGTTGTGTTGTGCGAGATAGATCGTTAGCACTCGGGTTACGTGTGCCGCTGCAGATACCCCCGGATTGTCTCGAAGAGGACGTCGAAATGATGACGTTCCATGATATGCAGAGCGATATCGAACATTCGAAGGTGTATTCTTGTGACACTAGACGGCTCCTTGTTGGACTATTCATTGGACAGTGTGAGCTTGCTGTCAAGCTTACCAGCATCATTATGCTTGCCTATCCGACCAATGAGCACAAGCGTGATGGAGATCCCGCAGCAGTGCGGAAGGCTAAATCTGGGCTGGCCATATGGTACGAGAGTGCAGTGAGACGCTTCCCAACACCAGCGGGTTTGGAAGATACTCACCCCTCCATTGTTCTGTACACCAATCTTCTTTACATCATGTTCTAGTAAGTGATTTTTAACAACAAATGTGTATACTGCTGACACTCATGTTTGAAAGTTCTGGTCGCTTAGCTTTAGGTCACTACGAAATTCTGCGGTCGCAAAGAGGCTCCTTTCAAGACAATGCTCTCGAAATGCCCCTGGAAGAGGAGTGCTGTATGATACAAGACTCAATCATCTGCATTGCGGAACACACGAAAGAACTAGTACAGCTTAGATTGGCCCGGTACCTACCATTCAATACGTGAGTGAATCCCGGCCCTCACCTCTTGTCAAAGTACTGCAAAATCAAGAGGCGAACAAGTTGCTCATGGAGATTTCGAAGCTGATAGTCATGTAAAGAATCGCCCTCATCACCCTGCCACTAATTCTCCATGCAGTGGACGTAGCTATGTCGCCTAGCGAGTCTCTCATGGCTTTGAAGCAACACCGTTTAGATATTTTCCTAGCAATTATCAAGATACACGGGCTTCAGTACGACGGATTGCAGCTGATCAGAGAAGTCATCAACAAAACCGTGGCTTGCATCAAGTCCAAGAATACACAGATGGATTCATGGCCATTTGCCATTCAGAATGCGAGTCCTCTTCAACAGCAAACTTCCTCTCTATTGGAGGCTCCCCAGCAGCCCCAGGAATCGATCAGCGATTGGAAGAAGATGGTTTCGATGCAGCCCAAGTGTTACATCCGGCTTGCCCTGACGATCGATCTTGCTTTCTCGCGTGGCCATTTCCCAGAAAATGCGGACTTTCCGACATGTCTTCAACAAAACACTGCCCAAGATGTCTTTGCTGTTGACAGAAACATATCATCATTCTAGACATGAAGTAGCACGCTCAGCAGGAAATGTCAAATGTCCTTCGAGGATGCTGTTCGTGGGGGCTTTTGCGCATCTTGTCTAGTAGTTGACCGAGACTTTTTCTGTGGCTCTCGGGCTGTTCTGGACTTTGACAGTGGTGCTGGCTTCGATGACATATTGCTAATGATGATGTCGAATTTCGGTCTGCTAATCATATCGTGGCGATGGAACATTAGGTTCTTGAACATTTATTTAGAAGGGGTATCTTATACCGACGTCATGGACTTGGTCTCTTTGAGGCAGAGTCGGGAAGGAACGAAACAAAAACTCACATACTATTCTCTCTACGTAATATTCAAGAGGAGCATTCTTTTTATTCTCCCACTTTATCTTGCTTCCTTTGATGCACAGTCAGGAACCAGGAAAATTAGTTTGACAAACTCCTAAGCTTATTACACTATCTGCAAGTCCTGCGACCATGGAACGTGAGAAGCTTCGCATGGACGAAACACCGGGATATCTTCGCTAGAGAGTTCCGATAGGTTCTTAGGAGTATATGAATCTCATTTCGGGTACCAGGCGAAAGACAGTAAGTCATAGCTGGCAAGCACGATCACTTGGATGATGTCGCTCTTCGATAATTGAGAATATCTTACTCATGCCGATGGTCTGACCTATGCGAAGTCAACGTGATGCTAGACCTAGGGGCCATGCCTTGAATATCAAAGTTTCTCAAGCAGACACTCAAGTAGATCAGGTTGGCTCAAGCCTCGGGCCTCGGGCGTTGGACCAAAGGGGAGCATTGAGTCGATAACGAGCCTCAAGGCCGCAGGGTCCACCTGCCTTGAGTTGAACGTTGTCACTTCTTAGCGGCGTCTATTGCCCGAGGGCGCTACTGTATCTTGTTCATCGGTAACGATGCGAAAGCTTGTGGCATTCATACGACTAGGACCGAGCGAGTTGATCCATTTGCGTAGGTCAGGGGCTGGGCAAGGTTGGGCGATCCTCGGCATCACCATTTGCCTGAACTTAGAACTCATCATGATAATCATTCTGGTTGTTGCTCACACATTGGTCAAGCGGTTTCCACGGCGAGTTCAGTAGAATCTCGTGAAGAAATATATAAGATCCCCAGTGATCCTCACCAACTTGCAAAGAACAACCATCATCCTCCTCGACATTGCCACCGTCACGATGTCTGAAACCAAAGATAAGCTCAAGGCATCCTCTGCCTTTTCACTCCACCGTCAACCCCCAGTGCTCGTCGACGAGAACGACAGACGAGTTATGGAACTTACAGACGCGGAAAACCACAACAAAATTAGTTTGTACAATTGTCCTGGATTTCGTCCTGTTCACAAAGAGCTATCTCATGCTCCTGTGCAGGTCATGGGAACCTTGCCCAAAGATCTCACCGGAGTTTACTTGCGCAATGGAACCAACATACAGTTCAGCGCGCCATCCATTCGGCTTCATGCTTTCGCAGGCGCAGGAATGATCCACCAAATTCAGATTCAGGATGGGCAGGCGACTATGTCCAATTTTTACGTGCGAACTCCACGTTTCGAGCTAGAACGAAAAGTTGGGCGGGAACTTTATCTCGACTTCAGCGACATCGCTGGCGCTGGCCGTGCCGTCCTAGAGAAGGTCGAAAGCCTGAAAAAGAAAGTACAAAGAGGCCTTCTCCCAGAATTTTCGGAGTACGAACTCACACCTGGCTCTACGTCTATTCGCCACCATGCGGGGCGGCTCTACTGCCTGCAGGAGACTGGATATGCATTTGTCCTGGACGCTCGTCGAAATGCTGATGGCCGCCTATTCCTTGACGGTCGGGGCAACCTAGAGACTTGGGATAACGAGTGGGAAGGACCATTCTCAGCCCACCCTCGCTTTGATCCCGACACTGGTGACATGTACAATCTAAGTGTATCCGATGGCAAGATTTTTGCTGGTTGTATCTCAAAGGGTTTACGGCACTCACAGGTGGCCATCCAGGACCCAGCAGCTCACATGTCGTGGCTCCACGACTTCTTTTTGACTGAGAACTATGTCGTTTTCCCTGACATTTCGATGCGGGTTGATCCTTCCGGACTCACAAGCAACACTGGCAGCGTATTCTATTTCAACCACAAGCATGCCATGCGTTGGGGTGTGCTGCCGCGAAATTTCAAGCCCGAGGACAAGATTCGGTGGTTCGCGACCGAGACTGCCGCCAGCATCTGGCACGTCATCAATGCTTGGGAGCGTGATGGCCCAAACGGAAAACGACAGATCGTATGCTTCTCACCCTGCTTCGATGACTACCCTCCGGACTGTCCTATCCACACGCCAGCAGAGCCCCATGCCAAGGTCAAGACTTGGGTACTCGATCTGCACACCGGGGCTGTGACCGAGGAGCTTCTGATCGACCACCACTATGAGAGACCGAGCTTGAATCTCAACTATGTCGGCAAGCCGAGCCAGTACTGCTACTTGCTCGACGAGGAAGTCGACGGCTATATGGGAAAGGGCATATTGAAGTACGATCTATTTGCTAAGAAAGACGTTGCCTATTTCTCCTATGGCGACATGTACGGTGGCGAAGCGTTGTTCGTTCCCAAAGAGAACCCCACTTCCGAGGACGATGGGTATCTGCTGGATATACTGATGACCGGTGATCGGTCCGACCTGATTGTCTTGGACGCGAGGAAGATGACCGAGCTTGCAAGACTACACTTGCCGCAACGTGTTCCTTTTGGTGTCCACGCGTCATGGCTAACCAACGAGGAGGTCAGTGACTTGAAGATCATAGAGTAGGAGTTGGTTCGATCATACTTTCCTGCTTGCATCAGCAGGTGATTTTGCCGAATTGACAAATGTATTAGTCTCTTGTTGCAAAGGTTTCCATTATCAGTATTCCTCCTCAGTCAAAACATTCATTAATGTCGTTGAGATTGAAGTACTTAGTCGTAATTTGGGACCGCTAGACGTTTGTGACATATATGCAGAGCCATCTCGATACCCAACCATAATATCTTATTTACGTATGTCGACGAATTGCTACACAAGACCAGTGGCCAGTTGGAAGTGTCACTCCGTGACAGAATACCAGAATGTATATTGGCCTGCTGAAGATTAGGCTCACATCTTGGTCTTGATATTTCTCAGTTTCGAAGAACAAATCTTGATTTGCAATGGTGTAATATTCGTTAAAAACTGTACATTCACTCTCGCGACCCTGATAGGAAGATGTGGCTCGTTTTGACACTATCAATCAATATCATCCACCTCTTCTCTACTCCGCAACTGTTTTTCCTTCCTCTCCACCTTTGCCACTGAGCTTGAAGCTTATAGTGTCAACAGTAGTCCAGGGTTTGGCTCGGTCGTTTGGTACTGGGGTTCATCAGCTCCAAGGTTTGTCATCAATCAGAATAGTAGCCACGACTGTAAACCCACAGTGGAACAACCTAATTGGTCTCTGTTAAGCAAAAGCGTTAAGAGTTTACATTTGAACCACAACTCTTCAACGTTCTTCTTCATCTTTGGGGCAAGCCCTTGCCGTTGGCGTTTTGCATACTCTAGGTGGCACTCATCCGTGAAGTGGCAAACGTGCAGTGTCAGGCCCGTGATAGTAATCGTCGGGAGCATGAAGAGAGTAACACCCTATCTGTGAAATCTTGGTGTGGTAAAATGATGGAAGCAGCACCTCAATTGAGTCAATGACAATTGGACGTTCGAGACTCTCCACTCTGCTTCGAAATATTTTTTCTTTCAATATATTTATCAGTATGACATTGGCAGATCAGAATCTAGATCTCGTCTGAAACTTGATAACACATACCCTTTGCTATCTGGGTGTAATGAAGAACTTCTTCGTGTAAAGGCTCATCTCCTCTGGAAGCTACTCCATCTCAGAGTCTTGCTGGTCCGAACCCTCATCATCCACAGAATCCACCATTTCAGGCCTTGGAACCTTTCCAGCTGCCCCCATCACATTCCCACCGTCCTCATCCTCTTCATCTGCTTCCGAAGAGTCACTCGCCTTATAGTCAGGCCTTATGACCTCCAACGTATTATCACTCAGCTTCGAGTAAACCTGCGACCAACAACAACAGACGAATCCACGGATCAAGCTCAAACTTATTCGCCTATTCAGCGCCCGGTTCTCCTTCTCCTTTTGCTTAGCTTGAGCGGGCGTATCGGCTTTGGGTGGTGGTTCCTAGCTGCAACTCCATTTTCTTGTCAATCAACTTCATGAACAGCTCTTCTACTTCATATCAGAGGTATCCGAGACCTCAGAGTTGAGCTCGCTGTCATCGACATCTGAGTCAGAGCTAGGAGGTGCCACACCGCATTTCCAAGCTCGTCTTCATCTTCAGGTTGGGCTGCATGCGGTGGTGGTCGACCTTTAGCTTTCTTCTTACTCTTCGCCTGACTCCTCGACATCCTCCGCCCATCTATTGGCCCAGCATCCAACTCCTCCTCCTCATCTCTCTCTCCAGCCTTCGGTTTCCCTTTCTGTTCACTCGTCTTCGGTCTCTTACTAGCTTTCCTCTTCTCCTTCTCCTTCTCCCTCGCCGCCCTGGCTTTCCTTTTCTTCCTATTCTAACTATATTTCATCTACCTCTTCATCTTCATAAGCGCTTTCATATACCTCCTCAAATCTCTCACTTTCTCCGCCGCCATCCTCTTCCTATACGCCTTCCTCTCCTCCTACTCATCCTCATCATAGCCTCTCGCATGCGCAATCTCGTACGAGCGAGCAATCCTCAGCAGTTTCTGGATGAACCCGTGGATGTTGCGTGGGCGCTGGAGAAGCTCTTCAATTGTAGGGCGGGACTTGAAGTGCATGCCTTCGATTCGCATGGAGACTTCGTACAGCCCGGCTTCGATGGTGAGTTCGGCGCGGACGGAGCGTTTGATGCCGCGGGCTTGGTAGGTATGGACGATGGGCTGGCCGGTGCCGGACTTGCGGATGCAGAGGTCGAGACTGAATTGGTAGCGGCCTTCGAAGCCGCGGAAGTATCGCATGTCGAGCTCGTGGTGGGTTAGTGCTGTGTCTGTTGGATGGGGATTGTGGAGCTTACTTTTGATTGTACTACGACAACGGGGGCTTCCATTGTCATGGTGAATGAGAACTTGGTTTTGTGGTATTTATTGATCATTGGGATGTTCAACGTGGTCCATTTTGGGCCATTGTCCATTCATCTGAGAATAATCTTGTTTGCTGGAACTGAAAGTACTTTCGAAAGTAGGTCTTCGTACGCAATCCAGAAGACGCCACGATCTCCGAATTTATGATCGAGTTTTGAAAATCCGTTCTGTTTCCCTTAGTGTGCTGGACGTTGGAATAATTTTTTTATACAATGTAGCAGCTTGGAAACTCACCAGCCGTCCATTCTGAACTCCCGTCACCTGCAATTTCTTCAGCATGAGTGCTTTAGCTTTTTAGCTGTGGTGAGAAAATGCATACTCTATGGCCCTCTCCACTCCACTCGACCCTGAGGATTCTTAAGAAGAACGAGCTTGTGCCCATCCATTTTAACAGCTCGCTTGACTGCATATGCATGTTGAGCCACGGTGCCCTTTTGCCGCAAATTCGAGACGTATCGCTCATCTCCACTTCCAGCAGAGCATGTGAACAAGAACTGGTCGTTAGCTGCGAGTAATTGCGACCAGAAATGGTCTCTAACAAGGATATCGTATGTATGGAAATCATCGGTAACACCTCCTGTCAGGTCTTCTAGTGCCTCGCCTGCCCAGCCTCTTTCGAGGGCAACGTAGTCCTGAACCAGTAAGCAACATCCTCTCAGGTAAGATTTCGGCTAGTTGCTTACCCCATGCGCCTTCGCGAAAGCTTTCTCCAACAGTGGAAACCATGTCTGATTCGGATATTGGCATGACACAATGAACAGCGCACCAGAACTACGCTGCAATAGGCGTCAGTAACACAAGCCACATGTACATTTAGCGAGACTCACTTGATACAAATCCCGGTATTCCTGCTCGGTAGTAAGTCGTTCGCTGTCATACTCTTTCTTGATCCCATCCATTATTCTCCGCTCAATCGTACTCCGATCATAATCAGGAAACGTCAAAAGCAGTCTATCATCATTGACTTCCGGAAACCAATCACCATCCCGGTGAAAAACGAAGCCATAGACTCCAACATCCTCATCTCGCGCGACACATATCGACTCAATCAAGCCGGGCTTATTCGTCAGAGCACAACGCGCCGATACGAGCCAGCAATTACCAATCCTACCTTGGCGAATATCATTGGTGGCCGGTCCATCAGGGAAAAACTGTGGGTTCTCGAAAACCTCTCCAACTCGTTTGACGGATTTGGGACCTCCTTTGGTGAGTCTCCTGGATGCTGTTTCTGCGCCTGGTAAGGGGAGTAAGCAGCTTTCCTGATCGCGCCAACAGTCAAAGTCTGGGTCAATGTACTTGTGGTTCAAGCGTCGACACTCTTTGGCGATCTCGTCGACCTTTTTCTTGCAGAGATTGACAGCTTCGTCGTAGGAGGCGACCGCACTCTCGCCATTTGTGATGCTTGATGCACGTCTGTCCTTGGACTTTCTCTTCCTTGGCTTGGATTTTGGCAAGATTCTGACAACTAGTGCGGATTTTCATTCAGCTTGATGGTGCTCAGCGGTGGATAATTTGAGATCAACTACCTTTGCCCTGGTGCTCGCTCGCCTGTTTCTTCCAAAACTTATCAATTATAGCTTATGGCTATTCTGTCGGACGTTTCTGGAAAATTAGCATCTCCTTTTTTTCCTCGGAGTTCGAATTGTCCCCAGCTTCGTCTACATCCTCAGCATTCCGTCTCTTCGCTCTGCGACGAGCCCTGTCGAAAGGAAATGCCGCGTCGGACACGGAGTCACTCATCTTGATAAGACTCTGGCGCTTTCACTCAAAACACCGAATTTGCAGGCAAAAACTGAGCGAGATAAACTGTCTTGGGGTCATGCATGGTGTGGGAGGGCACAATGCAAAATTGCGCTGTGCCAAACAAAGACAACCCTTATTGCTGAAAGCGGAATACAAGCAATTGAACCAATCTTTTAGAGCTATCCTATATTCCTGAAAAAAAGATGGGAACAACAATAATCAGGACAAAGAATACCTGAATATGACGCGTGACACGCGTAACAGCAGTGTATTGGGCAAAACGGTCAGGTTGAACGGAAAAATAGGAAATTGATACATTGAGAGGACTAATAAAACCTACAGATCGATCCTACCTATCCCCTTTACTCTGCACATTGTCCTCGATGGGAGCTTTGTGCTGCCAGCAAAAATTGTTGACATCGAGCGCCTTGAGAACGCCCATGACCACAAAAATGTGTGGAAGGCATACGCCCGAAGAGACCTTGGCCAGTGCCAAGTCAAATTTGTGCTGGTGCATATGTATCAGATGTGACCTCTTCATCAAGAGCCTTTTGAAGATCGGGCTGTTGAGGGTTTTGTGGCGGTGTTGTTGAAGATACTCTTGTTGTTCGGCCTGGTGGTTGGTGATGATAGGGGCTCGCATGGACATTCCCAAAGCAGTCGCACGCTAAACCCCACTTTCATATGGCTGGAAGTCCAGACGTCTTGGACTTTCTATCCAGAAACTCGAGGGAGACTCAAAACCTTTGCATGTACATTTTTTTTTGACTTTATCACAGGCCTACGATCTCCCTACGTGTGTAATCTCTTAAACACCAGACACAATGCATTGTCTCTTAATCCCGATTGTGGCGCTGAGCTCTCTCGCCTCAGCATCAAAGCAGAAGCCGCTCGGCAATGATGCATCATCGAACTTCATACAATCCTCAATCTATGGTCGAAACCTCGATATCTCGTCATTGCCCGAGCCAGTCACTCTACCACCTTCATTTCGATATCAAGAGGATGACGAGAGCTTATTTGGTGGCATCAACACCTTTGCTCATCTTGAGTTCACAGAATGCACAAAGTCCGAAAACAGTGGAACGTTCGACATCGGAATTGTAGGCCATCCTTTCGATCTAGGTGTAACTTATCGGCCAGGAGCACGTTTCGGTCCGAATGGAGCAAGACAAGGAGCAAGGAGACTGTCACCAGCTGTTGGCTATGAGTACGTCACGTGAGACGATTTGCGAAACGTAGAAGACTGATCTTTCATAGTATGGACCATCCTGGAGTCAATCCATTCAGAGATTGGGCGAAAGTGACTGATTGTGGAGATCTTGAGAATACACCATTTGATAAGTTGGTTGCGATTCATGAACTTGAGAAGGGTATGAAGGCAATCAACCGTCTCAAGCCCAAGAACGAGTCTGCTGCCGATGCCGTGAGACTCATTACAATTGGGGGAGACCATACTATCAGTAAGATCCAAATCATGTGATATCTTTCAAGTACTGATGAGAGCAGCTTTGCCCATCCTCAGGGCTCTCCACTCGACATGGGGTCGCGTGGCAGTCTTGCATTTCGACAGCCACCTTGACACCTGGGACCCGAAACAGCTCGGTGGAGGCCTGACCAAGCAATCTGAGGTCAATCATGGAACGATGCTTCATATTGCACATGAAGAAGGTCTTCTCTCCAATAACAGCAATATGCATCTTGGTTCTCGCTGCACACTCGTCGACAAGCATTTCGATTTGAACAATGACCTTCGATGTGGATTCAGCTACATCCGTGCTCGAGAGCTGGACAAACTCGGTGTGGATGCAGTCGTCAAGAAGATTGTGGAGAGAGTTGGCGACGAATTTGTGTATCTGAGTGTGGATATTGATGTGCTGGATCCTGCTTTTGCTCCTGCTACAGGGACGATCGAGCCGGGCGGATGGACTACGAGAGAGGTGAGTCCTTCTACTGTGATGTTTATTGTACAATGCTGATAATTTAGCTTCTGGCGATCATCAACGGCCTCGCAGATGCTGGGTTGAAGATCATTGGGTCTGATGTCGTGGAGTACACACCTATCTACGACAATGCTGCTGAGTCGACTGGCATCATGGTTGGACAGATCATTTACGAGATTTTGCATTGGATGGTCAAAGTTCCAGTCAAAAAGCCAAAAGCGTAGTCATAATTACCTGAGAGACTGGTAATTCTGGGTATTTCAGAATAATGCTTGGACATATTCGACACAATTTTGGAAAGGTGTCTCGAGGCAAGTGAGAGTATACCTATGATCATGTTTTCTTCAAACGAGATTAAGCAAACTGTAAAAATGAAACAGTGTCTCAAAACCGCTCATAGCCTGTTCCAAACCACATGTAATACAAGTTTAGACCTCACATGCAATCGTTTTCTCTGCTTCTCATATACCTCGGAATCGACTTACAATTGTTCCGCCACAAAATCGTGTTCGACTGCCTAGCTTCTCGAAACTCCAAGATCTGCAAGAGTTCCTGAAAATCAAGGTGACATCCGAACTATTGGAGGGAAAAGGGATACCCAAAGAGGAATGGGGGTGGGATCGGCACTCAATTAGTGCTGAAGGAAAGTGCGGGGTGGAAACCTCGGCGCGTTGGCCACCTCTGTCGTGCCTAGGGATCTCCTGGCAGGTTGTTGTTCTAATTTTGACAACCGTTGTGTAACTTCAGCCCATTTATCTGCCATTCTGCCGATTCAGACTTTGGTAATCCTGCACTACGAATTATGCGCTCTGCTTTCAAGTAAATTATAAATTCCAAGGCATGGAGCAGGTCTCGGTGATGTCACTGTATATCTCTCTTCTTCAAATTGTATGTGTAGCACATGATAAATGAATCGATTGCCACAAGCGTGGAAGACTAGTTATAGTCCAGGGCTTGTCAAGCTTCGGCATCTATCTAGTCTGTCGATCTGACCACATTTCGGCAGGTCAACGCCCGCCCGGACAAGAAAATGTCTGGGGAAATTTCATCCCACGATGTGGAGGCGGTATGTCCTAATTCAAGATATATACCTGACACCCCGAATATGTTTCGAACGTGCAAGGTTTCCCCAGATTCTCTCCAACAACCTTAATTGATCGTTGGCCGAGTTGTCTTCTTTGCTGGTCAACATGCTGTCCCTCATCAGCTTGGCAACATGCCTCCTGCCTCTCACTTTGGCAGCTCCAATAGATGAGAAACGACAATTATTACCTCCAGTCGTCCAGCTTGAATCTGCAAGAGTTGTAGGATCCAGCTTCCTCGGCGTTGATTCATTCAAAGGCATTCCGTACGCACAACCACCTGTCGGACAGCTCCGTCTCAAGCCTCCACAACCTCTTGTCGATAACTTGGGCACTGTCCGAGCAACTGGTGTACCACGAGCTTGTCCACAATTCCTCACCTCGACAAACTCTTCTTCCATTCCTTTCGATGTCTTGACAGAATTACAAAATACGGGGTTCTTCCAAGCAGTCTCCAATGCTGGCGAGGATTGCTTGACAGTGAATGTTCAAAGACCATCTTCCGCTAAAGCAGGCTCGAAATTGCCTGTTGTGTTCTGGATGTATGGTGGTGCTTTCGAATTTGGTTCGACGCAGACATACGATGCGAGCGAACTGATCCTCACCTCAATCGCACAGAAGAAGCCCATCATCTACGTCTCGGTCAACTATCGTGTGGGTGGCTTCGGATGGCTCGGAGGCAAGGAAATCAAAGCGGATGGATCCTCAAATCTCGGATTTCTAGATCAACGTGCTGGCTTGAAATGGGTTGCAGACAACATCGCTCAATTTGGAGGAGACCCGGACAAAGTCACAATTTGGGGAGAGTCGGCAGGCAGTATCTCAGTCTTCGGTCAGATGGCACTCTACAGCGGCGACAACACCTACAAAGGCAAGCCTCTATTCAGGGGAGGCATCATGAACAGTGGCAGTCTCACGCCTGCGGATGCCATCGATGGTCCTAGACCACAAGGCGTATACGATGCCGTAGTCAAGGAAGCAGGATGCTCAGGCTCAGCCGACACTCTCGCATGTCTCCGCGAAGTCGACTACTTGACCTTCCTTCGCGCCACGACATCGGTCCCTGGCGCGCTAGACTACCAGTCCGTAGCTCTCTCCTATGTCCCTCGTCCAGACGGCACGGTTCTCGCTGCGTCTCCAGACGTCCTCGCGATGAATGGCCTATACGTCAAGATTCCCTTCATAATCGGTGACCAAGAAGATGAAGGAACGTTGTTTTCCCTCGTCCAATCCAACATCACGACAACAGAAGAGTTAGTCGACTACCTCGTCGATGTCTTCTTCTACGACGCAGACCGCGCTCAAGTCGAAGCTCTGGTCGCTACGTACCCAGATGATCCATCTGCCGGCTCACCCTTCAACACCGGCCCCCTGAACAATGTCTATCCCCAATACAAACGCCTGGCTGCTATGCTCGGCGATCTAGTCTTCACACTCACCCGTCGTGTATTCCTCGAACTCGCAAGTCAAGTCAACCCGGACGTCCCAACCTGGTCATACCTGGCCTCATATTTCTACGGCACGCCTGTCCTTGGTACATTCCATGCATCCGATATCCTGACAACGTATGGTATCACGCCTGGAGTTCCGAGCAGTTCGATCCAGGCGTTTTACATCTCATTTATCAATAATCTGGATCCAAATGCTGGGACTGTCGGATTGCCGAAGTGGCCGCAGTGGAAGGACGGAAAGGATTTGATGCATTTCAAAGCGTTGAGTAATGAGATTTTGAAGGATGATTTTAGGGTAGATAGTTATCAAATTATTCTCGCTGGGGCTGGAGCTCTGAGGATCTGATTGAATAGAAAGAATGCATTGGTAATCCTGGTGGAGAGAAGGGTGGTATTAATATTGATATGAGATAAGAAGCGAGTCTGATGAAGCTTCATCTGAGCACTGTAATACGAAAGACGTTCCACGATGAAGAAGGGTCTTCTCGGAACACTGAACAAGATCAATTCAAATAAACATTCCTACTGATATCAATTGTATAACACTGTTTTCATTCCCGTAGAATCGCATCTCGAGGCTGTCACGTGCGATGGCGGGGTAACTCTTGGCTCTTAAGGTGGGGTTGCTCCTCGCTCCATCCTTTCTGAACATCACATCCAGGTACGAAGCTATAATTGAGCACGTCGTCTTTCCCACGTACATCACGAGACTCTAGGAATATCAACACTTTTCCAGCTTCTAGAAGTCAGCGCTCCTTTGCACTCTCACTCTCCCAATCCACCCATTCATCCATTCCATCCGTCCGAGGTCTGAGTAGTGAAGGATCATCCTCCAATATCAAGACATCAACATGGCAGATCCAGCACCTCCAACATCTCCCCCAACAGACGACTGGAAACATACAGGTGTACGAGTCATACCAGCGGACAGCTTGGACTCCAACACTGCTCAAACACCTGGCATGTCACATTTCATTCTTTCTGTTCCTCCTTCCTTCCGTGATCTTGTATATATTCTTTGACTCAACATTGCAAGAAAGCGATTATTGAGAGTCTTCCACTAACGTCAAAACAGGCATGTCTCGCGCTGCCGCGATAAACTTCGCCCGCGTTGGCGCTCAAAAACTCTGGGCTGGCACCGTAACAATCGACGCAAACGCCAAGACAGGAGCTCATCACCACGGGCATCTCGAGAGTGTAATTTACGTTCTGAAAGGGAAGGCGAGGATGCGGTGGGGTGAGAAGCTAGAGTTTACGGCTGAGGCTGGACCGGGAGATTTCATTTTTGTGCCGCCGTATGTGCCGCATCAGGAGATTAATGCGTTGGAGGATGAGAAGCTGGAGTGTGTTTTAATGAGGTGAGTTGAGCTGTGACACGGAGCTGGAGGGGGATGAAATACTGATCCTAGTGCAGGAGCGATGGCGAGGCAATTGCTGTCAACTTGCCGGATCTGAAGCCGGTGGAAACTCCGGAGGGGGTTAAGTGGATTGATCCGACACATGCAAACTTACCGGATCATGATCATCATCATGAGCACGGTCACAGTCACGATCACTCTCATAGTCACTAAAATTGATCGAGAATTCAGCAGTAAACCAAAAATGAACAAGTTTAGTATACCAATTATGTTCGAAGAAGTAGCATTGGATACATGCTTGGATGACAAACTGTCTTGAATACTGTCCTCTTTCGTGGGGTTTCTTACCAATTTTCCATCTCATTGCCACCTCAAAGGGCTATCCTCGACCCAGAATGCCTTCCCTGCCTCAAAGCTATCCAGCAAGTCATAGATCGTTAGCGAGTGCTGCTCGATGGTCTCGCCTCATCTTCCGCCGTCAACAGAGTCCTCGCTCTGTTTCAGGTCGACCAGCGGCTCGGCCTTGTCAAACATTTCCGGCTCAACCTTACTCAGATAAATTTCAATGTCTTCCTCAGACAGGTCGACTAAAGGAGGGCAGCGCGACGGGCAGCAACATATCTCCCCTTGCAGAAGTCGATAGTAATGCAATTCGTCAAGCCATATCCGCTCCAGTGAGCCGTCCTCGTTCATGACGAAGCTCATCAGGTCGCGGTCATTACAATCTGGATAATCTAGAAGTCGAATCATCAGCCAAGTTGCTAAATGACTTATGTCTTAACAGATTGAAAGGAGTATGAAGCTTCTCCCCCAGCCAAGTCATCCAAAAAGCTCGAATGTCCCACAATCGCGAACTCGATCCTCCCCGTCGCTGTTCCATTCCTAACCAGGTCCGACATATCGGCTACAGTCGTTCTCATCGCGTGGTTCCTCCACTTCGGCTTATCCCACCCGATCCGACGCTTCTGTTTTTTCGAGTTCCAATCTGGAACCATGTACTCGAAATTAACTCCATGCTGAAGCCATAGTTGCCTCAATTCATTTATATCGATCCCTGTGCCATTTGGTCCCGTCCCGAGGCTTTGGGGCTCCAGGATGGCGTAGATCTTGATGCCTCGTGTTACAGCGTCTTTGAACGTCAGCCATGAGTTCTGTAGACCTCGATGGTGGTGAGCTTGAGTATGTGTATCATGTGTTGGTTGGTACATTTGAGGTGGATGTATCGTCGTTTGCAGTGTTCCATGCCGTTGTCGATTAGCGTGGGGTCAACGATTGTTTTTTCCACCGTGTCGGAGTCATTGCTTTTGTGTTCGGTCTATTCTGTAGTCAGCTATCTGAATCACCCCTCTGTTTGAACTGAACAGAAAATAAATCAAGAGACGACCGACCTCCGCATGGCAAAGCAGGTGGATAATTACTGGTTTTTGGGTAGTCGAGTGGGAGTCCATGTTGGCAACCGCTTCGATATTGTTCTAGACGATCGAGAGGGTACTGGGAAAGGCTTCGAGGCTTCGGTACTTCGAGATTTCTGTTTCGCCGTCGAGATTCCGAGATCTGATACAGATAGTCCATGATAAGCAGCGTAGAAGGGAATGCCCATCTGTTTTGACTTCAGGTTAAGCGAGCCGCGTTTTTTTGGTGATGAACGCGATTCGACCTAGTGAACCAGTCATTCACTAAGTCGGAGACAACAGGATTTATCACCGTATCGGGCCACTGTTGACCTCAATCCGGTCGACGAAAATTTTGATGAGTAATGAGTGGGTCTAGGGTAGGCATTGGTGAAGTGAATGTGTCAATTTTGGCCCAGCCCGGAGATTCAAGATCTCAATATACATCGCCTAATTGATGAATGATAATCGATATCTTGATAGTTGCAAGTGCAGACGAAAAACTGTATGAGTATATATATAATACACTTGCAAGGATAGATCTCGACGGACAAACATGTCATCATGCTTTGCGCTGTCCTCGGATGAAGAAAACAATCACTCGCTTAATATGGCGTGAGGAGGAGCACAGTCTTGAAGGGCTCATCCAGCGCGCTCATTGAATTTAATTCTGCAGCTGAGGATAAACTTGAAATGATGATAAAATGTCATAAATTTTAATTCCTGCTAGCTTGACTATTGCACTTCTGTTCCTAAATAGCGACGGAGCTTTCTTTCGACGTGATTCAAGGAACAATTCCACACATACCCACCCATGAGCAATCACATTGGTTCTTAGCTCTTGTGAGAAAGGAGACTACCATCTACTCCTTCTTCGACGATCTGATAGTGGGGACGTGAGTAACTGGCTCCAACCCTTCAAGCACGATATCCACCTTTCCAGTCTTCAGCTCCTCCAGATCCGGCACTGACGAATGTTTGACACCATCGAACTTCTCATCGACCTCTTCAAGCGTCAAACCTTTAGTCTCGACCCAATAGAATATGACGAACAGGATCATTAAGATGTCGAAACTTGCATTGATGATGTACGTCTTCCACCCGATGGCGTCAAGCGCGAAAGGGAACACCATCGTAACGAACAAGCCACAGAGTTTGGTCGTCATGGTGTAAAGGCCCATACCTGTCGCGCGAATCTTGTAGGATAGTACTTCGGGAGGGTAGAGTACTGTGAGCGGAGTTATACCGAAGCTATACATGCCATTGTAGATGAAGATCATGGCGATGGTGGCGTAGATGCCGCTGGTGTGGGTGCTGTGTCCGTATACCGACGTGAGGCCGCCGACAAGATAGAATGCAATTACTTGGCCTCCTAGAGATAGACAGCAGAGCATTTTGCGACCGAATTTGTCTGCGAAGTATGAAGAGACCACTGCAATGACGAATGACCTGCATCTAATCAGCATTTGCGCACCAGAATAAGAATTTTGATGGCAAGGTTTGTGCAACTACATACCAAGCAGTGAGGATGATGTTAATCTCCAATTGGGTAGTAGGGTTTGTAATCCCAGCCTGCTCCAACATGGTCCCAAAGTAGTAAGTGACGATGTTCGTTCCAGGTAGCATAACCATTGCAGAGAAGCCTGAAATGGAGAAGTTAGATTCGATGGCACAAGCTTATATCTGTCAGATACGTACTGATGGCGATGATTAGGCGCTTTCGATTAAAAGAGCTTGTCATTGCCTGCTTCAACTTGAGTTGTCCCCCTTCGCCCTTCTCCCATGCTATGGTGTCGGTGATCTCACGGTATTGGAGAAGCTAAGTCGAAGTAAGCATGTTGAAGACCTCGATTGATCTTTGCAGGATGATGATGTTAAGATATACTGGTGGATGAGTAAGAATGGATGGACTCACTACCAATGGATCGTCCTTGTCTCCTTCAGCATTGACGATTGCAAGAACTTCGAGTGCTTCCGCGTGGCGGTCTTGATTCACGAGCCACCTCGGGGATTCTGGGACAAACAGAAGAATTATGGCCGTGATGATACTAGGACCGACTTGAACCAGCGCTGGGGTCCTCCACGCCCAAGTCGATGACAAATGCTGAGTCTGTTGAATCGTTAGTCTCAAGTTTTGTGACTGAAGCGTATCAGAACATACCCTGTAGCAGATACCAGCCGCGATCATGGTTCCAACTCCCCAGCAAGAGAAGTATAAACCTAAAGCAAAAGCTCGATGCTTGGGAGGGCAAGTCTCTGCAACATAGGTTGGAGTAGCGGTAGCGGCAACGCCCAGTCCCATGCCAATGATAAATCTTCCAACAATAAACATCGCGATATGGGTTGCGGAGCTCATCAAAACTGCACCAATGAGCGTGATCACACAAGACCAGAAGATGGCCTCCCGGCGACCCCTCCAATCAGTGAGAAAACCAGCACCAACAGCAGATACAGTCCCTCCAAGGTATGCGATGCCGGTATTGAGTGATTTGGTAGCTGTGTTGAGCGTGAAGTAAGAAGTGTACGTCGGCATCACGTTCAAGCTTCCCATCAGAGAACTATCATACCCAAGGAGCTAGTGATTGTCGTCAATGATAGTCCTTCATTTCGGTTTTCTGATAGCCCCGAACACTTACCACTGAATCAGCTACCGAAGTGGCAACGATCATCATCAACACAAGCGTTGGGTGACTCGGAACCAGCTTGGAGACATACTGTCTCGGATACTGTTGACGGCTTCCCATTTTGGAAGACTGGTAGTGGCAAGATAATTGCGGAAGCGATGTGCTACTCGTCGAATGAAGTTTCTGCACCTTTCCCAGCGGGATCTTTATAAACTCTTCGTATTGCTGGTGGCCCAAAGACCCGATAAGTGATCTAGATAAGAAGAGATATCTTATCTTGTCGAGATATGCAGACTTCCATTATTGACCAGGTTTAAAGATAGACTTTTGAGGTTACCGCTCGGTGACACTGTAAACGTGGGGAGGACAATCTTCCTCCCACTCCTGCGAGGTCCCTCTCCAGAACACCCCTGACCAGTGCACAAGCTCAGAAACTTTCGGATAAACCACCTAGTTGCATCAAAATGCTCTTGCTGGAGGGAGCTCTTAGCTTTCGAATTGATTGCGTTCCGAGTTGTCCCATGCAGATAGAAAATTGTGCTCTGAAGTCCAAGTAGAATAGAGGTCTTCTCGTAATAATCACACATCACCAGATGGTAAAACTTCTGCTGGAATATCAGCCTCAACCCCACTTCTGCATCGAGCCTGTAAGTCGGCCTGTAACTTAAGGTCGTGATCTTATCGGGGGATACTGGGACGAGTTTTTGAGGCGCAAGATGAAGCCTAACCTCGGCCTTCGTAAACTATAAAAATGACCCCGCAGATATGCTGATCGTTTGACCACGGCCCCAGAGTGGGCTTTTACGAGCAAGTCGTACAGCATCAAACTGTAAGCCGGTGATTATAGAAAAGACTGGCTTTGTGTACCTAGTACATTTACCCGCTAGAATTGACAATACCAAGTGGTTTCTTGATGGGTGGCCAGCAAAGAAAGCAAGGCGAAAGAATGGCGGCCATCACTTCAAAAGTCTCCACCGATCACATTTCGGATGCCTCCATACTATGAGAATGTAACCATTAGAGAAGCTATTCAGGATAATGGTAAAGGTCTGTACAGAGCTACTCCCATCCTTACCCATTCGTCGAAACGGGTCCATCATGGACAATGGTTCGGGGTTTCCACATATACACACGAATCCGGGATGCGTTTCTAGACAAGGTTTGTACGAAAAATATACATTTCTAAGCACTATATATATCTATTCTATGTTATGATTATACCTTCACTGCTCCTAGAAGGTTCGAGTAATTCTTCGCAGTGTTCATCGTCCTCCACTCGCCAGCATTGACCTTCTTGTACTTCGCTCCATTTTCCCCTTCGATCACAATCGGCTCGATATCGACATCCGCACTCGGGTGCACAAAGAAGGCAGTCGAGTAACGAGCAGGCAGCATTCCGTCGGCAGCGATCTTCGAGAGTTGGTCTTCGCTCAACTTCGGGCTAGTCACCCGATGCATTGTGCTGCGCAACCTGTCGTTGGACAACCGTTGCAGCAGATCTGCCACGTTGATGACACAAGTACCACGAATTGGTGTGGCGGGTACGAACTTTTCGGTGTGGAATGGGTCGACTTCCAGGCCACCTACTTGGTCTTGGAATAAGATCGTGCAGAGGCCAAAGTCTGTGTGGGGGATGATTCGAGCATGACCTTCACTCTCAACGATTGAGCGTTGAATTGGCATGTAGTGTAGGAGGCGAAGTTGGGGATCTGCTTTCTGCAAGGCCGAGGTGAAGTAGTCAAGGTCGAGATTCATGATCAGTGCAAGAGCTTTCAGAACATCGACGGATAAATTGAAGCATTTCTGGAAATGCCGTCAGTAGCAGTATGATGCAGCAGGTGTGACACGCCGACCTGATAGAATGAGTCTAGAAACGTTTTGAATCCGGCCATCTCCTCATCTGTTGGACAGAGCTCATTTTTGAATCTTCTATGCTCGTAACACTAGCGTATGTGGTGTAAGTGATATGCTCTCTACATTCTCTGCTCGGGCGAGACAGACCTCTTTATGATCAGTTCCACCGTTTGCCTCTGCGCCATCAGGTGTATAACCTTGATTGGTCTCAGCATCCGATAGCGTTTGCTTCATCTTCTGATCGAGTGGACGGTCAAAGTATTTCTTGCTCTGTGATTCTGTCAACATTTGCTGATGTACCACCAGAGTTGGTCACACTGACCGCTGCAAACATCTCGTCTATCTCATCTGCCGAGATCCCAAAATCTTTCAGGTAGATCCATCCATAGGTATGAAATGCATTGTAAAGCTCCTGAGCGACTGCCCTCTTCTCAGCTTCTGAGCCTGAGATGAAGTTCTGGAAGGATACGATTGGAAAACTCGCTTCGACCATCTTGTGTTTTGTTGCACGGTGTACAGCTTCATATCGATTACAATGAATTCTTTATAGCTGTAGTAACAAGACAGTGTCGAAGCTGCGGATGCCGTAGATAGCCGTTTGGGTGTCTCTGTATGTGGCATCCGTCGCAGGCAGGTGTTATCTTTACATGGTCAAAGGTGGGGTAAGATCAGTCTCCTCACCGTTCGGATAGCCACCAGCCCACTCTGGCCACTCTCCAGCCCATGGGACCGAATGAAACGACTTCTGCGATACGTCTGGACTAAGTATAAGCTCTGCAAGTCTTTGGTTCGCCCTTGTGCTAAGTATCTAATACTGCTTGGTGTTGGATCAGCCTCAGAACATACTTTACAAGTGTGGGTTTTGCTGTAAACGATAAACCAGGCTGTCCACGTCGCTCTGAGCTGGAGCGCTGAAAGCTTTCCTGACGCAATTCGCATTGAGTTTCGAGCCCCATTCCTTGATTTCGGCCGAAAGACCCACCCCCACTGCTTGAGCTGGAGGCAGATAAGATGGCCCATTACTCCTTGTCAGCCCTGTAGCCCAAATACTGTCGAAGGCTAGGTGCCGGTAGCTGGAAACTATGCAGCCACTAAGTACAGCACAAGAGTCAAACTAGACCTATTCCTACTCACCGTGGTCTCTACTAGAATATCAGGGAGACAAGTACCATTCATTTTTTCTGTTGGGTCAAGAACCGAATTGAGAAGTCTAAGAGAACTTTCGATCAAAATTCACCACTCATCTGATGTCGAGGTAGCATTCGCTCTCTCTTAATTGGCTCCCCCAAGCTTCCTTCCATCACCCAAATCCGAACATCGGAATCCGCAGATCTTCGTATACACAGACCTCATTATGATATTCGAAAACTGAGATACACCATGACCCCTTTTACCCTGATATGACTCTTCTTCGTGGGTATTGACGGTGTTCCCCACTGTACTTAGTGCGGGGTCAAGTAGAGTTGCAAATGCCTTCAAATTGTCACTTCTGGAAGCGACCGTCAAGGAACAGAAGGACAAAAATCAGTCGTAATGGATATAAGCAGGAGGTCTTCCGGTAAGTCTTCCAGTTTGAATTGTGTGATGTAGTACCACTTGAATTGACCTAGATACGACTGTTAGGGTTTTTTTGTCTTTTTCACTACCTACATCGAGGATATCCCACATCTGAAAGAACGGACAATTCGTGACAATCATGATTTATTCCTCTACTATGCATGTATGCTTATGTATCCTTTATCATCAGTTTTTCTATCCATCAACGCATCCACAGAACCATGAAATGCTCTACCCTGTAGAGAAAAGAAAGACGTTTCAGAGCCCCATCATACCATGCTTGTCACATCCAATCTCAATCTATTCCCAAGAACCCCACTTTCTCCACCAGTGCAGCTGTCTCCGAATATTTCTCTCCAACCCATTTCCAAGAAGGAAGAAAGATAACACGACAGATAGTCTAAGCCCAGATAACTCTGAACTTCTCATCGAACTCCGTCTTCAACTTCCTAAACGCCTTATACACATTCATCAATTTCTCATACTCCTCATCATCCGTCGCACCAGTTCCATTCAGTCCCTCACCCTTAAGATACTCCTCCTCCGCAACAAGCGCATCCTCACCCGCATCCCAATCATCCACGACCTTCTTCTTCTTGACGAAAGCAGGTTGTGTGGGAGCGGCATTGTAAGCGTTGTTGACGGTCGGCTCGGCGATCGATGCGGCGGCTACTTCGGCGTCCTCGTCGTTCTCGGCGGCGTCACCGGAGCCCATTACGTCGAGCATTTCGGGGTCAGCGTCGCTGCCGAGGCCGAGGTGCAGGGCGAGAGAAGTGGCGATTGTGGCGAGGACCATGGAGAAGTCGTTGAGGACGAACCAGACCTGGGCATTGTTAGTATGAAACTTCACAACACAAAGCGGTAAAAGGTGGGAGATGGAATGGACTTACATCAGACTTGCGGATACCATTTGCCTCCTCGAGGGGAACAATCGATCCATGCATGAAAAAGTCCAACAGGTACGCATTCAATGGGGATCGGGTCTCGTCAGGATGAAGCTCGAGATGAGGGATCACGGCAGATTCGAGGAACACGCCCTCGCGGGTGGAAGTGCAGAGATCCTCGATGGTTGTGAAGTCATCACCCAGTCCAGAGAGAGCCACAAAGGCTGATCGTGCGTGAGGCGCAGGGAGCGTTGGAAGAAATCCAACGACAGACTCCTCAGACTTGACATCATTGGCGTGACCGTTGGCCACTGCCTTTCCGTTGGTTCCATTCACGGGAGGAGGTGCAAGACCAACGGGTGTATGTGTAAGAGGCAAGTATCGTTCATCTTCCTTGACGTGCTGGGCAGCGAAAGTCTTGACGTAAGTTGTGAAGATGTCGAGCGTGTCCTTGTTGTGTTTTCGAAGGATAGTAGCGGCTTCTTCTGGCATCGGAGGAAGATAGACGATGGATGGAGAGCGGTGAATCTTCTCAGCCTCCTCAGGATCATCGACCTCACGCGTCACAAGACGACCGAACAAGTGACTCAGTACAAGCATCATCTTTTGTAGAACCATGTCCGTCTTCGTATCGATGTCGGCACACAGTACGTGGAAGTATCCACCTTTGAGTAGTGCTGTTCGGCTGTTAGCATCAACTTCTAATACCGACGGTGTGGGATCCCTTACCATGGAACGCAAAACTGGAGTTCTCTGTAAAGTACAGATGGGAAACACAGCTCGTAAAATTGACTGGCTCTCCCTTTGGACCCAGAAGCTCATTGCGGCGTAGATATTCAATTGAGAATCGCAAGTGATGAAGGACCTGCTCCTTGAAGCTCTGTCCACCCAGGTACAACCTCGGCTGCGAGAGCAGAGAGTTGATGGCCTTGACAGCATATGGTGAGCTCTTCGAGTCATTCAAGAGTGTGAATAGTCGAAGAACAAGAGTCGTGGTGATCGGAAAGTGGCCTGTCATCTCGGGAAGTCTCGAACTCAGGAGTCTGCTAGCCCGCTCCTCGGACAGACCTTGGAACACGACATTTCCGAGGAGATCAAATCCACGACGACCAGATCGACCTGCTGCTTGGCGGAAATTCAAAGCAGTCAAGAACACTGAGTCACCACTGAATACAACGGTCGCGCAAGGCATATTGATACCCAGACTGAGTGTTCCGGTCGCGATGACAACTCGTAAAAAGCCCTTGCGGAACAGCATCTCCACACATTGTCTGTACTTTCTGTTCATACCGGCGTGATGGACTCCGATACCTCTCTTCAGCAAGTCAATGAGCTCTTCTCTGATGTGCTTCCAACGCAGCGAGCGTACATACTCGTCTAGCTCAGCCTTCTGAAGCTGCTTCGGGTTCGCGAATGAGAACTCGGCTTGTGGTGCCTCGGGATCAAAGAGGTCATATATGGATGCACCATCTGACGACTCTTCACGCATTCGATCGGTCTTGGAACCACCCTCGTCGTCGTCATTCTTTGCCTTCTTGACTGGCTTAGCAGGCTTTCTGGACTTCTTGTCCTTCAGCTCCTGGTACTTTTCGTAGCCTTCCATCAGCTTCTTCCATGCTGGGCCCTCTTTCCACTTTGTCTCTGCGTCGACGAGCTGCTTCAACACTGATTCCGCGATCTCCTCGCACTGATTTCTATCGTAATTGAAGAGAATGGCAGGAAGAGCGCGACGTTTGTGCAGTTGGTAGAGTAAGGGGAGGGTGGTGCACTTCAAGTCCTGGGGATCGAAACTATCGCCATCGGTGACAGAAGATGCTGTAGACGATTGAATCTGGTCTGCTGGCTCGATCGGAGCTGGAATACTCAATGCTTGAACCACCTTATCAAATGGTGACTGTCTATCAGTCATCCATTGCATTAGGACTTTCTTCAATGCTTTCTCCCAGGCAAAGATGTCGGCTTTGCGGATGCAGGGCGGCAGAGCCTTGTCTGGGTTCAAGGACTCTGGAACTGTGTAATCTCCACTTTGGAATTTCACCATCGTCTTCCACAAAGTCAAACAGTCACGCGGCTCGAAAGCCAGATCATCTGGCATACCACGGGATTTGTCAACAAGACTTGCCACAGGATGAAAAGCTTTGAACCCAACCAATCCATCAAGACCAAGACCAACACCAAAAGACTTGCCTAGTCCGGCGAATTTAAAGCTTGTGGGAGGGTCGTACATATACTTGCGTAAGTCGGAATAACGTGTACCATGCTGAATCATCTTAAGCTCTGATCCAGAAGCCTTCTGGGTTTCGGTGAGCCATTCGTTGAATTCGCCCGGGTTCCCGACTGTGGCCGACAGGGCAATGATTGGGCAGGGGGCCAGTAGCAGAAGCTGCTCCCAGACAACACCATCTTCGGCATTTCCAATAGAATGGATTTCATCGAAGATGATTCGACGGACTCTCGGTGCCCAAGACTTTGCGTTTGATGGAGACAGCAGCATGATCTGGAGGATATGTGGGACAGTGACGAGAATCTGACATCCTGTGGAGTTATTCACGCGGTAGTCGCGAGTGTGAATAGCCCACACGCCTTTACCCGGAACAGGAAACTTCTTGGAGAACCGCCCTGTGGCATGTTAGTCACTTCATGGCGGGACGTGCAGACAACGTACCTTGAACTTCAGCGGCAATTTGGTTGACGAGCGCCTTCGTTGGTGCAACATAGACAAGAACCCCATCGTTGTCTGCTCTCAAGACCTGCTCCATGGCATAGAAACTGATGAAAGTCTTTCCAGCAGATGTAGGCGCAACCACGAAAACACTTTTGTTCGAGTCAAGCTGATCCAGAACATCTCTCTGCCACCCATCCGGAACGAAACTTGACACACGTGCATCAGGCTTAGCATCGAGCATACGGTCCATGTACGGTCCACAATAGTTGAGCTGGAACTCAGCTTGAGTACCAACAATGCGTAGATTCTGTGTCTGTAGTGGATATTTGAAGTTGAAGGACAGCTTTCGCTCAACCGGGGTGGGATTGAAGCCAGTCAAGGCATCTGAGATTCCCAACAAAGTACAGATCTTGGTCATGATCTGGACGATTTCTTTCGATACTGGTGCTTTCGATGTGCACAGTGAGCGAATCGTGGTCCAGATGAGTGCCACAACATGATAGCCCTGTGATTTCTTCTCTGCCTTGCAATATGTTGACCACCAGGTCAGCAAAGACTGTAGAATATATGTGTAGACTTCTGCTTCGAGGTAGGTCGACTTTGCAGAGTCCAGTCCATTTAGATACTCCATGGTCTTGATGTATCGATCTTGATCGTCAGAAATGACATCGATGCCCTTCATGACGGTAGACCAGGCATTCAGAGCTTTATCCGCCTCGTTTCCTCCTTTTCGCTCCTTGTTGTCTGCTATCATCTGGTCTTTCTTGGATAGTCCGGCAGCTGCAGCTTTAGTTCCCTTCTTCGCGGCACCCTTCTTGTTCAAAGCTTTGGGTTCTGGCTCCTCTTTCTTCGATTTTGCGGATGGTTTTTCGGGCTTCTCCTCGGCGATCTTGACGAGCACCTTTGGTCCGACGGTAATCGTCTCGGCATCTAAAGCTTTACCCTTGGCTCCCGTCAGACTGGCAGCATACGAGGTCATCTCATTCATGTAGAATTGATTGGTACGCAGAGGGTTTCTAGCAACGATTAGCAGCAGATAAGAGACGAGGGAACGTCGTTGGACGATGCTCAGGGACCCATGACTTACCGCCATTTCGATACCTTCGCTGCAGGCGCATATTTTGGGTTGAGGGGTTTTCGGTGGTTGTGCCAGTGAGAAGTTTCACGGTAGATTTTCAGAGCGCCAAGACGCGCTGGAAGAGATGCATCTGCCTTGACATGAATGCACTCCAAATGCTTGTCAAAGACAGGATTCGAGAATGATAACACTGCGAGATCTTCGGATGTTGGTTGGAAATCGGCCTCCGTTGCCGTAGTCTCCGAGGATTCTGGATCTGTGCTTCCTTCCAGAGATAGCTCCTGTCCTGACAGCTCCTTTACCAGTGCAGACACAGTCTCCCAATCAGGCTGCAGCGTCTTTGGAATAGCACCATCGAAAGACTTATCGCACATTGCTTGGATAACTGCTCGAAACAAGCGGCCATCGATTAAGTCTATGGCGTCGGTCTCGACTTCTTCTTCGTCCATCAATTCATTCCATTTTGCACTCTCCACAGCGAACTTGAATATATTCGAGATTCTGGTGATATACTCGTCAACTTCTTCTTCGAAGTCCTCATCGAATGTAATCAATGGAAGTCTTCTCTGCGACAGAGAAATATGCTTCAAAATGATGCTGTGAAGTATAAATGCAGAAGCCATGAAAATGTCCGAATCTCCTTGCCGAAGAATTTTCGAGACACCATAAACAGCAAGGAAATAGCTTTCACTCAGATCTTCGTCTGAGAAAGCATCACCGAGCTTTGCAACAACCGATGGCTCTAGTGTGGATTTGGCATCTAAGGCTTCGGTCACACTCGATCCCTTCAGCAATTTCTTGGCCGCTTGAGCCCGATTGACGAGGTCTGCTGCCATGGCTAGCTTCAATTTGCTTGATGCAGTGAAACTCTCAACGATCATGGTGAAGACTTTCGAGTCCCGGAAATCGATACGGTTGATGAGCGCAACATTCAGCTTGTGGGTATTGAACCACCAAATGATCGTGCGTAAAGAAGCTTTCGCCACCTTCTCGTTTCTGTTGTTCCCCGTGACTTCCGCCTTTGATTCTCTGCGAGATCCATCATGGGTCATGACAAAGTGAACTGGAGATGAATGTAAGTATTCCAGGAAAGCCTCAGATTCTAGAGCTGGGAAGGTGTTGATGACGACATTTGGACACGCTGACGGGAGGTGTCGTGTCAAATGGCGCTTGATAACTGATCTTGCGAGGAGATATCTTGCCTCATGTTCTGCTGGAACACCCGGTGGGATACACAGTTGAGCGTTCTCTATGAGTTGTGTCAGTAGGACTTCAATTTCGATCTATTGAGGAAGCAGGCTCACCCTCGAAGAATGCAATATGGAACTGGCAATGTCTCTTGATGAGGTCCTCGAGAAATCGTTCGACGACATACACGGCATGCAATATCTGAAAGCCGCCTATTTAATCGGTTAGCCAAATTATCATTTCCATTCTAGACGTCCTGCTGCGTCGGCTTGCCCAACATCCCAACACGGCCAGGCCCCAAGAGCATTTTGGTCATGTGATGACAGGTCGGAATGGCTTGACAGCATCCCACCCTGCATTGCGAGCTCATTAAGCAGTGAGCAACTATCACAGCCCAATAGCCAAATTTGTAACTGATAGTGGTATATCGAAGTATGTCATAGCCATCTTGGAGTCTGGGATCCTGTTTGTGTCGGGCAAGAGGTAGTGAAGGACCTTACCAGCAAAGTCTATTCTCTCATCCTCGAAACACTCCCGAAGTAATGAGTCTCCCTCGACCAGGAACAGTTCTTTCCCAGCGTAATCTCCAATCAGGTCGATCCACATAGGTCTGGTGCGGTCGTACCAACTCAAGATGCCATCGTTGGGTACATCCTGGGGCTCCAATTCCCCCGCCATCATCACGGCGCGTGCCTAGACGCGTTCTGTTTGTATCGATCTGCTGACGTTAATCGCTGCAAATCAGTCTCGAAATGAAATGATATTGGCCGTCGATCCTAAGTCTGGAGGATTGCGGCAATGTTTTCTTCTCGAAGGTGTTGTTACAATCTTAGGAATTGTTTGTGGTTTTGGAATGTCTCTTGTCGAAATTTCGAAACGGCAAACAGACTGAGAGATAAAAGGCACCCCGCCACGGCGCTAACCTTATCAGCATGTGATTGAAGCGCTAGACTTGATTGGGCTGGTGGGATGTAAGCGAGTCAGCCGGTGCAGGGGGTCTTGGCACGGGTCTACCCTTTTCTCCTTTCGTCGCATCAACAGGCATCAAGGATTTCAATCTGCACCAAACAATCGCATACTCAGCTTCCTTCCAGCGAGCAGTTGCACAATACAAACTCATGATGGTAGTATGTAAGATTCTGTTCCAAATCAAAGACCTAGCCATACTTTCGTAACTTCCTTCCAGTCCTAATTCCTACCAAAGATCGATACGTTTCAGCTTCTGGGCGGTTAATGTTCTCCATTTCTTGGGCATGATGGCTGGTAATGCTATGTTTTTAGCGCCTTGGACTCAGCTTTCCTAAGATTATCTGCATGATATTTCCCGACTTCAAGTCCCGCGTACGCATTGGCAAACAAGGCTGAGTTCGGCACATATATTGCTCAGGCTGAAGCCGGCTAGAAATGGTCGGCAGTAGTCAAGCTTCGTTTGCTATTTGTCCAAGCCAATTCAACAGCTCATTGTTAAGTGTCCCAAGTTCTACCTCTCATTGCTGGCGATGAAATGGAATAAGAGAACTCTTGAAACATATACCGTTGATTTCAAATTGCTCGTATCAGTGCTACTCCTGTTTCCCGTCTCATCTTGGCACCGTGCTCAACATGTATAAGAACAGTCATTTTTGACTTCCGATGCATCATCTTTCGGTCATTAATATCTCCTACTCTGAATTGTTGCTTTTCTTTCCGTTGAGACCCTTTACATACTCGTCATGATTCCTGCATCTGTCCTTCGCTGCCTCTGCTTGGCCTTTGGCCTCGCTGATACTGTCTATGGCGCAAAATTGACCGAAGTCAAAGACTGGGGTGGCAGAAATCCCTCTACCTTATCAATGCATATCTACGTGCCCGACATTCTCCCTCCAAAACCAGCTGTAATCACTGTGGTAAGTCCACCCGAGTTTTCAAAAACAATAAGTTTCTGTTATGTAGCCCAGCCGCATCCATGTTCTGGTTCAGCCCAAAACACTTTCTCCTCCGTCACGCCAAGGCTCGCTTCCTATGCCGACAAACTTGGTATTATCCTCATCTTTCCCAGCACGACTGGAGTAGTCAACACTCTCCGTAACTGCTGGGACGATCGCGGACCAAACGCATTGAAGCGTAACGGCGGAAGCGACAACGAAGGCATCGTGAACCAAATCAACTATGTACTCGCCAAATACAAGGCAGATACTGCACGAGTATTCACGACTGGATCTTCATCTGGAGGCATGATTACGAATATTCTTCTAGCGACGTACCCTGATGTTTTTGCGCGTGGGGCATCATTTTCTGGTGCGCCTGCTGGCTGGGGACAGCCTGCAAGGACGAGTGCGCAAGCCTGGGGCGATGTGGTAAGAAGTGCTTATCCTGAGTTCAATGGTACGAGGCCGAAGATGCAAGCTTGGCATGGAACTGCAGATACGGTTGTCCCGTATCAGTATTTTGGGCATCAGCTAGGACAGTGGAGTGATGTTCTGGGAGTAAAGTTCTCGAAGAATGTGACGGGTGATCCTGAAGCGGGGTACACGAAGATGGAGTATGGAGATGGAACGAAGTTGGTGGGGTATCATGCTCAGAATGTTGGGCATGTGGTACCTTTCCATGATGAGCCGTTACTGAAATTCTTCGGACTTATGTAAAGCGTAGTAGGCTCCACTGCGAAAATTTACTCGCTATTTCCCTTGGCGTTTCTAACAATGCACTTTCAGCTTAGGTATAATCCTCTCACAAATGTTCAAGAATCGCAGATAGCATCTGAATAGATCTGGGTCCCAACCGAGGATGTACAGTGATATGCACGAGCCAGCCAAATAGATTCGTACGAAAACGAGTAACCACAACAGTCCATCAACCATTACTCGCTCAACTGTGTAACAATCGATTATCTGGCGCGATACAAATATTAGTATTCTCTACTTCTTCAACTCATCAAGGAATTGAAGCGCCCTATCCACCTTTTCAGACTCCTCCTCCCCCATTCTCAACTCCTCCACCACCTTACTCCCCCACATCCTTGCTTTCTCCAAATTCCCTGCACTTCGCTCGAAGACAGCCACAAACCTATACGCCTTCGCCCAATAATCCACCAACCCCTCCTCCCCTAACAACCCCACCAACCTCTCCGCCCTCCTCGCCAACCTCTCGTTAACCTCCGCCTTCTGACTCCCCATCCCAGCCTTCTGCTCCAAAACCTCCATCAAATCCGCAATCTTGCCCCTCCTCTTCCCACTTTGTCCCGTAGCATCACTACACGCCTCACACCCACACACAAACCCATACTGCGACAGCCTACTCTGTCTCTCTTTCGTACTTTTCAACAGCGGAATATACGCCACCGTTAATTCCTCCCCAACAGCAATATCCCTCCCCGCATAGATAACTCTCTTGCCCAACTTCTCGCTCCAGTAATTAACCGAATTCGGTCTGCAGGAGTGGTTGATGCGTGCAATGAGCGGGAAGAGTCCTACTTCTGAAGACCCAGTGTTGTATGCATTACTTCGAAATATCGTAAGTAAATGCGATTGCTGGACTTTTTCGTCGCCGGTGAAACGGTGGTCGTGGAGGGCGAGGAAGGTTTTTTGGGAGGATGGAGGGAGGGTGGAGAAGGATGTCGTGATGGAAGTCAGCATTGATGCTAGTGGGAATCCTTGGCCGGGGATGAGGGTGGGCATGGGGACTGTGATTAGGGGGGCTTCAATTATGATTTTGGTGCCGCGGGGGATGGGGACGGCTGCGATTACGCCGAGACCTCTACCTGCGATGGGTTGGACGGTGTAAGGTGGTGAATGGGCTATGTGGTGTCAGATGTGATGGAAGAATAGGACATGGATTCCAAGGAGCTTCTAGGATATCAAGGCTCACGTGAATTTGGTTCGTCCTCTGAGTCTTCAATTTCCACCTGGATAGGGGTCTGATTCATAACTACACTGGCATTCTCCTGAATGCCAACACGTTCTTGCTACAAAAAGATCAGTCAGAAGAATCGATGAGATGGGCTCAGAACTCACAGATAGACACATGTTATCTTCACATTCTGAAGGGAACAAGCCGACTTTGCACACATTGTTGTTCGATGGGAGCTTAGAGCCATGGTCCGACGACCCACAAGCGAGTATCCTTCCCGCGAAAGTCAACAGAAGAAGCGAGGCACATATCCTCGAGCAAGAGGCGTCCATACTTGGCAAGCCGATGACAGCTTTCCAGAACGTATGCGCAGTTGATAGATCATACGAATAATATTCTATGATAAGTGCCTGATCCGATATTTCCGAGGGGTTGGCAATGAAACTGGAGGTGTTTCATCGAGTGCGTTATTCACGTGACTAACTACCCCGCCCCCTATCTACCTACTGTTGATGAAGACTTGCACCATTTACCATAATTTGCTCGTGGTAGAAGTAGGAGTTTAGATTCACATGGAAAAAGTGCTGGAGATGAGTACTTGTGAAGGTTGCATTATATTTCAGACTCGTCAATGGCTATAATTGACCCTCTAGATAGCACCTTCAGCATTTGCGAATACCCTATTAATTTCAAAGGGATTTTCTATCCAGCTTACTCAAATATGCAAGCATTGGAGACGGCAAATACTAAAGAGGACTCTGAAATTTCTTATATATAATAACAACTTCAAGTATTCTTGAGTGGCGTCCGCAAGGCGATAAGTGTTCTCATCAGTCGAAGGGGAGGACTTACTTTGGTCCCATGTAAAAGTCCTTTTCGGCGTTCAGGACAACGAAAGATGGTCAATGTCAATTTCTCGTAACACGACATACGGTTCCGCTTGGCACTTGAGCACACATCCTTCGGCTGTTAGTTTTGTGGGAGGCGGTAAGAGACTTCTGTGACAAGTTAATCTCGCGATTTAGCATTCAGATTTATGTATGGACTGCAATGTTTACTCGTTCCAAAATCAATGTGAGTTTCACCCTTATCATTAAATGTCTACTTGATATTCTTCTGCTTACTTGTCCTCCAGTACACCATCGACGAATATATCAACCTTCTCATTGTAGAAGCAGACCAGTCCCTGGATAGTCGCCGACTCAGGGACCGGATACTCGTACCACCAAACGATGTCCTTGTACTCCTTCCCCTCAATCGTGACATTATAGTAATTTGCTTTGCCTTTGTATGGACATTTGGTTGTGGTGGCGCTTGGCGTAAGGTATTCCATCTTGACCTATTGAATTGTAAATATCCCCTTCGCACTGGCTGAGACTATCATAAGTTCGTTTGGAAGAGAAGGGATCAGAACTTACAGATGTCTTTGGCAGGTAATATCTCGTCCTCAACCCAGTCTCGAACAGGAACATAGGGTTACTACAATCCGCTACCGTAACCCCGCCAATCTTGACTTCGACCTTGCGTGATGAGGGCAAGACGTCAATGCGCTTGTACGGGTTTTTGACGCCGTCGTAGATCTGCTGGTCTTCTTCGAACCAAGCATCTATATATCCATCAATTATAATCCCATATCTATTTTCAACAAACCAAAAGGAAAGTTCATGTTCGCTGGAATCAAAGTCTTGCTCACCCATTGCTCCGAACTCAAGCCTAACCAGCCCCTCTAATGGCCCTTTCTCAAATACCACCACATGATCTGTACTCTTCTCACTATTCCTCTTCACAATAGCCTGATACGCGAAGGCCTCATCGTCGAGATTCGGACCTTTGGTTACAACACCAGACTTAAAATCTCGGAGCGGAAGCCAGAATTGAACGTGGGAGAGATTGCGCTCCCAAACGTGCATAGCGGATGTGGTGTCCACGATGAATATGCCGTCGAAAAGGGCGCGAACTCGACGGGATGCTGGTTCGATCTTGGATGGGCCATTTGAGATTATAGTTTTGGCCAGACTGGTGAGGTCTGCGTGAGCCATTTTGGGGTGTTTGATGTAGACGGTGGATGACGTATCTGATTAGACTGCGTGAACAAGAGGTTCGTATTATCTATCTCTGATATCTGAAAACTGACAACCGAGGAATAATTTGGTATTTATAGTCTTAAAACATTAGAGTTTGTAATTCAGAAAAAAATCCAGTAGCTCGATTGGAGAATCCGTTGATGCAAGTCAGCAGCGAAAGAGGGACAATTCAGATGGTGACGACCCCGCATTTGCTGAACTTAATAATACACCCTCTCCGTGGAACTGGCGGCGCATCTGACAAATGTGCTCCGTCTTACTAACAGTTGGAAAAGAATATCTATCGAATCGCTTTTGTGGCTTTTGTCTTCTTGGATATAGGCAGGAAATACTTCAAGGGTCTATATGCTATTTCTGGTGCTTCAGCTTAGAGGATTTGGCACAGGAACACAATAAGTACTAATCAGTCTCGGGAATCGAATAAAGATAAATGCTTTGAAATTGGGAATTAATGACCAAATTGTGGCGCATAAGTACAACACATCACCACTTTGCTCCATAGCCTCGATTACTCTCGGGGCTCTTTCGGCGGACAGCTGCAAACAAGTCAATTTACATGGTGACAACGACCTTCCCATCTGTCTTCCCTTCAAACATCATGCGAAACCCCTCAGCAGTCTTCGCCATAGGTAACGTGGCTCCAATGTGCGGCTTAATGGACTTAGACACCACAAAAGCAATCAGATCCTTGAACTCCTCCAGTGTGCCCAAGTATGATCCTTTGATAGTCAATTGCTCAACGAAGACACGTGAGACTTCCATAGGGACGGACATTCCAGAGTGGCCACCACATGTCACGACTGTGCCTCCAATCTTCACCGAGTCCACACTGTGCTTCCAAGTAACCTCCCCACTGGTATCGAAAACTGCATCTACTTTCTCAGGGAGTGTCTCCCCCGATGCAAAAGCTTTCTCGGCACCGAGCTTCAGTCCCAATTCCCGCTTGGCAGCTGTTCGGCCAGTACACCACACGCGCATGCCAGCCGCAGTTCCAAGCTGAATGAGAGCAGTAGTGACGCCTCCGGATGAGCCCTGGACTAGCATTGTTTGTCCAGCTCTCAATCCAGACTTAGTGAACAACATACGGTAAGCTGTCAGCCAAGCAATTCCCATCACAGCTGCTGCCTCAGTGCTCATATCTCTCGGTTTGACAACGATGTTGCGCTTCGGCACATTGACGTATTCGGCCAGGGTCCCGTCGACCTTCTCGCTGAAGACATGTCGTTGAGGATCGAGTGTCTCGTCGCCCTTGAAGTCTGCGTCGCCCATGAGAGGAAAGATGAGGACTTCGGTGCCGTCCGCAAGTGTTCCGGTCCCCTCACAGCCAAGAACAAGAGGTTCAGTGACTGGATACGAGATAAATCCACGCATTGTGAAGATGTCATGGTAGTTGAGTCCAACGGCCTGCAGCTTCACCTTGACCCATCCCTCTGTGAGGGGCATTTGTGGTCGTCGAGACGATATGATCGCTGAGATTGGGTCTTTGTCGTTGGGTGCGGAGATCGAAACTGTGTTGATAACCGGATCGTGAGATGTGATGGTGAGTGCAGTGATGGTGTTGTTCGTGACGGTAAAATCGAAGTACAGAGGGATTGGTTCAGCGATGTTGTAGTCTGCTTCGAAGTCTCCGTCCATGATTAGATGCACGATGGTATGTTCTCCAAGTGAAACCCCGCCCCTAAGGTCGATTGTGGCGCGATGACCGATCAGGGCTTCGACATGCCATTTCCTAAGAGCTTCAATACCTCTCTGGGCTTTGCCATCATCGTTGAATACTATGTCCTCAGAGAAATTGGCTACAAAGCCAGGCGTGGAATTTTGAGTAATGGCTTCAAGGGTTGAGGCTACGGGAGCTGGAAGATTTGACAGCGAAGCCATTTTGATGAGATGCTGTAATATAATGATTTTCGACTTGAATGTTTGAAGAGAACGTAAGAAAGTCATGGAGGTTTATATAAGGACAAAGAAAGTCAGAAAACTTGACAGCTCACCAATCCATATCAGTATGATCAGGTCTCATGGAGACTCACGCCCGCAACCCCGCCAGCATCTCCAATCATACCAGACAGGTGCAGCGGACTTCTGCATATTTGTCCAATCGTCATAGTCGTGATCCCAATCGGTAATTGGCGAGTCTAGTCGGGGAGTCCCGCATCGAGGTTCGATGATATTAAGTCTTCAGCTTGGAGCATGGAGTTGCGCTGGGTAAAGCTGCGGAGTTTGGAAGAAATGCGAAACGCAAGTGGCTTTGTCAGCTGCCAAGCCCAAACTCCGCCATCCTCCGCCCTCCAATTTCACATCAGCCCAGCCAGACCAGGCTCATCATAGCCCATCGCCGGAAATCAGAATGTGACTTAACTCTCCATCTACGGATATCAGGATCTCAAGCAGACGGCTCTCTTGTATGTTGAGCATGTCGAGCTTTCCATTCAAGCTATCCGGCCTCTATCTGCCCGTAGTCCACCTGCGAGTCTTCGCATTCCCACCACTATGACGGCGGATACACCCAGGACGAGACAGAAGTCTTGCATAGCTTGCGTAGCATCTAAGAGAAAGTGTGACCAGGGATCACCATGTGCCCGATGCGTAGCAAAGTCTCTGACTTGCGAGTACAAGCCCGGTCGTCGTCGGCTGAAAAGCGGAGTTCAAAGGGCATCTGCTACTGGGGTCATCGTCAACGAAGCGGCAATGGACTTTGAACTGCAAGCCGCCACTCATTCGGTCGCCTCTCCACCACGGGTATTCGAGGATCCCGCTTCGTCGATGACACTGTTGGATGACACTGAGATTTTGGACCCGAGCCCGGACACAATCGTTGACGATTCATTCTTCATGGCATTCGACAATCGCGGCCTGGCCAACACTTACCTGGAAATCGGTGTCATGGATCGAGAACGTATACGATACTGCGTCCGTTGTTTGAAATCTTATCCATTGTCACTCGCTCACACTGGAAGAACTGCTTTCATTCATCCACAGAATTTTCAACCAGCGATGCCCAAAGTTCTTCAAGACGCTATTTCAGCATCTTCTCTATATTCAAACAAGAATGAAATGAATGAGGCTATGGTATGGGAGATCATCACCACCCAAGTAACTCAGCTCACAGAGCCACGGCCGTACTGGACAGTAGCAGAACACTTGGCATGCGTGCAAGCCTTCGTTATCTTCCAGATCATCAGACTGTTTGACGGAGATATCAAACAACGCTCTGACGCGGAACAACAAGAAGAAATTCTCACATCCTGGACCGACAGTCTTGCGATCCGAACAAGTATCGCCTCATCTTCTCCAAGTTCGATTGATCGTGGTTGGGAGACTTGGGTCTTCGAGGAAGCGATCCGCCGAACAATTCTCGTCTCTCGAACAGCACAATCGATGTTCGCCATCCAACGTCAAGGATTCTGTACAATGGTCAGCGCGGTGACAGAGATTCCCTTTACCGCCCAACGAAGGCTGTGGGCAGCGCCTAGTGCTACACATTCCGTAAAGGCTTGCAAGGAGACTCGGATGTTCTGGGTTGAGAAGATGGATCTTGCTGATTTGATAAAAGAAGGGAACGTGGATGATCTAGATGAGATTGCGTGGTTGATGCTGGTCACTTACAAAGGGGTGGATGGAGTCAACGAGTGGATCTTGAGGAAAGGAGGGTCGACATTAATCGAGTAGCTTTCATCCTTCTGGATTTCATTGCCTTGTTAGGTGGCGAGATACGAGTCTAGACTCTTACTCATGACATTAACAACGTCAACATTGAACAGGGAGGTGTTCTTTTGTTGAACTTCCATGCCGCCGGGAGGGCCCCCCATACAGAATGCCCAATACAGTTGGATCTCGGGACATATATCGGATCCTCAAGGAGGGCGCTCACGGAGCATCGTAGATTGTGTCGAGTCTGTAGCAGAGAACCAAATGAGCAGGTTCGTGCAAGAAAGTACGCCTTGTCTCTGGCTCCCATAACCACATCGAGAACCGCTGTCTTGTAAAAGAGTTTGGGAAATTGCTGTAACGGGTCAATCAGGCAATGTATCATTCAAGCGTTTACGAACTTCACTGTTTACTCGTCTGAAGACTAGCCGAAAGTGGGGTCGGCCGGTAGCTTAGGTGCTTTCACCCTCCATTACTGGTAATCAAACAATCAAAAAGCAACATTTTAACCAGATGGATCCCAAATCAATTTCTGTCCGTATACTATTTCGCTCTTCATCAAGTAATGTTTCTATTAGATACATAAAGATCTCAACGACGCAATGTATCTGGCTGTGGTCAAGGGTCATGCTAAAACAGGCCGACACTCTACCAATGTGATCTATCTAAAGCATCTAGACTGATGCGCTTTGTTTAGTGTTAGATCTTTCCTTGTTGAAGAACTAAACAACATCTTGGAAAGATAGTCAATCCTTATCTGACAGTTAGGAACTGTATCCCAAACAAGGATAGATATGAGCCACGTCCATATTCATGGTCTACCATGTCCACCAGGCCCGGCGGCCAATTGGCGGTAGTGTGCCTGAATACCGGCTCCGATCGTTGCAAACAACAAAGCCGACTTCCGAAACAAAGGAGATTCATATCCATCATCTTTCAAAAATCCAAGAAAGATTCTGGTAAGACCGATTCCAATCGTAACCAGATACTTGTGTAGCGTTCCTATCCCTTGATGCCAGACGTACACCCACTCTGGAGCCCTTTCAGAGATTGATCCCCGCTCCTCAGGGCCAGCGACAAAGGAGTAAGCGGCCGCCGTGATGACGACCCATTTCGCGAGTTCTCCCAGGTAAACGTGATTGAGGATGAAGAATATCAACTTGAAGGCCGTTATGATGAAGAACATGGAGATCAAAACATCGGCTGCTACTCTAAGCGGAAAGTCAGTGAAGCTGGAAAGAGCGTAGATGACGAGGTGAATGGTCGCGACGTTGAGATATTGAAGATTGTCGATGAAGCGGAGACCGAGATTGAAGAGGACGAACATTGAGAGTAATAATGCGAGGGTCTCTTCTTTGCTAGGTGTTTCGGGGGTCGTCTGGATTCCAAGTCTCTCGAAAAGGGCGTCGAATGGATGTGTTGCTATTGTGGCGACGTGCATCTCAGGGGAGGAGTGGATGCCAAGGTTCTCAAGGAGGGCATAAAATGGAGTTGCCATGTTGGCAATATACTCTTCGTGAGTGCCGCTCAGAAAGCTCTAGGAGTTCAGTCACGATAGGGGTGCAAAGATGCAAGGGGTGTGGAGCTACTGTAATATATTTCTGTTTTTGATTCTTTGTTGTCCGCATGCATCCACAAGTTTATCAAATACACTGTTCTCGTGTATCATTAACAATATTACGAAAATATCAAGGGGTGTTTTACCGTCACGATGTAAACATCTGAGTGCTATTGGAGAAGATACTGGTGTAGGCAAAGAAGGAGGATAACTCCTTCTTCTTTCTATTTCAAACATGCTTTTTCCTTCTGATGTCTCTCAAGCCTTGCATTTCCCAGGTCTCAGACCCCGAAGGACAATCAAATAAGGCCAAACCTAAGGTTTGGACTACTTCCAGTAAAATATGTCACCAGCTACAAGAATGAGCGACACGGTTGCGAGAACCACAAGCGCCAGGTTCTCGTTGAGTTTCAGCGGTTTCCGTAGTACAAATACCGAGCCGACTTTCTCGCCGATGAATTTGATCGTGAATTGGAACAGCAGGGACGCCAGTATCGAGCGTAACAGCATATCAGCTGGAGCAATCGATAGAAGGTACGCAACCAACAGTGCTCCATGCAGCTGGGCGATGTTCTTGTAGCTGATGATACGAACTGATGCAATGACGATGCCGAAGAGGTAGAAGTATATCCAAGCGAAGAAAGCTGCTCCTACAACGTATCCACCTCGACGCAAAAGTTTTTGATGCAAACCCTCTTTGGGAGCCGGAGGTGGCCGACTGAAGAATGCCATGTTGATGTGGGATAAGTGAATCAACGAATCAGCGTATCAGTGTAACAGAGTAAATTATTGATGGCCGAAAAGATAATATTTGACAGGTAGAATATATATACAACGTTTCTCAAGAACAGGCTGCTTTTGTTATCTAGGAATTTCTTTGCAGGGTGCTTCCGCAGTCCTGTTCTTTGTACCTTGTTTGTTACTTTGAAACGAACGATCTGTTGCATTCCTATGACTCTTTCACCATAATTTCTGAATTGCCTTTCCTCAAATTTTTTTTTCAGTTTGCGATCTTCAAGCCAGCCCTTACTCAAATCACTATGCATTTCGGGGGCTCGCTTGTTGGACTCACGTGAGAATATCAAAACACAGGCTTACGCGGCCACCCAACAATCACAACACGAGTCAACGAGGCAAGACAACGCAATTCGCCATGATAGATCCAATCAATAGAGAGCTCTCTATTTGATGACGAGTATCAGACAAGCTCACCGGATAATTAGCAACAGCGAGCCCCCACTGGCCCCAGGCCTCGGCCGAGAAATCTCGTACCGATATTCATTAAGCTTGTTCTTAAAAACACAAGCGAGGTGCGCGTCTTTCCTTCCACGGTATCCACATCCATCCTCGCCCAGACTGCATCTTGGCCAAAGCTTGAAAGGGCTGTCCGTCTGCAGTCATGAAACAGACAACGTGCTTGTTGAGCATGGACACAAGTGCTGGTGCACTCGTCAGCCACGATGTATTTCTCCACAATCAAATTTAGAGAGGCTGAGGGGCCGTTCAGAATGGGCATTGTAAAGTGGAACTTCAAAGGGCGACCAATTGAAAACGTTCTATTTCGAAAGGCTACGATGTCGGCTGGGGCCGCTGACGAAAGTTGCGGAGCGAAAGCCACGAAGCATGAACGCCCAGAGGTGGACTTCAATTTGTTTGCAGACAACAGAAGTGGAAGGGAGAGTAGGTATAAGTATATCATCATGTTGATGCCAAATGAGATTTTTTTCTTCACCCTCATCCTCATCTTCATTCTCGTCTCTTTCCTCATCCTTTTTCTTTTCCCTCATCCATCACATTCACTTTTCGTGCAATTTCAATCTTTTGAAGCGATTTTCTGTATCCTCTCAAAATGGTCTACGTTTCCAAGTTTGCCGGTGCCGTTGCAGCAGTTTGCCTCGCCAGCACAGTCGTCGCACATCCCGGCGAGCACCATGATCATGCCGAGATCAAACGCCAGGTCAAGGCTCGCGATCAAATGGCTTCCGCTGCCAAGAGATCTATCGACACCTGCTCTACCTCGCTCAAGGCCAGAGAGCTCACTGCTCGCTCTCTCGCTCGCCGCTCTGAGGTTGTGAACGACCTTCGCAAGAAGCGTGGTATCACTGCCCGTAAGTGACTCCATCTCTAAGCTATCTTGGATTTGTGCTGACCTCAATCCAGAGCCGCAAAAGTACCGCCGGGACCTCGCTACACTCGAAGCCTTCGAGGCCGTCGAGCACAACATGACTGATGTCTACGACTTCACTTCCGAGACCGCGGAGTCCACCGTCTTTGCCGCCAACACAAGCTGCATCTTGTCCCCAGAAGTCACCGATGGCCCTTACTACGTCCTCGGCGAGATGATTCGCAAGAACGTGACTGAGGGACAGCCTGGTATCCCACTCTACCTCGAGGTTCAGTACATCGATATCAGCACATGCGAGCCAGTCCCCGAGGTCTATGTCGACATCTGGAACTGCAACTCCACTGGATACTACAGGTAGGAATCAACAGGTCAGAAATATCGTATGCACTGACTAACAATCAAATAGTGGTATAGTCGCAACTGGCAACGACGTCGGATGGGACAGCACTTTCCTCCGCGGCATCCAAGCCACCGACGACGACGGAGTAGCATCATTCGAGACCATCTTCCCAGGCCACTACGACGGCCGTGCCATCCACACCCATCTTCTCTCTCACAGCAACGTGACTGTCATGGCCAACGGAACCATTCAAGGCGGCGGCGTCACCCACATCGGCCAGCTCTTCTGGCAAGAAACCCTCCGCTCTGCCGTCGAAGCCACATACCCATACACCACCAACACCCAGGCCATCACCTCCAACGCCGACGACATGTGGTCCATCGTGCAAGCCGAGAACGACTATGACCCATACCCAGAGTACTTGTACCTTGGTGATAGCATCGAGGATGGTCTCTTTGCCTGGATCCAGATCGGTATCAACGTCACTGCTGACCAGTCTGATTCCTCGTACTACTCTGTTGCGGCTACCCTTCAGGCTGATGGTGGACACCAGAACACTGAGAGCACTTTCACGGGTGGTGGAGACGGTGGTGACTTCAACGGAACCATGCCAACCAACGGTACTGCACCAAGTGGATTCGCCACTGTCAGCTCTTCTGCAGCTGCCAGCAGTGCTGCTGCGACCGAGGAGACCGTGGAAAAGTGCTAAGCGATTCAAACGTGCTTGATGGAGAGAAAGAGACGAGTGGGAGTTTAGAGTGAAGATGGACAAGAAGAATCAAGCTAGGAAAGGAAAGGAGTGTAAGACTGAGGATGAGCGAAATACCCAGACCTGTTTGAGCTTTCTGTATTATTCTCTCGTTTATATATCAATGCAGCATATCATCAGACAACATACTACTAGGTATTCGAAGTCTACACCAGCGTGAAAATCTGTCCTTGTTGTGAAGACCTGGTTTTAGAGGCTTCGAACGCTGTAGAGGTCAATGACTTGCAACCTCCGATTTGAAGGGATACACTCTATTTTCTTAACAGGCTGAAGAATAGAGCTTGCATCAGCGAACTGGAAGATACACTATCGAGATACAGGTGGAATAAACGAATCGGCAAGATTCAACATCCACTGGGACGTTCTATTTCGATGCTCTCCAGGCTAGACTCTTAATGCATGAAAATGAAATCGATCGATCATTGAAATCTGGCGGGCCCCGCCACAGTTATTAAGAATATGAAAGTAGAACAACATCAATTGTGGAGGCAAGTGCGAAACACAGATATGAAACAATCGTATGAAGCCCAAGAATAAGCCTATTGCCTTGCCTCATTCACAACAGCCTGCCTTCCAGCTTGGGTCTCCGCTTCAGTGGGCAAGTTCACAATCATCAAGTACAAAACATCCTATTTGCAAGTTAGCCCTGCCACTCTAGAGTTCAACGAAGGATGCAAATCAACTCACCTTAGTCAAGACCCTCTTCACCAAGCCCCCCTTCTTCTGCATCCTCTTCCCATCCGTCGGCATCGGCTCGCCCCTCCTCATCGCTCTCCTCTGCCTCCTAGCTAATCTTTTCTCCTCCTTATGCGCCCAAGGATTAACCTTGCCTCCTGTCAAGAGCGACACAATACTTCCATTGTTCGCAGCATGATTCGGATCCGAGTATCTGCTCAAGAATTCTGGTTTGGAGCCCGGAACGACAAGTTTACTGTTTGGGTTCTGACCAGCCCATTTCGCTTGCGCGCGGCGGTCGAAGTAGTCATCGAGGAATTTGCCAGTGCTTCGCAATTTCCCTTGTTTCTTGACGCCTTCTTCGCTGGTGTCGTTGAGTACCTTATCTAGAGCGGGGAATATCAGGGGTGCTGATTCGGGGAGCTCGAGCTCGCCGTACGTCTTCCCGGAGGAAGTGCGCAGGTTTCGGAGGGTTTGTCGAGCTGCGGATGACGCGGGAGTGGAATATGTAGCGATGGTTTGGCCAATGTCGACACAGGTATGAGATGCTGTGGAATCTGGTTTGTAGGTCATGATTAGGCAATAGAGACCCCGTGGTTTGAAGAACTCTTCGTTCATACGATCGAGGAACGTATTTGTTCTAGTTCATTTTTAGCTTTCATTCTCACACAAGTACCAAGAAATGTATACCTTGAGAGTCTCTGAACCTCCATTGCTACTCCGACAGCGAATTGCACAGCCGTGAAGACACCCATTGCGATAGGATTAGGAACGAATCCTGCTCCGAAAGCAGCGAGATTGACAGCTTGTAACCACCCATCTGCCTCGCATGCCTTTTTAAATGTCCTCAAAAAGTCCAAGAATGTACCCTGATCGATTCCGACATCCTCAAGTACAGGAGCATATGCCCTCACAAAACCCCGCTTCTTGTCTCTCGGTCTGTGCTGTGGAAGAATCACAGGGCATGGCAGTTGCGCCCTGATCTGCATGTATGCGGGAGGAGGCTGGTTCAGCAGGAGATCGGTTGTAATGGTATTGATATCTTTGTGAGGACCTTCGGACTCGGATTCTTCTAGAGGAGCCGTAGTTTCGTCGAGCTGCCATGCCTCCTCGTCGCCTTCTTCGTCAGACGATGATGATTCATCGTCACCGTATGGGTTCTTCTCGGGATGCTTGGGATCTGCTAGTACCGCCTTGCCCTGAGCAATGAGTTGTTCGCCGTGTTCGTCGGAGACTTCGAGGTATTCGGGAGGAGGGTCTTCGAATTGTGATTCGCAAGAGGTTGGATTGCTGCTGCTTTCGCCAGTATTCGATAAGGCTTCCTTCTCCGCCTTTTTCGACTTGTGGTGCTTGATAGACTCTGAAGCGAGGCCAATGCCAGACCCAATACCCTTCGTGATAAGTTTGATGAATAGTACCATTTTTATTTCGGTGGAAAGATCGCAAGTATTTGTCTTCAGAGAACAGGCTGGACTGGTAGTATGATCTGGACAGTCCTTGACGACTGCCCATCCTCTGTTATATGTTTCATCTGTGCCTCCCCCATCTTCGTTCTAAAAGTCAACTTTCTGGTATGCCGAAGTTGATTAGGGCTATGTATGGCTGTGGTGAAGCTGCGAGATGGACTTTAGTGTCAAGAGAATAAGTGATGGAGGGGTAATTTTGCTTGCGGCCGTTCCACTTGGCAGCAGCGGCAGCCAAGCCACCTCTGAAAGCTTAGCACAGCCCTGGGCTCAGGCCCTTGTTGTCCCTCCTTTGTCCACTCACAGGCTTGCTTCTCAGCCTGGAGATGGGAAGACATCTCCTTTTGGTATCCTGTGCGGGCAACTACTTATCTTACCTAATGTGGAAATGTCTGATGCTTTCAGCCACTGAGAACAATGATCTCAGCCGTCTCTCACAGAGCTGACTGCAGCTTGAGGAATGACAATTTGGAGTTATTTACTTCGCAACATACATGCAGTAATTCCAGATATTGATATGCCGAGTATATGACATTCAAGGATGGTTGATATCATACAGGTTCTTCCCTACTTCGATAAGCGACAGCCTGAGCAAGGAGCTTTCGACTCCACCTGAGAGCAAGTGTCCTTCTCAAGTCAACACAACGATCTTCCCACCAGCACTATTCTCCTCCATCACCCTATGTGCCTCCACAATCTCATCCAATTTGAACACCTTACCAACCTGCACCTTCAACTTTCCCTCCTTCACCTGCTTCGCTAATTCCTCCAACGGCGTAGCCATGAACTCCTCTGGCCCCCCAGAGTAGGTCGTCAAATTGACCGCCGTGGGAATCGATTCCATCGGACTAAAATCCTCAAAAGTCCATTGATTTCCCACAATCCCCGCCATGCAGACAATCCCTCCTTCTACAACACATTGCAAAGAATCCTTTAGTGTAGCTGTGCCTATCAATTCAAGAACCTTATCGAACTTGTGTCCTGGCTTAATCTTCGCCGCGATATTCCCATCATCAACAATAACCTCATCCGCACCACTGGCCTTCAAAAATCCCTCTCTATCCCCCTTCCGACTCGTACTCGTCACATACGTACCATGCAGGTTCGCGATCGCCGCTGCCGCAAGTCCGACACTTGACGTCCCACCCCGAATTAGCAACCTCTCACCAATCTCCAACCTCAAACTCTTGAATAGTGATCCCCAAGCTGTCTGCAGCATCTCAGGCATCGCACCCAGTACCTCCCACGGCAATTTCGTTTCGATGACCTGGATATTCTTGGCTGACACACAAGTGTATTCTGCATACCCGCCGTCGAAGTCACGACCCATGCCGCCCATGGCTGTCACTACAACGTCGCCTTTGGCGAACTCATTTCCGGGACAGGAAGAGACGATGCCAGTGGCTTCGATGCCCAGGATGCGCGGGAATTTGACATTTGGTGAGTGGCCTTGTCGAGTGAACAGTTCCGAGCGGTTGAGTCCGACGGCTTTGATTTGGATGAGGACCTGGCCTGGAGATGGTGTTGGGATGGGGAGTTCTGTGATCTTGAGGACTTCGGGGCCGCCGGGCTTGGAGATGACTGCTGCTTTCATGGTTGCCATGATGGCAGTGATTTGTTCTTGTTGATGTGCCTCAAAGCTTGTTGACCATGAATCTACGAGACGATTAAGATTTGGCTGCGATGAGAAGAAAATCAAAGCCTTTCAGCGGAGCTGGGTAGCTTGAGAATTATATCCTTCTCGAGTAGTACCGGATAGCGGGGTTGCGTTAGTGAGCAGACCGCCAAGAATGACCCCGCCATCAGCCCTACAGGGTCGGATTGTCCCATTCAGGAACCCGAACCCAATGCGGTAATCGTCGATTAAGGCGCTGACACTTATAAGGATCTCATACATTCCATTCTTATAACTCTCATCGTCATCAGTGCTGATGGTAAATGTATCCGGAGATCTTTCCCTGTTGTGAGAAGGAAACGAGTTCCTTCTTTGGCTTTTGTGCGAAACCAAGCCCATTCAGATTGTCTTAAACTGACAAATACATAAGTCTTTCCGAGTCGAAATTTAAGGCAGAGTAATTTGTTATCCATGGAGTAATATTTTTTACAATCGGATTCAAAGATATTCCGAAGAATGAAGCGTACCCTTTCCAAAACACTTCCAAGGCATTGGAAAGTGCTCGAACCTTTTACACGCACAAGGCCTTTCAAAGGCTCGATAAGAGTCAATTGGCTTTCCCTTCACCTTTTGCTCGAAACATCGCCAGCTAGACATATAGACGGCACGAGGAAGATAGGCATGACCACATGCTATACAGATCATCGACTGAATGTCCGTCCCCAGCCAACACACCGGTTTCCATCACCCCGGCGTAGCGGACATGCATTGCAACCCGAAAGACCCGCAAGGAGCATGCACACAAAACCACCAAGTATCCCAATGAACCAAAAGGATTACTTGCATAGGCAGGCATCAATTCTTCAGCAAAGGCACCTGCTTACTTCCAGCAACGATTTCTCACGATGCCTACCTCATCAAGGCTGACAAATCCGGCTCCCACATTTCCAATCGCTGCAGGAACAAGTAAGCTCCACTTTTGTAAATCTCATCTTCCGCATTCGGACTCTTGTTTAACCTACCTATACGCACTCATTGCATACCACTTACCCATTATTTCGATGCTCTTGCCAAGGACCGAGTTCAGTAACACACAAGTCTCACTAATAATTACATCTCACACAAAACAGCTTCTCGTATCTCAATTACCCCTTGCCAAATGTTCAGCGTGATCAAACTCCCTACCTCATCCCAGCACGCGCGCCGCACACATACGAAGTCCCGATCTGGATGTCGGACTTGCAAGGAGCGGAAACTGAAGGTATGCAATCTTCCCCGCATTCCCATGTTAAACCACCCAGAATGAATTCAATGGAATATCTAGTGCGATGAAGTTCATCCCATCTGTGGAAATTGTTCACGACGTTTCGCGGATCCCCCGGATTGCGATTACGCATCTGCATCTGGATCTGCAACCAGACGGAAATCTGGAATCGAGACAGGAATATGTCGTGACCATGGATTGAGTTCAGTCTCGCTGCAATGGCAGTCAATCGAAGGGACTGGGGGTTCGAACTGGCAGTTTGCTCTTCCCGCATCTCTCCGAGCCGAATTACTCGATCCGTTCTTGACGTACCCAACCACTAAGGTGAAGGGTATCGATATGCTGTTGAGATATTGTAAGTATGACTCCCATACCTCTATTGAAATAACGCAAACATCCAGATTGAAGACTCAGCATGAGCCTCCGTCTTCTCAATGTCGTCTCCATTCCACTTCCATTCCTCCACCCAGTCAGAAAGAAAGAAGGAAAAGGAGAATGACGAGATACGAAGTAAGATGGGAATAGACAGACGCTGATGCGCCTTGACAGATCTCCAAACAGCAGTATACACCTGCTTCCCCTGGCAGCCAGCCTCCGCCACCAACCCCACGACAACTTATCTAGTCCCCCTCGTTCTCGCAGACGTGGTACTATTTCACGCCACTTTACTCTCGCTTTCGCCACTTTCCCATCTGATGGGGCCAGAAAACGGGAGTAGAGGGTGGAACGCCGTGGATCTGTTGTGTTTACAGAGTGAGTGTATTCGCTTGTTAAGGGAAAGGGTGGAGAAGACAGGAGGGGATGGCGGAAGCGAGCAGAGTGTGAGTGATCAGACGATAAGTGCAGTTGTTGCACTTGCAGCTTTTGAGGTATATATTTGATCCCTCTACCCGCGGTGCATGTCCAGAAGTGATGTGATGAGGCATGAAAGAGACGTAGCAATACTAAATGAAATGTGCTGATGAACACAACAGCATGAAAGAACCAACTTGAAGATGCTCAGAATGCACATGCATGGCCTTCGCCGAATGGTAGACATTCGAGGCGGTCTGAACGTAATCCGGCAAACCAATGCCATGGTGGCGAACTCAGTGTTCTGGTATATTAGCACCTTCATCTCCCTAATCCCTCGCAGAGTCTTCGAAGGGTGCTAATCATAATACCAAAACAGGATTTTCGTCGTAGCCATGTACGAGATACCGTACCCAGCATTCGACTGCACAATCCCACCATTCGCGCCGCATGAACATAACTTACATGTTCCGATCCCACGGGAACTACTGGACATCCGTTCGCATTTCTCGGATATCGACCCCTCGATCGGTGCAAGTCAATCTGCGACTGCATCCCGACCAGTAGACGGAAATGTCGATTTGGGTGCACTAGGCCTGGCGCCACCAATCGCAGCAGTACTCACCTCTATCCAGCACGTCTCGCATCTCGTACCGACAAATGACGCATATCCGACGGCAGCGACATCGTCAGTAGTCTTGACACGGATGTGTACCTTACTTTCTCATCTGCTCAGTCTTCAAGCTGAAGATCTTCAACTCCCCCATATGTGCGATGTTGAGATGAGGGACATCCAGCCGTCTTGTTCCTACCTGGTCTCAGAATGCACACGTTTAGCGCTTCTTCTGCACGTCTTCACGCCCTGGAGAGGTCTCCCACCAGACGCGACGCTGAGTATAAATATCCTCCTGCATCGACTCATCGTATCCTTGAGAAGTCTTCTCGAATCTCCGAATTTCAATAATAATGTGCTTGTGCTCTGGATTTTTGCTGCTGGCGGTGTAGCCGCAGCAGGTATGCCCGAGCGGAAATGGTTCGTTGGACATCTCGTGGAGGTTATTCAGCAGATGGATATCCATGATTGGGAAAGCTGGAGGGCGCATTTGATATGTATCGTCTGGCATGAAAACCTCTGTGGGCGGAAATATCGGGCCTTGTGGGAGGAAATCGATGGCAAGAGAAAAGAGGTTGAAGACGATAGGCAAGTATTAGGAATATAAAATAACGTATCTGTAGACTCTCGCGAGGTTGAAAAAGAGCAAAGACAGACTATAGTCTTTTCCAGATCTCGAACGATGCAGGCTGTCGTCCTGGTACTCCAGTGGAATATGCTGCAAGATGTAAAACAGAAAGTCACGAAGGTAGGCAAAGACATCGGCTATCAAGGGAAGCCGCGCAAAATCGCACGACAAGAGTCTGAGAAGAGACGCAAAATACCCACAGCAATTTTTCAGTCACAAATCCGTCATGCGGAGTCCTCGCAACAACGCCCCAATCATAGCAGCTGCAGCGCAGCATATCACAGACCGAATGGTTCACCACCTGCCTGTTCGGGTAAAAAGTTCGCTGCGAAAGCAGGCCCCTGTCAACAGCGGCACATCCCTCTTCTTCCGTTCCCAGGTTCTGGAAGCCGCCAAGTGCGAAACGCTGCAGCCAAGGCCCAAAACCCGGCGAAGGCGGCGGCGGATTGGTGTTGGCAAAGCTTCGTCTTGACGACACTCTTGAACTGATCATTAAGCAGCACCTAAAGACTCCTCAATAGATGGAAAGCATCAAAAGTTCCGCTGATTGTGGATATGTGGTCATGAGGCTGTCGCGTGATCGCGACGGCGATTGGAGATTTGGAATCCCGTGAGGCGATATATTGGCTGTTTGTTTGGTTGGAGCGGAACGTCCGGAGGATGGACTGCTCATCGTTTTGAGCGGATGACGGGACAGAATTTGGAAGGAGGGAAGGCGGTGATTCGCAACGGGTCAGCACCTAAACTTCCAGAGATAAGGTACGGGTGTACCAATGAGAAGAGACGAGGAAAGTATGCAATGGAAGTGTCTGAATTCCTAGTTCCAGCAAATATCTCGCTACAGAGAATGAAACATGCATCGAAAAGCCTCGAAATAATTGAACCGAAGATACCCAGTGTGAGCAGGTTGGAAATTGAAACAGTCCCAGCGCAAGCAAGGGGCAGTGAACATTGTAAAGATACGGGGTTAAGCCGTAGCGTATTATATGCTCGTTATGGAAACCCGAAAGTTAATTTTTGGTTGGTGCACAGGGGCCGGATGGATGAGGCAAGCTTCTGGAAATCTTCTCATACTTCTGTGCAGGAACCTGCTGATGGTGCACGCCAGAGGCCCAGAAACAAGCTTCTCGTTGGCTGCAAGCACGGAGCGAGATACGCGCCACTAGATGGTCGACAAGGCGAGGGATTCGTGGCACAAATTGACCCGAGGATTGCATGTTTCTGTACAGTTGTAACCGTTCGACCGGTCGGTAAAAGTTGCGCTTTCGGTGCGTCGTATGCCGTTGATTGTTATTGTACAGGCCAAGTCGGGCGCTGGATATTTGCCGCTGTGAGGCAGTTCGATCAGTGCGAGTGATGGCGAGCAGCTCAACACATTGCAACTCAAACAACAGATCGTGGTAAAATTACAGCAAACAAGAGTGTCCTATGTCGTGAATCCACACTACCAGGGGATAAATTATGATGACAGTGAAGTTGTACTCACAAATCTCACGGCTACACTGCGTATCTCTCAGCCCCTCATCTGCCTCACCATAGATGACACTAACAGGGTTCTCCAGGGCCCCATCCAATTCCCGCGAACTTGCGAGTCGCAATGCCTAAAATTCCATAAATGACTTTCTCCACCGAATGCGAACAGCCTATCATGCGTGTAGAATAAAATGAAAGTGCAAATTCGACCTGCATCCGGCCCGACTAAGCATTTGGGATCCGCCGGTTGACGCAGCCTCGAAGCTTGACTAGTCTTTCTTCTAGAAGCCTTCCTTATTCGACAAGTCGGCACATCAGACCCTGACCAACGTGTGAATTTAGTGAGTGAGAGTGTCGAGGCTTATCGTGCCATTTGTATGGTGCTTCCTTCCGACATCTGGTGCATCCCCGGAAAATAGGTGCTGCCAACGGTATTCTTCTTCTCATTTTCGGTGTCAAGTTTGTGGCAGATTGCGGCACTCTCATTGTTGTGTACCGTATCGCATAGAGCTTTTCTTTGGGTGTTACATTCGGAGGCTTTGGCGCAGTTAACTCTCCCCGAGCTTACCTGGGAATTCCCATCGAGGGTTTGGATATTCGCCTGACTGCTTCGTAGCCCCTGGTCAATGTCGGCCTTTGACTGGTTCTCGACCCTCGACGACAGCGGGCACTAGTCTTATCTGTGGACTCGCCTATGGAGACATTTGAATACCGACAGGGCACGAGCTAGGTTGTGCTTGCTTGTAAAGCGGATTCGCACCTCTAAGGAAGCTTAATTCTCTCCAAGACATCCTGGCATCTCTCGTGTAAACTTGTCCTTCTTAAGATTCTTGAAATGGGCTAGTGCTTGCGTCGAGACGGCCATGCCGTGCGAGAAACACTAATAATCTTGACAGCCAGTAAGAGGTCTTGGCCGTATCTCAGACCCCATGCAGACAAGGGATATCAATCTCTAGACTAGCTGGGCTGAAAGGGCCATGTCCAGGGTCTCGTCTAAGACTCCGCTAGACAGTTAGAGGGAGGTGAGCTTGGTGGCATAAGTCGGCATGCAAGAAAGTACTTAATCGGCCTGATATCCTCCCAAGGACCTTGAAAGAACAGTCTCGTGTTACTCCATCACTTCCTCCTCTCACCAAGCGTGCAGAGTCGACGAACCTCCTTATAATCATTCTACTGTGTAAGACACGCATTCTCATCATGGGTGTCAACGAGAAGATGGGCTCCGACTTGGAGAGCGGATCTCCAGCATCTGTCACCTCGCCTCATCCAGATATCGAAGTTGGCGAACACGGTCTGAAGAGAAATCTCAAGGGCCGACACATGCAGATGATCGCGATTGGAGGTTCCATTGGCGCTGGTCTGTTTGTTGGATCTGGAAGTGCCTTGAACTCGGGGGGACCTGGTTCTCTTGTCATCGACTTCATGATCATTGGTATGATGTTGTTGTTCACTGTAAATGCTCTCGGAGAACTTGCTGGTATGTCCCCTTTGCCCATGACAGTGGCTGCATACTGATCCACTGTAGCTCTCTACCCTGTCGCCGGATCTTTCTACAACTACTCAATCCGCTTTATCGACCCCGCCTGGGGATTCGCCATGGGCTGGAACTATGCGATGAACTGGCTCGTCGTCTTGCCATTCGAGCTGACCGTGGCTGGTGTCACCATTGCCTTCTGGACCGATAAGGACGGTTCCGGCAACCCTTCCATCGACGTCGGTGTATGGATCACCATCTTCCTCGTCTTGGTGTGCGCTATCAACTTCTTTGGTGTCAAGGGTTACGGAGAAGTCGAATTTGTTCTTGGATGCATCAAAGTCGCGGCTGTCATTGGCTTCATTATCCTGGGCGTCATCATCGACTGCGGAGGGGTGCCTACCGATACGCGTGGATACATCGGCGCGAAGTACTGGCACAATCCAGCAGCTTTCAAGAACGGGTTCAAGGGCTTCTGTTCCGTTTTCGTGACTGCCTCGTTTGCCTTCGGAGGAACAGAACTTGTCGGACTAGCCTCAGCTGAAGCCGCCAATCCTCGCAAGTCCATTCCCAAAGCTACCAAGCAGGTGTTCTGGAGAATCGCGCTGTTCTACGTCATCTCCCTCTTCATCCTCGGACTCATTGTTCCATCTGACAACGAGAGCCTCTCGAACGCCTCTGGAGGAAACACTCGTTATTCACCATTTGTCCTGTCCTTCCAACTCGCCGGGATCAAGGTTCTCCCATCCATCTTTAACGCTGTAATCACCATCTCTGTTATCTCCGTGGCCAACTCCTGCACTTTCGCCTCCACCCGTACCATTCAGGCTCTTTGCGCAAACGGTATGGGACCAGCGATCGGCTCCAAGGTTGATAAGAAAGGTAGACCTTGGGTTGTATTGATTGTCGTACTCCTTTTCGGCTGTCTTGCATACATCAACGAGGCTAAGGATGGAGGGACTATCTTCACCTGGCTCCTCTCCTTGTCCGGTCTGTCCAACTTCTTCACGTGGGGAAGTGTCTGCTTTGCCCATATCCGATTCAGAAAGGCTTGGGCTGCTGCTGGCCGCACCACTGACGACTTGCCTTTCGCTGCCATGTTCGGTACCACCGGATCGTGGATCGGTCTCGCGCTCAACATCCTCTGCCTCATCGCCCAATTCTACGTCGCTTTGTGGCCTATTGGAGGCAAGCCAGATGCCGAGGCATTCTTCGAAAGCTACCTTGCTGCTCCAATCGTCATTGCATTCTTCGTCGGATATAAGCTGTACTACAGACAGTGGAGCATTGGTGTCAAACTCGCCGATATTGATGTCGACGCTGGACGACGTGAGGTCGACTTTGTCGCTTTCAGAGCTGAGCTTGATGCTGAAAAGGCAGAGAGGCAGTCTTGGCCCGCATGGAAGAGGTACTGGAACTTCTGGTTCTGATTTGTCAACATGTAGTATGAATTGTTTATCGTAGAGCAAAAAGGAGTGGATGTTCTCCACGAAATACAGAGAGCGGATTGAAGAATAGAAATATACCCATATACCACAAAGCCTGAGGCTGGGAATCACCGTTGAAGATCCACAGCTTCGTCATTTCGCATTGTACTATAGGTATGAGTGGCCTCTAGAGAAGAACGCCGTAATGATGATTTCTAGCGTGACAGCTTCGCGACGCGACGATGTGCAGCAAGCATTGCCAGAGTTGATTCCTGGCCTCTGGATGGCAGCGCATGATGGTGAAATATTGTGATACCTACGCTTTGCTGTACCGCATTAGCATTGTCTCAGAGTAGCTTATATGCTAGCCATTGTAAATGAGGATCGTGGTTGTGTCGAGGGAGCATTCGCGACTCAATTATTGACTTCGGAAGATTACCCCGCGATGTCACGTGAGTCCACATGTCCTGGCCCTTTCCATTCAAGGCAGGTAGTTCCAGGGAATGAATCTGAAAGGGATGAAATCACTTCTTCTGAAGATAAGAGGTTTCCATATCAAGGCCGCTCCCGTACCGTTCTACGAACTTTCTTGCCACCTCAGTGTTGGGTGAGCCAGATATAGAACTTGCATAGAGTATTTATTAGGCTGATTGAAATGGAACAGCGATGGATTTTCTTGCCACAAGGCTTTCAGTCAATGCTTGTCCCGGAGTCAAGGAGATAGTTGGCTGTGGCATATGCTGTGTTGGACAAAAAACGCAATGGTTGTGGCTATTTCAAAGCGTCATTGCTAATGTTTGTTGACATTAATCACTTGGGCTGATGCAAGCCACTGACCGTCTCTCCAGATGCCTTGTAAATGGCGATCTTGGTGTTAATCATGGATTGAGTTCTAGATACGACTAGAGTACCCTACAATCTGCTTTCTTCTATCCTGTGCTCTCAAGCTTCTGTGTGGGTGTTGACAACATGCTGTTGTCGCTCGATTTTTTCGTTCTCTAGAATCATCCCCAATTTAACCTTTCACATCTCATTATTTCTAGACCTCGAAGTCTTCTTGTAACTCTTATCCATTGTTTGAGCACCCTGCCCGGTCCCAATACTTAACCAAAATCTTCTTACCGCAAGGATTTCATCTTAAGACTTGAGTGCAGCAAAATGTCTTCATGCTCTGACATCCCATTACGACCACGAGAGTCGCTTCCACCATTTATCATCGTCCAAATCCTCCGTCACGGCAGTGTAAGTCATATTAAAACACGTCACTAGTTATACCCGAAGCCGACGGGCATCCATAGACTGTTTATGGCGATGATAACCCCCTCACTCCCGACGGACACCGCCAGTGCGCTTCCTTCGCACGCTGGTTCCGCCCACAAGTCCCGTACATAACGAACATCGTTGCCTCACCACTTCTCCGTGCGACACAAACAGCCGAAGAAGCGTTGAATGAAGTCATCGATCGCGGGGTCAAAATCAGGATCACGGACCAAGTCAGTGGACCATATGATGATGGATTGAGAGAGCAGGAAGGCGAGGAACGTTTGCACTTTGGACCGAAAAAAGAAAGAGCAGTTGAGTATCTAAAGCAGTGGCTGGGGCTTAGGGCCACGGACATATGGGACCGCGGCGAGGTTGGTGAGGTGGATATTGTCACGCATGGGATGTTATTGTGGGGCCTACTTGGTGCAGGTACGTTGAAAAATCATGTTTCCTTTGTTTAAAGTGTGTGGCTGAGGCTATTTAGATTATGAGACGAAGACTTTCCAAACGTCCACAGGCGGAGCTACATGGTCGAGAGAGATGGCAATCTGAAACCCATCACACGCTCAACCTTGCGCACAAAGCGGCAGGAATACAAAGTATGGAAAGCCGATCTTGATATGCGTCGAATGCAAGCAGACAGGCTATGGGAAGAAGCTCAGAAGATCATCCCCGAGCCACTCAGCCCCCAACGAGCATATACTACTTCAAACATTATCTTCAATATCGGCGAAATAACAATCGAGGAGGCTGTGCGACGAGACCGAGCATCACGTAAATTGGAATGTTCCCAAGAATACGTCGATCACGATCACCAATAATCAGGCTATAGAGATTTTTAACTTGATCTATCTCAAGCATAGTGAGATAGCAGACGTCAGGAAACTCTGTCAGGTCCCGGGTGTTGGATGGCGGGATGCTATTTTTGCGGTTCCTAGACATCCGCCTCAAGATGAGATCAGTAGAGACGGTATAGACCATACCCGCACTCCAGGCTTCGGTGAGAATCAGGACCGAGAAGAGTCATTTATGTCGGGACAGGTCTCGTGCTGTCTAATAGCTGTTGTGGTTTTATTTTTGAGCTTGTGGTTCTAGTACTGACCTGACGGTAGCGAGAAGTATGTTGCGCTTACTAGACATAAGCTTACAGAAATCTTTATGAGACTATGGAAAAATTGGGTATGTTTTGACACTTTCTGGTGGTGTAAAGTGCGAGATGTGCTAAAGTTTCGCGGGTACCTTATCCCTCCGAACCATTCTCGAATTTGTTTGACAAGTATCTGTCTTTGCGAGGATATCAGGATTACGGTAAACAAACCCGGGTTCTAACACTCTATTTTGTTTTCTAGGACAGAAAACTGTCGTGGTCCCGCGGCTTGATATCTGCTGACAATTGTTTGCCTTCGGTTGACCTTCTGCCAAATTATTGCCCTCTGGTCCTTGTATTCCACCAATCTGATGTGAAATACATTCATCAAGATAGACCTCTATCCAATGACACTTAGATTCATTGACCTTATATAAGCAAAACAGCTTTACTCTCCTTCTCCCGTGCTAGTCAAGAGCTGCATCAGGTTGGGAAAAGATCGGAGTGCCTTACCGAGACACTGTGGATGTTCTTCGACTGATGATTCTCTGAGCCTAGCCCATCTCTTGCTTTCCAAGGTTTTGGATAGTTCCGCTATCACACAGGTCAGAGATGATGTTGATCGGTGGGTAACTGGAACGACCCATGCCACGTGCAAGTCACGCGCCATTTCGCTTCTGCAGAGGCCAGGATCTTCGCCGCAATCTCGACTCTTGGACGTCCCAGTTCCCCTCTCCCAAAAGCATGAACGGCATAGCAGCAGGAATATGCGCTCTTTCTTCATCTGACTTAATGCACCTCGTCCAGAAGTCGCCATGACTATTCCAAAAGTCAGGGTTCGGGCCAAGAAACCAAAAACAAGGACTGGTTGCAAGACATGTCGGTAAGCCCAAACTCTATCAACACTTCAGTCACTCAGCCTGTGTCTTTTGTGCTGACACAAGAAGAATTCGTCGCGTCAAATGTGACGAAGACAAACCTGCGTGTCGTCGTTGCACCTCGACAGGCAGGACTTGCGATGGGTACGATACCCCGCTCCTCAATCAGGAAGCGCCTTCTCAGATGATCGGGGGAAACACTATGAATGGTTACCCCAGCCAGACTCTTTCCGTCGTAATTGCTCCACGCATGGCGCTCGATCTTACCGCCGAAGAAGAACATGGATTTGCTTTCTTCCGCGAAAATACAGTCTACGAAATCCAAGGAGCGTTCCGATCAAGTCTCTGGGAGCAGCTTATTCTGCAACTTAGCCATCAGGAACCGGCTATTCTCCATGCCGTAATAGCAGTGGGAGTTGTTCATCGAGATCAGAGCAATACACAAGTCGCGCGTCGGAGCGCTTTCTTCCATGGTCTGGACAAGAGACAGGCCGAAGGACTCAGGCAGTACGTCAAAGCCATCGAGTTCCTGAGACAAAGGATCGACGATGTTCGTGAGCCCGGAGACGAAAAAGCAAACGATGTTGCGATGATTTGCTGCCTTCTGTTCGTCTGCCTCGAATTGCTGTGGGGAAAGTCGATCGCTGCTATGAATCATTTGGGAACGGGATTGAAGATCTTGACATCTCATGGATCGCAGACGCTCGGCCAACAGAACACCTTGAAGTTGAAGCCCGCCTCAGAGAGATTGGTGGACCAACTGTCGGGTTCATTCGCAAGACTGGACTTTGAATCTACGATGTTCGGCCAACGAGCCCCGCACTTACATGTCCTGCCAGCGGGTTCCGTCGATCGAGATATCCATCTCCCACCCTACTTTGAAAGTGTCTTTGAAGCAAGGCGATATATGGATATTCTATCCAATGGTATGCTTCGTTTCCGCGGGAAACTTCTCGAGATTGCTTCTCAATCACCTCCGGCAACTCCTCTTGAGGCATTGTCTCGCTATCTGTGGGATCATGCTTCGACAAGATCGATAGATCTTACAGATCATCCCTTTGTTTTTCTTGAGTTGGGAGCACTTCGAGACAATCTAGCGATTTGGTCTTCAGCTTTTGAAGATTTTAAGAACAGGCTTGGTATGCAGTCGGATCACGCGCGCTCGTTGATCTTGCTAGAGCTACAGCACTTCTACGCATATATACTACTTTCGACATGTCAGACCACGAAAGAAATTGTATGCGACACTTTCAATGAGTCGTTCTACAGAGTCATACAAGTTTCGAGGCAATATCTCGACCTCCAATCCGCTAGAGGCGGTGCTGTTCCGGTTTTTGCCCTCGACTCAGGCATCATACCAGCTCTTTATCTTACAGCATACAAATGTCGCTGTCCAAGAATCAGACGAGAAGCCATTTCGTTGATGGTTCAAGCTCCATGTCAGGAGGGCATGTGGGATGGCAAGATGATTGCCAAATTTATGACCAAGGTTGTTGAGTTGGAAGAGGGGAGAGCAGGGAGATTCGTCCTCGAAAGCTTCGATGTCGAAGAAGCGGCAAGATGCTCTGATATTCTCGTACTTTTTCATTCCGAAAAGGTTGGCTGGGGCAGACTTGTTTGTGCAAGGTACAGACACGAGAGCGACGGGGAGCTGGTAATCTGGGAGGAGCATTTCAAAATGCTTGCTGAATGAAATCTGACCGCCCACGGTTCTTGGTGGCAGGGCAAAGATCTTGGATTTCGCAAATCCTCTGCCTTGCTGATTCGCCTTGAGGATCGAAGCCGTGGCCGGGTATGCTGCTGCCAAGGCAGATCATCGTTCAGCCGTTCTCTCGTTTAGCCCAGGAGCCACTTCTCATTGGCCCGCTCGTTTGGGCATTTGGGTAACACAGAATCGTGACCACCGCAGAGGACAACCTTGAATGTCCTGGTCATCATCAATTGGCCAGCATGCTTTCGTGGCGCTTTTATTTCGGCATCGGACACCGTCGACGTATGTCGCCTTTGATTGGATTTCTCGTTCAGACATGCTTGGAGCACCTCCTGGAAATCTATGTTCCTCCTTCGCTAAACGAGGCAGCTGAACGATACCGACTGAACGAGCTCGTGAAGTGCATATAAGCCCAGCAAGATCCGCAGAGGACCAGACTCTATCGCATTCATCCAACACTACTTAGTTCAAAATTGAAAAGAAATCACATAACTCAACGACTTAATTTTACCTATACCTTCTTCGCCAGCAAAGATGGGTCTCCCGGCGCAAATTCTACATGTTTACTACAAAGGACTTACCCTCTCGGTTCTCGACTCGGATGATAAGACTGCTCTTTACACAGTCAACTGCCGTCCTCTAGCTTTCCGGATCTTTTCCTCTGATCCCAGCCTCGAGTCTGCGCCTGTTGCCTCATCATCCTTCCACTTTGTCACGACAAACGTCAATCTCCTCCTCTACAACCGAGCAATCCTCCTCTATCGCGAGAAGACATTCACGCGCTCTTATACCTACGTCTCTCCCGGCGCATACAGTAATGAGAATGGAAGCGAGAAAGTGCTTGAGCAAAAGATGCATTGGGAAGCAGAAGACATCATGTCTGGGGACTTCAAGCTCATAAATCCGAAGGGTGAAGTGTGCGCTTGGTTCCGCAACAAAGTGTTCTCTACGACTGAGCTGGGCCGTTTCGAGATCATGGAGAGCATGGAAGGCCGTGAAGTTGAGATTTTGCTTACGGGAATGGCGATGTTGGCTATGGTACAGAGTGGGAAGTTTGCATTGATGGTAATTGGAGGGAGTTAGAGATATGGGTACGAATATTGCACAAACGTTTGAATGATTTGGTGTTGTCAAATTGGATTTCGCTCAACAGCTATACATTTTTCTCTTTTACTTTCGATGTACCAAAACCCATTTTTGCAATGAGGTGCTTGCATAATTTGCCGGAAGGAAGCTTGATATCAATTGATAACGTGCGAGCCTACACATAGACCTAGGTGTGGACTCGATCTGGGCTGAGTGGGGCAGACTTACGTCCCAAAAATCTGCAACGGACCACACATACCTATAAACGTCATCAAGCCATGCCCTGAAGTTGAGAATCTTCCAGCATCGTGTTGGAAGGTCGAAGCCCCTGTATTCTGCGATCTATCTCGAATTCGTTCATTCCTACGAATCATTATTTCTCTCACGCGTGGACGTAAATATCGAAAAAACATGTTGTCCTCGTTCATTAGAGAACGGAAGACACAAAGATTCCATAAATGCTTAGCATCAAATGAACCTGGACCGCTTCCCGTCACTTCGTCACCTGGTCGTACTCCGCCATCAAATGTGTCAGCAAACTCTCCCTTCGAAGTTGCACCATCTCCATATACAGGAGAAGCTCCAGTCACATCTGCTCTAATACGACATGACGTATTAGCAACAGACGTCCCACAATGGACATGGTCCAACGCACAATGCAGAGAATGACTGTTCGTAGTCTACACCACACTCCTCAACCTCGGTGTCGAAGAGTCTCAAGATCTTGCAGAAGTCTTTTTGGGCTTCGGACCTGAGTTATATCTGATGAGACGAGATCAATGGGATAATATACTAGGGAAGGACAGGGGGGGAAGTGTGTATGCTTTACTGCTTAGCAGGAGACACGGACATGGAGCAGTACCGGGAAGGATTAAAATTCAGCACGGGGAACGCAACGAAAACTCAAATAGTAAGGATACCAATGGGAACCCAAAGTGGAAGAACAAGAGGAAATGATACTTGAAATATGAATTTTGGTGTGGCAAGCGTCGAATAGTCGAGGGGTTATATCGTGGTTGTGTACTTCGGTAGCTAGTCGCTGGCGTCGCCAAAATGCACTTATCACCATGAACCTGAAAAACCTCACATCTTTGTATCATATGATCATGGGCCTGTCCAAAACTCATACTAAACTTGAGTGAGTCAACCAATGCTTAATATTAACACCAACCCTTACAGTATTTCTGATCGTACATAAAGCTCACTCTAGTTCAAGATTCATCGTCACATCATCTTCACTTCTCATCACCAAAAGAAATTCAACCATGAACCACCAAGAAATCTCAAAGATGCATTGCTGCGCAATGTCGCCATATACGTTCTTCAAGTGCCTGGTCGCATCCAAAAAATCATCAACACCGCTTCCACAACAAGGGAAGGAAGTCGCAACACAAACGACAACACCAACGCCAGCCCCACTCAGCGAGGCACCTTCCCCAATTCCAAGAAACGCATCGCCACCAAGACCAAGAATCACTGCTTCGAGTACACCACAGTGGACGTGTAAGTAATTCATTATCAGCTTGCCTTTACTTGTCAAATACATTGACAAGCCCCTGTCCTGTGACCCCGCCTTCCACATAACGCGAATACTTCCTGATATGGTACATCTACAGGGACAAACGCACAATGTAAAGCCTGGCTCTACGAGATCTGCGTTATTCAGCTCGGCTACAGCTCAGAAAATGCAGAAGCGATGTGCAACAGATTTATGGGTTTCGGACCAACATTATATGCAATGGAAAGGATGGAATGGGAAGCACTGCTAGGACGTTACAATGGAATGGGAGTTTATAGGACTTTGTTGGGTCTAAGATATCAAGCTGGCGCTGTGCCAGTGAATATCGAGATACCATTGGAGGCTGTGAAACATGTCAGTGGTGGCGCGGAAGGAAAAGATGATAGAAAGCTAAAGAGACGATCTTGGAGGAAGAAGAGCTGATGTGTGATTCTGTTGGAATGATTGATGGGTTTCGATAAGCAAGACTGTTCAGAATGAAGTCAAACGTGGGATCATTACGCATCATGAAATTCAATTGTGAGTTCCAGCATATGTGTGTGCGTGCGTGAGCAAGCGGCGCTATGTCAATAATATTCTGAATCTAAGCGAGACGGGCGAAACAAGACCTTTATAGCCTTTCCCCACATTGGGATGATACTCAGTCTATACGTAGCTTCAAACATTGGGCCATGTTTTTGATTATTCGGATACAGCCTCGATGCCGTGACACGTCGAAAGTCTTCTGTACTTGTATTTCCACAATCTTTCTTGCACCAGACTGTTGTCGTCATTGTGTGGGAAGGCTAACAACTAGACGGTCGAGTCACACCCAAGTCTTTGTACTAGCACTGTACTAACTTGCCAGCCATAACAGTCAATTTAGAGTGACAAGACCATGTACTGAAGAACATCCAGTTCATATCCCTGAAATTGGATACAGAAATACCAATTAGGCCGGATGATCAGCACAAGAAAAGTTCACGGAAGCTACATTGCCAAAGGCGGCTATCAAGAACAATGAAGGTGTCCTCAAACGATGCCTGTGACATCATACTATGCCTCATTGGTATAATGATAGGAGTATATTGCATTCTGACGAGCTGCGGTACGCTTTTCCTGTATCTTGGAAGCTCATTGCTCTCAGCCAAACACAAAATGACTCGAGCAGGGGAACAAGACACCAGACCTCAGCACGCAAAACCTTAGAATCATGAAGCAGAATGGATGGAAAGATGGAAGATTGAAGTTGTTAATGTATTTCGTGAGATTGTACTCTGTTTTGCGATCTTCCTGATGGGATATGGACTGCATCCCAGGAGTCCTTGGGGTGGAGAGGGTGACTTTGTGGACTTCGTGGCGTGGTCTGTATTTCTAATTGATGTAGGGCTCGTAGGGAAGACGATCTGTGGGTTGTACAATAAGGAAAGGAAATTCCAGAGACACGTTCAGATCATGCAATCAGACAGGGAGTTGAAAGAGCTCAAGCGTTTAGGAAAGATGAGGAAGATGAATGGGCAGAAGGAGAGGAGGAGACTGATAATAACAAGCACCTGTCAGAGGCGGTTGCAAGATGTTGAGTAATACATTGGTCTTGATGCAGAAATCGAAGCTCTTAATAAGAGCATAATTTCCGTGGCACTCGCTCTTTTGATGCGATTTGCTAAAAAGGGGAGATTTTGGAATTACCCTGTAAGTGTGCGGTGTTAGGCTATGCCCCTTGAAATGAGGCGTTGAAATGCAGAGCATTGCAGGGGTCATGATACACTAAACTGCCTGAGGTACAGCGATGCTCGCTATATGAGAGTTTTCTCCTGGATTTGTTGCAGGGAATCGCGGGGCATCGCACTGGAGATCATAAGTATCAACTAAACGCTAAATCGAGAGAGAATTGGCGCTCGACTTGAGTGTTATGAGCTGCTGACTAGTATTGGGCTTTGTAGCTCGGGCCAGGAGATACTGGATATGTACATTTTGTCTCCTTACCTTCAGAGTTTTCCTTCTTCGTCAACGCGCACCTCCTCATGATCAACCTTTTCCTTCTCCATTCCAATCTTCTCTACATATCTCTGAATCCTCTCCTTCGAGCCATCAAAAATCGCCTCAAGCTCTTCCAGTGTCGGACCCATGGTCTCGGGAAAGCAAAAGTACACAATAATCCAGATCATCGCAATCCAAACGCAAAGATAGATATAATATTTCCATCCAATATTCTCCAAACCGATCGGATTGACATAGTTACCGAAGATCTGCGCAACGTAGATGACCAACAGGACATATGACCACATCTTTGCTCGCATTTGGTAGGTACAAATTTCGAGTGGATAGGTAACGACCAGCACTTGCCATGCAATGACGTAGAAAAGCTGGAAAAGGAATATGCATGCGATAACCAGACGGCCTGCAGCAATGTTTCCATTCTCGGTGAATTGCTGTGCACCAACTGTCCAGACGATGAATGTGACGAGGGTGCCGCCCGAGCCCCAGAGGAAGAATGTCCGGCGTCTGAATGTGTTCATGAGGAAACAGCAGATGATAGAAATTATGTACGACCAGAGTGTGACCATGCCGTTGATAAGTGTACTTTCGAATTCGGAATCGAGCCCGGTCTGCTTCAATATTGGGCTAAGGTAGTTGGAGACGAGAAGGTTACCGGTTGACTGGGAAAAGACCGCTACAGCGGTGCAGATGGCGATACGTTTTATGTTTGGCGTCGAGGAAAAGAATTGTTTCCAAGTGATATTGTTCTCGGAATCCAGAGAAATGGCCTCTTTGATCTCATCAAACTCGGTACGAACAAGGTTTGAGCCTTCTTTTTCTTCGCCGTGGTACTTGATGAGAATTCTGAAGGCTTCGTCTGGGCGGCCGTGAGCGACAAGCCAGCGAGGGGATTCGGGACTGAAGTATATCTATACGAATATTAGGTTTGACAACGTAGCACAGGGATAGTAGTGGCTTACCATGGCGAGCTGGTACAGAGAAGGGACAGCTTGAAGGAGAGTGGGTAGCTTCCACTGCCATTGCCCATCGATCTTGATGCTGCCGAATGTGACCCATGCTGCTCAAGTGTCAGAATTTGTGCCTACACACGAATATTAGAGTAGCGTACCTCCAATAACATATCCTAGAACAACAGACGTGTTGTACAGCGATGTTACAATAGCTCTCTCTTTCGGATGGCTTAGTTCTGTAATGAGAACGGGAGCTCCCATTTGCACAACCGACGTGCCAAATCCGAGTATCATCTTCGCTCCAATGAACATGTTGTGTGAAGTCGAGAAGGTTTGCATGATTGCAGAGCCAATGATGATCACGGCTCCTATCATAGTCGGCCATTTGCGTCCCAGATAATCAGGAAGCCAATTGAGGAATATCAAAGGTATGACCCCACCAATGCCCGTCGAAGCGCCAAAGAGCCCCAGGGCTGAACCGGTAGGATGGCCGAATTCGTCTTGCCAGATAGGAAGCAGTTGCATGGCATTGGTCATAGACTGCAGGGAATGAAGTCAGCTACTCTGTTCTTGGTAGTAATATTTGCAACAGGAGTAGCATACCCCATCGAAGCCGGATGCTAGACTGGAGAAGAACGACGACGTGAGCACAAAGTATAGAAGTAGTCCATTCTTACGTTTCCAGAAAGGAGGGACATTCGAGTAGTCCAGCGCCGTTTCGAGCTTCTCAGCAGCGTGGGCAGCTTTTGGAGCCATGTTGCCTTCGCCGAAGATAAATTACCGTACAGGTAGAAGAAAAATAAGAAGAAGTCCCGTTGCTTTGTAGATTCGGACAGGGCGTATTAGAGGCTGTAACCAGATCAAAATCTCTGTATAGAACAGGATTCTCATGATGTTATATACATCTTCGGAGTGAAAATGGCTGGCTTGACTCGCATGGGTCGTTTGTCTGGTAGTGTGTCGAATCTTTGTGTATATCTGGAGGCGGTTTGACATTTGTGGAGGCGTAAAGTTGGGCCTAGTTAAAATTGGGGTACGGGGAAATGCAGTAGACGATATCCCAGATACCTGGACTGGAGAACTTAGTTCCTCTGGGAACGACTACGATTGGGTGGTTATGTTGGCCCCTGACTAGTCACGGAGCATTGGCTCGGCGAATTAAGGTGGGCGTTCTTTCGACGGAGATTTGGAATGTGGCAAATCCCTTGGCAGTGAAAAGTGGGATATACATACATTCGCCGGAATACGTTGATTGAGTCTCTGTAGCACCTTGCGCCATCTTGCAATACCCCACTAGATAGCCTTGTGGAGAGATACAGTAGAGTGAAAAGAATGTGGACTTCGATAAAGCTACCATCCTTCCAGCAGAATATGGAGCGGGACCGATGCCAATTTCTTGCGCGACATATCAGCTTCTCGCCATATCAATAAGAACATCCAAATTTGCAAAAGTATGGATTGTATATAAATCTAAATCTACAATCTTGCCTCACTCGCTTGTCGCGGAGGAACTTCTGAAGATACATTGAAGTCTTCGAACAAGACGGTGCTGCCCTCCCCATCGCCACTGCCACTTGCAAAAATTCCCAATATCGTGCCAGTGAAGTCTCTCGCTGTCATCTCAATAGCATCAATCGAACCAAGTAATTTCCAGTCTCCGAATGCGTCCAGCCGATAAAGGAACTCATATATCTCCGTGCAGGACTGTATCTTGAACGCGATGCGGCTCCAGTTCTGATCCAGGAGAATAGACCCCAGCAATATAGGAGTACAAGCACCTCGTTGAGTAAAGGCGAGAGTAACATGAGAAGTGGCGTAGTCATAGAAGATTTCTGCGTGCCTGACATCATCCTTGAATAGTGACAGACCAGCCCGGAGAGTAAGAGCAGCATGCGCCTTGTTCCATCGCAGAATCACAGTCGAGGTGGAAACTGGCTGACGTTGACGCTCGCCTAGAAATGTTGCGGTCCCAGTTCGAGCCGACAGGTCAGTATTGCTGGCGGTCACTGAGATGATTTTCCCGTCTGGCGAGACTCCATAATGTTTGGGGTTGGGATTCCGGAGGTAACAATCAGCGACCCTCTCGGCTGGCTGTTTACAAGGGAATTTGGATGTTATTTGGCTCAAGTGCTCTCGTTCGAACTGGAGTTTTGGCTGCGAAATCGAGGGCCAATCGTTCTCCGGCCAAGTCACAGGTGTGAGAAATGTTTCCCTCCCCAGAGGAAATATCCCTCCTGCATCTCTGTAACCCAAAACCGCCCCCCACCATTTCCCCTCGAGATCTTGAAATAGATCCCCGTGACCCACTCCCTGAATGTACTCGCTGGTCCCATCCGCTGTCAAAATGGGATTCTGCTCGTAAGACGCATATGGGCCCCAGATGTTTTTGGACCGCGCGATGGTCAGCATGTGATGTTCGAAAGTCCCTCCTTCAGCAATGAGAAGGTAATACCATCCGTCCTTTTTGTAAATGTGCGGCCCTTCGGAGTGAATCTTTGCATGTCCATCCCAGATTGTATTCGTATCTGAAATTGATTTTCCTGTCTCGATATCGATCTCGAATTGCTTGATTACACAACCATCTTGCTTGAGTGGATGTAGTCGGAACGAGCCCTGAACATAGGCACGACCATCTTCGAAAAAGAAACTCGGATCTATGCCTGAGAAGTCGATGTAGATTGGGTCCGACCAATTGTTCTCCCAGATGTCATTGCAAGTGATGTAAAAATTCATTGTCTGAATCGTCTTCCCATCATTGATTGTGTTCGTGCACAATATATAGAAAGTCTCGTTGTGGAAATGTATTGACGGAGCAAAGAGGCCTGCAGTAGCTACCATTGAACCATCTGGATGGTCAGGTAGATCCGTGCTAGTTGCATTTGAGAGATCGAGCTGGCTTTGGCGAGTGATTGCATTATCTGGTAGAGGGATTAGACTCTGCTTCCTTTCCCTTTCCGCTATAGTTGTAACTCACTGATATGTGTCCATGTAGTCAAATCTTTCGATGCATATATTGGAACCGCTGGAAAAACATGAAAAGTAGAGGTAACGAGAAAGAATGTGTCTCCAACAAGGACAACAGACGGATCAGGCGAAAAGCCTGGAATAATGGGATTTTCGAACTTCATTGGTACTCTGGTAATACGCGTGTATGGTCTGGCCGATGAAGTTGAGACTGGGCTCGATACTGAAGTGAAAGAGAACAGGAAAGTAGAGTGCGACGACCTCCCCCAGAGGAGACGCCATTACCAAGCTCATCTGCAACCCGCGCCAGGCTGTGGGGATAGTTCCGGGGCCAGCTTCAGAGGCCAAGCAGTCATCTTTCTATGCTCCATCCAAAGGTCCCGTGTCGTCGCAGCTGCTTTCGCCTTGAGAAAGCTTACACCCGTGTTGACCACCATTGTGTGTCTTCGCAGAGTCGAGCTTGCGAGATTAATTAAGATAGTTTAGGGGGCAAGGCGCCCTAATCCTGCACGTTTGTTCTTGGCCACAGCTCCGCTGTTCAAATCGCCGCGGCGCTTAAGGATTTCGGAGCGCCCACATTGCTACTCTTTGCCCCTAAACTCCGATCTCATTCTCCGCATCTGTCACCGCACGTCCTTGAGCTCCAGAAGTATCCTGGTAGTGGTCGGTCAAAGTCTTCTTACATCAAGAACTTACGACCTCAGACCAGCCACAATTCTCCGCGAGAATACTGTCTCAGGGTCATTTGCCAGCTAGAAGCTTCGTCTCATCGTTGACAACCCCGCACTTCCTTCTCAGCCTCTTCTCCGGGCTTCGGCTGGGGTATATCCATCTTGAATCTAAATGAATCGCAAGTGTGCGCTATAGAATGCGTGCATGTGACAGCTGCAGAAGACGCAAAGTCAAGGTTCGTTGCCAGGACCATCATGTATCTCCTCTCGATGAAATAGCACTCATTCAATCTCACCTGTAGTGCGACTTCAACTCGCCGCAATGCTCCAGCTGTCAACTTTCGGAACTAATTTGTGCATATACCGTACCGCCGAAGAAAAGAGGGCGCAAGTTTCGCAATCCTGGATCTGCTCGTACTCTCACTCCACCTCGACAATCCGGACCTTCGCCAAGATCCGTACTTCCAGAAGCCAGCTCATCATAGTCTCCATCGGGAGATTTCCCGGTCATGACATCCCCAACTGCAAGTGGACTTTCCAACGTTTCTTTCCAGTACGAAAGGCACGTCGAGAGAACATTCACTCCTCAATCAACAAGCGTGCGCTCACAGATTCTCGACATTTACCAACAGCTAGAAGATGAGATTGGCAGAATACAACCCCAGTCTTCTTTCCAGAATCTTGGATCACGATGTGTCGATCTCTACATGCAATATCTTTTCCCAATTATGCCGCTTGTGCACGAGAGGACATTACGCCTCAGCCTGGCTATGTTCTCTGTGGATTCCGGATCAACTTTCCCACGCCACTCTCCCAATTCACATAGCGAATCGAGTATCCAACCATCTTCGGATACGAGTGATCTGGAGCTGTGCCGACTGTTTGCACTAGTGACTGCAGTTTGTGCAGAGACGTGTATTGTATTACCTTCTCACATGTTGATCGATGGAGCACGACTTGCAAATCACTTTCTGAGAGCGTCTCGAAGCTGTCTCATTCTTCAGCAAGACGATGATATCGAGTCTCCCAATTCTTCGTCCGTAATCATTCGGTATTTCCACTCGAACTCTGTTCATGCGATGGGCAAAGCCAAGGTTTCATGGTTTCTATTGGGCGAAGCAATTAGGCTTGCTCAAGCTATGAACTTACACCACGAGTACGCTCTGGAAAACATGGATCCTGTTGAGGCTCAGCTGAGAAGAAACATTTTCTGGCAACTCCACACGGGTGATAAGTCTGCTGCACTCTTGAACAACCGACCATTTATTCTACACGAGTTCACAATCCGAGACAACATTTCAGTCAGGCATGCGCCGCTAGATGGCTATACGCTTCTGGATACAGCGAGACCTCAAAACGCAGAACCCTACGAAAGCCGCCTAATGCAGAGCTTTCATCTCTGTCAAAATCTATGGAGTCTTGGGGCAAAGCTGCTGTTGGACTTTCAATTGCTGCAGCCATTTTGTACGAGCACATCACCAGATCCTCCTCCAGTAACCGACCAGCAATCATCGGCGATCCTTGATGCTTATGTACAATTCCTCAGCTTTACGGACGACATGCCTGTTTGGCTCAAGGAAATCGAGGACACTCAAGATGTGGTAGATTCGAACCGGGAATACCAGCGTGCAGGCTTCTGGATTCAGCGTATAAATCTCCAAGTTACTTTTCAGTCTCTGAGCTTGATCGTCCTACAAAGGTTCCTCGACCTCAAGCTCCTTCCTCTTCTTGGGCTAAGCTCAGAACCGGTAATGATTGCTTTGAAGAAGACAGAAATCGCTCGCGAAATGCTGTTAGCAATCCAGACGGCTCCATTTGAGTTCTTACAGATCAACGGCGAAAGTTGTGTATGAGCTCCCCAGTCAGGCACTAGCTGTCTCAATTCCCCGCCCCTTCGAAATCCTTCAAACCATTATCGTACATTTCTAATCGAATTTCAGGTCGAGAAAATTCGTCAGGTGGGAGCTAGTCTCCTCCAAATATCGCAGACTATCAAGAACGAGCGTATCGTTAAGAGAGCTGAGCTTGAACTTCCGAATTTGCTCAATATCCTTGCCAGACTTGACTCCAGAGCCTCAGACTTGAAGCAACAATACAGCCCCACAAATTCGGAGGGACGAAAAAATATCCTAGCTGGTTCGTAAAGGTACTACTTGATGATCTTAGGAGCTTACATCTGGTAGCTTCCATGGGTGATTGATTGTTCACTCCACTCAAGGGCGACAAGCACACCTCCTCCAGCTATTCTCCTGACTCACTGCGCTAAAGGCGTTATATGTCTATCGCACCCCGACTTATCTTTTGCTTAGCTTTCGTTCTCTTCAACACACTAGCCTCTTGACATGATATTCGGAGTTGAATGACTAGCCTCAACCGAGTAGTGTACGAATGACGTGCGGCAATGCGGCACCGAGCAGAAATGGCTGATCAGTAATCTGCAGCCGAGTTATCACGAGAATGGCTTGGAGGCTCCTTGGTCAACATGCCATGATTGGTGCAAAGCAAAGCAAGCGAGGACCCTTGGATAATGTATTTCTTGGTGGCTTCGAGCTTGGGAAGGGCGTGCGGGGCAAGTGCATAGGTGCTATTCCCTATTCCCAGCGAGCGGTTTCTCCAGAAATCTTGATTTCTTTGAATTTACTCTTTTTATTGGGATTTCGGTTCTTTCCGATCGAAGGTCGAAATCTGATCATTTATTGTGTGGCTTATGCGAATTCGTTACTTTACTGGGACGACATATAATAATACGGCAGTGATTTGCTTGGTTGGCAGACCTCGCAACGGTAACTCGATTTTCTCAGGGCCCTGCACACCAAATTTGCAGCACTCGGCATCTGTTTCAGATGATTAGTATACAATGTTGAGAATTCTACACTCTTCAACCGGCTGATTGGTAATTATACTGTAATTTCCACAGAAGGCATGCTTCTGACAACACTACTCGGTGCCAGCAAGTTGAGCTCAAGCTTTACAAAGCTTTACTTCTCATATCATCTAGTGCTGCAAGCACAGCAGACAACTTTTCTTTGCTTGAATATAAGTTCGCTCGTCCCCAAGCTTCTCAAACATCAAAACACGCTTTCGATGCCAATTCAAAATGTCAGCATCCATGCAATCCTCATCGACCGCTACCATGTCCAGTCATGGACACGACAGAAACCACGATCCAGAAAAGGACGAAGAAATTGCTCCTCCTGACTTGGCGAATGAAGACCTGGAAAGAGGCAAAGAGGACCCGCAGGTTCCTCCCGTAGTATTGGACTGGGACAGACCAGACGATCCAGAGAATCCAATGAACTGGCCCAAGTGGAAAAGACGTTTTCACGTTGTACCGCCAGCTGTAATATCCTTCGCTGCGTAAGTCTATCGTCTTTCCAAGCTGAGGCTATCTCTCAAATCTAACACCACGAAAGTACTCTTGGCTCGTCCATATATACACCTGCCTTCCCAGACATCATGGAGAAGTGGAACGTCTCTTCAACAGTCGCTCTTCTACCTCTCACACTTTACGTCCTCGCTCTAGGCTTTGGACCGGTCCTAGCGGCACCACTATCCGAGACATACGGCCGACACATCGTTTACTTGACATCGGCACCCCTTGGAGCACTATTCACCATGGGCACTGGCTTCTCTCAGAATATCGAGACGCTCTGTATCCTACGATTCTTCTCCGGACTAGCTTTCTCTCCTGCATTGGCAATTGGTGCTGGGAGTATTGCTGATGTAAACAAGCCTGAACATCGAGCTGTGCCGTCTGCACTCTACATCTTGAGTCCCTTTTTGGGTCCTGCCTTGGGGTGTGTTTCCCTTCTCGCAGATGTTGTCGTTTGAGTTTCGCTTACCCCTCGCCTGCGACATGTGTCTACAATTCCTTGGGATACTGAGCAATATATCTAACATCCACAGACCTGTGATCGGAGCATTTGTAACAGTACGCAAAGGCTGGCGCTGGACCCAATGGACCTTGATATTCTTCGCAATCTTCGCCTTCATCCTCACCACATTCGCGCGCGAAACCCACCAGAACACCATTCTCACTCGCCGCGCAAAGCATCGCAAGCTCCCACTTCCACCATCACCATTTCCCAGCCGCTCTGCCAAGATACGATTTCTCATCACTGTAACGCTCATCAGACCATTGCATATGTTGATAACAGAGCCTATTGTTGCCTTCCTTTCGTAAGTCAAGCCACTGCCGACGGGCGAATCTTGGCTCTAGACCACTCACATCGCTCATGCTAATATTACATATAGCCTCTACGTAGCCTTCAACTTCTCAGTCCTCTTTGCATTCTTCGCCGCGTTTCCATACGTCTTCAAAAGCGTATATGGCTTCACGATCGAGCAGGTGGGCTTAGTCTTTTTGGCTATTGGTATAGGATGTGTTCTTGCAGTCCCAACAGTACTCGCTTGCGACTTCTGGCTGTATCAGCCGAAAGTAAGGGAAGCGAAGCGGAATGGTGGAAGCGGAGCTGTGGCTCCGGAGTACAGGTTGTATCCTGCTATGATTGGGAGTGTTGGGTTGCCAGTTGGACTTTTTGTGAGTCCCATGCTTCACCCTTCCTTTGTTCCACATGGTCTATGTTTCCAGTTTGGGCGAGTGAATAACTGTTTGTGGAAAACTCGCTAATTTCATTTGCTAGTGGTTTGCATGGACAGGCCGATCAACAGTATCCTGGGCCAGTCCTGTTGTCTCAGCAATTCCCTTTGCTTGGGGTAATCTCAGTATCTTCATCGCAGCAGCAACTTATCTCATCGATGCCTATCAAGCATTGAACGGCGCTTCGGCAGTTGCGGCTAACGGACTTCTGCGTTACACACTCGGAGGTGTCTTCCCCTTGTTCACTCTCCAGATGTATCGGAACTTAGGGATCGACTGGGCGACTAGTCTGTTGGGGTTCATTGCTGTGGGGCTGATGCCAGTTCCGTGGGTGCTGTTCAAGTTTGGTAAGCAGATTAGAAAGACAAGTGCGTATGATATGAGTAATCTTTGATGAAGAGATGCGTTGTGGAAGAGGAGGGGGATTACTGAATGGAATGGCGCGCTCCAATTTCCATTCATTCATGGAACTTAGATACATGGGTGGTAAATGCTTGAGCGAATGCATTGTTGGAGGCTCAGGGACTAGATTGTGTAAACGCACCTATCACTTGTAGATATTCGATATGATAGATATCCGAGCAAGGACGGTTTTCCTTGAAACATTCAGATCGTTTTAACGCTCAGGCAAAGGGAAACAGTCAAAGGACAATACACAAGAATATTCTCGGCAGTTCTTTCACAGTCCGTGTCGGGAGCCCATTCACCTGATCTCGGTTGGATCAGGGGTCAAACAACACCTAGCCGAACAAAAACAAACTCTTGTGCGAAGGCTCGAGCGGCGAAGAGCATGAGATCTTAAGCAAGTATTCTCATTCATTGAAATTGGAATGTGTCTAATGCATGAGTAAAATCTATTCCAATCGGAGCATCGCGTGCCGTCATTTCTCAGCCCACTGACGGGTTGCCGATGCGGGGTACCTGCAGGTGGCAAATGGCCGCGATTCGCTAAATGGCAGCCCCTGAACAGACATTTACGGGGCTTAACCCACAACAAACCACCCATTTATGGAGGGCACCCAAAGCTGCCAGCGACCTGAATCCCCCGCGACCTCCGCATGCACTCCAACTACCCCAAAGTCATCAGCAGTAACCTTTCTGCACCCGCAGTCATACCGTTGAGATGGCTACGAATATGAGTGCTCCACGAGCTCGGGCACGAGCGACTTTAGCCTGTGAGATGTGTCGCTCGCGACGCACAAAATGCGATGGTCGCAAGCCCAATTGTTCGTTTTGTGAAGATCACGACATAATGTGCAAATACCGAGACCCATTGACTCCAGCTCCAACAAAGTATGTTTCCCAGCCTACTATCCGTGTTATTGAGTCAATCAGAGTTTATTAATTTACAGGAATGAACTTGAAATGCAAGCGATCAGATCGCGTATCGAGGATGTGTTCAACCTGGTTTCCATACAGAGTCTGGATCGGCTTGATCCAAACTATGTGATCATGGGTAGCTCGAAAGGCTACAGTGCCATCGGTCACTATCAGTATCCTATGGACGAGTGTCTTATTAGCCGAAGCTGGAGAATGGAATTTCCGTTCATGACGATTCAAACACCCTCGACTATGTGCTTGCTGGGGCTGGATCCCAAGCTGTCTGCGAAGCTAGTTGTCGCTGAAAGGACCAATCCAAGCATGATGACCCCTCCAACTTTCCCAGACGAGTCAAGTCTCTTGTATGGGGAAGCAATAAGGTAACATAATCTGCTCTTGATATGGTCAGGCAACAGCTTACCACTTTCAAGTGCTTTTGGATACTTTTATTGCAGGATGCAGCACTGGTATCCTGTGCTCCATCCTGAATTCTTCAGCTCATATCTCGAGAATGTAGGGAACAATTCCGGTACTAGCACAGATCACTGCCTTGTTCTTATCGTCGCTGCTATCGGTTCCGCGTGTCGTAGTCTCCCTCCCGCTGCCATACATTCCAAACACCAAGACAGAGGCTACATCATGAAAGCTCTTGCCATGCTTCATAACGTTCATTCAGAATTCAGCTTGAGAAGCGCCCAATGTCTTCTCCTCCTAGCTGTCTACTACAATTGTATAGGGAGACCATGCCAGGCACACGATTTCGTTCTGATGGCTTCTTGCAAGACGCAAGCACTTTTCAAATGGTAAATCTGACCCAATTTCACTGGCATCTTCGGTCTGACTGATAGACCATAGCCACCTTTATGACGACGATGATAGACCCATGGAACTTTTACGAAGAATATTTTGGTCCACACTCCTGATGGAAACGTCAGCATCCCTTTTTCCCACCCAACTTCCACTCAAGAAATTAACATATCATTTTCCAGAGAACTCGGTTACCACATGGACATGCCGGAAAGCAACATCTGGAAATTCGACGACCGGATCCTCCTTCCAGGGATTCATGACTCTTGGGAACCTTTCCACGAGAACCAAAGATACATGTTCGAGCAGTCCGAGCCCATAGGTCTGTCTGCTCTTGCTTCCAATGACACAAAAGCGTACTTCCTCGCCGCGATCTCCATGTGTCGTATGATGCGACGCTGCTTCGCCTCCGTGGTACTCTTTAACAACAAGGAAGTCTACGCTCCGATCATTGCCAACGAGCTCGGAAATCAGTTGGAGAAGTGGCATGAGCATCTTCCAAGTAGTCTCAAATTTGACCGTCAAAGGAGATTTTCAGTCCCGACAGACGTAACGACATCGTTTTCCGCCACTGGTGGTTCATCAAGCCAAGCAGCAGTGACGAGGTTTCTGGAGATGCAATTCTATCAATGTCTGATCTCAACATTTTGGCCTGCGGTCTACAGCATTTTGTACCTCGATGACGCACCCGAGACTACTCTCGCTGACTGCTCGCGCTTCTTCGATGCATACGTTTGTCTCGTCTCAAGCATATCCACCACTATCGATTCCTGCCCAAATACTCCGTGGAACTTCTATGCTAGGTAAATCCAGAGGCTAGATCGAGGAGTACGTTTTTTGAATCTTCTGCTGACACAATACAGTCTCTTCATCACAACACTATCAGCTCACAAAGGGGCTCAGGCGCCTTGTCTACGGCACACGATTTCACCGACGACTGTTTCATGCTTCCAGGCTGCGAAGTCGATGTTCAAAAATGGTGATGCTGCCATGCAAAGTCCTTCATTGGTGATGATGGGGGAGATTTTGTCCCAGTATATCAATGCCGTGTCATGACAGGAAGTGTTGGCTGCTATTACAAAACAAAGACCACATTACACAATATTTGGTCTTCTTCTACGTCTGGGTTGACTACGTCCAACCCAGCCATATTACCATTTTCCTATAGAAGGTCCATGGCAGCGAATAACGGACCCTACAGTCTGCAAGTATCTCGGAGTACGGGACAGGATCTTTGGGATATCATCAAGAGTCGCAAAAATGTTTTTATCGGTAAGTTATGTTCAAATATCTCTTAATTTGATATAGATGACTCTAACTTCAATTCTCAAGGATCTCTTCTATTCCCACACATATTCGCTTACTACTCCATTATTCAGCTGCACCCCCCCTCATCACCAACGAACCACCTTACACCTTTGTGGCCTCCTCATGCTCCACCTTATCATGGCCCTTCCCATCCTGAATCTCTCTGAAAGTAACAGTAGGCACCCACCCAATACTATTCTTCGCAACACTAACCTCACCATAGAGCTCATCAACCTGCTCCAGCGTCAGGCCCTTCGTCTCATAGATCATGAAGTAGACGAAAATGACGCAGACGAGACAGCATCCGCCCCAGATAAAGAAGATCTTAGACTGGAGATTGGCGTTTCCTGGACCCCAGTTGACGAGATAGGGAGTGGAGTATGCGATAGCCCAGTTGAGGAGCCAGTTCGTCGCAGTGGTCATGGAGAGGGACTTGGCGCGGACTTTGAGGGGGAAGATCTCGCCGGTGACGACCCAAGCGACTGGACCCCAGGTCGACGCGAAGAAGAAGATGTAGATGCAGATGAATGCGATGGCTGCCTTCTGGGCGGGGTCGTTGTGTACGATGATGTTACCAGCTGCGTCTTGACCGGTGGTTGTTGTGCCGAGGATAGCAACGATGAATTGAGAGATGCACATGCCGATGGCTCCCCAGAAGAGAACTGGTCGTCGACCCCACTTCTCGATGGCGTAGAGGCCAGGGAAGGTGGAGGCTGTGTTGACGCAGTTGGTGATCAAGCTGATGACGAAGGAGTTGGTGAAGCCGGAGTTCTTGAAGAATTGAGTTCCGTACTATCTGGATGTTAGCTAAATCTTCCACCATAACATGTGCATGGTTGGTAATAGTTACTTACGTAGAAGATGAAGTTGATACCAGTCAGCTGTTGTAGTCCTTGGAGAGCACATCCGGTAAGGAGACGCTTGAGGAGGTTGCCCTTGAAGCAGTCCAGGTAAGTGGACTTGCCAAGACTCAACTCATACTCGTGGTTGGCTTGAACTTCAGCGACCTCGTCGACGACAGCTGGGTCGTCTGCCGGAAGTCTCCTGATCTTTGCGAGAGCTTTGGTAGCACCAGCTAGATCGCCCTGTCTAATCATGAAACGAGGTGTCTCTGGCAAAACCAACATTCCACCGACGAGGATGAGGGCCCAGGCAAATTGGACTGCAATAGGGATACGATAGGATCCTGTGTCGTCTCGGTTCTGAGTGGCGTTGTTGACAATCGAAGCAAGTAATAGACCAATGGTAATAGCCAGTTGATATGAACCGACAATCACACCTCGAATCCATTTGGGCGCAGTCTCGGATTGATACAGAGGGACTTGAAGAACTTGTCAGTATGTGAAGTAGCTCCATGGAACATACAAGGACTTACTCATAGCAGAGATCAAACCGACACCCAGACCAGCAAAGAAGCGACCAGCAATGAACATTGGCTGTTCAGTAGCAGCAGTCTGCAAAATAACGCCCAAGTTGAATACCACAGCCGTGGACACGATCAAGCCCCAGCGACGACCGATGGCATCAGCAATTGGTGCAGCAGCAAGAGCACCGAAGAATGTTCCAGCAGACAGAATCGAGACTATAAGCGCTGACTCGGAGGCAGAAACGTTGGGGTTTCCGGTGCTGTCGATGTATCCTGTCGAGAATTCTTTTTGCCAGTATGGCATCGCGAGAATACCTCCAATGGTACCAGTATCATATCTAATAACCAGCAAGTCAGCTTTGATGTTGATGACCGGACGCTGGATAGCATAACGCACCCGAACAGCACTCCACCAAAGGCTACAAACAAGCCTATCATAATAGCTGGCCATGATCGACCTGGAGTTCCCTCCGGCTTCTTCAGCATAAGACCCATGTTGGACGATTTGAGAATTGGTCGTCAATGAAAACAGGCGATGATCTGATGATGCAGAATAATCCATGGCGGGGGACATCGAGAGCTTTATAGCACCAGAGAAGCTATGCTACACCCTGTCCGTCCCCAGCTGCATCTGTCAGTCGACTCAGTTCCTGACTTCGGGGACTCCTCATCCCATCCCCATGGGCCTGTTTTCGGACCGACTTTTTCTCTGCGGAGGAGACTTTCATCCCCGTGCCCCAGCACGAAAAGTTAGAACGAACACATTCTCCATAGAACTCCCACAATAATGTGGAGGTGCATGTCAAGTCACTCAAGTGAGGACTCTACCCAGTCGTGATGATCCCAGCTGCCCAGCATTTCGAAAGCGGTTAAAGTGGATCCGGCGCTACTCTTCGGGTGAACTTTGCAAAGTCTAAAAATTCACCCTTTTAGTTGAAACTTTACTCCATGGGGAGATAAGCCCCTGCTTAGCGGGGTGGTGGAGTAGGATCTGACACGCCTCAAGGCCCATTTTCTTTACTTCGCTTGTCGTAGCGAGGGGTCCGATGCCCGTTATTTGTCGAGGGCGACGACAGGAGCGGGTTGACAAGCTCTAGGCCAAGTGACGCCTCCACAATAGAGCCGCTTCTAAGGGATCTTAGCTGTGAAGTGAAGCTTTTCGCTATCGTAGAGACACCGAGATGTGGCTGGTGAACCCTTAGAATCTCGTCTTGCGAAGTGAGACCAGTAACATTTCCGTCGAGAAATCAAAGTCACCACGAAACCATCTCCTCATCGTAGAACTTAACACTCTCCGAAGACTTCTGCCACTACACGGTCTAACACCCCGTAAATGATCCCTTTGCCCCCGACAATACAATAGCTGAACGTCCAGTGAGAAACGTCCCTCTACCTGCAGCTCACGCCACAAATCAGGAATGCCGTCTGACTCGCGCCTGCCGCCCTCCATCTGCATTCTCGCTTATCGCTGTTACGATTCCGAAGTCCGCTAGCTCCTCCCCATGACTTCCCCTCCCCCTCAATTTCGCAATCAGACAAACAAAAATCATATGTTACCATGAGGCGGGAACCCCGTCTTTGCAGAATAGCATGTTAAACTGTGCCGTGTTCCTCGAATATTAAACTTCTTCTGGAAGGTGACAGCGGAGGAGAGATTCGGCTCCGCGAAGCCCGTGGTGCGCTTTATTTACTATTGGGTGACTCGGGTGAGTTTTGCGGGTCGTTCGAGATACGTGGAAATGCAGCTTCTGGATTGAGTTTGATAAGCTTGGTACTGACGGGTTATCCTCGTGGGTAGCATACTTGGGATGAAAGTGTGGAGTGGGAATGGGGACTCCGCAGCTGGTAACGGGGGATGGAGGGAGCATGCCAAGATCTCGCTTCTCGGAATGCTCGTTAAACAACAACCGATGTTGATTATCATGAACCATTATTGAACTTTTTCCTTGCAGAATGAGGGGAAGATGAGATGAGGGGAAGAAGAGAAGGGAAGAGATGTACCGATCTTCGGTCTTCTCAATTACATGACTACATTTGACACTGGAAGATCTATATAACAACACTCCGTTGCCAATCTCGATGCTGATCTTCATCCTCATCCTCGCCCATCAGCTGCCTCTCTTTCTCCCAGCTTATCCAGCAGCAGAGAATTCACAACAATGAAGCACTCCACGCTCTCCACCCCTCTCAGCAGAGCACTGCTCACCCTCTCCCTCCTCTCCACCCCAACCCTCAGCTCCATCCTCGAACGCACAGGTTCCGATCCCTACTCCTGCCACAGCAACCACTTCCCCGGGCCCCTCAACCCCAGCTTCGAAGAGCCCGCTCTCAAATCATGGACCGTCGTTTCCGGAACCGCATTCGGACCTCTCTCGTATGTCACATCCAAGCCTTGAATTCTCAACGATCAACGTCCACTCAGTGATCTTTGATCATTGAGAGAAAGCAAATACTAACATCCCCCTCCCAGGTCCAGCTCCGAATCCACCTATTGGGGCGGCCCCTTCCAAAAAGTCGGCACCAACTTCCTCTGGGGCATCACCCAAGCCGGGGAATCCGCCATCGGAGTCCTCCACTCCAGCACCTTCAAAGCCAGCAACGTAATGTCGTTCCTCATCGGCGGCGGCTACAATCCATCCAACCTCTACGTCGGACTCCAACTAGTGTCCGACTCCTCAATCCTGCTCAAACAAACAGCGACGAACGACGAGGCGATGATTAGAATTGTGTGGGATACAAGGGAGTGGGCTGGCCAGCAGGTAAGGGTCGTGGTGGTGGATAATAGCACGGCGGAGAGCTGGGGCCACGTTAATGTCGATGATGTGCGGACGGGGTGTGATGCGTTGGGGGATGCGGGATTACATTTCAATGTGTTGGGGCAGAATAATCAGATTGAGGAGAAGGATAGTGGGTTGAGTGCTGAGGAACTGTTTGCCTTGGATCCGATTAGGCCGCAGTTTCATTATACGCCGTATCAGGGGTGGATTAATGATCCTGCTGGGCTGGTGCAGTGGGAGGGGAGACATCAGCTGTTTAGTCGTGAGTGGAGCTGGAACTTCTCCTTCTCTCAATCGCTTGAGCTTGGACTTTGATTTGGACGTATACTGACTGACCGTATGAAGAGTTCAATCCAGACGAACCCCTCTGGGGCCCAATGCACTGGTCCCACGCCGACAGTCCCGACGCCGTCCACTGGCGCGAACTCCCCGTCGCCCTCTACCCACCACCCACCAGCAACCCCGCCGACAACAGCGGGCGTTTCACCGGCTCAGCAGTCGTCGACAACTCGACCGGTGCACTCCACCTCATCTTCACGGACTTCACCAACATCGATGCGAACCCCGGTGCGGTAGCAGAGACCGTCATCTCAGCCAGCAGCACAGACGGCACCACATTCGCTTACTCGCCTAAGAACCCGCTAATCGCGCATCCACCGCCTGGATCGTCGAATGCGTTTCGTGATCCGAAGGTGTTCTGGGATAAGAATGATGAGACGTGGAATATGGTCGTTGGGTCAGGCGAGGGAGATAAAGGGAGAGTGCAACTCTACGTCGCGAAAGACGAAGCCCTCCTCTCCTGGGAATATATCAGCGTCGTAGCAGAAGGCGATGGTTCCACAGGCAATATCTGGGAATGTCCGAATATGTTTCCTATTGATGACAAGTGGGTTCTCTTCTATGGCGGCGATGCTCTTGGATTTTATGAGGTCGGTTCATACAACGGGACGAATTTCGTCTCCGAGAAGATGGGTCTGCTGGATGCGGGCCCGGATAGTTATGCTATGCAGTGGTATGTTGATGATGCGGGCCGGAATCTGGCAGTTACGTGGATGGGCAATTGGCCAACAAGCAAATGGCCGAGTCGCATTAACGGATGGGCGGGTGCGCAGTCCGTTACGCGCGAGTTGTTCTTGAGGGATGATGGTGGGTTGGGGAGCAAGCCGATTGCTGAAGTTGCGAATCTGGCTTCTGGACCTATTCAGAATCTGGGAAAGAAGAATGTCCACGGGACGATCAAAGTGGGATCTACGAACACGGCACGACTACAACTGGAAGTTGACCTAAAGGCTTCCAACGCTCCAGCTTTCACAACCTTCTTGTACCAATCGAAAGCGGAATCTGTGGTTCTGAAGTACAATTTTGGAAATAGGACACTGACTTTGGACACTACCAATGCTGGATATGGACAGGCTGGAACGTGGAGTGCTGCCATTGCGGCTCCTAAGAACAATGTTCTAACACTCGACATCTTGATTGATCGGTCAAGTGTGGAGATCTTTGCTGGAGATGGAACCGCCATGACTGCGACTGTTTTCCCTCGCTATCAGGAGTCGACTGATATCAAGATCGAGGCTGTGGGCGGGAAGGCGGTTTTCAACAGTATCAAGTTGACTCCATTTGGGTCCACTTGGAAGGCTTAGGAGGGTCTGGCTCTGAAACGAGGGGACACGCAACGGACAAGCAAAAAGAAATTCTGGAAGAAGGATGGTCTCTTGTTGAAGATATCTGCTATTTCATAGCAGTGTGCAAAAGTGTTTTCAAACTTGTAAATATTTACGTTCCGTACAGGAATAAGATAACGTTCATGAGCGTATTGATTGAAATATCCGTCCAATACACCAGTCATAATGCTTACAACGCGCGAACTGCATTTTCTGCGCTGTTCTTCCATTGCCAGAAAGCAAAACAGATCTGCTCTCAAAATACAGAAACCAAAAGACGCCGTCCTGGAAGTAGTTCTCGGAATTTGCCCAAGATACAGCATGCTCACTTGAGCAGAAAGAATGCAATGCCAAGCTAAGTCACATGGCTGGCACTTACCACGTCAAACTTTGCGAGAGCTACTCAATTCACTCACTTCAACCCACTAAATCTCAATTGCTTCTCTCCTCACCCTTGTGAATACCCTGCCTGTATTGTTTTCTGTCCCCCTCTCTGTCTGTTTTGTTTGTTGCTTTAATCGCACATACAATCACACATATATGATACCAGAACCCAATCCACTCACTCGACCGACCTTTAAATCTAATGAAAGGTCAACCGACGAACCAGGATGACAGACTCTCAAGCTGCCCTGCCGTAAACAACCCAATCAGTCCAGTCCATTCAACCCGAGCACTTCAAATGTTGAATGTCTATGCAATACCGTCGTCTCAAACTCGTTCTCTTACTTCCACCTTTCCACACGTTCCATGGCGACGCCCAGGGCCTCCGTGGGTTTATCCAGCCATACTAGCAACGTTCGCCTTCCCCACACCTGTAATGCCACTCGCCTTCCCCTCCTGCACAATACTGCCCTCAATTCTCCGCTTAGCCTCAGCCTTCTCGCCCTCAGTGATATCCTCGTCTTTCTTGCGCATATCAGGGGTATGTTGGCCTTGACTTGGATGATGACCGATGGACATACCGACGCGGAGCTGCTAGTGTTAGCTTCTTCTTACATCTCCGACAACTCGCATCTTCTTCAGGATTCTCGAGAGGTGGGGAAAAGGGAGAACTCACCAAAGTCTCCAGCGCACCAATACTATTATCAACCAAATCATCATCAAAGCGCATAGCGTTCTCTTCGAACAACACCAATATCGTACTACCACCAAACTTGAAGTATCCAAGCTCCTCCGCGCGCTTGACATTCTCGCCCTCCTTGCGTGTGATGACCGTGCTACCGACCATCATGGCACCCACACAGATGACCATAACTCTACCGTGAGCAACTGAGTCGATCGGGATGACGATACGGATATTCTCGCCGTAGACATCAAGCGCGGAGCGAATAGCCATGGGGTTGACGGTGTAGTACTCGCCATCGATAGTTACTGGCTTACCCATAACACCGTCGACGGGGATATGGAAGCGATGGTAATCCTGAGGAGCGAGACGGAAGATGCCTAGAGCGCCGTTCTTGTAGCGTGCAGCATCTTGGGGGTAGGCGTTACCGAGGAGGCGTTCGATGGAAAACTCGCGGCCCTTGACCCAGATCTTTGTGGCTTCGTCCATGCGATTGAAGACCACGGAGCGGCAATCTGCTGGCGAAACAATGATGCGTGGGTTATCTGGGGCAGAGCAGGGTCGAGCATCAGGCTTGAGTTGGCGGTAGAAGAACTCGTTGAAGCTCTTAAACTTCTCAATTGGAAGTAAGACTTCGGACATGTCTAGCTGATGGAAATTGATGAAGCTTTGAATTTCACTGGCCGAAGCTGGGTCATCGTACTTGACACCTTGCTTAATCGACAAGCCTCTCAGAAGCTTTCGAACTGCAGATCTGTTAGCAATTGACATACTGGGATTTTCATCAAATATATAGGTAGTAATTGAGATATGCCTGCCAAACGTACTTCTCTTCTTCTCCATATCCTTAGATTTGAGTCCTTTATATAGTAGTCTGATACCCAATCTGACGTAAACGCTCATTCGCTCTTCGTTGATCTGACCAGTGATGCGATCTTGCACAAGAATGTTGGCAGAGTTGGCACCAAGCTTGTAGCCACCATACGAAATCTTGGTGATGACCTTAGAGTACCACTTTCTCTGAGCTTGACTAGCAGTAACAAAACCAGCCATGACAATGTTGTTGACTTGACGCCAATCTTGACTAGCACAGGTTGCGATATGTGTGATGATATCGGCATCAGAGCGCTTATTGAGACGAGGTTGGTGACAGATGGGACATTCCCTAATCTCAACAACGTGTTCTTCATCCTTGTCATTCAGGTCATCTCTGTCAAGGTACTCCCCTTCTTCGCCAGGAGTAGCAAGCTCTTCCACACTCTGTGCTTCAACACTGAGTTGGGATGGGTTTGTAGTGTTATCGTAATTGGAAGGAGTAGAAGATCCAGTTCCCGAAACAGACGAAGAGGCAGGTGTTTGGCCAGAGGTTCCTCCGAGCTGTGGAGGAAGATGACTCTTCATCCTATCTCCTATCGACTGTTGTGGCTTAGATCTCTGTTCTAATTGGTCCTCAAGACAGATGACGGCTTCGTCGAAACTCATCTCTGCATTGGCTTCCGCATCGCTCGTTGCAGCATGAGGAAATCGTCTGAAGAACCCGTCAATGGTAGACTCCCTCAACGTCGAACCAAGCGTATCAAGCATAGTCGTAAGCTCAACCTTGCTAATACATCCACTCTCATCGGTATCGTACTGTCTCAACATAGCTCTCCAGAATTGTTGACGAAGTGCCGGGTACGGAACGTACTTGGCCTTGATGAACAGCTGGGGGCTGTGCTTCTCCTCCCATTTCTCGGCGTTCTTCAACTTCAAGGGGATGGTGAAGGAGTGCAAGTCGGGATCTCCATTTCCATCGAATCCATCATCATTGTCAACAGCATTTGGTACGGGTACGTTATCACCGGGTTGAAGACCTGCGGGGTTGCTTGTGGGACCTGGACCAGGAGTTGGAGTAGAGGTTCCAGAATTAATGCTATTGTACGATACGTTTTGGCCTGAAGTTCTGGTTGGAAGAGTGGGCCGACTGAGTCCTTTCAAGCTTTGGGACGAAGTTGAGCGGGATAAGGGTAGCTTGAAACGCGATCTGTTGGGCTGGACTGGGAAAGCACTTGGGTCCGGAGGTTCCTTGAGAGAATATAGACCAGTCTCAGGGTTGGCATCTGGCGCAGTATCCGTAATATCCTTCAGTGGCAGAACACTAGCTGCAATGAAATCGTTTCCAGAAAGCTTGTCCCGATCAATCACTGTGAAAGACAGCGAGTATGTCTGCTCATGCCTCAATACCTGGAAGATCATCTTCTCGTTGAAAACCGGGTTGAGATTATGCCGAATCACTCGTGTTCTGTAAGTCTTCTTGCCCAACGAAGCCACGACAAACGGGTCCATATCGAACGAAGTTCGGGTCATGTTGCGTTCAGGAGGTAGGTCGGTAATCTTTCCAATCTCCAAGAAGACGATACCCACCACTTCACTACCACCAGTAAATTCATAGGCATTCAATTGCTTCTTCTTCCTTAAACCTCTCAATCTGAGCTTTCGGCGTCTCTTCTCCGCATTTTCGGGCTTTGTAGGATCGTCGGTCTCGTCACTTGGCTCATCATCATCATCGAAATCAAGCTCCTCATCAGCCTCTGTAGCACCCATAGGTAGTCTTCCAGGCGTATCCGGTAAATCAACTACTCCAGCCAGCGTACGGAATTTCTCAAGAACTTGTGCAGGGGTCGCAGAAATATTGCTCGAATCGTATAGAGTGAACTGCAGCTGAACATCTCCTGAAACATTGCTACCTTTCTTCCCGCCAGGGCGCTTGCTGCAGAGCGTAAACCATTGTGGCTCAATCTCGACTTTGTCGCCTGTGAATATGTCCTCGAGTGCCAGATCGAATTCTCCCAGGTAGTCTTTCCCAAAGCGGTCTTTGTCCCAGCAGACGCAGTCGAGGAGGAGGGCGTTGACGTTGTTGACGGGCATCTGCACTGTGACGTTCCATTCTGGATTGAGGGTCTTGGGGACGGATTGTGTTGCGTTCTTCGAGTCGCCCAAAGTCAAAACTAGATACTGCGATTGATGCTTTAGTATTCGAGGTTCTGCTGGATCGCTAGGGGCTTTGAATACTCACTGGGTCAGAAGTACCGCTTCTGTCTTTTGCTGCAAGATTCCTGGCCTGTTGTATCCACCTGTCAGCATCTCACTTACATACTGTGTGCATGTAACTCAATCTGCCATCTGCCATCTGCCATTTCCTCTTCTTTGTACCTCACTCCTTTTCTCAGTATGGATTTTCGAACTTCAGCGTACCTTAATAACCACCACCTTCAACATCAATCCATTCACCTTCGCACCCTCCGGACCTCCATCCGAGCCACTATTCGTCTTCCTCATGCTTGCACCTGGATTCGGACTTGAGCTACGAGAGTTGGTTGTGCTATTGGTATAGGATTTGAGCCGGTTGGGGAGCGAGATGCGGACCATGGTGACGGCAAAGCTGGCCCAAGGACCGTCGAGGAGTTAAGTAGTGTAGTGCAGTACCTGGTGGAAGGTGCAAGTATCAAGCTGGGAACTTGGCGGGCGGGTTCCAGGTTCGATCTACCGTTGTCCGCGGCCAGCCAGTTCAGCTTGGTGGATGGGTGCTTTTGGTTGGTTGGTTCGTTCGCTGGTGCTTGAAACGGCAAGCTCGAGCAATCGATGGTGAGGGTGAGGGGACGCGAGGGAGGTGGACAGGAACAAAACAAGACCAAGCAGGAAGCCTGGATGTGTGCAAACCTGTCAAGAGGTTGGCGGTAAAGCTTTGAGGGATGCAGTTGCAATGCAGTACTCCTGTACAGATATGCAAATGAATGCAGATGCTGAAATGTACTGGTTGAGGATTAACCCAGGGATGCCAGCGGTGCAGCGGTGCAGCGCTCGAAGAATTGGCTTGTGCGCGGCTGCTGGTGGGCAGTGCGGGGTTTATTTTGAGAATCCCAGAAAAACAATACGTAGGGAGGGGAGCTGTCAGGCTGTGGAGGTATGTGAATAACAGAACATGTCTCAAACACAACCAGTCCAGTTCCTTCAACATCAGATCATTTCAAGATATAATCCAAAAGTATCGTTTCCTTTATGTTCCAAATTCCTGTCAAAAGAGAGAGATATGCAGAACTTGCTGCGCTGGCACATGCTACATGGTCCTGCCATTCCTCCTGCACATCTTCGGATAATTTCTACCGCAGTACCTACCAACCTACCCCTCTGCCTACTATGCTTACCTACTACCCACGATGGGAACGCATGTCATAGCATGGCACACGGCATTATTTCATCACTGCCTGAAAGCTTCTCTCAGCTCTTCAGCCCCTTCTCTACGCGTGCCAAGGAGTGAGTCTCCAATGATGGGAGCAGCCGTTGGAGGATGTCGGCTTGACAAGACCGAGAGGTGGAGGGGTGGATTGGCGCGCCGGCAAGCACGGAGCTTGGTTCTTGGGACGAGATTTCAGAGTTTGACTGCTATTTCTAATGTGGTGAGAACGTGACTTGGATGCAACTTGTTATTCAGTTGTAGTTCAGTCTGAGTGGGAAATTTAATATAGGTGTTTCTGTTGACGCTGTTTGAACATGAGACCGAAAGAATATGGTGTCTATGCAAGATTCCCTTTAGGCAAGATTGTCGAAGGATTCTTGACATACAACACGGCCAGCCATGACGTTTTGAGACCCTCGCACGGCGTAGCAGTGGTAGCAGTACTCGTAAAATAGCCCAGTCGCTAAAGTATTGAACCCCTCCAATATCACAAACACAGATCGTTGGAGGGATATTTAGGCTCTTTCAAGTATGACGGGCCGCTGCAGATTCTTGAAACATTAGGACGTTGATATGACGAGGACGTTGTTTGTAACTCAAGTGGAAGCTTTAGTCCCAAAGTCACTTCAGTGATCAGTATGAAAGAGCGGTCTTGATATGGATAGCATTGGTTTAAATTATTATGTTGACATGCAAAAGCAGACCTGCAGTTGTAAACTTGCAGTACTCGGTACATGAGTTCTATTCTGCACGACACATATATCTTACTTGATTCATTTATGCCGTCAAGTCTGGGAAGCCTGTGAAGGAATAATCGGTCCGTAATTCACTGAAACGGAGATAGTATAACTCGTACTCTGATCGAAATGTTGGGCTTGTGGAGTGGAGTGGAGTGCAGGACGTTACGGTGTTGATCTGATTATATTTCCTCTATCGATCTATTTGTATCGAAAGTCTGTTCATCTTCTCTCGCCCAAAACTTGAAGATTCCTGAAATATCCCCTTTTCATAATCAAGTAGCACTCAAGCAAACGCCTAGTACAATGCCACCTCCCAGCCAAACCATGAATACACCACTACCAAAAGACAAAACACAATCTATCTCACTCATCTACGCAGCAACGCCCTCCGCAACCGATGGTTGCGTCTTAAACTCCGAAAACGCTTCAGGCCACAAAAACATCTTCTCCTCCTTACTCGGCGTCTGCGCAACCAACAACGGCACGGCCCTCTGGGAACTAACCCTCCTCCACATATTCGCCCTGGGGTTAAAGCGTTTCGGCACTCCCCTGCCTTGCGTAGCTTTCTCATCCTCCTCCCTCAACTTCTCAATCTCCTTTTTGATATCCGCAAAAGTATCAAAGCCCAGATACGGAATCTTGTTCTCGATGCAATACTCCTCGAGTCTCAGTCCACGTCTGGCGAAGAGGACGTCTGCTTCACGCGCGGCAGGGAGGTCGGAGACGCCGTCGCCGATGAACACGATGAGTGGGATGGTGCCGTCGTCTGCTTCGAGGTTTGCTTGAGCGCGAGCTTCCGTGATAGAAAGAGCCTTGTCATGGCCCAGCTCAGTATCATGTCTCCAAATAGGTTTCCAGCTCTCTCCACTCTCGCTGATCTCCGCCTCATTGGCCACAATATCAATATGTCTGGCCTGTTCCTCGCCTAGGAACTCGTCGAGGACCCGGCGCAGGATGGGTTTGAGACCCGCCGAGATGACGTTGAAGGGGATGGAGTTGGCGATGCAGTAGTCGTGGAAGGTGCGGAAGTCCGGGTCGATGGAGAGGGTTTCGCGCATTACGCTGAAGCCGTCGTCGAAGGGGACGTTGAGGGATCCCCACATTTCTTCAGAGACGTCGCGGAAGGAACGTTCGCCGGATTTGATTTGTTCGTCGAGGAGGGTGCGGTGGGTTGGACCACATCCGTGGGCGTCGAACAGAATGTGGCCGGTATCTTCCATGAAGATTGTGCCATCGAAGTCTGTGAATAAATGTTAGCATTTTGAATTGAGTTTTGCCATTTTGCGAAGTGAACGTCCAGCAGTATATAGGCTGTGGTTTGAAGCATGGTGAGGGGAGGATAGAGTTTGACAGCGGGTGATCTACAGATCAACACAAACGTACCTGAGAAACAGATGATCTTCCGCTTGGTGTTCGCCATATCCTTATTTTGATTTGAAAGCATGGTCGGTCTCGGTACTGCGAGGTCTTTGGTCTGAGGGACCGCTGGGGGAGTGATAGCAGCAGGCATATTGATATTTGAGTACTTTTTTCGCTTGGGTGGCGAAAGCAAAGTTCAGTATATGTTTGCGTCAGGTACCAGTTGAGAAGTGGATAATACAAGTGGATAAACCCGCTTGCTAAAACAAAGTGGAGAGTTATGAAGTGTTCAACGCAATGGTAGATGGAAGTGGATTGCGGACTGTGTCGAGGGGGAAGAAAGACTTCTTATCCTCCTCCCGCGCTTTACCCACTTACTTACTGGCTTGATATCTTACGGCATTGAGAACGTGCGCAGCCGGAGAACAGCGGCAGGGGCGTCGCCTTCGTTGAACTTTCTCACGATGATAACGGTCAAGTAGCACGAAAACGTCTTCTTGCTAGAGCCCCAGCTAGTCTACCTGCATGTGCAGAAACACGGAGGCGAGCCTGGCCACTTTGGCTTGGGATCGGAATTGCTCCACCGCCATCGAGAACAACAATTTGGCGTGTCGATCTGACACAAATCTAAACATTGATTGGGTATTCGGAGCGCTTGCTCGTGTTCTAGTTGGTCGAGATGTCTCCTGGATAGTGACACTATGACTGCATTGTGCCTAGAGTGTTGTCTAGACATGTGCTTCTCGCTTGGAGTGGGGCAGACTGGAAAAGTTTCGTGAGGTGTGGAGGGGCAGTGCAGCGATAAGAAACGAGGGGAGAAGGGGCTCGAGAAGGGGAATCGTAAAAGAGCATCGCTTTGAAAATAGCATCGCAGAGCGATACAAGCTGCATGTAGAAAAGATTGGCCATGCGGAATGCAATGCAGTGGAAGAGGCTGGGAGACAGACGTACAGAGGAATGCTCGTAATGATGTCACTTGCCAAGCATCATGTACAACTCCACTATCTCCCCATCAGCAGCGTCCTATCCCATCAAATCCTTTCATGGGATGCAAGCACGGGTAGTTGAAAATTGAAGGCCACGATAGTAGTGAATGTAGGGTGATAGCACAGCTTCCGAGTCAGGGCGCTTCCGTCTCAACATCGAATCGAGGGGTCATAGGTAGAAGCGCGTCAGTCTGTCGGTGTGGATAATACTCCCCATGCCCTCCCCATGCAGCTTTCGTGGGGGGCGTCAGCAAAGGCGTCACTATGCATCGAAATCTGTTATCTTTTGCCCGCTGAACCTCTCATTGTACAGTCCTTTTAACTTCAGGGTCGTTTGAGAGCTGCGTGAAAACTGGTCGGTGGTTTTAGTGATGTCAGTGTGCATGTTGAGGCTTTTTTCTGTCCGGAGCTTTTGCTCAATTAGAGTATAAAGTCGGAGAGCCGCTTAAGTATGGACATGAGACATTTGGACATCGTGATTGGATAAACGGATTTCTGTCGATTTCACCATTTTTGAATAACCTAAAGCAACATCGTGTGAATCCCACCCTTGCCTGTACGCCACATTATTCTATCGTTGGGTATTATGCTGCTGCCACTTTTGCTGAGTATTTCGTAGCCGCTTTGTCGAACAACGACGACTTCTCTTCGAGGTCTTGGAGGAAGTGATGATTAGGGGCCGTGCTTTGAAGATCACTGAAATTATATTAGCTTTTGTGGATCAAGAGTGGAGGATTTGGACATACGCCTTCAATTGCTTTGGATCCTTGCCAGCAATGATCTCGAGGACGATGCTGTTGGCAATTGCCTCTGTGTCCTTCGGATCCTTCGCCAAAGCTTGCTTGAGGGCTGCCTCTGCCTCTTCTAACCGACCGAGATGGATTTCCGCAACAGCTTGTGAGATCAAACTTTGGTTCGCAGATGTCGATGGGGCTTGTGCGAGTTCCTCGAAGACATAAAAAGCTTGTTGATATTTCTCTCCGCCCTGGTACTCATTAGTTTATGTCCACAGCACGAACTTGTCCTGACTTGCCACTCGCAAGCCAACCCATGACTCTGCAAGGTTGACAAGCAGACTATCTTGAGCCCATTTCCTCGCTGTTGCGACTTCTTTGATAGCCAAATCTGTGCGGTTCTGCTCCAAGTGGATTTGAACTATTAGGGCAACGGCCTCAACTATATTTCCTAGTTAGCGTCAACCTCCAGTGCCAGTAAGAACCAGACGTACGATTTCCCTGGTGTTGCGAAAGCAGTGCCAAAGCCTCTTCACTTTTGCCAGCCGCCTGTAGAACAGTTCCTGCAAGGACCTGGACCGTAGAGTTGTCCCCAGCCTCGCTAGCCAGCTTCTCCGCTGTCTTAACAGCCTTGCTCTCATTACCAGCCTTGAGATCTGCCAGCGCTCCTACAGCAACCAGCTCAACTTCCTGTTCGCCTTGTACGTCTGCGATAACATCCTCAGCTTGTCCAAGGGCGATTTGGGCGCGGAGGGAGATGATGCGGGCGGGGAGCTTGTTCTCTTCGGACAGGCCAGCAGTGTCGAAGTCGATGGCTTCCTGGAATTGGCCTTGGTGGAAGAAGTTGTGCAAGTTAAGCAACTCGCCTTCTGCAGAGAATGGATCCATCGTGAGCTGTGTGATGTGCTATGGGTGTAGTGAAAGTCGAAGGTATTTCGTAGATACGTGTTTGAAGCTCAAAGAAGCCAGCGGATCTTGCCGCGGGGCGGGGCGGCTGATTTTAGCGTCAGCCAAGGACATGCTCCGCTCTGCTCGAGGTCTCGTCTTCATCCAAACGTCGCTGCTCGTCCGAGATCTGGTCCTCGCGATGACATCGAAATGTTGCCAGACTCTAGACTTCCAATTTTTCCAAACTTTTGGCTTTTCCAAGATTCTTCTTCTTCTTCTTCTTCTCGGTCCAGAAATCTCGAATGTTTTGCAAGTCAAGATCCTTTCCACTTGATGAACACATATTAATGGGTCGTCTCCATCCAATGGATTTCGTGGTCAAAGACTCGAAACGTGAAGATGATATCGTATTTTTGTGTTCAAGCTCCGTATCTGTCGACAGATCCGATGGATGTGAGATCTCCGAGTCGTCGACAGCCAGCTTCTCCTTTACATTCTTCCAATATGCTCGAACCACGTCCTGACGTCTCGTCTCATCAACCTTGTGCTGAACCTCATGGCACAGATTCTCGTAGAAGAGGGCATCCATCCACTCATGGTACCGAGATTCCTCGTCTTTCAGACATCGCATCAATGTTTCGCCTTGGAAATACCGGCGATGCCTTTCAAGTCTCTGCTCCATGGTCTCCTCGAGATACTCCTCGGGTTCTGGATCCGTGTCGCTCTCTTCGTTTTCACTCTCGCTGCTGTCGCTGCTCCACCATGAATGTTCGCCTTTAGCACGCTCTGTGTTGTAAGATCGAGGCAAGTGGTTGATGATGCTGTTGGTCAATCTCAAGCCTGCCCTCACAACTCTGTGTTGACTAGGTTCTATTGGAGTCTCCAGCCTACTGAACGAGTGCCAGTGTTCGTCGCTCAAATGTAGACCTAGTCCCTGAAGGTTCGCGCCGTCATCAGTGCTAGACTCGACCTCTGACGGCATGCTGGCTTTGTACTCGAGCACCAGAATAGAATTATCGTTGTTCGGTTGCTACCTATTTTTAACACAAACAAACTTTCACAATATGAAGGGTTCGTTTGACTCAGGTGGGCTTATTCACCCCATGAAAATGGAATCCCATGTCTTAATGCTATTGGGCTCAAGGCCTGTCCCAACAATCACGACTCATTCGATTCATTTATAATCTCCCACAGCCACTCTTTCCAGCTTCGTAAACCGTTGTAAACCGTTGGCTCGTCAACTTTCTCAACTTCCCCCAGATCCTTGATCAAGCGCAACCGACAATAGTTGCTGGCAAAGTGTCATGATGGGGCCGAACAGAAGACTCAGCGATAAGCACAAAGAGGGCCTCAAAAGGACATATCCCGAAATTCGGTCATTGCCTCCCAACTGGCAATTTTTCATCGACGACAAAGATGAAGTGAACTATTACATCGATACCGAGAATAGGAAAGTCAAGACTCGTGACCATCCCAGGCTTGGAAAATTACCCGACCACTGGGTTTTTAAGGTGGTGGAAGATGATAAGAGTAGTGGCTTCATCAGGCTTAGGTACTTCAACAAAAAGACGAAAGAAGAGGATATGGAAGACCCGCGGAACACCCCGAAATCTCTTTTAAAGGTTCAGAAACAAGCAGAAAAAACAAACGGTCTGGAAATATCCGCTACGCTCAGGCGATCTACAAGAAGAGAACCCATTGAAATGATGAAGCGTCAACCTATCGGGGACAAGAACATTCGATCGAAATACGAGATCATGCATGTGATCGACGATGGTGGTGGAGATCTTGGTGCAATGAACAACGGTGTTTTTGTCGTCAGGATCAAAGGCCATACACGTCTAAGTGTCGAGAAAAGGTAAGTAGTACCCATCGTTCACCTACTTGTCTTCGTTGTGAGCCATGTTGTCCCCGGCAGACCTTCTGACTTCACATAGGTTCAAGTCAGACCATGGCGGCTTGGAAATGGGTTATAAGGAGACAGAAATGCTTCATCGGCTGAAGCACGGGTCCTTGTCCTTTTACACGGCCGGGTTCATAGACAAAAAATTGGGCATAGGATCCGTTTACGTCGAATTTTGCGATCGCGGGTCCATGGACGACGTCTTCGACAAATATAACAAGCGCAACATCTGGGCACGCGAGAACAAGAAAGGGTTGTTTCGTGTTCCCGAGGGATTTCTCTGGCACATTCTAATCGGTTTAATTGACGCAATGGCGTACCTCGCAAACGGGCGTAGCTACGTGGATCCTGACGTCCTTGACACCAAGCCAGCAGACGATTGGATTCCTGTGGTACACAGAGACATCAAGCCCGATAATGTGTTGTTCCGATCAAGGGATACATTGGGAAGTACCAAGTATCCTTACTGTGTCGTCAGTGACTTTGGACTCGCAACAGACGATGTAGGCGCCAAGCACCCAAAGGCAGACAGCACTCATCTGGAGGGCTGCCAGTGCGGAACAGCTACATATTACGCCCCAGAACTATGCTGGCATCCGTATCCCATGCCTGGTAACCAAGAACAAGGTAAAAAATTTGCTGACGGTAACAGACATACCAATAAGTCAGACGTCTGGGCAGTTGGCGCCTGTGTCTACAACCTAGCAATAGCTGAAGCACCACGTATCGGGGGTCAAGCAAGATGGGGAGGTAGCCAAGCCTACGCACATATCAAATTTCCTCCACCGAAATCCCTGGACACCACAGCCTGGATCCATGGCAGAGCATCACGCGTTAAGGAACTCGATATCGGCGACGATATTGGCTATTCTCCGCAACTTCGCAAAGCGATCATCATGGCGACCGAGTGGGACCCAGACATGAGACCAAAGTCTGCGGAGTTGGTTCAGATGTACAAGAAGATGGTCAGGGAAGCTGGACATCATGTGATGGTCCCGGAGGCATTGCCCGAGTGGGCATTTAGGGTACATGACTACCATAGCGAGAAGCCGCGGCCTGCGGAATGATCAGTGTGTTTACGTCGAGGGATAGAGGGGGTCGAGGGGCAACAAGGTAGTCTAGTGACTGTAACCTCGCAGCTGGACTTTGATGAGGATATTTCTGTTCAAAGCTTCAAGGAAGAGACGATAGTCATGTTACGTTTCCTTATAATGTAGATAGACAACGTCGTTGAAACACAAAGGACGAGCGGCACGTGAAGGTGGAACTCTTGCTTTTCGTGTTTCCAAGTCTGAAGTCAACCCGAATGGTGATCCATTGCCATCAACGTTCGTCATCTGCCTATCGCTTCCGTTTCTCTCTGAACGTGGATGAGTTCCGATTTTAATGTTGTGCTGTTTATTCTCGGCTGGTACTTAAATGTTATCATAGGAGCTGTCGCTTGGCGCAGTTGAACCCCTAGACCCCTGAGTTGGCCAGCCCACGGGCGAATCAGCATCAGACACAGTGTCGATGCAGCGACAAGATGCAGATATATCGTTAGTCATACTTGCATGTTAAGGTAGAATTACAGCATAGGAACAGATGTGCCGACCTTTAACATCATCCCGTGGTTTTGCTACTCTCAGTTGCTTGTGGCGGGGTTGTTCTGGGGGGTTGTTGATAGCCGAGAGTGTTTGGCTAGGGGGAGCTGAAATGTGTTGTTTGATATTGTTCGGCAGTTGAGGGTATCTAAACTTCTGTTATATTCAGTAACCGAAACATGATCTGCTGTCTGTGAGGAGAGTCAAGTACTCGGTGACGTTTCCCTTGCGACTGCTTCCTGTATACCCGACAAGGTTTCTCGAGGGAAATTTGTCTGCTCATCACAAGCTGACCTGAAACCGAAGCTACAAAGGAGCAGTGAAATATTGGCGAGATGTGTTGTTGCGTGTATGTACGTGTGTATTCCATGAAATGTGTACAGAAATCTAAGCGACCTTTCATACTTCTAAAAATAGCCAAGCCAACGCCTGGTATATATATCCATCCCACGCCGAAACCAAAAGCTCTCACCCGAACCAGGTATCAAGGAAAACTTCTCCGGTCTACCATCCCAAACTCCGAAGCTCCTCTTATTTGCCCAATCAGACCAAAGCTATCAAGATTCCCTCATTCAGACTCATAGATAGCCACGTACTGCACCTCCATCCCAGCAGCCTTGCCACTCGCAGTATCAGCACCCACATTGCCCGGCCATGATCCTCCGACCGCAACATTTAGCGTCAAGAACATGCCTTTCTGTGCAACCGACTTCCAAGCCCCTTCATCGCCAACATCCCTTCCATGGAGGACTTTGAAAGCTTGGCCGTCCATGTACCATGTGATAGACTGTTCCTTCCAATCACTACTTCTAAGATCAATAGCATGAGCCCACGTATGGAACGTCCCATAATCAAACGCCATGCCTTGTCCAAGTCCTGTGGGATCATTACAAGCAGTACCACAGTGAATCGTGCCGTGGCCAAGCACATCCCCATTGATATTCTCCATCGTATCAATCTCTCCACAACCAGGCCAATCAACACCATTCCTAACCGCCTCACCCAACGACCAAAACGCCGGCCAGATCCCCTGGAGTTTAGCACCAGCATCTCCTAACTTCAAGCGAGTCTGCACGATCATCTGACCGCCTGCTTTGGTCACGAAGGCGGGCATGGACTCCAGACGGCAGGATGTCCATTTGCCGTTGTCGTTTTTGGGAGTGATGAGGAGGGTCTTGGCAGATGTTATGGAGCACGTAATGCCGTCTTCGGTATAGGTTTGCTGTTCGTTGTTGGAGGGCGTCCCGGTGAAGTGGTCCCATTTGGAGGGGTCGATGGTGCTGCCGCTGAAGTCGTCGGACCAGGTGATGCGGAAGCCGGGGTTGGGCTCTGGTGATATTGCGAGAGTGGTGCTGAGAAGGGCAAGTCCAGAGATGAGGGTTGAGAGGGTATACATTTTGTGTGATTTGGAAACGAGTATGAATGAGTTGGGTTGAGTGATGTTTATGTGTTGTGAAATTATAATAGTGTAAGCGAGCAAGAGCAAGCGAGCAGCAAGCAAGCAAGTTGAATGTTGAAAGGAATGTGGTGGTAGCGAATTATGCAGATTATAGACTCCGAGCAAAGAACAAGAGGAGAGACGGAGGAGATATAAGTATGCAAGTAGTCTTCTGGTGTCCCAAGAAAAGGGGGTGAGTGTTTGAGCGCGAAACAAAACCTTTATACAATTCGATTCGCCCACGTCGGCAATTTCAGGGGCACAGAGCCAGAGGCGGATAAACGAGCCCAGACACCAAGTAGGCAGCTCCCATATATTACTGTAACCCATGCTCAATAGCAGGCCGAGAAACACGTTGATGGATTCCACATGGCATAGATGGCTCGTCCAAGCCTCTGCCGCCTGGGCACTTTGCGGTGAGGTGTTGGTGCATCTATACTTGGATAGAATGCCTTACATCCTTCATGCCAATTCTTGATCGTATGGGAAAGACCATTAGAACAGTGCGATATCTCGGAGGGGGCACCGAATTGGCTGTATGACTGAGATGAGAAGGAGTAATTTTGAGTAGCATAGACTTCACCCCCTCTATCCCTCGCCCCTATTTTTAGTCGTTTTGCTCTTCCTCACGAGGGAGCGGACAAGAGTACCAAGGTACGAGAAAGGCACAAGAGAGAGGTAAGGCGCACCGCTTGTATGGCACCGGAGGAAAGAAACGAAACAAAAAGAAACGCAGGGGCTTGGTTGGGCGCCCAGAACACAATCGAAGCATAACATGAGATGAACGAAGTGAAAAATATTGTGGGTGCGCAGGTCACATCCAGGGACGCCGCAACGCTCATTGGCGAGATGCGCGGTGCCTTGAAACGGCAGAATAAGAGCCAAACAGAGCCTGACCAGTCCCAGTCCAGCGGGTAGGATCTAGCTTTCAGGGATCTCAAGGATCTCAATTCTTCACGCCACGTCCTTGTCGGCGCTCCTCGTTGGCGCGCTGCGTTGGCTCCTCTTAGGGGCTGAGTGTCAGTCTGTGAGGGACCGTTTTAGCCGAGCCTCTCAGGGCTGAGCGTTGCATCGTTATCTTGTTGGGGGAGGGCAGCATGGAGCCGATAAGGCGAATCATATGCTTATATTGAGGTGTGCTTTGGGCTCGGGCTCGGGCTGTGCCTAAATGTGATCAAGTGTGAGATGTTGGGGACCTGTGTTGTGGCGGATTAGAAGGTGTTGGCGTGATCAGATAGGGCGGGTTGAGCGAGCTCGCCGCGAAGGGCCAGTGAGGGACCGCTAAGGCAACAGGTGAGAACCCTATCGAGCATGCTTATTGTAACGTGGATCTGAGTTGGGTTGCGGTACAGTGTTGTTGGAGTCTTAGTATTGCGGTGCGTTTTTTGTGTTACTCATGATCGTGTTGGTTGTTCTGAAGGACGCAGGAATGCTGTCGAGGATTGAGAGCCAGGGCAACGCAAGATCAAGGTGAAATCCTTGTCACGTGCATGCAGCTATCTGTGCAACTTGAGAACTGGGGACCCAGATCTTCATTTAGAGTAGGTCAATGCTTGCCGCGGTCTTGAACTCTATTTGCTGGTCATTGTGCGATGTTCCGTTCTGTTTGAATTTACAATTGCCGAGCGGACCTTTTGTAACGAGGTCGCGGGTAGTAATAGAAGATCGGCGCTGTTTAATCACGAAGCATCAAATCAAAGCTGTTCTTGTATCACAGAGATAAATGCCCTCACATGCTGATTATTTGCTTATGCACTAGAGAAAATGAAGCCTGCCGGGACGTTAATTGCGTTTCATATGGTTGAATAGAGGTTTGCCGAGCTTGATGTTTCAGAATCGTTCTCGGTAAGAAAAGGGGGGTGGGTTGATTGGACATTGAACTTCTCCGCCAACTCAAATAACTCGATCATGGCTTGGGAGAGACGTGTATTGGCAGAAAATCGTTACCATTTGTTATCATCACCCACGAAAATCACAGCGAGCTGATGCTTGAAGTCCTGAAGGCAGGTTATTTACTTTGATTGAGACAACAAATCGACGAGCTCCTCGCGGAAGACCCGAAAATCCTCAGGTGCCAAGTGTTAACTCCAACTCCTCTGATCATGCTATAGTTCCTCGGTTTAAGCTCATCCGTTGAGACTTGACCTATTTCTGGAGGAATTGACGCTGCGTGCTGCGTCTAAGAAGTGGTGAAGATGCTGCTGAGCGGCGGGGTAGGCGTTCACGAGCCCATCCCCGCCGTAGTACGTTACTTGCTGATACAGCTATTCAAGAAGACCGACGAAGGATTTAGAGCATATTACGCACTTATTCCTCTCGCCGCATTCGGATGCAGACCGACTGGTCAAGATATCGATGGTACCGAGGGCGTCTGGTTATTGTTGTTCCGCAGTTTCCTTCTATTCTAATCTATGAACATTGTCAACTACTCCTAAAATAATACTGTCTTCGGACAAGAATAATGTACAGTAAACTTTAGCTTGGGTCTTTCATGATTTCATTGCTCATATCATATCAATGTATTAGATCACCTCCTTCCGCAGTAAAGCTCAGCAGGGACAATCTTCTCGATCTCATCACTTGAGAATCCTGCATGTCGGAATTGTTCGCCCTTTCCCACTGTCGAAAGTCAGTCCAGTGGTTACTTCAAGAATATTTGTAAAAGTGGAGACTTACAATCACCCCATTGAATTCCAATTGCGTTGAAGTCGTACAGCTCGGTCGTCGAAGCACAACAGGCACGTATGGATCCATACCTAGCAGAAATGGTCAACTGGTGAGGAGTCTCGAACAATGTTCGAGGACCTACATTTGTGGTATAAATCCTTCGCGGGTATAAGTGAAGGCCCACCAGCACACGACAGTCATGGCGATCATCAGAATCGTCGACATGAATATTGGGTACGCTGCATAAGTAACCTTTGATCGAGAACGACTGTCAGTGATCAAGGCACACAAATGTGGAATCTCCAAGCCGCAACACTCACAAAATATATCGAGTGCTCAATCCGATGCACATGGTCCGTATAAATTGTCTCAGTCGTCGAAATCGCTTGCCCAAGCAGCCAATGCATCAAACTCGCATATATCATCAATGGCGTTATGACCTTCCAAGGCAGCTGTAGGAAATAGCTCTGCTCAAATGGTCGTCCACTGACAATTGTACACCTCGGTCTCTTGCGATTAGTTTCCCACTTTCCCCACTCGTGCTCCATGCTGATGAGACTCAAGTTGTAGATGAGTAGAAGATAGAGCAAACTGTAGAGGAATTGAGCACCGTTGGAAATCGCAAATGCAATGAATTCGCTGCCGAGAGAATCTGGAGGGAGTGCTGCCAATGTCGCACTCGACGAGAAGCCGCCCCACGTACCGTACGAGCGCTTCATTGTCCAACCCAAGCCCTCATCACACATCGACGATCGATACTTGTAATTAGAATCGCAATTGTAATGCCACTGCTTCGCGGTAAATGCCATACTGATAATCAGAAATATCGAAGCTCCCAGCATCGCAAGCGAGGTAAACATCAGAATCAACATCTGAGTGATAGCCGTCGATCCGAGATTAGACACAAGAGACTTTTTGTACTTGATCGCTATGCTCGGGTGTGGCAGGTCAGCAGACATGTTAATCTCGTTGAACTTCTTGCATTTCTGGCAGTGGCCGATATCATCGCCCTTTGCTGAGGGAATGGGATCTTTGCAGTGCTTGTGGCAGGTATGCGCTACTTCGTGCCTATAGCCATCGCCGGAATTTAGTAGGCATTCGTTCTTGATCTTCAGGTCTGGGTCGAGGACAGAGGCTACAATAACGTCTCCGAAGGTCAGACAGCGATCTTTGGTGCGGGTTCGAGAGCGGTAGTTGAGTGCGATCATGTAAACAGCTTTGATGAGGAGACACCCAGCTAGGATGAAAGCTGCTTGCATACGAACGTTCTCTCTGCATTGCTTCGGAAGTTCGTCGCGCAGTGTGCAGGATACGTGGGTGCCCATTGAGCAATTACCAATTTCGTACCTTATATAAGAACTCCATCCGGAATACATGGTGTGGTTGTACTCGTTGAGGGCAGATAGGTAATCAGTGGTATCCTTGTGATCTGTGCAATTACTGGTAAACATCACTTCAACGCTCTTGTATGTCGTGGAGTTTCCGAGCTCGTCCGTATTGAAGGATGAAGACAAACTGCTGAGCTCTTTAGGAAGCGCATAGGCGTTGGATCGAAAAGCTGTCCAGCAACCAGAATCATCATAATTTGAAGATGTTGCATATTTTCTAGAGCCTCCAATGGCTCCGACATCATCTCCCACATCTATATATGTTATTGTTGTGGGCATATGAATATAAAACGACGGGCCGATTACGGAGTTTGCCAGGAAGTGGACAGGCTACACACTCGTTCAGCAAAAGAAATTGGAGAGTGTCGACCATGTCACTTACGACTGATGTTAGAATGAGAAGCAACCAAGCGAGCCATGCCACCGTCTTCCCCTTGCGTTTGTGGTTGATAGACCAGGGGCTGTTTGTCCCAACCTTCGAATCTCCTCGCTTTTGTAATACCCAGCGGATCTCGTCAACCTTCAACGCTGTGACGAGCTGCTGATAAGTATTCGAACAACCCAACACCATCGTCGCTGCGATGTTAATGAACAGATGAATAGCCTGCATCCAATTTAGACATGACAATTAGATAATCTATTCTCTGTGTGGTTTCGACTTACCACATTCTTCCTCTCAATGGTTTCACAACTCTCTCCATCTTTTCCACCGACAGACGTCGTGTGGATGTTAATTCGATTCCTGAAATCTCCTATATGTGCAAAAATAATGATGAACATCACCAACGAGCAAAGAGCCATGAAAGCAGCCATGGATCTTAAACTCCGATCAACTAGCATCTGCTTCTTCCACCATCCTGGTCTCCCATGCGCGAATAATCCATCGAAAGTGGATGTCGTCCTAGCCGAACGGATAGATTTCCCAGGCCATAGCTTTTGGACATTTGACCTGAAACCTTTCCTCAGTCGAGGCTCTTGGTCTGGCTCTTCGGTGATGGCTCCGGATGAGAATGGGCTAGCAGGACCGTAATCAGAGGTCGCCGTAGCCTGACTTTCTTTGCGCAGGAGGGAGCGCGAGGAGACATCATCGTAGAATGGGAGGCTTTCCCTACGGTCTGGCGACGTGATGCTGTCTCCCGTGTCGAGCTCTTGATGTCTTTGATTTGAAGGACTTGTACTAAGAGACCGTCAATGAATGGAATATATCGACTGATGTTTTTGTGACTTGACTGACCCCAAGTCCACCATGGAGATGTCAGTAACATCATCCCACTCATCCAAAAGTCGCGAGAACTGCGCCTCCATCACGTAAATCTCGGGTCACCTCCCAGACTGCCTCCGACAAACAGAGGTCACAAAATCAATCATTCCCAGCACCTATTTCACCCTGCAACAAGGAATCAGAAACAATGAGGAATAAGAGATTAATAGATTCTCGATGTTCGCGATGCGCAAACCCCCCACTTCCAATGAGAGCTCTAGCTCGAAGCCAAACAGGCAACACTGGTTTCTATTTCAGGGGCATTGCATCGACTGCGTCCCGTCCGTCTGAACTAAATTCTCGATTAAGTTTCCGCTTGATTTTGTCAATGATCCTCCAGTCTTTGACCAAGGATTACTTAGCGGCTGTCCAGGGCTGATTTAGAGTCTTGCACTGGAGCTTGAAGCGGGCCAAGCGGCACAGAACCTTGTGGCTTTATACAAAATGAGGTGCAGTGGCTGAGAGCATTAACAAGTCATGACTGGCTTGCGGCTTTATTCGTTCAAGCTCAACTAAATTGCTGCTCGTCACGATCGTAAATTCTACACTTCTGATCGAATTTAGCTCAAAAGGTAGATCAGCGCACTGGACAAATGCCGGTCTGGTTGATCGGCTAGCTAAACCAGTTTCATGGGAAGCGAGGCTGGCAGCTTAGAGATGTGGGGTCTCGGTTTCCCCGTAGTTCTGAAAATCAAATTGTGAATTGGAGCTCTTGATTTGAGGAAAGAGCGAGCTCCGAAGTTGGTGTCTTGGGACATGACTTGCTGCTTTGGGAATGGAATGCCGATTAGAGGTTTGAAGATGTCCTGGTGTGATTCCAAGATCTGTTCGATATGCTAATACAAATGTTCTTGGAATTGAAAATCAAAAAATAGTTCATAGTTGTCACGTCGTGCCTGATTCGACGAGCGTAAAATGGTATCTTTTGATTGTCATTAATCACATTTGCGTAAGTGTACCTCCCCTCATTACAGTGCTCCTAATAGTTCTGCATTACAGGCGCAGGAGACGTGAAGTCTTGCTGTGACTGGGCTGGGGTATAAGCAGCTTCGCTCTGTGGTGGTGAAGTGATAGAAGAAGCCGACGCGGGACTCTGACCAGGATCGCTCTCTCCAAAAGGCCATGTCATACGGCTCTTCAACCGTGATGCAATATCGTTCCAGATCTTGATCTCGCTCTGCGGAATCACGTCTGGCAAAATCGCGTTCAGAACGAATCCTCCTACGTTCTGAATATCGCTATGAGAACCCTCGGCTACCCTAATTGCATCCTCGGCATCCCACATGCCTTCTCTCGCTGGTGCTCGTGACAAGAGCTCGATTGCTCGTCGTTTCGTTACCGGGTTCGGAGCTCGTAATGCTGTGAAAAATAAAGGAGCAATGACTCTCTGGTCAGTTGAAAATGTAAGCCCCGCACCAGAATTGATTCTTGCCGATTCGAGGAGATCACAGAGAGTGATGAGATGGTCGAACTTGGCTTCTGCCTCCTCGGGCTTTCCAATCACAATGGAAACGACCAGAGAATGAACTTTCAAAAGTGCAGCGCCGCATCTCGTTTTCCCCAGCGGTGGTTCCGCTGTTGCGAAGGTCGCTGAGAATTTGTCCATCGCCTGTGTCCACGAATCGAGAGCCGCATTGTGAAGCATGCCCTGCACAAGAGGATCTGGAGGCTTGTGTTCGAGTAAGCTAGGTTTTACTTCGGTCGACGTTCGGTCGGCCATAACGGTAGCTGATATGGTATCTATAGCATGGCGTGCTGTATCGAGGGAGTAAAAGGTTGTAGGTATCGGGAGGTTTCCAGCTCGCTTCAGAGCCACCCAGAGAGAAGTACGCTCTTTCTGTAGAGCTGGATTTATGAATGTGGCTGTCTGTACCCCGAGAGCTAGGAGGGGGGGAGCGAATTCTCGTTCCCATTCTTCGGCATGGACGCCTCGCTGCGTTTTATGCGATTTGATGTCCGCTAATATTCTCAACCCCGCCTTTAGATGTATTATTGCTGAAGCACTGGAAACTTTATTAGGATATTTGCCCCGAAGCCCGCGTAATTTTAAAAAGTAGAAAGGGTCAATAGCATATTTATCTCATTGAGTATTGCACTGACGGGCAGAGAAAATTCTGAACTTACTGGTTTCCAAGAAGGCAGTCGATGGAAGCAAATAATATACATGATGTCAAGGTCAGATCCAGCGGAGGCATCCGAGTAGTCATCAAGTGGTGGAGACTACTGATCGCTTTCGTATATTGCCGAAACGCGAACGCCTGAAGGCTTGATGTATCATCCATCCCATCTTGCCTCCGCCTCTCGTTGAATTCCTGGTGCATTGCTGCAATTGCAATTACAGCGTGCCGTATTGAAGGTTCTCCATGGCTACTCTGCGCTACCCTTCGTTCCCAAAAGTCGCTCGAAAAGAAACCGGACAAACTAGGCGCGCTGAATGTGCTGAAGAAGTACAGTAATTTCTGTTCCATCGGGTCCTCAGTACCACTGAGTGTCCTTGTGGGGGCTGCCGGTGCTTGTGGTGCATCTTTGGAACCGCTCTGCGTGGCATAGCCATCGCATTTCCTTCCTGTTGAAGTACATCGTTTGCAGAAAGGCTTCTCCTCACCACATTTGACCCTCCGAATTCTGTACTCGCGATCAGTTGAGGATTTGATAGCGAATTTGAGTTTTTTTTGCCACTCCTTGAGTCACTTACTTGCAAGTGAGACATCCCAACCTCGACGGAGTTCCACATATCCTATACCTATGCGTAGGTTTGGGCTTCATCGTGAGCACAGGTACGGCTGACGTGAAAGCACAGAGGAGGAGGGGTTCCGTCTCATAATATCGACGCCGCGAGTGTGCAGGAACTAGAAGATGGCAGTCGAATTTAGGGCGACGGCACCAGTTGTATCTGCCATGAAGGTGTCGGCAGATAGCCGACTGTGGTTCGCCCCTGTGGGACGAGGACCTTCCTTATGCTCTTTATGCATGCAATATTCCACACGTCAGGGATGTGGTTGGCCGGACCCAGTTTCTCACGGGTGCGTCGATTGAAGGCGGCTTAACGCGCTTTTTGTTCTGCACATGGGACCGGGTATGGCCCAATAATGGGCTGCTACTCGTTTCCCTGTGATGAGTTGTGCTCCACACAGCCACACTATATTCATATTGGGCCTGGTCAAAACGCAACTTCCGGACCCCAAAGTTTTAAGTCCAGGCTTGGCCGAAGCGGCTGCCCTCCGATCCCCGACCAGCACATCCCCGTGCCATGGTTGTGGGTCTCATCCCGTGTGTTGAACTGTGCGGCTTGAACGACCTGTGCTGGCTCGAAGGCAAAAGTTGTTTCCCATGATGTGACGGAACCTCGGAAAACGCTCCTGAATGCTGATCTATCAGAAGTCCGGTAGCAACGGCCAGCTTAGCCGTGTAGAGAAGTGTAGCTAAGCGATGTTTGCTCGGCTATCATTGGACCAGGAGGGGTCCATCGGCGCTTGCGACCAAACCAAACTTTCCCCCTCCTTATCATCATCGACATTTCCCAAGCCACCTCCACCAAGACCACCATCCAAAGACCGTCCAACCAATCCTCAAGCGCGTGTAGCCGCCCTTCCTTGTTTCTTTCATTGGTGCGGTGTCTAGAAAGAGAGCCAATTAAGGTTTGATATGTGTAACGGCGTTGCACGATAGCGATTATCCAAGCCTCCAGATACACCTTCTTTTCAACGGCGATCTGACAGATATGATAGGCAGCAAAACGCCATAGAATCATCACTTCTAACGACCGTTGAATGCTGGTTTCACAGGCAATTTTAGGATGTTTCCTCCTCAGCTGAGCAGCAATTCCTCTCTCTAAGAGAGACCGGAGCATGTGCTGGACAATTTCTATCAGAATGATCTACGCCGAATCGGGACCAGTCTCCTCTCGTAGACAAAAGATGATCATGGATGCCCCTCCTTGTCCACAAAAACATTGGACTAAACATGCCTGTCTCTCATTTCAGACTTTGACATAAAAATCCCCGCATCGCTAGACCAGGTTGTCCCGATCAGGATTCACTTGCATCGACAACATCAATTTCATGTAATGAATCACATTTGTTACCCTCGGCCAAGTCTTTAACCGCTGAATATTGTAATGTGGAGAGCTAGATATGCGCAAACCGATCATCGTTCTAAACATTGAAGTCTCAGTCACACCATATGTCGCGAAGGAGGACGGGCCGATGCATTTCAAAATGCCATCCTATCAAATTCTTCCAGTGCTCTTCTTTGAAAGACGGTAGGATTCGAGCCCTGTCCTTCGGGTCGTCCCGTCTACCGGTAGAGTTGTGGTCGTGTCGGTATTGCGAAAATGATCCAGCTTATGGTATTCTCCATTTTGACATATCGTTGTGACGTATCAAGCAGACCAGTTTCGTCTCATCGTAATTTTCCGACCCTCATTGTGCATTGCTTTCACGAAAAGCAGTTGCTATACACCGCTTTTGTTTGTCTAAAGTTTGATAATTAGCAAGCTTTTCGAGTCAACATTTAAGTTTTCCCCGGATACTCTTGAGCCTGGGATCCGCAGCACTCCAAATATAGCAACTCTAGCTCAAGTTGCAGTCCATGTGCAATTGGAATTTCATCCCAGGCGTCTCCTACAGAGCCTAAAAAGCATGTGAGTTCAAACCTTGGAATATACGAACCCGTGCCGCACAACAGCATGCCAAAATCCTTCGAGAAACAACATCACCGTTCGAGACCGAGCCTAGCTCCTTCTCGAGCCAATCACTCCACCGGTCTCTCATCGGAGAATTGTCGTCTCTATCCTTTCGAGCAGCCAAGCTGTCCCCCTCAAGGTCCTAACGCCTCTTTTCCCTCTGATGGCTGTATCGTCCGGCGCCAAATGCAACCTCCATTCTGCAACGCAAAATTCTCTTCAAGCGCGCGAACCATCCTGCAGGATCCCAACACCAAAGCCCTGGGCTAGGGTTATGCAGTGTTGAGGACCTACTTTGGGTGCTGAAAATATTATATCGCGGCCGGCAGTGGATTATCACTTCTCACCCCCGCTTGACTTGGCATTATGTCCTTCCTAATGCAGCAGCTGACAAGACTTTGTTTGCTGGGATATCACGGTATCGAAGATTAGATTCGATAGCAGGATATTGAAGATACGTTACAGCGGGGATATTATTTTCCAATGGGCAGTTCTGCATCTTTTCCATCCCGACAGCTTCACACGGCCACGCCGAGCGAGATATCCTTGGCTCTCTTTGCCCGGCGGGCATTTTCTCCGGGGTTTGAGTTTCTGAAAAGTCTGTTCTACTCTTCCCCCCCCCCCCCAAGTACTTCTAACAGTGGGTACTTTGTGGGTAATCTGTGGAGACTTTGTGGGTAGGGTACCAGGGAACTTCTCCAGTAGAAAGTATTACGGTAAACCACCGACAAGCTCCTTAAACCTTCTCTGGATACCTTGCTCTCAGATCTGACCAGTTTTTGGCCTGTGCTTCAAGGCAGCTCAGGGTAAGTAGCCACTCAGAGCCCTGTGTTCAGGGATCCGACCCACTATTACAAGTAATTAGGGGGGGGGGAGAGAGTATGGATCGTGTTATCGCGCGCAGATTCCGCGATCGCGATTGTCCACATGGGAAGTGGGAACTGGATCGCGTTGCGCGGCCCCATATCACTTTTTGGGATGCTTGGAACGGATGTGTGTTGGGCGGAATCGTTCGATTGTCAAATTGGATATTGACAGGGGTAAGGATATCCCGAGAAGAACTCTGGAGAAGTCCGTGCCTCTCTGATTGGAAATCAATCCGGTCTATTTGGACATGGATAAGGCTTCGAGTGAAGGGCGGAGTGTCGCTCATTGTTCTTTCCTGTAGATTTTTATTTGGAGGAAAGAAATCTCCGCTTTAAATTCAATAGTTACCCGAGGTCTTTTGCTACATTTCGCGGTCCGAATCATGGTATCCCTTTCAAGCACCAAAACTCCTCCTAATTACCAACTCCATCTCCATAGCCAGATCCAACCAGTATCCACGTTTGCCCAATACAAGTATACAAGAATGCCTCATCAATACCATGTCCATCATACTCCTACTTGTTCCTCCTCTGGACTTCTTCCTCAGCCCCATATCGATTATGGTATCCAATATCAATTTCCTGCTCCAAGCCCCCTCCGAGTCCAATGTCTCTTTGGTCCTCGGGCGCTTCGTAACCCTCGCTCTTCACGCGCATGCTCTTCATCTCATTCATCTTCTGCGCATCTTTGTCATCCTCCGGGATAGCGTAAATGCCGCGTCGAGTAGTCGTCCACTCGGTTTTGATATCGAGAGCCAATGCTGCGAAAGTAGACACTCTGTTGCACATGACAAATCAGCATACAAATATATTGAATGATGCAGACTTGGAAAGGAAGAGGGGTCCAACTTACGTCCCGCATAGTGTCATTGCCCAGAGAGCCTTATAGTCCCTACATATACTGGCCTCTGCCTCTCCGCCCCATACCTGCCTCGAGCATACCTTCGACAGTACGTGCGATGTACTTATCGACCAGCTCAGCAGCGCGAATCCTAGAGCCCATAGTATAGATATTCCGCCGTTCAGGAGCCAGTTGAATCGTGGGGAGAGGTATGTGAAATTGTATATAATGATCGTCACAAGGAGAGCGAGAATGGTTGCGACGGAGACAGTCATGAGCTATCACAACGCTTGTTAGCGAATATGTTACAATAATTACGATGCGGCAAAGTATGAGGATTTTGGACAAGGCTCGAGGGACTCTTACGAGAATAAATGTCCAAGGAATAGCGAAGTTTTCGTCTCCTGGATGAGTGATCTGGTTAGACATGCTCAATTCAATTGGGGAAGCAGCACATACGCAGATGATACATGAAATATCCCATTATCCCGCTCACTACCAGCGAAGATAGCAGCTGTGCCGACCGGAGTCCATGGAACAAGAATCGTGGATAGGGGGATGGCACCCCGCCTCGAATGTTGCGCTTCAAAACCATCTCGTCTCTTCCTTCCAGCTCCAACTCAAATGCCGTTTAGATTTTTCTGCAGATTCCTAGATGTCTGGATACACGATGGACGGACTCGAGGTGGTGTTGCAGATGGAGAGGGAAGGAAGAGATGAGACGGATGAGCTTGGGGTCGTCGATGGGTTTCACATCAGCCTCATTTCTGGTGGTACACAGTGGTTGGATGCTATTCTTGGGCGGTTATTGGTTTTCAGGGTGCTGCGGCTGATAGGGATGACCCGGGCCTGTGGGGGCGGGATTTATGGTTAGGTGTGCTGGATAGTTCGCACGCGCAATTGAGAATGCCCCTCCTTTCCTCTTGGCCGTTGCTTTGCGTACTGAAGATCTGGCACAATGTGACGACGTTCATAATCATCAAAGATCAGCGTCCTTTAATTCCCATTTCTTGACTGACTCTGCATACCTAGGTATGCATCTGTAAGCTTGTAGTAGTAACAACCGAGACTCGCTGGAACGACTGGCAAGCATTGTTTCTGGTCGAATGGGAAGCAACGCTCGTGTGTCAAAGTTAGAAGAGCCCTCTCTCAAAGGAACCATCCAAATTCACATTGGCTACGGCAATTTTGTATATTTTGGGAGGCTCCATTTCTTCCAAGAGCCTGTTTTTGCCTTCAAGGCCTGGCAAGGGGCAAGTCGAAGCTTGTAAGCGAACAACAGTAAACATCCGGTGGCTGGAAAATACGCATGCAAAGAAGACTAAAGTCAAGATATCTGACTTCACATGTTCAGCTCAAGAAATTTCTTTATGCTCTACTATTAGTTTCCCAATCTCTTTTCAGACCCTTCCCTCATTAACTAAATTATTATACAGAAACGAAGCGCAAAAGGGGGAATCATAATCAAAAATTATAGAAACATCCACATCCCACTCAGACCCGCTCATCGCCAACCACCGGCTGCGATCCCTGCTTGATGGACCTCGCAGGCGTCTTCTCATGCCCACTCAAACTATCACCACTCCTACTCGTCGGGCGTCTGCTAAGACTGCGAATACTGCTGGCCTGACTCTTCGCCATCGTGAAGAATCCCTGTCTGAGACCAAGCTTGCGCGAACGGCGATGCTCCATATCATCATCACTACCAGCCTCGAACAGTCTGAATCTGCGCTTGATAGCCTTCCACCCCTCAATGCCGAGCACGAATATGAAGATCGAGCCGAAAGACAAAGCCCATTCCCAAGTAATGCCTGTGTGCTTGAAGACACGGGTGTTGAGGTAGGGAATGTAGACGGCGGGGAAAACAGACACGGCACCGATCATGACAGACCAGAAGAGGAATCTATTCTCGTAAACATCCTTGAAGAATGGGAAGCGACTATTGGTCATGGGGTCGAGGCGGAACATGCTACGGCGGAGGGACTTGAATTCCCAGGCCGAGATAAGGATGAGCCATGTCAGTTCTGCGAAGACGGCGGCACGGGCACGGAACACGGGGTCGCAAGAAGTTTCGGGATCGTTGTTGTATCGTGCGTTACATTCGTGGCCGAGGTTGCCGTCGTAGGCACCGTAGATGATAATGACGAAGGTGAGGATCGTGCAGGTTCCCATGATGATTCCGTAGACGACCATATCGACCATGATCTGAGGAGTGAAAACTCCCCACTTGATCTTGTGAGGAGGACGTTGCATAATCTCGGAGCTGGGCTTCTCACGACCAAGACCGAAAGCAGGGAAGGAGGAGGTGAGCATGTTGACCCAGAGAATCTGAAGTGGCGAGAGAGGGAACACAGATTGCCCAGAGGAATCCTGGAATCCGAGACCAGCAATCAAGAGAATGACTTCACCGACATTAGATGTCAGGAGATGAAGCACAAATTTCTGGATGTTGTCGAACATGCGACGACCTTCGCGGATAGCGGACACGATACTGTTGAACTTATCGTCTGTGAGCACGATCTTTGCAGCACTCTTGGCTACATCTGAGCCTGCGAGACCCATGGCGATACCAACGTCTGCGGATGAGAGAGATGGGGCATCATTGACACCATCTCCTGTCATGGCCATATAGAGACCACGACGTCGAAGTGCCTCGATCATACGGGTCTTGGTATCTGGTGCGCAACGTGCAATGACGAGTGGTAGTTCGGGGAGTGCATCGATTTCGGTGTTGGACAACTTGTCAAAGTCGGTTGCCTTAAAGACGATGGACTCGGCTACATCCTTGGGAAGAATGTTGATGTTACGTGGGATGATACCGATTTCCTTGGCGATGGCTTCAGCGGTAGCTGGATGATCTCCCTGTTTCTTGTCAGAACGGTCACGGGTAGTACTTTGGGAGTGATAACTTACAGTAAGCATGTGAACCTTGATTCCAGCCTCGGAACACTCTCGAACAGCATCTTTAGTCTCATCACGAGGAGGATCATAGATGCCGACAAGGCCGAGAAGAGTGAGATCTTCCTCAACTTGTGGTCGAAGCTCGTCAACGTTGCTTCCATGCTTTCCTTCCTCCTTCTTTTCAATCTTGAATTCCCCAGGCCAGACCTTCGAAGCTACAGCTAGGACACGTTGGCCTTGTCTAGCGAAGTGGTCCATCTGGGCCAGAACGGTATCCTTCAAAGCATCGGTCATAGGCTCATTTTTCTCACCAGTACCAACAGAAGTGCAGAGATCGAGGACTCTCTCTACCGCACCTTTGCTGTAGACAACCCATTGATCCTCTTCTGGGTTCTTGTAGACGACTGACATACGCTTGATAGTGCTGTCGAATGGGTACTCGGCAATTTGTTTCCATCCCTTTGCTTCGAGGCCTTTCTTGCCGTAGTTGAATCGGTGGGCAAAGACTTGGAGTGCGATCTCGGTTGGTTCACCGGTGGTGTTCCACTTCTTGATACTCTCGCCTTCAGCGAGCTCCTCCTTGACGGTCGCAAGATTGCAGAGCGCTGTGGGTCGGAGGAAAGCTTCGAGATCAGCGTTCATGGTCGCTGGCTCTTCTTCATCGGAGTCCTTTTCAGTCTTCTGCTTGTCTTTAGCCAACTTTCCAGCTGGAACATCGAATTTCAGAGCAGCGGCACTTCGTTGATGATCAAAGTCCTGCTTCTCGTCTGGGCTAGTAACGGGTGAGACGGTTTCGGTGCCAAGGACGACCTCTCCCTGAGTTGGGTCATTTGGATCCATCGAGTTATTGACAGTATAGACTCCAATCTTGGGCAGCCAAACTTTCTTGACAATCATGGCACCTTGGGTGAGGGTACCGGTCTTGTCAGAGCAGATATTGGTAATGCCACCAAGTGCTTCCAAAGCAGAAAGATCTCGGATGACAACATTGGCTTTCCTCATAACTGTCATTCCAACCACCATGGTAATTGTCAAGACAGCGATCAGGGATTCTGGGATGATAGCGATACCGGTTGAGATAGCATAAATAGCGACCTCATCGGTAACGTTGAACTTGTTGACGGCGAAGACAACAATAGCGAGGAGGATAGCACAGCCGAACAGGAGATAAGCGAGCTTCGAGAGTTTTCGCTGAAGTGGGGTTCCTTCAGTGAGGCCCAAGAATTTTCCAATTCCGTCATAGATTCTCAGAGCAAGTCCTTTGGCTGGTTGAGCGATGCCATGCTTCTTGTAGTTCATCGATCGTCCTTCCTTGCGCTGTTTCTTTGTTGTGGATTCGGCGATCTTGCCGACCTCGGTCATCATGCCAGTTCCATATGCAATACCTCGACCTCGACCTTTGGTGACAGGTGTGGTAGAGTAGCATACATTGACACGATCGGCTACAGGTACATCGCCTTCGGAGGTGGCTACTTTATCGGTGAGGGGTATCAGAATATCAGCTTCGACTCGCTTTTCGACGGGTTCGGATTCTCCAGTGAGGGACTTCTCATCACAGTAGAGATTCATGGTTTCGAACATGCGCAGGTCTGCTGGGACTGTGTCACCGGTCTTTATGATGATGATATCTCCGGGAACGACTTCGGCACTATAGACAAATCAGTACAGGTAAACATCGCGGATTTCGAGTTATCTTACCTGGGGATGACGTCGACCTTGTTGTCTCGCAGAACTGAAGCACTGGGTGAGGAAAGTGCTCTGAGCGAGTCCATCTTCTTCTCAGCCTTGAATTCTTGAAAGAATCCAATAGAAACGTTGAGGACAATGACTGCGGTCAGTACACCGCCTTCAACAAAATCTCCAACTCCATAACTGAGACCCATGGCAAATACAAGAACCTGCATAATGTCAGAAGAGCCGAGCAGAGTAAATTGATGAAGAGTTTTATGTATGTTGAACTTACCAGAATCATGGCATTGGAAATCTGCTTTCCGAGGATCTTGTACCACGGGGTACCACCTCCAGTGTCAAGCTCATTGGGTGGATATGTTTTCTGGATCTCAGCTACCTGACGAGCCGTCAATCCAGTTTCGATGTTGGTGTTCAATTGCCTAGCAGTCTCTTCGACTGTAAGCAAGAACGGATGGCGATCCGTCATCATATGAGCGGACTTCTTGGGTGCCATTGTGTAGGTCTGTAGTGTTATTACTTTCGTAATGTGTTGTATTCAGGATGCGATTGGGATACTATTCCTAGTCGAGGGCTGGTGACAGAAATTAGCATGTACCATCAAGTCGAGGTTCAAGGCCATATGACGAAATGTTCGGCTCCTGAGTCAACAAAGGGAGGTAGGGTGAATGTAGACGTACAATAGAGAAGGGAATGTATGATGTGTGTTCACATGGAATTTTTGAGATTATTGCAGCTCTTTGTCATGGGAGAAATGACGAAGAGGGAATATCCCGCTGTATATATACCATTGCTCTGACCGGCAAAGACGGCACGCTCAACCCTGATAAAACAAACTGTGGTTGACCGACCATCGCAAGCAGCCAAGAGAAGGCTGCTCATACGATATCCGACTACCAATAAGTTGGTGGGAAGATGGTGGGATAGTTGGTGTTGACAAGATACCAAGCCTTGGCGGATATTCTAGCGTCTCTTAAGCGGGCGGAGAACCGTGGCGAAGCAGAGGAAAGTCTTGGACCGGAGAGGAAACCAAGGGCGGAAGAGGCAAAAACGGCAACGCCGTCCGTTCTGAGTGTTGTCATTGGCTAAATACACCAAAGCGAGAAAATTCTGGACCTATCATGTGACCTTGGCACATTCTCTTGGGTTTTCTTGGCATGACTTCCCAAGACGTTGGCACCCCCGCTCTCGGCCGTTGCTGTCCGGTGACGATGAGGGGACGAAGGAGGGAGAAGACAATGGCGCTTTAAAAGTTTGAGGCTGATTAGGATGAATTGTTGAGGTATGCTTATCTTCTGTTGTCACGACAATTTCACTGTATGGAGTGGCGACTTCAGGAATTAAGACTGCCCTAAATTGAGGCTATCCGGATCGTAGAATCAAGCTCCAAACAGAACACGCGATAACAACACCGGGCGAGGCTACTCAACCCTTAGACCAGTCCAAGCATACCCAGACAAATGTGGGGGGTATGAAAGTGGGGATTCCATGTCATCGAGCATATTTGACAGTGGAAAGTTCTCGATCAGATAACCGATCAATCATTATCGTACCATCAATGACGATGTTATTGTCTCATCTTTGTCTTACTGCTAAGGTTGAGGACAGTAGAATTACGAGTCATGTCAAAGAATATTTTATTGCGGGGGCTGAGTGTATTTAAATGTTCCAGCAGAGAATTATTGACATCGCTTCGCTTTGGCGCCGTTCATTTGAGCGGCTGGACCCCGAATTATGCCTGGAGAAAGCCGATAACAGACGGGAACACCCTGGCAAGGATTAGAATCCCACGGTGAACTTGTCAAATGTGTTTTAAATCGAGTTTTTCCAGAAAGCTAAACGGCTTTCAATTGGCAATTCGAACTTCCCCCACACGTCTCCAATACCCCACGACCTCAAAATCTACAGCACAGCATAAGCAAACGCCGTGATAAGCTCACGAACAACCACTCACCCCTCAAAATAGCAAGATGGCAAAGTCTTGATCCCACGTTTCCACTCCTCTCCAAGCAAAGCACCGTCATCATTGGCATACCTCTTGCCTGTCTTGACAGTCTTGGACGCAACGGCCTGGTGAGACTATTTCTCTCGGCGGTCTTAAGTAGTACGGCGGAGACTACGGAACTCTTGTTTGCCATAGCTTGAAGATAAGCATGGCATATCGCTACTTATTTCACCGCGTTTTGAACACGAATAACTTTCTGGATGATTTGGCTTTAAGAATATCCACGTGACACACCTGTCTGACTCTACCTATGTGCTCTTTTTTCTTCTGGTCACTAGTACAGATGATTGAAGCATCTTGTTCGCGAAAGCTGAGCTCATTAACATATCGATCATCAGCCAATAGTGTTTCCCTGAATATCTTTGGTATTATCAACCTAACGCAGACCGATTTCTCAATTCACGATCATGGACAGTGGGCCCAGTGTAAAATCCACATCCAAAGTTCTAGAATGCTTCCCACTGTACAAGAGTGTAGCTATCTACAACCGGGCCCAATCTATCTGTAATAGAACCCTGGTGTGCGTTGAGTGAAGTTCCTCGGTTATCCTAGATTAGTAAAGTCGAGATGTCTGGCCACTTCGCCTTCACTTCCCTCGGGCAACTGACAACATGAGCTCGGGATTCGGAAGATACAGACACGGACTCACATATATGCACACGTATCTAAAGAGATATGTGCTTTGAATGAATTGTTGACATACTCTACTCTGTTCTGTTACCTGCCTTTGTGGGAGTTTTGAGAGTGTACAGTGCGGGATCTATTACAGTGGCTCGCTTAAGAGAGTGGTAAACACACCGGACCACGAGAGTCGCACTGTACTCGCCCACGGCCACCTCAAGCAAAGCTTGGACAATCATGTCTTTCGTCATCATCTATTGAATTTCTTCTCCTTTATTCCGCTTCCCGATCAGCAGTAAGGACATCAGCGACAGCCTCCGCCCTGTTGAATTCCATGTTCCTGCCCGCGAAATACAATCATTTTCCTTCTCCAGTTACAGCGTCAGCAAGCAACCTACCGCAATATACGTTATTGTGTCATTCTATAATTACCTCTCCCACACATCTCTTATTTGAATTCCGAGTCTCAATACCCTGCCACCAGCGAGCTCACGATCAAGCAAGCGACAATCCCTATCACTCTACTTAACAGTCCTCAAAATGCCCATCCTCCCAACCACCTTCCTCGTCTCCCGAAAACAACCCAACGCAAACGAAACTATCACCATCCCCCTCACCCAACACAAATCCATCCTCGCCAACCTAACAAACCGCTACAACACAATCGGCATCCACATCTTCCTCAGCTGCTGGTTCTTCACCTGCCTCTTGATCCTCCTCTTCCTCCTCCGAAAAATATACTACATCTACCGCCCAATGTCTCTAGTAAGAAGCGAGACGGCTGCTTTGGAAGCGGCGGTTAGGAGGTTTGTTAGGTTGGGGGAGGGGTGGAGGCGGGAGGGTGTTAGGAGAGTTTTTGAGGCGGTGGAGGGGAGAACGGGGAGGGATGTGGGAGAGCAGGTGTTTTGGATTGTGGGGAGGGTTGTGGAGGGGGAGAGGGGGAGGGAGAGGGAGAGGAGGAGGAGGAATGGAGGGAGGGAAGGGGGGACGAGGAGGGCTAGGTTGGTGTGGAGATGGTAGCGGCGGAGGGAGAGGTAGAGAGGGGTGATGCGAGAATTCGTTTTTAGAGGGAAGTAGGATTAGGGGAGTCAAGAGTCTAAAAATTGCTCAGTGAGAGGGATGTGGTCTCAGCGAGTGTACTGAAATTAATAGTAATGATAATTGGACAAAATGGGAATTATTGGCAGGTTAACGATAATATTAGCCTCCGTCAATGAAATCCCCTTCATGCGGTGGATATTGCGAGATTGTATATTTATTTCATCAGCTTTCCTCTCGTCCTACACCTCTCTTCCTTGAAAGATATCCAGAGAGCCGTTCTCCCGCGTGAACTTGATATTAGACGACATACCAGAAACAATCAAAGTCAGCTTCTTAAAGCAGAACCAGATCCACAGCATAGCTTGGTAGTGCAATGTAGTGAACACAACAAGTCCTAGCCAAGTCAGGTCGCGTAAAGCTTGGCTTCACAATCATATCAACTGCAACCATTGTCTCTCCTTCCATATACCTCCGGTAGTAAATCAGATGAAAGGTCTTTTAGAAGCAGAGACGGACTTGAACCTAATAGAATAGCTTGGGAAGTGAGGCACACTTGGAGGTTCGCAAATGGAAGTACGGCATTAGAATACTTCTTTCATTTCTAGAATGACTTCCTGCGTAAGGTAGTGCAGATCTCTTGGGAGGAGTATAAAGATGCGTACGAGTAGCCGAGACACTTTCCATTGACGACGGGATAGCACGAGCGTCTACTTGCAGATCTGTGAATTTACGGAAAAGAAAGAGAAGATAGCAATTGGATAAGGAATCTGGATTGTGAAAAGAATGTTATAGGCTTCCGATGCGGTAGACAGCCTGCAACACATATCTTGTCCCAGCTGGGACATGAGGTAATGATCTATATAGTGTTACAGATACCACAGAAATGTAGGAACAGAAGTGGCACTTGCCCCTCACGCTCATACCCAAATCTCAATCCCAATCCCAGCTCTCCTCTTCTTTCCCGCAAAGCTTCTCATTTCTAGTACTTAGAGAACAACTGGTCACATCCGCATCGAATAGAGTCTTCCACAGTCTGCAAAGTACGTGCATTTCTCTGCTCCCCTGTCGGTCTCTCTCGTCTCCTTGTGGATATGTATGACGCAGTAATGCTACAAATCCTCGCCCATATTGATTGACTCTCCTTCCGAGATATACAAAAGTCAAGTTTCCCATAACGCCAATAATGCATGCAAGACGCCGATATCAAAATTACAGGAGGTTGCTGATCCATATTCTATGGCCGCCCTGCCCCAGCCTTTCGTTCTATGCGTATCATCGAACCATCTTCCTCTGTCTCCTACGTGCGCTTCCGTGTCGACTCCTGGAGGGGCTTCTTTTTCTCGGGGCAACGAGATATCCTGGAAATTGTAATCCTAAGAGTGTATTCGGATCTCAAAGCCTCCTGACCATGCCTCGAATCTCGTATAATGCGCCGATGCCTGCCTCTTCTCCATGCTTATACCACCGGCGCCGGCGTCTCAACAGCCCTTTTCTCATTCTTAACAACGCCTACCGTGCCTTGGACTATAAGGAAACATAGAGTCAGCATCTTCCATCCATTGAATACCTGCACATGTTCCTAACCCAACGAAACCCCTATATCAAAAAGAAAAGCAAGTACTCACTATCACCCAACCCAATACTCCCCACCGCGGGCGTAGGCCCCAACTCCCACGACCCCAACGCCGTCGTCGCAAACGTCTGCACGAACAGCTTCCACGTCGCACTCGTCACTCCATTAACAGTAAACAGACTTCCTGCTGTGGTGGAGATAGGGTATTGGGAGGGCGCGAGGGTCGTCGCGGCTATGCCGCCGCCGGCTGCGACTTGTCGGTCTTCGAGCTCGTTTTGGTGGAGGGATTCCGGCTGAGAGGGGAAGGAGGGGGAGGTGAGATTGGAGAGGTCGGGGATGTTGGGTGAGGGGGAGGCGAGAGTGATGGGTGTAGAGGTGAGGGCGAGGAGGATGGGGAGGAAGGTCGAGGGGGTGAGGAGGTGCATTTTGGTGTGGTTGATGGGTTGTGATGGAAATGCGGTTGGTGTTGGTTCGAGTCGGCCGGATGGCAATTGTAGTTGTAGTTGTTTCGTGTGTATCGTCTTCGTGGGAGATATCGCAGTCGTTATTCGTGGTTGTAGGTTGGTTCTCTCAATCCTGCAATTTGTAACTCCTCTCCGTTCAGCGTGCCCGTCTGCAACGCAATTCGCAGCTTCTTGCTTCCCAGGTACTCGGTCGGCAATTGATCGTAAGGTCGTCTCGTCCACTGTATCGTGCAAAATTGCGACTGTCGAGGAGGCACGTATGCGGCGGAAGATGGGATGGGAATTGGCCGTTGCTGGTCTTGTCGTTGAAGGACTTGGTTTGAATTAGGGGCTGGACGGATGGATCCACTTGTTTGCCGTTGTGCCTGAGGTATACAGTATCTCGCTATCCCCTTTCTCGCCTTGCACTCTCATGTATTTTTCACTTCTTGCCCTGTCGTTTGCTCGTTTTCAATCTCAGTCTCGTGTCGCGTGTGGTCTTCGCAATTATCTTCAAAGCAAAAAAGTGACCTATCTGTACGAAGGCAAGCACGAAAAACAAACCTCTCCTCCCTCTCCTCTCCTCTCCTCTCCTCCCCAACCGACACCACTTCCACTGCACCAACGCCAATGTCAAATTCCAAGAGCCGATGCCGCCTGAACCAATGCCGATCTCCACCTCTCCTTTCCAAGACAAGGAAAGCTGCCTGCTGCTTCGCGAGACCACCAAAAAAAGATCTTGAATTTTCGCTTACTGGGCATACTCCTTGTCAGAAACGGAGATGTGATTGGTTGAGATTTTGGTTGCTCCTGGAAAGGGGGTCGAATCGAGACTGAATAATACCTAGTGGTGAGGGAAAGAAAGGAAGTTGAGTGGATTATTTAATTACTTTGCTCTTCCAAGGATACAGTACCGTGGAATAATAATAAAACAAGTCTTTGAAGATATACAAGGCACTTAAAATGGTTCTTTGAGATTCGAATCTTTCAAGAAAGGGGAGGGAGGGGCCAATGTGAGTAAGTAGGCATAGAAGCTGCCGAAAGTTGCCGTTGGCGATATCGACGAATGCCATGTCAATCGCATTCGCAGGTACGTGTTTCGTTCGTGCCTATGAGATACTTTATTTTGATCTTCGCTCCTCATGCCCTGTCCAAGTCTTAGTTGTATTTTTGTTTAAATTTTAGGTTCTCGCATCTCAATGATGCCTAGCAGTATCGACACATCTGGGCTTGAGAACCGATGATGTGGTGTTCTATATGTGACATTTTCTGTCTCTTTTTGTGGGTGTGTTCGTGAAAACGGAGAGCATTGACTATTCAAGGGGGTGTAAGCAAGTGAGTTTAGTTTTGTTTGAAGTATCGATTGATTTGGTATGGTATCATGGTACAAAAGTTGACTATTAGGTAGGTTGTTGAACCAACAGGCTCGTGGTATCTCAAACGCTCGCTCGCAGGAATCAATAAGATCAAAGCAAGCAGACAGACAATAACGAAATCTCCCCCACCACTTCTCGTCTCAATTCTCTTCACTTCTCATCCCTCATCACTCATTCAACGACTCATGACATGACATGACGACTTCGTGCTTCTTCTGAAAGAGAGGAAAACACCTAGTACGCAGCGGTAGTCGTAGTCCTCGACTTCCTCTGCCAAAAGTGCCTCTTGGTCCTAGTATGCGTACCATTCGCAACATACCCCTTCTCGACATGTCCAGCGCGACTCTCCCTCTTCTTATGCATCCGACTCGAGCAGCACGTAAACAGGACCACGAAAGTCGCCAAGAACAAACACACCATGGCCGCAAGACACGTCCACATACCCGTGGAGTAATGCGCAGTGCTTCCGGTATCGTCTTTGTTGACGTGGTCCTTGATGATGGCGAAGGACGTGAAATCCGTGGCCATGACGACGATGGTCACGATGAATGCGAGCGCGGACATGAAGGCTGCGAAGAGGGCGCCGATGAAACCACTGCCGAGGGCGAGGAGGAAGGCGATGAAGGAGAGGGCGCAGGCGACGGGGTGGAGGACCATGACGCGGGTGAGGCCTTCGGAGGTGTTTTCCGAGGCGGAGCCGAAATCGGTGTTTTCGATTCGGGTCATGATGTTGGCGGGGTTGTAGCCGATGTGACGACCTGAGCAGTAGTCGTGGCTGTTGTTTGTGTTAGTGGTGAGACTTAGATCTGAAGTTGAAGGAGAGACAGGAGAGGGAGAACGTACGAATCTTCATCGACGTTCAAGATACAATACCCGAAGGTACCAAATGAGACATCAGATCCATTGGCGAGGTTGACCTTCAGGATTGGGATGCTGTTGATAATTGGGGCAGAGATAGTCGTGATGACTAGGAGGACCGACGCGGCGAGGAGCAAGAAGGTTCCAACATGATGGAAGATACCAGTTTTGGCCATTGTGACTTTTGTTGTGTGGTGTTGTCGGTGTAGAGAAAGATGGAGAGGTGAGGCTGGCGAGAGAGGAAGCGAAGACCTCGAGTTCAAGTACCGTAGCGAAGTGTTGATGCGTGGAGTGAAGGAGGTAAGAACTGTCGTGGAAGGAGGGAACAGGTCAGGTTTTGTGCTCCTGTTTCACTTCTCCCCTTCAGCCAGAACCTCCATCCATCACAGCAAACGCATCATATGTTGTTCCCTTCCCTGGTCAAGCTGGTTGGTGCGTAAGTTGCTTGCAAGCCACAAAGCAAGGAACCTGGAATGAGGTGAAGGGAATGCGCATCCTCCTCCCCCAGGGGGACCAGCACACCACGATGTTTACGCCTCGGTTGCGCGTGATTCGTCACTTCTTCAGCCATGTTGCCCTTTCTGGCTGGAAGCATCCACATCACATCCACGAGGTCCAGCCAGACCAGCTGGCAAAGTGTGGCTCTGCAGTGCAGGTTTTCCTCTTTCTTTGTTCTGTCCACTCTTACTCCACTAGCCCACGCCTCTTCTCTGCCGACATCCAGCCCATAGTGGATATCCTTGACACCATTCAGCTCACCTCACTGGTCGAGCCATCTCAAAAGTAAAGCCGGGGAAATGGCATCTCACAGTGGAGACGAACGCAGGTTAGCAATTCAAGGTTCTCACCACTTCAGCATCAGATTCAAAATTAAGTTTTCAGGGTTCAGCAAGTTTGGCACCACATTTACCCAGGTCTCTAGCTTCTTCTGGGTAAGATGTGCTGGTATTCCCGCGCTGGCAGTTGAGCTCAGCGAGCGCTGACGTAGCGGTCAGGGGTGAGAGTGTGGCTGATGCGTTGAGCAGCAGTTATAATTGGATGATTGTTAGAACACAGTGTAGGGGTTCTCAAGCAGGGGTGAAGGCGTGAAGGACCAGTGCCTTGGTTTTGCCGTTAGACTGGGGTTCAAGTGTGCAGGTGCTGTGGCTGAGCTTGATTTTAGAGGTGTGATTGGATGACTGCTGAAGATTGGCTATTTGACGGTGAGCTTGTTGTCGCAAGCGAGGGACACCCTGAAGACAAGTGCAAGAAAAGGGAAAAAGGTTCGTGAGGATGGAAAATTTTCAGACGAACGAGGCGTTGAGATGAGGCGTCCAGCGCGTCCATGACGGCATTCTCAGGGGTACCCTGTAAGAATTTGGGTGTTGACTTCGATCCTCGAGTCTCGCTTCCTCAGATCAGACGATGGAGATCTCAGGAGAGATCGAGCAACAGCATGTGTATCAACTCGTGTTTTGGAATCTGCAGCTTTTCCAAGATTTGTGTGATTCTGGAGACGACTCACGATGCTTCCGCCTCGTACTCAAGTAAGAAGCCATATGGAAGAACAAGCACTGCGAATAATCGCACCACTCCTGTGTACACGACCCTCAGCACTCCTGGATTATTGCTTCAACGGTTTGACGAGCATCTATGACTTTGATCAACCTGTCTGCATAGCTGCATAGTAATCTGAAATGATATGCCGATTCATCGCAGGCTTAGCTCAGTAATTGTCATCGATCAAGCCAGACATTCCTCAATTCCAGGCAGGCTGCCTGCTGCTATGTTCAGAAATTACACAAGCCGAAGCCAGCCTCGAAAAGCTTGGAACAGCCCCAGTCACCAAACAAGCCTCAGCGTCAAAATAAAGTTTGGGACCACGCCTGCACGCACGTCAGTTGAACCCTAGTACCGAGATGATGTTGATTTAGGCTCTTTACATTTCACTCACTCACTGGCTTCTAGACCGCCTTAGACCATTCATTTGAGATCGGATCTTCCGATCTTCGTTAATTCGGGACTCGATAGTTGGGATATGTGCCTGTCAGTAGAAATGACTATCCGAGCAGAGATATCATTCTCTGCTACCGTGTGTCTACAGGTTTGGGAAGACTTTGTTAAATAAAATGATTGATTAGTCGAGTGTTAACTCTAACAGTATTTCTCGCATCTCAGACTCAGGGGCGAATAATCCCTACGATAGAGAAAGGAAACCCACGACGGCATATAGAGGTAGTAACGAAATCAAACTCCTTCGCCAAGCGGAGCAAGAAGTAGTTTTAGGGAAAAAGAACACGCCGCCTCAAATTGATTTGCGACGAGATCACTCCTTCAGTTCGATCTTCGCCATCTCGCCAATAATCTTCTCTTGCGCTTCCTCTACCGGTTTGATCTCACCCTCTACTTTTGCCTCGTCCTCGGCACTTGCGTTCTTATCCCCTTTCTTCGCCAGTCCAGATGTGAAGAGTGGGCTCTGCATCATTGTTTTCCACTGTTGTTGGTGATATCAGCATAAGCTTCCGACATCTCTCCCGCAGAAATAGAGCTTTGAGAATGAGAGAGTGGGGGAACTCAAGGAGGTAACATACATCATGTACAGCATTCGTATTTTCGTGACTCGCCAGCACGGCTTCATTACCTCTCGGCCACAGCTCAGTTTCGTACCGCTTGACTGCGGCTGCGAGCTCGCCGGGCGTCTGTTCTTTCATGGCGCGGAGGTGGACGAGGAAGTCAGCAGCATCAGTAATAGCGTTATTCAAGCCTTGGCCGCGGTCTATCAGAGCATAGTCAGTAAACAGAACTCGTAGGAATTGACTACCCCACAGCGAGACCCAAAAAAAAAGGCAGAACACAACTCACGAAAAGTCATGGGATGCGCAGCATCGCCCGCAAGCGTAACCAACCCATTCCTCGAATCCCATGGCTTCGTCGGCCAGTACCTAAGTCTGTTATGCCAGACCGGTGTTCCTGGTGGGATGGTAGCGAAGACCTCGTTGAAGGGGTAGCCGAAGGCTTTTCCGCGCTCGTACATGGCCGGGAGGATGCTGTCGCCTTTGAGACCGGTTTCTGCGTCTGAGCGCCAGGTTTGCATGAGCATCCAGGTCCATTCGCCTGGGTCGGGGGAGGAGCAGTCGTGGACTGGAGGAAGATTAGATGTGAGCCGGTGAAGAGAGGTTTGGGTGTGACTGGTGTGGGAGAGGCTAGGGTGGAAGGAAGATTATGTGGTGGTGGACAATGTCTGGATGTAGAAGGAATTACATACTGCTCATCCATGTGAATGTTCCGTTGGGATGGAATGTAATGGTGTATCTAGGGTGCAGAGCCCTCAAATCGATACTTGCCTGTTTGCTTATCTTGGTGATGATCACACTTGCAACACAAGGAGAAAGTAGCAGTTCGGCTTCTTTAGGACCGAGTAGGAATTCTCGTGTCAATGAGTGGGCGCCCTCGCAGCCGATGAGAAGATTCCCCATCTCGCTAGTCCCGTCTGTGAATGTCGCAGTGACGGTATCGGTGCCGGTCACGATGGAAGCAACTTTCTTGCCCCACTATTTTATCTTGTCAGCTGAGACGACCATGGAGTGAGGATATAGAAGTCATTGGAGACTTACTTTGATATCAACATCCTTTCCCAACATTTCAATCAATTTCTTCCGCTTTAGACGCAAACTCCATGGTGCAGGAAGATTCTTCATCAGCTCTCCAGTCTCGCCATTATGTACTGGCATCACACTTTCCTCATTGGCAACATAGCTTGGATCTGTCTGTACGCTTGGAATGAGAGCTTTTAGGTCATCGGTAAGACATTCGTCGAGGCGGGATTGAGCCCAGTAGATACCGAAGTTCCAATCGCGAGGACGTTGGAGAAGACTTGTATCTTGCTCGAAGGCAGTGCATGCGATGCCTGCCTAGACAATGTGTCAATGGCATAATTTACTTGCAGGAGAAAACTACCGATGTACCTGCTTCAAGACTTGTGCGAAGAGAAGACCGGCAGATCCTAAGTCGACTTAAGTATTCTGGTCCTCAACCCCGCAGGAGAAACCTCACCAGCTCCAATGATAAGCACACGAAGAGGCTCTGCCTGGGATCCCATCTCGAGATCGGATTTCGAATTTCAGTCGACTGTGAACCGGTAGTCGGGTCTCCAGGTTCAACAAAACAGGTTGTACAATGCAGCACAAAACAACAAAAAAGAGAGAAGTTGTCGAGCAGTAAAGCAATTGAATGGATGCTCATTGCTTCGCCGCTGGATCCTTGTACTGGTACATGAAGCTAGATATCGGACCGCATGAATAGAATGGTGATAACATCGATTGAGAGGTCGAGTGTCTCCAGGAGATGTCTCGGGTACCCACTCTACCCCTCCTTCCTATCGCAGTGCATTCCTACCTGGTAATGATTGTGACAGCGCACAGAAGGACTTATGTGATTCATGAAAGCACATTTTCAATTGGTGTATTGAAGTCACATCCGGTCAATCGGCCGTTGCGATACCACGTATGTCCTGCACGAACCCGGATTACCTACGGAATAGGTGCGGTGAGAAAGGAAGTGCATGTATCTTCAGCTGTAGCGTCAGAAAATGTGTACCAGACCAGCTAGTTCATGCAAACTGAGGACCCTGCCGTCCACCCGTTGGTACTAAGAACGGAAGCTAAACCATAGAATGCGACCTGCAGATTACTGAAGTGGGCCAGGAAGCGTGGGTTTACGCGGGGGTTCACTGATGAATATTGTGACCAAGAAGAATGCGACGTGAAGTGTCAGACGGTATAATCGGGCGGAATATATGTCTCTTTGAGACTATTAGAGACACTGCCATCGATCATCGTAGGGATATTCATCCCACTCTCGAGATTTGTTTGTGGTTGAAGTACAGTCAGCCTATCGGCTACTTCCCACCCTCCCGGAACTTCTTCAGCAGCATCCGCTTCCAGGATCTTGTACCCGCACAACACTCGGTGCGGCCGCATGGAGTTGTAGGAGTGAAATGTGAAGAATTCAACAAAGTACTTCGTACCTCTTCAAGGACAATTTTTGACTCGAGAGAGATCTCGTATGTATATGATGGCGCACAATAACACAGGGAGTCCCGCCTCATCTCCTCGAAGTGCAGGTCCACAGTCTCCTAGTGGTGCCGAGGTGAGAACACAAAGTCAAGAAAAGACACTTGCTGAACAGATTCGAGGCCCCTTCAACATCGTTGCCAGCCGTGGCGGCTGAAGACTACGATGATTACGATGATGACGGAGACTCGGCGTTTGGGAGTGCAAGGTCTGACATGACTGACACGGCTTCTATGACCTCAAGCATTCTGAAGTTTCGAGAAGAGAATGGAAGAACATATCATGCATTTGGTGTGTCAAAGGCTGCATGAAGAAGCATGGCCTTGGGCTAACGAGACAGGATCGACCGATCACTGGGGCCCGAATGATGAGCATGCCCAGGAGCAACAAGACATAAGGCTTGCATTGGACAAGAACTCTTGCTGGTGTACAGAACTAACGTCATCAGTCATCACTTTTGGAGTCTCATGCTGAAGGGAGAATTATACTTGGCTCCTGTCGTCAATCCTCAAGTAAGTTGTGGGACTGGTAATTGGCCATAACGCCACTGACTTTTGGCAGCGGATTCTCGATGCAGGGACGGGCACGGGCATGTGGGCAATGCAATTCATCCTTTCCCGAATATGTAGGCCAAAGCTAATTTAGGCACAGTGATGTAGCAGAAAAGCATCCAGAAGCGGACGTCAAAGGTGTCGACGTCTCACCAATTCAACCAGTTTGGGTTCCACCAAATTGCAGATTTGAGTTGGACGACTACAATTTAGAGTGGCAAGACCGTAATAAGTTCGACCTGATCCATGCAAGAGAACTACTCGGCTCTGTTCCAGACTGGCCAAAATTCTATGGCGAGTGCTTCAAGTAGGTCTTCGTCGCAAATACAGACGCACGTGAGCTGACAGAGTCTAGAGCTCTCAAGCCCGGCGGCTGGATAGACTGCTCTGAGCCTGGCTTGTATTTCGAATCCTTCTATGGCACTCTTGGCGAAGATCACCCTTACAAACTTTGGGGAACGGCGATGCTCGAGGCCGGGAATAACGCAGGAATGAGTTTCGACGTTGGGCCTTACATCAAGGAACGCCTTGAAAAGGCTGGCTTCATCAACGTTGTCGAAAAGAAGGTATGTTGCACGATAGGAAAATGGTCTAAAGATCCATGGGAAAGAGAGACTGGACTTTGGGAGCAGCTCCGCTTGGAGAAAGGAGTTCAGGACTTTTGTGAGAGGAGATTTATAAACAATTTGGGTGTAGGCTCAACTACTCTTTCTGAGCTTCACGAGCTAACAAAATCAGTGGCGAGCTGAAGAGGTCCAAGTCTTTGGTGCTCAGATGAGAAATGCAGTGAAGAACAACAGGCTGCTTGCTCATCACTGGTTCTTCTTTGTGTATGGGCAGAAGCCTCTCGATTCATAAAGGCAAAAGACAGAAGTAATGGAGTAAACGACGCTGCTCAAGGCAGGAAGTAAAATGTAACGCGTACAACGATTATTTATGAACCAGATGGAATGAAGTAGGCAGATCTGTATGACTCTGATAAAACATCAAGAAGCACTATGTTGATGTAGCAGCCCTGGAGTTACAGCATCGCAATAGTAGTTGAAACCCGGAAGAGCCCAGATGCAGTGATAAACGGGTGGCGATTCTGGAAAACACCAAGATCGCATGGGTAGTATTCCAAGGAGTCAATCAAGAGAGTCTCATTGATAGCAATTTGCGTGTTGACTTCAAAAGCAATGTTGTGAAGATGAAATTGGGAAGTTGTTAGTTCTAGCGAAAACTTAAAGCACCTGCGTCATTGGTCACTGCAGGGCGCCCAAGCGAAGATGAACAGAGCTTGAGCTTCAACTCGGCCTTGAGCTCAATATCAACGTCAGACACCCGCCGTGCTATTCATACTTCAGCGGCGACAATTCGTTTCCCAATTTCCATAACTTGTAAGATGCTTCCGCCATAATCATAGCCTTCCGCAAAGTGCGAGTCAAGCATGTCGAACCAAATTGCTCATGCAGCACGTTCCCTGACCTCGAGGACCCTCCATCTGAAAGTACATCCAACCCCCAGGACGTTTGCAGAGCAACGCGAGGTCTTGCGGGTGATTGAAAGATTTGGTGAAGTCTCTGTCTTCAAATCCCTCAAGGTATGTTGCCCATGCGACGCCTGAGTATATCTCTATCTATGGAACAATCTGTGTAAGAAAGTAGCTGACAATACCCGATGAAGTACGATCCCCACCGCCCAATACACAATGCCTTCTTAGCCGTCTACAACTCGGCTTCCTCTGCACGAAAACTCCAAAATGAATCACCTCTGCGCTATCGACTCATCAGCGAATCTGCCGATACAACGCCCACAGAAGACCATGTGGACGACATATCGAATTCCACGATCTTTGAATTGAACGCTTCCGAGACCACTTATAGCCACCACGCCTTCCTCAATTCACCTCGAATGAATCCCCTTCATGGACCATACGTTCCAGTATCCCAGAAATCTTCCTACAAAGCTGCTTCCCTATCCAAGATAATACCGAACTCCAACTGGTCCGAGGGTTTAGTGGATTGGGACACGGAGAAGAGCAGGTGGCATAGTGACGAAGTTCTTGCCCCAGAGGAGGAGACGCTACAGGGGAAGAACGGCGAGTCTGGTGAGAAGTGGCTGAAACAGGAGGCAATCTTGAGAAAGCAGGGCAGTGCGCCTAGGCTTATGGGTGGTCTGCAATCGTTATGGCGTGAGAGACTGGAAAAGGAAGACAGACACAGGACTTCAGTGAAAAGCAGCAATAAAAGCAATGCCGAGACGATCGCCAAAACTTTCTGATGAACATGTGCGAGGAGATGTTATCTCATGGAAACTGGACATGCCAATGAGAAGTGAGCAATTTCTGGGTGGGAAACCTACCTGTCTCTGACGTTCGGCAGGACATACGCCAGATACACATACTTCCACCAGCGAGCTTTCGTTTCACCGAATTCGGTATGTCATCAATTTGTGAGCAGATCAAGAATTCACGGATTCGAGAGTCGGGTTGTTTAGTCAACTAAGTCCAGATTCATGGTGCTCGATCTGGGCTCGTCTTGGACTCAGAAGTATATGGTTTGCTGTCTGAACGGAAGTAGCTGCTCCCGCTTGTGCAAGAGTCAGCTGTGGCGCACAAAGTCTGTTGTTATAACAACAGCTCTATAAGAACGCTCGTTCTGGCATATCGCTATTAGCATTGGACTTGCGACCTTGTTGAGTATTATGGTCGTCGATCTAGAACATCTACTGGAAAACCCTGGACCTCTTTTGAGTGTCGATATTGTATCTTATGGATCAGTCAAATCGTTCTCGACATGCAGCTTCCTGTGGCTATTTAGAACGACAGATAGAAACCTAAAATGTCAGCCATGCCATAGCAGTCCCAAACGTGCTGCGCCTGCACAGGAACGTTCGGGCGGGGTATATCCATGAGCTCGATCTGTCTCAGCAGCCGATAAAGATAGCCAGGGGTCCAGTAGATCGAGCTTGTGGCTCATCGTTGCGCAAAGGACGAAGATGGTCGCAGATCATTCAGCATAAACCATGGCATAATATAGATCTCCTAAACAACATATGGACGATGGGGCCAATCAGAGCAAAGATCAGATTGTGCCTTGGCATAAGACTCTCGGATGACATCCGTGAGCTCGACCCAGAAGCTCAGTTGACGGGCTGGCATGTTGAACTCAATATAAGGTTTTTTCAGTTTCGTTACCGGGTTTGATTCTTTTCGGGGAAGCTTGTCTTGGCCGTGCCACGACAAATGCACTTTGTTATTTGCTTTGAGTTTAAGCATTCGTGAGGGGTCATCGATCCTCCACTTCCCGTTCAGAGCCTCTTTGACGTTCTGATGTTTCAAGTTTGATGCGAGCTTCCAAGAACTGGACGCTTCGAAGATTAACCACGCGCTTGCAACTTCCGGTCGGGAAATCTCCTGCGTTGTTCAGTCTTTGGGAACAGCCTAGGTCTACTCATTTTTGCTTGCACGGCCTCATCTGGTACTCCAGATGACTTGTCCCATGAGATGCTGGATGACCAGAAATGTCCCAAAACATGCTTGATAGGGGTCCACTGTGCTGGCGAGTCATTCAATCGACCCACAGACCGTCGTTAACAGTTCAATTGCGCTCTTCCGCCACGGAATGTTGCGGAGTAAATGACAATCTCGTTTTCACATGGTCGCAAAACATGCGGTTGTTTCTCTCCTCCGTCAATTCCATTGCTAATTGACTTTGATTTGTGCTCTTCTGTTGTTGTAAGATTACCATGTAGGGGAATTGAATTATCTGCTTGAAAGTCGTCAGGGCGTGATGATTCCAAAATCTCGTTCCTCCTGTGCCCCATTTGAAAGCTCCTGATCTGCTGCAGGAGTAAGCAGCGCGTGCTGCATCTGTACCAATGCATATGGGGGACCCTCAAATGATGCCAGGCTTAAACTTTGGATTGATGTGCCTCGAGATGTTTCTCGCATCGATCACTGTCAACCCACAATCCGCCAGGGTATGATGCCGGTAAGGGTCCAACCCGCTCGACTTTATCTTTATTTCAAAGGTCAAAGCTTCTCCTCCCTTCCACATTCCAATCAAGAGCTCCTTGTGGAGATCTTTTACTGGCAAAGCCCAGCGAGTCAAGAGCTGTCAAGGCAGTGACAAACCTCCTCGTCTGTGCCTGGTCCTCATATGTCTCCAAAGTAAATCACGATTTCCTCCCTATTAGGCGTACTAGATGACTGATATTGACTGTTGATTCAGGTTTTGGTAAGGGTGTGCAAGGGAGGCCGAGATTCTCGGAATAACTTTCTCTGCAATGTAAACGTCTCGTTTCAATGAACAAGATATCAAATAGTAAGCCAGTGTTGTGTAGCAGATACATTAAAAAAATAGACTTTCGACTCTGGCCAAGAGGTCCATGCCAGTGAGAAGATCCTCCTTGTCAGAACATAATTTTCAGATCCGGAGATATAAAGGAAACCATAATGCCTTTACATTGATCGTTCACCAACCTCCATTAATTTCTTTAAGTATATGTCACTACCTCCTCGAGCTCCCTTATCTTGACGTTGACCGTCCTATAATCATATTTTCTCCTTCAGATTAGATCCATCGACTAAGCATGGCTACTCCAACACAAATCCCAGAACGCCAGCCCAGCGGCTCCTGGGGCACCAAAACCTCACAAGCCCTCCTCAGTCGCATGAACAGAGTGCAACAAGCAAGTTCCCCAGGCTTCGACTTCAAATTCAAGCCGCCACATCCAAGTCTCGCTCTCCCATCCTCACCAGCACAAAACAAGAAGCCCAAGCCAAGCACCAATGAGAAAGAGGTACCATCGGGCAGCGAGGCTGCGGAAGGAGACATCAGCTTCGGCTTAGCTTTCACACATGCAGTCTCGGAACCGAAAGTGGCACCTGTACCGGTTGCGGGTGAGGTAACAAGCAAGAAGCCTCGGCCATCGTACAGTATAATACCGGACGTCTCTAGATCAGCAAGCATGTCCAGATCGAACAGCAATCCAAAGTCTCCACGGGCGTCCAGGTCAGCCAGCGCATTGAAATCTCCCAGCAAAGGACCTCTGCCAGAGCCAAAGACTCCTGATACACCAAGCACGCCAGGTTCTCCGAACAAAGACCAGGAAGACAACAGATCAGAGGCAGAATGGCCGCTCCAGAGGAGCCGATCAAGTAGCACACGGACATCGATGATCACAGCACCACCCGATATCCCACTACCAAACACACCACCTCGCAGCCATAGCCTGCGTCGCTCACACAACCACTCCCGACTCCCGTCCTCGAGTCCTCTCGACTCATTCTCCCTTGCTTTAGCTCAAAAAGAAGCAGCTTCCACTCCACCCAGCCAGGACATCACCTACCAAAATCTAGAACGAAGCACAAGCAAGAGCAAGACCATTGCTCGTCCCAACTCAGCCTTCCCACTCTCATCCACTTACAAAGACCCCTACCAAACCCATCACATCCCCACCAGCAAAGAAGCAAACGGATCTGTCACCTCCCGACCAGACTCCATGCCCCTCTTCCTCTTCGGCTCAATGCAAGCCGGTCGACTAGACTTCCACGTCCACGTCCCCGTCGACGAGGAGAAAGCAGCTGAGATATTATCTTCAGCTGAGGAGAAAGACCGAGGCAGAAGTCGAAGTCGAGGTCAAGACCAAGACTTTGATTTCGATGATAAGAGCTTGCCATCTACAACCCCTTCAAACTCAAGCTCGAATTTCAAGCAGAATCTGAATCGGGGGGATGTCCATCCTGGTGATCTTCATATCAGGAAGAACATCGATGACGGGGATGATGGGGATCTCGAGCGTGGTGAAGGTGGGATGAAGATGAGTGGGAATGAGGCGAGGGCGAAAGGATTGATTGGGCGTGTGAAGGGCTGGTTTAGAGGGGTTTGGATGTGGATGTTGCAGGGTGTTATGAGGATTAGTGAGAGGGGTGCGGGAAAGGGGTTGTTGCTTGCGGTATTGCTGGTTGCGGTTTTGACGTTTGTGTTGGGGCTGTTTGTGGGGCTGGCGGTTGGGTTTGGGTCAACGTAGGATGGTATGGGTTTCATGATCACGGCTTTGCTTTGTGTGGGGTTGCTTGCGGTTGAGAGGGTTAGGTGTCTGGCGTTAGGTTGCTGAGGGTGGGAAACGGGACTCGGGCCCGAGCTCGACGATGGGAGGTACTTTCACGCATGAAGTGATGGTTGGGACGTGGACATGAGGATTGAAGTGTGGAGTCCGGCGTTGCAGGCTGGTACTTGTGCGGATGGCATTGCGCGTTGGGAGTTGAGGAAGGGAAAAGTGAAATCGATATCTCGAGCGCTGGCTGTTGTAGCCGAAGCTCCAGTCTTATTGTTAGAGAAAAGCAACTTTAGTAGTAGTTTGTAGTTCTTAGTCTTAGTAGTATTGGAAGTCAGGTGGATAACGGAAAATAAAAAAAATAAAAGCAAGTTGACCTTGCTTGAAAAGTCTTTGTTCCAATTTGTTCCATACTCCGGCTGGCTTAATTTACCTTCCAGACCCTGAACTAGAAGGGTGGGCACATTCATTCTTCGCTGCCCCTTCCTGCCCACCGCATCCTACTCTTCGCTTGCTGTTTTGATACCAACGAACAAGGACTCATAGACAGCATTGCAGCAATGACTGTCCTTTGCACGCAAACTGAAGTGGAGTAAGCAAACCCCAACTTTCCACAGTCAAAGATGAATCTACAAAGAGAACATGAGATCAACAGGATCCAACCATCTCTAGGGACAACCCCGCGCTCTTCGGGTTGCAATACCACATGCCAACATAATGGATGGCTTGGAGAGCCAACAGAAGGTTGTTTCGATCGAGCTTTTACTCATCTACAAGCTGTCTCTTTGTCAGCATGTCATTAGAAGTCTTTGAGCTCACGACATCTCCGCCTCGGTGGCAAATTCGGAGATGTGGCGACAAGAAATAGGAAGCATGAATTTAAATTTTCTCAATTTTCTGATGGATCCTTGACGAAGTATCGAATATCTTGAATTCTTCTTAGAAAATGAGAACGTGTAAATTGTTGAGGCGCAGCTTGAATAAGTTTTCTTGTCACAAAGCTGGGAAGGCGTTTGTCCACTTTTGCCCCGATCCTTGGCAGTGGGCGATGTTCGATGATCCTTGGATGGAACTATTCTATTTGGTCATGTACATGTTCAATGTGGCTGATATGGGCTGTTGGTGTTCTTTTTCTAGACAATCTGAAACAGACTTCTCACAATGGGCTTTGGTCATCATCACAATATGGTTTGTTTACTTTCGTTCTCGCTTGCCGAAGTATTAGTCCGCTGGTATAAGTCTGGCCTTGAATAGAGTGAGGGTTCGTTAGAGGTGGCAGAGATACAATGACCAGCGTCACAGGCTCCAAGGTCTGCATCTTACATATTTCAAGACCATGAGACGAATGATCGTGCGGTTCTGCAGTCAAACCCCAGTGTAGGTTACTTTTTCTCTCTTCAATAGGGAACACGCCAGCGATCTCGTTCCATTGCCCTAGATGCTTGTCAATATATGGTGCTGTATGTCATTCATACACCTTGTATCCAAGTAGAAACCAGGCAGCTACTTTCATCGTTCCGGAATATCAATTAAAGGGGAATAAAAGTTTATGGACACTGCCCAGCACCTATCATGCGTCTCGGCTAGACATCAGTCGACTCAGCTACAATGTCGCAATTTTACAAACGACTTTAAAGTATCTTCATGTCAGTTCTTATTATACCAAGCTTCATCAGTCCTATAGAGCACGTGGACAGCAGCATCAGACAGCATCCAATATTGGCTCGAAGCAGTAAGACTAGCGTGTCGGTAGTGGGGGAGATACATATAAAATTCGACACGTCTCGTAAACATCATAGTCATAGTCAATAAACGCACTATCCCGGTCTTCAAGGCCATGGAGGATAGAACTGGGGCTATTGATTGGGATGACTTCGTCAACGCAATGTCTGGTGAGGGTATTGGATTCATTACTCGTCACAGTGGAGGCGGTTCAGCATACACCTTTGAGCCGAATGAGAAGTCGCCGTGGCATGGTCAGGGAGCAATTGGCTTCCACAAACCTCATCCTGAGCATGTCATTGATGCTATCACAGTCATAACCTATGGTAAGCGGATGACAAAGTGGTTGGATGGAATGAAATGAGCGATGCGCTTGTTGGACTTGCATGTTTGGAGGAGTTCTTCTTCTTGAGAAGTAGTTACTTTGGTTTTGCAGGCGTATTATGGATGGGGATGAGATACCAATAACTGGGGCTGTAGATTTTATCTGTGTCGTTTCAGGAATGTTGGCAGCTGGTTGGCTTGAAGAAGCTTTTCTAACTTCGTGGGACCTGGACGTCGCTGAATGTTCTTATGCGTACATCAAATTTGTACAAGGAATCAAACCAATACATTCATGCATCATGCATCATAGTCATGACGTTCTTCTCTTTCATGTGAGGTTATTGCTAACGTTGGTACGTACCGACCGAGATTGCCGAGAGGTGAAACAAAGCCAGCTCTTATGGTGCAGCCAATACTATTTAAAGCCCACAAGCAGAGTCACGAAAATAAGAGTTCACACAATTGCATAATGATCTGTTGCAGTGAATCAAATGACTGAATATAGAGACCTTACAATAGAGAAAAGACAAGGAATTCAAAACACAAACATTTCCAGACGAGGCTATCCTGCCTCGGCATAATGTTGCCATATTAGTCACAAGCGAGACACCAAATTCTCGAGCCTGAGGCAGAAGTAAGGCTAGCCAAATCTGCCGACACAGCCTCGAACTGGAGAGGCTGCACGAACAGCCTTGCAAAACACGACAACCCTTCTCATCTCCACCACAACAACTTGCCATTCAATCATCACGAAAAGTGCATCGTCGCAATCAGCGCTATTACTTGTCTATCCGCCATCCCCAATTACCTGTCGTTGAGTCGGATTGTGTCGGCCTTGCGACATGGAGCCTTCTTCGAAGAAACGTCGACTCGCCCCGAAATTGGCAGAACAATCTCATGAACAGGTAATTCCTCGTCTTTAGGGATTTCATATCATTCAGACTGACGAAGTCAATAGCCGCAGCCGGTTCGATTTGACTACAAAGCCATGCCTCCTCCACAAGATGTCGTACCTCCTCCTGAGCGGAAAGACTTCGAGTCCTTCGCGCGTCACCTCCAAGATGCAGCGATGCTCATCTATGCACAAGCCAATCAATCTCCATATACAAGCGTCTCGGTCCTACTGCTACGATGGGAAGATGATTTGAGCGTTGATCAGGATCTGCAGCAACTTCAAAAGCTCTTCCGCGAACGCTTCAACTACCGAACCGAGTCGTGGTGCATACCCAGCTGTCCAAACCCAAGCATGAAACTCACCATGCAGATGGCACAACACCTTGAATATGCGAGACCTGATCATTTGTGGATCGTATACTACGTTGGTTATGGATTTATGGGTTCAGATCATAATTTATACTGGGCCTGGTAAGGCTACACGCAACAGCCTTACGACCTATACTGATGTTATGATAGCAATCCTCGAGAGGATTCCTCCAAACTTAAATGGGATGGTGTCAGATGCCTCCTCGAAGATGCTCAGTCCGATATCCTCCTTCTACTCGACACTTGCGCAGTTGCCGATGCCCCTACCGCCGGAAGCCATGGCATCAAACAGGCTATTGCTGCATACAGCCCCGATCAGATCGGCAAGGAGCCAGGAGCACGCTCATTTACATTCAATCTCATCGAAGCCTTGAGCAGACTCGGTAGTGGTCGCGCTTTTAGCACACAACGTTTGCACGAGGAGATCATATCCATGCAGCATAACAAGTTCTTACAAACCTCTGGTCTGACAAATGGCTCGAGTAAACCTCCACCAGGCCGAGAAAGAATGCCTGTTGTCTTCTCGTTGACTCCAGGTGCAATGCAAAGCATCACAATCTCGCCAATTAGCCAACAACCACCCGGCGGCTCTCTCATTCCTTCGCCTTTGGGCTCTCCTGACAACGATCTATTACCCTCAAGAAGCCTTCACAACGAGCAGCAATTGCTTAAGATTAGCTCGAATGCTGATCTTACATTCGAGGAGATGAGAGCTTTGGTCTGCACAACCTTTCTTGGTGAGCCAAGTCAGGAAATGGCGTCCTTCAAGCAGTGGCTTCTCAACACCCCGATCGCTGCAGCAAAGATTGCTGTTGAGGGTATGTTCCATGGACCACCAACTGTGCTCTTGGTCTCTATGCCGATAGCAATTTGGAATGTAGTTGCCGCAGACCGTACATGTGCTTTTCTGGGTTACGTCAATTCTCACAACATGACAACCGAATACCAAAGACTCATCGGCGGCATCTCGCCTATTGCGAAGACCGCAACTTTTAAGGAGCTCGAGGATGGCAAGATTCTACTCGAAGCCCGTCAGGCTGCTACCTCAACTCCTCTCATGAATCGTCATGAACCTCGCCCAGAGTCGATGCAACAAGACCCAATGCGCCAAAGCATGGGGCAAAATGATATCCCGATGGGCACGCCCAATCCGGTCCCTCAGGTCGTATTCCAGAACGTGGATCAACCTGTCATCCCAGAACACAAGGACGAGGTTGAAGACTCAGTCGAGATGCACGAGGCCGCAGAACAACTAAAGGCACTGAGCCACGTACGACACTTGAGTCATGATCATGCCAATAGTGAGCGAAATCAATCACATATTCCTTCTGAAGATTCTCCTGGGTTGCGAAGTGCTCGAGAGGAGTCTGCATCATCACAAGATCAGAATGAATCTGGTGCGGAAGACCAAATGTACAACTCAGAGTACAATTCGCCTCGACCAAAACCTCGGAGATCCATCCAGAAACAAGGCCCTAAACAAGACACTCGATGCTCTTTGTGCAGTCATGCGCCTTTCAAGGACTCTTCCTCCCTCCGAAAGCACATTGCTGCCGCTCATACCCGACCATTCCCATGCGCCTTCTCTTTCGCTGGCTGTACCAGTACATTTGGTTCGAAGAACGAATGGAAACGCCACATTGCCTCACAGCATCTCTGTCTCACATATTACCGCTGCTCGTCATGCCCCCAAAGTACGGTCGAGGGCAAGGGCAATGAGTTTAATCGCAAGGATCTCTTCACACAGCATCTCCGTCGGATGCATGCTCCTTTCGCTATCAAGAAGGCTATTGCAAAGGGTGATAGTAAGCTACAACTAGAGTGGGAGACACATGTCAAGGATATGCAAACCAGCTGTTTAGTCACTCGACGACAACCACCGCAACGATCTGCATGCCCTAAACCCGACTGCTCCAATGTATTCGAGGGTACCGGAAGCTGGGACGACTGGACCGAGCATGTTGGCCGACATATGGAGAAGGGCGAGGCTGGCAGACTTGGCGTAGACAAGTTGCTTGCAAGATGGGCTCTTGAACAAGGCATCATCGAGCGCAAAGAAGACGGGGAGTTGAGATTAGTAGGCACGGAGAGAGAAAGTGGTTCTGGAGCTGGATACTACAGTGACGGCAATGGCAACGTGGCACCAAAGCGTGAAGTGGGCGATGATACCAAAGACGAAGGAGACAGCATGCTACTCGACAGTTGACAATTGCTGCAACAGGCGATCGACGGGTAATTTGACATTGGTGGATTTCTACGGGGTGTTGCGGGGCCGGAGTACAAATATTGCGTTTTCCCATCTCGGCGTCCGATGTATAATGCTTCTGTCTTTCATTTTTTGATTGTTTATTCTGCGATTTTCTGATGTCTTTGGTTTGGATGGGTGGTTGGGTATGGAATGGAATGGAGTCTAGCACTGCGTTTCCTTCTTACCTAGCTTTCTTCTTTGGTGGGTGGATGGTTAGGATAGTAGGCACCTAGCTGCCTTTGAAAACTTTGAGGTAGAGGTAGGGAGGGGTGGAGAACTGTGCAACGAATGAAGAATTGAGATATTGATGATACTATAACCCAGCTGTTTTCGTTCGGTTGTTCGCCAGTTGCAGCAGATCTGAAAGTGATGGATTTCTCGCTCTTGGTACACGATTCTCTTCCTTTTCCCAACTTCTTCCTCGAACTTGCCGATCATTCCAACCTACCCGATCCCAAGAAGTCTTACCTGATGACGATATCTTTGCGCCTTCTACCTCCACCTGAATCCTACCCGGTCCCCCCTTTTTTTCCCCAATGCTTGAAGTTCCACGAATTGGATTCTTCAAGCCCACTCGCTCCTCTTTGCGGATCTATCTCCTGTCCGATCTACTACTCCCCGCCAAGAGATGAGATACATTTACCCAACAATTAACATATTGTCTACCTAATAGAGTACAGTAACATCAATTCCCTGGACATAAACCCTTGGAGTGCCTCACGGTTGATAGGCGCCCCTTAATCGTGTTACTATCGTCGGAAAAGGTATGCTAAAACGACGATCCCATCCCAGGGCGCGGGAGATCGACATACCGAATTGAGGGACAATCGGACTAAACCCAGCTACTCAATCTAGGCGACGAGAAAATTTAGAGAGCCATCCGGTTGGGCATTGATGCATATTGGCGTTGGCGTTGCTGGTAGTCATTGATGGAATCCAGCAGAGGAGTACTAGCTGGTATACTGTACCTTACCCCAGACTGAAGAGCCGAGAACTCGTGTCGGAATTTGCCTTCAGATCTAGGTTCGTTGAGGGGAAGAGATTGACATTTCGACCCCGGTCTGGTTGGTTCAGTCTGGTTTGTGTCGTGGCTGGCTGGCTGGAGTCGATTTTAGGTTGGTGATTGAACGTCTGGCTAGGGTAGGGTTGGATTGGGTTACTGTACTCGGTATTCGGTAGTTGGGTTTTTGGCTTTGGAGTTCGGATTTTGGGTTGTGCTGGGAACTTGGGACTTGACAACCTTGATGGTGATAGGAGCCTGCTGACGAGCTATTGCTAGTTGTTTTGGTCGTAGATCTGCTTGGGCGGAGAAGAGAATTCCGGAATAGATATTCTGGAACTCAATCGGACGGGTCACGTTTGAGTAACTATGGTTGATAGGAGTTTGGCTTCGATAGTTTGAAAGTATACAGTAAGACCGAGACTGAGTTCGGCATCTGAATGCTGGAGCATAATCGTTGGAGGTAGAGGGATCCTGGTTTCGATGGTACTGGAAATATCTCTACATGCCGAAAGTTTCCTTCACGGAGGTAAGGTTCGGTATTTGAAATGACGATGACTGGAACCTAGCTGCTGGACTCTTGAATTTAGCAAAAAAGTATGTGAAGATGTACACGTTGGCTAAATGTTTCGAATCTGAGCCATGTGTTATTTTGGAAGTAAAGAAGGATCACTGATGACTTTTTTCCTGGGTAGCGAAGGTTTGCTCTTCGATTCTGAGACGTGATAGTGTGATAGTTTTTGGGAGTTTAGCCTGCTTGCTGGAACTGTCGGGGCTCCCAGATTCCAGACAGCGGGCTTAAAGCATGGCATATATACTTTTAAACGGCTTTGAGATGAGTTATACGGCATTCTCTGGCATTGACTTATGGTTCGTATGTATAACTTGCGCTCAGGAGTGTGGTCCTGAGAAGATTCGCTGATATGATGGTTCCAGCTTATTCAATTTTGCTTTACCAAAATGCCTGGCATTCCGGACTTAGTATGGTGGCACAAGATAAATTATACCAGCTCTTAATATGAATACTTGCTGAGATAAAAGAGTAAAGGATATTCGAGACGATTTTGTGACCGCAAAAACCAGACCCATATCCCCACGAAATACTACGCTATTCGGGATGCACGGGAGAAATACAATCACGGACATCTGAGGTGTATGACCATATATATTTTGAGTGAGACACAGACGTGGATGTTGATTGCACCAAGATAAAGGTAATTCAGAGCGCTTTAGGCAGAGACGGTACCAAGTTAATACAGTCGAGGAACTGGATAAGCGAGACGAACAGCTCGCGCTTTGAGCTTGTTCCCCTCTCATTGCGACTTGCAACGAAAGAGTCTTGCTCTTGTATAAGTAGCAGTCAGTGGCTCTCTTGTGCAATGAAAGTCTAGTTGATGGTGCTGTTGGGATGGAAAGGGGGAAATCGCTTAAGTTTGTTGTTTTGTTTACGCGAGGTAGAGTGGGGCTAGAAAAATTATAGACTCCGTCGAACGCACGTCTTGATGAGTTCATGAAAGTAAGTAAAAGATGTATTGATACATTGTCTACGAGGAGCCTTTTCGCCAGCCGGGAAAAATAAGGAGTAGGTAGCGAAGTCCTCACTGATTAATAGCGAGAGGTCGAAAACCCGTATCACAAGCTTTAAAAAAGGCAGCCCTGGCAACAGCTTTACCAGTAAAGCTCCTCAACTGAGGATCTTCTCTTAGATCAACGAAAGACAGTCAAGATTTGTGCTTCAATATTGATCTTTCACCAAACAAATTGTCCCTTTTTTTCGTATGACTAACAGCGAGTGAGGTAGTCACGGATGAAAGTGACAGCTCAACATTCCCCCACTTGGACCCGAACCTGTCAGAGGATATTCAAGCTACGGAGCTATCTCCGTAACTCTGCAAAAGAACCGCTGTCCCCGGCCATAAATTTCCGAACTTCAAACTCAAAAGCTACCAGTAACCCGTTTTACTCAGCTGAATCAATCCATCCAGTCCAAAATTGTATCACTGTCTCACTGCGCTCTTGATCATGTAGCTAATAAGTCGAGATATGATGCATTTCATTCCCACGAACCGAGTACAAGTGACACAAGACGACACGTGGCGAGAAAAGACATGGCGCACAGCGGATTGGGGTTTCGCGGATCCGGGGGGAAGACTTAGCGAGAGGGCTGTGATGTGAGACATTGAGCGGTATGGGAAGACTAAGAGAAATTTGACATAGCTGGCTTTCCGCTATGGACTTGTCTAGCAGTGAAAAAGGGCTCAGTGACGAATGTGTAGGATCATCGAAGACTTTGCTCATTCATGATTCGCCAAGTGTATGGTAGAGTATGATTTAGGCAAGGGGAGTCTTGTCTATGATCGATAAAGAGGCGAGAATAAGCCAGCACGAACGCAAAGAAATGACAAGTATAAGCACGGATTCTACCGCATTTAGTGTATTGTGCCCTGCCGAAGAATAGGCCACTGGCCAGCCTTATCCGTAATCCCTCCCAAGCTGAATACCTGGAATTCCTCACATCTCCAGCCCAACCCCAGTCCCGGAAGCGATCAATCGATTCCGATCTGATGCTTTCCAGCTGGCATCTCTTTTCTAGTGCAATTTAATGCCGTCCTTGACTTGCAAAGCAAGAATTACCGCAGAGAAAAACAAGCACATTCTCCACGCGAGCACGGGAAAGAAAGACATTGTCTCGTTTTCGACTCTAGGGCGTTTTGTTCCCTCGATCCCGCGCGCCACAAAGTCTCGCATCACATTGATAGACGCTAGAACGTTGGTAGATGGACTACCAGACTTGCTCGCTGGGCCGCGATGTATAGAGAGGAAGCTGATGGGACATGTTTCGTGCACATCGCGTGTGTGGCGCCCATGATCTGGAGGACCGCCAGGACGACTACCGAGATATGGACTGTAATGTTTGGAAGCTGTGGAGAGTCAAGTCATGAAAGGGACGACTCTAGACGGTAAGGGTCGGTTCGAAAGCTTGTCGCTGTGAGATACTTCGAAGCTCGGAATAAACAAATTTTTTGTCATTTTTCTTGTGTACTCACCGTCCCTTTGTGTTTCTACGCACGTTTTGACCGCGTGGACTCGTCACCGTTTATTTACTTTTCGCGGCGTGGCTCCTGGTCCAGTCCAGCTTTCGTGCAACTGCCAGCTAAATTTGGACGACGAGCCCTCATAAGCAGTATCGTGCAAAATCGTGCCAAGATCAGAGAGATCGAGGGTATCGAGATATTCGGAGTGAATCGTAGACTCAAACCCGGTTCATATCTCCTCAAACCAGCCAACGTATGAGTTGGTACGCCCAAAAATGCATGATAGACAAGTGCAAGAACTCCGAATGCTCGGGTCCTTCCCTTCCTTCAAGCCCTCGCCTCGCTTGCTGTTGTAACAGAATGTTCCAATAAGAGCCTCGCAGTACGCGTACTACTATACATCTGTACAATCTGCATGCATCTACCCCCTCAGACCGTCATATCATATCAGATCCCAAGATAGTGGACGAGCCGTTGCGCTACATATCATGTAACACGAGAAGCAAGGTAAATCGTACGATCATGTCTGCGTGCAGTTTCTTTTGTGAGCTTGATTTGGATGAGAGAGGGACACAAAACAAGGAATTGGGATGGGGGGTTTTGCCCTTTGCTGTGAGGTGGCGTTGGGGGGCTTACACGTGGTGGCGGAGAGAGAGGCGGAAAGGGTTTGTCTGGTAAGGAGTGACGGGGAGACGGAAGCTGGCGCGCTGGACATGTGGGTGAAATGGTGTTGGTGGGAAAAAGAAAGTCGATTGTGATGCTTGTGCGACGGGGGCGCTTGAGGCCGTTGAGACCTAGAAATGTGAGCTGTGAAAAGGATGCCGAGGGTGGCGGATGGCAGCGAATCAGGGTGTTGGTGGCGCCTTTTGTGAGGGAAAAAGCAAAATGGTACGTCGACATACTGTACATATGAGATGTGATGAGATGGAACGACAGCGCTTTCGGCGGTAGGTCCGCTGTGAAGGGGATATCCAGAGACCTGCTGTGCATAGAGCACAGCTGAAGTCATAGTGACATATGAGACTTGCAAGTGGCCAGATCAAGAAAGACCGGCCATTTCTTATTGCTCGGAACAAGACGAGAACTTCGCTCTCTTTGACTTGCAAGAAAAAAGGAAAGAAGATCTGCCGGACCCTTACGGCAAAAAGCAGTGATGAGAAACTGATAGACCAGAAAAGCCGTTTGAAGGCACCTCAGCAAAAAGTAAACATCACCACTTACAGTCCCTGGACAGAATCCGGAAGCCTTCACAAGCGAACACTTCAGAACATGGCAACAAGCCGCCCATGACGGCCCGAGACGAGCACACTTGATCATCTCGTTAGATTGCGAATTATGTCTCAGACTCGGCAGATAGAAAAAATATCATAAGCGAGTCACAGCACACACATGAGAGATATACGATCTGTGTCCGAGGTTCTTGCCACGGGACGGGCCAGAGCGAAATATGCCGATTAAAAAGCAAATAGAGGGAATGGACTAGTGAAAGAGGCGCTGAAGAAGGGTATGATTTGCCTTGATGGCGTGAAATAAGGTCGTGGATTGAAGACGCCTCTTTCGACACCGTATGTTACAGCACATGAAATGTACATGAGGCTTTGGCCTCGTGACTAAGTGATGATATCTGCCCTGCATGATCCGTTCTCGTGAACGATAGGAAAGGAGGTATTTACCTTACCGCCTTTGTTCGGCCGAACCCGTTGTACGGCATAATGTTATGTTGGGTGCGGTCTGGAACGAGTAATGTCCACTCATCCATTACCCTTTGCGAGCGAGAACGGACTCACGGAGAGGGGTTGAAATGTTGGAGAGAAGGGCCGCTTCTTATTTTCCACGACATGAAGTGAAGCACGGAAACTGGTTTCGTTTCGAAAATCTCCATCTTGGCACGCCATCTTAAACATTCATCCTGACTTGACGGTCCTCAGAGTTCTCGGATACTCGTTTTCTAAAGGAGTGAAGTGAGCAGGCAATACTCGATGCCATGCCTGTCCATAGCCGATGCGATCCAGCATTGTCCTGTGCTGTGGATCCAAGACATCCATACATCCATCCAAGCGTCTTCCGTTCATCAGTAACGACGAAAATCGAAAGGACGATCCAAAGATGTCCATGACCTGGTCACCACCTCTTTCTTCTTCCCTGTCCTGTCTGTAGGCCCGATACACAGTACATGTACATGGCCAGGTAGGGCATAGCAGAGAGCATGGCAGCGGCACGGTCCTTGAAAGCTCAGGTTCAGATCGGGCTGGATGATTGGGTAGCAACGGTCTCCAGGCTTCGTATCCCTACTGAAACAGAGCGATATCTGCATCGGAGTATATTATTCGTGGACCCTGCTTGTCTGGCTCCTGGCAGCCAGTTAGCCAGTCAGTCGGCCATCCAGGAGTGAGGGAGGGGCGCGCGGGCGGGCGCGGGGACGCTGCCTAACTTGGTAAGATATTGTAAATCCGTATCGGTTGTGCTGTGAGTGGTTGTCGGGAGGGTCTAATATGTTTCACCGAGGTGATATATCGCGCAGGAAGGAATCGAAAAAAGGTTCATGTACGGGGCTTTCAAGCAGGGGAATTGGTGAACCTTAGCAGTACAGTATGTCAAAGGGTTGCGTGATTGATTTGACGATTGATGTGAGATGAGATGAATGGCCGAGATGATGGTGGGATGCCATGGGTGGATAAATGGGTGAGATCGCCAGATCGATTGTTTATTGCTTTAATTGGAGATGTGAGATTGGAGATCGGTATCTACTTCGTACATGGCCTAAATAATGTTAATTAATTGCCTGTGCGCTTTGCCACACTCTTACTAGTTGAGGAAAAGAGACGCTGCCGGATTAAAAAATGATTCGCTGTAACCCCCAGATTTTATGGAAATGTCTAGAAGCAGCACAGACACCAAAATAACATTATTTAGGCCATGTACGAAGTAGATTGAGTAGCCCCACAGTGGGGTGCTTCAAGGAGGGTAACATCGAGGAGAAGCCAGCGTTCAGGGTGAGGTGTTGCCCGTGGGGCTGCGATGTGGAGAAAGTGCTCTGTCTGACCTTCAGGTGAGGCTTTTCATGTTCTACTTTGGGATCGACTAAGTTCAGACAGTATGAATCGAGACTGGCTCGAAGGCTAGAAATGGCACCCTTGATGCACGCGCTACTTCTGTAGCTCAATCTTGAGGAAGAAGTCATATGTGTTTGATCTTCTATCATTGAAGTTAGAAGAGTCCTGGAGGGACTGTGCGGCGTAATGACCATTGTAGTACAATTAAGAGCAGAATTCAAGGCAGAGGCGAAAAGAGCAGCGAGTTCGCAGCTCTTTGCAGGAAATACGCTCCGAAATGACAAAGGTTTGGTAGTGGTACTGTAGGACAAGCGAGCATGGACATATGCATGCATATATGCGGGTATGTTTCCGTTGAATCTGAGATTGCTCTTCTTGTTGTTAGACAACTTGTGGTTCCGATGCGAAATATACTCCAGGATGGGTATAAGAGAGCAGGGAGCCAAAGTCGATCAAACAGTGGGAATTCCTCGAAAAGGGTTGCGAGATGGTGTGAGGTGATGCAAAGTTTACTTTTCATCCCTGGACGTTCTGGTGGCGATCTCAAGATCGTTTTAATACCAAGAGGAACTGGACAAGGGTTCGAGAAGGACTTTTGATGAATTTGATTTAGAGGAAGATGCGGTATGCGCTTCGTTATCAGATCTCTGATTTTATTTGGGGGCTGTGTGGGCCTGGTATGAAGTGACAGCGGAGTATTTTGCAAAGTCAAAATAATACTTCGTACATGGCGCATTTAATGTAGATTTCACGTCAATGCGCACTAGATACTTGGCAATGCTGCTTTTACAAAAACCCCTAGTATTTTGTATGGCCACCTTCAGCTAAAATCACTTCAATACA
>Ga0207879_100070_pt1 | contig 213777 bp, 242 predicted proteins | sample LinPmetageLP24_FD_184045 | JGI IMG/M metagenome (GOLD analysis project Ga0207879, IMG submission 184045) | Marine viral communities from the Pacific Ocean - LP-24 (SPAdes) | ecosystem: Environmental > Aquatic > Marine > Oceanic | place: Pacific Ocean | collected 2009-08-30 | reverse complement strand
TAACCCTAACCCTAACCCTAACCCTAACCCTAACCCTAACCCTAACCCTAACCCTAACCCTAACCCTAACCCTAACCCTAACCCTAACCCTAACCCTAGCCCTAACCCTAAGCTAGCAAGTAAGTAAGGTTTGATTAGGGTATTATAACTAACTTATTTATTCCGCTAAGCAGCTTATTGCTAACGTTTTTCTTTTTTATAAGTAACCTTTGCTTGCTCACGCTTTCGCTTGGATGTATAAATTCTTTTTCGGCCCCAAGTTAATATATTTGCAAATAAAACAATTTTGATTTAATCAATTTATCAACTATTTGCTTTTTTATTAAAATCCAAATAATTAAAGTCCTTTTAAAAGTTTATGTTAATATTAGAATTAAATAAAATTATACCTATAATTTACTAATATAATTCCGAAATTAAAGGTCCCTTAACGCGCTAATCAAAAATAAAGTAAGCAGTGACCCCAAAATTCGCTAAGCAAAGCTCCTCGATATCAACTTCAAGAATCACAAACTTTGCATTGCTTTATCTTTACAACAAAAAGAAATAAACTTATTCTATTTAATAATATAAAGTCACTACATCTTACAATAATTATTATCAAATTTTTGTAACCTAAATCTAACATTAAAAAGTAACGTCCCACACCCGTTTTGCTTAATGGTTTCCTATTTCAAATTGTCTGAAGACATGCTTATCCCTTTCCGCATGATTTCTCAGACAAGCAAATACTGATCCATTATTTACAGGTTGCAGCAAATGGATACAATCTACCTGAACTCTGAGATTACCATAATCGCCATAGCCGGAGATGACCCATCCTATGGTCTTCCTGGGGTGGGAGTACGCCACCGGACACGACGAGTTTATAAACAAACCGCAAACTATACATTGTTCACGCCCCCACAGCCGTATACGTATACCCTATCAGGTTCCGCTTGGGCCAAGAGAGGCTGGATCTATCAGGAAGGGCTGCTGTCTAGACGTCGTCTTATCTTCAAGGACGATGAGATCATGTTCGAATGTCGTGGCATGTACTGCTTAGAAACTTTCAACCTTCCATATAGAAGTATGCAAGGAAATGAGTCGAAGGAACCTCACTCCGAACCAATTCTGGAGGTCCAATATCGTGGAAATGGGGAGAATTTCATGGGCTTGTTTGCCCTTGATGTAAGCAGGCGTCAAGAACACATCTTCCATCGCATCAGCGAGTTCACTCAGCGGGATCTGTCTCAAATTTCCGACCGGCTGAACGCTTTCCGTGGCATACTAGGTTTCTTCGAGAAGAAGTTTGGGATGCGACACCTCTGGGGCAGTTCTATCATGGAACAACGGCTAGTCCATGTCAAGTCCAGCCAGCGACAGCTTTATTTCTTGCTTGGCCTCTGCTGGTGTTTCGGACCCGACCAAGGTGGTAATCAGGCGACGAATCTACCAAGCTGGTCGTGGAGTGGGTGGTCCGGTCACTGTCAATACATTAACACAGTTATGAATGAGCAGACCTTTGATTATTTTACCAAGGATAAGAACCCGACACGAGAGGAGGGTGGGACCATCTCTGACATGGAGGTCACAGTACAAGTCGAGGAGAGCCCTGAACATGGACCTTTCCATTCGTCGTCTCCCAAAACGACTGGCAACAACATCTCTCCATCGCTTTGCGCGATGCCTTCTCTTTCGAAATGCGCAAAGCGACTCTGACGCAAACGACAATAACGTCATGTCAAATCGAAAACGGCCACTCAGAGGAGTTACAAGCAGTGTTGCTCTGCCAGTCTCGAGACCCGAGTAATACTACCAGTTACTTTATCATGCTCCTTCGACCTGTGGATGATCATATGCAACGGGTAGGGTCTGCGTGGATTGGCGCCCGTATTAGCAACTTGATCATTGATGGCGTTTCGAAAGTCGCAGTCTTCAAACAATTGGAGCGGTTATACGGAGATGACTGGTGGATAGGGATGAATCCTCTCAGAACGATACACCGGATAGGATAACAGTTTGGAACATGGAGCTGCTCAGTCTCTTCTATCTGAGGGACCGTAACGAAGTGAGCTACGAAGTGTGAGGCGAGGAACTTGGGATGGATAAAATTGGTTGCGGGACGACTTTTTGGGATAATTAATCGAAAGTTTGCGTTGCTTTGCATTCTAGAGTCAGCGAGTATTGATTTTCTGCTTTTCTCAATGACTTTCCAGCTGGCTGGACCCGAGATGAGAGCAAGTTCGCTTTGCTGTAATATCTCTGATCTGGGCCTAGAAACCTTGGGTCGCGATGCGTTGGTCTGTAGGGCAACCATAATTCTGTGTGATAATGACATTGCCGTAAGAGATCTGGGGATCTCGATTGAATTATGCCAAAGCATTCACTAACAGGAATTATTATTCGAATACGACATATCTACATGTTCGATCGGATAAAGGAGATAGCTAAGGTAGCGTCCTGTCTTTCTGGTTATCCAACTACAAAGCATTTGTACGTATTACATGGATCTCTTGCGTAAAACTCTGTGCCACTCATCAACCCGGACACAAAAGCAGATCCGACAAACAGATGAATCATGCGAGTAGAATCAAAGCGGAGAATATGTGGTACATGAGCACCAAAGAATATACATATTGAATCCCCTGCTTTGGTGGATTTTGGACCTATTCCTATGCGTCCATCCTCAGTAGAAAAAAAAGCAGAGCCCCTCCAGGCGACAGACATCGCTCCTAGATATCTCTCGGCAGAAACAATTGCTGCCTGGTCTTGCGGCATGGTTTCCGAAGCACCGTTCTGTGATATCACATCCTGGAGCGTAGCACGCATACAGTGATAATCTTCTACAGCCTGGGCGACATAGTAGAAGCTTCTATCAGGATGCATACCGGTGACTAGAGTTCCAATGTGCTGATTCGGGATCGCGTCACCGGTACCTAAAGCTGCCTTGGATAATTTGAGACAGCGTGCCTCACAGTTGAGAACCATTTCTGCTTTCTGAAGCGAGTATCTAACGTGGTGAATTGCTTTAGGGCACAGCTCAACGATATCCTTGACCTTGTCCATTTCGAGCCCACGAAACTCAACACGCTTCGGTTCCGGAGTCCTGATTATCGGCTTTGGTATCCTAACCTCATCGAAGTCTGGATCTGCCATGCCAGCACAGTAGGTCGTATAAAGAGAATTTGTTTCTGAATCATGCCGAAAATCAGGACACCAAGACGGCAACTCTGGGTGCTTTTGATCTGATGGTGCCATCGAGAGGACAAGGAACCCATGGACCTCCAGAGATATTGTGCTTACATTGATATAGGTCTGCCAGAAGTCTCGTCTGGCTGCTGATGAATAGTCAACCTTGATCTTGTCTCGCAGTTCTGCACTCATGACCCCCATCATCCCATACACTTTATCGACATTCTCCCTGGCAAGCTTCCGTCGAGACAGCTGGAGAAGCGAATACAGGTGAATATCGCCCCCACCCGATCTCATCTGTCGAAACTGTTCTATTAGTGGGAGAGCACTGAAGCCGTTGTCGCTTTCGGGCAGACGGAAATTATGCTCGAGGATAACGTCATCCATGAGAAGCGATAGTCGGAGAAAATCGATGAATTTCACCATCTCTTCAAATTCAAGCTGCATCTCCCCGCAAAGGATAACGATCGACCGAGCCAGAATAGCTTCTTGCACTACCCAAAGTCGTGAGAACCAGTCACGAAATGCAAGTTTGAATACGGCAAGCCAAACGGGATCTTCAATGGCTGGCAAACCATAAGGGATAAGTGTAGATTTGGTGATGGTTCCTATGTCTTCAATGATACCAAAGAGCGTATTCAGCTCCGGAATCATTCCCATCACCAAATCACTATCATCACACGCAGGCCCCAGCCAGATAATCACTCGCGTTGCGGAAGAATATATCTCGGTCATCCGAGGAACTTGTATCTCTTTCTCATCATCGTCCTCTTGGTTGACGCAGATTGCATCGATCCAGAGCAATTCTGCACCGACCTGTCGACTGAGGGTTTGCAATCCATTGAGGAGATGAGGGGTCGCCATCAAGTTTGCCCCATCACACTGGATGAATTCCGATGGTGACTCTGTACCCCAAACGTAGGACAAGGCTTGGAAACTGGGTGCGTTGGTAAGGCTGTGGTGGATCAGGTTGCAAACGATGTCATCTTCCACCGTCAAGATCTTGAGCAGTCGGACCTCATCGCCAGTGAGGCTTTGATACCGATAAGGCGACAGTCCATTCATACTGGGCTTGGAGACATGGCCAGCATGAGAGAATGGTTCTTGTCATTAAGAGCGGGATTGGTTTGATGAGATCTAACCAAGTCCAAGGTTGATTGGCGCCACGTATCGTCCAATGAGGTTGGCGTTCCCGCCCAAGGGCTTCGATATGCCCAGCTGAAAAAAAGCTCAGCCCCAAATGAGGATGCCTCACATGATAACTTTAAGAAAAAATTTCCCTTTGGCGACAGCGGAAAGTCTGTAGATAAGGTCAGGCAGGTCAAGATATTCATAGCCTGGTCTGACAGTGTACTGCAAATAAGCTGATATATTAATCGCTCGATTTTGATCCGCTTGCATCTCGCTGGGGTCCAAGAGACAATGCCTTTCAATTCAGGAAACTATCACGACCATTGGTCATTCCAGCAGACTCCTCTGTTCCTCTACGGCTTGAGCTGAGTCAGTGGAAAGGCTAACTTCAGGCCAAGCTTTGGTAATTCCTGGACCCAATCCAAAAGGCCCTGGAATCCACGAAATGGACGGAAGTTAGTGCAAACTCATTCCTTAAGAGGGAACCAGAGCTTTGAAAGAATGGGGGAATAGTCTCAGCTGAACGGTGCAAAACAAGGAATCATTAGTGCTATCTGGACGATGTACTGGCTTTCTATCTGCAGATTCGATCAACCGCACACTGTGCAGGGTTTGCCCCGAAGCGCCTCGGCAATAGCATAATAAGCTGGCTTCGCCACCAGCGTGTCGTTGAAAATATCTGCACCTCCAGCTGGTGGAAAAACACCTGGTACCCAACTGTACTTGTCATCAAAGTCCCAAACAGTGGTCCCGATACATTTTCTTCCAGCTTGCATACAAGCTGCCACACTCGAGTAATAATCTTTCGCTTGTTGAGCCTGAGCCGCCTTGGTGTAGTAAGGTGGTTGAGGAATGCGAACATCAAGTTCAGTCTGCGCGACATTGAGACCCATAGATGTAAATATCTTTATGGCAGCCAGTTGGTCTGCAGTAGAAGGAGTACTTCCGGCGACAAAATGAGATTCGAATCCGATGCCGTCGATTTGGATGCGGCGGTGCTGAAGATCTTTGACCAGGCCGCGCAGGGCAGTGACTTTGTCGTTGGGAGACTCAATGCCATAGTCATTGTAGTACAGTTTGATGTCTGCATCGATGGTCTCGACGGCTTCTTGGGCAAACTGGAAAGCAAGGTGGAAGTAATCTGGCCCGATGGTGTCGTACCAAATGCTTGATGAGAAGGATCCATTGCCGAGAAGTGCCTCGTTGATGACGTCCCAAGAGTAACACCGCTCCCCATAATGTGTAATAACAGTCTTAATGTGATTCTCCATGACTGCAGTCAGGCTAGATTTGGTCCATGGTCCTTCTGTGACGAATGGTGCGACTTGGGTCGCCCAGACCAAGTTGTGACATCTGACTTTCGCCCCAGAGCTCTCTGCAAGATTTAGGAAAGAGTCGCCGCCTGAGAAGTTGAAGACATCGTTAAACGGCTCTTGGTATTGAAACTAAACTAGTCAATATTAAAGCATTTTGCTCGAGTTCGAGAAACTTGCCTTCATGATGTTGGCTGGAGTCATTGCACCGAATATGTTGGCGTTGGTGAGAATCGACAGGTAAGCTGCATCGGTTTGTTCGACATTCTCGTTTGTTTGTGGTATATCAGCGGCTGTTCCGAACCACAATTTGTGCTGCTGCCTGGCTAAAACATTCAGGGACGGTAAGGATGAGCTTGCTGGAAGTGCAGTGGCTGTTTGAAGAAGTGAGAAAGCAGCCGATGCTGCAGCCAATGAGAACTGCATGGCGTCAAAGTTCCTGAAAAGAGAGGAAGAATGATCTGAAAAGGGTGGAGTTCTGACTGCATGCTTGATCATCGATCTGGCGGATCTTTTATACTTATCCCAAGAGATCCAAAAAGCTTGTCCGCATCTGATAGAAGCTTGAAAGGCGAAGCTGGATCCAGTCCAGCCACATAGTCCCAACGGATCATGGAGAGCACTTCAGCCTGAATATAATCCATAATCCATGTGAACCTTACCACCTTGTAGTCATGATCTACACCTTTCTTCCTTGATTCTGTTGTTGATGAAAGGACTCATCAGGGGTATTGACGGCGGGGAAACACTTTTCTCCATTACTGTAATGTAACCCAGAATCTGTGCATTTAGCCTGTCGAGCCGCACGTGAACAGGGTGACCATGGTAGAAGTTAGTTATCTAGCTGCGGTAAGGATGGATGTATTGTTGTATTTTGCCGGTCGAATCCTGAAGCTAGGGCAAGCGGATGGTCCCGGGTAAATACCGACCGTCGATTAGCTTCATCTCCCTGTCTTCCTCCCCGGCATATTACGCACTGCTTGGCCAGGTACAAGATTCTCAATGATTCATAACCGAAAATTCCGGACTTTTTCTCCCGGTATAGCGGAAGTCGAGGACCTATGTACCACAAGAGCTCAGAAATGTATCTGTACTTCACAGATTAAACTTTTCATGGATTGAGATTTGATGAATGCCATTGGTCGCTCCATACCCACTATCCCCCTCCATCTGCGATTCGTGAACTCTAATCAGTGTCAGAATTTAGCGTGCTCGGCATGATCAAGATTGATCAGCAATTTCCAATACTAAACTTTAATACATTTAATGTAGTCTTGTCGCCTTCTTCAGCACGCTGCCGCGGTTCTGGTTCTGGGTCTGGACTCCTATCAGATATCTTTTAACCGCCTGTTCACATCCACTGAAGTCCATCTATGCACATATGCACATATGCACATGATGGGCAAAAAGGCAGCACCGAAAGACGACGTCTGGTTCGGAGTTGACGATGCAAAAAAACGCAAGCAGATCCAAGACCGCCTTGCACAAAGAGCCCGTCGTAAGTTGCAACTCCTTTGCTCTGCGTCACAAGTTGCATAGCCTCTAGCGTCTTACACTTTGGCCTAGGCGAACGACTTGCCCGACGAAAAGGCCAGTCTCGGAGTCCAGGCACTTCCTCCAGTGGCTGCTCCAGTGACATCTCCACGGACAAGAGAAACCCAGGGAACACCCCACATTTCTCGTACTCTACTTCGATGACAGCAATATCTCTTGACCATGCTCTTCTTCCTCTTCCAAACCACACAATCTACTCAGCCTTGTTTCACAATGGCGTTATCTTGGGTCTCGCATGTGCAAGTGCTTCGGTGACCAGGTCTCGCCCAGCCTCGCCTCATGTTCCTGAGCCTTTATGTCCGACCATTATTCAGCTACAAAATGTGCATTTCGATTGGATCGATAGATTTCCGATGTCAGATTTCCGGAACAAATTGATCACTTGTAGCGATTCTCTCAGCATTGAAGGGTTCCTTGCCGACTTATTCACATTACCATCATTCGTTCTTATGCAAGGATGTGCAAGCTGGGACCCGAAGGCATGGAATGCAACAAACGAATTCAAGTCAAGGTGGGCTTGCCTTTTCTCAACAGATGAGTGAGCCAGCGATTCCGCTGCATACGACAGCCTACACTAGACTCGATACTTCTCTACTCGGTCGCCAGGATCTTTGTGGGCGGAGCACGGAACACTCTTGAGGCTTTCGTCTCCTGATATCCGTATTTTGAGGAGGTCCAATCGTATCACGCTCATTATGACATGCATTTCCACGTCACCTGATGATCACCCAACAAGCTCATGGATCCTGCAGCACACTCAGCACTGGATAACGAAACTCGAATCGGGCACTGAATACACTCGGCGAGGATTGATGAATATTGATGGTGCGTCCAGTATAGTCTAGTTGGTGGACATGAGGCTTTCAGCATCTTTCTCCGCATCCCCAGAATCTCACGATAGAACATCATAGCGTGATGCTCGGCCTATGATCACTTGCTCAAGCGCCCGTTCTGGGTACTGAAGCAGGGGATATAAATTAAGATGGGTACTCACAGCGGCAGTTTGCATTCCACTTCCAATTCAGAACATCATCATACAATACAATACACTTATCACAATCAATCAACATAACTACAACAACATACTACTACCATGGCTGGTGATCATCTAGCACAAACTGCAGAGGTTGCAATCGGCGCGACGGGCGCAGTCATAGCTGCCGATCAATTCCTCAAAGCCGTCGATCAGGATCATGAAGACAAGACGAAACACATCGTGAAGGGCAGTATTGGAGCTGCCATTGCCATCGGAGCTTGGGAAATGTACAAGCAGCAAGAGGAGAAGGGAGAGCGACGATCGAGATCCATCTCAAGGTCACGCTCAAGGTCCGCCAACCGCTCCATGTCTCGTTCCAGGAGTCGTTCATCCGAGAGAGTCAAGCATCATAAAAGACGCATGTTCGAGGAGATCATCGGAGCATACGCACTAGGGAAGGAACTTCTGGGCGACAAGCATCACCACATTGCACATTTAGTTGGGGAGGCTCTCGGTGCGACTGCGCTGGTTAAGGACTTCACGGAAAGGAATAGGATTGAAGAGGAGGAGCGTCACCAGCGTTGAACTCGATTGAGTACAAAGGAGGGACTCATGGCATCATTTTCATTAGCTTCTTGAAGGATGTTTTTGGATCGGGCGGGCCAATGTAACGAGTCACGGCAATGTGAAAGGGAAAGGAGTGAGCAGAGCGGATCCAGTTGCCTTCCCAGCGTTGGTCTTCAGCTTTTCTAGCGATTGAGTGTTCCTACCGGTGTTCCTTAGCATTGAAGTTACCCTACTTCAAAGTGGGCTGTAATATTCCAAAATTTAAGAAAGGTTCTGTGGTTGATGAATGCTAAAACCATTTCATTGATGGAGTCTGTTGATTAGCCATGTGGAATTTCGGTGTTCGTAAAGTGCATCATAACCTGATCAATCGAGTCCCTGAGTAAGGACAAAGTGGGTGTGATGCTATTTTTAGATATGCAGAGACAACTGGCAACTCAACTCCAGGCGCGACAGTATGTTGCATCTCGACAAGGTGCTAGATATTGGCAGAATTGGATGAAATTCATTTTGTCAGAATGAATCTTGAAGAACAGGTCAATAATGGACGTCAACACCACCAGTCCGAACTCTCTATGTCGCTACTGCGCCAACGTGTGTGTAGAGTCACTTGTGCTGCTCACGACAGTCGATCGTCAGGCAGACCGACTACCCACCGAAGCATATTATAAGCACCACTCGTCGTTCGACGATTTGGAGCATGCGGCTCTTGCTGGATGTGAGATCTGCCTTCTCATTCTAGACTGTTATCGCGGATGCGATATAGACTGGAACTGGCAGGATACTCGTGGAGCGGAAGAGCGCCCTAACGATACTATATATACGTACGCCAAAGAATTGGAAGACTCCAGTGTGACTCTTTTTGTTGGCAACTCGCGGAGCTCGGTGGATGTTTTACAGGAAGGGCAAATCCTGGACCAAGTCTCAGTGCACCTGGGACCCATCAACATAGAACCACGAGGATCTGAAGAATCGTTGGAGTACGAGCTTCCGGACCTTAAGTTACTTCTGACTGGATCTAGAGGTACAAGTATTTTTCTACTTGTCATTGAACTTTTGTACACAACTTGGACTTTGATCCTAACCTCCCTATAGATCAACGAGCTGAGATACATAGTCACCCAATCGGCCGCATCGAGGTAGAGGACGATCTGGGCTCAGCACGTAACAATGCCATTGTCAAAGGATGGCTTCAGGAATGTGACGAAAGCCACACAGAATTTGACTGCTCAGGAAGCAAAGGCTTGCCTCTCCCAACAAGAGTCCTAGATGTCGTTTCTCAATCAGGTGACGACAACGACGTCCGGCTTTTCGTGACCAAGGGAAGCTTTGGAACATATGCCGCACTCAGCCATTGCTGGGGAGGTAACATCGTGCCAGTCCTACAGACCAGCAATATAGATCAATTCCAAGAGTCCATAAGCTATGCATCATTGGCGGCTAACTTCCAGGATGCAATCACTATCACAAGGAGAATCGGCATTCAGTATCTATGGATCGATTCGCTTTGTATCGTCCAAGACTCTCGCGATGATTGGGAGATCGAGTCGGCAAAGATGGGGTCTGTTTACAAAAATGCTGCGGTGACAATATCTGCCATGACTTCAAAAGGTAGCAAGGAGGGGATCCTCAAGAGACGTCCAAAGATGCCTGGCCCAGCAACTGCAAATTTGAAGATCTTTTCGGATCCGGAAGTACCGGAGAGCGTCATGATCTCATGGCTGAATAACGAAGACGACGAAAACTTATGGAGACTGAACTTTTTCGGTCATCTCTCCAAGCGTGGTTGGACATTGCAGGAATCGATCATGTCTCCCCGAATCCTCGCTTTTGGTCAACATGGCATTTATTGGAAGTGCCCGCATGGGTTCCAAGCATTGGATGGACAACAACTATCTGGGGCCGTCAATGTCGTCCCAGATAAGCTACCTCATCTGGATTCAATCCTGTATGGCCCTACAGCCGACGACCGCTCTCCTGGAACCATTGACAAGTTTGGACTTTTGACGGAATACTACAACCTGGTAGACTGGTATTCCTATCGAACTCTCACAGTCGCAGCCGACAAGCTGCCAGCCATGTCCGCTATAGCCGAAGCCCTCAGCAGAGTTCTAGGAGACCAAAGTACTGGTGCAACATATCTAGCCGGGCTCTGGGACTTTGATCTACATCGTGGGCTGATGTGGTATCCGGAACTACCATCCGCGCCACACGTACTCCAGTATCGCGCACCGTCATGGTCCTGGGCCGTCACTGACAGTCCAATTGTGTATTATAACAATGAGGAGCCATGGACTTGTTCTGAGTTCGACCTGGAAGTTCATCACTGCCAGGTACAGCTCCGGAGTGCCAAGAACCCTTTCGGTGAGGTAATCTCTGGATATTTACAGGTCCGTGGTTACTCCATACCGCTGCTGAGAAGCAGCCAAGTGGTGTACGATAAGATTTTGTCGCCGAAGACGATTTACTTTTCTCACTTCGACGAGCCTTCACCAACAGGTCTCGATCAGGTAATCGTTGGCGTCTCGAGCGGGGAACGGATTGAGATGATGGTGTTTAACTCGACAAAAGAGAAGCCGGAGGACTGGGATGGTGACTTGGATCTTGAAATTAACCAGGATCTGTGGGTCAACAATGGTGACAGGGCTCTGCTCGTGCATCTTGAAGATATTCCTGGTTCGACATCAAACAGTGGGTTCTGGCTTTTGCTTCGACGGAGAGATGGCTCTGAGGATATGGAACGGGTGGGCTGTATAATTAACATGAACGTTGACAGCAGCTGGTTTGAATCATGGGTGTTGGAGGACTTCAAAATAATATGATGGGTGACTGATTGATTCTTGATCGATTGAAACTTAGTCAATGGATTACTCAGAGCCAATACTGGAAAATTTCTATACAATTGTTGATTATCCATGCCAGAACCTTCAACACGTCTTATCCAAAGTGCTTCTCTGCCCACTTGTCCAGATTGGTCCTGCAAGACTATTATACATATACAGTCCTATACAGGCTTCTATGTATCATTACCCTGTACTCACATCCATGTGACCCCTCATCTGTCCCCAAATTGGAGGCTCGTCATCAGTCCCGCCTCTTTCCACATCCAGGCTCAAAATTGATATCTTCAGACTCGGTACATCTGCATTCGGGACCGCGGTGTCGTTCATGAGAGAGACTCGGTAGCCCAAGTTCTTCGCAAGGTATGGTGTGACATCCTCCGGCTCTAGACTTTTCAAGAAGCCTCCTTCGATATCAACGTGCAGTCGATCTGTCAAGGGAATTGTAGCAGTCACCAACTGATCTGGGTCGCAATTGCAATTTGAATTCAGTCCAATGATTTTGACGAAGATGCTGTGCGTGCCCACTAAATTTGGCTCAAAGGGCCAAGAGAATGGATCAGGTTTGAACGAGCCGATGAAGATGTGAACATAAAATGGTGCATTGAGAGCATACTTCTTGACTCGAATGTTGGCGATCCATTCTCTGTCTGCGGTCCTGACGTGTAAATGTCTCTTCGAAGATGGCTGCACTCCGGACCTTAATCCATAAAGCTGGTTCACGGCGACAACTACTTGACCTGTGACATTCCCATTGATGTAATTGGCCGTCTCCGGGTACGCGTATCCAAAAGCCTCTGTTGTTCTTGCCGTCTCAGAAGTCCAGAATCCGCCAGAGAGGTCTTTGTGAAATGGAGCCAGAGGAGAGTTGACATCCTGTGTCTGCCCAGCCGAATGTGTGAATGCGTTGAAGATGGCAGGCTCTGGCACCACGTAGCTGTCTGGGAAGATCACCTGCCACATTGAAAATACCCGATCGATCATGGCGTGATGAAGCCAAAAAAGAGGGTCGAACGCGGAGTAGTGGATGTATGTCATGTGCCCTCCACTTCCGGTCAGACCATGAATCTGATCATGGATGCTTTCCAATGAATCATATCCTGCAGGGTTGTCGTCGGCTATCCATGCTTCATTGCTGAAAGTCGTGTAGTCATTGTACATTGTGAGCAGAATGTAGAGTCGAGTTCGAAACGATGCACCGCTATTATCGAGTTGTCGGGCGATGAGGTTGTTCTGGGAGCTTGCGGAGGCATCCTGATTGGTCGGGTAGCGGACAGTCTCAAGAAATTGATTGAACTGTAAAGGTCAGAACTTCTCCATTCACACGGGTCTGAAACTGACTGGGCGGTCTGGTAAGTTAACAGGATCCAAAGGCTGGAAGCGATAGCTGTAAAGTGGGTTTGCGATTGTTTGAACACCTGCTGGACCATTGATAACAATAGATGGCGACTTCACGCTGTCGGGAAGAATCGTACTTCCACCAGTCGGAGTGACTGCCCAGTCCCAATACGGTATCCTGAAGTTGGCAGCAGCAGCCACGTATCGCTCTCGCATTGGTCCAGGGGGGTACTGTTCCGCGATCATCTGAACCTTCTCGTGTAGTGCTTGCTGTTGAAGATCAGCGAAAAGTCTCGCAAGGAACCTGCGCCACAGACCTCGTATAGAGCAAGATATGGTCTATGCCATGTTGGAAAAAGAATCGAAACATGATTACAATATCCATTCTGCTCGTTTCCTGGTTTTGGCAGGACATTATCGAATGGAACAAAAGGCCTGCCATGTATGCCTGAACTGTCAGCCAAACTCGTTTGCAGCGGTACATTCCTCACCTGCTATCTGGTACCAAGAAAGCATGTCCGACTGAGGTGTATATTGTAACATGTCCAATCCCAAAATATACAGCGTCCAAGCCACAGGATCCTTCTCAAGCTCTCGAACCTCGATTCGCAATGGCAAAGATCCATTTACACCACTCCCTGTATGCACACCTGTGATGGGTAAGAACTCGGAGGTCTGACGTTTCGGTAATCGTGGAAGATCCGCGCCGTAGTCATAGGATGGATATGGCTGCTGTGAAGCTGGCGACGCAAGTGCCGGGCGTGACAGAAGTGTGCATAATACCGCCGCAGACATCCAGAACGAAAGAAATGGCATGTCTTCGACATCAATGATAACGAGCGTGGTCGTAATGGGATCGATGTCGATCCTCGCGTCTCTTTCGGTGCGGTTGCATTCAGCGAAGAAGTATCCAAAAGACCTGCTTCTTCTCCTCGCCCCAGAAGAACGTACGATTTCGCGTTGTCGATAGAAAAGCAAGAAGCGAGCGCCAGGGCTATCCAAAAACCCAAAAGAGTGACGATTGCTCGGGGCGAAGATCTGGAGGTTGAAGATCTGGAGGTGAAGAGAGGAATTGGAGCTCGAGAATCCGAAGTTAAACTTCGCTTCGAGACTTTGTGCTCCAAAGCTCTGTGGAAGGTGCGAATGCGTCCACTCTCCCGTCAATTCCCTCCAGCGTTCCATGGCGATCAAGATAGAATCGCGGAACACAATACGTGTTGCGAGATTTCTGTGTAACTTGAAGGAAATTGAAATTAGATCTGCTGCGCAATCAAAGGATGTTGGTAGCCTGCGCAGGTCTGGAACAGCGGCGAGAAGTGAAGGTCGTCACTGAGGAGTCTTGCCGTAGAACGACCATTTGGAGAATTGCAGCTGGTAAACATTAAGTTGAACTCAAAACTTACCACGATCGACGCAATGCGAGGACGGAGAGAGTCCTTAAAGTCATAACACATCCATTCTTTTCCAAGCCAGCCGGAGCTCCATGTAAATGCCTACAGACCAGAACGCCTCCTTCCCTCTGAGCAAGCGAACAAATAATAATTCAACCATGCTGCATCAAGGTCCAACGTTATACTTGAGCTTGATCCCCATAGCAGCAAGCTCGACATCCAAATACTTCAATACACCAGGTACAGCAACAATCGTCGTATCATCACCACCAATCCACCTCTGCCCCTCACCGTCCTCCCAGATCTCGCCCTTACCCGAGAAGTCCTCAGCACGATGCGCACACTTCCTGCATCTAACGACACCAGTGCCTCTCTTCCTGTTTGCGAACGCAGAAACAGTTGGTTGATTCGAGAGGAAGGTCCCGCACTCCTTGCAAATCCACGAGCGTGAGTAATCCGAGCAATTGAGCAGACGGTCCTGAAGCAGGAACGCAGTGCCGTGGGCAAGCAGAGAATCACGCTCCATCTCTCCAACACGGATACCACCACCCTTCTTCCTACCCTTGATTGGCTGACCAGTTAATTGGGTGACAGGTCCCGTGGTTCGAACTTGGAACTTGTCGTTCACCATGTGACGGAGGCGTTGATAGTAGACGACTCCGATGAAGATGTCGACGTGGAGTTCCTCGCCTGTGATGCCAGAGTACATGGGCTCGTTGCCATAGTAATTATACCCAGCTTTCATCAGCTGATGGCCGAAGTAGTCGCCCGCGGTATTCTGCTCATCGAAGCGGAAGGGTGTACTGTCTTGAGCGAGGCCGTGGAGAGCACCAGCCTTGCCGGCAAGAGACTCAACGAACATACCGATCGTCATACGAGATGGGAAAGCGTGCGGGTTGATAATGGTGTCGGGCTGGATTCCGGATTCTGTGAAGGGCATGTCGACGCTGGGCCATTTCTGGGAGCAGACACCCTTTTGTCCGTGTCGAGAGGAGAACTTGTCACCGATGACTGGTGAACGAGGGATGCGGAATTTGATGGAGATGGCTTGCATTGGTTCCACTCCATTTTCGTTGCCGATGAGACGGACTTCATCGATGAAAGCGATTTCTCCATCCTTGTATTTCTCGAAATGCGTAATGCCATCTTTGTTCACAAGGTTGCCATTGGCATCTTGACTGACGGTGTGCCAAGCACAGATTTTGTCGCCTTCCTGTACCAGACGTCCAATATGCGGGAGTCCGTCTTCATCAATCATAGCTTTGATCTCTGCCTTGATTTCAGATCCTGGCGCGAAACCAAAAAGCTTCTTGATGTTCTTCGAAGATCTGGATCTGCCACCTCCTTCTTCCAGGTCAATCTTCTTGACTTTATAGATCGTACCGTGACCAAATCCTCTCTCGTGGGAGCTCTTGTTGATTATCATGGCGTCGTCCATGTCGTAGCCGGTATACGAAATGACTGCGACGACAGAGTTCATCCCGTTGGGGAAGTTGTCAAATCCGTACTCGTTGTGTAGAGGAGCTCGAACGATCGGGGTCTGTCCAGTTTGGAGGCGGTAAGTTTTATTGTCCGACCTGTATCGAACAGCTGTTCCGGGCGTTCCCATTGACTGTTTACCCATCTGGCATTGGTACATGTTTCTAGGAGATTGGTTGAAGTCGGAGAAGGGCGTCATGTTGGCGAGAATTGAAAGAATATTGGTAGGGTCGAACTCGACGTGGGTGGACTCGCCAGAGACAATCTCGGGCTCGGTGACAGCGATGGACATGAAAGGCTGTTCTTGTGGCCCGACAAGATCTTCCATATCAAGAGGCAAGTACTTGACGGGTCGCACCATTCTGGAAGGAGATGCAGACATGTAAATTCCGGGATACTGTCCTCCAGCGGAGTTTGGCACCCAGCAAATCTCAAGATCTTTCGGAACGTTGTGAGATCCTTCCACCTTCCAATATCGAAGAGTATCCGCGATTGTTACCGACTGCTTTGGCGTGCACCATCCCAGAATCTTTCCGTCAAGCGTAACCACAACACTCTCTTTCGTCGATGATGATCCAGAGCGAACAACACCGAGGCCAGCCACTAGCTTTGGAATCGCTGACACATCAGAAGCTTTTGTGAGGATTTGGCACTTGTGAGAGAGATGGTTCAGCAAACCACACGGACTTCCATCGGGAGTGTGGACTGGGCACAAGAAACCCCAACTCTCGGGTAGAAGCTTTCGAACAGTCGTGGTTTTCAGTTGGGCGAAGAAACTACCTCTGTGAACCATGCGGAAATGACTAATGAATCGCAAAAAGTTGATCTTTTCCGCCACAACCGTAAATCCGGATACCTGCTGCAAATCGAGACCGGTAGGACTGACGAGATTTCCCGTGGACATGAAATACTCAAGGGCCCCTCCAACATTCTCATTCGTCCGCCCGCATAGCTTTACCGGAAACTCTCTCAGGAACTCTGGGGTCGTGAATCCATGCTCTGGGCTTTTCCGTAAGTATTCCCGTATCGACATTCGCAGTTGTGTCGAGAGCCAGTCATCCAGTCGTTCTTTGATGATCATACCATAGAGGAAACCTCCCAGCAGGATCTCTTGATTCTGTACAGCATCGGGGTTGTCCACAGCACAATCTCCGGCCACCAACGCATAAAGCTTCCTAGTCATAAACAGGAGCATCTTGAACTTGTCGTTGTCCTCCGCTTCCGTAACATCGACATTTCCCAGGTGGACCAGGACGATCTTTCGTAAGAATTCTGTTCCGCAATCATAATTCGACATGGTATCCGGAACTCCCAAGACGATCCGGAACTTCTCTCCTAGGTATGCTCGAGTCTTACTCTTCGTATACAGCCCGTATGCCTTGTATGTCCGCAGCAAAAGCTCCACTCGATCGGTCAAAAACGTATTCTTCGATCCCTCGGACCCAGCAGCTCCTACCAATCCCTCAAAAATCTCTCTGTCGTTTGTTTCCACCAGAGCCTTCATTACCATCATCACGGGCACAAGATATTCTGCCTTTCGCCACGAGAATCGGAACGTAACATTGCCATCTTTCAGGTAGTGCAGCACATTGGTCTGAGAGGTCTGATCCGGTCGTACTGATCGCATAAGCATACCGTATTTCGAGTATGCCGGCCCTCTGCCCTCGAAAGATGGACGTTCGATTGCCATTGGGAAATTCCTCCTATTCACCACCAAAAGACGAATGATCTTCTCGATTCCGTTAACCACAAAGTATCCGCCCAATTCCTCGGCTTCCTCTTTCCGTTGGACGAGTTGTGCGGGTGAGTTATTTTCCAGATGGCATTTATTCGACTGCAAAAATCAGCATTGGCCCTGCCTCCGAGAGAAATCAACCTACCATCATCATCAAAGGTATCTGCCCCAGATCTCGTACGAACTCCTTTGGGTCTCCATTATTTATTCTGAACTCAAATTTTGCACTCATTCGTCCTCTGTAAGTGACATGTCGCTCTCTACATTCTGCAGGAAAGATCTCTCGATTCCTGGTGGAGAACTTGTTTGACATTGGCAGCATCGACTTCTCGACGAAAACCTCCTTGACCTTGATCCGCATAATATTCTTTCCAGCGGGTCCTGTCCTATCATCGCCATCAATGTATACTTTCTCTCCAATATCCAGTAAGCCTTGCGCGATCGTTCCATTTTCTCCGAACAGCGCATTGAAGGATTCGATGTGAGGGGAGATGGCAGCTTTCAGCGCAGGGTATGCGGTGTGATCTTTGGGAGGGTTGCGGAAGAGGTTCTCTCGGCGCAGGGTCTCATATTCGTAGGACCACTTGGTATCCGTACCAGGCCGGGAAGTAGAGGGAGGCATTGTGCTAGAGATTGTCAGTTTCGGCCAAAGGGCGGGCAAGACGAAGCTGGGCATGGAGCTCGTGAGAGCCTGCGCAGACTGCCTCTGTGACTCAGGGGAAGAAAATGAATGTTGAGGATATAGTCTTACCTGTCAGATGCCACTGCAAGCTACAGCCAATGCGTGTCGAGCTTGTGATGAGGCAGTGGGAGGCAGAAGTGGCTTCACGACCCATCAACGCGGAACAAAAACATCATGAACTTTTTTTCTCGCTAGAGATAGCACTAGCGGCATGGGCTTATCGGGCTTGGGCACCAATGCTTTGCGGCTGCGGCTGCGGCTGCAACTGGAAGCACCACACCAGAACCTGCACCAAAGTTCCTCGGCCAGAGCCAGTGATTTGCGCCCCTCGTCGTCAGCCCTGAAGAACTCTCACTGGCCTGAATATCATCGAAGCCGCAGAGCCCGCCGAGTTCCCCTCATGAAGCCTGAAGCAATGACCACTCACAACCACTCGATCCCCTCACTTGCGCAACAGATGCTGCAAGTTGCATGCCTCGCTTTTGGGGGAAGCTCCTTGACGGCGTGGGATAGGTGAAGAACAGAAAGGCTGCTGCAATAGCTACAATAGCTGCATATCGGGGGCATAATATAGCGTACTTAACCCTTCTACTGGACTTGCGCCTGCGTGCTGTGGTGCACCTGAGCTGCAGAGCTACTGTACTGTACCTTCCCCTCCACGCTCCCTGACTTGCCCCTTCGGATCGAATCGAGTCGGCTTGCACCATTGTTTAGAGTATCCTCATGCTCACTCCACGCTCTACGGAACAGTTCACGGAAAGCTTTTCTATCACATCCCCATCCCATCCCATCCCATCCCATCACCATCCAGCTCAAGCACTTCAGCCCAACCGGCAACCAGCCAGGAGGCCCCCCGACACCAGGTCCAGACCATAACACCGACCCTGAACACATCTGACGTCCATCCATTTTCAGGGACTGAGTCGCCTTACTAGAGCTTGCCATAGCTTTGCATTGCCTTGCACTGCTTTGCCCTGCATCTTGTCCTCCCGTCATCATCGTCTTGTCTTCACTTGACGCCTTGAACTTCAACTCGACGACTTTCTTCAAAGCACCTCCAGGTCTACCGCATCCTCGAAGAAACACCAGACCAGCTAGCCAGTCCTTCCTTGAGCCCCGCGTTCGTCATCTACCCGGTGTCAATTATCTAACCTTCATCCTCTTTTACATCTTTGCACACTCTTCTCCTTCATATACGTTCCCTTCTCAACCTGGCCCAGCCCGTCTTTGCCCTCCTTTATTGTGTTTTCTATTTAATTACCACATCCGCTCCTGTCCCCCCACCACACCCAGCTATCTCGACCCCTCGTTGCTTGCTTTTGCCGAGACTTGTGTCTGACTTTCTTCCACCTGCACGCACGCACGGCAGCACCGCACCGCACCGTGGGACGAAAAGCTGAGGTAAAGTTCAAGAAGCTTGGGCTTTGTTCGGTCTGTGTGTTGCTGCTCACCCGCCGTTCAACCCCATCCGTCCTCCATCTGTCTTCCCCGGCGGTTCGTGCTCGACCTTCCCTGGGGCCTCTCCTCCGACGCTGGATCCCGAAATCCCATCCCCATCTCGTCCCATCCTGTCCTATCCTTTCACAAGCGCTGCCCGTCCAGCTACACCGTTGCCGTCAACGTCACATTGCGATCAGGCGAACTCAATCAATAACAATTGTTTCGGCGCACAAAGGCTTACGGTGATACATCTTCTGGAATTGCGATAACCTGGTTTCTACGAACTACTGCTACACAACATCTACAGCTTCAAAGCCATCCATCCACCTTCTCTCCCCACTCGTTCCCTACGCAGCCTTGCGCAACTTCCAGGCAACCGCCCGACCCTCAATCCGCACAGATCCTTTCCTTCGAATACAATTCTACACCGGGCAGATAATCGAGCTATCATGGCAGGCCTATTCAAGAGGGTGTATGATTGGCTGTTAAGGTTATTCTGGTCAGTACTTGCTGTTGTGCCGGTTTGATCGCATGCTGTGCGAATAGCTGCCGCTGCAAGAATTCACATCGAAGAAGAAGCTTCTGCGCATGGCTTGCTGATATCTCTCTGATCATAGGGCGACCGAGATGGATATTACAATGATCGGACTCCAAAATGCTGGCAAGACTTCGCTGTTGAGAGTTCTGGCGGTAAGAGAAACCCCACTGCTCCAAACTACCACACCAAGTACTGACTTCCCCAGGGCGGAGAATTCACCCTCGAGTATGTTCCCCCATTTCCCCTCTTGTTGTGCGACATGTTGCGGCAGGTGCTAAAGACCAATATTATCCACACGACCCGACAATATCATCTGGCTGACCATATCCTTCTTCCATAGCTCCATCCCAACTGTTGGTTTTAACATGAAGCGGGTACAAAAGGGCCATGTGACGCTTAAATGTTGGGATCTCGGAGGACAACCCAGATTTCGGTCCATGTGGGAGCGATATTGCCGAGGGGTGAATGCCATCGTGTTCATCGTAGACTCGGCAGATACTGAAGCCTTGCCAGTCGCAAAGGATGAACTCCATCTGCTTCTCGAAAAGCCGGTATTGGAGGGTATTCCCTTGCTTGTCCTCGGAAACAAGTCGGATCTCGAGGAGAAGTTGTCCGTCGATGAACTGATCGAGGCTCTGGACCTCAAGAGCATCTCCCATCGCGAAGTGAGTTGCTATGGCATCAGCGCAAAAGAAGAGACGAACCTGGATGCCGTTCTGCAGTGGCTAGTTGCTCGTGCCAGCAAGTAGGATTCAACCTTGTCCCTGGAACTCCTTCCAGAATATCTGACCAGGGAAACCACCTTTCCAATTGAACGGACGAGAACATAATGACGAATGATAACGAAATGACGGAAAGATAAAACTCTCCCTCCGGTCTGCAAGGACCAAAAACGAAATACATCTCCTCAGCCCACAGCACCTCGTTTTCTTTCTCTCTACTTACGAGCGTCGACTTCTGAGCACGTACGAAAAGGATCTCCTTACCTCGCATTCGATTCCACAGGTCGGGACTCCACCCGACAGTTCGACTCCTCTTCTTGACGCGCCATGCCCATGTCTGCAACGACGAGACGACCTTCATGACCAGCAAGCGTTTCTCGTTCCGCGTCTACTCGCATCAATAGCTAGCTCGCTTGAGACTGCTAGATTTCCTACTTTTTGGTTCGCGAGTCCTCTCCATTTTCGGCATCCGAGCGTGGGATTGTTGGTGGTGGGTTGGGTCTACCTGACTGTGACCCTTTTTCTTTTCTTTGGTTGGTGGGATGGATGGACGGATGGTGGAGGAGGGAGGTAGCTTTGTTGAAGGCATGGCCGGGTGTTTGGGGGTTTTTGAGCAGTGTAATTACTCGAGTAGCATCTTCATATCCCCTGGCTTTTGAGTGTTTGCACGTTTTTGATCCTGACTGTGACTCCTTCGTAGGTGGGTTCCGGGTGAAAACTGTTAAGGAGTGTGCCAATTATCTCCCTTCTCAAGGAAGTTCAGTCCAGGCAATGCCGTCGCGAGGAATGCTACCTTCGGAAGGATGTAAAATCCACATGATAATATCTCGACTCATTCACACTTATTGCGAGGACAATTTAAGAATAAGAAGAGAAGAAGAAGAACAGAACACCGAACTCTTCCCTCCTCACATTAATGCTCTGCTGCGCTGGCAACCAGCCAGCCAGCCCGTCCGTACTTCACTCAGGCTACCTACGCACGCACAAACCATTTTTTGATGCGCTGGCAGTTGATGCATGGGCATGGGTCGGTCGGTCAGGTCAGGAAGGGAGACCCTTGTTACGGGGATAAGAGGGTTGTGATTGGATGGGATCGGGGAGAGGATGGTGATGTTTGAGTGGTTGGATTTTTGTGGAGGGGGATAAGCACCTGGGTCTGGTAGGCAAGGGCATGGATGGATGGATAAGAAGGCATTGATTTGATGACGAAGTTGTGACGATATGGGGCCGGGGTGAAGGGTATGGAGTTTGACGGCTTGAGCTTCATTTGATGGCTCGTGTATTGCTTGATAGACGGGATAATTATGAGCTATGGTTGTGCTGTGCTACTGAACACTCTCTGGGCGTGATGAGATATGCGCTCCTCTGAAGAAAGATGAGCTGAGCTGGAATTGCGGAGCGTGATTCCAACGACTTGGATTTGGTACTCAAGGATGTTGTACAAAGGGATCGATACGGGTACTTTGGCGAGTTACAGGCTGAATGAGCTTTGAATCCGCCGAATACGTACCTAAGAAACAAATATCCACTCTAAATCTTCATCCCTTTGACCACCAATCATTTGACCTATGAAAATAACAGATACATCACCAGTCTTCAGACACTTCGTGATCTCCCCGCCCAGGCCACGCAATCCAAAGTGAGTGTGGCATGGCAAGCAAGCTCGTGGTGGTGTTGACGGCTCGGCACAGGATTCTATATACGTGCCACAAAGTACGTCGATCGTGACAAGAGCTACCGCGGGGCTGAATTGCTCTGCCGAGTCCTTTCGGCGAACAAGGAAATCGATTCCATGCTCAGCCACCGCCCAAGACGACCATCCAAGACTTTGACTTTCTCCTCACTTCTTCAACCTGTCAACCTGTCTCTCTTTCTTCCTCCTTTCCATCTCGTACCTGAATACCTACATACCTAATATACCCCTTTTTGCATCAAGGGAGATTGTCGCGGGAGCAGAAGGAAATACAAATACAGATTGAAAGTTGATATCTGGTGATAAGAGCATCAGATCGCATACGGCCTTGCGAACCTCACGCCACTGGACAAAGCTCAAGACTCCATCCAACATGGCACCAACAACCTCCAGCCGCCTTGTGGCCAGAGAGTAAGTTCTCGATCTCGCTCTGCACTTCTCTCTTCTCTTTCACCAGAAAGCAAATAGAGAATATATCCAGCTCTTACCAACACCAAATACTAACAATGAACACCAGCTGCGATCGCGTCGACATATACGGAAACTGCTACTACTCGACCTGGGACAATTGGGGCCGCTGGGTAGCACTCGTCTTAATCGTCCTCTTCTTCCTCTTCCTCGGCCTCGCATTCTCGTAAGCATTACCTTTCCCTCTTCCCATTCCCCCTCTCACCACCCTCCCCTATCTTTACACCCGTACTAAAGCATGTAGATGCATCAGCCAACGTCGCCGCCGCCGCCGCGGCCTCGCGCCAATGTACGGAACCGGCTGGATGGGCGGAAAGCACAATGGTGCCCAACAACACCAACAATACGGAAACAATGGAGCGTGGGCGCATCAGCAACAGGGAGGATACCAGGCGCCTCCGCCGCCGTATATGGGGAACCAGGCGACGGGCACGACTTTTCAGAGTAATGATGGATACTATGGACATGGAAATCAGGGATATGGACAGCAGAGTGGTGGCATTGAGTTGCAGCAGCCGGGAGCGAGTTATCAGCCGCAGAGGGGTGGGGATAATGTTTATGAGGCGCCGATGGGTCCGCCTCCTGGAAAGGGGGATGGGATTATTCGCTAGGGTGTAGCAGAGCAGGAGACTGATACTGTTAATGGAGAAGTGAAATGGAGGAAATGATACGATGGAGCGAAGGAGATATACCTGTGATGGAAAGCCTGATGGACGATGGATTGCTGTAATGATACCGGGATTGGAACTTTCTTTTCGAATGGCGTTGATGGATGATGATATCCACACACACACACACACACACACACACACACACACACACACACACACACACACTTGTTGTACGAGGACGTCGGGCTTGCTATTGCGGCGTTGATTTGGGAGGATAGGATGGCAACAGACTGTCACTTGTGGATTGGAAGGAGAGAAACGATGTTCATGGCTCTACGCTAGGTCAGGCAAATAATGCAAATGTTTCAGTCTCGTTTCCTCTCCTTTCTATTTCTACGTTTGTTGGTTGACCTGCGCTTTACCCAACGGTCTGTTTGTATGAACCGGCTAATGTAATTCTTTCGGCTTGGCTTGGTGCCGTTAGTTTCATTGATATGTTGAGATGCATCTCTAGAACCATACAGACCTATTATGCCAAAGTCCAGAGGTCGAGTTGCTTTGGCTTTGCTTTGGACTTGTTCTTATTTGCAGCAATGAATCTGTCTCGTTCTTTCTTCATCATTAACCAAGACCATCCGAGTGAATTCTCCCAGTGTTTAAGCTTTGGCGATAGCCACAAAAAAGGCAGTAAGTCATCTTTTCATTTCATGAATTACAAGGTTGATTCTCTCCCATCTGGAGGTGTGATGCCCACCACACCTCGAGAGTCAGTGGCCCTCGACGACTTCGGCGAAGCGAGCTGCCTCCTTCCCACTGAGAGAGTGAATACGCGACTATTTGCCAACCTAGAACCTCATCTCTCTCTGGCCATATTCCCTTTTCTTCAGCAACATTTCAGACGATATCGTCTCCCCAACTTATCTTCACCTCAACAACGCAAATCGATCACAGAGAACGGCCCGAGGCACAATGTCCGAACAAACAGTCCCCATCAAGGACATCGTCAAATGCGGTGACCCAAGAGAGCCCGCCGGGCTCACTGCCTACTTCACCTTCGAAGAAGCTGCCCCCATCTCACTATGCAAAGACATTCCCTCAGCGAACCAGATACTACCAAGTACTACGATGCAATTGGGGTATTCGTCACCGATATCGTCAAGTCTCATGAGGGACATGTTCTCATGTCTCGCCCACGGAAGTGCATCATATGCAAGAAGCCCGCCACTGGACTCATGAGCGGTGCCATACCCCTTCTCAAGCCCCCATCCGGTAGAGAGCCTAAAATCCTGGATTCCATGGCACCAATCTGTCTCGTAGGTGGTCTTTGTGCTACCCAGGCCAACCAGGTTCTGCGAGAATTCCTGAAGATTTCGTTACCAAAGACGACGGATGTGAAGGATGACCTCACATTCTGTGGCTTTTGTGGCAAGACGTCTGGCTTGAAACTCTGCAATGGTTGCAATAGTAGCAGGTGAGAAACTACAAAGTCCCCCGTTCGGTTCTGGGCATGTGCTAATTGCTGTGTTCAGATATTGCTCCAAGGAATGTCAGGCTAAGGATTGGGGAGCGCATAAGAGACATTGCAAGCGGATTCGACTGGAACATGAGAAGGCTACTGCGGACTCGGCTGCTGCTCAAGAGAGCTTGGGCAAGATTACATTGGAGGATGGGAAGGGTGAAGGCGCTTGATCGTCCCTGGGTGGAGGAGTTGTTGGTTATTATTGCATTGCTTTCTGTCCAGATTTCACTGTGGCATATCATGCTACGGGATGTGGCTGGGCGACCTGATTCGATTCTAGATGAATGCTGATGCATGGTTGAGCCGTCCGCGGATTCTTTTCTCAGTCCATCGACAGCTCATATGGTATGGATTTCGATTTGCACGCGATGAGATTCTGCCAATGCTACAAATGCAAACAGTTCCTTCGACCAACTCTGATCGATGCTGCTTCTTTCCAAGTCTGTTCTCACTAGCGCCTGTTCTGTTTACCCACATTCACTTTGACAATCACGTTTGAGGTGTTGCCGTCTCAGCCCATTGCTTTATTACAGTTTGTGAATTTCAGGTAACACAGTTTCACTCTTTCTACCCCTCAGGTCGGCAAGGAGCGATTATTATTTTCGAGACGGATACCATATATCTTGCACCCTTCCAATCCGGAGCCGTAACTTCGTCTTCCAACGCGAAAATCATCTTCGAGAAGATCGAACATCAACGTCCACACATTCCGACTAGTCCATTCCATCAACATCAACCCTCTTTCTCGACAAAGCTCATCATGCCTCCATCAACAACCACCATAGACCACATCATCTACTGCGGCGACCCAAGAACCATCGTAGCAACGAAAACATTCATCTTCGAAAAGCAAGTCCCGGAACTGGCACCCCTAGTATTCACCCAAACCGGCTGGAAGCCCCCTGCGGGGATATGGAACACCTTCGAAAGCATCTTCAAATCCTTCGGAAGCGCTCATACCGAAGAGATCAACAACTCTCACGCCTGGACATGCACCAACTGTGGTAAGCCAGCCAAAGCCTTCTGTTCTGTCTACGCCAATAATCTGTGGGATCGGAGCGCGGGGAAGGGAAGTCTTGATCCTACTTTCAAGCCGAGTGTTGTCGAGATTCAGGCGCCGGTCTGCAGACATGATGAACCTTGTATGGGCAAGGTGCTTGCCTTTGCTCAGACTGAGGAGTGTGTGGGAAGATGGCGGGAGATGGATCCTAAGACGATGGTTAATATTGGGGCTGGACTATGCGCGACCTGTGGGAAGGACGGAGTGATGCTTTGTGCTGGCTGCAGGGAGTTTAGGTATGTCTTTAGCTGTTCTTGGAATTGATAAGTTGATAGTGTTGATGGAAGCTGATGATGTTTTTAGGTACTGCTCTAAGGAGTGCCAGATCAAGTTGTGGCCTGCTCATAAGAAGGACTGCAAGCGTGTGCAGAAGGAGAGAGAAATGGCTGAAGGAGCAGCTGCAGTGGCAAAGAAGTGTTAGATCTCGTAAGATCTGGCCAGCAATTAGTGGGGAGAAAATTGATCGTGACGAGCAGTCAGGAGCGCTACTTGGCTTTGGGTTTCTGCACGGCTAAGATCTCCTCTGTTTACATCCAGACGAGAAGCGAGGACCTTGGCATGATTATCTTGCATTAATAAAAGCGATGCGTACGCTCTACATGATACTTTGCCCCTTGAATGATCTGCAACTCTCTTTATTGGTGCGAAATTAATTAATCGCGAAATGCTTTTTATGGTGTGGTGGTGAAAGGTATGGCAGCAGTGTTTGGAACAACGTGGCGTCCTGGTCGCACCTGCCCGTACTGAGATCGAATAACTTTAGGCATCAACCTGAGAATAACGGCAAAAACATACTTCATGCACAAGAAAATTACCTTCAAACTACAACACAACGACCAATTGCGAAAATATGGATCAACAGACCACACCCGCGAAATACATCGTTTTCTGCGGCGACCCAGCAGTAGGAGGCCATCAATTCACCTACGCAGCAGTCGCACCCACCGTTCTCTGTACACCTCATACCGACGAAGATTCGAAGCCCGACCGCGATGACACTGGAGTCTTCCTCACCTCGCTCGTCGAGGCTCACTACAACGAGATCTTGCAAAGCCAAGCCTGGCGCTGTGTCTCGTGCAACAAACCTGCCAAAGAGCTTCTTCACTGCGCTGTACCACTTCTTTCTCCACACAAACCAACGATGCTACCGGGATTCGAACCGACCGTCATCGATATCGCATCACCAATCTGCATCTCTGGAGGAGCTTGCGATCGGAAAGCTGAGGAGGCCGCCCATAAAGTGCAGAAGGAGGGGTTCATCACGAAGCCATGGCAGGAATTCGACGACTCGAAGACTTGTGATAGATGTGGAAGGAAGTCGGGTGTAAAGCTTTGTGGAGGTTGCAAGGTCATTGCGTAAGTGATAGCTTGACTTCGTGAAATTTTGTGGTTGGGACTGATGATATGCAGGTATTGCTCGAAGGAGTGCCAGACGGAGAGCTGGCCTGGACATAAGAAGCAGTGGAAAAGTGCCAAACAAGAAAGAGCTGCTGAATCTGGCTTTCAGGCATAGGATATTCAACGGCAGATGGCTCAGAAGGCGAGGCGTGGCTGTTTGTGTCAGAGTGTTTGTAACTGTGTTGAGATGATTTAAGAAACTTAGGCGCCCGCCTGAACTCGCTGAAGTGCCTGAATTTCTTTTTCTCAAAATGATGGCATCAGCAGCGTTTACATACCTTAAAGCAAAACGGCAAAGTTGCAAGGACTTTAGGGGGCTTAGACTAAGGAGCTTCTGATCAAGACCATTCTCAGATTGGAAAAGTGGTAGATTGCACAAAGTGCTCGACGTCAGGGGCTCGCTTAAAAAATACCTCATGTCGTGACTCCTGCACTCATACCTACGTGCCAGAACCACGATCATACTAAATGACAATGACTTCTCTCTATATCACAAGATTATTCCCTATCGCACTTCAGGCTCCTCAAGAACAAATCTGCCAGTTGCCTTCATTCTCAATGCACATTCAGTGACAGGCCAACCTCCCCGAAACCAAAGTGGAGTGACGTAAAATCCGTTCTGGTCAGCACTGTTGAACCGCCCGCAGCTTTTGCAGCGCAATTAAACTTCCCATAGCAATTGGTGATCCTATATATGTACTCTCTTGCGGCAGAAATAATGGAGTCCAAGCCGTTCCATCAATTCGCCCTGATGCCACTGGACATCCGCCGGAAAGTCGTGAGTCACTTCTCGATTTCTACAAATAGAACTATGCTGATCTCACATACAGTGGCAGTACACTTTGGCTGCTCCCCGGGTTCTCACTTGGAAGCCTTTGTACGACAAGTTCCTGGTGCCACCAAAAGCTTATCAAGGTCCGACATGGGGAACTTCTTGTACGCGTTACCGACCCGAGTCTCCTTCCGGCTTGAGTGCAACGTGTCGAGAATCACGAGAAGAGTTTCTACGTACGTATATGTTAGAAGAGCGACTTAATACCTTGGAAGGCATAAAGAGCCATCCCTGGATCCGGTTTGACCGCGATATCGTTCATTTCAAGGATCTCTACTTCGCCGGGCGAAGTAGCGGGTACTGGTACATGCAAGAGAATGAGTTCTTCGATTGGCCATCATACGATGGACGTCCGCCCCTATTCGAGCATTTGGAGAGTGTAGCTATGCCCTGGGAGTTTTGGCGGACTCAAGAATTCGCTTGCCTCATTTCGAATTTCTTCCCGAAGTTGAAAGTTCTGATCTTCCTGATCGATGAAAGTGTGAAGAATGCTCCAAGACATATGGCAAGCTCGTATCTGGACATTGAGAAGGTTTACAAGGAGCCGGATATGAGGACGTATGTCCCGGCTTTTGTGAGGGATGGAACTGGTCCATTTGTGGAGGTGAGGTTGAATAGGGAATTTGAGGTTGAGCTACTGGAGATGTTCAATTTTCATCTCAAACGGAAACGGAGACTTGGTGATGGAATTGATGTCCAGGTTAAAGGGTGCGTTGTGCCTTTTAGGGCTCAGGCACAGTCAGCTCATGCTGCACAACCCATGGTTGAACGTCGGGAAGAAGAAGCAATGCAGGAGAGGAGCCAGCAAGTTGCGCTCCAGAGGGAAGAAGAAGAAGAGGCAAGGCATAAGGGTTGTTGCTCAATGATGTAATTTAATCTCATCACCAGCTCTTAAGTAATGATTGCATTCAGTTGTAGTGTTCTTAGTAGTGCATATAGTATTTTTAATATTCCTCACTTTAGTAATATGAGATCGATTTTAAAATACGGAGTGATTCAAAACCAGTTTCTCCCATATTATTGTTCTGTTGATTGAGACGTACAGTCTCAAGAATACAATACATAGTACGTGTCAGACCAGTAAGGAGCTTCCAGGAGCACAAGAGAGATTTGCTGGAAACATGTCACATGCTGAAGACAGAGCAATTTTGAAAACCCGGAATATCGTGGAACATTCCGGCATTCTTGGACAATGGTTTCACAATGAGAATGAAAAAGGACTCCACACATCCTGATACTGAAATGTGTGCATTGCCTGAAGGCCTTGAATATCAGAAGTCAACATGCTCGTACTCGTACAATTACTTCCTCCTTCGCTCAGTTCAGCCACACTCTCATCCGCATTCGCCACACCTTGGAATGCAACGCACCTCGCATGCTTGCCAAGACTCGGACCGAAATGCTGGGCGGTCCTGAGACTAATGTCAGGGGTCACTCTCGACTGGGGCAAGCGACGAACGCGAACGCCTCACCCCCAAGAAACGGATTGATTGCGCATCCACTTTTCGCCCTTGTGTCTCCTTGGATGTCTCTCTCCTCACTCCTCTCCTCACTCTCCGGCCTTCTCCTCCGCCGCCCTCTTCTCTTCCTCCTCTCCTCCTCCTCTTCCTCCTAAATCTATTCACAAACATCCAACTATCGTCATTCCTTCAGCCAAAGCATCCAATCACGCTCTTTATGCACCACTGGAGCTGCGCATCCGCCAAGGCAGAACATCACGAGGCTCAGGCTATTTCCAGACGTTGATTGATCGTGACATTGCACAGCCCAGTCGCCTCCGTTTCAGCCCAGCCTGACGCCGAATTGAATCCCATCATCCTAAAAACCTTCGGGTCGCCCGCCGGATCATCTCTTCTCCACCACACTTCCTGCACGCGTTTCCAGCGAACGAGTTTGGTGTTGGGTTATAATTGTTTTTTGTTATTGCGACACAATACGCACGACAACAACAGACGAGAACTCTACGAAGACAGGGAAAGCAAAAGTAGGGAGAACACAGGACGAACAGGTCAGAGGATCGTCAGCAGATCCGGTAGAGAGGGAAATTGAGCTTGAGCGTTGGGATTATGGAGTAGCAAGAGGGGATCTGCGAAGTTTGATTGGGATTCCCTTGGACAATCCGAATCGATCCGAAATTTCATTTGAACCACGAATTGTATCTTGGATATCTGCGAACTTTGTGACTCGAGGGAGGGAGGAACTGTGTCGACACTTCGTCCTGCCGCCGTGATTTGGACAACAACACCCAGGGTGGTCGGAATAATTAGCCAACATGCCTCATATCACGACGTCTATGCAGAGGAGTGTGAGGCCGGGAATTGGAGAGATGTTGTTTGACAGTCTGCTGGGAAAGAGAGGCATCACGGACGAGGTCAATAATGTCAAGGATTCCTTCTCCAGTTGGGATAATTGTATGAACGCTACATATTGCAAGTTCGTTGCCCCGTACCGAGTCCCGAGAGCATGGCTAACATTTGCAGGTGGCCTGTAATAGCAGCTATCATTATCGGCGGCCTCATCCTCCTCTCGATCGTGACGTGCATAGGTCGAGTATGTTGTTGTGGAGCTTCGTGCTGCTGTAGCTGCTTCTCCTTTCTGAAGTGTTGCGACTGCTGCGGAGATAGCTGTGCCGGAAAGAAGGACAAGCCAATGAAGCATAAAGACAGCCCCTTCCACCCAGCACAACCACAGCAAGGGTACCAAGGATATCAGGCTCCGGCGCCTATGATGGGAGGAGCGCTTCCTGCGGCTGGTGCACCGATGAATGTTGCTTCGACACAGCCAACACCACCGCAATATGCTCAGTTCGAAGTCGGAAAGAATGGATTGTACGTCGAGCCAAAGGTCGTGCCGCTGAATGAGGACGCTCTCCCACCAATGCCCAGCTGGGATGCAGCTTCGAAGAAACATATTCCCGAGGAGGAGAAGAATGCTGTGGAGTTGGGAGAGTTGGATCCAGCAACTGGACAAAAGATGCCTCTCATGGCCGCAGCTGCTGGTACTGGAACGAGCGTACCTCCCAGCCCGGATGTTGGACATGGTCAAAGTCCGTTTGGTGCGAGACCTGGCGCCGGAAACAATGGATACATGGGTGTTGCTGGCGATAATCAAGGCCAGGGTCAAGTTGCGTTCAATGGAAACGGCCGATATGGATCTCCAGCTCCTGGACAAGGTCGTGGTGGTCATGGAGGGAGGTCGCCTCAAGGGTACGATGGACAAGGCCGTGGATTTGGTCAAGACGTTTACGATGCACCCGAAGCATACGACAGTCAAGGCAGAGGATACGGGTCGCCTGCTCCCCAAGACCCATATGCCCAAAACAATGTGTTCGATGGAGCTGCAGTCGGAGGCTACGGTGGAAGGCAGCCTCAAGGGCAATACGCGAACGATCAGTACTCAGACAATGGGCGGCCATTTCCTCCACCTAATCGCCAGTATTCTTCCGACTCATCACGACCACTGGGACCAGGACGACAATACACTGATCGATCGTACGCTTCAGATAATATGCAAGGTGGCGGACCCCCTCGCGGTCCCTCAAGAGGACCCAATCCTAATGGGCCTCCTCGTGGTCCATCACGAGGACCAGGCCCAAATGATCAGTACGGCCCTCCACGCGGACCATCGAGAGGTCCTGGTGGACCAATGCGTACCGGCTCACCCGCACTGAATAATAATTCTGGATTCGACTTTGGAGGCGGTGCACCCTCGTATCAATCACGACAATCGCCACCACCCCAGCAGGGATATGGTCGACCACCTCCACGAACTGAAAACTCGGACTATTTCGGTAATGTCGGTACTCCAGCACCAAGCTACGCAACCAGAAGTCCTCCGCCACAGGAACCAGCGTACCCAGGATACAAGGCATACCAACCAGGAAACCAAGACAGAGGAATACCACAAGCTCTCTCACCTGGTGACGGTCGAGGAAGAGAACCGCAGAGATGGGATCCAGTTCAGCAATAGTAATGTTTGAAGTGTGGAGGATTACGACATGATGTGATGATAGTGCACAAAAGCAGAGCAAGTGGTATACGATGCCCATTGCTCGATCCTACATTCTTGTCCTAGCTGAGTTGGAGGGCTGGATATCCTGTGTTCGTTGATTTTCGCATATGCTAATTCATGCATGCATTATGTTCTCGGTGTTAGTGGCCTGTCCCTTTTATCCTCTTGGTTAGGCACCTTGTATTTGACCTGTGTACCTTACTACTGTGTAGTGGCATTTCCTGGCGTTAGGTTTCCGGATGTTTTTCTATACCAAGATCATGGGGAGTTTCTGTCAATTCACGCCAGTTTCAGTCTTGGCGGAATATTGAGTAAAGTTGAAGCATTAAATAAATGAGGAGATCTGTTTGAATCAAGATTATGTTTTCCTGATCCTACTTGAATGTGATTGCTTCCATTCCATTGTGCTTTCTACTGCCCTACTGCCTTCCATGGGCCAACCAATCAGTCCACCTTTCCATTGCGTACTCATCAACCATAAATGCAGAGTCACTTTCATGCGTCCCTCTCCATTGTCTTTCGAATTTCATCTCACCAACTTCATACATCACTCGCCTCGAGCCTTCGATTCTTTGTTTGGCCTCTGCGGATATCCTGACTTAGGGTCTGGCTGAGTGGTCGAGAAGAGCGACGAAGGACAAGGGGTGGTTTCGTGTTCAATTGAGCGGTTATTCTTGGAATTTATTTGAGTTAGTTGTCGAGGGATATTTTCAGCACGTTCAGCTGGTGGTGCTTGCGATGAAGATGGTTGCCGGGAGGTAACGGGTAGTCTTGATTGTGCGGTGCTGTATCTCGACGTTGAGAATGCCGAGCTCGATGGGCCTTGCATCGTTGACGTTGGTATGTGACTGGATGAATGTGTTTCGACCGAACCTTTGGGCTACTGGTTGTGCCTAAGATGGGGATTTTGGGGCTTGGCGGGAAGTATTTCGGATCAGCCCATTTGGAGGGAAAATTGTTGACTGCCGCAGAAAGTAGGTTGATATCATAGGAAGAATGCGGCATTCAAGTAAGCAACATACTTCGTTCTTCTTCCTCTTCTAACGTCAAGGCGGTGCTGCTTCAGAGTTGAAATGCGCGGTGGGGAAGTTCGTTGCTTGTTTACTTTCGGCTAGCGAGTGTTTTTTGTGGGGTTAAGTAGATCAGATAATTGACACGCAGCACGAACCTTCATCATCGGGATAGATAGCCTTTGAGTCGAACTCAGACACATGCCCGAACGATTTCCCACCTTTCATCGTGAGGCTCGTGGATTCTACCAAACTCGATGCAAACCGACGGCTCGTTGACTCAGAGACATGCCTGCTGCGTGCATTCCTTCCCAAAGTCTCGTTCATCGGCCTCTCATCATCTCCCAAATACCACGACTCCAGCTCCGGCATTTTGGTAAAAACCCTAACCAGCCCCTCGTATTCCGCCGGCATCTTCGACTTCCCTACCACCTCTCTTTCTGCCCAGTTCTTGCATCGCTCTTCCCCACATGTCTCGTCCTCTGGTGGCGTGACGAGCACGATGTCTGGCTCCCTAGGTAATCTCAATAGGCCGGAGTCTGCGTGGACGACCCAGTGGCCGCAGGGAGCGGAGTAAAATTCGTGTTTGTAGAAGGAGTAGGGGAGGGCGCCGGTGGGATGGCAGGAGGGGCAGAAGGCGTCTGGGATGAGGGAGGGGGTGGTTGTTAGGTTGGGACAGGCTGAGCGAAGGCAGAGGTGGCAGATGGTGTCGAATTTGGGAAGAGGTAATTAAGTTTCACAAATAAAGCGCGACACAGGGTGAAGATCAATGAGGCAACTACTTTCGCGGAATAGTGTCTGGTAAATAAATAGTTAAGAACAACAAAAGCTGCGTGTTCAGCTTACTCACCTCTCCGTGCACGTGTTGTATGTGTATTGAAGGCACTCACGAGGCACTGACAATACTTGGCTTTCAAATCTAGCTCGGGCGAATAATCGACCGAGATCCGCTGGCTGACTAATTAAGATAGTCATATATCCCTTTCAAAACTAAATAACAACCTACGATAAAGCAGCGAGGCTTACACCAGAACTGGTCTGCTTTACAGCAAACGAGATCACTTTGTTTACATCTTTAACCATCCCGTATCCCTGCCGATACTTCCAAAACAACGATGGATGGCATACAGCCTGCCAGAAAGGTGCGCGTTCTTCCTCCGTCGCCAAGGGATGTCATAGAAAATAAGCAGCTAATACAGAAACAAGTCCTGCGACTTGTGCTACCAGCGCAAGTTAAAGTGTGATGGACAGAAGCCTCACTGCTCAAATTGCATCATGTATGATAAAGATTGTACCTACACAGCACCCAGTCGCACGCCTGTACCCAAGAAACGACGGAGTGACCGAAACGATGAGATGACTGTCAGCAATATGCAAGGTCGATTGGGACAGCTGGAATCACTAGTACAACAGATGTCCGAGCGTCTGGATGTTGTTGAAAAGAGACATGAAGTCGAACCTCCGCTCCAGCACGACAACGTGATCGGGATTGCCAGAGTGATGCCGTTGAATGTCACCAGAAGCGAAGACGACAATACTTCTCCCAAAGCCTTGAATCTACCTCCAATGGATCTGGTCCTACCTGTCGTACAAATCTACCTCCAGGACTTTAACTCAATATTACCGCTGTTCCATGCTGGTACTCTCCTGCGCTTGACTCACGACTTTTATAGTGTTGGACCCCTACAGCGTGACCCAATCGTATGGGCTGCCATAAATGTTGTGTTAGCTCTCGCACGACGACACCATCTGGTGACTAGTCATGATATTCCGTCTGTGGCTGTATGTCTTAGCAGGGCAGAGACAGTTTTCTCGAGGCTGGTGTTAGGCGACAACATTCAGCTACTCAACATTCAGGTTTTGGTAGGCATGGTGATGCTGCTTCAGGCTGCGCAAGACATTAAACCTGCACTGATCTTGATTACCACAACGATACGTCTCGCACATGGAATCAGATTGCATGATCAGACTTACTCGACACACTTGGATGCTCCCCAGATGAGACAGCGAGCCTACGTATTCTGGCTGGTGTACATTCTCGACAAAGACCTCAGCATGCGTTCAAAACAAGCCTCTATCCAAATTGACGACGATATTAATCTTGAATTGCCTTCGCAAACGGTCCTGCAGCCCACCGAGGATCTCAGCGAAATCGATGGTTCGGATGGCACTCTGGGTGTCATGACTACCGCTGACGGAGCTGTCAAGATGAACTACTTTACGGCACGTATCCAACTGGCTGCTGTTGAAGGAGCGGTGTATGACTACATTTATTCAACACGCTCTCGAAAACGCAGTGCAGAAGAGCGGGCGCATGCTTTACAGAGCGTGGCTTCCGCACTCGAGCAGTGGAAAGCTTCTATCCCCTCCGAGTTCACGGCCTCAGCGGGCTCAAGAAGAGTAGCTCTTACTATGTTACGCTTCCTTCGAGCATTGCACTCCACGAGTCTGACTTGCACAACTCTAATCTACCAAGCCCATGCCTGGGATGTCGAGTGGGTTGCCAGTGTACGCAGGTATGGTAGCCAAGGTATCCAACCGCTGCTTCCACCAAAGTGGGACGTATTGGTAGGTGAGGCACGCGATTTGTTGGTCGTGTTTGGGGCATTAGGGGAATTTGATCGCTGGAACTTCTGGTGAGTAGGCGCATACATGGGCGATATCATAGTTCCCGTCCATTGTCTCATGTATGCTTTGTAGCAGAACTGTGCAGCGAAGCTGACTTTCAATGATTTTGCGATAGGGAAACCGGATGCTCTTACGTGACATCTCTGGTGCTTTTGATGGCAAATAGCATGCACAAACCGAAACATGACGACTTATACTTGGATATTTATCTTGTGGAAACTGGCTTACAGACAATGGACCAACTGGTGAAGGGGACCGAGAACGAAATGTTGCAGTGCTTTCAAGTTACTCTAAATGAACTGCATCAGCTCACGCAACGCAGACGGATTAAACCAGCCGTAATGTCTAGCAGCGTCGACAGTTCTCGCACTTCGTAGATATGCATGTAAGGATGGAATATTTGAAGAAACTTGAAGCAAATACCTAGGTACCATCTGGATACGTCGCTATTTATCTAAATCTCCTTCCAGGTACTCTAATATTTACCTTGCCCCCCCAACCATTCCGCATTAAATTTCACTACTTAGTTTAAGTGATATCTTTATTGTCTACCAATCATTTGAAAGTTCACACAAAATATTACTCGGTTTTTGAGATTATGATATATTTCATTGTTTCATGGTACGTGCGCCATGTTCTAGAAGAAGTATATACACATTCACTGTATAGCTAAACCTGAATATGAACATGCGCTCTCTGACATAACGTTGCTTCCGCCCCGTGCTTGATATTTCTTCATTTAAAAGTCTAGCTAGATGAACCTTTCCGCAGCCATTTCACGCAAACACACTTACGTTGCCATGATTTGATTGTCAATCTTCAATAGACGTTTCTCATAAGCTACGAAAGATGCCAGGCGGGACGAGATATGCGGATGGAAAAGAATTAAAAAGGACTAGAATTGGCTTTAAGAACAGAACTAAATACTGGTAGAGAAGCAGATAATTTTTAAGATTTTCATTACCACTATTCTACATAGGATTGAAGTTAAAGCCCCTAGACAACAAAATTTCGCAAGATATCATGCTTCTCATACCCAGCTCTAGATCGGCACGCCTTCCAGGGTTACCCTCAAGAGCATAGAATCTTGAATCACTTTAGAAAGAGCTTTCATCTCATCCACATCCCAGTTGGCCCAGATGAACTTCCCCTTGAGGAATCCCGCTTCGGGGGACGCAAGCCAAACGTGGAAGTGACCCGGGAGGTTGACTAGTGTAACAATCAGCTAACAGAACAGATATGGAAATGAATGAAAAAGATTCATTAAAAACGTTTGGAAATCAAAGGACTGTGAGCTTACCGTCGTCTTGTCCCGGGAACTTGGAAACTTGGTTGAGCTCAGTCTCAACAACGCCAGGCTGAATGTTGAAAACGTTGAGATCTGGATTTTCAGCTTGGAGGAAATCGAACATTTTAATGAGGGCGATTTTGAGAGATGCGTAAACCCAGAGTCCCGGAATAGGATTCATGTGTCCAATGCCCGAGCTGACGTTCAAGACCTTCGCGTTGGATGCCAGCAAGGGCGTAGCAGCCTGAATCACGTAGTACGAGCCAATCAGGTTACTCTCAATACTGTCACGGAGATCCTTCTCGGGGTACACGGTGACAGGGCTTCCAGGCTTAAGGGAACCTGCATTGTTCACAATAACGTCAATCTTGCCTCCCCCGGCTTTGCTAAGAGCGTTGGCGAAAGCAGTCTCCAAAGACTGGCGCTGGCTGATATCGGCACTCTCGAAGATGACCTTGGTGGTGCCCGCGGGATTGGCCTTTTTGATTTCCTCGGCAGCCGATTCCAGGTTCCCGATGCGACGTCCAAAGATGGCAATGGCTTTGGCACCGGCCTGCGCGAAACCAATCGCCGTAGCCTTGCCTATTCCACTACCACCACCCGTGATGAAGACGATCTTTCCGGCAGCACTGAGCTCGGGGCGGGTAGGCGAGATGCTAGGGTAAGGGTTGCTGTGCCAAGTTTTGGTGAAGGACTTGAACATATCAGTTCCAAAGTATGGACCTTCGTAGCTTGCCATGTTTGCGTGACGAGAGTCCGAGGAATAGATACAAGTGGGTTTATATTATGGTCGATTATCTGCTTGTGATGTCGTTCTTAGAGAAAGGGAGAGAAAAGGCCAATTTGATGACGGGTGAGGTCCGTTAAATATAATTATGTAGCAGAATCCCGTACCAACTACATGTAGCAGAGTGATTTCAAATCTCATTCAGCGCCGAACATAACCAGTTACATTGTTTGCTTATAATGACATTAGAAGAGCTTCCATGGCCTTTCCTTAGCCAGTCATTATGCATATGGTAAATGGGTGTATTTCTAATTGGATACTCAGTCCTCCATGGAGGTCCGTCTGGAAGCGATGTTCAGCTTTCGTATTTACCCTTTGTCAGCGGTGCCTCCATAGGCATCAGAGCGCGCATACAACGAGACTACAGCTCAGCAAAAAGAGCAACGGAGGCAGCAGATTGAGTGAGAACTGGTAGCAACTCAGTCTCAGACACAAAAACAACCAATAAAAGAGAAGCTGCTAGATGTACTAGAAAGACCAAGACAGTTACGCTCTGAAAGTTGATACAATCAGAAGGCGTTATATTCCATTGGCATTGGTGAAGCTGAGGCGATTGATATAATCAAACAGAACAATTCGACCCAATGAGACGCCCGGTTTACTCTCCCCCTTTTGTCATCACGCACGTCTGCCACGACCAGATGACTGAGCTGTATGGTATTCTGCACAGCACCAAGACAGTTTCGGTCATCACGTGACAAACAATTGTTCGTGTGCACCCACGGAGGCTCCACGGAAGCTCATTTCAATTGGTCGATGACAAACACGTAAAAATACTGTTCCAAAGCGTCCCTGCTTATGCATTGGATGAGAAATACACCGATTCGACTTTACCCGCGTTATTCTTCTGGCCCACCTACTCCTTCGGTATGTACCGATATAAAAATATCGACCTGGCATTCAATAAGCCCGGTATAGCTTCTTCTTTCCTTTCTCTATCGTAGCCTCATACCTCATCCGCCAGTACCATGTCTACCCAGTCCGCCGTTCGGCGTCCTGCTGGTTCGAAGCCTGTCGCCGAGCTCAAAGAGAAGAGCCCCCCCAGTCGTGAACCCGAGGGCAAAGAACGAGAGATTCATGGGATTCGTTGGCTAGCCATCTGCATCGCTCTTTACGCCAGCTGCATTCTATATGGTCTGGATACAACTATCGTGGCAGATGTGCAGGGCTCCATTGTTGAGGAGTTCGGTCACATTGATCAACTCGTCTGGCTTGGAGCAGGATTTCCTCTCGGCTCTGTCTGTGTCGTCCTCCCCCTCGGAAATCTATACAGCACTTTCAATATTAAATGGACCTTCATCACGACCGTCATCCTTTTCGAGATCGGCTCGGCTATCTGTGGAGCTGCCCAGAGCATGAATGCTTTGATTGTGGGCCGCGTTGTTGCCGGCATAGGAGGTAGCGGCATCTACCTCGGCTCCTTGAACTACTTCTTGACCATGACGACACCAAAGGAACGCGGCTTCTATATGGCGCTTATTGGAAGCTGTTGGGGCGTTGGCGCCATCCTGGGTCCTGTTGTTGGCGGAGCATTTGCAGTATCCCCAGCTACCTGGCGCTGGGCTTTCTATATCAACCTTGTTATCTTTGCTGTTTCGGCTCCGGCCTATGTCTTCTTTCTTCCCGCGATTTATCCCTCCCAAGGCATCAATGTACGGGAACGACTGGCCAGTCTTGACTTTGTCGGCTATGTCCTTGGTGCTGGCACCTGGGTTGGATTCCTCCTAGCGATATCCATGGCAGGAGGCCAGTGGGAGTGGAACGATGTTAGGACTATCGCCACTTTCGTTGCCTTTGGAGTCACCCTAGCCGCCTATGTTGTCCAGCAGACCTTTGCCTTCTTGACTACCACAACGGACCGTGCATTCCCAGTCCATCTATTGCGCGAGCGCACGCAACTTCTCCTCTACATTGCGACCTCAGCCGGCATCACGCCTCTTTATGTTGCCATGTACTTCATCCCCATTTACTTTCAGTTCACCAATGGAGACAGTGCACTGAAAGCGGCTGTCCGTTTGCTTCCTTTTGTTATTGTCGCTATCTCGGTAAACCTGGCGTCGGGTTACTTTCTCAGCACTATCAAGGTGTACATGTTGATCTATGTCATTGGCGGCGTCTTCTTGACCGTCGGTGGTGCTCTCTTGACCAAGTACCTGGACCCGTCCACGTCGCCTGCAACGATCTATGGCTTGAGTATTATTACAGCCTTCGGAACTGGCCTGGCCATGTTGACTGGCTATTCAATCGCTTCACTTACCACCGCTCCGGAGAATGCTGGGGCGGCCCTTAGCATGCAGAACGTGTCGCAACTTGGAGGCCAAACCATCGCCCTCGCAGTTGCAGGCCAGATTTACCATTCTGTGGCAGTTGCAAATCTTCGGTCTGTCTTGTCTATCCAGGACTTTTCGGATGAAGATATCGAAAGTGCTGTTGCTGGCGTTCAGAGCAAGGTGCTGGAGCAAGTGCATGGAACGTTGCGCAGGGAGGTCATCCAGGCTGTTGTCAGCGCGATGCAAAAGGTGTTTGTACTCATTCCTGTGGCAGGAGCCGTCATGCTCCTGACTGCTTTATGTATGAAGCGAGAGAAGCTTTTCGGTGTAGCTGCCGTGGCTGCTGCGTAACGTACCAGTTTGTTGGTTAGTCGGCGTTTTATTACAACAAACAACATTAGTAGATCTCTGGCAGTTCAGTTTCTTATGTTGATAAGTGCTCAATCTTAGAGGATAGATGCGATGTGCTTCCAAGAACGGTAAATAATAACTCCTGTCTTCATACACGTGTCGAACACATGGAGTTAATGGATAGAATAGACAAAATACTATAATTACCAATTTAGTTCCATCGCGATTGTGCTAGTCCTTGTTCCCCGAAATTCACCTTTACTATTGAAATAAAAATTTATCTTTCTTTCGCTCTTATATTGTTTGTAATCGTATTAATTTCATAAAGAGTTAGATCTGGGAACGTGGTCCGGGGTCTTTGAGGTTGCTTTCAGGGGGTCCGTGTATCTACTCATTCAATTTTTAACCTCTTAACTCAGCCAATATAGTTGTTTCCCCCTTGAGCAACCCTCAGATGTTCTGAGTACAGATCCATGCTCGGAAATCGCGATCCGCAGCACGGAAAGCCCAGCCGCTGTGCAGGCAGATCGACGTACCACGAATTTCCCCCAGGAGCCTTCGGATTACCATCGGCTACTCGTGGTCCAGCTACCATTCCTTTCGGGAACGACACTTTACCTACGAAGAAGCGTGCATCTTGAGGTCTCGATAGTGATATGGACTGCCTTTGAGAGTTTCTCCCAGCGGGGATGAAAAGCATGCCCGGTCGCAGGAATGCTACCGAGTCCGGGTGGAAAGGCATAGTACGATAGTCCGGTCATAGTCGAGACAGGCTCGAGTATTTTTTGTAGTTGGACGAGGTGACAGTTCGGAGTGCTGTAAGCGCTGGAGGATTTGGTGATGAGGGCTGTCTGGTAGGACTTCTTGGAGGGAATCGAGAAAGAGAGAACGAAATTCTGCGAAGAAGGTTTCTCAGACACTAATACTCCACTGAAAGCAATCAGAACCTGATGTTTGATTCCTTCCTCATTCATAGGTCCAATTGTTACTGTTCTGATTGTTCTACTTGTCAAAATGTGAATCCCGCTCCAGCATCACAATCTCTTACTAGTCACAGACAATAGCTGTTAGACGCGAAGAGCCGATCACAATGACCTGTCTTTCATCTCTACCAAAGTCTAGCTGAGCAACCTAGAAGACAATCAGCTTCCTCGTTGAGTGTCACCTCCACAATAATAGATAACCAGTCTCAAGCGGTTGAGGCGCTTTGTATTGTTGACATCCGATAGAGCTGTGCCACAAACTTTGTAGTGTGACTTGGTTCTCTAAACCCAACTAAATCAGCCAATGTCGCGGAAGCAATCTATGACCTGTGATATCATTGATGTTCAACGTGTTCAGGACTCTGACTGTCCTGGCCCACCTTTTCTAATTATCTAAATTGAGCTACCACTTCCGCGTTCCCACGCTCTCCACAGCCAATGAAGGAAATGAGATCGCAATCCCAAATAGATTTTACTCCATAAGATAGATAACAGATTAGCTCCATGATTCTCCTCTTACCCAATGTAATTCGATATTCCATGTCTCAAGAGGTACGACTGCATTTCCATCGTATTGTTGCAGCGGACTCCACAAATGAAGCACTAAAAGCCAGGTCGTCCCCCTCTCATCTGATCATAAAACACACTTCTCTGATTTGAGGCTTAAAACATTCCATGTCTGTCCAGCACTGGCCGTGGCATGTATCTGTTTGGATTTGCCATCGATCTCGTGAAGAAACGAGAATCATGAGCTCCGGCCCAGGACTGCGCGTATGTCGTCCTCCAGGGCCCTGCCTTGAACCCATTTGCGATTGTTGAGAACCGGGTGAAAGAGTTTGCAGTTTGCCGCTGCACATATGGAGCAGCATTCTGACGAGTGAAGTTAAGCAAGCTCTTTCCGGGGTAGGGACCTTCTCGCTGGTATGACATGTTCAATGACCCTGAAATATCTTTGGAACTTGTCTTGTTCTTGTAGTAAGTGAGCTGTATGTTAATACTCAGTCGTGAGTTGGAATACACCGACGAACAAGGGTTGCTTTGACAGCCGTGGACTCAATCAATGTGTAAAAGTCTAAGGAGAAAGAGACAGGATCGTATTCATAGATATGGGAAGAGTCTACCCATTGTGCGCTGTTCTGACCGTTCAGGATAGCAATTCCTGACCTGAATAGCACTTGCGAGAGGGAACTTGACTGTGAATCGTCATCTATGGAGATAACGCACCTCATGGCCTCTCTCTACTGCCTCCACCGTTTACCGTGCGTGACCAAAAATTTGAAGTGCATTAGACCCTGGAGTATTCACTGCTTAGAGCTTTCCAGCAGCTGAAGCAGCAGATACGTAATTATCAGCAACCTTGCGTATTCACGAGTGAGAATTCATCGGACACACCACCTGGTTTAGTTAATTTGGTTGGATCTGGCAAAGTCGTTAAAGCCAATTGAATAAGGAGGCATGGGAGACATGTTTATCGATCAATATGAGCCGGCGGGACTTTATGCTACTGAAAGCCACCGAACGGTCCCAACGGCTGAGGTCGATGTGCAAATTCTGGAGACTGTGACATAGCCTCTCCTATGTGCATTAACGCTGCTTGGCTAGGGCGGATTTGTTCGGCATTGAGCAATAAGCGAGAATAAACAGAGGGGTAATTGCATATCTGATGATCATTTCGACAGATTCAGAAATGCAGCCATCAGGACTAGCAATATGTTGCTGGACTTACCCACATAATTTCCTATTATCCCTTCTTCGCTTGTGTTTACCTGTCAGTCTGATTTTGGGCGCTAGTGAAATATCCATCTCCAGTGGTGGTGCCAAGGAAATATTGGTAGTGAGAAGTGTACCCAGAGGTTGAAACGCTGACTAGGCTACATTTCCACTAACAGGACTCTGATGATTTGGCTAGTAGTATAGCAGTAAAATATACTAAAGACTGTCTCTCTTCGAGGTGTTTATTCAGTTCTCGCCCACGATCCATGAAACGTCACAAGCACCTATTCTCAAGATTAAACCCTTTCTTTCCAGGAATTTGCAGCCCCTTCTCTCAAGAAACAGATAGCTCAAGAAGAGACACCTGGAACTCCTCCGATCGCTACAGACTCGATCCTGTCTACAATAACTTCAGCATTTCGCTCAAAACGCCCGTCCAGCAGCTCTACGAGCTCGCGCAAGGAAACCTCCCCAGCATAAAAGACATCTCACTTGCCAATTCCGGCTTTAAAAAGTCTGGCTCAGGGAGAGAATAGAATGTAGAACTCAGCGCTACGATTCTGATAGACCCAAGACTAGATCTAAACAAAGAAGAATGCGAGAAAATAGTAACATTCCAGGGAAAAGCTTCGAGTATCAAAGTTGCGAAGCAAAAAGTCACCAAGAAGATGCTTGATTTAATCTGGCATAAAGGTCAAGATGGAGAATCTTTAGTGAAGGAAGAGGTTGTGGGAAAGGGGCCTTTGGTTGAGGTGCGCGAGGTACGGTCGACAGATGTGCCTGAAACGAGGACGGTTGAGATGCAAAGAAAGTGTAAGTCAAGTTCTTTCAACGACTTGCATGAGAGCTTCGATGCTGATATTTCATATTGAGAGATATTATGAGGGACCCGAGCAAGTCGGGTGCTGATGTGCGGGAGTTTGAGGAACATAAGTAGGAGCATTTTGATCCCGCTGAAATGTCGGCTTGGAGATGATGTCAAGTCGAGGCCAGGGATCGCGGATGTGTATGATGACGAGGTGGAAAAAGTGATGTCCCGAGCTCATGGTTCGGGTTTAAAGTAGCATTTACGAAGTTGAAATCCATTGCCTTTGAATCCTTCGCAAGTGTGACGTTGGAGCACGAAGTGCAACAATTCGTCAAGTCAGGAGAGCAGAACCATAAAGCAAACACTCACATGAATCTTTTGAGGACGGTCATAAGCATGTTAGCGGCTGACTTAATAGGTAGATTGTTTGCTTTGCATCAAGATGAGGCTGGCAATCTTTCTTGCTTGAACAGTTTTCACTGCCAGGGAATCTATAAATAGCCTGTGTGTAATGCAGAACGTCGTGGCAGAGAACAATTTAATCCACAATAGTTCGGCAATCAACTATCTACCGACATATCGTATTTCCAACCCACTATCCAAAACTTGTAAACACGAGGAGGCAAAATCAAATCCAGGGCAAAAGTTGACAATGGTGTTGTCAAAGCCGAATTGGGCAGGCCTAGCAGGGATATCACTGCAGGCTGACGTCGGCTCATCACTGCCGAGCTGCAGCGCACTTTTCATAGCCTGATCCCGCTCATCACAGCGCCAACCATTCCATTCTTCTTCACCTGCTTCTATGCATGAAAGTTGGCTTGCTTGCCAGCCTCGCGATGCCAGATCTCCTCATTGTACTCCGAATGCGTACATAGCCCCGGGCATCGGAAAGTCAAGTCAAGGTAGGGCAGGGTGGGCAAGTATTTTCCTGGATTTTTACCGTTCTGTCGTTTTAGCGCTCACGCAATGCGCGAGAAGAACGAGGCTCTCTCTCGTAAGTTCGAGTCAGCTGGACTGTTTGGGGCCGTCTAGGCAGCGAATATAGCTACTGTGTTCTTAACGCTTTCAGTTAGTATTACTCACTAAGTCGGTGAGAGAATGTTGAGGCTCTGCTGTAGTCTGCTCAGCCCCGATTGATTCGTCTGGAGAAAGGTTTTACGATGAGTTTACCACTGTCATGGGTCTGGTCAGTGACATCCCAGACCGAGGCGGCCAAGCCAGGGCCGGGGTAGCGTGGTGAAGGGGGGTTGGTGTTGAAGGGCATTTGTTAAGGTGTTCATGGGTAGAGGGCTTGGCTGGCTGGCATATGTCATTGGAGGGGAGCCTTGTCCATGTTCATGTTGGCTGTTGTCAGACCGAGTGAGTCGAGAGGAGTACATAAGTATGCCTCGTTCTCCCTGCGTTGCTTTTTGAGTCACTTCCTCAGCCTATAGCCTTCTGTCCTCTGCAAAATCAGCTCCGATCTCTTGGTATATCTACTCGACCCCACTCTTGTCCAGTTCAGACAGCATACCAAGTCTCTCGACATTCAATCACATCCACAAAACAACTTATATACACATTACAATGTGTCTCTTCTCTTCTCCAAAGAAGCATCACCGCCGATCGTATGTCGAGGAAGTCTACGTCGCTCCTCGTCCGGTCTCACGGCACTCGCACCACTCTCATCATCACCACGGCCATGGTGGACACGGAAGATCATCTTACACTTCCGTGACCAGGACATCGAGACCTGTAAGCAGGGAATACATTGCTCCTCGGATGAGCCAGAGCAGCTACAGACGAAGTGTGCCTGTCGTGGTCGAGCAGAGACACAGCACGAGATCCTATCGGTAGATTTGAATCTTACTGATGGGAGGGAAGCCGATCAGGGAGGAGGAAGAGGGGTTGGGTTACCTGACATAGGTGGAAGGCGGGGTAGATTTGGAGTTCTGGGCATGGAAGGATGGGTGTCATGGCTGGAAACGTTTGAATTTGGAGTTTAGCGGGCGTGGGTGGCATTCTGAGCAGTGTTCTAATTGTATTTGTTTATTGTCATTTGAGCCCTTTATGATTGAATGGATTTCTGGTCTCAACTTCAGGTTGCGCTCTATTTGAGTCCTTGGACGCTTGTAAACCACAGCACAAATGTCAGACGGAGAAATGTGTTCATTCCAGCCTCGTCCGACCATCAGAACTTGTTTACAGACGTTGATCGCCTGTCAGAATATGCACAGACGTTCATCGCTTCCATCCAGAAGACGATCGGCAATGCAGCAAAATCTGGGGATGGTTCAATGCACGTGATGAAGTTGAAGGTATTCTTTCTTTCTTTCTTTCTTTCTTTCCTGATCATGGACCCCAACGAAGAATAGTCAACAAATTAATGTTTTATCCCAAACATACGTGGTCGCATGCAACAGCATAGAATTTTCATCCAGACTCTGCTGCAAATTCAGATGAGCATACTGGACAACCGACAGGACCCTGAAGTTTAGACCCCCCCCCCCCCCCCCGGCAGATGATTTAGCGAACGACGTCATTGTACTTCACTCCCGCATGCTCCGCGTTTACGGTCTAAGCAAGGTCAGCGGGACAGGAGCTTCTAAGCTGGTGCTGCCCTGCATCTCTTCCAACTTCAAAACAGAAAGTCCACAAATCGAAACAATTCAAGCAAGAACCCTGAATACGCACAGAAACAGAAAGTTTATCTTCACAATCCCGGTTTGTAATATATCAGGCTTGGTATTTACTACCCCGCTATTTGCAAGGTTGGTCCTGTTCGTTCTTTCTCCTCCACGTTCGTACGGATGACGTACATGAAGCTGAAGGAAGTCGCGGTGTTACCTACCTCGTGGGATATCCATATGGAAAGAGCTGACGGTCTCTCTCTCTAGAAAGTAATCGTAGACCGCATCTCCAAAACAAACACAAAATGTAAGATTAACTCCCTACGCCGTCCGTCAACATGCCCCATCCGTTCTCTCTGCGAAGGGAGAACTCCTTCGTGAAAGATAACAAAGGGTACACCCCTTTGCGACACCTGTCAGAGCAATTCCTGGTCTGCAAGAATATCTGCGAGCTCCTGCTAATCTGCCATCTCCCAGGAATCGAGCACTCTCCATTCGTTCGAACAAGAACGGTTCCTCCTCCGCAACCAGCCCCCGCCATGGCTTCAGCTTCAGCTCCCTCCGCGGCACCGTGCAACCCGAACTCAGCAAGAAGCTCTACAAGCTGATCAAATCCGAGAACCACCTGATCCAAAGCTACGAAGCAGCCGGCAAGGAGCGACTCTCCATCGCAGGACAGCTCTCCGACTGGGGCGAGGCCACCGCCGACGATTCCGTCAGCGATATTTCCGACAAGATTGGCGTTCTGTTGTCAGAGTTGGGCGAGCAGGAGGACTTGTATGCGCATAACCTCGATGATAGCAGGGCGATCTTGAAGGCGATTAGGAACACGGAGAAGAGCGTGCAGCCAAGTCGTGACCACAAAGCGAAGATTGCGGATGAGATTGCGAAGTTGAAAATTAAGGAGCCTGAGAGCGCCAAGCTGGTTACGCTGGAGCAGGAGCTTGTTCGTGCTGAGGCGGAGAATTTGGTTGCTGAGGCTCAGTTGACCAACGTTGTATGTCTTGCTTCCCAATTCTGAGTAGTAGAGGAGAGCAGTGCTGACCGTACTAGACCAGACAAAAGATGAAGGAGGCATATGCTGCCGAGTTCGCAGCTACCATCGAGCGCGCAGAGAAGCAAATCATCCTCGCCCGCCACGGTCGCCGTCTCCTCAACCTCCTCGACGACACTCCCGTCATCCCTGGTGATGTCCGTCCAGCCTACGAGCATGCCGGTCAAGCCCGCCAGATCTTGAACGATGCAGAGGATGATCTCAAGGACTGGCAGCCAGAGTTGGAGGATGTTCCATCCCAGGCTGGAAACCTCGAAGGGAATCTGATGCCGAGATCTGCGAGCCAGCGTGGTACTGGTACGACTGTTGCGGACAGTGTTACTGGTGATGATAGTGTTGTTCATCATGATCGGGATACCACGGCTGGTGTTGATGGAAGCAGGGTTAGCAGTGGAACGGGAACGTCTGTTGCTACTGGACCGGCTGGACGTGCGTATGAACCTAGTGAGGCGGAGACTTCGCAGGTCGCGTAAGCGAGGGAGGTGTTTTGATTTCGATCGAATGATTGTATGATGTTTAGTGATGGATGGTTGGGGGTTTGCCACGATTGTTTCCACTTCCCTTCACTTCAGCATGGAGCTTGGCATGGAGGTTCGGTTCAACATGGATTTCCTGGTCCTTGCGGTGTCGTGGATGCCGGCTTGATGATGTTATGGTTATCGGTCTCTACTTTAGTGCGTAATGTTTATTGTTAGTTGCATCATTCTCTCCAGATTTCGTGATTTTTCTCTTTCCGCCAATTGCAATTGTGCTTGGTTCACTTAGGTTGCCGAGTGTTTATTTACATGACCTACCGTCGCTAAGAACATGCAACGAGACCGACCAGCAAGCTGCGTCATCCGTTCATACACATATATAATATGGAGATAGACACATCCATAATGGGCTACATTCGATGCTTGCTTGCTGTCGTCGCGAGACGTGCCGAGTGGTATCATTACGCTTCCTCTTTCTCTCGCCAGCGACCGAGGTCTGTTCTGCTTTCTGGCTCTGCCTCCTCAACCTTCTTCGATTTACTTAGGCATGAGCATTGCTCCAGCCTACGTGCTCTTGTAAGATTATATCAGACTGGCCTGTGGTGATCGCTTCCAGTAAATTCCGCAAGCCTGCCAGTGGTCTGGGTTGTTTACTATCTCGACGGGGCTTCGTCTGGCGAGCAAGGAACATGAGATCTCCCAATAATGCATGCAGATTACTGGATCGTTACGAGGGGTCTTTGACTCCAGATTTTCACTCGGTCTCTCACAGTCTCGTGAGGTGCCCGTTATAGCAGACCAGCATGTTTCTTCTGCCGAAAGGTGCCTGGTATCGTGGACCGGGCAGACCGGACTGTCTAGTATGCTTCAACAGTCAATGGAGTGGTCGATTCGCTCGGTATGCCGTGGTCGTGATATATTACAGGCTTTTCAACGTTACTTGGAGCAGTATTGCAGGTTTTCAGTCGGAAAGTCGTGGAGACACGAGCCAATACTGTTGGTCACTGAACCAGCTCTGTAGAACCCAGTGAAGCACTGGCTCGGTCTCTCTAGGTAAGACGTTATGCTCATACTGATGCACCCATGGGAATGACAGCAAATTTGGGATAGCTCTCGTCCGAGTAGGTGTTCCAGCTCGGGGGAGGGGCGTTGTTTGTGGCACTGCTACTTGACTCTCCTACGCGTACGTTGTCATGCGAAGTAGTTGGTGTCGGGACCAGAGAATCATCTGGCGTTGGAGGGTAACCAGAAAACAGTGGACCTGGCCTTATTGGTCCCCTGCGCAATGGTTGTGAATTTATGCTCCTGCTCCTGCTGGGGCCTGGTGCGGAACCTGTCGTCTGAATGTTGAACGCGATGTCGTCCTGAAGTGGCGCCCGCTGTTTTCCCTTGCCTTTGACAGTTGCAAGTAACTCGACATTTTCACCGCCATTTTCGTCCCTTTCACCGTTCAAAGTCATCTGAACAACTCTACCATTCAGTTTCGCAGCGATCTTTGCAGCATTGTCGCAATAGATGATCGCATCCTCTAAGCTACGTTGCCGTGGGAGGTTGTCCTCTGGAGCGCGATAGCGGTGAGCTGGAGATAACATGCAAATTGATGCAATGGACGAACCTTTCGCTCTCTGCCTGCTCTTGAACACGCGCTTGATACTCCTTATTGCCCGATGCACCCTATCGGCTTTCCTGTGCGAAACGTCGAGCATACAAATTATGTTGGGGTCGGCCCCCGCTACTGACCACCGGAAAGGAAGTCAACGGATGTGTCAGTGTGCATTCCCGGGATCCTCAAGGGAAGATTAACGACCCAAGGATAAAGATCCGAGGAATCGACCCTTGTATTCTCATGGATGCGGGGAAAAAAATGGGACGATGGACTTTGTCGGAATGAGAAGTTGGGGAAGTGCGAGGCTGGGAGAACACCATTAATCTAGGAGCTGAGATCAAGCTGTAGTGCAGTATGCAAAAGACCTAAAGAGATAGTAGTGGATCTGTTGTATCGATGTGATTTGCTGCACAAAGCTGCCGCGATTGTGATCACCGCAGCTCGCAGGACTAGAACATCAAAATGATAGGTCACCAGTTCGTGGGCGAACTGTGTGGCAGACACAGCCGCAGCCTTGCTCAGTTTCACGCATCGCAATAGGAGTCTGCGATGGGCGGGCTCTTGACAGTCCATCTCCTTCACGTCACATACAGTCCCACTCGTCCAAGGCCAGATTCCGTGTCTCCCAACGGTGAACGCGGAGGAGAATATCAGACCGGCGATGACCTTATTTGCGCCCCCAGACATAGAGTCTGTTAATGAACCTCGGGGTGGGCTACAGCCGCGCCCTGATGACACGCCTATCAATCCAGGGCCAGCTGAAGCAGTCTCTAGCAAAACGCGACCGTGGAACAAGTTCCTTCCTGGATATCCGCGATACTCGGCTTTCATCGCCTCCGATGAAGACAAATCGACGACCATTTTCAGGAGATTCCAGAGACTGTCTACGAGGAACCTACTATACTTAGAGAGCGAGCTCTCTGAGCTTGAGGCCATCCAAGATAAGCTTGACGCGGAAGCAAAACGAGATGAGGATCTTGAACTCAGTGCTCAGAGTTGGGAATTGCTGCGTTTGCAAGCCAGTGGCGGCTGTGACATGCAATGCGATGGAGAGACCCAGGAAGATATCGAGAAAAGGGAGAGGAATTCAAGGCTACAAGAAGCTGCTCAAGAGAGACTTGAAGTCGCTTTGAGAATACGACGTGTTCTCACAGAATATCGTGGGTGAAGCTCCTGCCGTCTTCCATTCTCAACTAAGTCAAGTCATAGACACTGCGTTAAAGCTCGAGAACGATATCCTGGCTCTCAAGCCGCCAGAGCGCCGGCCTTTGAAGGTCGTTCGTCGAATCTTTTATACCTCACATAACACTCCTGGGCCCAAGAAGAAATCCAAGGCTCGCGAAAAATCACAATTTTCAGGGTCAGGAGCAGGGATGATTGCTGGCAAGATCAGTGCGCATCTTGATCCGAACAACGAACAAGACCTCTGCGTGCTTGCACCGACTGTCCAGAAAGATAGACAGACTCGCCTCTTCGAGGGTCGGCTTTCTTATTTCTTTCGAGTGGGTAGTCCTTCCAGCTTCCGTTGCATATATACTACAAACAAGCTGACTGGATTCGTAGGCACGAACCGCAGATGGTCTGTCTGACTTCGTATCACATTCCAAAGTTGCACTGGCTGTGACCATTCTTAGTGGCTTGATGGCAACGGTTTTTCTGATCGGCGCCATGGTCGGCCTTTACTGGGTCGAAAGCCCCAGAACAAAATTAGGTCTTCTAAGTGGGCTGACAGTTGCATTTGCGGGGACGCTGGCATTGTTTACAAATGCTAGGAGGCAAGATGTATTCGCCGCGACGGCCGCCTATGCTGCTGTTCTGGTAGTGTTCATCAGTGGTAATCTGACTTCAGAAAGATCAGAGACTGGGACGCAACCTTTTAATACAACACCTCCCATATCAGCTTCGATAGTCTCGTTGATGACGACCGTATCGGGCTCTGTCACAGCAAGTGCGACATCTTCAGCAAAATCAAACTTCTCAGCGACATCAATTCTTACAACATCTGCGTCTTCGACATCCCCACAAACTCCATCTCCTAGCTCAAACGGCGGGCTTTCTCGATCAGCTATTATCACCATCAGCGTTGTGATTCCCATCGCGGTGATTGCCATACTCTTCTTCGTGTTCTCTTCCGTACTTCGGAGGCGCCACTACAAGAACATACCTGCACAGAAGTAAAGGTCGCGCGGAAGGTCCTGTTAGAATGACTTTGAAAAAAGCATGGCATATCGTTGATTGGCAGAGTCAAGAGTTCTGTTTTTCTGCTGAGACTTTTATCACAAGCTCAAACTTCTTCGCTAAATGTGGTCCAATGGACGGAGCAGTGTGTACAAGTCAGCATGGATTTTAACACCTGAATCCATGTCGCAGAACTTTACAAGATTTCAGGTGTCAGACAAAGTAGGAGAACAAGCATCTGACATGATCGACGTGGCTGAGAGAGGTCATGCCGGAACTGCCGACCTTTTGAGTGAACAACTCAGTGTGATTTCGAGATGAGAGTCTTGTGCTAGCAAGCAGTGCCACACACTGGTGGACCGGCTTGCCGAGTTGGTTGAAAACAGGCACCTTCGTGCTCCAAGTGCCACGGGATACAATGACGAAAGACTAGTATTAAGCAGAATAATAACCTGGTAAATTAGAACAATACCATTGTGATTTCGCTAAGAGCATATGGGACCATTTTCAAGAGCAACTGTGCATCTTTGGAGCTAGACAGTTTGAGAATAGTCTTGATCAACAGGAATGAACGAAAGACGGAACGAGCAGCAGAAGTGAAGTTTGGAATCGTTCAATCACCGAGTAGAAGATCTAAAAATTAATCAAGCATGACCAAAGGAATGTCAAAGGGAGGCCAGTAACTGGACTACAGAGCGAGGAGAGGTAAACAGGCACCGCCACACTGTGGCGTGAGCGCGCTCGAGATCTTAGCCACATTCGGCTGCCAGAATGAGTGTGATCAGCAAGTTTTGCTCAGTGAAAACGTAATTTTACGAGCTCAGAAGGAAGGTAGCCGTTGGAGATGTGAACATATGTCTGTTCTGTAAGTTTCTGAGGTGTGATTGGGGTTGAGGGTACGAGTGTCGGTGGTTGGGCGCGGAGGATAGCTCCCGACAGCTGAAAACTCCCCATTTCCGCGATCGTACAGGACATAGAAAATGACGCTGAAGATATTAAGGGACCGAAATACGCTTTCCAATTGACTGCATGTCCAGAACCCATGGGTTTTGTTCACCTGGCTGACCTTGACACACTGACTTGACTCTGATACCACGTGATTATATGATGCGTGGGGCTATTGAGAGCCCGAATGGGCGCTGGGAAGCAGTAGCTTGAGAATATGAGCGATCGAAGGACAAGGCTAAAGAGCGACGAGTCCTACATAGTATGTCTGTTGCTTTGAATGTGGCAAGTAGGAGAGAAGACTGGTAACGAACAAGGGATAGGGGCTGCCGACGCGACAAAGACTGGGCATAGCAACAATCGTGACGTGAAAAGAAAGATACTTTCAGGAGAAGTGTAGGCATTCCCGGAATGGCATTTGAAATCTAGATGTCCTTCCTTCCTTGCGAGAAAGTGTTTTAGGTGCCCAACAAACATTCACCAGCTCTCGCAGGCAATTACCAATGTGAACCTCGCTAAGAAAACACTTAGTCACAGCTCTGATTCACAGGTGTCCGAGAACGGATAGCTGCTTCTTCTGAGACCTCAAAGACTTTAAAGATAATCACAACCACTTGGTTTCCATATGTGTGTCTCTGTTTGAGGACAACAATTGACAAGACTCCAACGACTCCAGCAAAATCAACGCCAACCTAAGGACGGTCGACGCCGCCCTCGTGATTGGCGATCAAACCGATTTGATCTCCGCACTGCCCGCCACTGACGGCTTGGCGATACTACCCTGCCACACTGGGGATGCTTGTTAGTGCAGAGATGTGCAAAGACGGGACGGCGACGGCATCCATGCAGCAAAAATAGATTGCGGACCACAGATGACGTTGATCCTGCGAGGAAAAATCAATCTGCAACCCCACTGTTCAACGGGATTCTTTAGAGTTCAAAGGTCGTTGTCCAGGTCATCCAAACATATCCGCATAGGGACCATTTCCTGAATTGATGCAAGGACACCAGAAATAAACATCCGGTACAGTCACGGCAGAGCACAACACAGTCATTATTCTCCGCCTCCCGCGCAGCTTTCTGTCAGTGTCATCCTGCCAGGTCCCGAGCCGGCGAAGTGGGTTGGGTCACTACTAGCCTCACTTGATCTCAGCCCCGAAACATCACTTCCAGCGCCAAATCACATCATTCGAAGGGTCCTCCTGCTCCAATCAGATACAATAACTGGCTCAGCCTCGCTGGCCGATGGCCAACACACTCAATTGCACAAGTTGCACAAGCTACAGCAGGCGGGAGTTAATTAAACATCATCCCAGCTCCTTGGTTTGGTTTGGTTTAGTTTGTTTCCCCTCGGTACTGATGCTGCCCAGTCGGAAACAACAACTTCCATTCTCAAACACTGGACCAAGACGACCCTGCACTGCAGTTCATTGTCAACTCTGGTCTCGTCTCGTCTGTTGACCCTTTGAACAACTGAACCTACATCATCTTTACTACGTGCATGAGGCGTCGTAGAATCTTACTCATCTGCAAGACTCAGACAGATCCATACGCCACATCCTTCCATAATACTCATCTGGGACTTGGACAACCGCTTCCGTACGGGACATTCTCTTGTCGAGATATACCACTAAACCTCCTACTTTGATCGAAAACTGGACAGAAACTTCTGCATAACCTTTGTTCTTCCACTTCGAAAAGACAGTCGCCCTGCCAATTCCCTTTCCTGGTACAACACTTCGAAGTCCTCAGTCGCAAGACCACGCACCTCGCGTTGGCTATTTCTGGGAAACGCAAGCCTTTATACTTCATCATCGGCCACGCAAACCGGACGAACCCACAACAGCACGCACCCGCACTTGAGTTCCACTCAAAACGCGTAATAGCATCAAATCCACAATTTGCTCAAGCCGAGCTTTCCTCAAACACCAACATTGCATCCTCCTCCCTGCGAGAATCCTGCAAAGACCCACTGACCTGATTGATGGAAGACTACAAGTCCACAACTTCGCCATCATGACTCGCCGTAAGTCCACACACGATCGTCTACCCTCTTACCACTCTTCTAGATCTTCTCGTTCTGTCCCCTTGGATCGTGTCAGCGAGGAAGAAGAGCCAGTAGCTCCTCACAGTACAGCAGAGATGGCAACCCTCTCCAAGCCACCCTCGCGGCTGAACAGACTTTCTCAATACCTTCCAGCAATCTTGACTACCGATGCTAAGCTTCTCAAAGACCACCAACAAGTGCTGCGGAAGCCAATTCCCGCAGAGAGCACCGCAGCTGCACAGCTTCCACCGACTCGAGCTCCCCCCGCGGCTCCTTCCCAAATCTCGAACTCGAACACGGCCATGCCTCCCCCTCCTTCCCCGAATCCGAACAAATTGCAGAAACAGGGCACACCCCCAGTACAAGTTGCCTCCCCGAGAGACGCCTCGCCGAGTCCACACAGCTTGGAGGGTAGAAGACCACGGGCGAATTCATTACTCCCACCACAACCAGATACAGCACAAGCACGGTCGTTCTCAAGCCCAATTGCGAGCAGACCTTTGTCAACGAACATGTCGGATGGGGAGTCAGACGGAAAGCTGAAGAAAAGAAGAAGCTGGCTACCTGGCGGCAGCAGCTCCAAGTCCAGATCGAGAAACCCCTCACAGGATCTTGATGCAGGCCCTTCTCGTGCTTGGGTTATTGCAAAGGGGGAACAGGCCGACTACAGCTTGAATTTCTTGCTAGGTGGCGACAAGGTGAGTAGTGCAATGCAAGGGGTGTGGGGCTGAGGATTGACGTCTGTTTAGATACCAGAACTGTGGGATGACAGCAAGGAGGCGAACATGTTTGTATATTTACACCCACGATCCACTGGACGCGGCCCTCAGATCAAGTGTCACTCTCTCGTGGTCCAATGCTCGCAGATTCTCCTGGATATTATATACGACGATGCAGTCAATAGTGCAACAGGCAGTGGCAGATCTCGTGGACGGAGCTTTGATGGAAGAGAAAGCCTGAGCATTGAGGATGCTACGCGTAACCTGGCAATTCGCGGACCAGGAACTCCGCCATATACTCCAAAAGTCACCCCTGACAATTATTCGGGATCCGATGATTCTGGAGAAGATATCCCTTCATTTGCAGACGTACCCCGCGATCTGCATCTATATTACCCGGTCGACCTGCATTCAAGCGGTCCCCAATTCCCCGATCAAGACGTCCAGAAGCTTATTGACGCCCGCAACGTGTTCGCTTTCTTCAATGGCCAACCACTTGTTTCAACCCCAGCCTGTCCATCAGTCTTCCATATCTTCATGAGCATCGCTGCGGCCTTGAAGAAGTTCGAATTTTGCGGCATTGATGGAACAACTTTCGGAGAGGCTGCAGATTCGAGCTTTGGATTCTACTTGGCAGCAACGACACTTGCAGATGTTCGAAACAGCAGAGAGAAGACAGTTGAAAATCTCCTTCTGGCAGAGCGAATGAGATGCTCGGCACTATACAATGAGGCTTTTGCACACGCCGTGGGCAAGTTGGACGCGATTATTAGCATGGATTCGCCAGTATTCAAAGAACTCTCAGCCACTACGCAGCTTCAATTGGAGCAGTCGCGTCGAGATCTGGTTAAGCTACAGCAAGCTGCCGGTTTCAGATTGACTGACTTCGACTTCCCTTCAATGTTCTCCGGCATTGCATCATCTACATCCAGTTCCGAGTCCAAGATCATCCGCTTTAAAAACTGGAAGGCTAATTACATCTCCATGCGAAAGCAAGTTCTTTCCTTCTACAAGGATCGATATGGTCAATGGCCACCAAAGGCAAGCAGTAAGAAGAATACATTCAACGAGGGTGGTCTTAATCGACTGGTCTTGAAGCTTCTCTACGCGGATCTTTGCGCACTTTACGATTTATTGGTCGATCGCAGTGCCTTCACCACAAGAGGTATGCAAGCATCAGAAGACAAAGATAGCGGACTCGATGTCACACCATCTGCAGCTGCCTTGCGAAAGCTGTTGGCCGAGTTTGATCGCTCCTCACCACCAGTACAGCCTCCCATTCCCTTCGACACACCCCTCATACCCACCATCCAGACCGTCGAACCGACATACCCATCTCTCTCGCCCAAGGATCAACATAAGCTCCAGACCCGCAAATTGAAGGAATATGAGATGCTCTTACTTCTCTCAAAATCGCACAACGTCGGGGTAGAACCTGGAAACCCGTTCCTGGAGATGTACCAGGCTTTCGAGGAGAAGGAGGCACGCGGAAAAAATGCTCTTGAATTGTCCGAGCAGCGATACGGCCACTGGATCTTCCTCTATGCTGTGATTCAGTCGCTCCCTCTACTGGTTACTGACGCACCGACACTGAGATTCACTGAGAATGTTGAGTACTTCCTCTGTCAGATGCCCGCGAACCCAAGACCCTGGCTAGAAGATGGTGCTCGAGCCAACAGATCTTGGTACAATGTCGCAGGTGGGACAGGCGTCGTCAGCTTACCGAGTCACATGGTAGAATTCAGCGTTGAGGCAACATACAGTCGTAGTCATTGCTGGAAAGTAGCCGAGCAGCTTGTCGGTGGTGATGCAACCGAAACTCTGCACAGCGAATCTCTCGAAGATGGCTTAATGTCCCCTCTTCAACCACCACCAGGATTTGGAGATGGAGAGCTTCGACCAAGATCCCGAGGACGCCAGCGCAGCTCCAGTACCGGGCTTAACCCACATGATCTTGACCGCAATCAAAGTCGCCAATCTCAGCGCCGCAGCATCGTCTTGGGGCTTGAGCGCTTGCCAGCTTTCCCGGGTGACGAGGGATTCGATCCAGATGGCTCTCGCAGTAGACCAATGAGTCGAGGCTCCATTTCTGGGATATCTCCAGGAATGAGCCGCGGCACTTCCCCGATGGCACCGGCGGGACGACGAACAGCTAGCCGAAGTGGCGAGATGATGATGGGGATGGGAGGACAAGGACAAGCACGCGGTGGCAGTGTCAGTGGGGGCACCGGCAGCACCTTCGATGACATCTTGGGCAGCATCAACAAGGGACAGGAGAAAGTTGAGAAGAAGAAGACGAAGAAGGGATTTTTTTAAACAGATTTAACGACAGCGAAGAAGAAAATTGCATCTAACGAAGAGCGACGAGGAATGTTGTAATTGTGGAGATACCATGTTTCGAGTTCTAAGGCATAGCGAGGCGTTTTCCTCTTCGATTACAATTTCTTTTTCATACCAGTACAAATGACGACAGATGGGAAGTTCCTCCTGCTACACAGAGATCTCAGCAAAAGGCGATCGATGGCATCGGGGAGGAATCAGACGAGGCAGAGAGGTCTTCCACTCCAACCAGGTCTTACCATGCAGCCGTAGTATACATCCTTGGCACAAGCAAATGGGATTGGTGAGGCACATCTTGGGATTGGTGGAGTTGTATAATATAGTATTCTGACGTGCCGCTCGCTCGCTCATGGGTGAATGCGTACTGCGTGTAGATAGATAGGTACCTTTGCCTCAGCAGAAACGCGTTCGATTCTATTCTTGCATGTACCTTTGAAAATAAATGCTTTCAAATCATTTCGTTTCTGCTTTTATTCTTTCGGGAAATTTGACTTTGAACTTTGAAGTTTGAGCATGTGAGGATCTGGGCCGCTGTCATGGTCGGTCAGTATCATTCGTCATATCGACTTCTGGCTGTTGTCGTTTGTGCCTGCTCCCTCGTGGCAGGCGATATGGAAGGATATGTCAAGTCTCGGCAGTCATCCAAGCCAGACTTTCAAAGTGGCTGAAGCGATTGATAGTCAGGACGTGTCCCAGCACCCGCGTCGTGGTGATGGTACACCGTATAGCAGACGAAGATATTGAAACACAGGCTGGAGAGCGGATGACAGGCGTCTGCCAAGCAAGCGCTTAGCCGTACAGTTTATTTCTTTTGTTTTTGTTTGAGTTGTGGAATGGCTTAGTGGTGGTGAGTTTTGCCGGTAGGCTTAATGTGAAGAATGGGGATGGAAGGGAATGGGATGGGATGGAAGGGTGGAGGCGTTTGGGTGAGACGTAGGATGAGATGACTGGAATTCGTCTGAACTGTGAATGAGTCTTAATTTCAAACGGACCTTTTCAGCGGTGAGAGTGGCGTCAAGTGTGGCGTGTACATGATGCTTCCTTCGGGCTTTGCTTTTTGCTTCAGTAACCTCTTTTCTTGGTTATATTACAGACGCCCGAGGACGACGCTGCGGGCTCCATTTCCTCAGATGCACAGCAGTAGGTACATCTGAAGCAGTCAAGGACCAGCTCTGGAACACTGCTGCATTTCCGGATTGTACAATGATCAATTCGATCTAGAAAGGTGCAATGATCGAAACGGAGCAGTTCTCCATCGTAAGCTTTTCTCGGTGTTTACTTCTAGAACATTTCCGAAACGAGACAATTTCATCCTCGCCCTTTGGTCCAATCGCTGCATGGAGACAGGCTTTGAAGAATTAGCGACCCAAGCCCGACTTATAGTGCATCAACGCCTGAGAGTCAGCCAACACCCCGAATTCCAGCGATCATGCCCCAAAAGAAAAGCCCAATACTACCTACCCATTTCAAAGGGCATTGTGGGGTGCACGAGGACCAGCTCCTTCCGCCCTTTGCCAACCCAATAATATGTCCAGAAACTTCGAACTCTCAGCAGACAATTTGTTAAGGTCGATGATACGGTCGTACCGCTACACCGTGACATCGTGAAGCGCGATTTTACCGGGAGGCTTAATAGCCGTATAAACTCAACCACCACAACAGCCAAACACAATCACAACTCCCAAGCATCTGTCACACCGGCTTTTAAACTACCCTTTGCCTGGATATATGAGGTTAATCAAAACATCGGACCTTCCTACCCAATTATTATATGTTTTCACGGCCATTGTATATTGCTACCACATGACGCGAAAAATGAGTAAACAAGTTCTCCACATTTCGGCAGTTATGGGCTTTGCGGGGTGTGATGGTGGCAGGAACTGGGGAAAATGAGAGAAGGAAGAGAAGGTATAAGGATGGTACGATACATTCCCATCTCTGTTCTCGAGAGTTCTTCTACGCCCGTTTTTTTCACTTCTCAATCCAACTCAAATTTACTGGTTTTCCAGAAATCTCAAGGTCAACAGACGACATTCTTTGGCAAGTTTTAAGCCAAGATGCAGTGGTCTACTCTTGCTTTCGTGGCGCTCCTCGCCCAGCAGGGCTCTGCTCAAAACATGCTGCGTTTCGCATGCTCCCAGCTGGTCGTCGACCGAGTCGACCCGATCGTCAATCCGGGACAGGCGTACACGCCTCACTTGCATCAGATCATTGGAGGCAACTCTTTCAATATCACCATGGATCCCGTCTCACATAATCTCGTCTCGCAGTCTACCTGCACGTCGTGCTCGTTCAAAGAGGATCTCTCCAACTACTGGACCGCCGTGATGTTCTTCAAGGCTAAGAATGGCACGTACAAGCGTGTGCCGCAAGTCGGCAATGGTGGGCCTCAGGGGAAGTTGATCAACAAGGGAGGTATGGATATCTATTACATCCCAAGTGGAAAGACGACTGCTTTCAAGCCCGTGAGTATGCTCCGATGAAAGGTTTTGGGCAAGATACTAATCGATATCAGGGTTTCCGTATGATTGCAGGGAAGGCAACAGAGACAGATGAGAAGAAGGTTGCCAAGTCAAATATCTGCCATCGCTGCTGGACCTCGTCCAACGAGGATACCTTTGTCGGAGGTGCACCATGCAGCGGTACTGACACCGTCGGTATCCCCATGGACACCAAGTGCAAGATGATCCGACAGACCATCATCTTCCCAACGTATGTGACTTACCACCCTCGAAGTGAAAATTTATCGAGAAGAGTCTGACAAGATTAGATGCTGGGATGGCAAGAACCTCGACAGTCCAGATCATCAATCCCACGTTGCCTATGGCCAAGGATCTGGTGCCACTGGAGGCGGAGCATGCCCATCAACTCACCCAGTCAAGCTCCCACAAATCATGTACGAACTGATGTGGAACGTTACCGACTTCATGGCAGACAAGAGCCAGTTCCCATCTGATGGATCCAATCCATTCATGTACAGCATGAACTTGGGGTAAGCCTTTCCATTCCTTTTGTCTTATCACGCGTCCGGTGTTACTTGAGAGCAGAAAACTGACACATCCTGCAGAGGTTCCGCAGCTCATGGTGATTACGTCTTCGGATGGAAGGACCAGACCCTTCAGTTGGCCATGGACAAGAACTGCAATCTGGACAGAGACTGCCCCGCCGCCGGTATCACGAAGCAATCAGCCGACAAATACAACGCATGCAATATCCCACAAGCTGCACCGGAGCCCGTCGATGGATGGCTCAAGGCTCTGCCCATGGGAGGTGCTGCTATCAAGGCATAGATCATCCCTTCTTGGGGTTCTATGTTTGTTCAATCGGTTTTGCTTGCTGGCTTACGTGTATTGCACTCGCGCTTAGACTGGGATATATAATGGAGATTGGGCCAATGATCATGATTGAGATCAAGGTGGCAAGAAGATTTCTCGACGATCGAACCTTGCGTTTTGAACAAACTTCAACGGTCTGCCAAACAACTGTACTTTGGTAGTGGACGACGACGACGATGCAGATGGCGGCGCTGTTTCTTCCTTTTATTGTTGTCATCAATCATTCTACAGATATTCTTTGTACTTAGTTAGTCCATCGCTAAACACATCTGCCGACCCACAATGCCTCGTTGAGAGGAGGTTTATTCTACTGCTCGGCTATGTGATGACCCCACCTTCCGGTGTAAACACCCCACTCGCTTAACATGATACACTTTCCCACTGCCAGCAATCAGTACCTCACGAGCTATCAAGCAGCATGCTAGGCGATGCGCAGCATACTGAAAGGCCCCGAATTCGTCGTATTCGCAAGTCCTGTATCTTGAACGAACCCTCTCAATTCGGCGAATATACTGTTTTCCTCCGCATACCCGGAAACACAGTGAACCCCACATGGCCCCACTCGATCTTCTCACCCAAGAATGGCAGCCAAGAAAATCAGCAGGACGCCCTTTTGAGACGATCCTACAATCTTTCACGGCTCAGATCGGCTGTGTGAAATTGCCCGGTCACCCCAGACCGTCCAATGTGGCGGGCGGCGTTTAGCCGTAGGTGGAAGTGACGAGATATCAGGCAGATTGAGTAAGAGTCGAGTATGAATAGAACTGATTGATTTTAGGTTAAAAGTACTAGAGCCCTGGGCAGGTTGGAATGCCACAGATGCATCTCGAAAGAGATTCTCGGAGTCGACAATGCGGCTTTCATGGCTGTGCTGGGAACCAAGGTGACAGTTCACACAACGGAATTATGTGGTTATAGCGTCCAGGTTATAACTGGTGTTGGAAGGGGCCTGGCAGTAGCAAAACAACATGTGAAGGGCGAGTGATATGAATTCGTAATACCTCTTCTCCGCGCACGCGCATGGCCCAGATTTCTTGTCTTTACAACTGGTCTACTGGCTCAAATTATTAGGTCGCAATCAGCATAGTTACTGAGGTAAGATGGCTGATCTCTAAGTTTTTAAAACAAGATACGTGGATTCGAGAACCTTACTTTCTTCATGCTCGTGGCTGGCTTGATCAAGAGCCAAGCGTAATCAGCACCGACACAAGTTCACTGATAGTAGAGGGACATTTTCATATAGCATGACATTGTTTTCCGAGTTCCTTCGAGCTTCGATCGGCGATTTTATCAATCTCGGAAGAAAGTGCTCTGAGCCGAAGGATTTCGTGGCTCATACTCTGCCCCAGAATCCTTCCGACGCCGCATTTACTTAGGATCCCATACACAGCAAAACCCATTGTCTTCGAGGATTCGAACTCCTTCTAGTGAAATACGCCTCAAAAAATTTTATAGTCAGGATGATACGACATGCAACAGAAGCCAGCTGGAGAGGAAGTATATGATCAAGGGGGTGGTCACGTGCCAATTTTCACTCGACGACTGATATAAGGGGATTTTGAGACTGAAAAGTGTACGTCAGTGGCTACTTTAAGGGACACATCTCGTCACGTTATATGTATCTGCGACATGCAGCAAAGATGCCCGCTCAGCTCAATGATTCACGCAGAAAAGCGGCGCAGAAGCTCATGGCTTCCATCACGTGTTCTAAGCGCGGTTGTCCTGCAGTCGGGGTGTTTCATCGCACCGGTGCCAAGGGGGATTTGACGCCATTGTGAAGGCTTTTCAGGGAATGGACTTCATAGGCCGCAATGAGATGCAGCCTTTTTATGGTTATTTATATATCTGGATTGTGCGATGTGCAACAAAGGTGTCTTTGCGAGGGAGGTGGAAAGGGAAGTCGGAGGAAGAGGATGAGTGAATCATGTGATGGCATATGGCTGACTATCGAATCTTGAGGCATGTGGAGGAGCATGGCAGTGGACATTTTCAGAGAGGACGAATGGAAACAAGACAGCGGAACGTCAAGTACTTACCTGGGCCGGCCTCAGATCTGTAACTTTTGGAACACTTGATCCGATTCTGAGAATCTTTGTGGGGAATTATGTGCTAGGGTGGATTTGAACATGTACCAAAGCTTTTCAAGATTGAGTTGTGATTATTCGAGCCTCCGCAAAAGTCTATCTGGGCGAGTGGCATTGTTACAAAGTGGTGTTACATCCATACTCCCCTCTATAAATCAAAAACGCCATGCGCCCCCTTTTTCCTGGTATCTATATCTGCAATCCCCAAGGCTGATTGTCTTCCCACCCAGAAAGCAGCCACGACTCCGGCAAATTGAAATCCATATTCCAATCGTCCATCGTAAAGTCCATCCGTGGATCATGTACGGGAGGAACCTCTGTAACTCCAATCCCATCCGGCGATGTCCCATCTTCAACATGCCGATCATAGTCGCCTGCGCTGAGCCTCTGCGGAATTCTCCTCTTCAACAATTCAAGACACAGCTCCACGCTCTTCAGCCCTGCCTCCATGACCTTTTCTTGCGGACAGAGGCCTTCTTCCAATGCCTCAATCTGTGCCAAAACGACGGAGATGAAGAGATGGCCCTTGACGTTGTTTTCTGCTAGCTCGATCCTCTTGGCTAGGAGATCGACGGCATCTCGCAGGACTTGTTTCATTGGCTCGCGTGCGAGTCTGCTTTGATTGGTGAAGGATGTTTCTTCGTCGAGCTGGGCGAGAATCTCCGAGAAGATTACGATACATGCGTGTACGAGGAGACCCTTGCAGAAGCCGCCGCGCATGATGGTCATACGTGTGTAGTCATCGTGATATCCTTCTGGGAGTTGGGGCTCTGCAGGGTTGGTTGAAGGGTATGTGAGGAAGGTTGTGGCGAGGTCGAGACATATCTTGCGGGAGAAGTAGAAGCGAGGGTCTCTAGTTGCTCGAGCTGAATATGGTCGGTGGAGAGTTAGCAGGAACCTCCGAACCGCAATGTCGAATATGTTCCGTTCCATCTGGGATATCTTCGGAGGCGATGTGGATTGGCAGATTCTCGTGATGAAAGCGTTGTTTTCTTTGAGGAATTGCGACAATTCTGAACTGATGCGGAGCACTTCTTCATACGATGGCTCCATGCGAATGTTATTGGAGTGCGCGACGATCAGAAGGCGGAGCTTCATACTACTCAGTAAACGTATCTGGAGTGAAGCTTGGGTGAAGACACTGGTAGGCTTGGAGGTCGGTGGGATCGTTACATGCTCGTCGATATCATCGTCGTCGAGGTTGGCGGGTGGTTCCGTGTCGTAGTCAGCTATAGAAATGAGGCCCGGCATTCCAGAGTCCAGAGACGCTTGAATGTTGAGTTCAAGAACAGTTGCCCAGAGTCTTCGACGGAGTTCGGCGTGGAGTGTTGACATATGAGGGAGAAACTTCGGGTCCCTGTGATATCCCATCTGAAATGCTGTTCGGATCAACGCTCCAGCAGAGTTCCAAATAAGGTCGCCAGCAACACCATTATCGAGACGGGCAATCAAAATAAGACAGTGTATCTGCAGGCCAGATATGTGAAGTCTTTTCTTTTCGAACGGTGTAGCAAGCCAAGACTGGGCAGCGAATACCCACTGAAGTGCTTGGCCTCGCCAATGTGCCGAGTCGGGCTCTTGGTAATAGATCGCCCCAATGGACATCACGAGTAGTAGCTTAATGATAAAAGGCGATCCAGTACCAACTGGATCAACCCAGTACTGATTGTACTCTCGTTGGAACGAAGGGACATGTAAGATGCGATATGTCGACTCTGATGTTCGTAGATAGAGGGCCACCAGCTTGTCGCACACATCTCGAGGTGGAACGGACTCACGGAAGTGAGGGTTCAAGAGGTACAGGTTGTGAGGTGTTGCCTTCGCAGCCCTCGATATGGCCTTGCATTCTTCGAGCTTGCGATAAACATCGGATTGTTTCAATGTTTCGTGGAGATCCGGCGTACCATTCGCAGGATTGATGGTCATACAGGAGATGTGGTCAAATGCACCGAATGAGTACATCCAGTGGCTCTGGCCAAAGAACCTAGTCTTTGACACTGTTCCACGTACTTGATCCTTTTGTTCAAGTCTGAATTGAAATTCTTCCCTCTGTTGCCAAGCATTAGTAATTGTTTATCGTCTTTCAAAGAGACGAGGAGAGGGCCCTATGCCATTCCAAGCGCTTACAAGGGTAATTGAGAAGACTTGAAAGAGCTGCGGAGGAAACGGGGGAAAGAAAAGCAAGAATACTGACCTCTACTGTTGAGCCAGTATCTTTGGCTTTTGGCTCATTAAGCTTCTCCAGCAGGCGGCCAAGAAGCTGCTTGCCTTTGGGATTACTTGCAAGTTCTTGGAGCTCCTGAACCTCTTCAGCACCAGGTGAAGACCAAGCCGTACGAGATGTATCGGATGAAGCTAGTCCTTTTTGCGAGGCGCTGTCCGATGACTGGTCGTTCGACGTAGGAGCAAATTCCGGACCGCGAGGACGACTTGGAATAGCAATACTGTCCTCTCTTGACCACGAGCCAAGAGGTGCTTGTCCCCTCGGCTCTTGGACTGCCTGTCTGGGCTTATGAATGCCCGCTCTATTCACGTGGCCCACTCCGGGAACACTATCTGGGCTGTACGTGCATGATGCAGTCTTCGACTGTATACATTGGCCACAAGGATAAGTTCGGTCGCATTTGATCTTCCGGCGTCGACATTGCTCGCAGGACAGGGCTGGCCGGCGGCGTTTTCGTGGAGCAGTAACTGGAGTTACTGAGGCTGGTGGAGGGACATCACCGGGCTCGGACATCTTGACGATGGAGATATGAAAGGAATTGACTTTCGGCAATTTAAGTATACGGAGCAGCGTTTAAGACTTGGTCAGATCGACCAGGCAGCCGCCCACAAGCTTTCATGAATATCTAGTCCGCGGTAAGTCCACGGGGGAGGTTTCCGCCCTACAAGTAGTAACAGTTCGAAATTCTGCACACGCGTCAGGAGGTTCTCATTGGCCTTTTGACAGCAGCAATAGTAAGATTTGACTCATATGGATAGTGTTGGACCGTAAGAAAGGGATAATATTTTCCCTTCGTGATGCGGCTTATTGTTGTATTGATGATGAAAAGACCGAGAAAAGAGCGAACGGAGATAAGGTCATGTGCCTGCGGCACAGCTGCTACTTCATCAAAAAGGCTGCTGACTAACAAGTTTAGACAGGGGCTGGTAGCGAGCTCGGCCTTCGCGCTTCGGATTTTGGACCGCCAAACAAACATCAAAGATCTGGAGTGCAGGCGCAAAAGAGGCGCCCAATGAGCGGAATCATCCCAGAACAAGGGGTCCATTGTAACAACCAATCACCCATTACCGCACGGCCTAATATGGCGGAAGATCATGGGAAACTGTGTCAAGCCTTGCAGTATGGCTTGAAAAGAAGCATGAGGAATTCAGCGCTATCTCCGTTCAGCCGCCTGGCAACTTCACACCACTTCAATGGGCCGTCAAATCTGTTCGTTATAAGTTCAAGATGCTGCATTTAAAGTTAAGGTCATTCTTTCGGTGGACGTGACCAGTTTGATTCTTGTGCTTATTGGATTCTGTACAACTCGCTAAATTTGCCAATTCATTTACTACAGATCGATCGAGATGGATGTCAACAATGCTGACCCCGCATTTGGCGTGGAGAAGGAGCTTAAGGTTCAGGATGTGGAGCCAAGCATAGAGTCGCCATCCGAGAAAGCTTCTGTAGTAAACGCGGGTGGGAAGCCTGGGGACGACTTCCCTGAGGGCGGGTTGAGGGCTTGGATGGTTGTGGCTGGTGCATCCGGGGTTTTGTTCTGCGGATTTGGTTACGCAAATGCATTCGGGTATGGCAATCTTACTTTGTGTGACATAAATACTAACTAGGACAGTGTTTACCAAGAGTATTACCAAACACATCAACTTCGAAACGAATCTCCGTCGACGATATCATGGATCGGATCGCTACAAATCTTTTTCGTGTTTTCTGGGAATCTGGTCGGCGGGCCGATGTTCGATAGATACGGATCCAAGGTACTTCCCATCCAGAGCTGAGACTTGATCCAGAGCTAACTCTTTCGCCCAACAGATCATATGGCCGGCTATCCTAGGATATCTAATCTCGGTCATGATGACAAGTCTCTGCACCTCCTTCTACCAGTTTCTCCTGGCGCAAGGTGTTCTTGGTGGTATGTGAGGTAATCCAAAAGCATTCGAGTGTCGAGCTGACACCGAGATAGGAGTCTCCATGGGAATGAGCATGGCTCCCGCCATGGCTGCGACGGGCCAATACTTCAATAAGAAACGCGGTGCAGCAATGGGACTTACCATTGGAGGCTCGTCGATCGGCGGTGTGCTGTTCCCAATAATGCTTAGCAAGATGTTGAACAACAGCTCGTTGACTTTCGGATGGACGGTGCGCATTATCGGCTTCATCATGCTTGCATTGATGCTTCCAGCAGCCGCAGCGATTCGACCCCGCCTTCCACCAAGAAAAAATAGCTTCTTCCTCCCGGAGGCGTTCAAGAACCCACAGTACACCAGTTTGCTGGCTGCTGTTTTCCTGATGTTAATGGGAATGTTCATGCCATTCTTCTACCTCCCAAGTTTTGCCGTCCAGAAAGGCATGGGAACGCAGCTGGCCGGCTATCTGCTCTCGATCCTGAACGGTGCGTCGTTCTTCGGCAGAGTAATTCCAGGAGTGCTGGGCGACAAGCTTGGTCGACTGAATGCCCTCTGTCTCGCCGGACTGAGTACAGGAATTTTAATACTCTGCATGCAGAAGTTGGAAAACAATGCGGGTATCATCGTGTTTGCTGGGTTCTATGGATTCTGCTCTGGAGCCATCATTTCTGGAATGGCCGTTTGTCTCGCTCAAATTACACCGGATGCAAGAGAAATTGGAACATACATGGGAATGGGTATGGCTGTCATCTCAATCGCAGCTCTCATTGGTCCGCCTATTGATGGAGCACTCGTCAAAGAATACGGTGGGTTTGACGAAGTCGCCATTTTTAGTGGAGTTGTGGTTCTTGCTGGGGGGTTTGGGGTCCTGGTGGTGAAGTTCTTCAATCCCAAGGGGATTGTGAGCAAGGCATGAGGCAGAAGAATGTGATGGGGCGAGTTGGAGCATACAATGTTGTTTTCAAATCGACGGTCTGAAGAGGACGACGCAGCATCCAGGCGAGAAAAAGGAGATACCCCTCAATTCCATTTGTTCCTGTAATTTATTCGTTAGACGGTATATAGATTAGTAATACTCACCTCTGCTTCTCTCTTTCCTCCTTCGATTTCTCCAGCATGTCCTGCACAATCCCCTTGTAATCTTGTGCGAAACCAGGAAGGAAAATCTCCGAGAAGATGTTTGACTTGCGATACACCTTCAGCCCCATATCTCGCATCAAGACATCAGTGACATCCTGAATTTCTGCCGAAGCTATCTGTCTCGTCTGACCTCGCGCCAAGTACCTTCGTTCACACCAAGCGTTGATTCTCGCAATCTCGTAGTCCATTTTTTCCTTCGACTTGGAGATATCCAGCATCCCTTCCATCCAGGAAATAGCCCAAAGTGCAGAGACTTCGGCGTAGATAGAAGTCTGCACACTGGTTACTAGACCAAGGAAGACGAGAGATCTGTCATCTTGTGCTGCCAAGGACGATGGGAGGATATGTCGGTACAGTCGATATGGGGTGTGGATGACTCGTCGGGGATGGTGGGATGGAGGGTTCTTGAGAATCGGAAACTTGTCGAGCACATCCTTTTCAGCTTCCACATGAAGGCTTTCCCAATAAGAAGCTGTTTTCGGATCTTCATCCTTCAATAGTGCTGTTGTCCCCAGCGCGAGAGAATCTGTCGGGGTGAACAAAGTTGACATGTAGTCCCAGCCGGTGGCAAATATTGCCGCATCGCACGGCAGAGTATCCCCGTTGTTCAAAACCACGTTCGATCTCGACATGGATGTAATGGTTGCACGATGAACTTGGATCATGTTCCCCGAGTGCAGCTCATCTACGAATTTCTCCTGGCCATGAAGGGCGGCAAGGCTAGCCGTGAAGAACAACGCGCTACGAAGATGTCAGTGGGCACAAGTGGGTTTGTTGATGCTACTTACTCGCCTGTCTCTGGCTTAAGCTTCTCCATGTTGGGGCATTCCTTGTCATATGGATTCATCGTCAGCGGGACCGAGCTTGCCTTGGCCCAAACCTTCCTACATATCCAGTTGCCAAGTCGGCTCTTCCCACTGTGCAGGAAGCGATACCAGAAAGAGTCCATGGAGAAGATTGAAGGTGTTAGGATGTTTTTAAATCGCCCAGCAAGCCGAGCGCCATGAACGCCCCTCTTGCGTATCTGGACCATCATTCCTGGACCATTTCCTGTCTCGCGAATAATCCAGTCGACATGCTTGCCAGCGTTGACACAGAGAATGATAGCATCAATGGCAGATTTGCAACCTCCGTAGACAGTAACTCGTTGTACCTTCTCTGACAACAGATCTGCATGCCGGGTGCCGATGTCCTTGGAATGAATTGCCAGTCCCGTAAAGTCTTTCAACGGTATGTCGGGCCATTTAGGCTTCGAGTTTAGTCCAATTGCAACCAATAATTTATCGCAGGTGACTACCTCCCCCGAACCTTCTATCTCGACATCCCAAGCTTTCTGATCAACATGACGAGTCACACGCGATACCTTCGTGCCAAGACGCATCTTTTCCACCAATGAGAACTTCTCCGCGTATGCCTTCAAGTATTGATATACCTGCTCCCCAGGCAGATCCGACCAGTCCTTCAGTCCAATCGCGTCCCTCATGGGGAGATCAGAGAAGTCGAAGAGTCCGGATGGACTATCCGCAAGGAAGCCAGGGAAACATCGGTCCGCATTCCAGACCCCACCAAGAGTTCGCTCGCTTTCGAATATTGTAAGGTTTATACTGGGATCAACTTGCAGATATCTGCATCTAAATCAGTCATCTGCCACTCCTAGGAACGCGGGGATACTGACGTCTTTGCAGCAACAAGACCTGCCCATCCTGCGCCAATGACCACAACTCGTTTTGGTGTGTTGATGCTACCTGAAGCCATTCTTGAGAGCCCAGAGAAGCAAGTTGAGCGGAACCTTTTCATACACGTAACACAAGAAGATGCGCAGACTTACTGTGGCGATGATGGACTTCCATATCAATTGTTGTTGTCGCGATAACGTTTGTTACATGTCATGCGCTAGCAGACTGTGCCGCAAACATCATGTTGATCCCGACCTGAACCTTTTGCCTTAAAGAGCGAAAGTAACTGGAGGGAAGTTGTCAACAAAAGCTTGATCATTTTGGCAAAATTGCAAGAAAGCACAACAGTCCTCGTGCCTCTGGGCCAAGGGGAGGATAATATATTCTCGGATGGTCTGTAACAAAGCGCCACGATGTTTTCTCCTAGTGGTGGATCCAGACACCCCACCTGTCCCGGTTCCTGGGCTCGCGCCGGGACCCCAAGCCCGTTCTGGCGAGCCGCCCTGGCGCCCACCACCACTTGAAACAGCATCAGTGGCGCAGATAAAGTCGACAAGCGGAGTTCGGACGACAAGTTGGGAAACATTTGTTCCGTTTATATTGATGCAATGTCCCTCCCCTGTACAGAATTGAGGAAACAAGTCAACATGCCCCTATTCACAGCGCAACGCCCACCTAACAGCAAGGCCAAGCAATGCACTGTGTTTCTTGGCAGTTTGGACATCAGATGAGGAGGAAATTGGGTTTCCACTATGAGGGAAAGAGGCTTATATAAAGATTGAAGAGGCGCCAAAGAGGAAGAGCAAGCAAGTCTTTAAACCTTCTCAAATACACTCATTATGTCTTTCGCTACCTTCTCCATTCTCGCGGCTCTGGCAGCCACAGTTTCTGCCCATGGATATGTCAACAATGCTTCCATTGGTGGAGTTTCATACACTGTAAGATTTCTCCCGATGTTCACGATTGGGAAATCGACGTCGACTAATTCCTCTTTTCAGGGCTACCAACCGTACCAAGATCCTTATACCTCCCCGCTCCCAGACCGGATCTTCAGAGCCATTCAAGGCAATGGACCTGTAGAGGACCTGACTTCCATCGACATCCAATGTGGAGGATACACCGCTGGTGGGATTGTTGGATCTTCCCCTGCGAAGTTGACTGCTGGCCCTGTTGCAGCAGGTAGCAAGGTGGACTTGTACTGGACCCTGTGGCCAGAGTCTCACATGGGACCCGTCATTACCTACATGGCCCTTTGCCCTGGAGGAGACTGCACCACTTTCGAGCCCGAATCAGAGTAAGCTATCACGTTGGAGAGAAGGCGAGTATCGACTAATGAAGACAGTGCCGTTTGGTTCAAGGTCCAAGAAGCTGGCCGTACAGGTACCTCCGATGTCTGGGCAAGTGATGCTATCGAGAAGGCTGGGGGCTTCCTTAGCTACACCATCCCATCTTGCTTGACCCCAGGCTCATACCTGGTCCGCCACGAGGTCATCGCATTGCACGCTGCGTATGCCTACCCGGGAGCTCAATTCTACCCATCCTGCCACCAGATCAAGGTTACCGGCAGCGGAACCACCACTCCATCCTCGCTTGTTTCCTTCCCAGGAGCCTACAAGGCCACTGACCCAGGAATCACCTACGATGCCTACAAAGCCTCTGCGTATACCATCCCAGGACCAGCGCTCTTCACATGTGGTGGCTCTGCCGGCAGTGCGGCATCAAGTGTAAGCAGTTCAGCTTCAGCTCCTGTTGCTACTTCAGTTGCATCAAACTCAACTATCCCAGCTATAACCACCTCAGCTGCAGTGATCGAGACCACAGCCCCAATCGCCAGCGTCGCCCCAACTACGCTCCAAACCCTCGTTCAAACTTCATCCGCCGCGCCTGTAGCTTCAGCTGCCCCAGAGGCTGCTGCTGATGATTGCTAGACAATGAGATTCTCTTCCTTTTCAGGGCCTTGAGCGTCGCTCGGTTCAGTGTTCGGCTCCATCATTTGCTCCGGAAGCTTTCTTGTACATATCCATATTTTCTTGTATATACCATACACTTCCTTACTTGAGGTCAAAACTCGATTGACAGTTGATCAAACTACCTTGTCTTACCGTCTTGCCTCTGCAGTTGACTCGAAATTCATTCACGGTTGCGGCCCGCTTCCCGGGGTCTGCACATCAAATTATACGAGATCTCGGATGGACGTTAGAATTCATTTTGATCTATGTCCCCTTCCAACTCAATTGGTAATCGGTCTCCTATACCTTGTTGAAGCCCCAGCCTCACCTTCAATGTAATCACATGGTCTATGTATGAGTCTAATTGCGGTCATAGCAATGTCTGGGACCGAGGTTTTTTCTGGCCTTCTGTCCAGAGTGTATTATAGAGAATATTCTTCGCTAGCTCTAGCTGGATACCCCATGTAGTCGCTGAGAATTACCTAGGATCTGGCCCTCTGCTTTCATCAACACGAAGTAGGAGGCTATCAGTCTTGCTTCAATATCTGTTCTGAAGTCCCAAAATCTAGGACAAGCCGTGATCCATCAAGCCAAAACAAGTGAAAGCATTGATGGGGAATGGAACTTGCCTGAACCAAAGTCTGGTCACCACTGTGCGGCTCATATGGACCAGCTTGACACGCGCCATATAGAACATACGATTCGCCCCAGTCATTCTCGTTGTGTTCCGACTATCCAACTAGTCACTAGCATCGGCAATGGCTTGTGATGTTCTCCAGACCATAAACTGCTCACGCGAACGGTATCCATGAGTTTGTAGATCTTGAACAGAAACATCCCTTTCTCCCTCCGAATAAAGACGAACTTCTCCACATTCGAATCAAAAAACGCTCATAAGGCTAAGGGCTTATACTTATACAGCACAGTCACAGCGGCATCGATAACGGTCAACTTATCCTTCAGCGTGTCCTCGTTGAAGCTATTGGTATTGATGATGCGTGCGTAGTTGGCTGGAACCCGTGATGACAAGCATTCGAACTCTTCGACGTTCATATACCGGATAAATGGTCCACAATTGTGCTTATGCATTACAAAGTCTTCTCTTTGGCATTATTTGGAGCAGTAACTGGCGGCGTAGCATCGTGTGCAGAGTGGATCAATAAGCTCGTTTTGTTATTTACCGCAGTTCTCGCATGAGCCCTTGGTGCTCGAAGGTATGGCTGATGGACCCAGATGCTAATTGAAAGATGCTGTTGGAAACGGTCATTTTGTAAGTAGCCAATGCTGGTGGTTGAAAGATGAGCAGCCGCAGAAGTGGAGCGGTGAGGGGAAACTGGCGCCGGGCAGGGCCATTGCTAAGCGAGAAAAGAATCGTGAGTTCATTGTCGGAAACTATTTACAAACTTTGGAATTTTATGATGAATCAGGGGAATTTTACTTTTGTTTTGCTCTTTCATGTCAATTCTGTCACAGTGCAATGTTACAGTCACTTGATCTAAGAATAACTCTGTTGAAACAAACCAAGTTGGGAATCGATGAATGCACTCACTCAGGCGCGACAGACTGTACTAAGTCAGGAACTATTTATAGCAATCTTGGAGATATCGCTTAGAGAATCCTTTTCTCCTTCTACTTCCAGAAGTCTGGACCTAAGAAATGTTTACATCTCGACAAGTAAGGATATCACAAGGCGACACAAGAGAACATGAGCGCACCATCAAGAGACGCACGAGAAGCGTTGGACTTACGCAACAACGGAAATAATACTGTCAATATCTAAAGCTAACGCTAAAAGGCTCTTGTTGAAGCTCGCCGAGAGGCTCCAGGAGGTAGTCGTCCGCACCTCGTCTGGTCGAAGACACTCGAAGCCGCCGCTCTCGAATAGGCCAAGAAGCTCGTTCGCATGAACCGAGGAGGAGTACATGATCTTAAAGCGGGCAGGATCGGTATGGGAGATAAGTTGATGGTGGGCTCATACAGTCCTATAGAATTGCTTTTGACACTGGCAAGATCTGCACAAGGATGGGTTGAAGAAAAGAAGTGGTATAGGGGACAGCCTGTCGACCAGAGCATTAAAGACAAGAGGGGGAACCTCTGGGGTCATTATACACAGGTATATGCTTTCGCTGTGTATACGCTGCACTGCCAGAAAGAGAGTTCCGACACTGAAGGAATGTAGGTGATTTCCACACGAAGCACGAAAGTCGGCACAGCATACGCTTGTGGTCCAAACGTACAGTTCGTAGTTGCTAGGTACCGAGGCCCCCAGGTGTTGGGGGATACACCATGGAAGCCACAACTACAGATGGTGATACCGTCACAGCCACATATTGTCCAGCGAGTTTCTCGTTGGGTCGGTGATTCATCTACTTTTTCTGAAAAGAGAAAGAAAGAGAAAAATTCATTCCTTGGGAGCTTGTTTGGAAGTATCATGGGTGGGAGTTCTTCGTCACAAGGGAACTCTCGATGAGTCTAGGGTATGGGAGTAGAGTAGTGGCAATTGTGGCTCGATCGGTCATCCTGTATATATAGTCCCATCGTCAAGCATGGCATATTGAGGGTATCCTTAAAAGTCTCCAATTCAAATCGTGAGTCGAAAGGTGCTTGTAACTCTTGACTGAAAGTTATTTCAACTCTGACGGTATGAGCTTGTGAAGATAACTTCCAGACTCAGTCGAATACTTGATTGATTTCCAAACTATGAGTGAGTGGCGAGTCTAACTTATCTTTAACATTACAGTCATGTCTCATGTAGGACAGTCATTCAACCAGACAGCTGAGAGCCTGCGCTTCTTCTTTCGAGATCGCAATTGAAAGGAACAGACCAGTTTGACAATTTACGAACCAACATTAAAGATGTCTGTACTGTCCGTGTCTGCAGAAGAAATACAAAAGGCTCTTGAACTACATAATGAAGGTTCGTATTAACTACAAGCGACACCATGACCAGAAAGAATAATAAATAGTATGAACACAGCCCGCCGCGAAGCTCCCGGCCCTCCTCGTCCCGACCTCGTATGGTCCAATACCCTCACTGCAGCAGCCAAAGAATGGGGAAAGAAGATGGTACGGAACATGAGGCGACAGGGACAATTACAACACGATCCCAAGCTTCTACAGAAGCCGTATACCATGGGGGAGAACCTGTTTGGTGGAGAAGGTGGGAAGATGACTTTGACAACAACAACGAGGGGCTGGATCAGAGAAAGGTCAGATTATAAAGGAGCCCCAGTGACTGCCAACGGAAGAAATAGAAACGGCGTGATGGTGGGACATTATACACAAGTAAAGAACCGGAATTTTGATGATTCTCACCACCAAAACCTGAAGGCTGCTAATGGTGGAATGCAGATCATATGCCCTGGGACAACAAAGGTAGGAATGGTGAAAATACATTCCGGAGATTGGCTGTATATTGTTGCTCGATACGATGGTCCTCAGGTGATTGGGAGCTTGCCATGGGGACATCCGAGAGACTTCGCTCTACGTCGAAGCGAAAGCCTCCCTCAAGGACCTGTCAAGACTCCAGCTGCTGGCCCATCCGCAAATTCGAGATCGATCAGGTCTCTACCCGATCACGAGATTCAAAAGATTTTAGATCTTCATAACGAAGGTATTCAAACTCGTTGACTGTGCCTAAACGAAGTTCTAACTCGTGTCTTCCAGCTCGTCGCGAAGCCCCAGGAGGACCTCGACCGGATCTTATCTGGAGCGAAACACTCGCCACAGCAGCAAAGAAATGGGCCGAGGAGCTCGCTCGACAAAATTGTGGTCGAGGGTATGATCATGAAGACCAGGATGATATGGGCGAGAACTTGGCATGGTCGAAATATAATGTTCAGAGCTTTGCGTCGGCGGTGAGGGGCTGGATAGATGAGAAGTGGCAATATCGTGGAGAGCCGGTTGGAAAGGAAGCTCGGGGGAAGAAAGTTGGGCATTATACGCAGGTAAGAAGTCTCTCAGTCCGCAAAACTTCCATATCCTTGACCGCTGAAAGCAAGGAACTCGATAGTGATGGTCGCTAATCTGGAGGTAGATTATCAATCACCCTGTGACTAATGTCGGGATGGCAAGAGTCACAAAAGGAAGCAACACCTACATCGTTGCACGGTATGATAAGATACAAATTAGAAGATCAAGACCATGGAGATCCGCAACTCAACTTCCCCCAGGAGCAAGTTCCAACCGCCAAGGAACTTCCCAAAGGTCGCAAGTTAGATATGCAAATGAGCCGTCGAGAACTCGTCGCCAGGACAGTGATTCAAATTCCGGCATTTCTTCAAGGCACGAGGAATCCCTGGTTGAAAAAATCATAAACGGTATGCCTCGGCTGGTCATCAAGAGTTCCAAGATCAGCTTCCATTCATTTGGACGGAAGAGGTCAAGGTCTCGATGATTGTGGGAAAGGAAGGGAGATGAAGTAGGTGTGATACACTGCGGGGGTCAGATGTCGATTACGAAGAGCCGAACGATGTTTTTCTATTGGTATGATGCTTCGGTGTGTGTAGTGTGAGGGAACGTGTTCCATGTACATGTTCAAAAGTGTATTGCCCCGCTCCTCGGTATTTCTCTCTGAAGATAAACCTAGTTTTGAACCTCCCTGTACCCCCGCTGCGCTACAGTAGCTTCGTTCAACGTGAATCTCTTCACTGATATTCCTCCACAGCAGGCCAGAGGAGGCTACTGTCAACATCAGGAGACCATCATGGGGTTCCCATGTTCCAAAATCCACACCCTCGTCTCTGAAGAGACCTTCGTAATGACATTCTCCTTGCGAGATTCTCCACCACATATCAACCATTCCTCTTCTCCAACCCAGCAGCTTTCTTCCCAATACTCAACACCCTAAAAGTCTTCTGTTTATTCCCCTTCCTATCGACCTTCGCCTCATACATCTTCTTCGCTTTCGTCTCCACCTTCTCGATCTTCATCTCCGTCGCTCTGAGCGCCCTCTGCTGGACATCTGAAAGACCGATTAAACTTGTCTGTGTACCTGGCTTAGGTACGATGCGATGTTCAGTTCGGACTGTTGGTCTGATTGTTCGGACTGTGGATATTGCTGAGGATGTGGCTTGTTGTGGATTTGATGGTGGTTGTGATTGTGATTGCGGTTGTGGTTGTGGTTCTTTGGTGTTCTGCGGGGGGGAGGAGGAGCGTGATCGCGATAGAGAGGCGATTGTGAGTCGAGGATTTCGGTTCTTGCTGCGTCGACCGAGGATCTTGCCGGATGGGAGACGGAGCTCGCCTTCTACCAGGACAGGAATGCCCTCCTTTTCATCACCTTTTCCGTCATTCCCCTCGCCCATATTGCCACTCTCGCTCTCGTCCTCACTCACTTCCCAGAAATCACCTAGCTCTAACGGATCCTCCTCCAGGTTTAATCTGCAATGCCCCTTCCCACGCATGTGATCCTGTACTGCGGATTTACTGCTCTTTACACTTCCGCAGGAAATGCATTCGTGGAATGAGCTGATGATGGTGTAGAGATAGCCCAGGAAAGAGTCGATATCTAAGAGATGTGACATATCAGGTATGTTGAAACTGTGAGCCTGGGACATGTGCGTGAGATTGGTTGATGTTGATGTTGAGATCGTGGGGCAGAAAAGACATCTCGTTGGGGTGAAGTCCTCATCATCGGACTCGGATTCGTCGTCGTGCTCTGAAGAAGACGATTCTGAGGTTTCTTTGCTGATGTTGATAATTTGCGATTCAAAGACCGAGTGAGGAATCGGAGAGAGTGCAGTCATCTTCCGCTTCAAGTTATAGACGCTGTGAGAATTAGAATTCAATTTGGAGAATTTAGGGGTGAGGTGAACAAACTGCCAATCTCCTCGCATATGGTTTCGTTGAGCTTCTCTACTGTCGAATCGGATGCCACAGGTCTGGCAGCCAATCTCAAGTGCCTCCATGTTTGTATTGGTTGTGGTTGTTGATGTTGCTGTCGCTGTTGCGCCCACCATGCTAATGTCAATTGATTGGTCGAGTCGATCTCCTTAGAGTTTTGAAGCTGGTCTAGTGTTGCTGCTTGATTGTAATATTTGTTGTTTGGTATGATTCCTCAATTTTGAGGATCTGAGCAAGCGTATTTGTACTTCTCAACTCTCGGTTGTTGCTACACCACCAAGACCCTTCATTCTCGCTTAATCGCGGGTAGCTTCGAGGCTCATAATGACTCATGCTGCACAGTGCGGTTGCAACAGTCCGTGTATCATTCCAGACCACAAAGCTAGACTCGATGAGAAACAATCGAGCCCAGAGAGTCGGATGACATCATATTTTGACTCACTGAAGCATGAGCCATGGATAGTAGAAAGTGGTGAGGATGAATGATCACGTGACGACTTCTCCAATTTTCGACATAGCTCCTCCTTTGAAGATATTATCTTGACTCGTACATACAGATCCAAAGGCAAAGAGCAGTAGTCGATTACAATCTACGCCATCTCAATAACTTTGTTGCAGAGCGTTGGTGTTAGGCTGTCCATCACTTCCAATCCTTCAATACCGTTTCCCCCTCCTTCACCCCCGCAAACCCCAAACTCTCCTTCCAAAGCCTCCTCTGCAACCCCTCATCATTGGCCTCCGGTACGGTCTTATAAAGCACTCCACCATCCACATATAATGCCTTCGGATACTCCCCAAACTTCTCTCGATCAAAGCACAATGTCATGAGATATCCACCATTCCGCTCAGGCGTGCGCATCATCGGGTTAGAGGAGAAAATCCACGTGAAGAGCGCAAAGAATCTGATACATGCGAATGCAATCTTGACGGTTGTATCGCCGTTGCGCGTTAAGTCTGTGGCGCCTATCCAGCCAGGGTCGTGGCCAAGGATGGAGATGTTGGAGAGGGCGGGGTCGGTATTGATGCGGCGTTGGAGTTCGTGCCTGTTCTATGTCATTAAAAGTCCGCTTTCATTCATGATAAGATTAAACACTAGGTATGAGCTTCTGCAGAGAAAGGAGTAGTAAAGGAAGAAAAAGGATCCTCACATCCAAGCCTCCATCAAAATCTTACTCAACGCATATCGTCTCTGCCCCGTCTTAACCACATTCCCATCTGGATACTCCTCAATCCCCTTCGCCATCTTCTCGCAATCCGTCACAATACTCTTCTTCTGCTCCTCATTGCTAAAATACGCATTATTGACCGACCACCAGATATCAGTAGCCGTGCTGCTCGTGTATATCACGCGTCCATGTTGCTTATCCATGCTTTGGAGAAGTAAGAGCGTGAGAAGGAAGTTGGCTAGGTAGTTGACGAAAAACGTCCGTTCGAAGCCATCGTCGGTGAAATATTCTCTTGCTGTGTCTTGGACGCCAGCGTTGAGGATGAGGGCTGAAATAGGTAGGACCGACCCCGAACTAACGCGGGTGTTGACGTCTCTTGCGAAAGAGCGGATACTGGATTGGGAGGTGAGGTCGATTGGAAGAATTACGTATCTATGTCCTTCTGGAGCTTTGGTCAGAGCCGATTTGAGATCCGTTGCTTTGGCGGGGTCCCGAACGGCGTATATTGCGGAGTGGGTGAGTGCGTAGGGGCTTTTGAGGAATTGGGAGACGAAGCCGATACCGATGCCTCCGTTTGGGCCGGTGATGAGGATTGAGCCTGCTGGAGAGTTCATTGTGGTTGTTAGTGCTACAGGAAATCGATGATTGTACAGAATTAAATCTAGGGATGTTCAAGATGGATATAGACGACCGGTACTTGGCAAGCGGCGTAGCTGTCAGCTTATCCAGACACTAACCCAGTTTCAGGCAAAAGTGCTGGAGGAAAAACCCCATACTGCAGATCCCATGGAGTTACTAGCTAGTACCGGGATCTCGGAAACTAATCACAAGCCGGCGGCGGCAGATTGTTCCATTTTGGTATCATGTCATGTCATATAATCAATTAGCAAAAGGGTATCTCAACGACAACAAAAATCTAAAGATCCTCAAGTTCAGCTTCCACCTTCCATTTCAACGGCATACCTTTGCCCACCTTCCTGAACATTCCTTCTAGGTCTCCAATCTGGACACCCAGTTGAACCTTCGGCGCAACAAATAGCTTCAATCGGATTCCGACGTGATGGCCTTTCTTGCCAAGTCCATGGGCAGTCGACGCCTGCATTCGGACGGTATTCGGCAACACTGTCTCGCTGACTGGTAAGGCAGGCATGATAGTAGCCAAGAAGCTTGCGAGCATGCCAATGTAATCGCACCACCATGCAGTTTCATGGCCAACCAGTGCTCGAAGATTATCGTGAACTCCTCGATCGACACGGCCGAGATCGTTCCCCCAGCGAGCAGACATCGTGAGAGCGATTACTGCTCGAATCTCGTGTGTCATTCCAGGTAACCCGGCCAGCATGCCTGTGATGGGATTGTGCAGTGCTTTGGCTGAGTTAGCTCCGTCCGGGTCGCCCATTGATTGCCATGTATTCCTCGCGACAAAATGTAGCAATTCGTGAGATAGAATAGCAGGGTATCCTTCAGGCATGGCAGTGAGCAGTATTTGAACAATATGATCAAGAACTTTTGGATCCTGGTTTGGAGCTCCGCCTGGCAGCAAAGCGAGTGGATTTGACTCTCTAATCGCTGGCGCAAGCTTCATGTAAAGCACCCCCTCCCTGTTTCCACCGCTACAGAAGATTACTTGCTTGATCTTTGGAATAGCTAGACATGCACTTAGTATTCTACTCAATCCATCGAGATGATTTCAATACCAAAGGGCTTGACGATTCGTGTCCACTGACTGGCGAAAAGGAACAACTAACCTTCGACGAGTGACTGTACAACTGACACGATGGCCGGAAACTGCTCTCTTCGTCTCTTGGACATCCCGAATATCTTACCCTCTTCGTAATTATTGACGTGCAGCATTTCCTGCCATTTGATAAATCGGTTTCCAGGAACAGTGTAGCCACCGATGGCAGGGATGGGATAAGGCTGTATGGGATCGGTATGCATCTGGACTACAGTCAGGAAATTCATGTCACTGAACAACTTCAGGACTATGGGATGGCCTTACAAGCATGCTTCCATATCCACGGAACCCACCACCACAGAAGTATATGGTGATGCCTTCTTTACTTTCTGATTGTTGTTTTAGGTTTGGGAACTTTGTTATCAACTCCTCATACGTCTCCTTCATCCGAGTCCGCAGCTCGGTCTTCGTCGAATGGGCAGTGCCTAAGTTTGTAAATCATCAGCCTGGGCGTCCCGAGAGGTCATGAGGACGTGAAAAGTAGACCAAGAGGCGGTTTAAGGCCGTGAATCCCAACCGAACCTCGAGTCATATCATGAAGTCTTTCTTTCCCAGTATTGTGAACAAAATTTGGAGCATCAAACTCACTCTCTGCACTCAACGCCAGCGTCATCTTCGCCGCACCAAATGGCAGACTCCTGGCAGCCCCCGCGGCCAAAATATCATATCCCTCCTCCTTTCCTTCACCCTCCCCAGTCCCCGAATGAACATAAGTCATCTGCACACTCCCACCCCCCAAATCCATAAACAGCCCATCCACACCCGTATACCCACTCCTCGCGCCCATCGCCCCAAACAGACTCTCCATCCCCGGACTCAAGATATCGACATTCAACCCACTGGCCTTCTCAATCGCAGCAAGCATCTCGTCGCGATTATGCGCCGTCCGCATTGCCTCGGTAGCAAAGACGCTGATCTGGTTTCGAGGGACGGCATAGGAGTCGCAGATGGAGGAGAAGCGGGAGAGAGTGTCTGCTACGCGGGTGACTATCGCGGAGGAGAAGTTGAAGGGTTTGGAGGTGGGGGATGATTCGTGGAGGGCGTCGTAGAGGGAGATTGGGGCACGCTCGCGGTAGATGCAGTGGAGGAGGCGGGGGATGGTGAGGTCTGATATGGAGAAGCGGATGCCATTGCTATATATCTTTAAGTTAGGCTCGGCCATCGACACTGGGGAAGAGGATTGTTTACCTGCCCATGTCTACGAGTCCGTAAAGCTGATTTGGCGCGCTGGTTGAGAATTGGGACATTGATGTCGCGAAATTGTCAATTGTGATGACGGTTCCGCCATTGTCGGAAGCCATTTCGGACATTTGAGCGAGGTGATGTGGTGGAGTGAAGTTGAAGAAATGTTCGCGATAAGAAAGTTGGAAGTTGTGCCAAGATCTGCCCCTCGATCAAACAGAGCAAACAGGTGGGGTAAAAAGAACCCCGCGCTACCAATCCTCGACCCCTCAGGTCATATGGCACACTAAATTCTGGGAGACGCTTTCAATGAGATCTAATCAACACAATTCAAGCAATATTGATATTTGATCCAAATCCAAATACTCCACGGGGGAGTTCACTCAACTCTCTGGATCTTCTTGAGCGCAAGCTTTGGCTGACACTATGTTGAAAGTAAATGCTCTGAAGCTAGGAAGTACTCAATATTGTTGCCTTAAGTGCTGTACGGTAGTCCTTGGGTTTCTTCTGTCTTAGATATCCAAGTGCATCAAGATGGTCTGTATTCTTGTCTTTCAGGTCGAGAAAAGGAGACCGGATCCGACTTTCGATTCCGGCCAGGTGGTCGGAGATGCGGCAATCTCGCCAGGGCCGATCTGCTTTGATTCATGAGAAATTGCAAGTACAGTTGGTAAATCTCTTCAGTGAAGTGCCACAAACAACAGAACCAAATGACTTCATTGCAACAGGGTATCATTCTTCTTCTCACCAATTCCCATCCTCTCTTCCTAGTAGAACCACCTCAAAACCGCATACCCACCGTAGAACGCCGCCCAAAGAAATGGATACACAACCGGTGCCCACCAATTCTCCCTAATATCGAAAGCCACCCTCTTCACCAACCAACTCTGCATACTATTCCTGGGGGCACCCTTCGTGAAAAACATATCACTCATCATCCCATGCGTCATACGCTGCGCATGCCCAGCCCTAACGAACATATCCTCCTCAAAAGCCCTGATATTCCCATCTAACGCCTCACCACCTCTCTCAATGCCCTCAACAATAGCCTTTGAGAGCTTCATCACATCATCAAAAGCCAGATTAACACCTTCACCCGCAAACGGCGTCATAAGATGCGCGGCATCACCTAGAGCCGTAACACCCTTCCGATGATCCCACCTGTACCCTTCGGGCAAATGATGCAGATTATAAACCTTCATCTCCAATTCCGCCTTCTCAACCATATCCTGCAACACCGGACTCCAGTCCTCAAACAATCTTGCCACTTCTACCTTCCCCAACGGTTCTTCCGGTACCGCACCATCAGGAAACTGCACATAAAGCCCTACATCAATCCCGCCGTCTCCAAGCTGCTGTCCGGAAATGGATTTTCCGTCACCAAATGCAAAGATAGAACCTCTGTTCACGACTTTGGAGGCTTGTGGTGCGGTAGTTGCGGCATCCGGGATGGTGAGTGCGTATTTCGAGATCCCTGAGAAGACAGGTCTCTGTAATGGATCTAAATACCTCCTCGTACGACTCCATCCTCCATCTGCACCAACTATTAGATCGAAGCCTTCTCTAATCTGCCCATTCGCGAATCGTAATTTCATCTTCCCCTTCGCACCTTGCTCAACGGCATCAAGTTTCATCCCCCACGTGACGATCCCCTCAGGTAACGCACTCAGCAACAGCGTCCGCAGCTGGAATCTATCGATCTCGGGGTTTCCATCCGACGAAGCCGAAAGTGCGAAATACGTCTTGAGACTTTTATCCGTGATGCGCATTGCTGAGCCATCGAAGCGCGCGTATTTCAGGAACTCGGTGTATAAGCCGGCGGCTTTTAGCGCGGCGAGACCGGTGGATGGGTGGAGGTCGAGAGTGCCGCCTTGGGCACGGAAGTTAGGAGCTGGTTCGGATTCGAATATCGTGATGTTGAGGGATGGTGATGAGGCTGTAGATTGGGATTGGAGGAGGAGACGCGCGAGCATGCAACCTGAGGGGCCAGCGCCGATGATGGCGATGTTGAAGGGTGCCATGATTTGGAGTGCGATTGTTGATAGTGCGGATTTTTTCTATACGAAGTATTGAAATTGAACTTGAAGTTAAGGCAGCTGAGAGATGAGCGAGGAATGTGGCAAGTTGAGAAGTGGCGATGGTGAAGTAAAGTGAGAGTGCACCTGATGGGACGTTAGGCCAACTCAGTGAAAGCGACGTCCAAGGTCTATTCAGGCTATGTTTGGGGCTCAACTGGGATAAAAGTGCAAGCAGACAAGTACGAAATCGGTGATAAAGGAGTTATGTGAAAGGAAGATGAGGTGCGATGCGAATTTGTTTGTTGAATCGATCAGCCCCAACGCCACAATGTATAAACGCGCCGAACCAACAAGACGGACTCAGCCTCAGCCTCAGATATTTCACCCCAGACGCCGATTGGTCACTTCCGAAGTAAAAATTTCATAATTATAAGTATATTGCGGTACTGCTGAGGAATTTTAATGACATTATGCTCTGTCAACCTACGTTACTTCGGTATTTTCGCTGTCCCGCCTTTGACCTCAGTGTCCACCAAAATAGCGCCCATTTTATTCAAGCAGTCCGATCAACTTCAATGCCTCCTCAATTCGAATATGTAACACTGAAAGCCTGGAAATAGCTCGCCGTCCCTGCGATCTGAACACCACCCTTCGCATCAACCGTAACGAACTTTCCATTCTCCTTCTGCAGAGCATACCCCTTGCCAGCCTGGAACGAAATTGTGTACTTCTGTGCACCGCTAGAGCTATCAATCAAGCCAGTGTGACTCCCGATATACCTCCCATCCTTCGCACTGCTGATAATGAACTGGGCCTCATCGTCGTCTTGCTGATGCACGACCCACCGCTGGCTGATATCCTCATGTCCGCTCGTGGCTTTGCTTGCTGTGAAGTCCGTGGCTGGCTTCCCTGCGTTGGTGAGTGCCCAGCCGTTGAGCTCGAAGACGATGTAGCGGCCTTCTGTCAGTGCACCACGCATGGCTTTGAAACCCTGCTCAGACAGACTAGACACCTTCTCTGGTGAGATCTGGTTGTTATACGGAACTGTAGGTCTGGTGACAGCATACAACCCCTCGCAGTACGCAGCACCATCATAGTTCCCACTGGCATCCTTATGGGGAGCCGGTGCATTAGGAAGGGTAGGAACAGAGTAGTCTGGATTGTCAAAGTCAAAAGCGTTGACTAGGTCGGACATATGTGCTCGTCTCCAAGGCACCATCTCTGGTGTATCGACGTTCTTGCCTTTTGCTGCCAGCCATTCTTCGATGAACTTGATTTGTGAATTGTGGTCGCTGTGCTCCGTGAAGACACGACCGCCTCGTGTCCAGGGTGAGACGATGTAAAACGGAAGGCGGAAACCTGGGCCTGAATATGTGTACCCGACTACACCATAGGGATCTTCGAGCCATTCGCCTGGTGTGCCAGATGGGGAATGGTAAGGTGTGACGTGGTCTCCCCATCCTCCGGTCTCGTCGTAGGAGATGATGAGAGCGGTTTTGGCATATGCAGCACCTTGCGTGACGGCATCAACAACTTGCCTTTGTAGCCATGCACCGTCCCTAGGGGAATACGGAGGATGCTCAGAGAGTTCAGATGGACCAATGATGTATGAGATGGCGGGCAGAGTGCCGTTCTTTGCTCTGGCGTAGAAGTCGTCCAGACTTTGTCCAACGATCCCTTGTTTGTATAGATTGGAGGATTCTGAGGCGTCTTGGAACTGACCAAACCAGGCAAGAGGATTGTCGTCGAAGTTATCCTTATCCTGGAAGACTGACCACGAGACATTTGCATCTTGGTAGATCTCGGCAGTGGTTTTCCAGGTAAGGGGGTAGCAGTTGAAGCCGCCCTTCTCACAGCCTGGAGTCTCGTTATTGTCAATATATGGGTAGCCACCTTGAGACTTGGTTTGTGGAGATCCAGGGACATTGATAGACCCTGAATCCCACGTTACACGATTGGGGTTGGTGGAGGCAATGACGGATTCCTGGCTTCGTCAGTCTCATTCTCAAGTCCATTGTGTATTGTTGAAAGGTGGAATTGACAGCACTTACTTGGTACATATCCCCGACAGTCCAACCGTCAGCGATTGAGAACTGGACCGGGATATCGCTTCTCCTGTAATGACCCCAACTCCAAGGAGTATTGTTCGTAGCCCAATGATCATTCAAACCACCGTTCAACGCAGCATGATTGCTGGCCCATCCGTTATCACCTGCAACCATACACTGGGTGGCTTCCAGAAAGTCTCCGCTTTGGTAGTTAAGATACCATGGGAGTAGATATGATGCGCTGCTCGTCAATGCAGAGTTTACATCCTGTTCCCAGACTGGCTTGCCAGAGTTGACCTGTACATTGGGATCGGAAAATCCTCGGACTCCCGCCATGGTACCAAAGTAATGGTCGAAAGCACGATTTTCTGATTCTTGTCAGCGGGGAAGTGAAGAGCTTATTGCTAGACGAACCTTGCATGAACAGAACGACATGTTCGATATCCGCGATTGACCCTGCTGTGGCTGATCCAGCGAGGAGCGGCAACATAACCGCAGCAGCGGAGAAAAAGTGTGATGTGACCGCCATTGTGATGTCTTCTGTCCAGTTGATATTCTGTCGGCGTATCTGTCGGCGTCTCGCAGAACTCTTCCCCAGGTATCTACCATATTATTTATATCTTCCCAAACTTGGGATTTCGACCGGCCTCTCGCCATCGGCTGACAGAACCAGCCGAGAGGGGTTCCTGGCCCTGCATGGAACTATTGAGAAGAGCGACAGCGATCTGCAGGGTCCACTATTGAGGAAGTATGGTGTTGAGGTAAGCTTTCGTGGATTCGCAGCCCAAGACATACTCCACATGGAGTGATAGAAATTCGGTAGGGCACCATTTTAGACTGGCTCAAATAGAACCTCGCTCTCAACTTCAAAACGTGCCTTCATGATGAGAATTCAGACGACGATCCTACACGGGTTGTTGGCGGGAGCGCTGTCTCCTAGCAAAATACCTTGCGGGAGAAGGCCAATCAGCGCCAAGCATTTCTACCCGTGGCATGCAGGAACCAAACTCTGGTTCGACGACATGCAGCTTGAATGCAACGATCCATCATCGGGGTACACTCCGACGCACTCGATAGGTAAGCAGAACTCTTTGCCTTCCCTTTCGCCAAATGCGAAATCGACCTTCTTTATCTAGCTTGGTCGTTTGTATGTCGCCCACGTGCTGGATATCAAATGGAAGGTTGGCAGAAGGGAGAGGAGAGAATAGAGTGGGATCGAATGCCTATCCGGAGTCACTTGACCTCAGTGGAGGAGCGACGAGTTCCCGCGTTTGTGCGAACAAAGATGTGTGATGTTCAAAAATCCGTGACTTGTTGACGAGAGTTGAGAAGTGAGAAGGAGAGAAAAGTTCAGCCGAGGATGAAAGACGCGACAGGGGTTATGGAGCCCAACCTAAACACGCGACGACGGCGGTTGAGCAGCTTCTCTTCCACAACAACATCGGCCGAGCACAACGTTGATATTTTTCCGAGATTGATGAGCAGTGAAGAAAATGGCGATAGCGTCTTTCACAGCAGCGCAAATGAGCTTCGCCACCATGGAGATGGCAGCAGATGGCTTCGACCGCTTGGCTTGATCTTCGGGATCATTTTTATTGCCACGATTTTCTTCAACTCGGCCACAAAGCTGTCATGGGTGCCAGTCAAGACGTCTTTTTTGACTTCCTCAAAGACTTCAGGTTCGATAGAGTCTCAGGAGGCAATTCTTGGGATCGAACTTCATCCAGAAGATCACATGTCACGGCAACCAACCACAATTACGCACCACTGGAACATCACATCTGGGATCCGTTATCCAGACGGAGTGAAGAAAGCTGTTTATCTCGTTAATGAGCTATTCCCAGGTCCGACGATCGAATGCCGGCCAGGGGACCGACTGGTATTCCACGTGACAAACACCCTGGCATCGGAGGGTGTCTCAATACATTGGCATGGCCTGGAAATGCGAGGTGCAAATCAGATGGACGGTGCTGTTGGAATCACTCAATGTCCTGTATCACCAGGCGAGACTTTCATTTATGACTCCGTGGTTGGGAATGAGAACGTTGGCACCTTTTGGTGGCATGCGCATTCTCAGGTCCAAAGAGGTGATGGAATGTATGGCGGGCTCGTTGTTCATAAGCCTGCTGAGGGGGGCGGTGACATGAAAGAACATAAATACAAGAGAGACATTCTTGTTATGGTCGGAGATTGGTATCATAGAGGTGCCGAGGAAGTCCTCGCTTGGTACACGAGTGCAAGAGGGTTTGGGAACGAGGTAAGCGCCCTTGGATCTGGTTTCTTGATTTCTTCGATTTTTATCGGCTGACCACTCTCATCCTAGCCCGTACCTGATTCGCTTCTTGTCAATGGATTCGGCAAGTTCATCTGCTCCATGGCTGTGCCCGCAAGACCTGTCGAATGTGTCGACAACTTGAATGGAGAGATGCCAAGTTTACTTGGGTCACGATTTGAACGAGCTCCAATCCGGCTACGACTGGTGAACGTTGGGTATGGATTCTATGAGATTAATAGCAAGTATTGTTGCTCTGGCTAACTCTGATCCAAAGCTCTCTCGCCGGCTTCACTGTCCAATTGTCTTCGGCCGACCTTACCCCTCACACTGTGGATGGTGGCTATTCTGTATCGGGTGACGCTTCAAGCTCTGTTGGCATCCTCTATCCTGGCGAACGCGTTGACTTACTTGTACAATGGGAGACAGACTCTACAGTAAAGTCTCCTGAACTGAGAATATTCCTTGATCCAGAGTAAGCATGCTCGGTATCGCCACCCGCTGCTGTGCTAATGCTTCCGTTCAGGAACTTCAAATATCCTAACCAGGCTCTACGGCAAAATCAAACGTTCCCTCTTTTTGACTCTGGTCCTGTATCCGACAAAGCCATCTTCATAGAACCAACTTCCAATCATTTCGACCTCGCAACTGCTCGAGGTGCTCCAAGCGCAGAGAAACTCCCACCCACAGCTCCGCAAACCATCCTGCTCTACGCCAAAACCCAAAAGCTATCAATATCTAGCAATCACCCTACCGGCTTCATGAACCGTACAACCTGGTCCCCTCAATCCAGTCCAGAGCTACCACTCATATCCCTCCCTCGCTCAGACTGGGATAAGAACCAGCTGGTCCCTTACGTTCCATCCACACCAGGTAATGAGACATGGGTCGATATCATAATCAACAATCTCGATGATGGAGCGCACCCTTTTCATTTGCATGGCCACTCCTTCTATGTCCTGGCAACGCATCGGTCGGAGCATGGATGGGGGAGTTATAATCCCTATTCCAACACTGCGGGGCAACCACGGCCGGAATTGAATCTCGAGAATCCGGTGAAGAAGGACACTGTGAGTGTACCGCGAAGAGGTTATGCTATCATCAGGTTCAAGGCAGATAATGTGGGGATTTGGATGTTGCACTGTCATGTATTGTTTCATCAGGCTAGTGGCATGGCGATGGGGATTCAGGTGGGTGGGGAGGAAGTGCATGAGGAGGTAAATACTGCTGCGAGTTCACTATGCAGGAACAGAACATAATTTACTGCATTTTGCTTTCGATCTCAAATGCTCAACTCTTATCAGTCTCCATCTTGTTGCCTTCTCATGGCACTCCCTTCCCTTTTGGTGAATATTTCAGACCTCAAAGCACGGCAATGATCATTTAGTGATGTTAATCGACGGTCTCACAGACGAATAATTTCAGCGATGAGCTAGCTCTATCTTCCTGGGATTTTGTTATGGTGCGAGTTGCCTGTCGTGAACTTCAGAACGCATGCTAACTTCAAGCTCACCCTACCCGGAGACCCTCCTTTCCCAAGCGAGCTCACCATGCCAAGCAAAGCAAAGATCAACATCATCCCGCAACCACTCTGTACCACTTCGCCATACCCACGTGCAGAATTGATTGCTTGGTATGTAACATCTCTCCCTCAAGAATAAACCCGAAAGTCCGGTAGCAATTACAAAAAGCTTTTGGCTGATCCGCTCAGGACAAGCTTTCCTCGGGCTTCGACCCGATGCAAGCTAAGAGGCGAGGTGGGGATCGCTGACTGTGCCGACGACCTGTAAGGCGGGCTGGATCTTGGGGCTTGAAGGGTTTACACGTGGGAGGTACTGATCCGAGGATGTTTGCTATCCCAACGGTACTTTTACTAGACAGCTTTCAACACATCCACCTCAGGTCTACGCGTCGATCTCGGTCCAGAGTTCTTCCCTATGATTTACATCTCGGAGCACCATCCGATATCATTTTTTCATCCTGCCAGTAACCTTACAATGTCAGAACACGTTTTCGAGACATGTCGTCTAACAGCATTATTGGGGCAGGTTTCAATCTGTAGCAATATGCAGGGCTTGGGACCATTTGCATGCACATGGTTCTTCACGCTACGCCGCTACGCGTGTGCCTTTCATTTCAGAGTTGGATAGTAAAAAGAAAGCACGATAAATAGTTGCTCACACTCCCCCCAGAAGAGAATGACTGGCAACCGAAGATTTTTGGAACGACACAACTGTGAGGAAACTTCATTTCGATTACCACCATGATTATCCACACGGAAAATCCAACGACCTTTTCTAATGACCAGAAATATGTCACCGAGAAATCGGGTTACATTGAGAGCGAGCAAGATTCCAACCAGGTCCACGGTGAATACCCATTGGTCGATGCAGCTGTCCGAAAGAGAACAAAGACTTCCAGCATTCTTTCTATCCTGGTAGCTGGAATCGCTCTCTTCAGTGACGGCTACAACGCCCAAATTATAGGCTACATGCAGCCTCTCTTCAAAGATCTGTTCGTCTCTCCCTCTGCCATCACCTCTCTCTTTCCACGTGCCCTGACGTATGCTCCAGGTATCCTGACGGCATCTCTTCCACCATAAAAACCCGCCTCTCCAATTCCTACCTCATCGGTGAAATCTTCGGCATGCTCTTTTTCGGCGTGACCATCGACCGATTCGGGCGACGCACGGGAATAGTTTTCGCAACACTCTTCCTCATCCTCGGCATCATCCTTGCGACGGCATCTCACGGATCCAACCACCTAGGTATGTTCTGGATGATGATCGTTGCGAGAGGTGTGGCTGGTTTCGGGGCTGGAGGTGAGTATCCCGTATGTGGAACGAGCGCCGCGGAAGCGTCGGATGAGACGGTGGGCGTGAGGAGGAAGCGAGGGATACTGGTGGCGATGGCGACGGACTTTTCGATTGATTTGGGGTTCGTGGGGGCGGGAATTGTGGCGTTGATTGTGTTGGCTTGTTATCATAATAAGTCCACTGAAGGGGTGTGGAGGATTTGTTTTGGGCTGGGCATCGTGGTGAGTGCTCCTAAGTTGTGCGTCAAGTCGGTTGCTTACCATCAATAGCTTCCCCTATCTGTGTTTGTTTTCAGAATCCGGATGGTCAACTCGACCCAGTATAGGAAACACGCGATCAAGTCTAAAGTTCCATACATTTCCGCGCTGAGATTGTACTGGAAGCCGATGCTAGGAGTTTGTGAGTTCATGCGCTCGTCCGTCGTGTTTCAATAATCGCTGATAACTCCCCAGCCCTTGCATGGTTCTGCTATGACTTTGTCACGTACCCCTTCGGTCTCTTCTCATCAACTATCATTGGGCAATTCAACCCCAATAACACTGTTGTCCAAAACATCGGCTATGGCACGGTAGTAAATTGCTTCTACCTCCCCGGTTGTATCGTCGGTGGTTTCCTCATGGACAAGATTGGACGAAAGCAAACCATGACTCTTGGTTTCATGCTCTGGGCTCTACTCGGCTTCATTCTCGGCGGAGCTATTGGTCCAATCCAAAGCGTGTTCCCACTGTTCGTCGTCCTCTATGGCATTTTCAACGCGCTGGGTGAGATGGGACCTGGCGTTGCAACTTTCTTGTGTGCGGCTGAGTCTTTCCCCACACCGCTTCGTGGACACTATATGGGATTTGCTGCTGCTGTTGGGAAAGCGGGGGCAGCGATTGGGACGCAGGTCTTCACTCCGATTCAGGATTCATTTGATAGTGTTGAGAAGGGTCAGCAGGGAGTCTTTCTGATTGGATCGGCGTTTGCTGTTGTTGGGGGTTTGATTGCTTGGTTTTTGATTCCGGATAAGGAGAGGGATTTGGAGAGCGAGGATGCGAGATTTCGTTTGTACTTGGAGGAAAAGGGGTATGATACGTCTTTCTATGGAGAGTCTCTGAAATAGTCAAATAGTAAGAAGAGCACCTAGCATAATCTTAAATGGACTTGCTACTTCGTGAATGCTCGTTGACCTGTGCGGAACTTCAAGTGTTTGCTCACGTGTTTTGTTTAGGCATCACTCGGCTAATTTTCAGGGGGGCTTAGCGAGCATGTATAAAGAGGGCCCTCGCTCCTACTCCCTCACTTCTTCTCCCACACCTCACAGACCACCTCACCTGTTCGTCAACCATCCATCGACCACTTGTACTTCCATCACCATGTGTCCCCCGGGAGTCGACCAGACAATGCGCTCGGCCCAACAATGGCTTTTATACGCTCCGGAATTGGAACAGCGACACTCATTTACCAAGGCAGACGACGGCTGGGGAACAAAGTTCACCCAGATAACTTCCGGTAATGGATCGTTCGATGCATGGGAGCTGTTGGCCCGGCCAGCAGCTGACTCAGCCATGCAAGTAAACAACGCCAACAACGACTGTCGCCGCGGCTGGTTCGATCTACTGTCCAATGAGCTTATTGATATGGTTCTCGAACACATCAGCGAAGACTCAGTGGACATGATGGCACTTGGTCTTACTTGCGAAGGTTTCTGGGAGTTGGTGTCTCAGCACATTCACCGCACGTTCCTCAAATCCGCAGCGCCCTGGGCAAACACACCGATTATTCTCCAAGGCTCATACGCTACTGAGCTTCCGGAGTCTATGCTAATGTCTCCAGCTGTCACCAAAGCGGCAGAAGGTAGTAGTATGCGTATGTCAGCTGCGCGAAAGCTTTTCTGGGCAGGCTGGAGTTTCGACAGGCCGAAGACAGTGACTGAGATAGAAGACGAGTGGCGCAGCGCGGCGGACTTGCACAGGGAGAGTAGTCGCATTCCGAAGGACCGATGGAGCCAGATTGAAACACAACTTGGTAGCTCGTACCTCTTAACCAAAGATCAAATGTGGGTGTTGAGAAATTTGACGACGAAAGAAGTCGTGTCTTCACAAGAGAGAACCACGAGAAGGGGAAAGACTTCTACGGGTACGACGTTCGAGGATGTGTTGCTGATGAAGACTTTTTGGACAACGCATCCACAATATGCTCTTGATGATGACACTGAGTGCCATCCTAGTGATTGGGCTGGACACTGTTTCGATATTGTGACGGAGAAGGTACATGATGTTGAAGCCGGTGAGGGATGGCGGGACGTCACGGCTGAGGTAGAAAAGGAAGTTGAGGGGTGGAAGAAGATAAAGAGCTGAAGAGGATACACACTTTGCACGTTTTTAGCACACGAGGAAACTGAAATCAGATTGCTAGGAGCCAGAAAATGGTTTAATCTTCTCCTCACTACCAATCTTGGATCCTCAAGACCCATAGTCGCAAAATCTGGTTATGAATGTAAAGTGACGCAAAATTCCAAATCTCTTTTCCAAATATTTTTCGAATATCGGCGAGCTCCACATGTGGCACGTTACCTCCATCCATGCGGAGATTTCTGCCACGGAAACGCGCTCGGCGGATAATATCTCGGGCGGGCTTGAGGGCCAGGCTGAACGCCCTTCAACCACCACTACATAGCTGCATTATTGCTGTACGTACTAGTACTCGGTTTATGGTCGTAAACACTCATAGCTGAGCCCATGGCTAAGTCTGTATTGCAGCATGGACATGCTGAGTACGGGAAGCGGTCGGTGAAGCCGGAGTTGTGGCAGTAAACCATTTTGAGATTCTGGTAGGTGTCTTGGTTTGGTTTATTGTTCTGGCCGGGGGCTCACTTGGTTGCTCTGGGGAGGTGAAGCGGGATACTTGCGAAACCTTTCAGTGTTCCCAATAGTATATGCAGTGTAGGCCACACCCCCCACTTCAGTGATATGGGACTGTTCTTAAAAATACCGAGTGATATCTAGCCTAGATATCGGATGCTGAATATCACTGAGGAATATATTAAAATACTGAAGCGGAGTAAATTACCTTAGAGGCAAGGCAAGGAGTGCTTATACGGTCTTGAGGCGGTCTATCGATGATTCCTTTGTAGAACAGTTCGCTTACAAAAGTATGAATTTGGGACTACCAAGGGATAGTTCTATTTTAGGGATGAAGAAAGGATGACAAGTAAGTTGCAGCTTGAGTGCTTAAAAGTAACTAGAAGTTCAAGTTCGAACTTTTGAATACTCTCGTTTAACCACCCTTCACTAGGTCTCACACGTTACCGGCCTAGGTCGAAGTTTCGCTGAATCGAAAGATATTTTTATTACTTTAATATTAACATAAAGATTAAGCTTATAGCAAAGGTACCGAGTGTCCAAGTAGAATAAAAGCATCTTGACTTAAGTTACTACTTTCGGGAATAATGAGGGAACTCTTTATTCTAAGAATATCAGTTGATACCGTCCCGTGAAGCCTACTGTCCACTAGTAGTCTCAGCATCATACTAAGAATCGAAGACTATTTTACAGAAAAATTATATACTGACTATCTACGGACAACACTTTTACTACACTTTTTGCCTCTGAGGTAAAGGTAAAAGTGGGGTCATAACATGACTCTTGCTTATTCGAGTACCCGTTTACCCTGATTTTTGAACCTAATCAAGCTTAGCGTAGTTTTTCCCTCGTATGTAGTATATCCTCGTACAATACAATGATATGAATACCCCTACTAATACGTATAGTCTCAGAAATACGGTACGGGGTGCGTGTCGGACCGCCTGCAAACTGAGCTAGATACAGGACGTACACTTTTAGGAATACTGAAGCCTTTTATAGACTTTGGAATGATGATTCATCATATATTGGATGTGGGAGGTGGAGGTTTTGAATTTGATTATGATTTTCCTGCCATTCAGCGCAAACACAACCCAGTCTTTCTGCGCTGCGAGACGGCTGTTGTTCTATCTGCAGAGGCCAGGCCAGTAACATTCACACCGCGATGGGCGTGGAGAGAGTAAATGTCACAGCACTTCCACTCAACGTCGTCCATTTAGTCAGGGGGTCGGTCCCAAGCTGCTCATTCAGAACTCCACTTGCATTTGTCGTTGCTGGACCAGGGAACTGCACTGGTATTGGCTTTGAGCACGTGTTACCTGTGGCACCAACTGTAACTCCATCAATGTGGGTATTATCCCCCGAGTAGATATATGTGAGCTTTGGAGCGCATTGGCTAAGGTGGAAGTCAGCGATTGCAGGTGTGATTATTGGATGGCACTTACTCAACAGCCATGCGATCGAGGAAGGCTTGGCCTATGTCGTCGTGCTTTTTGGTGATGATCGGCCAGGTTGTTCTACAATTATACGTGTCAGCAAAAGCTTTTTTGAAGCATGAAGCCGAAGAAGTCTTCGAATCTGGGCGCATGTCATGGGAAAAAGATGCGAAACTCACAGCCTCATCATTTCTTGCAGAACAACCTCGACAAAGATTTGATACAGGGACAGCTGCCCTGTCACAGGTCCGACCGTAAAGCTTCCGGTATCGCCTTGCCTGAGATTGGCCTGATGAAACATCATCCTGTGAAAAGTGGTTAGCTACTGGTTGTCGCTGTCATAATTACCTGTTCAGTAAGTTCGTGGAGGGGAGTCTAGGAACGTACGGGTCATGGCGCAGGCCCAGCAAGTGGTGTACATAAGTAGAACGAGAGTAGTCGAGCAATGAGTTGAAGTCTCCCGAGCCTCCGGATGTATTAATCCACTCCGCAAGTGTGCAAGCTGCCGAATAGCAATTATAGTAGATGGGGGTAGCTGTTGTAATCGAACAATTAGTATTGGCCTTGAAAGTTGAACCAACGATCAAACAGATGACGCTACTGTCATATATCGGGGCGGTATAAGAGAAGAACTTACACCACCGCGGAATAATTGTCAATCCGTCCCATCCATTAGCAGCAAGAGTGGTGATCAACGGCCAATGCTCGTTCTCCTAGTAGCCAGATTGTTACAATCACCTTCAGTCTTTCAGGACATCATAGGTGAAAATCCAAGTATGACTTACCGTGTTCAATAACGGGGGTCGTGTATTATCACCAACAACCCTCGTGATTCCATTGGCCATCCATTCTCGGATCACATCTCCGTTATGAAGTCCCGTGATCGCTGGCGGAACAAGTCCTTGCGGACTGAACTTGCCAGCAGAAATTCCCACCTGAGCCAGCCAGACCTGATTGAATCGAATCTCCTGTCTAGCATCTGAGTCCGTGGCATTATTCAATGCTTCGTGAGTAAATGTGTGAGACAAATGGAAGAACTGATCACGATTTGTCGCGACCTGGAACCAGTTTCCAATAGGATCGAGCTTGGTGCAAGCAAGACTCCAGCCATAGGTCAATGGTGTACTAGGCCAGAGATTAGTGCCTGTGCCAATTGGCTTCACAAACTCCAATGGTGTGCTTGGAGGATAGTCGAGGAGATTGATGGAACTATCTGGGATACAGATCCCTGCTGTGTCTGCAGCGACTGCTGCTTCAATATTACCGTTGCCGTTGTGAGCAAGCTCGATTGCGAAGGAAGAACCAGCTGGCAGACGAGTATTGAGATTTGCTTGCCAGGTAGCATGAGCATCGAGATCGCTGGTCCGGATACGAAAGATTGACGTGGACTGGTATATCTCAGTGGTCAGGTGGACATCGTCAACTTGAGCTCCGAAAAGGATGCGGCGCTGACCAAGGACTGGATGCATCATCAGTATTTGCAGGTGCTGATTCTTTTAGGTAGTTTCTCACAGAGTCCTCGAGTGATCCAATGTATGTGGGCATGTTGGAGAAAGTTCGAAGTAACAGACCCTAATACAATGGTAAGTCAGTCGTCGCATATCAAGCATCTTTTAGGAAAATGGTAAGACGTGTTTCTGGAAAAAGTCCATTCCCGAAAAGGTGAAAAAACATAAAAATGCGTTCCCAGTACTTACAGTCAGTTCCCCAGCTAGTGAACCATACCATCTGTTGCCTGTTACCAAAGTTATTGATAACAGCTGCTGTAGTTGGGCTGTTGAATGACCCTCCGGCAGCGAACTGAGCGATTTGCTTGGCGAGAGTAGAATTTGTGATGGTCGCAGGATAATGCCATTGGCTTTTAGTGGTCATGCCAGCTCCTCTACGACGTTTTAGCTTGGGACTGCTTAATACATGTGTGTCCTGGCACCTACACCTTGAGATTTGCAGTGGGAAAGTCGCTGGTATCAGTGAAGCTCACCAGCTGTTCAACACCAGAGTCACAACAGCCCTGCTCATCGATGGTGGTTGTCACACCTGCATCCGAACGTTAATAAGACTATAGTAAGATTTTATGAAAGCAAAATGTACCAAAGTCTGAGCCTGGATAGACATCCAATCTGGCGATTCGGACGCCGAAGGAGACCTGGTAGTTGTATATGGTTTGCCACTGTGCCGCAGTGATACCACTTGCCCAGCCAGTAGAATACTCATAGGACACCTCGCTTAGAATAATGATACCGCCATAATTACCAACTGTCGAGGAGCTGAGCGTGGGCAGTGTGATGCCATTTTGTGGAACAAGAATAAGCTGGTAGGGAATACCATAGGCCCTCAGTCCAGAGATTCCAGAAGTTGCTTCAGCAGAGTTTCTGGCAAAGACAAGGATGGTGGATGACACTGTCTTGGCTGAAGCCGGGGCAAAGACGGAAGCCAGTAATGTGCATGCTATCAAAACAGGCCTGAAATCCCAAGATGTAAGTTGCATTTTGATTTTCGGAGAAAGTGGTTGCTCAAGCAGTAAACGAATGTGTACGATAATACCCGGAAGAGAAGTAAGTGTAATTGAGATCAACGCATCATCGGACAAGTCTACAAATAGAAGGCACTTTATACATACTCGACTACCACAGATGAACTTAGCCTGACATGACGGAGAATGGTAGTTGTCTACCCTAGCTGAAGTACGACGTCTTCCAGTGTGGGATAGCTCAGTACACGGCACGAATGACCCTCCAAAAAAAAACTCAATATTGCCAAGCAAATAGTTCTCCGGAAAGGATGCAATCCAAGTGAACAGCGGTACCTAGGCCACGAAGCAGAACTTGTCAGCCTTATTGATCTTACCTTTCAATGCTTGTCAGGTCAGCCGTGCTCACAGAAGGAGACCGAGGATGCAGACGACGTCTGATATTTCACCAAGCATGGAGGCCAAGCATGTCAGCTACTATCATCGGCCACAAATATGCCAAATGCTTACCGAAAATGCTGCACAGACCTAATGAGGACTCAGAACCGTCCCCGGTCTGGAGTTCAGACCATTCACGATCACTTAGCAGCCGAACAAATCGCGAAAGTATCCTTAGCTGTATGCCGCTCGGAGTGGTTGAGCACATGGGGGCTGATTAATGCTTGGTCACCCCTGCACCTCGCGTCAGACTGCTTCGCTGTCACATCGGTCCCGAAGTACCTTGCATTTGTGTGCCTCCTCTCCGCATCCCACAGTGGCTTTTGTCCGCAGCAGGGGGCTTGTAAATCCCAACACTTTGTGGGCCGATTGCGCGGAGAAGCATCTAATCCAGCCGTAAATAGTCATTTACATGATTGGGCCTCAGAAGGAATAGTCAGGGTTTCTTTCTACATTCTTTGAATATTTAGTCAGGTCCAAGCGCACGTGTTCTCTTTATAGACTGCTGTGTGGACTAATTTACCTAAATGCCGGGGAAATTTGTTCGCCTGCAAATGCAATTCCAGAACTACACTATCAGCCTCGTAGTTACGTTATTTAGACGTGTTGTCAAGCTAATTTTGCACATAAATGAATATGATACAAGTTACTTTGTTACTGCTCTGATCTTGAAAACCTTGAAGTCACGATTGGTGCAAATCCTACTTAGCGTTGTTCATGACCTTTCTGTAGCTTTCACGGTCATTCTAATCCCGTGCCAACCACTACTAATGTCTTGAAAAATAGCGCACGTCCATTAGTCGTGAGCAAGGACGCTACTAGAGAATACAGTTCAACCGCATCTGCTGTCATTTCCTCAGAAACACACAACACTTAAAAGGCGATATAGGCATGCCAAACGAAGAATCAAGTCGAGGTCGTACATCTAGCCAATTGATCTTCAAGGATCAAAGTCGTGGCCATGATATGCGATTCCGCCACCCGAGCCTACTCGGCCCGATGGATTTGACGTGACTTCCAGGAGAATACTCTCTACAGTATCGACAAAAAGACTCAATTGCACTTTCCTGAGCCCAGTTGAGGTTTATATCGACACTCTAGACTATCTCATCCAATGAACGTTTGCAGCTTCCAATAAATGACCAGCCCCCATTTTCGGGCTCGGTCTGGGCATTCGGCTTTGGGAGAGTTCTCATGCAGGTATGAGTAGGTAAATGACCGTAGCAATAGGATGACGCACCACTTCATGGAATAATGCAATTCAGGTGGACAGTCAAGAGCTGAAAAGTCGAGATCTAGATTCTGGTGCCATGCATAAGTTGCCCCTTTACGGTACGGTGCACTGCATCTGGAATTTGTCAATATCATTCCACGGGTCTGGAGGATAAACTTACTTCCATATTCTACCGATTTTATTCCAGCAGCTAGACGTGGATCCCGTTTGCCTCCGCCGTGTATGCCCAAAGTTCGAATGCATAGAGGCTCGGTAGACATCCCTGTTGATGACATATTCTGCCTCCAGCTAGCCATGGTTTTTAATTACAGCACGTGCAAGACGAAATTCATAATACCTTGAGCTTCGAGCTTCTGGTGTGTACATTTTAAGGATTCTTCCCCACATCTGCTTGTCGATCATGAACCCCACCATGTATTCTCCAGCGCCCAGTTCATCGGGATCTTCGACAAATCAATCCAATCCTTCCACTCCAGGGACCGACCTAGGCAACTTGTTCGATGATGGTCAGTTTCAACCGAATTCTGATGAATACATCCTTGTGACTGGTGGTCTGGGATTCATTGGGAGCCATACATCACTCGAACTCCTTAAAACTGGTTACAACGTCATTATCGTTGACGATTACAGCAACAGCTTTGACGATGTATTGAGCAAATTACAGACGCTAGCAGACCACCATTTCGACGAGCACGGTGGTCAATGTCCAAAGCTTGAGTTCCACAACGTGAATTACAGCGATGAGATTTTCTTGAGAGCTTTGTTCGAGGCGCACAGAGCACCGAGCTTTCGGGACCGGAAGAAAACTGACATCACTGGAGTTATTCATTTTGCAGCTTTCAAGGCAGTAGAAGGGAGCATCAGAGAGCCCCTGAAATACTATCAGAACAACGTCGGTGGCTTGATTGAACTTTTGACACTGTTGGACGAGTACAACATCAAGTCTTTCATCTTCTCCTCTTCAGCTGTGGTATACGGAAGCCTTGATGGAAAGGATGAACACCTCATGGAGGAGTATGTTGTCCATCAGGACGAGGAATTTAAAGATATGGACGGAACAATACGACATTCTAAGCCTGGTTGTACCGGAATCACAAATCCATATGGGCGTACAAAGTTCTTTGGAGAAGCTATTCTCGCGGATCTGGCGAGATCGGATCCTTCTTGGAACATTGTTGGCCTACGATATTTCAACCCAATTGGATGTGATCCCTCGGGTCTGATCGGAGAGGATCCTAGAGGTACCCCTTCTAATTTGTTACCGGTCATTGTGAAAGTCATCACGGGTCAATGCGATGAGCTAGCAATCTATGGAGGAAATTGGAATACCCCAGATGGAACAGCAATTCGCGATTTCATCCACGTCAAGGATCTCGCGAGAGGTCATCTAGCTGCTCTGGCAGCTGCTAGAGATAATCGTATTCCTGGAGGTTACCGTACGTATAATCTTGGTACAGGTGCAGGATACTCGGTCCTGAATGTGGTTGCTGCGATGGAGGCTGTCATAGAATGTGATATTCCAAAAAGGATCGTTGCTAGGAGAGAAGGTGACGTCCAGTCGTCGGTAGCTTCAGCTATTCGGGCCAAACGTGAGCTGGGGTGGGAGACAAAGGAGTCGCTCGAGCAGGCATGTCGTGATGTGTGGAATTTTCTCGTGGTCAATAGAGAACGTGATATCTGAAGGACCAGTGTAGAGGGGAAATCATCTGATGCGAATATCTGAGATAGTCTCGTGATTTGAAACTGTGGCTTTTAGAATTGTCGGGCCACAGGTGTATTGTGGTTAGGATTATTGTAATCTCATCTGGAATGATAGAAAATTTCAAAGGCATGTAATTGTTTACCATTAAGCGAGGCATTTGTCTCACCTCCATGAGCTGCATCTTCAAATTGCGTTTAACTTGTGGTGGGTGCTTTTCACTAGCTGACGGCATTGTTAGAGCCCAATATTAGGGTCACTTGCTGTTAATTTCGGCTTACGGAAAATATTGGAACACGACAGTCCTTGTGAATGGGCGATTCTTGAGCTTTGATATGGCGTCTGCCTGTGGACTTGAACCGGCGAACCTTTCTGCAGCGATTCGTGAAACAACTTGTGAAATGGGAGCCGATAAATTGTGAAAACGCTTACATTTAATATGCAAGCGGAATCGTAAATGCTTCCCTAGAATGATAATGGTATCACTCGGACTTCCCTTCTTATCAACTTTAATACTAGAATACCCGAGGCTCGACAGTATCTATATAGATCTGAAGGTCCTTCGGGGCCAATAGCTGAGGCTTAAGGGACGCTCATACAAGTTCTTTCTGAGTTACGCCGAAGTGCCGTCAATTCAACAAGTCGACACGTCGATTTGTGTTCAGGATACTAACTCTGAGGTAAAAGCTTGAGACGACATTGAATACGACACGTTATGCATGACGGCCCTATGTTTACCAGAGACAAAAGAATATTGTTGCCAAAAGTATTGACGGTAAAACCTGTCCTGTGACCACGGTAAAAAATGGTCTGAAAATGTGTAGGAACTTGCCGTCACCACGTTGCCACACAGTAACAGCCAAGCGAGCCGGATACCCTTGTCAGAGACTGCATGCAAGGTCCTCTATTCCAGATTCCGTCGTTTCCTTTTTCGTATTGGTAGGCCGTTCGTGCCGTGCCGAGATCTTGGTAACAGGGCCGCATGCAGGATGCCCTGGAACAAGACGACCACAACAAGTAACCGCCAAAAGAAGCTCATGGTGCTAATGCAAACGCATCTCGCGTACACAGGGTGTCACAGCTTGAATGTCATGGGAGGGGACTCGCCGCGATTAAAACCTAGCAGGACTTCGACAAAAATGTCGATGTTTGGTGAGGTTGAATCATGGCGGGGCATAAAGACAGGCAGGACATATGCATTCTTGGCAGCATAAGATAACAAATATACACCCAATTGCAATGCTCAGCTCGGTCATGGTCAGCAGAAGAAGCATGGATCTTTCATCCAGAATTTGTGGCACGCCGAATACAGGGAATATCGCGGGATGACAGAGGGTGGAAAGTCGGATAAGCAGGCCGAACTGGCTCGTTTTCGCTCCACCGATCGTGACGCCTAGCGGTTCAAACTTGTTGTCTTATCTTCAAGCGCTGACAATATGCGGGAGAGCATCCACATCGAGGTTGACATCCTGATCTGTGGGTCCAAGCTTCAGCATCAACCTTCTGAATGGTGGAAACCCCTTGTCCCTGAAAATGCTACCAACAGCAATCACAGAATTGCCCATGCACCACCACCACAACGGAGAAATTTATGGGGGCGGGGACGGGGACGGGGACGGGGAACACCACCGTCGTCCGAAGGCTTTTTTGGGCTGAAAATCACACCACGGGGCAAGACATCCACTTCCTGAGGCGCTTTGGGCGAAGCGGTACGTACTCCTTTACTTGGCATGCGCCCAGATATTGATGACCGCATGTTGACTTCCTCGTAACTAGGGAACGTCTTCACATGCCGACACTCTTTACAACTGGTCGTGCATAATCCAACCGAGGATTCGCTCTCGCCTCCTTGACTGGAGGCGAACAGCGTGAAGATCTCATCTAGATTGGTGCGCATGCAGGGCTGGAAAAGGAAATCGTGATAGGGAGTGCCGATACAGGCAGGCTTGTTCCAAACTTCGGCCAAATATTTGCATTACATGGGAGTGAACTGATGGCTACCCCCGCGCTAAAAACTGGCGAACCTTGATTCCCCATGCCAAAACATTGCCCTGTCGATCATCCTCGTCTCTTGCCTGCAACTGCCAGGTCAAGCTGGAACCGACTTCACGAACTCATCCCACCCAAATCCGAAGCTCTCATAGAAATCTTCGGTGTTGTCCGTCACAAACAAAAACTCAGCAAATTCGCTTATCTCACCCAAGAACTTTTTCATGCTCTGTTTAACAGTAGCTGGGATGGAATTTATCATGTAGCTGTATTGTGAGCGGTCGCCGGGAAGAGCGATGAGGCTACCTACCAGACTAGTATAGACTGGGTAGGACTGCTCGAAGACAACGGTGATGTCGGTGTTGGTATCGTTATAGCGTGCGTCCGGCACGACACCAGGGTTGTGAACGATCTGCGGATTGTCAGCCGGAAGTTCCGAATCTGGATCTTGGTCGGGGTAAACTCCGCGAAATAAATTGGTTCCGACTCACAATCTTATCACCCTGTAGGGCGTTGGCATCCTTCACAGCCTTATTCGCGATGCGCATGTAATCTACTGCTGCTTGTGCATATTGATAAGGCGCTTCGTCGAAAAAAATGCCGTGCATGGCCAGGCCGCTGGAATTTGTGGCCCAGTTGGCATAAGTCGATACTTCGGCGAGGACAGTGGCGATATCTCTGTTCGCGTAGTTGGTTCGAACGTAACCAATGGTCTGCACGTTCTGATACGAATTGAGCTCCGTCAAAGCGGTACTGTATTGGTCATTCGGAAAAGGTGTTGAGCCAGGACCACTGCTTGGGTTCACAATCACGATAAACTTTAATTGGGGACGACTTTCGATCCTAGGCAAGAACATACGTTAGTGCCTCAAACTTTCAAGTAGCTAGGCTTCAGTTTGTGGTACAGAACTTACGCGTTGTACAACGGCATCCATGTAGAATTAGTCTCTGGATAGATGTAGAGAGGTAGTAGGACAGTGGAACTCTGATTCTGTTTCTTTTTTGGGGGGAGTATGACAGCCAATGGAACAATAATGGCAATTATCATGGCAAGTACTACGGCAGCGACGAGAGCAACACACCAGGTCCTCTTGCGAGGAGAAGTTGGAATGAGAGCCATCTTCAAGAAAGAAAGGCGAGCAGAATGAGTCTCTGTGCTGAATCGAAACTCGCAAAATGCAGGATAAGTGAAGTACAAATTTTATTGTAGCAAAGATAGAAAGCGACAGGTTGGATGTCTAAGATCGTCTCGTACCTGGCCAGAGAGCGACTGCTGGAACCCCCTTTCAAAGCCCTGGGCGGTACCTAAATGTCTGGCTGTATCTGGGAACTGGCCGAGCGACTTGGTGATGACTTCAGATCGGTGTCCCACTTTGGCAGGCATGCTACCCTGGTAATGCATGCAGCCAATATCGAGGATATCCTGGACTTGCAGAAGTCCCTCGTTCTTGTTACAGCTTGAAAAAGGCCGGGGTCCTAGTAGGAGAAACCGTGGCTTGTGGCTGTGGAGACGTGCCATTGGAGGCTTAACGATACACCACTTGGCAATATTGTCAAGTTTCTCAAAGTGCTTGATCTGGGTTTCTTCACCGAATCGCTGGCTGACCCTCCGGCAGCATGACGTTAACCAGGAATAGCATATGCGTGGGAAGCTGGGCCAGGACCTTCGGCTCAGGGTCTGGCCAGATCAGAGCCCTCCACCTGCAGGTATACGTCCTACAGCAAGTATTCTCTGCGTCCCGTTGCGAAGGGACAGGTTGAGAAAGAGGCAAATGTTTGCGTCTACTGAAAACTTCGAGACACACGTACTGCTGAAGTCAACATGTGGCTGGCTGATGGCGTTCTGAAGGGGAACTTTCTATGTGAGTACAGCTGGGTCGAAAAAGGCTCATCCGACCGTGATTTTGCAAATACCGCTGACGCTGCGTTATTCCTGAAGTAACAAGTCCATGAATACAGACATGCATTCTCCCATGGGAACACGAGTCTTTCTTTGAGAATCTGCGTAATCCTATTTCGATTTTCCGTCACTCGTTCCCAGAGCGCCCGTCAACCATGAGACCTATATTCCTGGGCTTGTCAGCCATTGGCTGGAATGTAATGATAAGTAGCTGGTGGGATAAGGTAGGACAGAAGGAGTCCTCAATTGAGTCTTCAGACGTACACTAACCATAGCGAAGCTTCTGGCGGGGTTCCTCCTGGCCACTGTCGTACTTGGGTCATGTTACGTGCTGTACCGAATATTTTGCAAAGTTGTCAGGTTTTGGAGGGTTAGTAACTCTGTTTCTTATCCAGGTGCACGGCACAATCACCGTATGCTAACCACATTCTTGCTTCATGTAGGCACGGCACCAGCAGATAACAGTACCTGCCGCTGTGGCCCGACACCTCAAGGCCCTCAGAAAGAAGTCCAAGCCTACGCCTAGGAGACCAGGGTCTAGCGAAGAGCCAAAGTCCTTTGGAGTATTCCTAGGAGAGATCGCCAGTCCACCAACAGCCTCCCAGGTACGACTACTATCGAAATGGGATATTCTGGTCCTCGATCCCAAACAAGATGGCGTGCTGGATGCACTGTCGACAGCAGGCGTTGCTTCATCACACATATTGGGTCGTCTTGATGTTCGAACGCTTGTCAAATCTGACACTGGGTCAAGCGACGACAATGTAATAGAAGTGCTAGACACAATTGATCGAACACTCGGAGGACTCGTCGGAAGAGGGCCGCAGAAGATTCTCACGGGCGTCCTGCTGGCTGGCTACAGGACATACCTTCAGCCCGTCGTATTGAACCAGGCTGCCAGATACATCCATGAACTGGGTCTTGAACTCTGGCTTGAAATCGAACCATCTCTAATGCATTGTCCTACCGAGCGAGAATGCCGAGAAACGGATATGAGTCTTGTAAAAGGAATCGTATATCGGAACGGAACTATTCGACCTGATGGTGACCGACAGAACTACTTCCAAATGGCCGAGATGAGACAGGTGATGAGAGCAGTCGCAGCTCAACGAACTCGCACATTCATGGCACTTTGGGAAACCATTCAGACCGGAAATGAGCAGCAATATGCCGTCGTCCAGCGAACATTCAACTGGTGCAGATTCAGCAATTTCCTGTGCTGGATTGGCTCCGAAGCCGCACTCACAGATGCCGACGCTGCCGCTCAACAAACAGTAGAAGAGAAACCTTTAGGCGCACTCATGTGGCTGAAAGGCGAAGATATTATGAAGGCGCATGATACTTGGAGAGCAAATGATCAGGTAAGTGCTTCTTCACGTTGATGAGATTTGAAAATCTGCCGTTCTCAGCTCGTCGAAGTTTGGCGGTCGCTTCGCGTCAAAATACACGCTAATAGACGCGATGATCTTCAGATATCCCAAACTACGTGTCCGGACATTGACGAGGAATTATACAATTCGTTGAATTCTTTTGTGCCGGGACTGAGAGAAAAACTGCAACAATATCCTCCCTCGAACAGTCATGAACCCAAGGACAGCGAAGCTCGAACCCTGCTTCTCCGATCTAACCCAGGCCGTGTACTAGAAACTACACAAACGCGTCACGATGATAGTGACACTCAACTACACCCGCTATCAGTATCTGCAGGCGGAGATGACTTTACTGGGCTTGGATGCTTTCACCTAGGTAATTAATTGCTGCAATCAAGGTCCTCGGAGGCATACAGGACTATTGGCTAACATATCTCCCTTTCTTAGGACTCGCAGCTCGCCCCAAAGACTTCGCGGACCTTCTGCTGGCGCAACGCCATCTCAGAGACCTAAATCTGCTACAACGAATCGAGAAAGAAGAGCTACAGGTTATTGGCGAACATATCAGGGGTCTACATAACAAATGGAGTTCAGACCCCGAGGCACCTGCGTTTTGCGCCTCCGTCAAAGACTTGCTGGATCTCTTGAATGTCAACAATAATGACCATGATCGACTTCCTTGCATCCGAGTTTATGCGGGCTTGCATTCCGGGTTCTCGACAAGCTCCAAGGTTCAATTCTGGGGTCTCTATGATATCGAACCACAGACTGGGGTCTTAGACATTTATTTATCGAGTAAAACACCGGATCGTGCCGGTACCTTACTCCATACTTTCCTCTCGAGCCGAGGTCTTAGCCGAGCGGAATGCTTCGCAGCCGAATTTGCCATGGCTGATCAGCAAGGTTCCATCTCTCGTACCTGGCGATTGCCTACGCGTCTTGTCAACGACCTAGAGCAGCTCTCTCCCGAAGAGACAATTCTCTTCCTCCGGCGCCTCATCCTGACAAGATGCCCGGATAACTCGCTCTTTCTAGCGAGACTGCGAGAATGCTGCGAATATCAACTCATGGAGGTTCCCACACTTGCCCAGCTCCGCAAGTTGAGCTCTACTATGTACCTCGGTGGGCATATCTCACCTCGCGATTTAGTAGTCGCGCGCCTCGATTGGCTGCGTGACAAGGGCTGTTGGCACCCTGATCCTGCTATGGCAGTCTCGATTTTTGAAGATGTTGAGACCCGCGTTCACAAAGTCCTGATGAATGGCGAAACGGAGCTTCTTGCACAGCTCGGGGTCGTTATCCAAGCCATTCTTCAGAAGGATCAGATTGACGGTAGAGCAGATATATTCGCCCTGTCAGTATTCTGCGCATTTCGCAAACTCGCTGTTGACGAGATATACTTGGAAGTCCTGGACCGTAATCCTTTGCCAAATCATGCTGCGGATCAGGCTGCTTGCTTTGCAGAGAACTTTGCGCTGGGGTCTCGATGCGAGTCATTCTTTGACACGACTGCCAGGTCCCTGGGAAGGGTCATTTCGGACAGATACCGAAGCTATTACATGCTGCATCAACCACCTCGACGAGAAGAGGGGTTTACTGATCTACCATCGGCTTACGCACCGATGCAAATTGATCTAGACCCGCAAGATGGCAAAGAAGTTGTCCCGGCCTACTATGAAATCACATTTCTAGGGATTTTTGCTGTTCCTGCTCTCATTGATATCATGCTGCTCACAACCATCGGACGTGGTCTTTACCTTACAACCTTCATGACCTCAACAGAGAAAACAATGGCAACAACAGCTCTTATGCTTGCGCTTCTCGTGTGTGGTGCTGTTGGTTCTTGGATAACATCTGGTGGTTGCTATTATCTCTATGCCAATGCCTTCCCAGCGATGAACATGTTCTGTCTTACTCGGTTTGTTGCCGGTATTGCAATTGTTCTGATCGGCGGATCAGTAGGCTTCATCGTCATCGCTGTGTTGAAGGGTATAACCGCCGCACTGGTCTTCTTCTTCTACTTTGCCATGCTCACCACATACCTGCTCACGCTAGCGGCTCTATCAATCTACCAAGTCCCAGGATCTAGTTTCCAGTCTGGCAGGACTGTCATCATGCTCTGTATTCCCATTCTATTCATCTCACCAATCGTCAGTTTGTGGACTGAGCATGACATAGCAGTATACTTCTGCGTCTTAAGTATCTTCCTGTTGTCACTTCTCTACGGAGCCCGGAAAACGATGTCGCAGTGGAGTACCTGGTATCTCAATATCCCCCATGTGACGGACGTCGAAGTCTGTAGTTGGTATGTCGACAAAATCGTGGAATCCGGCTGCTCATCTGAAAACTTGGAGGATGTTGCTACGGGTCCGCACCCAAGAAAAGCGCTTCATGCCGCTGTCCTCAAGGAATGTAGTCGCCATTTCTGGACAAAAGCTGCAACAAATCCATTAGTTTTGAAGCTTGCAAAAGGTTATTCCTCGACTATGTTCCTCATGTCGTGGTACTGCAGATTCAAGAGGACCAGAATGCCATTGCCATACAGTGCGACTTGGAATCTTACACTCAAAGCTGCTCTCGAGAATATGACGAACATGCAGAAGGGCCTCAAGCTTCATGGTGCTTTTCTCCACTGGCGCCATACCGGTTCCGATATCATGTCTGGTTTGTCGTACTTCGTCGTTGCCCTCCTGGATAAGTGGGCGGCGCTCGTATCTGGGGGTGCTATGGTTGGACTATCTGCCGCCAGCAGTGCAGAGTATCGACTTGCCGTGGGATTTGGTTTGTGCTATTATCTCATTGGCGCAGTCTCTTTGGACACGGTTTCTCAACCACTATGGACAGCTGCAAATGAAAACACCGATCAGCCTATCACATCTCTCAGGTTCCTTCGCCAAGCCACCAAAAACGATGTGAGGGCGAGACAAGCACTTTACTGGAAATCTCTCACGAAGTTCTTCTTCATGCATATCTGGGGAATCTCCATTACATCCGCGCTGATGTGGACTTTTGAAGGTTCTCGGAATGCAACAATCATGTACTTGGCTTATCTCGGTGCCTACACCGGCCTTTTATGGTACCAGTACAATAAGATATACTGTGGCAATGACTCCGCGAAATGTCTCACCGTAGCCTGCACCATTGGTCTCCCAATCGGCATCGTTTTGCACGTTTACTTGCCGTACTTTGCCTTCAGTGGTGCTATATCTTTGGCAATTGGAACATGGATTGCTGCAATCTACTCAATGCGTCTTTCAAAGATTGGTTGGCCAAGCATATTTTGGTCGAGCTCTGCAACGCAATCATCCATCGGTGATGTGGAGACTAAATCCTTGCCTCCGTTCTATTTCGCGAGCTCTCTTGAACCTTATAGTGAGATCTCGCAGGCGACTCTGTGCCAAACATTTGATTCCATCTGCGACCTGAAGGCCGAAGAGCGGTACAACCTACAGCCATCCGAGCACCCAGGAGCGAGAGTGCTAGAAACTTTGCTAGACCAAAGCATCTCGAGCAAATCAGATATTTTGACTCGCGCTTTTCCGTCCTCGAGGTTCATGCTTCAAGAAATTGCTGGACATTGGACTGCCGGTCGAACGATCGTTGAACTCGTCTCGACCAGATATTTGCCCCACAATGAACAGAAGCTCAGGAGTATTAGCCGCAAGAATGGCGACGGGCTCCACATCTTTGTCTTCCTCGGCTTAGATCTTGATGGCAACGAATGGACGATAAACATTCACAAGAATCGGAAAATCGTTGCTGAATTAGTCGTCCAGGCCACATTTGAGGCTCAACTTGGCCTGTCACACGACCATGCGATGCTGGCAGAGCTCTTAGTTGTGAGTGACCGCGGTGGGGACAAGCTCGTGCTGCCAGAAGGTATCAAACAGAAACTCGAAACCTCTACAAGGGAACGCACTCGAGTCATTGGCAATTGGGACAGGTCGCTGCTCCGATATCTTCTCTTAGGGATTGACTGCGAGCGCGATTGGGATCATCTACCGCAACAAGTCAGGTCATTTCTGTTGAAGAGATGCTGTGGGCAGTCAGAATCGATGTCCCCTGTCGTTGAAGGGTGGATACGTTCTAGAATCTGCCCTACCGATTCCATCGACCCATTAGAATTTGTTGCACGCTGCAATCTTGGCGCCACGTCGATGCTCTCTCTGTACGCGTTTGCTTCGTCCGTTAATGGGCATGGGCTCTGGGACGAAGACGAGTCACCAATATCCGATCCAAGCTACGAGAGGCTTCTTGGGTCAGCATCTCTACCAGCTGTTGCAGGACCACGGTCTATGCTCGAGCAAGTCCAGCGCCGCGCTTCTGCTTTCATCCAGAGCATCAAAATTTGCATCAAATTTCTGTGCATATCACTCACTGCAGATCCAGAGTATCAAAGAGAGCTGCACTACATGATTCATGGCAAACCCGTCCTCATCAAGTGGCCCGTTACATTCTTTCTGGATGGTATCTGGTCATTTTGCAAAGTGTTACAAGGCTATATAATTCCGCTGGTTTTGTTCCACGGTCGGGAAAAAGTCGCGAGACTTCATAACGACATGAGAGGTATGAAGACTGTGATCCATAAAAGCCGTATTGTCATCGAAAGCCTCAATGGTCCCTCGACCTGTTTCTTGGCTGCACAACCGGGAGGAGCTAGTAGACTTTCACAATACAGCGGGCGCCATGACCACGAGCCAAGCGACTGTAAACAGCTCATGGCGATCAACACTTACACTGACAAGTTGACCCTGCGTCAGCGAGAAGAGTTTCGGGACCAACAGGTTGTGAACATGTTTACATACGAGTACAATCAAGACGGCAAGAAATTAAGCCAAAAGTTCCCCATACAGCGACAGTGCCTGAAAGGGGATCTCACTGGAGAGATTGTCCAATACGATGAAAGAGGATACATCTCGACTGGATCTACGTTAAGAGGCGTCAATCCCGTCAAATTCACCTACTGGTATCGCAGCAGTGCCAAATTCGAAGATGAGCTACTCCGAGGAGAGTATATCTTTCCGCACATCACTATCAGAGTCTCCTGGAGCATGCCAGGTCGCAAGGATCCACGAAGACTCGACGAGTGGATCCCTTTCACTAAGGTCACCGAGGCCACGTTTGTGCAGGGTTCTGAAATTCATCACGCCTCATGGACATATGAGCACAAATCGCACCCCGAAATCTCTACCACGCTCAATGGCGAGCTGATCGCGACGCCGGAAATGATCCGTGATGACTGGTTCCATGTCCTCAAGAAACCTTCGAAGTGCGGATTTCTCAACGACAATCCCCTACTGTCTTTCTCTTCGGGAAAGTCAAGCTTCCTGTCACGCATGCTCGGCTTCAATGTGAAGAGGTATCCAATATCAACGTCACAGGCAAGGACTCGGCTTTGGAAGACGTGGAAAGGTGGCAAAGAACTCGATGCTGTAACGGCACGATGGCTCGACGAAGGACTGCTACGATCAGATCGTGTTCTGAAATCATACTGGAAGAATCGCGATCGTGGTCGACTCAACGCTGCAAAGGAGTATCTTGATGCGCAGGCTGACACAATCATGGCTCGTGTCGATGTTGATCCAGAGATCAGCTCCTGGGTGCATATCGCATTCAAGATCAGTGACTTTTACAGCTTCGGGCAGGGAGGGGACTCCAGGATCAACACGAGAACCCTCTCTACCCAACTTCGAGACAGCGACGATGAACTCCACATTCTCGCTATGGACACCTCAACATGGCCGAATGAACCTGGTGGAGTCTCTGCTTGCCGTCGTGATATGGTCAATGACCTGAAGACTATCAAGTGTAAGTTTTGTGTTTGCCCCACCTGATCGATAATCTCATGAGTAATGTATTACTGCCTTGCACATCAACTGAAAGAGGAGAATACTAATCTCTGATCGTCACAGGGCATGTTGTCGCCGAATCCGCCAATGACTATGGAGTACCGAAATTCCAGATCGAGAGAAACGTTCAGTCGTTGACAGTAATACCACAATGGGGCCTAGATTTTCTCAACCCTACTCATGGCATTCTTGAAAACATTATCGATTCCGCCGTAGTACAAAGGTCATTTGACACCAGAGCTGCGGATATAGAGAAGAACTTCTTGCCAATCCTCACCAGTCTTGTTCGATGCTCAAGAACACTTCACATGACTCGATATCACGTTGAAGAGGCTACAAAGGCTTTGTGCGACTTGAACACGTACTTTGAGTCATCACGAAATTGGAATGACGTTTGGGACAGCGATATTGTCAAGCAAAAATGGCGAGAGCTCTGGTTAGATGAGGACATGGACGACACTTTTCCTATTTCGAAGTGGTGGGACTTCGAAAAACCAACAATGCTTCAAATGGACCAAGCTTTGAATTTGTGGCATCGGTATCTCTTTATCTTCTCCATTCCAGTTCCGGAGAAGATTCCAGATGTCTTCCAAGCTTCTCACCATTTCACCGGAGCTACGTATGGTATTCTCTGCAAGGTGAAGAGACAGTGTACGCTCCACATATGGGACCACTGCATCAGCTTCAGAGAATTGACAAACTTCATGTCTTCCGCTGTATCCTTCGATACCCCTTTCGTCAACAGTTCTCTCATCTCACTCGGCTTGATGGGGTGTATCTTACTCGAGCATCACGCTGATGTGGTCCTGCCATGCGCTGCATACTTCAATCCTGGATGGGAAATAGAACTAGGTACCGCCGAAGGGGTCTTAGAACATCGGAAAACATTTGCCCGCAAGATCGACCCTGTGGTCAACGGGATCTGCAATATGGAGAGATTCGAGCCGATCGAGAAGGTCAAGACGGACAAGCCTACAGCAGTCATGTTGTCACACGTCCAGTATATCAAAGACATCAAAAACGCAATTTTGGCTGCAGATTTCATCGTAAACAAATGGGGTTTCACTGATTACAGTCTTCACATCTATGGTGACATGGAACGAGCGGCAAGCTATTCAACGGAATGTCAGGAACTCATCGCTTCCAAAGGTCTGAGGGATCATTGTGTCCTCAAGGGGCTTGGAAACCCTTCTCTTGTTCTTCAAGATGCATGGCTATTCCTTAACTCATCACTTTCAGAGGGGCTGCCACTGGCTATGGGCGAAGCTGCCCTCACAGGAACACCTGTCGTATGTACAGATGTTGGTGCTTCATTCTGCGTCGTGACGGATGGCGAGACAGGCAATCGATTCAGTGAAGTCGTACCACCAAACGACTCCGAGTCCCTTGCACGAGCCCAGATCAGTATCCTAGGTCTGCTTGGACGATGGAGTGTGTACGCCGAAGATGCTCCAGGATCCCCACCTCAAGTCCTGGCTTATCCCAATCCAAGCCCAGAAGAAGTGAAACAGATCACACAGCGTATGTACGATAAGACTGTGCAACGTCGTCGCCTTGGAATGCTTGGTCGCGAGAATGTACTCAAGAACTTCTCATCAGATCGTTACTTGCGAGAGCATGAACAGATGCTTTGGATAGGCAAGCATCGCAGTCGTACCTATCATGCCAGGACAAGCAAGCCGACGTCAGTGGTACAATCAAGTGCGTACCTCGCGGTGGAGAAATCGACTTTCGGTGTTAATTTGATTACTCCGCCGCTACAAAGTCCTCGAATGACCCCAGACTCTTGGTCTCTGTCCAGCCAGCTGGAACCAAAGGGAAAACTAAGAAAGAAGAACCGGCGAATCCCGTACGACAGGAGACATACGCATAACTCGATGGCTTCCAGTCGAGTAGACTCGGACGACATCGTGATTGAGGGTGATGCGGTGTGATCAATTTCAATGAATCAGTGCTTGCAAAATATAATCTTACAGGTCGAGCACTTTAGCGAGCGTGCATTTGTTTTGATCTTGTACAACTCATACACCTATTCAACGTGTTTCAGACACAACACACAAATCATTTAATGGTGTTTTTTCTGGTATGCGGTGTCGTCAAGAGCCTCGGAGCTTCCATGTTGTGACTGAATGTGCTGAAGACCTGACAGCCGTAAGCGGTACGTAGTGCCCTACGGCCACATTTCTCTCTCTTTATTCTTGATGATAGCACGCTATTCCCAACTGCATCCAGTCAGTCCTACCGGTAGTTGGATTAGGAGATAGGAGCATCAAGTGATTGGCCTCTTTTCGAATACGCGAGTTCTACGCGGGAAATTCAATGACCTTAGTCAAAAGCCGGCCAATATTCCGCCAGTACTTCAGGAGGTTGATATTAGTTCCCTGTTGGATACGAGCACATTACCGGTTTCTGGAATCTACCCATCGTATTATATCATCAGGAAATTGGCACGAGAAGTAGCTAGATCTAGCTGAACACTCACTCGTACTCGGCTCGGCTAATGTTCCTGCTCATTCCCGACTTTCGCTTGAAAGGAAGTCTTTTTAGAATTCTGACTCCCGTGGGTAGTGCGAGCACCCGGTCAGATACGGCACTGTGCGCCATTTGTGGGGTATGAATGTCAGGATGTGAGAGGTTCGTCATAGGTTCGTATCGAATCGAAATGACTTGTGCAAGTCTCAGTCGGGGAGACCACAAAACCCGCGGTAAATGCGTCCACGTGTTCTGAGGGAGTGGACGGAAACAATTTCATTTCGTAGTACAATGATCTTGTAATACTTAATACTTTGGAACTAAGCAATCTGATAGCCTCTAATTGTTCTGGGGTGTCTGACACGTCACATGTGTCAAAGATGTTGACTGTTGGGCAGTTCGACCAAAGATAGCCAAAGAATCTTGGCAATGCGTAATGACGCCTCCAAAAATTTAACATGAACACAAGCAATGTGACAGCAAGGGAAATTGCAAGTTCAAAAAGTCTCCTCGCTGCATCTGGAAGACCGGATAATCGCTAGGGGGGAGTCAGGGAACTGACGATTATGATCAAAGTTCGATTTGCGATAAAGATTCTTGGCAAGACCAGCAAGCGCGTCCGCCTCAAAACAGTGGCCTTAGTGGTGGGGTTCGCTAATCTGGACTCTCAGGTAACGTCATTCAATTTCGATGCCATGCAAAATCTCGTATTCGAAACAAAGTTCTGAAGTCTTTGATCATCGCAGACTTCGTCCAGACAGAGTTCTGCCCAAATTCGCCAATGGTCAACAGCAAGCGAGACAATGCATCGGAAACTGAGAACCGTTACTTTCCCATCCGAATACTTATGAGTTCGAACCAAGTCAAAGTTGCTGTCAAGGAATATTCTATGGATTCTATTTCCAGGGGAAGTGGGGATGGCAATTGAAAGACCGAACAACTGGGTCTTCTTCAATGGATGCCATGAGGTCATGCATCCACATGGTCAAGGGCGAACAGAATTGCGCTCCAATGAGCATTTACAGTGGTTCTTCAGCGGAACTCAGCGGAACAATGGCATTTTGTAGTCGTGAAGCGGATCAGAACTTTGCTCGCTGGTGCTTTCTAGCTTGTAGATTAGATCGGCGCGATATCAGCTAGTCTGCGGCTAATACCTCGTGCTCTCCATCCGTGACATCTAGTGTCTGCGTATGAAAACCTGTTTCCTTGATGGAAACACTTTAGCATTTTAAGCTTCTTTGGTTAGCGTTGTCGTCTATTGGTATTGTTTATTTTTGGGCAGCAATCCCTCGTATCGGTCGTTTGCGGCTCTCCACGTCGGGTGTTGATCTGTGGCAATTTTTGGATTACTTATCGAACCTATGTATAAGTATCAATCGGTCGCCTGGCCTTCATTCATTCAGCAACCAAGCCACCGAGCACTTCGGAATCATTCGTTTCAAAAAATACCACATTCGCTTTCAAAATGGTCGCCCGCTCAGTCAGCCTCTTGGCAGCACTTGCTGCAACTGCTTCAGCCTACGGCTACGAGTACCAAAACACCACCACTTCAACATCCAAGCCTGCCTACGAGACTTCGACTCTCTCTACTCCTGTAGAGTACCCAACGACATCTGTTGAAACCACTGTTTACACTACAGTCTGCCCAGCCACGTCTTACTCCACTTCCGGTACCAAGACATATACTTCAGTCTACACGACTACATCGACTATCACGTCATGCAAGGGAGGCTGCCCAACCTATGTCCCCAACCCAGATTGCGAGAAGGTCAGATCCGACTGCCAGTCGAAGCCTGATGCCAATCAGTCCTATTGTGCCTCGCTTTACGTTCAATGCGCCGGTACGACCAGCGGTCTCAACAAGCCACCCGCTCACCCAACTTCTTCCGCACCGGCGACTAAGGATTGCGAGAAGGTTCGTTCGGACTGCCAGTCCAAGCCCGATGCCAACCAGTCATACTGCGCTTCCCTCTATGTGCAGTGTGCCGGAACTACCAGTGGATTGAACAAGCCTCCTGCGTACCCAACTGCTTCCACTCCCGCCACCAAGGATTGCGAGAAGGTCCGTTCCGACTGCCAGTCCAAGCCAGATGCCAACCAGTCACACTGCGCTTCTCTGTATGTGCAATGCGCCGGAACTACTAGTGGATTGAACAAGCCACCCGTTGAGACGACAGTATACACAACTGTCTGCCCAGCCACAACTTACATCACCTCTGGCACCGAAACGAAGACTTCTGTTTACACCACCACCTCTACCATCACAACCTGCAAGGGTGGTTGCCCAACTACCTACGTCTCCCACCCAACCACTTCTCCAGTTGATGTTTGCCAGGACAAATTCAACAAGTGCCGCAACGGAGAGGACGGAGGAGATCGCAACCAAGCAAGATGTGCCGCTGAGTTCGCTGCTTGCCAGTCATCCACCAAGACATCTGCCCCTGCTCCAACCAGCACCCCGATCGATACTTGCCAAGTTAAGTTCAACAAGTGCCGCAACGGAGAGGATGGAGGCGACCGCAACCAGTCCAGATGTGCCGCTGAGTTCGCCGCATGCCAGGGACCAACTGCCACCGAGAAGACATACGCTCCAGCTCCCACCACCAGCACTACTCCAGTCGATACCTGCCAAGTTAAGTTCAACAAGTGCCGCAACGGAGAGGATGGAGGCGACCGCAACCAGTCCAGATGTGCCGCTGAGTTCGCCGCATGCCAGGGACCAACTGCCACCGAGAAGACCGCTGCTCCAACTTCCAACGCTACCACCCCAATCGATGCGTGCCAGGACAAGTTCAACAAGTGCCGCAATGGAGAGGATGGTGGAGATCGCAACCAGTCCAGATGCGCATCGGAGTTTGCTGCATGCAAGGGTGGATCAGGAAGCACTGTCGAGACTCACCCTCCTGCCACCTCTGCTTACAAGACTGAGGGAGTTGAGACCCACCCAGCTCAGACTTACCCTGCTAGCACTTTAGCTACTTACGCATCTACCACTTTGGGTGCACCATCTGCTACTACATCCAGTGTCCAGTACACCGGTGCCGCTTCATCTTTGAAGGTTGGCTCCGCTGGCCTGTCCGGTGTTCTTGCTCTTGTCTTCCTTTTGTAAGGAACTTAGGTCTAGAAGGATATCATGCTCCATGAGCATTGATCCATTGACGGAAAAGAGTGCGAATTCTGGAATGATATCGCACCAGATTAGGAAACAGGCGAGAGGATTTGCCATAATATGGCTGTTCCACTAGATAACTACTTTCTCTGCATATATAACAATTAATGAATACTTATTTTTATCAGAATCATCTTTCTCATCGCAAATGACCGGGAGAAATCTCATTGCGTGAAAGTGTCAGATGATGAGTATCGTGCTCTCTTCAGCTGAATTTCTCCACAACTTGACAGCTGAAGCATTCCTTTCGGGAGGGGTCTGGGAAATATAAAACACCCCTACCCTCTGAAAGACGCCGTGTCCTTCGCGGTCCTCTTCACATCTTTGAAGCAAGATTCCTCGCGGTTGTGACTTGCGAGCCTTGCTCTTCTCACTCCCCTTACATTTCGCAAACAGCAGAGCCCAGTAATTTCTCAACTGTCCGACTTCCAGCTTCTCTGTATCAGAAGTGGCTTGCGCAACCTCGACATCCTGATAGTGTAGACTCCACTGTGGCAGAGATGCCTTTCTGTCCAGTATCTGGCGGGCTTCCATCTCGAGCAGCCTGCCCTTGATCTTCAAAAATCCGTCGTCAACAGCTCCAAAGGGATCGAGTCCATGAGTGGTGACTTGAGCGTCTAGAATAGTGCAGTACATCTCGCACTGGTTCGACTCGCACGATTTCCAGAAAGGATATGATATCTTCAAATCAACAGATGCCCACGACCAGGACGGTGCTCGGTATGTTTCCGGCCTTGTAGCAGGATAAACACAATACCAGAATAAATCATGCATCAAGTAATCCCTCCAGAGTCCAGCGAGATAGCCACCTCCGAGCTTCTCTGAGAATTTGTTCGCAATGCCCGATATTGCGGGCAACTTATCTGCGGGGAACGTAAGTTCTCGGTAGGAGTAATGGCTGCATAGTGTCTGCCAGTGATCACTGGAGGATCTCATCTGGGAATATTTCGATGCTCGAATAGCGCCGTTCTCTTCTGAAGGAATATTGCATACACTCCCTACCCAGTCCGGACGCAGTCTATAATACTCTGTGTCTTCCGCCCTCTCGATGGTCCGGCAATCGAGGAAGAACTTGTTCTTGCCAAACATGAGAACTCGTCTTGCCAAGCGCTCTTCCTGGAATGTCCATCCTCGAGTGATCCATCGACTATCGAAAATCTCGGACATTTTTTCTGTTCCTCTAGGTCGCCTGGGACGGAGGCTGAACTTTCCATCTTCTAGACCGAAAGTCTCGGAACGGACCTTGACGTCGCAGGTGAGCTGATTGGGTTCTCGGTAGAGAAAGCTATCATGACATGAGGCGCCAGCAGCTGCGACTATGGTGAGGTAAGCGTTACTGAATATGTCTGCCATTCGGCTAGACTCGATTTGCCAGTCTTCCGAGTCGTCTTGTATGATGCATAAGCTGTCGATCCAGATGTACTGAACTCCGAGTGTCCGTGCCACCGTAACGGCATCTTTCAGTGCAAGTGGCAGTGTGTCGAACTTTATACTGCTCCGTCTCTCATGCATTGTTGCATGGGTCGTCTTCAAGAGCCTGCTCGACTCTTCGGGAGGGCCCCAGCAATAGCTAAGCGCAATATATTTCGAGGTACTCGTATGGTCGGTATGCGATTCGGACAGATCTTCGGTCAAGATGAGACGTGGTTCAAGGTCGGTCTCCGAATTTCCCACCTCGACAAGTCTTGTTGGGAGGAAGCGTGGCGTTTTCGCTGTAGCTGTCCACGAACTTGCCGAGCACCACTCATGATTGCTGTCGCAGTCATCTATCCATCTCTTGACATTGCTAATATTCTCTTCCGAAAGAGGCGAAGCATCGAGTGGCTTTCGATGGATATTGAGAAATTGTGCAAGCGAGTTGTCCTGATCCGCAAAGATCTCGAACTCAAGCTCCACCAATGTGTGAGCCAGCGCCTTCTCCAAGTACACTGCAAAGACAACCCACTCCAGAGGGAACTGAAGTGAGTATTGGCCACTTAAGAAAACAGAGTGTACATTCCAAGTCTTCAAACTCTCCTGTCCGTCGGCCCACGGAGAAGTGTCTTTGACGAAAGCGAAATTATCGAGATGGATATCTATCTCGACAGGTATCTGCTTCCCACCTTGACTCCACTCTGCGATATACTTCCAGGTCCAGAAGCGAGATTTAAGAGATCTCTGCACTCCTTGGTTCAAAAGCAGACAGAACGAGCATGAACCGCATAGCGGGGTCGAATCCGTCTGCCACTTTGGAACCACCAGATTTCCAGTGCTATCTTCATGAGCGATCTCAAAATGACCCTTGTACTTCAAATTGATGTTGATATCTCGTAATAAGGGTCTCCTAATATCACTCCGGTGAAGAAACACCAAATCATCGTCGTGAAGGGCCAGGAGCTCCGAACTGGTGGGACAAAGCCAAGGCATTACAAATCGATCGCAAAGATGTAAACGTGACGAACAAATATAACAGATTCGAGAATTTTATATACATGAGTGCCATCAAAGGGAAGAGAAACATTGAAGGTAAAGAAAGTGATGAGGACGAGAGATGAAGTTGGGCTGACGGGAAAGCCCAATCCTGCTGCGTGGCGCAAAAACAGGGGAATGATTGGCCTGTAGACGACGAAATCAGGCGCAAGCGCAGCACATGTTCAGCTCTCACCTCTACAGTTATTTCTGGACTTCACCCTTCCTGATAAAGCACTTTCTCACGTAAATATCTATTGTTTCATGCCCAGATCTGTAGAAGAGGCACAGGAGTATTGGCAGTCTTGAGTTTGACGTAATCGACACACTTATTTCGACCAGGCTGTGGCTTCGTGAATCGAGAATCAATCCACCTATAGCTCGCAGGGCTGTGGCAGGCTGTCTCATCAATCTCCTATTTTCCCCCTTGATAACCGTTCGAGCACATTGTTGACTTTGCGGGAAGCGCCATGGACGAGGAAGCGGAGCCAAGTACAGCCGAGCGTGGTGGAGCACAGTCCACAAACACAGGTATGTGTACTTGGAAAGAACTCAAATCTCGTGGATTAGATTTCTGAGCTCAAATTCCTCTAGATGTTGAGGACCTTCCGACAGACGCGAACAGAGGCCAGATTGGTTTTCAGGGAGAAGCCATCTCGGGAGCTGAATCATCAGCCACAAGCGAGGAGCAGGTCGCCGTCGGTGGAGACCAGGCCGGGAATGAAGAAGTGAACATCGAGCAATTCTACCCACTTACATCGAATAGTGATGGGGCACGAGTCAGTGCAGACCTGGCCGACTCTGGAGGAGCCAACCCCGCACCAGCTGAACCAGCAACACCAAGCGAGGAATCTGTCGCAATTCATGGAGACCAAAATGCCGACAAGGAAGAACTGAATACTCAAGCTGGACAGACGAGAGCAATTGACGAACCAGTATCAGTCAGCGGAGACCAGACCAATGCCGAACAAGTCAAAACAACACAAATTAGACAAACAGCAACTAGCGAGGAGCTAGTAACCATTCCCCTTACGAAACTTCAACAACTCGTCGAGTTCTGCGCCCAGGTGCTCCAAGAAAGCAAATCCCGCGAGCTACCTTCTATAGACCTTGAGAAAGGAACCCGAACAAGCGCTCTTGCCAACCACTCGATAAGTCTCACCATGAAGATGGATGATGATATATCTCTTTCGGAAGGTTTTGAGGTATACGGCCCTTACTCAAAGTTCCGTGCCACGATATCACCTGAAGTCAGCTTTAAGATCAAGCAGCTCTGGAGTGGTGTAAAAGCGTATAAAACAGAGGATTCATTAGGTACGGAACAAAGTGATCTGGTCGAATGGGCTCAGCAAGATCATCATTCGATATCGGATCTAGCTCGTCTTTTTGACGACGACCACAAGTTTGTAGATGATGCACATGCTCCTCTAGGGACAGTCTTTATCCACATCATGAGCTCTAATGCTAGTCGCGCAATCTTTGAGTTTGATACTCGGCTGCTTGCTCTCGTTTGCGTCTATGGGGCACAGAAATATTGTCTCGGTGGTATCCTAGCAGGATGCTATGCGTGTGGTGTTTTGGAGCGACCTCAGCCGACTGACTCACGTGGACATGCCGAACAGATACTGCAGGTGGTACAGTACTCATTGCTGTTCAACCGCATGTCGTCATATCGAAATGTCCCCGGCAACGTTGGCTATGCGGCCTTGAATTGGCACGACAAGGACCCGCCATCTTTGGGACACTTGCTCGGATTGTTATTACAAGGCAGATCGTTGAGTCATGCTCTTGGGTTAACTCTCGACCAAGTTTTCTGCATGCTACACTATTTTGACAGAAGTGTTGCTTTTGATGCCGCAAATTGCGCAGAAGGGGCTGGGCTGCGAGTGGATGACCTTAACGTTAGGTCAATTCACACTCTGGGAGGCCTTCGGATCGTGTGGACTCTGATAATGGAAGAACACCTGCTGCTCGACATGAAGAACATGATACTATATGTGCTTTGGCAATTACCCATAGTGTCCAAAAACTCCGCCATGGGAAGATGGGATATTTTGTAAGTTGATAGACGATATCGATTGCTCGGAAAGATTTGAAAGACAACTGACTCTCTGCAGGAGCTATCGGGCATTCAGGGAAGGAACTTACAATGATCGAAGCTTATTCGATAGCGAATGCATTGACTTTATGGCTATCAACTACGAAGTACGTAAAACTTGGGCCATGCTCTTTGCAGCAGATCGAACGGCAAAGAAGAGGAAGCAATACTACAAGCTAGTTAGTGGTGAGAAATTCCTTCGCACCTTTGAATTTGACGAGATGAGAGTGTTCAAAGACATGCGTGACCATCACCTCGATGCCGCTACCGAGAGACATTTCTCAAATCGGAATTATCGGCGGACTCTTGACTCTGCCCTCAACAAGGAGACGATCTCTTATGCGAGCTTTCCAACTTTTGAAATCCGCCTCCGCCAGCTTCGGCATTACATGGATTCACAGAAGCCTCGTGGAATTCTCCAGCTTTGGAAGGACAAGAGAGATACGCTGAACTACTATACATTCTGGGGCGTCATAATCTTCGGTTCCCTCAGCATCTTCCTGGCATTCTTCTCCTTGGCAGTGAGCGTTGCGCAGACTATAGCTTCGTTCAAGGCTTTGAACGCTTCATGAACCATAATCGAGTTTGTGGTGCTGGAGGCTATCTAGACGTGTTATATTTGACAAATTTGACAAAAGAGGGCGGTCAATGGTATTCATTCATACATACTTTATGAGTTGGCGAGTATTTCACGTCGCAGACAGTGCAAATAACATCTTATTCTCTTGCTGCTATTATCTCGTCCTCCCTTGACCTTCTAATCTACGCTAGAGAGCACGAACACAACTCTCCAAGACGTATCTAGCCACGTCAACTATCTGATTCCGACAAGCTATATTTGAAGAGAGATAATACACGAGAGTCAGCATTAGTCAGCAAGTAACGCATGACTACAAAATATACATACCATGAAATCCCTCTCCTAAAGCAGATTTGGTCCCGTATCAGCTTCAACCCATCTCCACACAGGAGACAAGTTTACTAACACCCACCGCGACGAGAACGCTCAGGACCAAGGTAGGCGCTCCCTCCGCCGGTAGATCCACTGAGCAAGTACACAGAGCGAAGGGAGCCCCTGTTTGACGTGCACCTGACAGGGAAGGCATAGAACTTGAATTGACAAAGATACCACACGGAACACACAAGCAATCGAAATCGAAACCGAATTGGGAGTGAGTTGCCGAAGCAATATCTGGGGCGTTCTCGGGAGCACAGATTCTTTGCATAGTTGATGCGATTGGTAGTAGCGATTCCATGGGTGTGTGGTGTGTGTGATGTAAGAGGTAAAATGGAGACCTGAGCCTTCTCGGGAGTAGCAGGGGAGTCCAAGTATGTGGTATGTGAGATGGGGTCAGTTGTCGAAGAGAGCAAGGGGATGGAAGGGTAGGTAGGTGTAAGTGTGGATCGGACGGGAAGACGGGCCTTGCCTTCTCGGGAGCTGCCGCTGTCTTTGCCTTGGAGAGGTACGTTGATATCATCGTCGTCCGGGGTCCAGAGAGGTATGTGACTTGACTGTAACTAGCTAGTTTGACTCTGACTCCTCTTGGGACGGTTGGGGTATTGGTAATGGCGAATTCGAGTGGATGGCAAGCGCGGGACTATTGCTGGTGCTTTGGGATGTATTAGTCTTGTTGTTGGTAAGTACTGTAGTTCAGAAGAAGGAAAGAGAAATGAGGAGAAAAGACGAGATGACTTACGATAGCTTTGATGTCGTCTAGCTTAATTATGATATTCGAATTTGGTTACCGTGTACTAGACGCCTGGTGTTCGGATGAAGCGCAGTGCGGGCCTATGGGTTAGCAGGAAACAATATGGGTGATACGTACCTCGATTCAGGATAGTCGAAGAGAGTCGAAGTCGAATGTCCGAGCCAGAGCCAAGCCAGTCATCAATGTCAACAGTCAGCGGTCAAGAGAAGAAGTAGAAGTCCAACACACTCCAACCCTTCAAGTAAAGAAACGCGTCCTCTGTATCGGACTGTGTCGCGGAGGAGTCTCCGCCTTCTTCCGAGGTCTAGAGGCCGAAGCCATAGGGACCTGAAATATAGGAGTACTCTTCGCGATAGCGACAGCCGAATCAGGGAGAATCTCACCATGAAGCCAGGTATTGCGCTCGACAGGTGCTCGGCGGCAATCAAAGCATTCTTTGAAGTGGATGAGGTTCTTGCAGCGAGGGCGAATCGGGGCGACGCAAGTGGGTGGATGGAAGGTTCCGAGATGTTTGACCATCTTGATGGAGCCGTCGGGGTAGACGAGACCGCACTTCGCGCCGGGGATGTGAGGGGTGTTGCAGTGGTCGGGGACGTCGCGGAGCTCCTTGTCATGGTGGACGGTGTAGTGGAGGACGGAGACGAGGTCGCTGTCGGGGTCGCTGTCGAGGGTGACGAAGCGAACGGACTTTGACTTCGGGGAGGAGGTGTTGCGGACTTTGGAGGTTAGCGAGTCATCAGGGGACAATGTAAACAAAGGGTCAGGGACGGAGAAGGAGACTCACAGCATAATCGAAGAGCTGGGGAGGTAAGCTCAACGACGTTGCTGGCGGGTGCTGGATTCGATGCATCAACCTCAAGAGGGGAGCAAGTCTTCGCAGCACGAGAAGCCGAGACAACAAATGCGAGGACGACCGTGAGAGCGATCGCGTAGAAAATGTATGATATCATCGCGGCGGTGTTGTAGGTAAAGAGGTTGTAGGGTGGCAGATGCCCAACAAGGTGGAGAGAGTTTAATAGCGTGAGAATGGGGTGCAAAGTCGAAAGAGGGATGAAGCTCTGTTCGACCGAAGCAAAGTACACAACTAGTGATCGTCCAGGAGAAGAATCTGCGTGGATGATGAAGCGTTGTAGTACTGGAGAGGAAAGGGGAAAAGGCCAACAAGGCCGACCGCGATGAAAATTCTTATAATTGGCGCTGGAGGGTGCGGGTGTGCGCCCGCCTCGCTTGCGTTGCCTGGCGGGAGCATTTTGAGCCGCCAAGACTTGGAACGATGCTATTCGCAACAGCGGCGACGACCTCATCGAAAGTTTACACAACAACAAATACCCTTGCAATGGGCTTCAGGTATATTTGACTACGTAGCAATGCAGATAGATATGCAAGATAGTCTCATTGCAACAAAAAGTTCAAGTGTCTGGCTACCAATTCCAACATGGAAGCCATCAGCTAGCAGATCTGAGGGTAGACGCTGCTGCTTCAACAAGTGTGGTCAAACGGTGCAAAGATGTTTGCCTTGGTTGAAATATCCTGACATAAGTAGATCAACATGAGATATCAGTCCCCCCATGTCAGATCATCTTCATCCAGATGGAAACCAGGTATCATCTTGTCACAGAACATCATCTCACACAAAAAGCTGCTGTGACTTGCAACCTACCACTGTTACGGTCCCCTTACCAACCTTTAGTAATTCCACCATGTGACATATCAGACATGATAGAATGGCATCATTTTTGTTGAACTCTTTGCAGATGCGAAGTAACTTGATCCAGACATAAGCCAGAGCACCATGCGGCAGAGGAGAAACAACCACGACACCAGATTTTCAGAGCTAGCCAACCTCTTCTCTCGAAAGTATCCTCAACCTCAAAACCCTCAGTGCGCTACGCAGAGATGTAGCCAAGACCCTCAATCCGAAGATATCACATCATGCACTAAAGAGAGATCCTCCGTTTTCTCAATTGTCTATCCTCTATTCTCCATTCCCGGTTGAACAACTAACATTCCCTACTCTACCCTGCTTGTTCGCTTTGATACTCGCACAATCCGGTCAGCATCACTAACCAGTTCTCTCATAGCCTCATCATCAAACCATCTAAAAACTCCTTCTCATTACCCATTCCTGTCACAATCATCTGCACACTCATACTCACACCTACACTCATACACTAAACTAAAAAAAAAAAAATGATCCTCAATATCCCAACATACACTATTATTACATCGCACACATCACACTTCGCCCCCCCACATCTTACACTTCACAAAACCAATATCCAAAATCCAACCAACACCAGCACCCTTCCCAACTAAATTTCCCAAACCACATGCAATATTAGTCAACTCTATTCTAGTATACCGTGATTCACCACGCCGTCTCTCGTTTCGACAACCCTTCTCATCTCCTACTTCTATACTGCATCCCTCTTCCATCGTCATCATCATCATCATCATCCCCCAGAATTCAAATGCAACATACAGTCAGTCGGTCCTATACATTCCACTATCCACATCCACATGCACAAACATATCATCACTCATATCCGCACCACTATCCTCAGCCTCACCGTCCTCGACATTCTCGAATTTCGATACTCAAAGCGAAACCCTCCACCCAAAAATGGGATGGAGATGGGGCCGGATTAGATCTCTAGACACACACGCACGAGCATCTATTCCCATTTGATGTGTACAGTACAGTAGCTCAGCTTACATTGAGACGGACTAGCTACGACAAAGGACGAAGAGGAAGGCAATCGGATGAATCAAAGAGGGGCTGGAGGGTTACTTATAATCAAACGATATCAAGCGAGATGCGATTCTATGTAGTCTCGAGGCCTGTCACGATGAAGAGCCTTATTAGGCATGGGAGTAGAGTGGAAATAAGCTCTGTTGTTTTCGTGACCGGATTCAGTCTTGTATTTTAGCTACCTCTACAGCGTGAAAGCACTATTAATCTTACCACCCACAAGTTTTACCCGACCAACCCTATCAATGCCATCGTATCATAACTCATACCATTCATATCCATACTCCACGGACGCAGAAACACATCTCATCACCTTACTCCATTGCCGATCCCCGCTTGAACTCTGTCGCACGATCAAGGTTGAAAGCGGCGCTGATAAGGGCGAGATGACTGAATGCCTGCGGGGTGTTGCCCAACTGTTCGCCGGACCGGGAGATCTCTTCTGAGAACATGCCGAGGTGATTGCTGAAGCTAAGCATGTTCTCGAAAATGTTGACTGCACGTGGGAGGTACTTTGGTTCATAAACACCAGCACGAGTCATTGCTTCAACGAGCCAGAATGTACACATGCTGAAAGCACCCTCACGACCACCGACGCCTGGGACTGTTAGTTGCGTACCATGAATTAGGTGGAACAGGCTAACCATCTTCAACACGCTCCGTATCATATCGATATACCAATCCTGTCGACGTAAGTCCACCCTTCTCGGGAGACAGAAGAATTCTATCCATAGTTCGGAGAAATCGAGGATCGTTGGGTGTGATGAAGAAAACTAGAGGTGCAATGAGGATAGAAGAGTCAAGGTAATCACCACTTTCGTAACTTTGTACAAAGCATCGAATGTTCGGGCTGTATCCTGCACATAGTGTTAGATGGAAGAGAAAAGTTGGGCAAGGAAGCCTACCCTTGGTCATAATCTCCTCATAGATCTCATCACGAGCAGCCATCCAGGCATTTCTATTCGGGCATGGAAGGCATCTCTTCTCAGCCAGACGAAGACCACGATCAAATGCAACCCAAAGCATGACTTTCGAGTAAGTGTAATTCTGTTTTCGGCTTCGGACTTCCCAGATGGACATGTCGGGATCCTTCCAGATAGTCAAAACGTAGTCTGCGCAAGTCAGCAAGATGTGGGTGTCAAAAAGGAGAATGTACTGACCCAGTATCTCGCGAATGGCAACCCATTGTTCCCAAGTGATAGGCTTGCCGTACTTATTGTAGAGATATATTCCGTCCATGAGTTCACCGTAAATATCAAACTGCAGATGGAATGCAGCTCCGTTGCCAATACGGACAGGTTCGCTGTCTCTGTAGCCCGAAAGATGACTGGTTGTGTGAGCGCTATCCGTTGACTCAGACAGGCAGACCTACTCAAGCTCGATTTCTGGGATCTCTGTCTCACCACGAATGGTAAACATGATTGGCAAAGCTCCCTCAGCAGATCTTGATTTTCGAAATCTTTCGCTGATGAATTCCATGTAAGCGTCCGCCTCTGCCGTAAAGCCCATGCGAAGAAGGATATAGATCGTGAAACTTGAATCTCGAACCCAGCAAAATCGATAATCCCAGTTCCTGCCAGAATGAGCTTCTGTTCGCCCGAAGCAATAATTGGCTTACCTAACACCTCCAATATCCTCCGGGATTGAGAATGTGGGAGCAGCAATAATGGCACCAGTGGGTTCGTATGTAAGTAGCTTCAGGATTAGCAAGCTCCGTGACACTACCTCCCTCCATCGTCCTTTATAAGTGCTCTTGGAGATCCAGTTGAACCAAAAAGTCTGGGTATCGTGCTGTTGACGATCAAGGACCTCGGTAGTCACATCCCGAGTAACGTGATTAGGGATATCATCGCGTAGAACAAATGAAATAGCTTGACCTTCTTCCAGATGGATATGTGCGACAATGCCTGAGAGCAGTGAGTGAGTACCAATAATGCTCAAGGAAGGGCAAGGACATATTTACCTGCTCCAAGCATTCCTGGCCGAGTTTCTTTCCGAAATGTCACCGTTGGGCAGGACTCAGCATTCTCTTCACCATGATCAATTGTAACATCGACTTGAAGTTTAAGGTTCTTGCTGGAAAAGGTCACAGTCTTGCTCTCGAGACAGCCCGGGGGGTGATCAGGCAGAAGAATCTCGGTGGTATGTTCGTCCATTGCATAATTGAAAGCTGGGAAGATCTCGACATCTACGAACTTCTTAGCCAAGCATTCAAAATGTGCCCGTCTTAGAGGCATTCGCCCCCAAGGCCGACTTTTGGGAGTGATGGGGATCTCGAGTTGGCCCTAAATGAACTTACCCAAATCAACCTTTCCGCGAATGCACTCCACACGTCTGACCAACCACTTCTTCAACTCATCTTGGACACTAATGCCCTCTCGGAAAGGCATCTGCTTCGAAGTCTTTGTCACGACAAGGCTATTCCTCGGACGTGGGAAGAAATCAACCAAATCCACCACACCTTCTTCATGAATATACCGTGTTTGTAGGATGTTGGATGAGGGTAGATATTGCTGTTTCGTAGTATATTGTTTGTCGGAAGGCGGAGAAATGGTAAAGTAGCCACCCTTATCTTTATCGAGTAGTCTGCAGAAGATGGAAGGAGAGTCGAAATCGGGCCTGGAGATTGGATTGTTAGCAGATTTACTAGCAATTGGTAATGAGGGTACGACAGACACAAATTGCACTAGAAGTGACATATTATGGGAAGACTCGGACCTGACTTACCAACACATGAAATCAACGCTGCCATCAATACCAACAAGAGCACAAGTTCGCATATTCCCAATCAAGCCATAATTCTCAATTGGCAGATATCCCGTCTGATTCCGCCTGGAAGTCTGGACAGCAGCGGGAGCACCCATCTTCAGCTATTGAGAAGTATTGTTGCTTCCTGGTGCGGGGTTCGTAGAAGCTGTATCGTTGATGGACAGGTTGGAGAACAGCTGTTGTCGGATTCACAGCTGATGGGCTGGGATCTGCCGAATGGGTGCCGTCTGCTTGGGGAATGCCAGTCGAAGCAATTGTGGCTCGAGGGATGGTCGAGGAGAACGGAAATGGTGAAGATCGAGGCAGGGATAATGGAGAGGAAGCCGAGCTGTCACTGAACGTTGGAGAAGGTGGGTCCTGAGTTGATGGCGGAAGGTTTGGAGCTGGTGTACTGGGACTATTTACTAACACAGGCATTGAGTCAGTGCATTGTTCCAAAATTACAAAATGGCATTGAAAACAGTACAGTTTCGACTTCGAGAATTGGACAGACCTCCGGAGGCAACGCCGTTGAGACCAGTACCTGGGGGTGGGAGCCTGTTATTTGATGCTAAAGGCAGAGGACCAGGTGGGGAAGGACGTGGGATATCCGCCGCTTCAGGTGCAGAATTCCTGGCAACCAGACTTCGTAGGCAATTGTTCTTGCTTGACGACGATGATGGTCAAATGCAGCTTTTTGTGTTATGGTAGCTGCTGGCCTGAGTTGAGTTTTGGGGTGGAAGCGTGTTGGGTCCTTGTTGTGGTTGTGGAAGTCCGGGAGGTGGTTGTGACGATCTGAGAGGAAGGGATCCAGGAGGAAGATTTGGACAATTATTACGCCTCATGATCCTCGTTCTCGCTTTAGCTTGGACTTCGTCCTAGCTCTCGTTCTCGTCTGAGACTCGACCTGCAGCTGGACCCCGAGTCGGTGTGGGATTGGCTGATTGGGGACAGCTGTGTGAGTGTGACATGGTGGGAGGGATCCTTTGTAAGCTCGGGCGTGGGAAAGCAAGGCATGGCATTCAATTGGACCTCGCATTGGCTGGAGAGGAAGGAGATAAAGGGGGAAGGTGCAGTGGCATTAGCTTCAGAAATGAACGGTGTGAAAAGCTCCTACCTAGGGTTATTGAAGTAGAAGTGAGGGCATTGGAATGCGTCTCACGATGTCTACTACGTAAATGCAGGACGGCAGCTGCAGCCCGATAAGGTAACGAACGATAAGGAAGGGGCGAGGGGCGGATGTCTCGGACTCAGCTCAGCTGCCCTTGCAATTGGAACTCAATCTGCTTCACCCCGCATTTCAATCGTGACAATGGACACCATCTGATTCAGGGATGACCAGTGTAAATTACCAAGAACTGGCATTGGCCTCTTGTAGAAGTAAGAGAGGGCAAAAGCTGTTCACGTGGGATACATGATAAGACCCTGAAAAAGAGATTTTTCTTTTTCGCTCCCGCGACCAATATTGGTGCCCTTAACTGGCGCACCGAACGTCTGCAGTGTAACGGCTGAATCATTGGTCTGGAAGAGAATGGGGCGACTGGGTGCATTTCTGGACTGCCTTGCTGAGCCTTATGAGTGTTGGAAGAAGACATCATATGAAGGTTGTTTTGACTGAAGCTGTCGGACCAAGCGAGCAGATGGAAAGGATTGGGATTCGAAACGATTCAGCGGTCCATCGCCGGCGTCGGAGAAACTTATTCCGGGTATCATTGAACGTGACTCGAGTAGATTCTCAAGGTGGGAAGGGCATACCTATTCATACGGGATATTCTGATCACTCCACTTCACAGCTCAGATTCATCTTGAATTCCCTTGCCTGGCCTCTCAGAACTTGCTTGAACGATGGCGTCAAAATTGTATGTCGTTGTGGCAGTCACGTGAAAGATACTTTGATTGAAGTTTGGTCTTTTGTTTGCAGTCGTTGTTGCATCGAGGACATCGCCAACCTTGTTAGGCAATCTCCTGGCCTCCGATGACATGTCGGATAATCGCATAACAAACTTGCGCGATGAAAAGGCGGAGAAGCTGTCTAATTCTTCAACAAACTTATTAAATTGCGATCTTTTCCCTCCGAGACATGACACATCCCAATTGAAAGATTGAAACGCTCAACTCCTCGCAGAACCTCACATCGGACATCTAAATCCCTCAGTCAAGCTTCATGCTTTCAAACAGCTGGCTGACATATGGAGGGGTCCATCCAGGTCCAGGTTCAAGATCATCTCCACTCAAGCTCCGATTCCCCTCCGTCATTTGGGCCTTATCGCCTGAATTGGCGGGGTCAATTCAGAGGTGGCGGCTGGAATTTCTCATCATTTCTCCATCCCGAGTCAGGATGCCAGTTGTCTTCTCGAGATCAATGAGGAATACAGCTATGATTCTATTTCCCTAAATGGGAAGTCAATGATACCAATAGGAGTTGCATGCGTCTTACAATATGCTAGACTCAATGTCTCTTACTGGATGGTTCGTCGTTCAATGCCGCTGTCCGGCCTCAGCCTTGTCTTCTCTTCTGCTGATTTGATGGGATGTGATGGATGAATCGGAAGCGCAAACACAACATGCTCCCTGATGCGCCGCCATGCCCTGTCTGCCCCCCACTCAGCCGTTTCTGATTCAGACTCTTTGTAATCAGCCAGCGTCGGCTATGATGAAATACAAACCAAACATCATGAAGTGCTTCTCCTGCTCAAAGTCCAGAAGGGGAAGAGTCCGGACAAATAATAATCTGCATACAATAGGTCACGGAGATCTCGAAATGGTATTTCAGTGTCCTTAAGCTTCTTGAAGCCTGGCACTGTTCATCCCATCTCAATAACATAAAAGCAAATATAATCGCTACATCTCCTCCGTTCCCGCTCAGACACCACACGCAGCGCAGCGTCTCCTCTCCGCGGTGATACTCCTTTCGTCTTGGACCTCGATTATTGCATTAGACCCGGCCTCCTGTCCGCGTTTTGACAGCAAATACCGTACGAGGACATCTTTTATCTGCCTCACTAAGCAAAGAGGACCAGACCAACAGTGTGAAGAGCCGTACAATTCTTTCCTTAGCAAGCAACAGCCAGTGCATCCTACCTACCTGCCTACCACTGAGGTGCCTCTGCCCCTCCATCCCGATTCATCCAGGGCCCACATCCACCCCTCCCACCTGCTTCCACCACTCAATCCTCGCCAACCAAAGCCCCGAGAGATCCCAACCCGCCGCCTGCCTTCCTAGCCAAACCCAACCCAAGAGTCTCCGTCTTAACTTCGTCACCTGCTAGTTCTTTTCTTCCTCCTTCAACAACAAAATACTCCTCTCCTCTCAACACTACTCTTTCCGTTTGGCCAGCTCCAACGGACTATCTGGACTTTCTTCCCACCGACCATCTTCACACAATTGAATCTGCCCCTCCATCAAGATGAGCGGACCAACGTAAGTACCCCTCATCTCATTTACCTCATGTTCATGAAAAAATTACCCCACCATCGCTATCGTCACTGTCTGCGGTCTGCCTCAACCACCCTCGAAGCAAACAACTGCAACAGTTTACTGCGCAGAGAGCTGTATCTAGCTACCTATTCTCTGAGCTTTTCTTCTTCCCAAGACCTCCTCTGACCATTGTCCTGCACAATCCAGTGCGCGCCTGGCCAGCATCAACATTGGCGGGTCCGCGCGCGGATTCCCGGATCACTCAACATCAACAGCTGCATCTACATCTGCATCTGTGTCGTCTGCACCCGCAAATACTGACAATGAACCCAGAGGAGATTTCGGCCTCATCGGCCTGGCTGTCATGGGCCAGAACCTGATCTTGAACGCTGCTGATCACGGCTTCAATGTCGTTGCTTTCAACCGTACCGTCTCCAAGGTTGATGCTTTCCTTGCCAACGAGGCCAAGGGTGAGTCTCTTGTGATTCTTTCTAATATCCATCTACGCTAACTATAAGATTCCAGGCAAGTCTATCCAAGGTGCACACTCGATCGAAGATTTCGTTAGCAAGCTCAAGAAACCCCGCCGTATGATGCTTTTGGTTATGGCCGGAAAGCCAGTCGACGACTTCATCGAGACCCTCCTTCCACACTGCGAGAAGGGCGATATCATCATCGATGGCGGTAACTCCCATTTCCCCGATACCAACCGCCGCACAAAATACTTGGCTTCCAAGGGTATCCGATTTGTCGGTACCGGTGTCTCCGGTGGTGAGGAGGGTGCCAGATACGGTCCCTCTTTGATGCCCGGTGGAAACGAGGAGGCTTGGCCATACATTAAGGATGTTTTCCAAAGCATCGCTGCCAAGAGTGATGGTGATCACGGTGACCCATGCTGTGAGTGGGTTGGTGATGAAGGTGCTGGTCACTACGTCAAGATGGTGCACAACGGTATTGAGTACGGTGACATGCAACTGATTTGCGAAGTATGTATTCCAACTACTTTCACTTGGCTTTACTAACATTCCTAGGCCTACGATATCATGAAGCGTGGACTCGGAATGCCAAACAAGGAGATTGGCGATGTTTTCACGAGATGGAACAAGGGTGTTCTCGACTCTTTCTTGATCGAAATTACCCGCGATATCATGTACTTCAACGACGATGACGGAACTCCTCTCCTCGAGAAGATTATGGATTCTGCTGGACAAAAGGGTACCGGAAAGTGGACCGCCATCAACGCTCTTGATCTCGGCATGCCAGTTACCTTGATCGCTGAGGCAGTCCTTGCCCGTTGTCTTTCTTCCGTCAAGGAGCAACGTACCAAGGCCTCTGAGGTTCTTCAATTCGTTGGCAGACAAAGCAAGTTCGAGGGTAACAAGGAGCAATTCCTTGATGACCTCGAGCAAGCTCTTTACGCCTCCAAGATCATCTCATACTCCCAGGGCTTCATGTTGATGCAAGAGGTATGTACACCACTCTCTGCTAACTTTCGAAGGCTAATAATTTTAGGCCGCCCGCGAATACAAGTGGAAGCTCAACAAGCCATCCATCGCTCTCATGTGGCGCGGAGGATGTATCATTCGCTCTGTCTTCCTCAAGGATATCACCGCTGCCTACAACGCCGATGACAACCTCGAGAACTTGCTCTTCAACGACTTCTTCAACAAGGCCATCCACAAGGCTCAACCTGGCTGGAGAGACGTCGTCGCCAAGGCCGCTCTCCTTGGTATCCCAACTCCAGCTTTCTCCACTGCCCTTTCATGGTTCGACGGTTACCGCACCAAGGACCTCCCTGCCAACCTCCTCCAGGCCCAACGTGATTACTTCGGTGCCCACACCTTCAAGATCAAGCCAGAGTTCGCCAACGCTAAGTACAAGGTCGGAGAGAACATCCACGTTAACTGGACTGGTCGTGGTGGTAATGTTTCTGCTTCTACATACCAGGCATAAGTTTCTGGGTGGAAGATGGAGGGTTTGACGTGTGTTGGAATGGATGACTGCAAAGCCTGTATTTAGAATTCACATAGGCAATGAAAACTTCGTTGATTACCCATCGTGTTCTTCAAAGAATTTGAATTGATAAGTTCAGTGTGATGGATGTGGAGGCTCTTGTAAAATGCGAACCGGGTGAAGACTGTAACTCGCAGTAGCTTCAAGGCATCAGATATGTACCAATTGGGGAGGAATCGAAGATAAGGAATCCAGCTCCGCACCTCTTGAGTGGGCTCAGTCTCATTAAGATATTGCGATGAATGCGCTTTAAGGAGGGCGGGTTGACATCTTAACCAGACCCCTGAAATATTTCAAGGTCACGTGGCTGAACTTCGTCGCGTTGAATTCTGAGAACATCGCGTCCTTTCTTCAGTTCGCAACCCATCCAGCCTTACCAAACCCGCATCGCATAAGTGCGCCTACCACCCAAAATGCAAATGTCAGAGCCCATCCAGGGCATCCAACGGGAACTGGTAAGCTTCTACCCTCCTCAATGCGCATGCGCAAAGCCTGGCACTGACTTCGATCGCAGCAAGGACATGTCCATCTGGTCTCCAGCTACCGCTTCCCTCAACTCGCACAGCTTCATCCCGACAAGGTAGCTGAATATCTACTTGGTGCGCCAAAGATTGCGCGCGATCAGGCTACCTTCTACTGGACTTATCTCGATCGACCTGCCGATGGAACGGTGTTGCTGGTCTGGCAATCTGCGCAGCTTGGGACGGAATTTCCTAGCGATGGATATATTTGGACTCCTGGGGAGAGCTCCTTTGCGATTGAAGTCGCAGGGGGATATGTGAGTTCGATGACTGAGATATGAGAGGGGGGGTCTTTGCTGATGAATTGTGGCAGACGCTGGAAATGTACCAGCAGAAGACTGGATACGCCGCAAACGAGCCTGTCGCAACACATTCCCGTCGTCGATACCGCTTGATGCATTCAAGGACCAACCCAGGTGGTCCTGCACCCGATCCTTCTTTATGGATCATTCACTATACACAATGCGAACCCCATGATCGAGTCCCTTCGAATGTCATTCCGGTCGATATGCGCGTCCGCGAGATTATGAACACCAGGGCCTATCTACACTCTCATGGGCAGATTGTGCAGAAGGAATTTATGCTTCACGATCGTCAGAACTGGCCCTCAATTGCCTTTCCACGAGGTCAGCCAAGAGGACAACCAATCTACGGACAGGGAACACCAGCCCCAAGAGTTCCACAAACGATGGCATATCCTACACAACCTCATCCTCCAGCTGGCTTACCACCATCCAAGCGTGCTAAAACTCAAGCAAGTGCCAGTCAAGCTGCTGCTGCAGCCGCCGCCGCCGCTGCGAGTGCTGCTCCTGGTCTCGATGCAGATGATGAAGAGGACTTTTCTCGAGGTGATTACTTTGATCTTTTCACTCCTCGGGATATCAGCATCGCAAGATACAAGCAGAACCATGAGTGGATGGAGGAAATTCTATCTTCGCCATACGCTATCCATCAGATCATCCCTTCGGATCTCGGATTGGGTCGCCGTGGAGAGCTTCAAGGTCTCACAGACGGCATTTTTGATGCACCTGTAGATCCTTCAACGGATGTTGTCAAGAATAGCTATGTTGGACGATTGGATCCTGCAAAGGCAGAACTGTTCCGTCAAAGGGCTAAAGAACATATTGATGAGACCAACGCTGAGATGGAGAGAATGAAGGCCAAGCATGCGAAGCGACTTACGAAATTCAAGCGTGGGTCTGTCATCACTCAAGCGGAGAAGCAATTGCGCACGGCTGTAGAGAACCCAGATGATATGGGCCATGAGGTCTGGCGTCTTGAAGGCAAGATTGAGGAGGACGAGGAGGGCAAGGTCATCAATAAGGCTACATCACGAGTTTCCGATATTGTCGCTCAAGTCGAAGCCTCGGTTGGTCGTCATGCAGCTGCTGTCAAGGACCTCATCCGAATCCAAGATGGCGGTTATGAAGAGCCTGCTGCCGTTCCTTCGCCTCCTCCTGCTGTGCCAACGCCACACGTTGCTACACCAGCTTCTCTCAATGGATCTGTGCACCTCTCACAGAACGGCTCAAACAATGGTTCGAATGGGTCACAACACAGCGGAGTTCTTGTCGGCGATGCAGATATGGATATGAGCAACTCTGCAGCTGGTCTACTCGATCAATATCACACCGGCCTCTCCTCCAACGCTACTCCTGGAACTGGTAGTAACTTCCCGACTCCACAGCCTCACTTGCAAGCACATTCTTCGGCCGGTACTCCAAGCAATGTGCACATCGCTTCTCCCCAGCCAACACCTCAGGCACAAGAGCAGTCAACTCCAGATGTTTCCATGTCCAATACCTTAAACGAGCAAATCCCATCCGAGACACCAGGAGGTGACTGGGTCGTCGTTCCTTCCGGAGGCATCTCGCCTGCCAACTCAGGTTCAGGCTCAGGCACCGGGCTAGCACAAGCCCCAGCAGAACCACAACAGCCCAAGTCGACCTCTCCCACGCCGCCCATCCCCAACCCAACACTCACAGACGCCAATCCCAACCCCTCCGCACCGCCTAGTAATCCCTCACCCCATCCCACTGGCGCCGGCATAGCAACCGGCACAGCACCCACATCTACAGTCAACACACCCGATACCACCAACGCACTGCCCGACTTCCATACCTCGCCCAACGATTTCGCAGACCTAGGCGATCTCGAAGGTGCGGGAGAGCTGGCTAATTATGGTGGTGATCTCGGTGGTGATGGAGAGGGTTTGGGAGATTTGGGCTTGGATATGGATGTTGATGTTGATGTGGATGGAGGGATGGGAATGGATGATTCGGCGTTTGGGGATGCGTTTCATGGGGTTGAGCCGAGGGGTGATGGGCAGGGCGAGGATGGTGGGGATGGTGGATTGGGTGATGGTTTGTGATTTACAATGCGACTTAATACTGCGGCTCGGAATTGGGCCAAAGAGGAGAACATTGCTTGAGGGTCAGAATGGATTGGGAAAGAAGAGTGTGTTGATCTGTTGATCTGTAAGATGTATACTAGTTAGACTATGCAATACTATGTTTCCTTGCTTATCCTCTCTTCTCTTCTCTACATCTCGATTAAATGTCTTGAAAGAACTGGTTTGCCTGCCCGTATCTATGAACGGTATGTAAGTAAATTATCCCCGAACTTTCCTTTCCTTTCCGTTCCTTCCGTTCCCTCTACTTCACGTCATATCTCTCCTTATCTCTTTCCTTCTATTCTTCCCTCCTGCCATTTCTTCTCTCTTCTTTCTTTTTTTCTAGCCCGGGTACGCATGCTTACTTACATTCCCTATCTACCGCACTCCACTCCACCATACTTCTCTTCTCTTTTCCTATACCTACACCATACCATAAGCATACCATAGCATACCCACATAAGCGGCCATCCAGTCAATCAGGTACTAGAAGGCGATTCGAAAATCAAAAATCGAAAACAGAATAAAAATCAAAAAACAGAAACGCAATGAGCTGGAGATATGAAATGTGAAATATGACCTGTCGATGCTGAGGGGGCTAGAGAGAGGGTGGAGTTGAGAGGTGGACGGTTTTGTAAGTACGGTGCGAATGCAAATGCATGCAGATAGACTTGCTTGCTTTACAGTACTTTGAGCGAGCGAGTGCGTGGTGCGTGCGTGCGTGCTTGCGGTATAAGGGAGGTGCGGAGGGGAATAGATGGGTGAGAGGAAAGAGGGGAGAGAGGAGAGAGAAGGGTGGAAGGGAGGAGATACTGTATGGAGTAAAAGAAGGGAGAATGGATGGGTGGTTGGGTAGATGGATGGGGTGACTTATCGACCGAAAGCGGAAGTGTTCGTCAATTATACACGGGCAGACGCGCCTGGGCGGGGCTCATCGCTAGGAAGGTAGGTATGAAAATAATGCCTGACGGCGGTGGGCCTCGCTTGGGTTTTCTCTTTTTACTCTTTGTATGGAATTTTGATTGGATTGGGTTGAATTGGTTGGAATTGAGTGAGATAAGTTTTCTCGCTACTTTTTTACCCTCATTCCTTTTATTTTCTCTGCGCATGACGCTAGATCACAATTCCGCCTTGGCTACCATGCTGACTTTGCTGTATATTTGGTGTGCAACGTGGCCCCCAGATACTATAAGAGTTGAGGTATCCGAGATCGCTTCATGCGTTGGAGTCTGCCATGTGTGTTTGTACATCTGTGACGTAGCCTTTGAATTTTCGGAGGTTGATTTTCTTCTCGAACCTATTTCGTTGACATTAGATATCAGCATATGTAAGTCACCTTCACCTAGACAAACAGTGGGAGAGAGGGGAGGATGAGCTTACATCTCGTCGATCTCGGCTGGTGTACGGCGTGCTACTTCCGGAAGGAGGAACCAGGCGATTATTACGGCGACGAGACCTGTTGCTGCGAAGCTGATATTTAGAGGGGTGATTAGCAAGACATCCCTCCTAAAGCTCTCCCAAATCGATCTTTTACCTCTCAATCTCCCATTTCTGAATACATGCTCGCTTATCCTACTCAAGCTCCAACTACCACCACCCAAACAAACAGAAAGACAAAAAAGGGGAAAACAACTCACAAAAACCCCGTCTTGACCCCCCAATGCGCCGTCCCATTGATCATAAGCGGCGTGCAGAAACTAAACATGATAGCAATCATATTCGAGGAAGCGAGTGCCCATCCAGCAGTTTGAGCACGCAGGCGTTGGGTCGGGATCTCGGCGGCGTAGGCGTAGCCTATTGCGCTGGCGCCGGTGGTGGAGAAGGTGGCGAGGCAGGCGAAGAAAACCTGTGGAGAGGAGGTTAGCTTTGGATTTCAAGGTTTTGTGGGGGTGAGAGATCGAGAAGAAGTGGAGAGGAAGGGCTATATACGTACCAGAAGCGAACTCGTAGCCTGTTTCGTATAATCAAAACAGCCAACGATACCAAGCGAGAGGACGGATGCGACTGTTACGGCGTAGGGGTAGACGGTGAGTGGACGACGACCGACGGAGTCGGTTAGGGTGGAGGTGACGAGCATAGACATGATTTGGACGCAGCCGAGGATGACGGTTACGAGGAAGGGATCTTTGTTACCTGCTGCTTGGACTGTTTGTTTGCACCTCGGTCAGCGATCCTTACCATATGAATTTGAGTTGGGAAATTGAGAAAGAGAAGAGCACATGCAAATATCAAGAAATGATAAATGAGGTAGGGAACCAGGGGAAAGCAGGAGAAGGAGAAACGTACAGAAATACGTAGCATAAGTATTGAATACGCTTAGTCCAACAAACTGCTGGACGATCTTTGGCCATCCGGCGATGAAGAAGCGGATTAGGTTTCGGCCACGGAAGATAGCCCAGATGCCTTCTTCAGAATTGCGTTCGGCGGTGTAGCGTTCTTCCGCGATTGTGGCTGTCATGACGTTCTGTTTTGAAGGTATGCCGTGTCAGTAAGTGTTTCGAGTGCTAAACGTGGGAGGAGGATCTTGGAGGGGGACTCACGATATGCTCTTTGACATTGTAGCCTTTGATATGGCCGTTGTATCTCAGGAGGATCTTCTCAGCTTTCTCGAGCTTGCCTTTACCGGCTAACCACCAAGGTGTTTCGGGGATGAGGAGGAAGATGGCGAGCATCATGCCGATCATCGCCCACTGGGATATTTATGAGCTTCTTGACTCCAGAACCCGATAAATGGAAGGTGTTTGTATGTACCTGTGTATAAATCGCATCACGGAAATCGTATGGGTTATTCGCGTTAAGTCTGTTGAGCGCAACCGAGCCAAGGAGTTGGCCGATGACGAACCAACTACGTTTCCAATGTCAGCATCTGCTTTCTTCTCTTTGACGAACTCCACAATACTGATAAGGGGTGGTTGGGGGGAGTGTGGCTCACAATGAGTAGGCATTAATCAAGAACCCTTTCAGTTGAGTCGGTGCGATTTCAGAGAGGTAGACGGGCATTGTGGCTTGAAGCATCCCCACACCAGCACCCGAGAAGAGTTTGGCGACGAGCCAGTGAGACCAGTGTGTTGCGAAAGATTCGGCGAAGATGCTCTAAGAGAAATATGGGTGTTAGTTGCGGTAATGTATGCTTTAGTCAACAAACACACGGGAGACGGAAAGAAGATGGGAAATGAGGAAAGAGGAGAGGCCAATGGAAAGTGGAGCACGAACCGCGACGAGGAAGACCCAGAGAATGAGGAGAGCGGGTTTACGACCGAGTTTATCGGTTGCGAATTGTAGGAACTGATTTTTGTTAGTCAAGTCTCTCCTGAGGCTGTAAGCTCATGAGTGAGATCAGAGTAAACTTACGATTTGTCCGATGGTTTGACCAGCGGATTGAATTCCTCCCCATGCAGAAACGTATTTTCCTGCAATGATCTTGGTACCTGGCTTTGCGAATTGTCGAATGAATCCCTTGTTCGAGACGATTCCGCCGTTGAGACTTATTTCTGTGCAAATGTTTGGTTAACATTCTGTGTTTTGGCTCATGAAGAGACGTTCGCGCAGAAAAGTCACAAACAGAATGGAGAAGAGAAAAAGACTCACGATATCCATCCAAACTCGCCGCAAATGCTGCCGCCATGGCTACAGTGGTAATGAGCTTATACTGCTTGACTGTCTCCCAAACACCGAGATCATCGTCTTTCGAGCGCATCTGTGGCGCCCCAGGCTTCATGATTTCATCGTGTTCGGTTGCAACATTGTCTTTTGTTTCTTGGATCTCCTTTTCATTCGGCTCGGATGAGACGATTTCCGGAGATTGTTCGTGTATTGAAACCATGATTGTGGATGGACCTTGGGCGGGCCAAGTCCAAAAGATAGAAGCTGGGTCGTGTAGTCGATGAGGAGAAGTAGTAAATCGTGGGGTAGACTTTTGGAGAATTGATGAACGGACGGCGCGAGATATTCAGGGTCCTAGGGAGCTTTATCTTATGATAAACATCTTAAAGCTACCCTGCTCTGCAGCGAGCTGCACCAACTTAACCGGTCGGTCGCTGGATCTCATGATGGCAGATGCCCCGATCCCCGCATCAGAAAGGGGTGTAGTGGGGTCCCCAGATATCTTCAAAGCCCTGGTCAACGGCCTGTCGGGACCGATAAATCATGGTCCAATGCAGGAACGGCTAGAAACAGTCGTATTCTCTAGACGAGATGTAACGAGGGCTTGTTTTGCTCGGCAACTTTAATCCACGAGTAAGAGGCCAAGAGCTGGTAAGCCTCGAAGTGCTTGTCTGTTTATGGAGTGCAGTTCGGGCAACCCATAAGCTTTCGGCTTATTACAGCCGGGCGGGGAAGCGCGGGGAAAGGCTTGAAGAGTGGAAGGTAAGCTTTTGTGGCTCTTTCTGGGCGTGATTGGGTGGTGTGGCGCGTTTCGATCATTGTTGGGGTTTTTCATTGGTGCGGATAAAGTGTCAATAATCGCTTGATCTGTTTTTAGTCCTGGATGTTCGATGGAGACTGGGATGCTTTGGGACATGTGCTCGCAGCTGTTTATGCCGGAGGCCGAAACGCACGTGAATGGGAGGCCCTGCTGGGAATCGTCTGCCGAGAGTTGTTGGTTGATGTTTGGCCTGGCATAACCGTACGAGAAACTTGACTGGTTGCAGTTTGCCTGACTGTACAATTTCCAGGTTCCAGCTCACGCTGACTTGAAAACACATCAATAAGCAAACTACCGCAGATTTAATTCCTCTGAGAAATATACCTGTTGGACCTACCTTCGGATACAAGTCAAGCTGCCCGTTCAATCCCCTCCCTCTTCAAGTGAAATGGCTCTATCTGAAGAGCAAGCTGTTAGTATCAAGCTCACATCTAATGGAAGTAATAGACTAACGTCTCGCAGGTCATATGCCAGCTCAACGACAATTGGGTATGGGTACCAGATTGGGTTGACAGCTCTCCCACTTCCATAAATACAGCCGGACGACTCGTGAGCTTCACACGAGAATTTGATCTTGATGCAACTCCAAGCAGAGCAATACTACACGTTTCAGCAGATACCAGATACAAGATCTACATCAATGGGCATCGAGTCGCGATTGGTCCGAGTCGAAGCAGTCTCATGATTTGGTATTATGATACTATTGACATTGCACCATACCTCAAAAAAAGCAAGAATGAAATCAGGATCATCGTCTTAAGGTACTTTGCCGCAACCCGTGCAGCTATGCCATTTGAGCGGACTTCGTTCCCTGGAATGACGGTAGTCGGGAGAACCGGTTCTGGAGAGGGTTCTGTGGATCTTTGTTCGAGACAGGGCTGGTTAGCTCAGGTGGACGAGAGTGTGTTGTTTCCTACAGGTCTTTTGGATGATGTGTTCCTGCATGTGAGCATGCATATCCTTCTTTCGCTTGGCAAAATTTACTAAGTGCTATTCAGATCAGTGAGCGCATATCTCCAGTCCCTTCAAGCTTACCGGTGACTCCCAAGCCGTACAATATGAGAACTCTGAACGGCGATCTTCTACCATGGCGTCTAAAACCACGTCCCATTCCAATGCCTGAGGTTAGCTCGGTCGCTATCAATCTCAAGCGAATTTGTGACAGTAGTGTCCATGCCGCATCTTGGAAAGTCTTCTTCCGCGGGGCTCAACCACTATCTTTACCCGAACACTCAACCCAGATAATTGAGCTCGTAGCAGATGTACATTCAACAGCTTTCGTGCGGTGGAAGTTCAAAGCATCGGAGAAGTCACAAATTCGACTCAAAGTCACGTACTCTGAAGGCTACGAGCTAGAGCCACGATCGTATCCATTCTTTCGAACCAAGAAAGACCGCTTAGATGCAAATAATGGGCATATCCTGGGTCCATTTGATGAGGTGACGCTGGACATTGCAGACGGTGGCACCGTCACATATGAGCCGTTTTGGTTTCGTACTTTCCGCATCATGCAGGTTGAGATCACAGCACTTTCAGCACCAGTTGACCTAATTTCTCTCGAAGCGACGCAAGTCAATTATCCCATGGCTGTGAAAGCGAGATGGTCCGAGCCTGGAGATGAGCACAATGAGAACATATGGGACCTATCGATCAGAACAATGCGGAATTGTATGTTTGATGGTTATTCGGATTGTCCTTTCTATGAACAGCTTCAGTGCGTATACTCCTCCAATGCCTCCCAGCCAGTTCACTGACCCTCTCTCCAGGTATTCGGGTGACACCCGCACAGTCGGTCTCTTCCACTACCTGCTCAGCGGCGACGACCGTCTCATGCGTCAATCAATCATCACCTTCGCCTCGTCACTCACTCCCGAAGGCCTCACACAATCGCGCTTCCCCTCCCACCTCCCACAAATCATCGCTGGCTTCTCCCTCTACTGGATTCTGCAAGTCTGTGACCACCACCTCTTCTTCGGTGACGAAAAGTTCTCCCGCTCATTCCTGCCTCGCATCGACGGCGTGTTAGAGTTCTTTGACTCGCATGTGGATGAATTGGGACTTGTGAGCGGTCTGCCGTATGACTGCTGGCAGTATGTAGATTGGGTCACATCGTGGGGAGCGACGGATGAACATCCTGATAAAGGCGTGCCTACGTCGGGGAGGAAGAGTAATCGACATACATATTTTAGTATGCTGTACGCGTATGTGTTGAAGCAAGCCGCAATGCTAGTTCGACAGGTCAATCGTCCAGCACATGCAGCGGAGTACGAAGCAAGAGCTGAAACTTTGCTGATTGCTATTCGCACACACTGCTTTGATGGGACTTTCTTCACAGATTCACTAGCTTCTATCGCTGATGAGGGGGCTTACTCGCAACATTGCCAAGTATTTGCTGTTCTGTGTGGTGCCTCTCCGCCATCTGACCAGGCACGACTCTTGACATCTGCATTCGCCAACCCCAATTTCTCGAAATGTTCATATATGATGAAGTTTTATGCTTTCCGGGCATTCACCATCGCCAGCGATGATGTCTACGAGTCCATGTGGAGAAGCATGCTGGAACCTTACAGGAAGATGCTAGGGATGAATCTGACGACGTGGGAGGAAGATGATGTGAGGCAGCGGTCGGATTGTCACGCGTGGGGTAGTGTACCGATCTATGAATTCTGTACTGTGCTCGCTGGCGTGAGGATTCTAGAGCCTGGAGGGACGAAAATACTTTTTACGCCGAGACTGGGCCTCAGTAAAGGCTTGAAAGCGCGGGTTTGTGTAGGCAGGGATAATATGGCGGATATTGAATGGGAGACGAGTGAAGACGGTGAGGTGAAAGTGGGGCTGAAGTTGAGAAATTCAGTTCATGTTGTCAGTAGACTTCCAGGAGCTGGGGAAGTAGAGCATGGCGTTGTGGGAAGGGTTACGCTCGTATATCTGACGAAGGCGCTCGAGTTCGAGGGTTGAGGTTCTGACGTGCAGAGCTGTGGGACAAAATAAAGGGATTGTCATACTTGAATCATCTGTATCAGCTCATCCATTCGCATACCTTGGGTAGATTTGAGATACGAAAAGAATGGGTCATATAAGATTTCCAACGACTTCACACACAGTTGTTTGTTTGGAAAGAGCCCATAGCCGAGGTCGCATGACGTCACCTTGTCTTCACACTTAACTGCAACCATGATCTAGGAGTTTCAGGCAGAGTAGAGCACCTGAGAGTGTTCAAACAAACCCCTCAGAGTCTATGATATGTAAGACAATATAGTACACATATTCTGAAGGCGATAAGTAAGTACGGAAAAGTATATCTCCTCTGGAATCCAACCTTTCTGTCCCCCTGCAAATCTTCCCGCCCTCGTCTAAATCAGAATGTGGAACGCCATTCTGACACCAGCACAAGCCATGATGCCGAACCAGAAGTACAGAAACGCCATCTCCGCCTCCCACGGAAACCACTTCGACACAGCTTCAGCTGCTTGACTTGGTGGCAGTGCCCAAGAGTCCTTTTGCGGAGTCAGGAACGTGTACATTCGATATGCGGGACTGATTGCTCGATACGATAGATAATGTGCTACTGTCATGCTAAGGCCTGCTCTTGGCTTTGTAGAACGAAAGTAATTGTAGACTGGGGGAATGACTTCGAGGCAGAAGAGGTCGAGTAGTGAGATGATAACTAGTTGTTGACCCATGATAGCGTAGTATGCAATCCAGAGGAAGAGCAAGGGATCGTAAAGTCCTGAGCGGAGCATGTATGCGGTGTAGAGATAGCCTTGGGAGAGGATGTATTGGTAGTCGTGGACTCTGTGGAGATGAATACCACGGCTCCATCGAATCTGTAACAAAGTTAGGCCACGGAAGAGAAATAGTGATCGGGATTACTTACACGTTGTCCGACCCAGCCATCTAATGTCACTGGTCCTGCTGTTTGGATGATGGATTCTGCTGAGTACAAGCGACGCCATCCTCCTTTTCCGAGCAACATTGTGACTTGCATGTCTTCATTCAAAACCTATCCGAAATATCAGTCTTGCCTATGTGGAAAAAATCCCAGTGGGGGCGTCTTACTGTGCGTGATTGCGAAGCAGGGTATTGACAATGATACCAAGACGCAGCAACTGTCCTCAAAGCAGCAATCCTGAACAACGACCCCGGCCCATTCAAGCATTCCGACCGACCTATGGCGCCAAGTGCTGAGCGATTGAGATATGCATCACAATTGTAAGCAGTCTGTGCCATCTGGGCAATGAATGAGAGATGTGAGGTATTAAGCTGAACAAGAGCCGAACCACCTGCGGCAGTCGGTTCTGCATCAACAATTTTCGTGAGACTGGAGATCGTGTCTGGGAGAACAATGGTATCCGAATCGCTTGACCAGAGGTATTCGACGCCTTTCAGGTCTGCGAGAACAATTGAGAGGATCCAACCGGCGAGGCGGACTTCCTTGAGATCGCGATGGGGCTGTGTGAAGCAGATTCCCAGATCTTCCGTTGTGTCTCTGATCACGTTCAAGAAACCTGAGTTTTTGACTTCGTTGAGCATGTACTCGTATGCTTGTTGAAATTCTAGATCGTCCTCGGGTAGTTTCTGACGTGGTGGTTTCGGCTCGAAATCGATTTTGCCGAACCATTGGTTCTCCATGAACACTTGACCGACGCACGCGTTGAGTCGTAGTACAATGGTTTTGCGCTTGGTATTCATGACCTTTAATTGAATAGTGAGTACTGAAGTGAAGTGTTGACAAGATTCAGGGCTGTCTTACCCTCTGAAATATTTTGACCATTTCCTCATCCTCGGCAGAATTGCCGTCGATGCCAACAACGAGAGTTTTGGTACCGGCAGAATTGTAGCTTATCAGAGCATCCTGGAATAGCCTCTCTTCTTCACGATAGCCGACTAAGCATGCGATCGATGATGGGGTAGCCTTCTCGCTGTAATTGAGCCTGGGTTCAGTTGACAGTTTCTTGGAATTGGCGATCCGGTTTCGTTCTGCGAGGATTATTCGGTACAGAAGATCGAGCCAAATGACGATTCGGTTCGATATATACAGTACTGAGACGAGAACTGGTAATTTTAATGTCTTGAAAGCCGTCATGATGAAAGATCGAGTCTTGATGTGTGTTGATAAGCTGAAGTAGCGAGGAGATTCTCAAATTTAAGCAACACATACAAACAAGTGATGCAGATGTGACATCATATGCTGCCCTGGATTGATACAAGCTTTTGAAACAGAGTGAGAATGGGAAATGGTCAGATATAGCGACAGCGCTCAGAATTCCCTAAACAGGAAATTCGTAGGATTCGTTTTGACAGGGGTCAATATTACTGTGCTTGTCGCTTATGGTGAGATTCCACCCGTTTCTTGGCTCAGCCCTTCCAAATAAGTACTCTCAAATGCTTTGTTTCCTTGATTCCGAACGATGGACGCTCCACATTGACGTCCTTGTCTTGTCTTACAATAGAGTTGCTGCTGATCCTGCTCTCTCTGGGCATGCTGCGAGCTCGTTGTCGGCCGCCGATCAATAGATCTTCAATGCCGTGACTGTGTTGCCCTCGTGAACGAGAATAACAATGGGGTACTCGACAGAAGAGTTCGTCGACCTGGAACATAGTGCAGATAGAGAATCTTCCTGTCTGCTGGGTTTTTAGTCCAGAATTTCAGAAATTGATGCTAAGCCTTGCAGGTTTGAAAGCGGCCAATCAAATACAATAACGTCCCACCCCACCATTCCGGCCACCCCCCCATTCCGGCCACCTCGCTTAATCTCAACACTTCCTATTTAAGACTTAATAACTTTATATTGCGTCAACTTTTATACATGAAACTGTAGAATCTGAATCTCCTTTTCCTTCTGATTCTACCGGTACAATTTGACAATCTCCAGCTGCGATTTGAGCCTCTCGAATAGCATGTGTTGTGACAAACTTGGAATTTGAACTAGTTCGGACTTTCTTTCTTTTTTTTAGCCTTAACTGCTTTAACCTCTTTTCTAACTTTTTAATCTTCATATTTGCCTTCCCTAATTCGTAATCCTTTTTATCAATTCTTTTCATAATCTTCTTGAAAAGCAAACATTGCGTTAGAAGTTGGTCATGTGACATAATTGCCAAAGTGCGTATCTATAAGTACATATCTTTCTTTGCCTTTGGAATAGAGAATTGAATTGAAGTGCTAGAAACTTCTAAATGATGTCTTGATATATTCTGAGAGCTTTGAAAAGGTGTAATTGTTAATCGATTGCTGTTTTTTAGTAGCAATGGGCTTATTAATGGCTTAGCTATAGATATCGGCTATAATCTAGTAATTCTTTAGCCAAACTTAATATTTGATAAAGTAATACTTTCTTGATATGCCTTCTGATAGCAAACAAGGAAGTTGCGCTTGCCAATTGATGTAGAATCGATTAAAGAACTCAATTTTTGCAATTCTTTCCGATATAAACGCTTGAGAGACAAGAAAACTGTCAAATCCAGAGGTTATAAGACGTGTGACGTATATGCAAGTAAAAACAAAAGATATATATCATGCTCAAGGCATCTTCAAAAAAAAATCCGTAATCTCATAATTCCCATAGCTGTCTAGAATAAGGAGTCTTGCTAAACGGTTACGTCGTTTTATTTGAGGGATAAACATCTTCTCCAACTACTCCAGAGCTACCTTATCATTAGTCCACTCGTTTTCAATAGCTATAAACTCCCAATTGTCAAATATGTCTAATTTAGACGAAAACCATTGTTGCTAAACGTCTTTTCCTTTGTAAATTACCATCGGTAATGTAGAGGCTCCAATTGCAAAGATACACTCAATAATTGTCGTCCAGGTACGTAAACCTAGCTATTTTTCTTGAACCTTACGCTTTTTAGCGTGCCTTACAACAAGTTCATTAAGACCGTAGCCTTCCATAATACCTGTCTCGTCCATATTCCATCGTTGGCTGGCTGGAATAGCTCTAATTGCCAGGATCTCCAATTTTTGGAACCAAGGCCTAATAACTTCGGAACAAGCATTATTAACACGTACAAAATCGACATATATTTGCCTCTTAGTCTTTAGAATAAGATTACAAGCCAAAAACCGTAACATCCAGTGTTTTCCAAGTGATAGGTGGTCCCCTTGAAGGGCCAGAAGCCTTTGGCCAAAAACCCTGATTTGGGCATGCATAACTCCACGGCCAAAAGCCTCTTAAGTAAGCACCCAATTAGTCAATCGATTTTCTATTACTGTAGGTAGTCTTTGCAAGTGACTAGCAGCCTCTACGTGTGGTAAAGTTGTTTTATTGCGATCTTGAAGTGTCAACCTTGAAACACCTCACTTAAGCGCGGCCTTTTGCAAGGACTTGCCATTTGCGATTTCTATTAAAGCACACTGAACGTCAAATTCAATGTATTCAAGCTTCATGATAAGAAGAACTCATATTTTGAATTTCAAAAGAATTGATAAAGAATTAAAGGAGTTAATAATTATTTAAATTGGTAGGTGTAAGTGGCGGTGAGGTTAAGCGAGGTGGCCGGAATGGGGGGGTGGCCGGAATGGTGGGGTGGGACGTTACCTGTTGATCCAGCGGCGGTATATAAAGATCACACCAATCTGCGATCGGGACATATGAGACCGAGTATACAAATCATTCTGCATGCAACGCCAGCAGCGCATCCGGGGTAGTGTCTCGAATGTATACTGTCACGGATGTGTCCGGTCGTGTTTCCATCAGATAGCTGAACCAAGAACCCGAGCCAACCTGGGAGGTCCGTCAGCGATAGTCCACATCAGCTCAAACTTGCCCTTCCTTGAACGCAGATTTCGGGACTGGAACGTAAGGAATGAGTGAGAAGTGAATTCTGGCTGCAGTTGTAAAAGTTCTGATAACTGGTTGTCCGCTGTCAAAATGCACGGCATTCAAGGAGCTCGCCGATAATGTCTACACTCATATGCCCGGGCTTGTCATAACTCATTAATTCGTCAGAAGCTATGTTGGTCCGCTGCTACAAAGGGTATCTTTCGAATCCGCAGCAACCCCTGGATGTGCTGCAACAAATGTAAGCACGTTTAAAAAGCAAAAAACCCGACCCAAACTCCTCCTGTAGTCTGACACTCAATCTGAGGGACCAATCAGCTCGAAGCCAGTGCATCGTTACCAGCAGATATCAGCCTCCACCTTACAGACCAGGGACTCGCTCTACCTCTCTCAAGCAAACAGCTGCGGCCAGATACTTGAAACTCAGTAAATTCTCATGGCGCCTGTAAACATCCTTCTTCTCCAGGCTAACAGCCAAGCAAGCCATACTGCGCTCCAAAGACTCTTCAGACCACTCGCTTCCATCTTTGACGATGCAGTTGACGATGAAGGCAGAGTGCTCTTCGAACCGATCCTTCATGGTCGTGGAGAGCTCGCGCTGGTTCTTGCTCTGCGCACCGGTGCGCCCTAAGATATTTCCGATGAATGCTTCCAGTTCAGACACGGAGTGGAGCGTATGTTCGCTGTGGTTGATCATGATGTCTAACATCGATTCTTCATACCTGGATTCGTCAGGTCAATAACAGTTGAAGGGCAGCTGGTGGGTGCACTTACATGGCGCGAATATCTCTAGCCCACACGAGGTGGTGACTGTACTGGAACAGAGCGCATTTGGCCCGTACAGAATCCCAAACGGAGTCAATGACCGTTGACTCGCTGCTGATGTCCGGGTTCAGGGAACGATGTTTAATATGCTCGAAGACTTCTCGCTCATCAATGGCGCGATATAACTTACCAAGAACCTTCTCGCTCTCATAGTACCGATATGTGGAGAAGTCATCGTCTTGGTCGACTTGGTCGTCTGGGTCTCGATCGTCGATCTCCTCTAGCGAAAGTCCACCTTGCTTTTCGATCTTCACGTGTGGACCAGGAGCTTCGAAATCGGGTCGCCATTTGTTGTATCTGGGGAGCTTGGACATGTCAACCTGCAAAACATGAAGTCAGTAATTTCTCTGACGACACCAAAAATTGTGGCGGTGGAAAGGCTACTTACCGGAATGCCTGTCTTGGAAAAGTCAACAGCTGTTGAATGCATCTCCGCCAAAGTAATACAATCCATATGCAAAGTACCTGCCGGTTCCTGATCGGCAAGAACACGATGAAGAACAGCAATTCGGCCAAGTTGATCCGTTTCCATGAATTGAATGAAGAAGTCGGTCATGTCCTCCTTCGTCACAGCTCTTTGAATATCGATCGGAGTCTGACGGGCGTAATCGGCTGGCATGAAAGTTCGCTTTGGCTTACAATGTTCGTCCCACATCACATAATAGCGATCTCCATCTAAATCACCCCCAGAGAGTTGACTTGGCAAGTCTCGGTGACCCTTACTGCTGAAACAAATGCAGTTAGTAAGCTCCAAAAGTGGCGATCCTGGTGGTGGGATGACTGCATCTGCTAACTGCACATCGCCTGGATGCAGAGCCGGGGCCTAGAAGAAGTCAGTACCGCTATGGATCTACTCTCGAACCAATATGTGCACTGGATCACGTACTCGCGATATGACCAGCTGCTTCTTGGTAAGAGCCATGGGAACGCCATCGAGCAATGCAGAGCAGTACACTTGACCTTCCTCAAGGAAGCCCGTCTCATCCATAATGCCATGTAGATGCCAGCCCTTCTCTACAGGAATTCGTGTCTTGTGCTTTAACAAGCGAAGTTCAACAAGAAGAGACATTTCCAGCACATCCCGAAGGAAGCCATCTCTTCTGAAATCGAGGCCCAGGAAGGCAAGCTCATTGATAAACCAAGGCAGATGGAGAGCAGTACCAATTGACTGGCGTTTCAAGAAAGTTGATGCATTCAGTGGACTCTCGGTAATGGATCGAAGACGATGGACTTCTTGGGCTTGGAGATCTAGAAAGAACTTGTCTTCAACCCCCAAATCCTCGAGAATCTTGATGAATTGGCGATTCAGGTACATTGTCAGCGGTTGGTATGCTGCTTCACAGATCTCAATGTCTGGCCATGTTGAACCATCGAATTTGATCATCGATGGACGGAGCACAAGGCAGTCACCCTTCAGTCGCGTGTCGAGGGAGATCATACCTTTGGCACCTAAGCAAACCATCAGCAATGTTTATGAGCCCCTCATCAGCATCCGTACCTTGATATCTGATCTGAAAGAGAGCTGGTTTTACTCGTTTGGCTTTCGGAAGAGCGTCCCAGATTCTTTCCATCATGGAAAGTGACATGGTTCCTACACCATCGCTGAAAGTACGACCATTTCGTTCAACATCAGCCTCCGAGCGAACAAGAGCTGGGTCGATCGCCACTGCAGTTCTTGTATCAGAGAACACCTGACCGATTCTGGCAGCACACTTTGCAGGAGATTGAATGGCCGTAAAGTTCCCAAGCTCTTGGATCAGAATTTCAGCCCACATCAAACCTGCCTCGCAAACAAAGGGCGCCATGAACCAACATGACTGCGCGCGAAGAGAAGAATGAGAACAACCAAGATACGCAAATTCTCTACCCGCGATAGATATGCCATTGCGCAACACATTCTTGAAGCGGTCGTGAAAGATCTTCTGATTCGAAACCCGGGAATTGAAGCGCACTGGTTGCCCATCTTCGTCGGAGAATTGCACGCGGATGAAGTACTCATGGTGGTTAGGGTACTTACGCAGGACTCGATTGTTGGACTCGATCTCCGGACCACAGAGTCGCATTCCTGATGGGGTGATCTTTACCCGGTGTATAATGGCGATGTTATTGGATCTCTGAGGGTCCTCATCGGCAGCAAGGTTCTCCCTCTTGCACTGTTCCTCGTTGTCCTTCAAGCATTTCAATAGTCCTTCCAATTCGAATTCGCTTGCCTCAGAGTCGGGTCCCGGCCAGTCGAGCTGATTGAATATTTTCCGAATGGACTTCACACAAATTGGAATAGATGTTCGGCTTGCCATGTCCTGGATCGATGGCACCATCTTGACAACAGTCAGAGGAGGAAGGTAGCCATCTAGAGCAAGCTTCAGGATCTGGAAGGCCAATGGGAAAGGAATGGTGGTAGTGCTTGAGGCGAGGATGGCTTGCAGTACTTGCATTCCATGCTCAAATGTTTGCCGTGGCCGAATAACATCAGTCCTCCGGTGGAGTATGCGGGGTAGTCCATGGGCAACTCGTAGAGACTGCATACGCTCGGCCACATTGTCACGTCCGAAGGGCACTGGTTGCAGTGCAACACGATAGACGAAGCAGCTTCCGGCAGCTTTCTGATGTGTTTCATCCAGGTAGGGAAGTCTATGTCGCTCTGGGCCACCTCGACGGTTTTGCGTTGGAGTAGCTGGTGATCGTATTCCAAGCTGTGCCATCAGGTCTGCCAGAGGATCTGACAGGATCTTTTCGAAGAAGCGAGGAGCTTCACGCATAGAGAAGATGAAAGATGGTGTTGACCCCTCCTCGGCTGCGATTGATAGTGTAGCGAAGTGTAGAAAGTCAACTCTGATGCCGGAGTCCAGATTCAAGATCGTGCTGTGCTCACCAAACTTCAATGTACCTGGCGACTCCCATGACTGCTGAGGCTCGTAATATAGGTTGGATCTGGAATAGCTCCATACTCCACAGGATATTGATGCACAATCAAAGAGAATGGGAAGGATTTGAGGCTTGTAGTGATCTATTGTTGTCAGTGTCGTGACCTTCGTCTGACGATCTTTTTCCTCCTTGGCAAGAACTCGAAGCAGGTAAGGATTGGCATCGTTGGTACTCTTCTGGCAGTAAATTGGTTGTCCGAGGAACCTGAGGTTGACTGAGTTGATTTTGGGACGAGGTTGGCTCCGTTGACTGCCGATATATGGGGTCAGGTTCTTGGTCTGGCCGTAATGCTGGAGAAAGGTCTCGGCATCGCTGAGATGGAGGAATGTGAGGAATGCAATCGTCTTATCCTTTGGTTTTGTACAATGTACAGATCGAATGGAGAGATTCAGGAAAAAGGGCTTGAGAAAGTTCTTCAAGCTGTTCTCTGTACTTTGCTGAGGAACATTTCGCACATAGACGTCCATAGCGGCGGTCGTGGCAACTTGCTGTTGTTCTCAAAGAGTTGTTGAAAAGCGACTTGAAAGACTCCCCAGACCGAGAGACTCTTGCATGTACTTGGGAGAATTATGCGAGACAGCGACGAAGGTGAGAGTGTCGAAGACGACAAGGCTGGAGGATCAATGCACGCGCGCGCGCCTCGAACATGGTGGGACACGTGAAAGATGAACTCAAACTCAGAAACAACCTGAATACACGTAGTCTGTCACCTTCGTCCACCGAAACGACAGCCTCAAGCTAGCTTCGAAGCAGAATGCGGATGCTTCTGCTTCTGATGATGGTTGAGAGCATGATCTGGATGAATGTTTCCGGACATCTTCGGAAAAGTCCGCGCTCAGCCGGCTTTGGCCAGGGAGAATACTTGGCACCTGACATGCTGGCAACATGAGACGAAAGACTTCAGACATATTTAAATCTAGATGTGATACTCAACAGTATGCTCAGATGTATTCTGACGAACCACGAAGCCGAGGTAACAGCACGACCTACCCAGAATGGCATCACAAAAGGATCTCATGATTGGTATCACGTGGAGTGCACGCGAGAGATGTCCTTCTATTGTAGGACTCTGCCATAACTCTCTTGAAAATAATCTCAACGTGGATTTTTGGGTGCTTCAATAACATCAGATCTGGCAAGCCCGCCGGGCAATTCAGCGTCCCAGGAACTTCCACCAACGCCTTTCTTCACCAACCCTTTCAGACTTATCTATAACTGTTACTTCCATCTTCTCTCCCCCAAAATCCTCCAGAATCTCAATAACCCTCTTGTTTCCACCTTCTCGTGCTGTCCGCACAGCTCTCTCCATATCAACATTACTATCTCCCCTTTTCCACAGCATTTTCAGAATATCTGCCCTCTCTTTCCGTATCGCAGTATCCAGCACAGAATTGCCCACAAAAGCACCTCTCCTCAAGATCTTGATAATGACGTCTTTTGCTTGTTCTCCAAGTAATGCAGCGAGCAACGCTCCACCTCCAGGTCCCATACCATCATTGACATCAGCCCCTGCATCGAGAAGGATATGGATGAGAGGATTGATCTTCGACGGAGGCTGGGAGCAGGCGTCCGTTAGAAATGTGCGCATACCATAGTCGATCGAAATGCTCGCAAAGCCTGGGTCGTGAGACAGGAGTAAGTTCAGGATGCGGGTGTTGGATGTTTTGAGGAGGGAAGCAACGATATCAGTCCTCTGGGACAATGATAGATCGGGGCATGTCGAGAGCAGATAGTCGACAAGATGAGGATGCTGGCACTCGACGGCTGTTTTGAGCAAAGCAGAGACTATTCCAGATGCTTTCAAATTCCTGCCGTTCTTCTGCATGAGTCGTTGAAGTATGGGCAGATCCCCCTGCTCGCAGGCTTGTTGCATATCCAACTTAGAATCGTCGGCGAGCGGTGCGTCGTCGTCATAGGGCTCGTCAACCATGATGGATGCCCGTGGGAGAGAAGGATTGTTGCGTGCGTGATTGGGGACTGTGGTGGCCTGTCTTGTTGGAAATAAAAGATTCTCTGGCGAAATGAGGATAAAGATGGCTTGATGTTCTTCGATGATGGATCGAGGGGTTATATTTCTGGCATTTGAAAATGCGAAGTCAGCCTGGCACATGTAGGAATCGATCCGCCGATCAAATCGAAGCCTAATTGAAACTGCTTGGCGCGCGCATGCAAGTACCAGATGGGATCGGCCATAATGTATTGTGATAATTCAATTATAATGAAATGGGTGTACTTAACCACGGGGATCCACATGGTTTCCCACTGCTAGTATGTTGGTGTTGGGTATCATGGCTGACTGTAGGATGAAACGAAAGGTGCGGGGATGTCTTGGTCTGTTGGTGTTGGTTGCTAAATATGGCTTGGCTGGCCACCTTCAAAATACCTTGGCGCTAAACATTGCAAGCGAGGCGTGTCCAATACCAAGAACGAAAACATTTCGGGGCAAAGACAAGGCAAATCTGTTCTGCTGAACGTGGAACGGTCAGCCGAAAGAACAAGCAACTTTATATTGAAAAGTGGCCTTCCCAACAGGCTGATCAGTCCATCCCATAAAAACCCTTGGACCGAGACGTTGTTGGCTCACCGACATTCACGCAAACAGCTGCTTTATGGCTACCGATTTCGAGACCATCCATATCTTGTGACTGCCACCGACACTGAAATGCCCACATGTACCTCAAATAGATCTTATACAGCCTCAATATTTGTTAAATTGGGAGTTTTGCTGTCCAACAACGCAACGTAACCTGGGAAACTATTGGCCGCGTGTGCCTGTTGACCCGGACATGATATATTCAACCAACATATACTGTGCCTTGTTGTTATTGATATGATAGATGGGCTGGCAAACATACGACCACCTGCACGCTACAGTGGATCCGATGGGCTCGAAGCTATTTGAAGCTTCTGCGAAGCAATAGTTGCAGCTCATCGACCCTGTCAGGCCCGATCAACTACCAATGCTCTACCTTGAAAAGCTATATAAGCAGCTGTAGTTTCTAGGCTGATTGCCTGATCAATATGACTTCAATTCTCGAGAACTCTTCAGATCGTTGAATACTTTCGCCGGAATCTCAAATTATCTTCACTCGACGGCCAAGCACCGCGACACTCACAATGCTCACGAAACATATCTTGGCCACAATGTTTTGCCACTATCTCGGTACCTCCTACGCCGGACCTTGCTTCTCATCAATTCGAGATCCAGATAATGAAGATGACACCGGTATTACACCCATCACGTCACCTTGGGCAAGCTGCAAGAACCCTCAACCAGCTGCTGGCTGGGCTTGTGGTGACAAAACCCTCACTTTCCCCACCGTGGATTGCATTCTTTCTGATATAAGGACATGTGGTAATATCGGTAGCGGGCCCAACAGTATTTTACTCATTGGACCACAACTGTCGAAGTACGAACAAGGTTCCGCGATAAGCTGACTCCTCCGGGCGTCATGTTCAACGACGCCCTTGGACTAGAATGGTGGGATGAAGTTATATCTGGTCGACCAGAGTTTGGAATCAGCGGCAGTGGTGCCCGAGCCGACTATTTCAGGAATACTTTCGCTGTCGCCATGGCAAAGGCGTCCATTGGAGAAGTGTTCATCCTGGTCAAGAGCCGAACAAGCGAAGCTGTCCCTCCGGGTCTACCTGGTGCTTACCAGAACCCAGTCAAGTCGCCCAACATCTGGAGAGACTTCGAATTTCCAACTCTGCAGGCAAACGAAGATGTCAAGAAAGTGACAAGCGTAGATATTAGCAACAACTACGCCTAAACCACCGATTGGGTCCGAGGAGATAGTAACTCCGTACTACCGCTGCCGGTCATGAGTGGTCCTCCTGCACTACAAGCAAGAGCAGGGATATTGAAACGAGACGATACTATAAACACTACTGGAGCATGCGACCTCGGAACTGGACCTGCTGTGACTTCCTCGGCAAGTGATAATATTATTACACCTGCGCCAACAATCTCTTGTGATCTACACGAGCAAGATTCAGACCAAGGAATACTGAAACCATTCTGTTTGTGTGACAATTCTGTCACTCTGACACCACTCTCTGTTCCTGCAACAGGACACCAATCCGATAGCTGCGCTTATACCGCCATTCCTGGTACTTGAGTAGTGCACACGATTGCCACTCTCGTAGAAACATATACAAAAAGCTGCCAAGCGTGCACGCTGATCGGTGGCTTTGCTGACGCACCCACCTGCACTTCGGTGTCCGGATGTAATGTTACCACATAAGTCATACTCAAATCTTTTTGCCGCTGGTTCCGCTTTAGTGTCTGGAATTGAGCTGCTGCTGCTTTAATCTGAGTCGAGGGTGAGCATTTCCTGGGTATGCTGAGCACGGCCTGAGCAACCTGGGAACACGCAGAGTCAGCCTGAGCATGCACTCCCCTTATGCTAGGTCACACTTCCCTTGTTGGGTCGCCAGGCGCAGATCCTATTTTGGCTCCCTTGAACTCTTCTACATCTATCGAAGTGTGCCGGCCAACCTGAGTCCGTGTAGCACTTGTTTCATAGACGTCTCATTTGTAGTCCTTATATGTGGCTAGATGCCTTCCGTAGCTTGTTCTGTACAGTTGAAAATATTGTTGATTCGCCCCAATTGAGTCCTGCGTACCATTCTAGTTACATTGTATCGTTGAGCAGGAGACGTGACTTCCAACAGCATCCATATTCGCTTGCGTACACGTAATAAGTAGCTCAGCCTCGTTGGCTGTTTGACCACAGCATGTTCGTATATATCAAAGTATTCTCCATGTGAGGAGTACTCAAAAGGGGACTATGGAGTGAAGGCGCGGCAACGGGGCGCGTCCATAAGTCATCTTAAACTCTAGCGCACTTATCATACAATCCCTTGTCTAGTACTCCATCTGACACTGTTCTTCCACCTCGTCTATCAACCTGGCGGCCCGTTTGTCAATTGCTAGGTTATTGTGAATATCCAATATAGCAAGGTACAAGTGCATTACTTGTAATCCTGGGAGTCTGCTCCAGCGGCTGGCTAACCCTGCGTCTTTATAAAAGCATAGCATTGTATTTGATATAATTATCTGGGCTAGAACCTGCTGTTCTCTTTGATGCATGCTACGGACTAACTTATGGCTCGGAATCGATCCAATTAAAAACAAAAATCTGATCCTTGAGATCTACAGGACTTTGAAAACTTGAATCTCAGCCTCGAAACAGAAAGAATCAATCTTATCTTGTCCGTAAAAGTTGAAACAACCAATCCGCCGGTATTGGATTTGACTGTCTGGTGCGCGATTTGCCTCCTCCAACATGAGACAAATGACACAGGGGGTCCTCTCTCTATTCTCACCATATTGATATGACAGCTTGAATGGCACGTATCTAATGTAGCCGTTCTCTGCTAATTTGATATCCGTTGTGTCTGGATGGATCTGTACTGAAAATTGGCTAAATTCTGTAAGAAAGGTAGCGAACGGCGGATTAACATGCTGAAGGACAGCTGCTATGAGTCGGCCCTTGAGCATAACAAAGCCCTCAAGAACCGTAGACATTTCATCTGGCAACTTAGTGGTGACTTCAGCGCTCAAAAGCTCCACGAGAAACTCAGCACCAGCAGAGAGCCCACACATCCTGATTGGCCCATCGACGGATGCCCATGACCATGAAGGAGCTCGGTATTGGGTGGATTGTCGTGGTCTAGGATCGTAAACTCTCCAGTCCATCATAGTGAGTACGTGCGAACTCCAAAGTCCGGCAAGGTACTTTTCATTAATGGCGCCCTGGAAGAGCTTCGCGACGCCCGCCATGGCTAAAAGCTTATCGGAAGGATATGTTAGATCGCATCGAGAGTATTTTTGAACGAGATCATTCCAAAAACTGAACGTATCCATAGGAAATCTCCCGGACTTTATGGGATCATCCGCTGGCGATGTCTCGAGCAGAGCATCCATCGCCTTGTCAGACCAATGAATTGGAATGCCGTTAGGGAACACTTCGCATCTGTGTTGAATACGACATTCCCACAGGAGCTGGTTCTTCCCAAAGTAGAGAACTCGCGGTGCCAGGAAGCGTTCCTGAAAGACCCAGCCTCTATTGTGCAACGGACCGTTACAAATCTGGCGATCCCAATAGCTTTTGTCAAAAATGTAACAGGGACGTGGCTCAGTGGAGAACAGTGAGCTTTCGATCAGGCCGGGTAGAATCAATCCCAGATCTTTAGTACGGAACAGGCTTTCTTCTGGATTTGCAGAATCAGAAGCAGCAATATTACACGTCGAGTTTGAATAGACAAGATGCATGGTTGCGGCCTCAGTATCCCAATCCTCTTCAGAATCCTGAATGATACACAAGGCGTCGATCCAAATATACCGAATTGAAAAGTGCCATGCAATTGAAATAAATTCCCGAAACAGCATAGGAAGACAGCTTACAGGACTTCCACGACGAAAACTCGCAATATTTGACGACAGAAGAATTGCGTTTGGCTTGTGGCCCCAGCGGTAACTGAGGGTTAGATACGCAGCTGGTGGCGATGGATTGCCGTCTTCGGAAACAACACGTAGCTTCCAGCTAGTACTGCCTTCCTCGCCGACATCAAGGAGCCGGGTAGGATACCAGTTGTATTTCGACGAAGGCGACTGTTTACATTGTGGGTGAGACGATTGGCACTGAGAGAGCCATCTTCGCCCGATCGCAAGAAGGACGTCGGACTGAACATTGCGCTGAATTGTGGGGAACGTCAGCTGTTCCTGGAATTCGGTATCTAAATAATAACAGATATTATTAAGCACTCTTCAGGACCTCAAAGCTCAAATATAGGCTGTGAAGTGCTGCAACCTAGAACTTACCATCAACGGGGATAAGACGAAATTTTGCTTCGGTACCCTGAGCCACTTGATGGTCTTTGAGCGGGTTTTTGTACAACACATGGAGCTTCACAATGTTGTCACCATCAAAGTCTTTGTATGGTCTAAAACTCATCTGCTCCCACAACTCGGGCGATTTAGACCAAATATGTCGATACTGGTAGCTCAGATCCCATACAACAGAGCAAATAATGCACATTTTCCTGACGGCTTCACGGAAGGTGTTGAAGGTCTGTCCAGCCGCTTTAATCCAACCTTTTGACAGTGCAAACTCCTTTGGGCACACCACACTGCGGCAAATTGAACAAAGCCCGGTTTGATGTTTGGCGTCCATAGAGAAGACACGGAGTGCACTAGACTGCGAACGTGAAAAGGGTGCTACTCGCCTATCCATGTAAACTAATCGCTGGGAAATCAGAACTGACATCAATATGAGTCAGGAGGTGGAGGTTTTAGTGCCTCGGCACTGAGCTGTTCATCATCACGTGCCGACAGTTCTTATGCTTGGCAGACCTTTGGTCCGAAACTCTGAACGTACGTTCAATCTTAACATACTCGGCTCTCCTAATGCCACTACATGAAGAGTCCCTTCAGGGAGGAGTTTGTAAGCAGCTGAGAGGGTCAAGAGTGGTTTGCGTTCACATTCTTTCTGCCAGGTTATATCGGCCGTATGTTGTTCAAAGGATGATTCGGGCGAGGACTCTACGGCCGCAACGAAATCCTCGCAGTCCGGATCGCCACTTCGCAAGACATTCTGCTAGAGCTTAAATAAAGTGGTATTCCCTTTTTCGGATCCTGTTAAAAACAAAGTAATATACCAGACGGCAAGCCTGAATCAGGAGACCGCGACCTTCCCTACCCCGCCAGCAAGACCCCGCACGTGCTCTGCCCCCCGAATCGCTAGCTGTCCTTCTCCTTCAACAAGACCGCTATGTTCCGCTTTCATGAGGCGATAACCTGTAGATCTAACGCGGATCTATTTATAGGAGGGATCTGTTAGGGATCCGTGAGAGCCTGTTTAGGCTTTCCAGGAATCATTATCCAAACTTGACAAAATGAGACGACAAGGTCTCTAGCCTGAATAGAGATCAATTGCATGAGATGAGAGTGGATACTGATTAGGACCACTAAGGAACTACTTAGGCAGCCCAGATGAGCAGGATGAGGAGAGGGCAAACAAAGGGTGATCAGCGCCTGAGTAGAAGCGGCTATCGTACTAACTGACCTTGGGACAAAGAAAAAAAAAAAGGTATGTTCAACTAGCAAAGCTGTCGCCCAGGTTCAAGCAGCTCGGTTCCCAGTCCATGTTGGGACACTTACCGGCACTGCTGTATACACATCGATTTCTTCTGCACTTGATACACTCTGCCTGCCCGTCACCTAAACAACAACTTCCACAGTTTGCGAAAGCACAGGACGAGTCATTGGCAAGATCTCATACGTCACCGAAGACTTTCTGGAAACCGATGGCGAGCTTACAGTTCGTGCTGAGGCAAGTTTTTACAACGAGACATCGTTGCGGGATGCTATGATCCACTTGGCAGCATTGACAGCCTAGCAAGCCAGCATGTTAGAAAAGAATTGCTATAGTCAGAACTACATCTTTGGATAGGCAAAGCGAGATATAACTCCGTCCTGCTTCAATCTTCTTGGTCGGGAGCATCCATATACTGAGGAGAGGAAAATAACTTTCTGCAGCTCGGTATCATTCGCAGCCGTACAGTAGTAAGTCACCAATTATCAAGCCCCTGCCGATGAAGTCGATTACCTTGACTGACATATTTTGAAGTTACAACCAGTATTGGAGAACATCACCTGAGCCTGGGCCAACAAATTTCATATATGCCAACTGGCAGTTCACTGTGGGGCCAGGTGGAGAGTTTGTGTGTGAGTTCCTGGGTGATCTAGCCGATGCACTCATTGTTGTCGCTCCTGAATTTGCGATTGAAGATGTTGCTCTTGGCGAAGAAATCCGGGTGACTTGTGAGGAAGCTATTGAGATGGGTCTTCTTGGTTAATCATTGGCGAGTGTGGTTTGACTGACGTTTATGTGAAGGAAAATCTGTTGCCGGGAAAGTGGATTATTATTCAGGCGACAGCGTTATGTGTCCATGCGTTCCCAACCAGTTCTTCCTCAAGGCTTTGGATCTTCCATTCAATTTTCCTCCCATATTCCCTCTTCAGCTTCCAAGACAAATCTCGTCTCCCTAACCTCCCTCATGACACGCACCTTCCTTCATCTATCTACAAACAACACCTTGCCCATTCCCCTCACGAGCAGAACCATAACTAGACAATATACACCAGGCCGTAATAATCGCACAAAGGAGCAACAGCGACGTGAGAAGTCCGCTTATGTCATATTGGAATCGTGCGATGGAGATGAGAACGATGCTGGAGACAGAGCAGATGAGCACGATGAAATCGAGGTTTCGCTGCTCTTCTGTATATTGTGGGTGTGATGAGGTCATATCTGGTAGTTGTCAGCTACATGAGTGAGGAATTCGCGGAGATGGGGAGCATACTTGGGGGTGAGTGTGGATGTGAATGTGACAATTTGACGTGGTGTATGTCTGTTTATCTTGTTCTTGGGAAATGTTGACTCGAACTGGGAAAGGATCTGTGGGGGAAGTGATCCAAGTGTGCGTCTTAGAGAATACTTTCGTAGTAGAGTACTAGTAGCGACTTAATGCTCAAGTGCGCAACGATATGTTTAGCTTGTGCCTAGCTAGGTACAGTCGCGGGCCGACCCAGTAGCCACTACGGGCAGTTCCCTATTCGGGCCCGATTTTTAGGCTCCAAAGTCAAGCTATGTGAAAGTGTAGGGACGTTGTGATATTGAACAGCTGAAAGTGATACCGGAAGCTGAGCAAAATTGAAAATCGGACATAAATTTCTTTAGCTCAGGAACTTAATTACAACAAGTACTGAAAGTAAAGGTTCTCCTTGTCCGTCATGTCCTGGAGACCATTTTCGCTGTGAATCTCGGACCCAGCCTCGTGATATTTGTCGCTCATTGAGTGATCGGCAATTTCTCTGGGAAGACCGGCTGCTTCCCGCTGATCTCCCTTCTTCTTTTGCATCCATCTGATCAGGAAGGCCTGCGCAACAACAACACCCCATAAGATACACCAGATACTCAAGATGCCTTTGAGAGCATTAACCTGATAGTTCATTAGTTCAAGTGATCGCAGGTATGGCTAATATGGATTAAGAAGATGTCTTACATATTGCGGGGCGAACTTGGAATTGAAGATGTAGGGTGTGATGATGTTGCCGATAGAATTTCCAGCATTGAAAGATGTGTAGTATATCGCCTTTTTGGTCTGACCGGCGCAATTACTACCCATCCAGGAGATGAGCAAAGGGTTGATAGCAAAAACAAAAGCGATCAGGTAGTAGCCAACGAGAAGACCACCCTTATTCGCTTTGGTCTTGGGCAGAGCAACCATTAGAGCGACTCCGACGATGACAATGGTGACGAGTGCAAGCACGAACGGTGATTTGCGCTTGAAACGGTATGCCAGCCATGATGCGAGGAGGATAGACAAGAATTGAAGGGCTCCGAATGGCATGTTCAAAAGCACAGCCTGATCGGGTGTGAAGCCAGCTAAGCTCTGAAGGATAATAGAACCAAAGACCGAAGAGACCGATGCACCAGCATTGACGGCGATAACCATAACTAAGGCACCCATTATCAGCATCCAGTGACACGATGTAGACTGACAGCACATACTCATATAAAGCCAGTATTTAGGCTCAGTAAAAGCCTCCCAGACGTGCTTCCAGTTGAAGTTATGGGCAACGATACCCTGCTGATTGGCCTTCAAGCGGTCAACGGCCTTCAGACGATCCTCGGCTGTCAGGAAGCGAGCCTCTCCAGGACTGTCGTGTGCCCACCAGTATGTAACAATTCCAACGACAATAGTCAAGAGTCCAAAGAAGAGATAGACCACCTGGTATCGATAGAGCGTGTGAGAATGGATACGTCCAAAGCCGTAGACAATCGGTGAGCTGAATAACGTGCTGAGACCATAAGAACTGTACCAACAGGCAACCCGGAGCGGCTGCTCCGATCGCCTGTAGAAGGCGATAGTGATGATGGAGAAGAGAGGAATTACAGCAGCCTCGAAGGCACCAAGGAAGAATCTGGAAGCCATGAGACCTGCGTAGCTTCGAGACCCGCCAAGACCACCAGCGACTGCGATCCCCCAGCAAGTAATTATGACGGGAAGTACTTGGCGATATCGTGCCTTGACAAGAATCCATGCAGCCAAGGGCTGAACACCAAGCTGTGCATAGTACCCAATGTTACCAATATTAGCATAGTCGTTTCCCACTAGATGTGCGTCCTTCTTCAATCCGTAGACAGCTGTCAAGCCAATTATCCCTTTATCTGCTGACTGGAGAAAGTAGACCATGCAGAGAAGTGAGAGCATGTAGATGTCGGTTCTGCGAAGGATTCGTTTGTTGTCCTCGGCGGTGCACAGGTGAGCATTGCTCAAGCCAGGATCCTTGCCTTCTTCAAAAGCAACCGCTAATCTCCCATTGTTATCGAGATCGCTGGCATTGCTACTGGGTATGTTTTCGTTGTGGATGGCGTCGGTCTTCTCTGTCGAGGCCATACTGCAAGAGAGTGTTATTTGCGCAAAAGAAGTGGCAATGAGGCAAGATCTTGGAGAAGAAAGAGGTCTTTAGTTTTTGTTTTCGAAGGAGAGACAGGCTCATATGTGCTAAATCTTTTCCTCTCCCCCTGTCGCATCAACGACAGCGACACTAAGACTGTGCCGGGGTCTTGCCACAGCGTTGGTACTCCGAGTACTCCGGGTACTGGAATGTAAGCTGAGATGGAGGCCTGGGATTCTAGCGTAGCGGAGCTGCTGGGTATGGTCCTTCCACCAATGGCTAATTTTGAATTCCAGGGGCTTTCCCTCAATCTAAGTTCCCCAGCCGCCCCTCCCCCTCAGTTTCCCCTCAATTCCCACTTAGCCTAGAAACGTTCTGGGAGTATCCGCACGTAAGGATGTCCCCACGAGATTTGAATACCCACTTCAACTTGGCGATGATAGACTTACCTAACCACTTGTTGCTCTCATACAGGTGGCAGGATGATTGATGTCCAGTAGATAATGTGAAGAATAATCATGTACTAGACAAATTGACCCATATATCGCTCCCGGCAAACCCGAGCGTATCTCACCAGGCATCCCTCTCAGGACAGTATGAAAATATGAGACGGCGCAGCTTGGAGATAAGCTTTGGGGCCAAGTTTTGTGGTCTCTAGACAAGCTTTGGGGTAAGCTTCGACTAGCCGGATAAATGCCTAGCGCAGAACAGTCGTATCACTCAGCAGTGTAGCTTACGATTACATTTAACTGCCAATCTGACATGGCACAGCAGGGAAGAGAAATCCGGAAGCTCGGTATCCAAGATTGTACCACGGAAAATCTCTCCTCGAAACTATGCCCACGGAGAAACTCATCCCGTAATATCTGCTACGAACTTAGACGCGTCGTTCTTAGAACGGGAACTAGGAAGCCATGCAGATTGGAATTCCGATACCTGTATATTTCGTGCGCGAGGAACTTTCATTGGAGCCTCCAATTCTCGCTTGTGGTGACCTATGACGGTCTTCTGGCATGGATCGCGTGTTCACATGTCGAAGGATGGGCAGTGGTATTTTTTCGAGTGCGCATGGATTGGATACAAGTCTTCAAGAAATTTTCTACTGGCTAATGGCTGCACAACCTGGACTGTACCATGATAGCATGTATGGGAGACTTGTGCAGCATATCAATTCGGGCGATGCAACACTCAACACGCTCGCAGCCAACAGTAGTGGAAACGCTCTCCATGGTGGAGGTGGCCATGTCACCTTCGAAGAACTACGGTGTCTCGAGGTACAAGAGTAATGGCTTTGTAACGCAGAATCAGGACTTAGAAAAGACAACCTTTGGGTCGTCTCACTGCTCCCGAGGTCATGACGTGTCCATGTCTTATACTCTACTTCTTGACTGTCAACATCGGCCTGAAAATTGGACTGTCTTGTCAAATATTCTTCCAAAGCCTCAATTCAAAAACTTCATGCAACTGCTATTCTGACAGCCAGGAGTGAGATACATCAAGTTTTCGACCACTGAAAATCCTTCGAGGGAGCCGTAAGAGTAGATAGTTCAATTGCTCAGCACTGGTAGCAAGGGCTGGCGCCGTAGATAGTTGCTCTTCAAGCTGCTGATGGAACTCGTGGGACATTTTCCTCTATCGCTTCCACCTGAAATAAGGTATATATACCACACTGGCGTCTTATTTACAAGGACAGAGAGTCTAAAGCAATACCTCAGACACCTAGCGAGACGCGTGAAACGATATTTCAGCGAAATATCAGCTCGGACTAAGAGGATACAGTTTGATATCTTTTAAGGCACATGACTTTTGTAGCTATCACAACCTATGAAATGCGAGATATGACGCCACGTGAAGAAGTGGTAGGATTGATATGGCAGCTGAGAAATGGCTCCCAGAATACAGATTGAGCTTGGCATAGGATCATATAAAGAAGAGATGGAACTTTGCGAAGGTCATATTTTCAAAGTTGTCAGATCAGATTACTTTATTTGTCTGAGTTAGTACCTGTTACTATGAATAAGAGTGCTTGTACATGGAGTGTGGTGTACCCGCCTAGCTTTGCTCTGGTCAGACTCTCACAAAGTACCGTTCTGCATCCAGAACATCTTCAAAGCATAATTGTAGGCTCAATACTGATCAAAGTCTATATCGAGAACCTTAGGGAAACACCCCTCAATGTCGGTTCCGCATGTCAGGGGCGATACCCCACAGCGGTAAGGGAACAAGAATCCGACCAATCACAAGCCCACCGGAACGACGCGACATTGTCCAGAGTGGATCCCATCTCAAGATGTGGCACAGCTTCGAAGTTGATGCGAAATTCATCGTCTTCAGAGAACACAAATCATTCTTCTCTCTGTACGAAGCTCTTCAGGCGAGGTCATACCATTGGCCATCTGCTCAACATCGGACGTCGAGACAAGCTTTTCTACATCCATTTTGGGCACGATTTTGAAACTCGAATGCACGCGAAGTCATCCCTGACCATAACGTAATCCCACCTTGACGAAGCTGCAGACATAGGGATCCTGGGGATAAGTTTGAGGTTCAAGCTCGTCAGCATGCGTCGCATGCGTCGTTTCCATAAGAAGACCAGAGTGGGTTGTCAGCAATGCAAGAGTCGGAGAGTGAAGGTTCGTCCCAAATGATCCCGACCTGCTGCGCGATATCTGACCTGCATCAGTGCGACGAGCGAAAGCCCACCTGTTCTGGCTGTCAGCGACAGGACCTAAAATGCAGCTTCGAGTTCCTGACTCCAAGCGTGCCCAGAACCCGGCATGAAGCATCTGGGTCTTGGCCAACGCGTGATATTTGCCTGAGGGCCGACCCTCTCCCGTCATCAAATGCCAAAACACTTGAGCTTCTCCATCACTACAATCAGAGGACCAGTACGACGCTTGGAAGAGCGGGGAAGATGGACCTTTGGCTTATCATTATACCACGTATTGCTCTGTCGCATGAATTCCTCATGCATGGCCTGCTTGCCGTGTCGGCTCTGCATCTTTCAACCGTGCAACCTGCGAGGAAAGAGGAATTGGTGACTTTCGCGTCTAGATCGGAAAGTCTTGCGTTGCCGACGTTTCGAGAGTTGATCAAGCGGAAAGATCCTGAGGATATCAGCGCAGTGTTTGCCTTTGCTGGATTTGTGATTCCATACATGCTTGCTGTGTCGGGGATATTGGAGATAGCAACGATGGGAATTCCATGTTTGGAGAAGCCGCATTGGTTCATGATGGCGAGGGGATTGATTGATTTGCTGAGGGAGAATTGGTCTGCGTTGGAGCAGGGACCGTTTGCGTCAGTGTTGATATCAACTTCGCTGCCTATAGAAAAGAGCTGGAATCCGGATGATGCAGTTCTGGCGGAGATTCAAACGAAGTGGGGGAAGGAAAGCTCTGCGAATGAAGTGGTTGATAAGGGGCTAGATGAATGCATCAACACGATGGACCAGTTGAGGAGGGTCTGCTGTCTACAGTATGCTCCGTACCAAAATCTGACTATCATGAGTTCGGTGTATTTCTGGCCGGGCATGGTCTCGTCCGAGTATATGAAGTTGGTCTACGAAAGACGGCCAGAAGCTCTCGTCGTTTTGGCAATGTATTGCGTACTGCTGAAACAAGCTGACTGGGTCTGGTTTCTGAGGGGAGTTGGAGTAAAAATGTTGGTTGCGATCGAGGAAGAATTGGACACAGATTGGAAACCATGGATACAATGGGCATTTGAACAGCCATGTCGATGATCCGACCTTTGTATTTATTCAATCGACCTCGACAAGAATCAACGATGGTCCTCCCTATTGTAGATATCATTGTATGTCCGCAATGCCCTCGCCTCAAGTACCTTTGGGTCCTGTCCAGCAAATCGCATCACATCGAATGCCTCCAGGATTGCCTGGTCCTCCACTCCTTGAGACTTGCCCGAGACAAGGTCTGCGACCAGTCGCGCTACACCAGCTCCATGTGTTATCCATACCGCAGCTGCGATGAACAATCCCGGAACCTTTGGCACTGCGCCAGCAAATGGCAAACTATCAGGAGTGATTGAGAACATGGAGTTAAAGCCCTGGTAAGGAGCCTTGGATTGGCGTTGTGCTGGTTCGGGGAAAACGGTGAGGGCAGCATCAAGGATCGCACTGTCTCTTGTCAATCAAGTTCTGCTGTTCGTTGGATATCTCCGTACCTTTCTGTCACTCTATCGCAGAGGGCACTATGTTTAGGATTGCCTATCGCCGGCTCGTGGTCGTACGACCCGAATCCATCAACTTCACCATGGTCGCGAGCATAGATATGTCTTTCCGGCCATCGTACGAACGGTTGTTTGATATCTCGGACTGGCCTCGAGGGTCCATATGCATACGGGTGAGCAACTGGAATGATTGGAAGGGCAATGTCCAGGGACTTTAGAAGTGCTTGGGTCCAAATTCCAGTTGCGACAATCATCGTCTTGGCCTGCATAGTCCCCAACTCGGTCGTGATGGAGAAGTTGGAGTTATCGCTGTTTGTGGAATGTGAGTCGATGGAGGAAACATTTGCCTCCAGAATCACGGCACCTTTCGCTCTGGCCTCAGCTTGGTAGTACTGAGCAATCTTAGGTGCATTGGCTGTGCCATCGGAGCCGAAGAAAAGAGCCTGGGATTGACTATCTTGAGCGTGGAAATGCGGTGCAATCTTTGATGCTTCCTCGGACGAGATAATATCCGCGGGCAGTCCAGCAGCATGTGCAAGCTCTGATCGACGATGAAGCTGAGCGATGCCAGCTTCTGTGCTCGCAATCTCAAGACCACCAACGGGATCGAATCCACCTTGAAGTCGTCAGCCGAGAAGAAAATTTTGAACAGTAAACATACCTGGGATCTTCTGGTATGCTTTCACGCTCTCCTTCGCTACTTGAGTGAGGTGGTCGATGGAATTCAGCTGTCCAACAAATCCAGGCGCAAATGCGGTCGAACCTTGGGGATTCGACTGAGAAGCATCGATGAGGACAATCTGAGATGGCTCTGAACTTCGGCTGAGATAGTATGCCAGAGCAGATCCTACGATACCTCCTCCAACGATGATTGTCCTGTCTATGGGTGACTGCTGCTGCAGATAGTTGAAGATCTCAGGGGCTGACATATTGATAATTCAAAACTGAAACCAAAACGAGTGAATACTGAAATATACTCTGATGAATAGGGAAGATGATGGATCAATGGAAGCTCTTCTTCATTCTTATATGTGATGCATTTGGGCAGATAGAGATTAAGTCGTTGGAAAGGCGTGCTCCACACACTTGTCATGCCAAGGAGATCCATCACTGGGCCCACTGAGATTGTGAAGACTGTGCCTGATCCGGTCGAACAGAGGTAATTTTGTTATTGTAGTCCAAAGAGTAACATGTTATAAGCATGTGAATTGTGAGAGATGCTTCTTCAGGCTGGACGAATGAGGTCGAAGTTGACGTCCTCATGCAAGGCTGCCAAAAAGGTGGAGACCTCGAGATCATCCTGATCACGTGCCACTGAGCTCTGTCGCGTCAGCCATCGTCGCCTGAAGCTCCATCAAAGCATCAACCTCCCACGCCTGATCTATCCCCATAACCTCAACAACACCTCTCCCAACCTTCAAATCACTCCTTTGCTGCAATTCAAGATGGATACTCTCGTCGCCCAATACAGCAGACCGATGTTCGAGAAGGAGAACTATGCGGAAGAAGACCAGATGGAGCTCTACCAGCCAACACCAAGCTTGTCCCTCAAGTTTGCCATGCCTCCTATTGCACAAGTAGGTCTCGCATCTTCCTCTCTGGACCCCTCTAGAGCTCCTCGAGCTTTGAAGCATCTGCCATGAATATCTGCTGACGACTTGTCCTCTTGCAGCCTTCAGCCTGGCTCCGCGCTGCAACCGACGACAATGCCAACCCCAACTGCCCCATCAAGATCGCCCACGGTACCACAACATTAGCATTCAGATTCCAAGGTGGTATTATCGTAGCGACCGATTCGAGAGCGACGGCCGGCAACTGGATTGCGAGTCAGACAGTCAAGAAGGTTATTGAGATTAACAGTTGTTTACTAGGCACAATGGCTGGTGGAGCTGCTGTACGTTCATCCCAAGCATATTCCACACACCAGACTTGCGAGCAGATAGACAGGACAAACAGGAGATGAAGGAAACGTAAGAGCTAATTGCTGGATTTAGGACTGTCAATACTGGCTCGCATACCTCGGAATGCAATGTCGACTACACGAGCTCCGTCACAAGCGCCGAATCTCCGTCGCAGCCGCCTCAAAGATCCTTGCAAACTTGGTCTACTCATACAAGGGAATGGGTCTGTCGATGGGTACGATGTGCGCTGGTGTCACAAAGGAGGAAGGTCCAGCTCTCTACTACATCGACTCGGATGGAACCCGTCTCAGCGGCAATCTCTTCTGTGTTGGATCGGGTCAGACATTCGCATACGGTGTGCTGGACGCTGAATACCGATACGATTTGACCGAGGAGGAGGCGTTGGCGTTGGGAAGCAGAAGTATTCTGGCTGCTACGCACAGAGATGCTTTCTCCGGTGGTTTCATCAACTTGTACCACGTCAAAGAGGACGGCTGGGTCAAGCACGGATTCAGCGATACGAACCCCATCTTCTGGAAGACGAAGTTGGAGAAGGGCGAGTTCTCGAATGTTACGAGCGAGTTGGTGTAAGACAAGGCAGGATAGACAGGGGGACGGGGAGATTTCTTTGAATGTCTCAATAGCAAGCATGGCTGCGCGATGGATGGGAAGGCATAAAGGCTGAGGCCGTGTATATTACTGCTTCACTTCACGAGTGGTATTACCAATGAGAACCTTGGAATGGATAAAAGTGTTTGCGGGATGCCCTACACATGACGCTGGGTACGCCTATGTGCGAGCTAACTCTTGGCAAGTGCCAGAATGGACGATAATTTCTATATCCCAAATACAATTTCCTAACCACCAGCCCGTACAAAACTGTACAGCGAAGAAAGCAGAACAATGTTGACTTCTGACAAGCCCCTTGTTGTTCTACTCTTCATCGACAACACAGAACCATCTCAAGCAAAAACGAAACCAATCTCCTCAAACATCCTCTTTATCTCTTCATTCCTGCCGGCAACCTTGCAGACCGCAGCAAGTAGCTCGTCATACCTCTTTCCCCTCTCCTCCAATTCCAAGTCCCTACGGCACTCGTAAAGTGCGTGGGAGTACTTGTCCAACTCCTGTCTCTTGACAAGTAGTTTCAAGCGGCCGACCTCGTCGTCCAGCTGATTCATGGTGGGTTGCGTGGCGGACAAGTTGTTATTGTCTGGGAGTGAAGCTGCTTCCTCCTCCTCCTTGGGTGCCTGTCTTCTGGACTTGTAGAGCGTGGTGGCTTGTCCGGTCGGGGAGGAGTCACTGCTGCTGGTGATGTAGTCCTGATTGTTCGTTAGGTCTTCGTTCGCGGATTACCTTGCCTTGTATTGTCGAGGAAAGACAGATGGAGGGAGAGATAAACGTACCAGGGACATTGGATTTGGACAAGCTGCTCCGAATTTGGCCTCGCCGTCGATGATGTTTCCCTGTTTCGTTCTGTCAGCGATCATTCTCCTCAATCTTCTCGTCATTCGCTGTATGTGCAACGTACAATGGACATATCCCTCTTAGTATCCTCGTAGGACCGTTTGCGAGTTTGGACACCCATATTTGCAATTCTCGGTGCTGTACCTTCTTGTTGTAACGATGTTTGTCTTCTGTTGCAAGTCTTGGATTCTGGGTTTATTGCGGTGTGAGGTTGGAGAAGCAAGTTCTAAGACGCTCCTTCCTGATGGTATGCTGTTGCGTGGGTAGAGAGGTGGATACCGGCTCTCCAGACTTGTTGATACAGCCAATGGGAGGTTCTCACTGCCCATTTAGTAGTGACGGATTGGGTTTGGTGGCAGAGTCACGAAGATACAGAGTTGCTAGTTTTTGGGACCGAAACGCTGTGGTTACGGTTGTCCGGTGTAATTCTTTCGATTTATTCTAGTTATACATTCACGAACGCTCATTGGGTACCTCAACTTTCAATTGATGCTAGATTCAGACGCCTCTCAACTCTTCGTCACTCAGGCTATACCTGGAAGTCATCGTTTCCATATTCTGGTTCCTGGTAAGGCCAGTGTTCTAGCATGATGACATGTCCCGACGGTTCTACGCGTACCTTCACTGTATCTCTCGTCTAAATGACAATATGTAGTATTGAGTCACTTTACACTGTCCATCACAGAGTCTGTATACGTGTGGGTGCGCTAGTGGAGTAGACTCGCCCCCATGGCCGAAAATCTGAACTTGTTCGCTCGAGAGGCGCAGCACTTTGGCACGTAGTTGTATCGCGACTTATCTTGTATGTTCGTATATTCAGCTTTCATCAGTGATAGTGCAATCTTATATGGGAAAAGCATCAGATTTCGAAGAACTTCACTATCCATGGACCTGCGCGCAAGATTGTCGTACTAGCCGGTGGCTACAAGTTCCATTTTGGGTTCACATCCTGTCGATACTAAGAGGCCATCGGAGTTGCACATGATGTCCGAAATGCAGCCTCATACTGATCTCGAAGATTTTGTGGAGCTTACCGCAGATGCATCTGTAGGGTCTGGTCGGTCTCCACTCCTGCTACGATCAGTAACTTTGGGAAGTGGGTTTTCCCCGTTGCTTTGGGACCTAAACACTAGTGCCGATATAATTTCCGTAGTGGGAAATCCAACGATATCACCTCGACGTCAGCAGCGCGTAGCGCGCGCCGGCTTAGAAGTAACCCCCAATTTGGATGTTCGCAGCGTGAAGATGACATGCACCACGCGTGATTTGTGTCTCACGGCCGTTCTCAGTCTCCTTCATCTCAAAGTTTATGATTATATATGAGAGACGGTGAAGCAGTAATGCTGCAAAGCCTCCTTGTTCAGATAACTTATAATGAAAGATATGTACACAGTTGCTTTTCAACCCAGTATAGTTACTACTAGCTATCAGTGCCCGCAAAGAAATACTCCCACTTTCCTCTTCATCTTTTCATGCTAGTCCTCATCTGTATCCCGCGTAACCTCCTCTGCCTCGAAATCTGCAACGTTTCTACGTATTATCCCTAACAGGATCCCTGTGTGTTCGGACGAGTTGGATTGAAGTGTGACATTCTCCCTTGCATGCTCGGTCTCGAGGCTAGCTCGGACCCGGCCAGCTCCTGTTTGACTTCCAGAATTCTGCTGAAGTGTTTGATGTCCGCTTCTCTCTCTCGTAATTCTCCTAGACAGTCTTGAGTGTGCCTTCCCAATCATCGAGAACAATGCCTTTGCAACATCGCGGCCTCAACTTTCTTACCCGTGTCGTTGAGACCAGTCACCTCGATCTTATGTTCCAATGATTCAATACGTGTGGCATCTCTTTCCCGCTGCTCAAAAAGCACCACAAATTGCTTGTTGGCAAGTTCCAATTGAAGTCGCAGTTTCCGGGGTTCCTCCTCCTCTTCTTCAAGCCGATCCTCCTGCCGTCAGTGTCCATGCGGTTTATCTCTTGTCTGGCCGTTGTGAGTCCTACTCCAGCGCTCTCAATCTCATCGAGAACCTCCTCGTAGTTTCCACGTGTATATTTGAGATCATTTTGCAACCGCTCCATTCTAAAGTTCTTCTGCTCTAGCTCTGATGCTTTCGTGGCCGTTCTGGTCGTGACCTTGTGGTGGGAAGTCTGTAAGTCTCGCAACTTTATTTCGTAGTTACCGAGTTATGATTTTAGGTTGCTGTTCTCAAGTTTCTGAACCTGGAGATCTTGTTGCAGTTGTTTATTTTCCAGAGTAAGGATTTCCTCGACTGAAGTGGCCGTAGCGAAGCTAAAAATCTGGGTCTCCATCTTGATTTTTCTACTTGTCTGGGGCTGAGAAGGATTGAAGTCGTTTCGTATGTCAGAGATTTGAAATCAAGTGAAAGCAAAAGCCGTGAAAATTACTTTAAACCATTGCAAAAGGGGGTGGTCATGTTTGATTTTCTGGTTCGAGATGACTAGCTGCGCAATAGGCACAAGCCTAGACCACACCACGCCTACTTGTCACTCACTAGGGGAAGGATACTTAACCGTACCACAAAAGCTGCCAGAATTAGCAAGAGAATTATCTGTTCAGGGATGGTTCTATCGTCCTTCGAGACTAGTTCAGTCCGAAAAGTAAGTTGGCGCTCCTTCGAAGATCAAAACATTGACTTGGAAGCAGAAATTGCAGCAAAATTTTCGTCTTTTACACGCACATAACTTTCATTATTGAATTGGGAACATTTTGGTTCCTTTCTCGATCCATCAATCCAGCCCTTAAAGGTGCCTAACGCTTGACACTTTTCATAGGTTTGCAACCCTCCCTTTTTTCTGCCCGAGGAGCATTGTGAAGTGTTCCATTGATAGTGAAGAAATTTGGCACTGAGACTTAGTGAAATTTAATATAGGATCTCCACGCTCCAGTATGGCAGATTGCCGTTTCCAGGCTTGAAGGATATAATGGTCGCAAACATGACAGAACCGAACCGCCAAGGAATTGCTCCAATGTTGAGCACTACAGCGATGATGGCTACCAATACACCAGTCGGCATGAACACTTCCTCATCAGGCCCAACTATGGACGCCTCAAATGCCATTGCTATGCCTGGCGGTTCTCAAGCAACCACCCCAGGTTACAACACTGCCCGGATCCCAGCAATGCCTGGCAACAACGTCGACAATAGGGACGGCTTCCAAGCACCTGGAAGCAATCTCCAGAACATGGGTGGCTTTCAAGAGCCTATGCACAACCCCCCTCGCACCACTGGCGAGCCTCCAAAGAAGAGAGGCCGTCCGCCCAAGCTTCCTGGCTCTACGACGGCACCCTACACAAAACGCAAGTCAGCAGAGAAATCCGCTCGGGAAATGCAGCTAGAGAAGGAAGTCGCCTGTCTTAATGGGGTGTTCCAGACCCTGCGTCGCCAGCACGAAGAGACGCTTACCGAGAATCACCGCCTCCGAGAAGAGTACGCCAAGGCCGTCTTCGAAATCTCTGATTATCGTAACAAGTACGAAAACGAAATCATTGAGAGCCGGGATCTCCGCACCAGGCACCGAGAGGAAATTGGTAAGAACAATACTCTTCGAGGACTGATTCAAAGACTCAGGAATTGGGTCACCCGCCTCGAGGCTGTGGCTCCTCCCGAGTTGATAGAAAGGGATGAAACGGGATGGAATGTGGAGGAAGACGATGCCGTATGGCCATTCGGCTAGCCATGCTGTGTATAGAGATATTGCCTATTTTCAGGGAATTCGATAATCTCGTGTCTAGTTCGAGTGTAATACTTCTGCAAAGTAGATTTGCGAAGGTACACTGGGAGGACAGCTTAGCTCATTAGATAGTAGCAGCTGTTGTTTCTGTTCATAGTTTATATCGCCCCAAAACTTCTGGAGTTACCATCAAGTCTGTTACCGTTGAAGCTTGACCTCTGTGCGAATTGGGATGTACAATCAATCAGGCATATATTACAAAGAATTTGCAGTGAGGATGTGGTGATTGAAGCACCAACTAACATCATTTAACACTCTTGATTCTGATAGCTGACCAAGGAAACGTTGCCATGTTATACAAGAGCCATGCAGATCTTACAAACGATTTCTACAGACATTCGTCGCGATCTATCAACTAGAACTTGACATCACCGAAGAATAAAACGTGAAGATCCTATTATATTGATCGAAGCGAGGGTATCTCGCCTTCTGAGTCTTCATCTCACTTTCTTCTCTTGCAAAATATCTCTTCTTCATTATCTGGGTCCTCAACTTCTACTGACTCATCCACTTGACCCTCAGTTCTTAACCTTTTCAGCGATTGATTCTCTTCAGTCAACTTATCCAAACGACAACCCTGCAACTCCATTCTCCTTTTCTGATGTTCGCTTTCAAGTTGCATCTTCTTGTTCTCCTCTTTTAGCTTGAAAATCTTGCTACTCAGAGTATGCTGATGAGCTTCCAGTTCTTCCACATTCTCCTCCAACTCCTTTCTGCCCTCTACAACTTTCTGAATCTCCCCATCCAAGTTGGATAATACTACAACAGTGACATCCGCCACCTTCATCTGAAGCTATTCCGTCTTCTTGGCTAATTGCTTATTAGCATCAGCAAGTTTATCCTCCAGTATCGAAGCTCTGATCTCCGTGGCATCCAGCTCTCTCTCCCGTTCTTCGACAATGGCTCGGGCATATCTGATTATATGATCTTTCGCTCCGACTGACTGAAGAAGTGTGTTATTCCGAGCCTGAAAGTCACTGCATCGTTCGGCTTTGACCCCGACTCTGCCTTGAAGCTCTTTGATCACTGCTTGACTTTCTGGGTGGTGGCGTTCTAGTGTGGTGTTGAGCATCTCTTGACACGTGTTGAATGTGTCAAAATTGTCGGCTTGGTTAGGCGTAATTTCGTTGTGGTGATTGATCGGGCCGTAGCGTTGGAGTACTTTCAGTACCCTGGCTTCTTCAGCTGGGGGGCCTTTGATCGTGATTGAGGTGGCCATGATTGCGTTTTCGTGGACTCTCTAATTGATTTGATGGCTATGTGATATGGGAGAGCTCCTAATGAAGTGTACAGAGTAGATAAATAATCCGGTATGCTGCTGAATGTACTCTTGTTGGCGTCGAAGTACTTAAAGTTTGAAACCTGTCGACCCGAGTGCTGACTTTCGATTCTGCCGCACACATTCTATGATTTTCAATCGTGCGTTCTTTTCAGTGTTCCAATCTGGTTCATTTATGGTACGCTAAAGTCCGATCATCGTACCAGCTTTTGTCCTCTTTGGCTCTTCCCTACTGAGTTGGCCACTACTCATGTGAAACTCTGTTAAGAATTATGTTCTCGTGTATCGATCCTCTCTCTAGAATGCCGGGTGGCTCTTTTCACCTCGAGGACATTCCGAGACTACGGATTAGAATCTTTGATAGTAATATTTCTCAAAGCTGTGATAGTCGAGCTTGGTAGATCGAAGTTGGTTCTATTTGTTACTGTTTGAGAAGATGTTTGTAGAAAGCAGTGGGGTTTTGTTGGCTCGAGCACAGTGCCAAGGCAGCCAGCCGCTAGCGACGACAGCATGCGACATCGTATTCACTCGAAACCTAATGAAGCGATTTCAGCCTGTCTGGAAAATTTAGCTGACAAATAGGATCAGCTTCGTTCCATCGTCGTTCTTGGAGTATCACCGTCTCTACGGCAGCTTCCAAGTAGGCATCTGACATCAATTCTTGAAGCTTCTCAGGACACAGCAGTAAAGAGGCAAAGCGAGACTTGGGCAATAAGATTAAAAAACTTCATCTATAAAATGCTGTTTGGCCAGCATTCTCGTCTCCTTGTTCATACACATACTGTTGCTTTTGTGGGAAAGGTCCTCACACACACTCTTTGTTTACTTTGCACGTCAAGGTCTTGGCATCTCGCACGAGTAAATATCCTCTTGAGGCAATAACATTCTGATGATTGCTCCTACTAAAAAGATGAACCTCTTCCCAAGATCTGTTTCTTTCATTTTCCCCCGTGATTGCGAAATCTGGCCACACCATAGCAACGACCACCCATCAGTCATCCCTATTTATAAGTCCCACCCAGTCAGAAACCGTAATCAATGTTTAGGAGCCAAGACCTTCTTCCCACGATGCTCATCAAACCAAAGGCTCTCGTCCATGTTTTCCCTGAACTCTTCCCAAGTCCTCTTGTATCCCCCCATTCGGGTCTTCAAGTCCTGGAGTTCACCCAATAGCTCATTGTTTTCCCGATTGAGCTCCGTGACCTCATTGCTCAGCTCTCTGACCTTCTTGTCCTTAGCCTCCGATATCATTTCATCCTCACCCGCCTTCAAGTTAGCCTGCCCCAGCAGACTCTCTTTGGCCGCCAACTTCTTCTCGAAGTCCACCTTGGCTTCTCTCAACTCCTTGTGCAATCCTTCCACAATGCTCTCGGCCTCTGACTTGCAGCCTCTCAGATCAATGATATCTTTCTTCAACTGAAAGCTCTCAGCTTGTGAGGTGGATTCAAGATTCTCCTTCTCCTTTTCAAGGTTCTTGACGTGCAGATGCAGTTCCAAGATGCGAGCCGTACTGTTGGCGTTGTCATGACCTGCTCTTTCGAGGATCTTCGCCTTTTCCTGAAGGTGAAGGTTTTCAGCTTTCAAAGCATTTCGTCGGGCGACTTGGCACTCAATGAAGAGAGCTTCGATAGTTTCATCTTTAGTTCGGATAATTTTGGAGAGATCGCTGCTAAGATTTTGTAAGAGATCTTTGATGAGTGGGGAAGGTGCCACAAGGGTGAGAGAACTCTTTGCATGTAGAGGCGCGAGTCCAGGCCCTATATCTGCTGGTAGATCGCCTTCGCCATTCTCGGGCATAGTAGAAGAGCTGCTGATAGAGATGATAGTCTTAGCTGGGCTGATAGGAATGTTTGTTGTGTCTGCTGCCATTAGCGTCACTCAAGACTTCAGAACGAATGACTATTGAGCATCTAGTGCTTACTCTGAGCCATGGTTGAGTTGAAGATAGTCTCGTGAGAATTATTTGATGGAGCAAGCCAGCCCAGTGAATTTATGACTTGATGGATCTTTGTATCTTTCAGGTGCAGAATACGGTTTGTGACTCCTGTGAGTCTGTGACTCAAGCCTAGAGGTAGAGAAATGGTTGTGACGAAAGAGCTTGACAAGAAGAAAGAGCTCTTTAGATAAGGATATGGAGAGACTACTTGAAGTGAATTTTGTTCCGCCGATCTGCTAGAATCATGCGTTGCGAGATGGTTTATGCAGGTTAAAAACTAGGTCAGATCGATTCACCAAATACTCACGCCGTCTGGAACTGACGACTGTCTCAATGTAAATTTCTTTTGATAGAAACAAAATCTGATGATGTATTGAGAAACGAGAATCAGAGAGCATTTGCTTGGGGTTATGTTATTTTATATTTGTGTTAACGCTGGTTCTGAAGAGGTAAGTTCATGTGTATACAGAGCCTTGACACTCGACACCTTCTCAGTCCACCACCAAGCCACCATGCCCCTCACCTCAACAACTTCTGAGTTGCCTTGAAAGTTTTGTTGTGCATTTTATGGAAGATACTGCGCTGGGATGTGTTTTGCTAGAGAGGGATCGTTTGCGAGATGCATTTTGGAAGCATATCAGCGAAGCTTCGCGAAGCCTCCCAAGGTGCTGGAGCTAGGCCACGGACTGAAACAATGACATGCGCTTTCTTCGATACTGTACGATCTCAAATTCTTCTCTAGTATCCATGCCAACGTATGGATCAGAAATCTCAAATCCCCGCTTGACTTGACCACTCCTGCTGCGCTTAGCTTGAGGTGAATTCGTGGCCCGTCGATGTTCCTTCGAAGCCCAAGAGCGCACCCTCATCTCGTTTCCCAGCCCCACCTTTCTGAGTTTGACGGAATCGCCCCTATTGGATCTCCCAGTATTCGTTAAAGCCTCTCCCTCGGATGCACCAATAACTTCTGGCTCCGCGACTCCATGGCTTACTCTATCAATGTGCCACTCTCTCGCACCTCTTGCCATCATTTTGGCCATCTCAGCTCCCTTTTCCTTCAACTCCGTGATCTCATCCTGCATCCTGTGGAAGTCGTCTTGTAAGCTGGGACCATTCTGAGCCAGCCAGTCGGCCGCAGCTCTCTTTAACTCGAGATCCTCCTGAAGAGACACAATATTCTTCATCAGAAAGTGGATCTCTCCTCGTTGTGCAATACCTTTGACGCGAAGATCAAACATCTCCGAGCTCTGTCTATTGACTGTGTCTCTCAGAGAGTCCACTTCGAGCTGTAGATCCGCTCGAGCAGCTTCCAACTCCTTGACTTTATTGCAACTGTCCTCCAACCAAGCAAGCTTCTCGGCTTCCAGCTCTCCAATTCTCTTCTCACCCTCTCGTGCTTGACTCTTCAGACTTCGAAACTCTCCTTTAGTATCCCGCAATTCACCTCTGACCGCCAGAAACTTTTCGTCCATCTCCTTAGCGCTCATCTTTACCTTGAAAAGCTCAAGCTTCAAAGCTAGGACCTGCGCATCTTTCTCCTTCAAGCAATCCTCGTAATGTTGTTCTCGAACTTTGATGGTTCCTTGGATTGGACGGAGAAGATCTCTGGCTCTGCCAGGAGGGTCGGCGGCTTCGGCTTTCATGATGACATGTTCAAGTTGCTGGATGGGGTGAGAGCTTGGCATGGCGGATATTGTGTTTGAAGTAGTAGAGCTTAGATGAGAGGTTTGGCCCGCAGGTTCGGCATTTATGGAGCGTTCCATTTTGATTGGATCAGGAAACATTCATGGACGGAGTTGAGGCATAGATCAAATGCGGCGTAGAAGTCTTGGTACTCATGAGTGGAAAGCTGAAATGAGGTGTACGGACGCTAGACAATTAATTGTCGATAGATGATAACAGGTGCGATGAATCGATGTAAGAATTGTAGCTTCTGTTTATGATCTGCTCTTGGAGAAGGACAGATTTGGCTTGAAGGGGTACCAATTGCGCTGTATATGGTAGCGCGTTAGGCCACCCTGTCACCCACCTATTCACTCGAGTTACGATACCTTCACCCTGACGAGCAAGTGGGTCGCTCTCAATAAAAGGTGTAGCACAGTCAATCCATGTGATTTGCAAGATATACCTCACTCTCAGGGGTAGAAAAGAGTCCTTGGACTTGGCGTGGCAAGTAAGCAATGCCAAGGATTTACTTAAAGTGTCTCTACCTCACCATAAAAATATTCAGATAATAAGATATCAAGTATCAGTCCAAACTCCATTTTTAGATGTGTCATAAAAGAGTCCCTGGATTTTCAACAGTGTAATAACTGAAATTTGAAGCTCAGATCCCAGTATGGGTTGTTTGCAACTTACCGCAAAACATTGTTTACGCCAAGATATTTGGCGAGCAGGGCCCATATTTCGAGTGCAGTGAAAATCATCACGTGAACAATAGAATTACCCAAAGATCGAGGCTGTTGTCACCATCAAAGACGCGATTAGACGCGATTACGAACCACGAATTGGAAGATTCATTTTGTGCATTTGTTAATGAAGTGCGACATTTGTTTTAATAAATGTGCATAAAGGTGCAGACCCTTTCTAACAAACTGAGGTGCCAGCCCCTCCAACAAGGACGAGAATTCTGTCTTCCAGGGCTTGGAGGGGTTGTGGAGTTGGAAACCCGTTTCATTACATGGATCCTGTCCATAATTCTGTAGCTCAGAATGGTATCGTAAGGCATAGGGATCGTCGAAAACACAGCTGGTTGGAAAGCAGAAGACTCTATGTGCGATGGTTTGTGAATTGAGTATGACTTCAAGACCATGACCAGAAAAGAGAAACATGGAGAGTTCAGACCTGAAACTCAGTCAGTCAATACCTTCTTTCTGCGATGGTACTAACTAATGAACTCACTATTCCAACTAGAAGTCGAGTCTCAGAGTTTGGAACGCAGGACCTCTGGTCCACTTCATTAGTGGAGATACCCTCTTGCTGGAGCCTCCGATCCTTTGCTTTCATCCTGCCTAGACATCAGGGCGTAAACTTCAGTGTCAGTTAGCTCTCGATAGGTCTTGTAGTCTGTCTCAAGCTGTTCACTTTGCACCTCTAAACCCATCTGATGTCTCTGAGTGTGGCGACTGGCACTCGTTTCGGAGTGGGGCTGGAGTCAATCCGAGGTCCATTTCCGACGGTGTAGGAGGTGTTTTATCTTGACCTTGGAAGGAAGTAAGAGAAGAAATGTTCTCCGGATATGGTGACATAGAGGATGGAGTCTGATGTCCGAAACGATCGGATGTTGTCAACGACATTTGAGCAAAGGTCGAATTGCTGCCGTATGGACTGGTGTACTTCCGGGTGGGCGTTGTCGACTGAATATGTGCTGTGTTCGGTCCGCCATCGTCTCCGTAGGGTCTTTTTGCTTGGTTCTTGGCTGATTGGGGAGGCTGCTCTCCACTGGTGACTTGGAAGCATAAGGACTGCGGTAGGGAATTTTGTGGAACGGTGTAACATTCTCTTGGACAACATGCTTCTGTGATATCAGGCCAGTATTTGCGGCGGCCAAAGGCATCCTTCTATCAGCTCCACAAATATAGCCTTGATAGTTTCTGTCTTCCACTTGTTGCCGTCGGACTTTGCCATCAAGAGACCCAACGACAGCATCATCTCCATCCGAGATTCGATCGTGAGGTCTCTTCAAGCCACCTAAAGCCAACCTCAATTTCTCCTTCGCCTCGTCCAAAACAGCCAGAAGCATGGCATTTTCTTGATGGAGAGTGTTGCAATTCTCGTTGACAACGTAAATCCGGGCCTGCACCTCTTCTTCCATGTCCCGCGCAGCGTCTCGCTTGACTTGCTCGATAATCTTTTGCTTGACAGACTCGCGATCCTTTAGTCGGCGTTGGAGGTCCTGAATGATTGTCACCTTCTGCACCAGTAGTCGATCTTTTTCCGCGATGATGTTGATTCGAGAATGAAGAAAGATTTGGTGCGAACTCTCGAGATTCTGGAGGGCGTGAGCGAGTTCGAGGAGATCTTCTTTTGCTGATGGATGTTTCTCCGCTAGCCGACGAGCTGTGATGACTGACGGATAGGGATAATTCGCCACCATCGATTCCCCATGGTCGTGATGAACTTGGTCAGTCATGGTTGAAACTGTATCACGGGGTGTCAAAGCTGGAATAGTTGATGGCGTAGATGTCTTGTTGTTAAGATCGACGACGTTGGCAGCGATCGAGAGACTTTGGTTGGATGGAAACATCTCTTCCGTCAAGCTTCTCGATGGCAAGTTCAAGTGTGCCTGCTTTAGCTCAGCTGGAAAATTCCCTTGCTGGTGTTAAGTAAGAACCGAGAATGGTGATAAGCTGTCTGAGTTGCATATCGTTTGGTCAAGACTAAGGAAAGAAATGAGTGAATTGAACACGATTCAGGTGGAAAAGGCTGCATACTCTCCTAGGGAAAATTCGATGTCACTGGACAATATCCCAAAGTCAGCGACTACTTCCATTGCTCACACAAATGCGGCCAAGATTAATCTGACTTTCGCAATGTAAAGCGTAGTCATCCTTCAGCCATCATTAAGCGTAAGAAATCACGCAGGGGTAGTCATCAATTCATACAAGGATGTAAATACATCGCCTCAATCATTCTGCTGCCAAAGTAAACGAGCAAAGTCGGTACTTTACGAATGCAACTCATCGGCCTCTGCTTCTTCGACGATCACGAAAAGAAAATCTCGAATTCTGCCGGCCTTCACGAGAAGACCCTGCTTGGGTAGTAGAAAATTGAGATATATGATGTTGGTATGGAGGATAGTGGTTTTGCTGAGCTTGTAGGGCATCGTACTGTGGCGGCTGATGGGTTTGAACTGGTGGTGCCCTCTGAAGAGGACCATCAACCCCCACCAGGCCACTTTCACCGTCTGGTACTATGCTGGAATCTGATGTTTTCTGTCGCTTTTCAGGCTTTTCACCTCTGTGTCTCTCCAGCGTCTTGCCCCAGATTTCAGTTTGTTTCTCGACGATGTTCGTCATCTCGAAGTTTTGTTTCCGAAAGGTCTGATATTCCGTCTGCAACTCCTCGATAACTTGCAGGTACTCCCTTTCCTTTATCTGCCATTCGCGGGAGGTTCTGTTGATCTCGGAGACTTCTAGCTCAGTAGCAGCATGTGCTTCCGCAAGCTCTTTGAGTGTAACCCGCGACCTTTGTTGCAGCTCCTCAAGCCTTGTTTCCAGTTCTTGTCGCATCTTTACCGCCTCGTCTCCTTGCCTCTTCGATTCCGCATTCGATATATTTGCCTGTGTACTTCTTCCGTTGAGTTCTTCGATATTGCGGACCAGCGAATCGATTTTTGATCTAAGGTCCCTGTCATTTGACTCGGCTTGCTTTTTGTACGCTCCGAAATCATCTTGTACTGCCAGAATCCTTTCTTCGTGTTGCTCTCGAGTCCTCTTCTTCTCGCTGGCCACCTCTGCCCTTTGTTCTTTTTGCGCAGCGGATAGACTTTCGTTCTTGGCACGGAGCTGGCTGACTTCTACAGTTATTTTCCGCTCTCCGTCCTCGGCTTTCGTACATCTCAACTTCAGTGCGATATTTCGGTTCACAAGCTCTTGATATTCTTCATCCTCTCTGTCGAGTAGCAGCCTCAGGAGTCTGTGTCGTTGTGGGGACGGTACTGGTACCTGGGCAGCTTGGAGGTGATGGCCCGTTTGCGCTGGCAGGGTAGGTTCACTGGAGCTTCGTCTCATGGTGGCAAGGTTAACTGCTGGTAGGTGTCATATAATGAGACTCAGGCTTCGTGGAAGCTAGATACTTGTCGAAAATTAGGGTTTGTTTCGGACTTACTCCTGGTATGCTGGAGATTCTAGGTGGGCTGTTAAGCGTTTTTTGATTTGAAGCGTCGAGCATGGCCAGTGCAAACGCGTCTGCCGGAAAACATGGGTTTTTGATTGCCACGGATGAATACAGTGACCAAGTTGATGTTCAGCAAAGAGAAACGGCGCCCCCTCAAGCAATCGAATTTTATGTCCCAGGCCTGCAAACAAATTCACTGACTCTACCGCACGACATCGCACAGATCGACCTAACGGGAGACGTCTATCTGAAAAAGACAAGAACCTCGGTTGCAGTCAAATGCGGATTTTTGCATAAGCTGCCCCACCCACCGCTACCATAGGAACACCAGATGTAGCATTTCCGCTTCTCCAACGCCATCAGAACAGAGGCTTCATTGAAAATTATCCCTATAACAACAGGAATGCGGTGTGCGTTCCCAACTCAAAGTCCAAGTAGAACATGCAGAATCCATTAATTTTAGGCGCTTCCAGAAGATATGACTCTCGAGCGAGACGAGCGATCTGGGACCTTTCTGAGATGCTGCATAAGCTCCCGTTAGCAATGTCTTGAAACAGGCGAGGGCATTTACTTCTTTCACGACGGCCCACCCCTGTGGCACTGGATCCGTTGATTTAGGTTTCAGAGCCACGTCCGGCACATCCAAATCGCCCTGCCCTTCACCAGTACTTGTGTTCGGCTGCGAAACTCGACGTTGTGAACCTTCAGTGTCACGATATCCCATGTACGTGTTATAGACTGGTTGTTTGTACCCCTGTAGTACCGGTCCGTTGCCAGTGTTGCCATCTTGATCCCCTCCTTCATCTGCACCAATATCTTCGCCATCATCGTCTTCTTCGGTAGAGTCTTGATCTCGACCTCCCAATGTTGGGAAACGGCGGGCCAGCAGTGCCGCTTCGTTCTTGGCACGATCATGGATTCGTTTGAGTTCCTTCGCGAGTTGACGATTGTCTGAGCAAGCACGTTCTAACTCGACCTCTTTCTCTTCTAGCGAATTCTTGAGTTCTTTCGCATGTTCTTTCCATTGGATTTTCTTCCTCTTCTGGTGTTCAAGATCTCTTGTGGCTGTACAGTTGGTGCCTATGGTAGATTTATGATTAGTCCCAGAAAAAATAAGTCCTAGGTGACTCCAGGGACAATAGTTCAGAGATGAGATTGTAACAGCACCTACCAAGCCTGTCCGTGATGCTAGCATTTTCTTCTAACTCTCGGATCCTGGTTTTCAGAGTCGTGACTTCGCTTTGGATAATGAAATTCGCAAGTCGTACTCGTCTCAGCTCCTCAGCCGCTGAACTCCTTTCGATGTCAATCTTTTCCCTCTGAATTATCCTGATCTGGCTCCGCAACGTTGCAATATCGCACTCTAATTTCGCCTTGTCTCTGCTTAGTGTATTCACCTGGGTATCCAAAGCGGCTTTATCGTTATTCCATTGTGCTGTGTTGTTCTTGAGAACTTGAAGCTCTTCCAAAACTCTGCGGTGGTCTCGATCCATGTCTGCGTATTTGCCCGCAGCTCGATCAAGGCATCCTTGTACCTCCTTCAATCTAGCTTCCCACTTTCGAATGTTATTCTCACTCATCATGCTCGTTGCAGACTCCAGTTCCTCACGAAGCCTTGCCACATCTCTATTCAGCCCGTCTCTGATCAGTATCGAGTCAGCAATAGCATCCTCCTTTGCCTGTACCTTCGCTCTTTCCGTTCGCAGATCGGACTCGAGCTCTTCCTTCCGCTCCAAGAGTTCTTTATAGGCTGAAGAGTTGCACAAGTTTCCATGTCTGAGCTGCAAACCGTCAACGACTCCTGCCAGTGCTTCGACATCCTTTGTATCCTGAGCTCTCTGCTGCTGCGAGACTGGATCCTTGGTGCCAGAATTCGCCACAATCTCTCCCATCGCCACTTTGACACAAAGATTGATAATTTGAGGGTGAATTTGTTCCATCTCCTTGCGTAGTGCCACAAGCTCTGGGAGCGTGGCGTGGATATTGTCGATTTCGCTGATCATGCTTTCGAGCCTGTCCAAGGGCCGAAGCCCGAGAGGATTAGAGCACAGCATCGGTATCGGCATGCTGCCATCGTTGTTCTCGTGGTCAGCCATGCTGAAGGTACCAATGTCATGGGTGTATTCGGGACTCTCTTGTCGAGATTTCGAGAGGTCTCCGGCGCGTCGGATCTGTTTACAACGAATGGCGGGATTTTAAGCGAAGCTAGCGCGATTCTGAGCCAGCAACCACACCCGACTTCCTCGACATACGATCTCAGCATTCACTGTCAAAGGTACTTCTATCTAGAATACAGTTTAAAGCTTGTGTTCGGCGGATGGTACTGGCACTGTAGTTCTTCTGCTGTACTGTGCTTCAATTGTGAAATGCTGTCAATCAATAATCTCGCATTCTATGCCCAGTGCAGTATCATTGGATTGTGTCTCGAGAGCACGCCATGGAGACAGATTATTCATTTATGGTTCAAGTAGAGGAGATATAATTGCAATCGTGCCCCATGACTCCATGGTTGATATTCAAGACAACGAGCCCAGTGCTCTTCCTCCACAATGAGCTCAACGGATACCCCCATCTTGGCCACATCCACCACGAAAAGCGAGACTACCAAAGCCAGTGTTCCAAAGATTTCAACCAAACATCAAGAATGCCGTCTAAGCTCCTAACCATATGCTTCAACCTTGATACCATTATTCGCTGTCTGAATCGATCGTGATAACGACCTTCTTCACATGGTTGCTGTTGTCCACCTCAGCTGTTGCTTCGGACGTCGAGGATTCTGCCACTCCTCCCCCAGCGCGAGAAACACTTGGTCGTCTTGGTCTTCTCTTTTCTAGTGGTGCCTCCTCCGACTCCCCCCTTCTCTTCAGTCCCTCTGCCTTTCTGATGAAGTCTCCAAGTCCCCGAGAGGACGAGGCGTTGGTCAACGGTCATGCAATGATAGAGGTAGCAGGGCTCGAGCGGACAGATCTGGCCCGTGTGATCTTTCTCGCCCGTTTCCGAGCAGCTGGTTTTCGAAGTTGGTCCTTCAACTTCTTGGCCCTTCTTTGCCATATATCTGGCGCATTGCTCTATCGTTGCTTGTCTCCATGGCTTGCACGACTTCGGCCGTTGGTGGTAGGGGTCTAGCAAGCTCCTCGTACCTCTCCAATCTCTCCTCCATATCCTCGTTCTGGCTCTGCAAGTCGTGGATCTCGTCGTCTCGCTGCCGAAGCTTGTCCTCCAACTCCTTCACTCGTGAACTCAGATCCTCTGCCTCCAATGAATTTGCTCTGTCCTCTTCTACATCCTGGTTCTCCTCTCCCATTTTCTGTCCAAGACTCGCTGGTCTGGCTGATAGTCTGAAGATGTCTCGCGACATGGCTTCGAAGAAGAGCTGGCTGGAATTGCAGATGGTTTGTTGAGAATTCGGAGTTTGTTGTTATCTTGTGGTTAACTAAGAAGAGTGAGGTCTGCGAAGATCAATGACTTTTTTGTGATGGGATTGAGAGAGATGTGCGTCGTTGACGGTGTCCTGGCAAGGCGTTATCCGATTGAACATGAATGAAAACACCACGGAAGAAGAAAAGTGGGCCGGCTCGGTAGGCTCGTTAACACTGCAACTGTACTTCGAGGCATGGTTCAGGCAGAATCCCAGAGCCAGAGTCTGCGTGGGTACTGTATGGCTAAGGGCACTGTTTAACCAGTTCCCCACAAAAAGCGCTCAATCGATCATGACGGGTACTTCGATTTATATGAATCAAAGATCTGCAGTAGAGTAGAGCCTTATGCCTTCCAAGATTCAAGAATTCTGAATCATGCTAGATGCTGAGCATCTCACCAAGAGGTCCGGTCACACCACCAAGCCCAGGTGATCTCAAGGACCCCCTCCGACGCTTGGCTGTTGTGTTACTATCTGGAGCATCATCATTTGCAGAGTCGTCCTTCGGAGCAAATTCATCGTAGTGATGATTTCTCTTGTTATTTGGTTTATGGTCAGGTAACAGTGTACGATAAGGTGGATCCGCCTTATTCTTGGTGGTCCCATGCACATGCGGTTCCTGCATATCCACTTGTTCCTTCTTCTCATCATTCAGTTCCGTATTCTGATCTCTTAACTTAACCAATTCAATCGTCAACTGTTGACTTCTTGCCTTGGCTTTATTCAGCTCTTTGCCTATTTTCGTCTTCGACATCATCCTAATCGTCTTGTTGGAGGCGGCCAGCATTTGCTCGAGAGTCCTGGTGTACTCAGCTGCAGGATCATGCTGGCTGTAACCATTCGGGAATCTGTGCTCCCAGATTTGCTGGGAATTCTTGACCTCTGGAGCAAGTGTCCCGAAAGGGTGATCGAAGTCCTGAGGATCGAGGACTGTTTTCGCGATTTTACCTGCTATTCCCATTGTTACGAGGCGTCTTGGACGGGATGACTTGGCTGCTGTACTGGAAACAGACCTTCCCGGTCTTGTGGTTTTGACCTGCTTCATAGGCTGCTTGGATATCTTGCTAGCTCTAGTGGATTGAATGCGGTTATCGAGAGTCTCAAGAGAACTTAGATCGACAGGATCGACAGCTGGAGATGGTGGCTGAATTGTCGCATCTTCTGAAAGATTGACCTGACGATGGGCACTGGGTGCAGCTCCAGCGGCAAAGGCTCCGTTATGGGTATTATGTGGCTGTGGAGTGATCCTTGGAAGTCCGATAGGCTGTTGTGGTGGCTTTCCTACCTCTCCCAGTAGTCGGTAGGAGCATTTGGGCAGGTACTTGAACTGAAATGTTGCCTCCAGATGAGCTTTAAATTCTGTCAGTTTCTTGACCAGATCGTGAAATCTTGATTCAAGCTCCTTTCTCAAGTCCTCATGTCGTCTCCGTGGAGTCTCTCTATACTTTTTCTTCTTTGCATCCTTTTCCATCCGGGACTTCAACTCTCGGGCATCATCATCGAGCTCCGTCAGCTCCATACTGGTGATGATACCTCTCGACACGAAGGAGGCTTTGATGGCAGGATTTTCAAGTGGGAAAGTTCCTGTGAGAATACCGTAGTCGGATGACAAGCAGTTGAGGTTGTCGCAAAGGGTTGTGATGTCGATCATAGCCGGCGGACTTCCCGCGGCTGAGGGGCCTGAGTTCGACATTTTGGCTGCGGAATAGTACTCTTTACATCCATGTAGAGTATCCTGATGTAGGAAGCCCAATGAATGATGGTGGTTCTGAGGCGTTTCTTAATAGCGATCTGGATACCGGATGTGGTGATGCGAAAGTCGGTGCAGATGGGCTAAGGTGTTCTCGATGAGGTGTTCTCGATGAGGCGTTCTCGACTCAATAATATTATAGTAAGGATGCTCTGGTATGTTTTTTTCATCGGCTCACGTTGAGAAAGTGCAGGAAGTTGAAAGGGAAAACGCTTTGAGGCCTGATGAGGCACGACAAAGTAAACAGTGCGAAAATTACTCGAGCGCCCTAGTCTACTTCGAGCCTAGACCATGAGTTGCATTGGACATGGCTTGCACATGATCAATCGCTACTTGATGGACGACACGAACAGGACGACATTGTGAATTTGATAATGAGAGTCATACATGGTGCGACTCTTTTAGTGATTACACGTATTAGCCAATGGCTCCAGCATTGTTGCATACGTTCAAGTCAAGGCTTCATTTCCAATTGCCCCATTCTTTCATCTTCCTAACAGCACAATATGATAGGCACTGTTGGTATGGTTTGTTTCGTGATAGTGAAGCTATGAAGATCAAACAACTATATTGGCTGACTCAATGTCATTTCTTGGGCCATATGATGTACCCCTCCTATGGCAAATGCAACCGGCTTCCCTACCAGGCTCAATATGATGTCTATGAAAACCACCCGAACTAGGCCACCAGACTTCCAAAAACACTATTCCAAAGTCCAGGCATCTTCTTCCAACAATCATGGGCCTCGAATTCCGCATGCCCTGAGATGGTCCCGTGACATCTGATACTTCTTGTTCATTCGTGCGGGGATGTCTTCCTCGCTATCACTCTCCTCCGACGTGCAATCTCCAGCTCCCGTATGCCCAGATCTCCGATTGCCTGTCATCATTCTATTTTATCTCTCCTTTCGTTCCGTCATATCCCTCAACATTCTCCGCTCATCTTTAAAAGCATCCCATGCCTCCTGCCTGTCCTTGCTCAGCTCATCTCTTTCCTTTATGATCATCTCTTATAACGTTCCATCTCTTTAATCCTCGCTTCTTGGTCTTGGTTCGAGAAACTCTTACGCTTCGTGTTGGAACCCGGGTCATCTGGTGAGAGCTTGCTGTCGATCGATTCATGAACAGTGACACCCTCATCCGTAGATGCTAGGTTGGCGGGGAAGATGTTGCTGCTGCTGCGCTTCTGGAAATTGGCTGTGTGCTGATAGACTGCTTTCGTCGCAGCTTTGTCTCGAGCTACCAAGTTTTCAAGTGGTAGGTCTCTCCTAGCCGCTCGAGTTCTGATCATCTTGAAATGCGGCGCGGTCCTCGTGTACACATAGGCTTCCGAACCTTCAAGATCCCCCCTGAGGCTCTCCATATCCTCTCGGAGACGGTTGAACTCATCGTCAATTACTACAAGAACATCCTGTTTTTTCTCGAGATGCGACGATCTCACTTTCTTGCCCTTCGCAACACGTTCTGCCATCCATACAACAGCCTTCTTCAGCCCTCACGAATTTACTAAATAAGTGAATATGGATTTACCTATTTAGTAAAACTTATTTTCATTTACTTATTAAGTAAATATAATCTACTTGTTTAGTAAATAGAATCTACTTATTAAGTAAATAAGAATTTATTTTCATTTACTTATTAAGTACATAGAATCTACTTATTTAATAAACTGGACCAGGTTTAATTACTTAATAAACAAATTCTTCCAATTGTATGTGGTCCTCGACGTCGAAGATCCGATCCATGCAAGTTAAGCCCAGTGCAGCATACGTGTTTCTGATATTGTTGTCTCTGTCCTTGTCGAATCCGATGACTAAGGTGTTATAGCCGGCCATCAAGTATGATAACGCGGCGGCGTAGACTTCTACCTCCTCTAAAGCCACCAAGGTGAATGGTCGTGGAGGAACGTGGTCGTCGACGATGGAGTTCTGGATGCTAGAAATGGCTGTAGGGATGGATTTGGGTATGTTTGTTGTGATTAAGTTTTACAGACGAGAGAAGTCTTCTCGAAAAAGGCAGGAGATCGAGATCGAAAATAGTTGAATGAGCGGCTGGATTGCATTGGGCTAGAGGCTTGTCTGTAACCGGTTCAAATATTCATAAAAATCTGGCGGTTGCCTATTCTACGAATGGGTCATTGCTCGATTCGACCTTGACGACTTCAGGGCGTGGAAGTGAATGTGAAGATATCAGCGAGCGATCACGTGATTCATTGAAAACTGCACAGCAGAAATCCGACCTGTCATCGGAACACTGACTGCATATTGTGCTGCAGTAACGCAAAATCGGGACATCTATAGAAGCTAAGGTACTGAAGCTGACATCAAAAAGCATTTTCGTACAAGATAGACTGTCACATTCGGGCCGGGTGGTGAATCCCATCGATTTCAGAGAGCCGACCACCTTTTCTAGATGAGGACCATAATATTCCTTGATCACACCACTCTTGATATCGACGCAATCCAACTTCAAAAATCAACTCAAAAAATCTTATAACAGCCAAATTTTCTCGATTAGCTCAAGATGGCCACGCCCTGGAGAAGATTGTCCTGAGCTCGGCGATAAGCAGATGAGATTCGCTTAATCAGCGAAGTAAACAAGAAATCTCAACTTCAAGGATATTCGTTACAGTTGACTAGAAAGCCCTTTTCCATGTGGGTATTAGGTCAAAAGGGTCCGGTAAAGTCTATCAACAGATCTTCAATTGGTAAAGAGCCTGTCGAGAAAGGACAGGAGCTGCTAATTGTCCGCTCTTGAAAGGAGGGCACGATGATGTCGAATGGACATGAGCACTTGGCAGAAAAGCCATGGTTCAGCAGTACCCATTATACGAGAGCCAAAGATTTAGGAGCGGATAATCCTTTCAGCATTCTATACATTGTTCTGCTGGGCGCGAGGATGGTCGGGAATGGAAAGGCGCAGGAGGAAGGGTCGCAGACTTGGAATCCATATCACGATAACAGTCACAAGCATTTGTGGGACAGAGGACGGGTTGAAAAGTTTCAACCCAACTAGCTACAGCAATCTATGACAAGGTATTCCAAGAACAGTGTCTGCAATGTTCGAGATCCAAAAGAACAACCAATAATCAGACAATCATGTATGCGTAGTATATGTGTAGGAAACAAAATCAAGCGCCACCATTCTGGCCACGATCCTCCAACATCATCTTCTCCCATCTGAGTCTTGTCATCTCTTGCTGGAGTCTCTCAACCTCTGCGGCTCTCACAGCGATGTCACGATCAATGTCGGCAACTGTTCGGGGTCGGACTGCGGCGGCTGCAGGTGGAGGGCCTCGTGGGGACTGTTGCACACCGGAACCATTCATAGTCTGTATAGGACCTTGTGTCTGTTGACACATGACTGAACCATTCGTAGGCTGATTGATGGCTCGGAATTGTGTAGTGGAAGGCATCTGGCCGCCCTGAGTAGGCTGGGTCTTGGTTTTCTTGCGGGGAGGCTTGCTTGCTGTTGGCGTAGAACCTTGCTCGGAGCTGTTGTCGGAGTCGATCAAGATGACATTCTGTCGCTTCTTTTTATTCGTAGTCTTGGTATTGATAATTGGAGTAGCCTTCTTCTTCTTCGCCGCGGTCGATCTGCGGTATCCCGGAGGGATGTCCTGGTTGCCGATTTCAGTGTACTGGACCTTGAGTTTGTATTCGTAGAATTCGCCAACCTTGTTCTCTCGTTCCAAATACTTGCGTAGTTCGGTCAAGCACTTTTTGCAATGAACCAACTCGTCGTATAAGATGCTCAAAGTTTCGTGCTCCTCTGCCAATTGCTTGCTCCAGTCCTTTTGTGTACCAGGTTCTGAAGCGGCCTGCTTCTCCAATCGCTTGACCACCTTCTTTTTCAAGTTCTTCATCCGATCCTCAAAGTCGTAGAAGTTTCGAGGGTGACGGAAACCGCCTGCAATGAAAGCAGCTTCGTTGGGTTGACCATCATAACGAGGGTGGGGAAGAAAAGTTCCATGAAGAATATAGAAGTCTGACAGCAAGGCTCGCTCCATGTGCTCGAGACGCACAAGGTCGTCGGTTGTGACAGCAGATCCACTGAACTTAATATCACTCATTCGTTCATCCATAAGTCGGAACACCTCTGATCGCTGAGATCCATCGGAAGTGACAGATCCAGAAGAGCTTCTGGCAGGCAATGGAGTTCGAGGGGTACCATTACTGGGAGAAATCGAAGTGTTCTTGAGCGGCGCAGATGGAAGCGCAGTTCGAGGTCTGGTACCATTGGAAGTGGCAGATGCAGACTTGGATGTCGTGGATGGTAACAGAGTCCGAGAACTGCCCATGTCTTGCTGACCTTGAAGTGGGGACGATCTAGAAGGAGTAGCAGCGATCTGAGAGCCGTACGGGCTGGCGGACGACCGCTGAGTAAGGGTAGCAGGATACCAAAATGGCATTGGCTGACCAGGAGACGGCAGAGAGAATGGATTGAAGGTAGTCTGCGTAGCGGGACGCTGACTGCTGAACGGTGTCTGAACTCTGGGTACTCCATTACGCCCAGTCTTTCCAGGATTGATGCGGCCGTTGACAGAGCCAGGAGTTGCCTGAGACTTTCCAGCATTGTCCTTTACTTGTATTACAGGGCCCAAGCGGGGACGACCGTTGATCACCGAGTAAGAAACTGCACCAGAGTTTGACTGATGAGCTGTGGGAGTGTTGAGAGAGTGAGAGCGAATCTTATCGAAGTGTGCTGAGGGATTAGCCGCAGTAGAAGGCTTGACACTGAGATTGGCGAAGTCGCGCTCATCGGTAGTGGTGTGGATGACGGACTTGGTTGACTGACCAGAAGGTCTGATGAGACCATTGCCTGCCTTGCTCTTGGAAGATCCAGCGGACAATGATGCATCCTGTTGAGCTCCACGTCCATATTTCTGAGAGGTAGGGCCCCAAGAAATGGGTGGCAGTGGTCTCGCAGATTGGACTTCATTGACAATCATGTTGTGAAATGGGCCATCACGATTTGCGGTAGGTCCGGATACCACGTTCGAAGCAGCAACCGACTGTACAGCCATGGAGGCAGCAACGACTCTTGCAGGTGTAGGTGCAACTACGGCCGCAGGAATAGAAGTTGAGGTATCAGAGCCGCTCAAAGTCGAGCTTGTGGACGGGATCGCAACTGGATGAGCTGGAGCCCCACCTGGTACAGAAGTAGGAGTAGTGGTGTCGGTCAAAGGACTTGAGGTTGGAGATGTAGCTTCGACGGGAGGAAGAGGGCCTGGGTTTGGTACCGCAGCGATATCTTCCTCGTTGATGGGCAAACCTGAAGTGCCAACTGGACTGTTGGCCATCTTGACGAGGATCTCGGCAGCATTGAGCGTCTCAGCCTCTTCGCGCTCTGACGTGGTAGGCCGGGAAGCAGTCATTGTGTGAGTATATTGTATGACAAAGGTTGAGTAAAGGCGGAATGTGGTGGAAGGTATGCAGTAAGGTCTGTAGTGAAGAGGTTAGTTAGATAAGGCGTATGCTTTTCGGGGGAGCGTTTGTGATGTGGAGAGATCGGCCCTCGAGGAGCCTTCGCATACTTGAAGCTGAACTCGAGTAGATGGTACAGATGATCGTGGAACGAAGATATTAGGGGACAAGTGCAGGGAGGAGTAGCGATTGAGGTCTCAGTCACTTACATAGATCAGATCAAGTCTGTGTTGAGTTGTGTGTGTTCAATGGACCTCAAGGGAGATCTGTTTTGGTGCTCCTGTCTGACAACAACCCGAGAACGCGCAGCGTTCCCAAGTAGCGGCAACAAGCAGTCGGTCGTGCAGGCAGCGCAAAGACTGCAGAGTGTTTGAAAGAATGGCAAAGCAAGTGAGATCTGCGTAATTTGTGCAAGAAGTGTGCAAGAGAGAGTTGTGTTGTTGGTGGATTGAGGTTGGGGTGACGAAGGTAGAGTTGTTGATAGTCGGAAGATAGGTGAGGCGAGCACAGCCTTTTTGTGCGCTCCCCGTCTCCAACCTGGCTACGCAAGTCGTCACGCTAGCTGTTCACCCCGAAGTCGATCCTCCTTCTCCAGTGGTATTGCAAACATCGTAGTGATGCGACATACAAGAGTGAACAATGACTCGTCCACCCGCTGAAGAGCGAGTCAAGGTCGGAATGTCCCATGATTAGCCATTGTTGGACTGTTGCATCATATCATTCCCTGTTCCTTACTGTAGCACCATTCAAGCAGACATCAAACTTTCTTCGTTTTCATGCTTCCCAAGGCCACTCCAGCCAACGGCCTAGATCCAATGTAATAAGGGAGCCTGACTATCAGCTCTCATGTGCAAGCACCAGAGCGCCAGTCTCAGACGAGCTCTTTCTGAGCACATCTAGATATTCAATAGCATTGAGTATAGCAAAGACCCCAAATTCTCCTCATGCTCTTTGTTTCCGCTAATCTTGAAAGTTCCAAGAACTTCCAGCTGTGCCTGCTCCCTAAATCACCATGACAAAGGTAATAGCCAACAAAGGACGTTTCCATCCACAAACCAATATTAAGAGTCAAGGCAGACACGAGAACCATAAGACACTAATGGCTGTGATCACTGATTGTCGGAAGATGTCTCCGTCCGAACGAGTCCTGTGTGCAGCGGCACTCTGCAATGCTCCGAGGAACTGGAGTCCATGGACACTGGTAGAGCCCCGTGTTCCGAGTTACCCTGCAAGAGGCCCGCCACCGTCCGGACGCAAAGTAGGAAAGGGTGGGCTTGTGCTACTTGAAGGCTTCAAAGTTCACACGGGCGCCGTCACGAGACACTGCGTCCATTGGCAGCTATGGATGTTGCTTGATTTCTGGCAGAAATGCTTTCCAGGACGTCGTCGATGAGGCGGACAGAGATATGTTTCTTGTATATATATGTCCCGTGATTGAGGACCTAGCGATATCAGTCCATGCACACCAAGACAAATTTGTTCTGTCAAAGGTGATTCCAAAGATATTCAGGCAAATAACACTTACTAGTATATTAAATGTTGATCAGGAAGAGAGAAGCCAGTAGATTTCTACTTCTCTTCGTTCTTATACCAAGAGAATCTAATCTTTTTCATTCAGGGACAGATGTCTGGAGACACGTGTGCCGACTGTGCACCGTGTCAGGCACACGACAAGTCTTGGTCTCTCACCCAGACATTGTATCAAGCCATTTTCATCGGAAGAGCTTCAGTGTTGCAGGAAACTCGTTTACGAGATCTTATGATATCTCTGGAATGCTCTAAGACATCATTGAAGATATCTTCTGTGCTCAACTGCTAGAGATTCCAATCATGCAGGGCAGCTCTGCGATGGACGAAAGTATTTCTCAGTTGTGAAAGAGGTGTCTGGTGACACTCGAGTCTGGGACTCTCCAGGACTTGGTTTCAGATCCGGATAAAGAGTCGTTCCTCCGGTGTGAAGATGTCCAAAGACATGTTCGAAACGCGTTGCAAGACTTGCGCAACTCGAAAGATGAGGTCCAGACCTGGTATGAATAAGACCACGTTCGTCGAACATTGGAAGAGGAAAGAGTGCCAGCGGAGATATATATAGCTCGTCGTTGAAAGGGGAAGGAGCTAGAATTGATTTCGACAGTTACTTTACTTCTCACCCGTTCTTTGACTGCTCAAAGAAACGCGGTGAATGGATTTCTTCAACGCTGCTGTCCTTCAAGTAGCGCTCCAGGGATGTGACAAGATGAAGCTGAGACTCTGAAGCTGTTATGATGCTAATTTGGCTGCAAAGAGCGTTGAGTCTGGGTCTGCTGGGTGTGCGGCGCTGGGTGAGCACTGGGTGACTTGGTGGCGTTGAGACTGGTAAGATCTTAGCTGAAACCAAGGGGTATCTGGCTGCTGCTTGCTTTTACTCGTGTGCTGAGTCTTAAGTAAGATGAAGAGACGCTCTGAGTAATAGATTCTGGTTGCGAGAGCGTGTTGATGTCGCAGTTGTGACGGCTCGGTAGCAGGATGTTTGTGGCGTTAATCTCATCTCTTCTGGTGTTCAAGGACGGAGTATCAACGAAAAACTAAAATTAACGTGTTCGAAGAACCTAACTCACCTGTACTTTTTCTGAAGAAACAGGAGAAGGTGTTGTTTGTTAAGAAAGAGAACGTGATCTTGGTGTTGTAAAGATGTAGCTTGACGTTGACTTTGAGTTTCTGGCGGGGTTGTTCATCCGAAGCGCTAGGGTGTTAAGATTTTGGGCCGACTAAGTCCTACATCGGATCGCTTCTTACCAGAACTTCTGCGATGATGTAAACATTTGGCCACGATCTTTCATTTTTGAGATCTCTAGGCCGTCCATTCTCTCCAAAAGATTACACTTATTCACAGAGAATTGGGACATCTGAAATGTGTTTGAGTTTGGCGCGGTACCTGCGAAGTCCCGAACGCCGGGGAAGGGGAGAATGCACTTATTCGTCAACTATCAAAGGCTTCTAATTATAGTTTTGAGGTTAAAGTCTCCTTGGAGGGTTGAAAATGAGGATCAAATAGTCAACAAATAGATGAAATGCATAAGCAAAGCCAGCAAGCAGCCCATAAATTCCCCTCGACCAGAAACTCCAACAAGCTACATTTCCCGTTCCCTGCAGACAAATGGGTGATCCTCGAAGAGCGTATCGCTCACAAACTCATCTGATTATTGGATTCCCACACTCTCTCCACTTCCCGCTGCATGTTCCACATCCCAAACCCCGTAAACACACTTTTCCCCTCATCCACAACCCTCTCGATCTCCCAGCCCTTATACACTTCCACATTCCCCTGTCCAGCAGCTCTAGCACTCTCACAATCCACTCCCTCCCACGGCAAAACAAGAACAAACTTGCCAACAGCACTATTCCTCATCTCCCTCAAACCTCCCAAAATCTGTTCCTCTCTTGCCTTCCAAGCTTGTCTCTGACTAGATGAGACTTTAATCGAGAGTCTTACGTCTTTCAAGCCACTGAATGTCGCCTCGTCGTCCGCAGCGGATAAGATATCCCACATCGTGCTCCAATCCAGAGTCTCACACAGCGGTGTATACCTACTGCTCGCGAAAGCCACGGCGTAGAACTCTGTTGTCGGAAGAGTAGGGAGCGTATATGTGAGGTTGAGGGAGCGGATGATGTTCAGGGTGGATGCAGGGAGGGTGTTAAGCAAGTGAGTGAGTGTGGATGTTGGTGGGGAGGGGATGTGGAAGGTTGATGTTTTGTATAGGATGGGTTGGGACTCGGTGTAGCTGTTTGGGATGTTAGATTGCATTTCATTTTAAAGTGCGTGCACGATAGACAATGGAAGGAAGGGTAGGGAGATACTCGCATTTGTTTACACACCAGTAGAAGAGCAATGGCATTAGGGTGTGACAGAGTTTGTGTTGATATCAGCCTCTTGGTTGATGCCGAGATGCCTAGATGGATATCCTTATGCCCTACACAGAATTTCCAAATCCAGTTTCGGATTTCGCGAGGGATTTTGACCAGAAGCGGAGATGATCCAATCGACATGGACATCTTTGGTGGCTTCAGTTTCTTTCGTGGCAGCGCTACAATTCCAGCGATTGAATTATTTGGATGAGCGCAACACAATGAGGTCTCAAGTGGGTGGCTGTCGAGATTAGGTTGAATCATACAGGCGAATGGTTGACTGGATGAGAAGATGGTGAGAGTTAGGACGAAGTACACCCATGACATTCTCCCGCCGCGCTCTTTTTTAGAGCTTCGGCCCAACCTCCCAAAAGAAGATCCAAACAAATCTCATCGCGCAATGAAAGTCCTGTTTGAAAAAAATCGCAAGTGAGAGTCTATTCCAAATGCGCAGCGTCGGTTAACTCGCTTCCATGTTCGGGCAACTCGCACGCCCGAGCCGGGGCATCAACAAACAAGGTTAAAAAACGACGATGACAGCTTAGTCCGTCTAGGCATTAAGTTTTCATTGCAGACGCCGAAGTCATTGTAAGCTCGTTCGTCATGTATCTTACTTATAGCGGGAATGAATTGATTGTGGCATGGAACGGGTAGAAACGGGAGCGGAATTCCGCTGATGACTACAGCTGGGTGAGACGAGGTGCGGATGTGGGAAAGGGGAAGGGAAAGGGACCGGGAGTGGATAGGAACTCGGAACTCCTTGGAGTGAAATGAGCGAACGCGGCAATGATATCGTTGGCAGCCCTGGTTACACGAGCAAGCCAATGAGAATAGATGTATGCGAGTGAAGCTGATAAGGAAAGCTTCCTCAAAAGTTGCCAAGCAGCACATCAATAGGTCGACCACTAAAAGCAGATGAACCGACGACATAGGGTTGAAAATTGCGCTGCTTCAACGCAAAGCGTCCATGCTGCATTGTTGTGGCACTTGAACGGGTATCATTAATCAGAACTTACGGGCCAACCTGCTCCCAACCATCAACACCCAAGATCCCACCATCATCAGCTTTAGGATCAATCGCCCATTTCCTGATCGCCATAGCCTCGAGACTAGTTCTCCATCCCGCTTGATACATCTCCATCCCAGTCCAAGCAATCATAGCAGCATTATCAGTGCAGAATTTGGGCGGAGGAAAAATAAGCTTGATATTCTCATGCCCATTTGCATCCAGAATAGTCCTCAGGATGGTCTTCAGGAATTGATTGCTTGCAACTCCTCCAGATACAACGAGAGTGTCGACTTTGATTTCAGGTCTCTCGAGGGCGAACAGGACCCGAGACGCGAGATGCTCGAATGCTACCATCATAGTCACTCTAGCCAATACTCTCCGCTCCGCGTCATCCATTGCAGGAGCTCGCTCGACGATTTTCTTGATTGATGTGCCGATGCCAGAGTAAGTGAAAGCATCTGCATACTTCTTTCTTCCTTCAGGTCCAGGGGTGGAATATGGCGGTAAGAGCTTCCAATCGTAGATCTGACCCGCTGCCTGTCGAGGGCTGCCGAAGGACTTTGGAGGAATATAGTTGAAATGCGGTTGGGTATCTGGGAAGGCGAATGTTTCGAGTAGACGGCCATACATGACATCTGCCGCTCCTTCTAGATAAGATGAAGGCAGAATATCCCGAGCACATTTATCAATCATATCCCCAATCGCCAGATCCGTTGTATTTGCGAGGATTTCGTGGTTGCACAGGGACTGGGAGTGGACCAGCATCGTGTGTCCGCCAGATACAAGTAAAGTCAAGAATGGGAACTCTGGTTCCTTCTTTTCCAGTCCTTCCTTGGTAGCATTCAGTGCGGACACCAGTCTTGGTGTGAGAGCATGTCCTTGCATATGGTTGACGCCCAAGAAAGGTACCTGCCATGCCACAGCCAGGCCCTTCGCAGTATCAACTCCAGTTATCAAACTTGCTCGCATGCCAGGACCACGAGTGGCCGTTACGAAGTCGGGTTGCTTTCGAATGTGGGTGCCATGTTCGCCCTTCACGAATATTGCTTTCTCGGGAGATCCGGTTGATTCCTGGAGGGGCAGACTCTGCAGAGCTCGATTGACGAGACCGGAGAGTGTCTTTTGGTGCGAGACATGTGCTTCGATGGGATGCACTCCGCCGTATGCTCGATTGTCGGATGTGATCTTCTCATCGAAGTGGAGAGTGGCCGAGTTGTTAGGGTGCTTTTCGAGTACTGCTACAGAGGTATCATCGCATGAGGTTTCGATGGCGAGGGTAAGCAATGTCCGCCGCTGCAGCCATGCTTTCGTCGGGTGGTGGAAGCGCCTGATGAGGAGACATGATGGCCTCATCAAGCTGGAAGTTTTGTTGGGCGTGAATGAAGTCTTGTTTGGCTTTGAAATCGTAGGATGTTGAAGCGCGATTCCAATCAGAGCTTCAGCCACACGCGGAGGGTCCACACAGCCACTTCAAGGCATGCTCAGCGCCACTGCATCATCGACTCCCAACTTTCCATGTATTAGCACTTTCCACCATCCCAAATAAAGTCTGGCTCTACAAGTGACACCAGTGACATTCCACTTTGGCAGCACGAACTAATCGGCCTCTAGTTACTAGCTGGAGATTGACAATTGACAACGCAATGGTGTCTTACTTTTTGCAGGCCGTCCCTTGGACAGAGGAGCTAGATCGTACAGATCACAAACATTTGCCAGGCCGGTCACAGGTAAAGGAAGAACTAACGAATTTCAAGTTTGAAGGGTCGTTGTTCTTCTTATCCCAAGAACATACATCAATGCCTTCCCGAAGGAGTTGTGTCAAAAACTTGTGGCCCGGCAAAGATGGAACATGAGGATGCAGCGCTTGCAAGCCGAATCCCAAGTGCCTCAACCGGAGAGACGAAATCGCGAAAGCTACGAGAAAGGGCAAAAGCAAAGACCAAGAAGATCTTACACATCGAAACTCCTTCGTCGTCCGATGGCTCCTCCTACGAGGCGGCGCAGGACGAACTTCATGAGAGCCCGGCCTTCAACCCGGACAAATTCCTTAATCAAGCTCGCATACGCCAATCTGGATCTTCTCCCAAAGCAGCAGCTTTACTGCAGGGACTCCAGAGTACAGTTGAAGCGGTCATCCACCCCAAAGCTGCAATCCAGTCTCGGGCTACAAGGAAGACAGCTGGGAGTCTCGCAAAGAGCCGTCCATACCTCTCTCGAAAAGCGGACTTGGATTTCCTGCAGGCGCATGAGGATCTGGAGGAAGCTATTGGTGGTGATGATGGAAATGCCGAGGATGGAGATGTGAGGAATGATAAGATCGATGGCTGTACAGGCCATATTGAGGAGATGGAGCGGAAGAGACAGAGCATCAGAGTTGCGTGGGTCACGACGAGACATGTTCACAGAGCGCGTGTTGTGGATGCTATCCCGCCTCCTTTTCCAGACGATGAGTTCTTCCTTCGGAAGGATGGTTGTGGTTACCCAAAATTTCAGTGGGGAAAATGGATTGCGCATGTAAGGTCTTCGAGCAATTATATTGCATGAATGTAGGCTAACATGCAGCAGAAATTACTGCATATTTCACAACCCTTTTCGGCGCAATATATAGATGATTTTGAAGAACTCCCTTTCGATTTTGATACCCTTCGCAGGCATGTAGAACGTTTCGTTATCGTCAGCGCGCCACTACAGGAATTCATATCGGATACTCGGTGCATTTACAGGTGGCAAGACCCAGCTCGAACAGGCAGATGGATGGCGTTATATTTTGGCTTGTGGCATTTTTCTCATATCATGACCTTCGTGGTAAGACTCAACTCATATCTCTACCCGACTTTGCTGACATGAACTAGTATGGTTACATTCTTTACTCAACCATCATGAACCACTTCTATCCTCGATCTGTAGCCGATCTTCGAGCGGAAATGACCCGCAGCTTTGATCGTGGAGCAACAGCCTTCAAAGTGGGCGAACTGATGGACAAGCATGGATCCGACAACTGGTTAGAGCCACTATTGGATGAGCTTGGGCCATACATCCAACTCCAGATTGGTGATCTAGCATCATTTCTTGAAGCAGCATACAATTTCTACCACTTTCGGTCTCCAGCAGCAACGATCGCAACCCTATGCTTCTTCGCGGTACTTTTTCTACTGACTGCACTTATGGATTCCAGGTATGCTATGAAAGTACTGTGGTTCTTGATTGGATTGGTTTTCTTCATTTGCTGGCCCATATCGTCGCTGTACCCTCGCTATCGGCTCCTGGTGTCACCTCTCAAGTGGATATTATGGGATGTGCCAACACATTCGGAGCTCTCTTTCCAATTCCTTCGAGAGCGAGCAGCAGTTGCTAGAGAATCCATGATTACAAATCAAAAGCATGAAAGTGCCGTCATTGAGACGACCACTCCACAACCGGCCTTCCCACTCAAGTCCAATGGTCGGGATGTTTCTGATGATGAATCTTTCGTCACTTCAGCTACATCTCTCGATGACGAGGATCTAGATGTCCTCAGTTTCGGCTGCACATTCCAGCACGTCCCAGGCTACTTCATAATATCCACGACGGGCGTCCGGTTTGATCCAGGCATAAACCACTTTTCGCATTCCAAGTCCTTCTCTAGAGCCTATAGTGAGCTCCTCGAGATGTCCAAGCGGCAGTCACCCTCCTCGATTCTTTCTCCGCTAGCAAAAATCACGACTGGGATGGACAAATTGGAATTATGTTTTCGAAGAAAAGCCGAGGGTCCTGGGATGGCTAGAATCAGCGATAAGGATGACGGAGAAGTGCTGCTGCTGGAGAATATGAGGGGGCGAGACAAGGCCTTCAATGCTATCATTGGCTTTAGTGGGGTCCGGTGGCAGCATCTGCAAAAAAGACCAAAATCAGAAGGAAAGAAGCAGAATCATATGGCCAAGGATACTCCGGCTCGATAGAAGGACGACTTTAAAAAATTTCAATTTATTGTAAAGTCTTATGCCAAGATCCACCCAGGCTCGCAATACAGTCTTTGCTCGACGAGCCCAATCATTCATGGAACCATCACAATACACTGAAAGGGCTGCAGTCTTTTGAACTCGACTCCAATCCGGATCATACCCGGAATCAGATCACAGGGCGCGGGTGGACCGTTGGATCGGGTAGGATGTAGCGCTAGACCCTAGCCGCACAGCCTCAATGGGGACTTCACAGCCTCGCCAGGCAGTCACCAACATCCCTCATTGATCACCAAAAAGGTACGTATAAAGTCTTCAGATCTCTGCAGAAAAGAAGCTCACCAAAACTTTCAATCGACAGAGCTTAAATACATCTAACCAAAAACTTGCTGCTCGAACAACAATTTCGAAGCCCCAACCCCATTGACGTCATAAGGCTGAAGCCTCGCACCTCACATTCAGCAACCTCACAATGAATCCTCAATACCCCCACGAGAAGTCCGCTCCTCCAGAGAAGAGTACCCAGCAATCTACATCCACCCTTCTCGCACCAGCATACACACCCTTTCGCACAACCTTCGCCTCCCTCTCCCTCCACCGCAGCGACCGCATCCGCCTCCTCTCCTTCACACAATCCGAAATCGACGGTCTGCGCGCCGTAGTAAAAAGCACCTACCCCAAAGGTCTCCAATCCGAACAGAAATACGGCGGATCGCACGAATTCAAACTCTACGGGAACCCATGGTACGGACAATCGTCTGACGCGATATGTTCGCGCGTGGTGATGAGGGAGGTGCTTGCGTATTTGTTTTCCGTGGGATGGATACTGCATGCAAGTACGGATGTGAGTAAGAAGCAGATGGATAAGGATACGCTTTTCTTCAGGAAACAGCAACAAGCGCCCCCTCCTAGCGAATGGATCGCTATCTCGTTCAATAAGAGTGACCAGTTGCGCTTGATTGGTGCAGATGAGCAATTGCGCACTGCGTTCAAGAACCTGCTTTCGAGTATGAGACTTCTGCAGACGGATTGTGGATGGAAAGACCGAACGCTGAATGCGTGGGAATTCAAAATCAATGGGTATCCATGGTGGGCTACTGGTGAGGAGACGATGAGTACGAGGATGTTGCTGATGAGGATGTTGGAGTGTTTGGAGGGCTTGGGATGGAGTTTATATGCGAGTATTGATCAGAATACTAGTAGTGGAAATGATACTAGTGAGACGGATACGTGGTATTGTGTTAGGGAGAGAGGATGGATCCCTGGGAGTGCGGTGTTCCATCGTTAAGGTGCAGGCTGAAGTTAGGCTTTGGTCGGACGGTGTTCTTCATTCCTGGTTTGGCGCTCTGGCGTGGACAATCATAGGCATGCAAGGGTCTCGATTTGTATTGGAATAGCTACTTTTGTGCACATATGTGAGATTCTTGTGCCTGGTAAAAAACATTCTTTGTTCCGCATACTTCTTCATGTCTCTCGGAGCCAGCTGCTCAGTTTCTCCTCAAATCTAATTCTACACAACAAAGCCACACCGAACACCAGAGCACGGAGTCAAGCTAACTATAGCGCCGTCTCCTCCCCCATCTCCTCTCTTTATTCCTCTCTCTTTCCCTCTCCCTCCCACATTCCCTACACCCACCCTGTTCACACTCCCTACACTTCCCTCTTCTCTCCCTCTCACACTCCCCTCTCACACTCCCCTCTCCCCTCCTTCTCACATTCCCTACACTCATCCCCATTCCCATCTCCCCCATCCCCATTCCCACCCCTCCCTATCCCCTTCATCTCCTCTGCAGCACCCCTCCTCCCCGGCATCCCCACCTCCACCCACTCCCATACAATCCCCAACACCTCCTGATCCGCAACATAATACTGCCCAGTCTCACGAACATACGACACTCTCTGCTGACTGATATGAGGGTTGAAAGTTTCTCGAGCGGAATAGCGGGCGCTGGGTTGGTGGCGTTTGTGGTGTTCGATGGCGAGGTGGAGGTCGGTGGTGGTGATGTAGCCTGGTTGGATGGGTGGGGGATTTTGGTATGGGGAAGTCTGGGTAGGGGGAGGGGCTTGTGGCTGGAAAGGCGTATATTGCGGATTGAGAGGTGAGAGGGCGTTTTATGGGGGAGGTAGGACGAGTTGTGGGTCATTTCCTTGCGGTACTAGTACGGGTTGCTGAGGGTATGGTTGCGCTGGAGGTAGCTGTTCAGGAGCTGGAGGTGGCTGATACGGGTGCAATTGCTGAGGGACTGCAGGTGGCAGTCCGCAGCAGGACGCTGCTGGATGACAGGTTGTTGAGCTTGTTGCGGAGTGGGAAGATTTGCAAGTCCTCCTACTACTGATCTTCGTGGGAAGAGGCCGTCAGCGTTTGGGATCCTTGGGAACATGGTCTGATTACTTGAGGGTCTATTTGCGATTGTGATCGTTGGTTGAAAAAGGACGATGATTTTCACTAATTTGAAAATAGATGGAAGGTATATATATAGCCGCATGATGCTTTGGGAGTTAGGGATGCGAGTCGTTGAAGGAAGACACATCGGGGTGGTGAGTAAAGGGGATATGATTTCTACAGGTGGTCCTGAATGTCCAAGAGAGCATCCACCAAATCAGCAGCCTAAGTTTCCGTAAGAATGCACAATTCGAAATGCCTATGAATCCCCCGACAGTTTCTTCAAATTATTCTATGTTCCACCACCACTTCTTCTCAACAAACACAGAGCAAGGTTCAACCAACAAGCATCTCAAAATGACAGAACAAGGATAAAACAATTACCAAAACCATCAGAACGAAATCGAGATATTCAGGATGTCTTGGAGTGGATGGTAACGTCCCTACCCACCATACCCCTCCCAAGCAGGACGATATCCTCCAAGTCACTTCGCTCCATCCATTCCCGAACCAAGAATTCCTGATCCCCACTGTCCTCTAAATGTCCTCACCACTTACCTCCTGGCAGCCATAATGTGGAAGACCAAGTGTAGCAAATCCGAAGCATAGCTTGCATTGGACAAGCTTGCTGAGGAGGATAAGATCTGGAAAAAGCCTTCGGGTCACTGGGTTTATGCGAAAAATCCATTTGTACTGGGACGGATGGGCAGGTGGGAGGATATGATTGGTGAGGTTAGAGATGAGAAACAGCATTTGAGAATGCTGGGGGCCGAGGAGGAGAGAAAGGAGGAAGAAGTTCAGGAAGAAGTTCAGGAAGAGGAGGTTGCTAAAACAAACATCATCAGAAGCGAGGTTATGAAAGATGAGGAGAAGAGTGCGGGTGTTAGCGGAGTGGGCGTTGCTGAGTAACATTTTCTCTCACATTGTACGTAGCTGTCCTACTGTCTTTTGAATCGAAATTTTCCAAAAACCGCATGCATTTCTGAGGCTTTGGTTGTGCGTAATGTCACTGGAATGACGTGTGGCAAAAGACTGCTTGGACATGCTTCACACACTCGGAATCAATGTTGTTTATTGACCGGATACCAGCGTCGTGTCTTCGTTAATGTTAATGTCATTTCTTCGACTCTGTATTTGATTCGCCTTGATGGATTTGCCTAATGTATGCCTGACATATGTTGATCAACTACTTCGGACTGTGTAGAAGTTACTGGCTACTCTAGAGGCGAAACCATAACATGTTCAACGCATTCGCCACCCTGGCGGGCGGTCTTTGGCCCCACTCAGCCAATGATTCCTGTCTCTAGTCTTGAACAATCACATTGTCCGCTCAAATCGACCGAATAGTGTGCAATGGAATGAACATTGAATGGATACCGAAAGGTAGGAACGGTCTTCCAACATTTGGTGTCTATAAATATCCAGCCACGGCTCAGTTTCTGGAACAAACCTCCTTCCTGAAATACCACACACAAGCAATCTTCATTATCACCTTGTGCAAAGTTATAACTTTAACAACCGCAGAACACAAACGACGTTTACATTCAATCAACATGAACTATCAACAACAACCTCAACAACAATACGCCCAACCTGCTTACCAGCAGAACTATGCTCAGCCTCCGTATCAACCATCGATGCAGCAGCAGGGCTTGTTACCTAATCCAGGTGTAAAGGGCAATGGTATGCCTCCACCTCCACAACAATGGCCCCCGCAGCAACAGATGCGTCCTCCACAACAGGTAGCTCAACCAGGAGCTCAATATCCACCACCTCAATACTACCCACCACCACCCGCACCGCAAGGATATCCGCCACAGCCCTACTATTATCCCCCACCTCCACCACCCGAGCCGAAACCAGATCCTATCCCACCCTTAGGTCAGGTGGTCACAGAGCAACAGATCATGCAATGCCTCTGCCAAACGCGCGGGTTGAGTATCAGGGAGGCACCGCTGATAATGTCCTTTGGTATCCGTATTGGTCAGCTAAGTCCGCTTGCAGATGGGAAGTATTACATTAATGTGCAGTCCTTTCGCGAGGAGATGGAGAAGTGGCATGCTGGTGGAGGCGGAGGAAAGGGGAAGGAGTATCCTTATGGGCCCGGTGGCGGTCCTGGTGGGCAGTAGACGTGGAGAATTGCTTTGGGAAGTTTGGTGTTTTTCTCGATGAGCTGCTAGCCTTCAAGTGACTGTTGGCCACTGCATGGTGTTTAATTTAATGTATTTGTCCTAAGAAGTGTCTGATGACTGGATGAGGCTGGTGGCTAGGATGACATTACTAAGATCTCCATCTCGCTTAAATTGTGGAGTCAAAACAAAGCAGCTTCCCATGCGTCGCGGCTCGTAATGCGTACATCAATCGGCATTTGCCTGGTACAATAGACTGAAACTAAAATCAAATTTTACATTCAATGACTCTCCATGTACTCATGCTACAATACATGCTCAGCTTCCGAATCCAGAAAAGTCTTCTTCAGTCTTCCGTGTACCCAATACGGGACCTCTTCATTTGCATTATGCGATAATTTCCTAAATGAGAAAGCTTCGATAGCATACACTAAGTCGCTGAAAGTATCTTGTTTCCAAGCCCGCGAAGTGTAAACGGCTTGGGCACTGCGCCTTGGCACTGTTACTGTGTTGGAGGCATTGAAAGTACTGGCTATTTTCTGTGCTATGTGTGTAATACTGATAAAGCTGTTACCGGAAAGATACCAGTCAAACTCCCATCCAGCAAATCACGTCGTAGCCGAGGCTTGGTAGTTGAGAAAGGAAGTCGATGATCATGATTCAAAACCACCAAGTTTGCAGTCTATAAATACCTACCTACGGAAGCTTCTTCATAGAATCAAACCTCCCTCACTCCGCATCAAAAGCATTCAAGACATCAACCAGAGATACTTCCCCATTGTATCTTTACCACATAAATTCAAGCATAATCATCATCATTCCATCATGAGCTTTTTCTGGCCACCACCAGGAATGTACTCACGGTTCCGAAGACCTGCAGTACACATGATACACCCGGCTTCGATACCTCCCCGCTTTCCTGCCCAGAACCTTCCCAACATGCAAAGTCCTGTTCTGATGCCCAGCTTCTTTGCGCAAAATACAGCTCAGCTCCCTGGTCAGGACCAACAGCTGTCCCAACGCTCTGGACATTTCAGCGACGACGAAATGTTCGCCATCATTCGAGCCATGCTGGGATCTGAAGATGAAAACCTTGCAAATCAAGCTTTACAATTTGATCTCCAACTTGGAAGAATCCGAGATCTGGGAATGAACAATGGTTTTATAGTCATTGATCGACTCTTGGCAGCTCAGATGAATATAGTGAAACAGCAGTTGCAGACGAGGGCCGGCGCAGGCGGCCCAGCGGCGATGAGCGGGCAAGCGCAGATGTCGCAGGCGGCACAGCCTCCAGGAATGGCAGTATTCCCGAGCGGCTTTCCAGGCCAAAACCAAGGTTTTGGTAGAAATGATCAATACCCTCCAGTTACTCCAGGATTTCAATATGCTGGCCACAATTCTGGAGCTCGGGAATACTCTCCAGCACAAGGTAATTCGGGAGGTCAAGTTGGTCAAGGTGGTACCTTTCCAAGCGTCAATGCTGGATGTCCTGGTTTCTAGAACACTAAGTGTAACCTTCTGTTTCTGACGTAGAGTAATTGAAGCGCTGCGATATTTGGCTCGCAGCTACCAAACGGCAAAGTTGAATATTCTTTGAGATGATAAACACTTGATTGCGGTTACTGTATAAGGCCTAGGTGAACGGAAGAGAATGGGCAACCCTCACAAGTCAAATTTCTCGAGCCGGATGACTATCATATTCCCTCATTCACAGAAACTAGATTTAAATCGTCTATGACTGTTCCCTTCAGACACGTTCCTCTTCAGCTCACGTAGGGAAAGTCTATTTAATCAAAGGCATCATCGTGTAACGTCTGAATTTTCCAACCTGAACCTCAACTCCAATCTCGTACATTCCTCGCACTCTCCTTTACCATTCGCAGACCACAAGGAAGGACTTGAGACCACATAGTATCCATAAATCACAATGTCATCACCACCAACTCCACCCCCAGATTCCGAGATCCTCTCGATTCCAAAACGCGAAGAACTCCGCAATAAAGCCAAATACCTCCAAGCAGGAGGCTCTCCCACCGCAACAATAGTAACCTACTACCTCCTCCTCCGCATAATCCAACACTCGTATCCCCGCCCGCCCAACTCTCACGCCACCACAAGCACCACCACAACTTCCACTCCACTCACTCACGAAGAAGCCCGCACCATCGCCAACACCCTCTACGTCGCCGGCGCCATCCGATTCTGTCCACACTCGCACGTTCTCATAGTTGAGGACCCCGAGGTGAAGGAGATGGTAGAGAAGTATGAGAGGGAGATACCGGAACATGTTTGTGCGGAAGGGAAGGATCCAAGACGGTGTGTCTGGCCGGATTGGGAGTGTGGGACGATGTTTGAGACTGTGAATGGGGTGGAGATGATTAAGGAGGAGGGAGGGGAGTGGAGGGAGGCTAATCCGGATTTTTAGAATTGAGATCGTGTGGTGAGGTGTGGTGTGGACGGGAGGAGATAGGTGGGAGTGGGGCAAGGAGATGAAAGGAGGCGAGGAGGGGTGAATGGAAGTGTCTTTGGATTATGAGTGGCTATGGTAGTTTTGCGGTATGCATGGCTTGGAGATAGTCGCATGGTTTTATGCTGCGACTAATATGTCTGGCCGATGTTTGCAATAAGGCGAGTATTTTTGATGCAATCCCATCTCTCGGTCTGTGTGTGTTGGAAGGATAAACGTTATACTAGGAGAACAAAACATGGCGTCTCTCCAGAAGAAAAGTTCGCAAGTGCACTGAACGCTTCAGTGTCATGCATATATTGTGCCTGAGCTTCTCCTCGCCAACAATCGTCCAACTCACGAGGAGCCCACACTAGGTCGATCTTTGGTCGTGACGAGCATCAGACCAAACCAAGCGCCGTGCACGTTAATATTCGCTTCAAGCTAAACTCATGGGAAATCCTTTCAACTAAGCATGTGACCAGCTCAAACGACAAGTGACAAGTCTGACTCTACGTAGCTTTGAATCACCTCGACCATGCCATCTCAAGCGATCAGCGCAATCCAAGACTCATCTGCACGATAACCCAGTCTATAAAATTCCCCAGGTCCTCCCCCCAAACTCGGACTGCCGTTTCCTTCATACAACACCCTTCGACACATCGCACTATCAACTTTCAATCCCTTTAAACATTAAAAACTTACACTCCTCCATCCGCAACTCTTTTCAAGTCACCCACAAAGATTCCAAAGCCAACAAAATGTGTGTCCTAGCCGCCGATTTCAACGCTGCAATAGTCTGGAGGCGCGGCTGTACCGAAGCAGAAGCTAAGCGATACATCATCCGGTTTAGGAGTGAAGGCTATATCCAGGATTCGGAGCAGGGGTATGTGTTGATTGATAGGGAGTTGCAGGATTTGTGGGTTGAGTATAGGGATAGAGGGACGGGGAGGTCGGGGGGGGAGGG